>VOFH01000199.1_pt1:77500-162001 | contig 162001 bp, 180 predicted proteins | sample 5384091 | NCBI WGS metagenome assembly VOFH01 (sample SAMN12384727, study PRJNA508395) | human gut metagenome | isolation source: healthy gut G | host: Homo sapiens
TCTTCCTTCTCTTGCCGGAGATGGTCCCATGTAATATATTATATTATTCTTCATGTCTATTGGAAGTGGCTGTCCAGCTGACAGAGCCTCTGCCATTCTCTTATGTGCTGTATCTCTTGCTGTATATATTGTTCCTGTTATGTATACATAATCTCCTGAGTGAAGACTCTTTGCATCTTCATCACTTATTGGTGCATTAATATATTTATCCATGATTAGCCTCCCTGATTATATTACCCTGTGTGAATGTCTGTTTACATGGCAGCAAATGTTTACTGCAACCGGAAGTCCTGCAATATGTGTAGGATATGTCTCTATATTGATTGCAAGTGCTGTCTGTGTTCCTCCAAGTCCACCAGGACCTATTCCTAACTTGTTGATTTTCTCAAGCATTTCTTTTTCTAAGTTACGGACATATTCAACTGGGGATTCTTCATTCAGGTCTCTTGTTAATGCCTTCTTTGCAAGATAAGCACATTTTTCAAATGTTCCTCCAATTCCTACACCGACTACCATTGGAGGACAGGCATTAGGACCTGCATCTTTTACTGCTGTAAGTATTGCTTCCTTTACACCTTCTATTCCATCTGCCGGCTTTAACATGAATACTCTGCTCATGTTCTCGCTTCCGAATCCCTTAGGTGCAACTGTTATGTCGACCTTGTCTCCTGGAACTATGTTAAAATGTATTACTGCCGGAGTGTTATCTTTGGTATTCTCTCTGTAGATAGGATCTTTTACAACTGACTTTCTTAAATATCCTTCAACATATCCTCTTCTTACACCCTCATTAATTGCATCTGTGATATCTCCGCCTGTAAGATGGACATCCTGACCAACATTAATGAATACTACTGCCATTCCTGTGTCCTGGCATATAGGTATCATATCCTCTCCTGCAACTTTTAGGTTTTCTTCAAGCTGTCCAAGAACCTGCTTTCCAAGCGCAGACTCTTCGTTTTTACTGCTTTTTCAAAAACATTCTTCATATCATCTGTGAGAAAATGATTTGCCTCTATGCACATTTCTTTAATGTTGTCTGTTATTATTGATACATTAACCTCTCTCATTCCCAATTCCCTTCTTGTATTTTAATTATTAATTAATCCAGTAAATACTAAAAACCTTTTTAATTCTTCACGCCAGAATTTCCATTCATGTCCGATTTGTTCAATTTCATCGTATACATAATTGTATTCAATATGGCTCATGAAATAATCTCTCAATATATGATTCATGTCTATCCATGGATCAAGTTCTCCGCAGGCATGATATATTTCAGGTTTTACACTTTTCTGCTCTATTAATCTGTCTGCCTGATATGTGATTCCATATTCTGTTTTATGCAGGTCTCCATCACCATAAAGCTCTATTCTTCTTATTGACTTTTCACTTCCATCATTAAGAAATTCTGAATCAGCTTTGTCACCTGCTGAAAATGCTCCTACAGTTCCATATTTTTCAGGATATCTGAGTGCAATATGAAGACAGCCGTATCCACCATTAGAAAATCCTGATACGTAGTTATTCTCTCTTTTATTAGAAAGACATGGAAACATATTCATAATTATATTAAATAATTCTTTTCCAACATATGACTCATACTTATCTCCTATATTCATATTAACAAAGCATGAATTCTGCACATTTGGAAGTACTGCTGCAAACCTGCCCTCATCAACATATTCAGCTATTGGTGAATGATACAGCCATACAGTATTATCACCACTGCTTCCATGATATAACCATAATACAGGAAGCTTCTCATCATTTTTCATATCTGATGGGAGAATAACTGTGCATTCCATATTACGCTTAAGATATATAGAAAAATGATTAATATTCATTACTGTTGCCATATATATCCTCCATCCTGTACGACTGCTCTTTTATTATATTAACTGTCTCATGTATGCATTTATCCCAGAAAATAAAATCATGATTACCAGCAGTTTCATAATAATTCACTTTAAGTCCTGCATCTGATGCATATTTATTCCATTGTCTGCTCATTGGAAGTATCTGATCATATAATCCACATCTAATATAAAATTCCGGATAATTTTCCACATTTGTCTTGAAATTATCCTCTTTTAAACAGTTCATTATATCAAATCGGTTATCTGATAAATTTTCCCTGTCTCCAAATATCTGATATGTGTTTATTCCCTGTGGGTTGTCAAATCTTTTTCTCTATATCAAGCAGTCCCGAATATGAGAACACCTTGCCATATACATCAGGCTTAATAAGTGCAGCATGTACTGCTCCATATCCCCCATTGACATTCCTGCTATGTAACGGTCTTTTCTGTCACATGATAATCCAAACCAGTTAGTACAGGTTTCTATAAGTTCTTCTGTTAAAAATGTAAAATATTTTCTTCCATGTACATTATCAACATAACATTTGTTATCACCTGAAATCATTATGACCGCTATATCAGTATTATCTACATAATCTGCCGCTCTGGATTTCGTAATCCATGTTGTATAATCTCCTCCCATTCCATGAAGAAGATATAAAGTCTTATAACTGCCTCTTCCCTGAGGAATAATTGCATTAATCATAACGGGCATACCAAGTGTTTTTGATTCATAATTAATATTAATTAAAGCCATGTTATCTCCTGCTAAAAAAGGAAACCGTCACATATATAAATGTGGCAGTTTCCTTAAGATTAATCTTCAGATTCTACTGTTTTATCTGTGTCTTCTTCAAAGCCCTCTGCATCCTTACCATCTTCATCAGCAGGCTGCTTCCTTACTTTGGCAATTGTTGCTACTTTTAATTCCTTCATCAAGGTTAATAAGTTTAACACCTGATGTTATTCTTCCAAGATTAGATATATCTGAACACTGAAGTCTGATTATAATTCCTTCTGTTGTAATAAGCATTACTTCTCTTGAATCATCTACAGCCTTAGCTCCTACGACATTACCTGTCTTTTCTGTTATCTTGTAACATTTGACACCTTTACCACCACGATGCTGAACTGTATACTCGTCAATGTCTGTTCTCTTACCCATACCATTTTCAGAAACTATAAGCATAGTATCTCCCTGGTACTTACCTGAACACCAACAACTTCATCCTCATCCATAAGACTCATACCTATAACACCCATTGCTGAACGTCCTGTAGGTCTTACATCTGTTTCCTTAAATCTTATACACTGTCCAAGCATTGTTACCATAAGAATCTCTGCCTGATCATCTGTAAGTTTAACTTCTATAAGTTCATCATCTTCTCTGTTAATTGCCTGGATTCCTGTCTTTCTTATATTGGCAAAATCTTTAACAGGTGTCTTTTTAACTATACCCTTCTTAGTTGCCATAAACAGGTAATCTGTATCCTGAAGTGTATCAATTTTAACAGGAACTACTGCTGTGATTGTCTCACCCGGTGCTAACTGTAAAAGATTAATTATTGCAGTTCCTCTTGAAGTTCTTGATGCTTCAGGAATTTCATAAGCCTTTAACTTATAAGCTCGTCCTGTGTTAGTAAAGAATGTAAGTACATGATGTGATGTTGTCATGAATAAATCTTTGATATAATCATCATCAATTGTCTGCATTCCCTTTATTCCCTTACCACCACGATGCTGGCTCTTAAAGTTATCAGGTGTCATTCTCTTTACATAACCCAAGTTAGTTCTTGCAATAACACATGGTTCATCTGGAATAAGGTCTTCCATTGAAATATCGTATTCATCATATCCGATAGAAGTTCTTCTGTCATCACCATACTTGTCTGCTATCTCTGAAATTTCAGTCTTGATAACTCCAAGAAGCAACTTCTTATCTGCAAGAATTGCCTTGTATTCTTTAATCTTTTCATGAAGTTCCTTCAACTCAGCTTCAAGCTTGCTTCTTTCCAGACCGGTCAGAGCTCTCAGACGCATATCTACGATAGCCTGTGCCTGTGCTTCTGAAAGTGCAAATTCAGCTATTAAGCTTTCCTTGGCAATCTGTACATTTGCAGAACCTCTGATTATTGATATAACTCTGTCTATATTATCTAAAGCAATCATTAAGCCCTCTAATATATGGGCTCTTTCTTCTGCCTTATTAAGATCAAACTTTGTTCTTCTTGTAACGACTTCTTCCTGATGAAGAAGGTAATACTTTAACATGTCATACAGGTTAAGCACCTTTGGCTGGTTATCTACTAATGCAAGCATAATTACACCAAATGTATCCTGTAACTGTGTGTGTTTGTATAACTGGTTAAGTATTATGTTAGGATTGACATCTCTTCTTAACTCAATGGCAATTCTCATACCTTCTCTGTCAGATTCATCTCTTAAATCAGTGATTCCATCAATCTTTTTATCTCTTACAAGTTCTGCTATTTTCTCTATAAGCTTTTGCTTTATTAACCATGTATGGAAGTTCTGTAACTACAATTCTGTTCTTGCCATTATTCATCGGCTCAATATTAGTTACAGCTCTTACCTTTATCTTGGCTCTTCCTGTACGGTAAGCCTCTTCAATTCCCAACTTGCCGATGATTGTTCCACCTGTAGGAAAATCAGGACCTTTAACTATATCAAGAATTTCCTCAATTGTTGTGTCTCTGTCTTCTTCCACCTTATTGTCAATCATCTTTACAACAGCACCTATAACTTCTCTTAAGTTATGAGGTGGAATATTAGTAGCCATACCTACGGCAATACCTGATGTACCATTACATAACAGGTTAGGATATCTTGATGGAAGTACTGTAGGTTCTTTTTTCTGTTTCATCAAAGTTAGGTATGAACTCTACAGTATCTTTGTTAAGATCTCTTGTCATCTCCATAGATATCTTACTGAGTCTAGCCTCTGTATATCGCATAGCGGCTGCACCATCACCATCGACTGAACCAAAGTTTCCATGTCCGTCAACAAGTGGATATCTTGTATTGAAATCCTGAGCCAGCTTTACTAATGCCTCATAAATTGAAGAGTCACCATGTGGGTGATATTTACCCATTGTATCACCGACGATACGAGCGCATTTACGATGTGGTTTATCAGGTCCGTTATTTAATTCTATCATCGCATAAAGAATTCTTCTCTGTACCGGCTTCAAACCGTCACGCACATCTGGAAGAGCTCTGGAAGCGATAACGCTCATGGCATAATCAATATAATAGTTTTCCATGGTTTTCTGCATATCGACTTCTTGAACTTTATCAAAGATATGTTCATCCATTATTATAATTCCTTTCCGTGAAGTTATTAATTAACGCAATGTGTAAATCTGAATACGCCATGCGTAAATCCTCATCACGCGCATTCGTAAAATCTGACGATTTTACGAATGGTGCTAGTCGCACCATACAAGACAACATCACAATATTATTTAGCGTGCAAGCACGCACATAAATTTCGATATTGTCTTATGCGCTGCTCGTTAGATATCCAAATTCTTTACAAACTTAGCATTTGCTTCTATGAAATCTCTTCTTGGCTCTACCTTGTCACCCATAAGTGTTGAGAATGTTACATCAAGTTCTGAATCATCATCTTCATTCATATTAACTCTTAATAATACTCTCTTGTGTGGGTCCATTGTTGTTTCCCATAACTGCTCTGCGTCCATCTCACCAAGTCCCTTATAACGCTGGACTTTATTATTCTGGTCTCTTCCAATCTCAGTCATGATTGCATTAAGCTCATCATCATTATAGGCATACCACACTTTTTTATTCTTCTCAACTTTATAAAGTGGTGGCTGTGCAAGATATACATGACCTTCTCTTATCAGATCAGGCATGAATCTGTACAGGAATGTGAGAAGAAGTGTTGCAATATGTGCACCATCTACATCGGCATCTGTCATAATAATAATCTTGTGATAACGAAGCTTGCTAATATCAAAATCTTCATGAATACCTGTGCCAAATGCAGTAATCATCGCTTTAATCTCTGCATTTCCAAGTATTCTGTCAAGTCTTGCTTTCTCAACGTTAAGAATCTTACCACGAAGAGGAAGAATTGCCTGTGTAGCACGGCTTCTTGCAGTCTTTGCAGAACCACCGGCTGAATCTCCCTCAACGATATATATCTCACAATTCTTAGGATCTTTATCTGAACAATCAGCTAACTTGCCAGGAAGTGAAGTGCTTTCAAGTGCAGTCTTTCTTCTTGTTAAGTCTCTTGCTTTTCTTGCAGCTTCTCTCGCTCGCTGTGCAAGCAACGATTTTTCACATATAGATTTTGCAACTGCAGGATTCTGCTCAAGGAAGTAAGTAAGCTGTTCACTTACTATACTGTCAACTGCTCCCCTTGCAACTGTATTACCAAGCTTCTGCTTAGTCTGTCCTTCAAACTGCGGATCTTCAATCTTAACAGATACGATTGCTGTAAGACCTTCTCTTATATCATCACCTGAAAGTCCCTGATCACTATCCTTAAGAATCTTATTCTTTCTTGCATAATCATTAAAAGTCTTAGTCAGTGAATTTCTGAAACCAGTCAGATGTGTACCACCTTCAGGTGTCTTAATATTATTAACAAATGAATCAACAACCTCATTGTATCCATCATTATGCTGGAATGCTACTTCAACCTGAACATTGTCTTTCACACCTTCACAATAAATAATCTGGCTGTATAAAGGTTCTTTACTCTTATTAAGATACTGAACAAATTCCTTGATACCACCTTCATAATGGAATACTTTCTGTTGCTCAAGACCTTCTCTTAAATCTGTAAGAGTAATCTTGATTCCCTTAGTAAGAAATGCCATTTCTCTTAATCTGTGCATAAGAATATCAAATTCAAATACAGTTGTTTCCTGAAAAATCTCTGAATCAGGAAGAAAAGTAACCTGAGTTCCTGTATCCTCAATATCGCAGTCACCTACTATCTTAAGGTCATAACATATCTTTCCTCTTTCGTATCTCTGCTGATAAATGTGTCCATTTCTCTTTACCTGAACTTCAAGCCATTCAGACAAAGCATTAACTACTGATGCACCAACACCGTGAAGTCCTCCTGACACCTTATATCCTCCACCACCGAATTTACCCCCGGCATGAAGAACGGTATATACAACTTCAATGGCAGGTCTTCCTGTCTTATGATTAATATCAACAGGTACACCTCTACCATTATCAATTACAGTGATAGAGTTATCTTTATTAATCATAACTTCAATATGTGTACAAAAACCTGCTAAAGCTTCGTCAATTGCATTATCAACTATCTCATACACAAGATGATGAAGTCCTCTTCCTGATGTACTTCCAATATACATACCAGGTCTTTTTCTTACAGCTTCAAGACCTTCGAGTACCTGAATCTGGTCTCCACCATAATTCTTCTCTGCATTCTGATCTGCCACTTTAATTCCTCCTTGTTTTACAAAGCAAAATGTAATTAATTCTCATTAACTACATGACCATCTGTTACTTTAAATATTTTGTTGATATTCATTCTGTTATTAATAAATTCTTCAAGTCCGGTGCATGTAACAATCGTTTGTATATCTCCAATGCTGTTTATCAGAAAATTCTGTCTGTTACTGTCTAACTCAGACAAAACATCATCAAGAAGAAGTACCGGAGTATCTTTAATTACAAGTTTCACAAGTTCTATCTCAGATAATTTAAGTGAAAGTGCAGCTGTTCTTTGTTGTCCCTGTGAACCATATTTTCTCACATCATTGTCATTTATTAAAAATATAAGATCGTCCTTATGAGGACCTTTACCTGTAACCTTGTATTTAATATCCTTTTGTCTTGAATTTCTTACTTCTTCAAAATCATTCACATCAACATCAGGAACATAACATACTTTAATATTCTCAATACCACCAGTAAGTCTGGAATGAATATCACTGATTATTGTGTTAATCTTTTCTATGAAAATTTTTCTGCCTTTAATAATAAGGCTTCCATACTTAACAAGCTGCATGTCCCATATATCAAGAGTCTGCATCAGCTGTTCTGATGGTGAAAATGCTATATCTTTGAGAAGCTTGTTTCTCTGATTAAGTACTTTGTTGTAATTAACAAGGTTACTAAGATATATCTTGTCAAGCTGGCTAAGTTCCATATCCATAAATCTTCTTCTCTCTGAAGGACCGTTTTTTATAATATTAAGATCTTCCGGAGAAAAGAAAACAATATTAATAATTCCAAAAAGTTCAACAGCTTTTTTTATAGGAATTCCATTAACTGCTATACCCTTGGTTTTATTCTTCTTAAGGTGCATGTCTATGCGGTATTTCATACCATGCTTTAAGACATTTAGTTTAATATGCGATTCATCTTCTCCAAATCTGATTATTTCTCTGTCTTTACTGCCACGATGTGACTTAGAAGTTGAACACATATATATTGATTCTAATATGTTAGTCTTTCCCTGGGCATTGTCACCATATATTATGTTTACATGCTCATTGAAATTCATATCCAGAAATTCATAATTTCTGTAATCCTTTAACTCAACAGATTCGACTATCACATTAACACCTATTTTTTAATAAGAATACTGGAGCCGTTGTATTCTACAACTTCTCCGCCAAAAGTTTTTTTCCACGCTGTGTCTCAACAACGCCATTAACCTTAACTTCACCATCCTGAATAACAATCTTGGCTTCAACACCTGATTCAACTAATCCGGCAGCTTTAATTGCCTGTCCAAGTTTGATGAAATCATCTCTTAAAATTATTTCTTCCATAACTTTCCTTTCTCTTGTTAAGCTGTGAAGTTAACAGGAAGTATAAGATAAATATATTTCTCTTCCTTGTCTCTGATAAAGCAAGGTGATTTATGATTAACTAGATACATAGTCACATTTTCACCATCAATAACTCTTAATGCATCCATAAGGAACTTAGGATTAAAACCAATCATAATATCCTTACCTTCTTTATCAATATCAATATCTTCGTTAAGAGCTCCAATTGCAGAGTTAACATTTACCTGTAATAAACCATTTAATATATTAATAATAATTGGCTTCTTATCTCCTTCTCTTATAAGAAGATTAGCTCTGTCAATAGAATCAAGAAATTCTTTTTTATTAATAGATACTTTAGTTTCATAATCGTTAGAAAGCATCTGACTAATCTTAAAATAATCACCCTCTATAAGTCTAGAAACAACATGAGTCTGGTCAAATTCAAATAATACATGATTGTTAGTAAAGTAAATATTAACAAAACTTTCAGCATCAGCATTAAGAATCTTGCTTATTTCCTGAAGAGTCTTACCTGGAATAACTACTCTTACGTCATCAGATCTGCCTTCAAGCTTAATATTACGGATAGCAATTCTGTGACCATCAAGACCTACAACCTTAAGTGTACCTTCATTTACTTCAAAAAGTTCACCAGTCATCATTTTATTATTATCATTAATAGCAATAGAGAATATTGTCTGATTAATAACTTCCTTTAACTGGAACTGGGAAAGTGTAATCATCTTATCTTTAATAATAGCAGGAAGGTAAGAAAAATCATCTCCAGATTTTCCTGCTATATTAAATTTACTTTTTTTCACATGTAATAAGTGCATTATTATTTGAATCAGTAGTTAAAGTAATATCATTATCAGGAAGCTTTCTTACAATTTCAGAAAAAGCTTAGCATCTATGGCAATCTTACCTTTTTCTATAATTTCACCTTCTACTATAGTTTCAATGCCAAGTTCCATATCGTTACCTGTGAACTTGATTTCATTGGTAGTAGCATCAATAAGAATACGTTCAAGAATATTCATAGTAGTTCTTGTAGGTACAGCTTTCATTACGATACCTACAGCTTTGTTTAAGTTAGATTTAGTAAAAACTAATTTCATGTTGATAACTTCCTTTCGATAAAATTGTAGTGGAGAAGAGCTATATATAAATATATAAATGCCGTAGCCGTAGTCTTAGGGGTTGTTAAATTGTTAAAAAGTATGTAAAGCCTTAAAAACACTGGATATATGAAAATAATAACCATGTTAGAAAACACAAAATTTAATGTTCAATGTATGTGAAAAATTAAAGTTTAAAAAATATACATAAATTTAAAAAAAGTTATAAAGAACATTCAACATAAAAAATAACATCTAATTAACAAATTATCCTAAAACCATTGTGGAAAACTTTTTAAGATGGATTAAGTTTCTTTATTAATATATCAATAGTGCTCTTGGTAGTTTCATTATTAGCTGTTTCTTTAGCAATCTTTTCTGAACCATATAATATAGTAGAATGATCTCTACCACCTAAAGCTTTACCTATAGCTTCAAGAGGAGTCTGTGTCATCTGCCTGCACAGATACATTGCAATATGTCTAGGAAAAGCTATATCAGCACTTCTCTTATGAGATATTATATCTTCAGGCTTAATGTGAAAATGTTCAGCAACTACATCAATTATAAGTTCTGGTGTAATCTCTTTCTTAGAGTAAGGAGATATAAGATCCTTAAGTGTATTCTCAGCAAACTCTGCAGTAAGAGGTGTGTGGGAAAGCTTAGAATAAGCTGAAAGCTTGGTAAGTGCTCCCTCAAGCTCCCTGATACTTGAAGTAATATTAGTTGCAACATAATCTTTAACTTCATAAGGAAAATCAATTCCTAAAGCCTCAGACTTCTTATTAATAATAGCCATCTTAGTTTCATATGTAGGAATCTGGATATCTACCGGAAGTCCGCTTTCAAAACGTGTTCTTAATCTGTCAGGAAGAGTTTCCATTTCCTTAGGTGGTCTATCAGAAGATATAACAATCTGTTTTCCTAAAAGATAAAGGTCATTAAAGGTATTGAAAAATTCTTCCTGAGTAGAAACCTTTCCTATTATAAATTGAATATCATCAATAAGAAGAACGTCAATATTACGGTATTTATTTCTGAATTCAGTGTTCTTGTTAGTCTTAACCGATTCGATAAGTTCATTAGTAAATGTCTCAGAAGTTACGTATAAAAACCTTCTTAGATGGGTCACTTGCAATAATAAAATGTGCAATAGCCTGCATAAGATGAGTTTTACCAAGTCCGGCACCTCCGTATATGAACAGAGGGTTATATATCTGTCCAGGTGTTTCGGCAACAGCGAGTGATGCTGCGTGAGCCAGATTATTATTAGTACCTATTACAAATGTGTCAAATGTGTAATTAGGATTCAGATTCTGTGAAGCAAGACTATTATCAGTAGAAACTGAAGATGTCTTTTTCTTTAATTCATCTTCCTTTTTCTCAGCAGATGACATAATAATTACCTGATATTCTTTGTTCATTACTTCACATACGGTAACTTCAAGAAACTTGAGGTAACGTTTTTCAATATATACAATGCTCCTTTCATCAGTAGAAGCGTCATCTTCTAAAGATGAGAAAGTAAGAGTAAGAACATTGCCGTCAAGTTTATATATTTTAAGGGGTTTAATCCATGTTTTAAAAAGAAACATCAATAATTTCGTGTTCTTCTTTAAAAGTAGAGAGAATTAAATCCCATTTATCAATCAATGTCTGTAATTCATCCATAAATTCTAGGCCTTTCTGGCTTGTTAATTAGCCTGTCCAATCATAAAAATACATTCCTTTATATAATATATCATTTAGAAAATTATTTCAATATTTGGGCAGATTAAGCCCTGTGGATAATTTTATGGATAAAAATGTATTAACATGAATGTGGAAAATATTATAAACGCGAAAAAGGTCGAAAATAGGCACTTTTTCAAAAAATATCGTTAATAACTAACGTAATTATAAAGAGTTTTCCACAAGTTATCAACATTTTGTGGAAAACTCTTTTATATTCTTTTAAAAAATATTAAAAATGTCCTATTTATGCGGATTACTGGATTGTGAAAAACCTGTTGAAAGCGTTTTTTATAGAATTAGTATATATAAAAATAAATACAGTAATTATCAAGTTTTTCTTGACTTTATAATGTTTACACAATATAATCAGTTCTGTGTTTTGAAATTTTTATATGAAAATATTCTTACCATAATAAACTACAATGGTAATGAAGGAGGTGCATAGACTATGAAGATGACATTTCAGCCAAAGAACAGACAGAGATCTAAGGTTCATGGATTCAGATCAAGAATGAGTACTGCAGGTGGAAGAAAAGTTTTATCAGCAAGAAGAGCTAAGGGTAGAAAGAAACTTTCAGCTTAATTAATATTTTCTTGATTTTGTTGGCAGATGGGAGTTTCTCATCTGCTTTTTTCAGATTATAATAATATTGAATTTAAGTAACATTTTAATTAATAAGAATGGTGAATGGTATGAAATATAAGGATTTTGAAACATTAAGAAGTAATCAGGAATTTAAAAAGGTGTACAATAATAAGAGGTCTTTTGCTAACAAGAATCTTATAATGTATATTTCTGAGAATGGAACGGATACTAAACGATTAGGTGTATCTGTGAGTAAGAAGGTCGGGAATAGTATTGTCCGACACAGACTGGCAAGACTGATAAGAGAGGCATTCCGCCTTAGTACAGACTGTATACCCGATGGATATGATTATGTTGTCGTAGCCAGAGCCAGTTTGAAAGATAAGGGTTTTTTGAAACTAAGGAATCAATGATTCATTTATTGAAACTTCATAAGCTTTATAAGCAGAATTAAATAGGCGGTTAATATGAAGGATATAAAGATTAAGTTAAAGAATGCGGGCAAGTTCATAGTTCTTAAGATGATAAGATTATACCAGCTCGCAATATCTCCTTATAAAGGAGGAAAATACTGCAGCTTTATTCCAACATGTTCGCAATACGCAATTGAAGCTATTGAAATGTATGGAGTTTTCTTAGGTGGGTGGTTGGCACTTAAAAGAATATTAAGGTGCAATTCATTTAATAAGAACGCTTATGGCTTTGATCCTGTGCTAGTAGGCAGATATGGGAAAAGAAAAAAAGCAATAAACAACTGAATATTTGGATAGTGCTATATTATGCGGATGTGACAATTTGAGTATTATTAAGCCAATTGCACAGTTACTTGGTTATATTTTAGACATCCTTTTCATGGGTCTTAATGCAATAGGAATTGGTAATATTGCAATAGCAATCATTATTTTTACTCTGCTTGTTAAAATGTTAATGCTACCATTACAGATTAAGCAGCAGAAGATGACTAAGTTACAGTCAGTTATGAACCCGGAGATAAAGGCTATTCAGGAGAAGTATAAGGGAAAGAACAGTGATACAGTAGCTATGCAGAAGATGCAGGCAGAAACTAAGGCTGTTTATGAAAAATATGGTGTTTCACAGTGGGGAAGCTGTGTGCAGCTTCTTATCCAGATGCCTATTCTTTTTGCACTTTACAGAGTATTCCAGCAGATACCACTTTATATTTCACAGATTAAGGTACTTTTCCTTAATATACTTGGACTTAATGGTGCTGATGGTATCTCATCTGTTTCAGGATATGCTGATACTCTTAATGAGATATACGGAAAGACTGTTGACTGGAGCAATACAAGCACAGCTGTAACAACACTTAATTCATTCACTGCAGACCAGTGGACAAAGTTAAAAGAAGCATTTCCAGCATTTTCTGATATGATTACACAGAATCTTGATAAGATTAACCATATGAATACTTTCTTAGGCGTTAACATGTCTCAGAATCCAGGTTTTGGTCTTCATATAGCTATATTAATTCCAATTCTTGCAGGCGTTACACAGTTTATATCTGTTAAGGTTTCACAGGCTGGCATGGAGCAGCCTGACAGTGATAATCCAGCAGCAGCATCTATGAAGATGATGACTTATTTCATGCCACTTATGTCAGCATTTCTTGCAATAAGTCTTCCTTCAGGTCTTGGTGTTTACTGGATTGCAACAGCTGTTATACAGACAATTCAGACAATCTTCATTAACAGATATTATGATAAGATTGGAACAGATAAGATTGTAGAAAAGAATGTTGAAAAGCGTAACAAGAAGAGAGCCAAGAAGGGACTTCCAGCAGAAACTATCGTTAAGGGTGCTTCTGTAAGTACTAAGAATGTGAATAATAATAAGAATTCTTCTGCTTCTTCAAGTGCTGACAGAGCAAAGAAGCTTCAGGAAAGAAAAGAAGCTAACGATAAGAAGATACAGGAATTAAAGGAAGCCGCAGCAGCAAGCGGTAAGGCAGCTAAACCAGGAAGTCTTGCTGATAAGGTTGGTATGGTATCAAGATACAATGAGGTCAACGATAAAAGAAAATAGAGAGGGTTAAGTAATGGAATATATTGAAGTTACAGGAAAATCTGTTGAAGAAGCTATAACTAATGCCTGCACTAAGCTTGGTATTCCAAGTGATAAGCTTGATTATGAAGTTATAGACAAAGGTAATTCAGGATTTTTAGGAATATTTAATTCTAAGCCTGCTAAGATTAAAGCAAGAGAAAAACAGGAAGAACCAGAAGTTAATTCTGTTGAGACTCCTAAAAAGTCAGAAGCACCTGTTCATGCAGAAAAAAAATTCGAAAAGAAGGCAGATGATTTCAAGAAAGCAGAACCTAAGAAGGAATTTAAGTCTGAACCTAAGAAAGAGTTCAAAAAGGAACACAAGCCTGCTGATAATCACAAGAATGCAGAAGTTAAGGAAGCACCTAAGGTTGAAGCACAGCCACAGCCTAAGGAAGAGCCATTTACAGCAGAACAGAAGGAAGTTATTAAGAAGGATATACAGACATTCCTTAATAATATGTTTGGTGCTATGAGCATGGAAGTTAAGGCTGATATTACATTTGACGATGAAGAAAATAGCGTTAATGTAGATCTTTCTGGAGATAACATGGGTGTTCTTATCGGTAAGAGAGGACAGACACTTGATTCTATCCAGTATCTTACAAGTCTTGTAATTAACAAGAACAGTGAGAAGTATGTAAGAGTTAAATTAGATACAGAGAACTATAGAAAGAGAAGAAAAGAAACTCTTGAGTCTCTTGCTAAGAACAGTGCATACAAGGTTAAGAGAAGCAGAAGACCTGTTTCACTTGAGCCTATGAACCCATATGAAAGAAGAATTATCCATTCAGCACTTCAGGCAGATAAGTTTGTTTCTACAAGAAGTGAGGGTGAAGAACCTTTCAGACATGTTGTTGTTTATCTTGAAAGAGAGAATAATAACAGATATAACAGATAATTAGATATATGATTTTATTAAATGCTGTGGTATTATTATCACAGCATTTTTTTATATGGAGGATGGAAATGGAGGATACAATAGCAGCTATATCTACAAGTACAGTGTCAAGCGGTGGAATTAGTATTGTAAGAATAAGCGGTCCTGATGCAATTATTATTGGAGATAAAGTTTTTAAGTCAAAAAAAGAATATTAAGCTTGCAAATGTACAGAGTCATACGGTACATTTTGGAAATATATGTGATAACGGTAATGAAATTGATGAAGCACTTGTAATTGTAATGAAAGCTCCTAACACTTATACAAGAGAGAATATTGTTGAGATTGACTGTCATGGCGGTATTCTTGTTACTAAGAAGGTGTTAGAGGCGGTACTTAACGCTGGTGCAAAGGCTTGCAGAGCCTGGTGAATTTACAAAGAGAGCATTTCTTAATGGAAGAATTGACCTGTCACAGGCGGAGGCTGTTATTGATATTATTAATGCAAAGAATGATTATGCTCTGAAGTCATCTGTTAATCAGTTAGATGGTAAGTTATCTGAAAAGATTAAGAATATAAGAGAGATAATATTGAATAATGTTGCATTTATCGAGGCCGCACTTGATGATCCAGAACATTTTGATATAGATACTAATGTAGATAACCTTAAAAATGATGTGGAAAACTGTCTTAATAATGTGGATAACTTGTTAAAAACATGCGATAATGGCAGAATCATGCATGATGGCGTGCGTACAGTCATTTTGGGGAAAACTAATGCAGGAAAGTCAAGCCTGCTTAATGTACTTGCAAGAGAAGAGAGAGCAATTGTTACTGATATAGAAGGAACTACGAGAGATACTCTTGAAGAAATGATTAATCTGTCTGGAATTACTCTTAATCTTATTGATACTGCAGGAATCAGAAAAACTGATGATGTTGTTGAAAGCATTGGGGTTAATAAGGCTAAGAAGCTTGCAGAAATCGCTGATCTTGTAATATATGTAGTTGATTCTTCAAGAGTACTTGATGATAATGATTATGAGATTATGGAACTTATCAAGGATAAGAAGGTTCTTGTAATACTTAATAAAGCTGATCTTGCACAGGTTACAACAGCAGAAGATATTAAGAAAATAATCAATTGTGAGACAGTTACTATATCTGCAAAGCAGGAGACAGGAATTGAAGAACTTGAGGAAACTGTTAAGAATATGTTCTTTAATGGTGAAGTTAAGTTCAATGAAGATGTATATATTACAAGTACAAGACATAAAGAACTTTTAAAGAAGGCTGAGAACAGCTTAAAGCTTGTACTTGATGGAATTGATAACATGGTAAGCGAAGATTTCCTTACTATTGATTTAATGGCTGCATATGAGAATCTTGGTCTTATAATAGGAGAGGAGATTGAAGATGATCTTGCCAACAGAATTTTTTCAAAGTTCTGTATGGGTAAGTAATGCAGGTTGATAAGGAGAAGTAATATGCCTAATATTAGAGAAGAATATGATGTAGTTGTAGTAGGTGCTGGTCACGCAGGTTGTGAGGCTGCCCTTGCTGCTGCAAGAATGGGACTTGAAACAATTATATTTACAGTAAGCGTTGAAAGTATAGCAATGATGCCTTGTAATCCTAATATAGGAGGAAGTTCTAAGGGACATCTTGTAAGAGAAATAGATGCTCTTGGTGGCGAGATGGGAAAGAATATAGATGCTACATTTATACAGTCAAAGATGTTAAATGCATCAAAAGGCCCTGCGGTTCATTCACTCCGTGCACAGGCTGACAAGTCCGATTACAGCAGAAGAATGAGAAATGTGGTTGAGAATACTGAGCATCTGCACATAAGACAGGCAGAGGTTTCAGAGATTATTGTTAATGATGGAAAAATTGGTGGTGTAAAGACTGTTTCGGGTGCAGAATACATAGCTAAGGCAGTTGTTTTATGTACAGGGGTATATCTTAAGGCAAGATGTATATATGGTGATGTAAGTTATCATACAGGTCCTAACGGATTACAGGCTGCCAATCATCTTACACAGTCACTTATTGATAATGGAATTGAAGTGAGAAGATTCAAGACGGGTACACCTGCCAGAGTTGATAAAAGGTCAGTGGATTTTTCTAAGATGACAGAGCAGTTCGGTGATAAGAGAGTTGTGCCATTTTCATTTGAAACAGACCCTGAGAGCATACAGAAAGATCAGGTAAGCTGCTGGCTTACATATACAAATGAAGAGACACATAAGATTATAAGAGAGAATCTTGACCGTTCTCCGCTCTATGCTGGAGTTATTCACGGAACAGGTCCAAGATATTGTCCTTCAATTGAGGATAAGGTTGTAAGATTTGCAGACAAAGACAGACATCAGGTATTCATTGAGCCAGAGGGCTTGTATACTAATGAAATGTATCTTGGTGGAATGAGCAGTTCAATGCCTGAGGATGTGCAGTATGCAATGTATAGAACAGTTCCTGGTCTTGAGAATGTCCGAATCGTAAGAAATGCTTATGCTATTGAGTATGACTGCATTAACGCTGTTCAGTTAAAGTCTTCTCTTGAATTCAAGAAGATTGAAGGATTATTTGCTGGTGGACAGTTTAATGGAAGCTCAGGATATGAGGAAGCTGCTGCACAGGGAATTGTCGCGGGTATCAATGCGGCACTTTTCGTTAAGAAGGAAGAACCACTTATACTTGACCGTTCAGAAAGTTATATAGGAGTTCTTATAGATGACCTTGTAACTAAGGAAACAGCAGAGCCTTACAGAATGATGACAAGCCGTGCAGAGTACAGACTTATATTAAGACAGGATAATGCAGATATAAGACTTACTAAATATGGTTACAGAGTCGGACTTATAAGCGAAGAAAGAATGAACCGCCTTACCCGCAAGATTCAGCTTATAGATGAAGAAATTGAGCGTGTTAAGTCAGTTAATATAGGAACTGGAAGTGAAGTACAGAAGGTACTTACAGATAACGGAAGTACAGAGCTTACAACAGGTGCTACACTTGCAGAACTTATAAGAAGACCGGAGCTTTCATATGATGTTCTTGCTCCAATTGATAAGCACAGACCAGAGTTGCCTTATGATGTATGTGAGCAGGTTAATATTAATCTGAAATACGAGGGATATATAGACAGACAGTTAAGACAGGTTGAACATTTTAAAAAGCTTGAAAATAAGCTTATACCAGACGGCCTTGATTACTTAGAAATAAGCGGATTAAGAAAAGAGGCTATGCAGAAGCTTGATAAATTCAGACCTCGTTCAATTGGACAGGCTTCAAGAATATCAGGTGTTTCGCCTGCTGATATATCAGTGCTTCTTGTTTACCTGGAGTCTCTTAGAAGAAAGCATTAATCATTGATAAGGAGAAATGTATGATAAATGAAACATTTAAGAATAATCTGAATTCTATAGGTATTGAGCTTACAGACAGACAGTACGAGCAGTTTGATATGTATTATAAGCTGCTGGTTGAATGGAATAGCTTTATGAATCTTACTGGAATTACAGATTACGAAGAAGTTCTTTTAAAGCATTATGTTGACAGTCTCGTGTTAGATATTGAAAAAATCGGACATAAAAAGAAAGAGATTTCTCTTATTGATGTTGGAACAGGTGCTGGTTTTCCGGGGCTTCCGTTAAAAATAGCACATCAACAGATTAATGTAGTTCTGCTTGATTCACTTAATAAAAGAGTAAAGTTTCTTAATCAGGTAATAGAAGAACTTGGACTTACAGGAATAGAAACAGTTCATTCAAGAGCAGAGGATGGTGGAAGAAATAATGACTTAAGAGAACATTTTGATGTAAGTGTTTCTCGTGCTGTTGCTAACTTAGCAACTCTTGTGGAATATAACCTTCCATTCGTAAAGGTTGGTGGATATTTTGTGGCATATAAGTCAGGAGATATTGATGAAGAATTAGTAAATGCTAAGAAAGCAGTCAGTGTTCTTGGCGGAACGATAGAAGAAGTGAAGAAATTCCAGCTTCCTGGTACTGATATTGACCGTTCTTTAGTATATATCAAGAAGATTAAGCCTACATCTGGAAAGTTTCCAAGAAAAGCGGGACTTCCTTCTAAAGAACCAGTTGCGTAAGCAGTATGTATACACAATATAGTATAAAGAAAACCCCATTATTCACATAAAATGATTAGTTAATCATCATATTGTGGATAATATGGGTTTATTTTTGGTTAACTGTTGATTATCAGGATATCATATAAATATCTCATAAGGGGTAACTAATTAAGAAAAATCTCAGCCTGTCTTACGAATTCAGCCGGCTGTTCAACCTGTGGAAGCTTCTTGGCATCCTGAATCATAACATTTTCAATTGCTGGATTGATGTGGATATATTCATCAATAACGTCATTATTATTGTGTATACCGTTAATCATGTATATACAGTTATCAAGCTCAGAAAGTGCTTTTGAGATAGTAACAGTAGTAAAGTTACATTCAGTGCTGATAAACAGATATTTGGCTGAAGCATCACCAAGATGTGCATTCTCATGGCATGCATTGATATAATCAGCCGGAATTCTTCCATCTATAAAATTTTTTGAAAGAAGCTTTCTAAGAGATGGTCTGTTAAACAGAATGTTGTATACAGAAGTTCCAATAACAGGCACATTTAAAATGTGTCTTCTTATTCCACTTAAGTTATCAGGCCCTTTAAGAGCATCTTCAACTGATAAAGGAGAAACAAGAATAATCTTATTAAACAGTGCATGATTATTAAATGCAGCCATTATCACAATTGGTGTTGAGCCTGCTGTAGCAACAACATCAGTTTTGGAACGAATAACATTGAGCACGAAATCATTGATAAGCTGTGTATACATAAATGTTGTATAAGTAAGATTAGGTTTATCAGAATGACCACATCCCAATAAATCAATAGCGTAAACCTTGTGATTCTTAGCAAAACTGTTTATAGTCTGTTCCCATTCGTAGCTTGAACTGTAAGAATTAAGATCGTGTATAAGTAAAAGTGGAGAACCTGAGCCGGCAGTTATATATGCAATATTGCCGAACTTCCACTGATAATTACTTCTTATTCTTTTACCTGTATAATTATTAGCGGTAGATAATTTGAATATTATGCTGTTAATCAGGTGTGTAGTAGTAATAACAGCAGTTCCCATACCTACTGCCAGTCCTATTTTTGCCATTTATTCATAATAGATGCCTCCTGAAATTTCCGAAAGAAAATGTTCTAACGCACTTTTAGATAAAATTATTATATTCCATTATTTTGTGTGTGGCAATCATTAATTTATGTTAATGTATCATCTGAAATACAAATTATTAGAACTTTTTAAGATGTTTTTATATAAATTAGTACTTTATCGTAAAAAAGTACTTTATTTATTGGAATTAATAGAGTATTATCATCTTAAAAGTTTTTGAAATATCTTATTATGAATTATTATTTTAAAGGTAATAAATAAAGTATTTATATAATATTTAATATTGATTAATAATATACAAATTGAGAATGGAGTTAGTAATATAATGTCAAATTTATGTAAACAGTATGTTGAAAATGAATTAAATTGTTATAAGAAAAAATTATATGATATTACTAATGAAATTCATTCAACAGAGATTGAGCTAAAAACTGTTGATAAGAATCTTATTAAGTTAAATAAAGAGAAAAGACTGGTCAGAAGATATATTTCATTCATTGATTTCATTAAAACAAACTGATAATATTAGGTTACAAACATTACAGAATTCAAAAAATGAATTGAATAATAAAATTAATTTTTTGAATAATCAGAAAAAAGATGTTGAAACTAAAATTGAAGAACTTATTAATATTTTAAGAGATGATGATTCAAATGTTTCACGTGAAACAATGAGTGATTCTATACATGATAATGTCAAACTAATTGATTTTATTGAACTTGACCGAAAACGTATATCAAGAGATATTCATGACAGTGTTGTGCAGAATCTTACAGCGTTAATACATAAACAGGAATTTATATCTCAAATTATTAATACTGATATTACAAGATCAAAACTCGAAATTAACAATTCAGTTGTATTGATAAAAGAATCAATTAATGAATTGAGAAATATAATATATGAATTAAGACCAATGAGTGTTGATGATCTTGGATTTAAGAATGCTATTATGAATATGATTGATAAATTTAATAGAGAAAGTAATGTAATTACATATTACTCATCGATTAATTTTGATGATGAATTAAGTATCGATTCAAATCTTATTATATCAATACTTCGAATTATAAATGAATTAAATAGTAATGCAATTAAATATTCTAACGGGACAGAAATTATAATTAATGTTACTCTTAAAGATAACAATGTTATTATTGAATTTAAGGATAATGGAAAAGGATTTGATTATTATAATACTGCTTATGATAGAAATAAAAATTCTGGATTTGGATTAACAATGTTAAAAGAACGAGTTGCATTATTAAATGGAAATATTAAATATATATATGATAATGGTTCGGATTTTTTTATAGAAATACCAGTTTGGTAAGAAAGGGGTGTAATTATGGCGGTTAATATATTATTAGCTGATGACCATAGAATGGTAAGAGAAGGTTTAAAACAACTTTTAGAAACTGATTCAGAGATAAATGTTGTGGCAGAAGCAGGAGATGGGTATGAATGTCTCAATCTTACTAATAAGACAAAACCTGATATTGTTTTATTGGATATTAATATGCCTAATATGGATGGAATTCAGGTTCTTAATATAATGAAACAACAAAAAATGTTATGCAAGGTTATTGTACTTACAATACATAATGAAATTGAATATCTGGTTAAAGCATTAGAAATTGGATGTGACGGATTTATATTAAAAGATTCTGATTTTGATACATTAAAGAAAGCTATATTTTCTGTTTATTCTGGTGAAACATATATTGAACCTTCTCTTATGCCATTACTTAATTCTAGTCTTGCAGAAAGAGATGTATTAAAAGAAAAAGTATCAGATCTTACAAGACGAGAGATGGAAGTGTTGAAAATGATTGCATCTGGTGCATTTAATAAAGAAATCGCATTGACACTTAATATAAGTGAAAGAACAGTAAAAAATCATGTATCTAACATATTTAAGAAAATAGGTGTTTCTGATAGAACACAGGCTGCAGTGTTTGCAATAAAAAATAATATAATTAGTATAAAATAGTTTAACAATTAATATTACTTATTATGATTGAATAAAAATATGAGATGATATATATATTTCAAAATAGAAATATATATATCATTTTTTTATGTTTCACGTGAAACATAAAAAATACAATTTGTTATAACATATTGTAACAATGTGTGCTATAATAAAAATGATAAAAAAGTTATTTATTAAATAAAATGATATGAGATTATGTTTCACGTGAAACATAGAACATATGGAATAAGAGGGTAATGTGGGAAGAATAATTGCAATAGCAAATCAGAAAGGTGGAGTTGGTAAAACAACAACAGCTATAAATTTGGCAGCATGTCTTGCAGAAGCTGGACAGAAGATTCTTATAATAGATATTGATCCGCAGGGAAATACGACAAGTGGTTTTGGATTATCTAAGACAGACATTGAAAAAACAGTTTATGAGGTATTATTGGGAGAATGTAATATTAAAGATGCAATAGTAGAAAATATAATTGATAATCTTGATATACTTCCATCTAATGTGAATCTTGCAGGTGCAGAGATTGATTTAATTGACGTAGATAATAGAGAGTATATTTTAAAAGAAAGTATATTAGAAGTAAGAGACAGATATGATTATATTATACTTGATTGTCCTCCTTCATTAAGTATGCTTACTGTTAATGCAATGACGGCAGCTGATACTGTTCTGGTTCCAATTCAATGTGAATATTATGCATTAGAGGGATTAACACAGCTTATACATACGATTAATCTTGTAAAGAAAAACTAAATCCACAACTTGAACTTGAAGGTGTGGTATTTACAATGTATGATTCAAGAACAAATCTGTCATTACAAGTAGTCGAAAATGTTAAGGATAATCTTAAACAAAATATTTACAAAACAATTATACCAAGAAATATTCGTCTGGCAGAAGCACCAAGTCACGGACTACCAATAAATCTATATGATCCAAAGTCTACCGGTGCAGAAAGTTACAGGTTATTAGCGGAAGAAGTAATGGGAAGAGAAGAATAAATATAATGGAGGATTGTGATAGTATGCCAACAAAGAACACTAAAACAAGTAAATCAAGAGGATTGGGAAAAGGCATTGGTAATCTGTTTCAGGAAGAAGATACTAATGATCAGAAAGTAGTTGTTAAGGAAGTGGTAAAAGAGGTTGTTAAAGAAGTTCCGGTTCCGGCAGAAACTAAATTAAAGATTTCTCAGATTGAGCCTAACAAGAATCAGCCAAGAAAAGCATTTGATGAGGATGCACTTATAGAACTTGCAGAATCAATAAAACAGTATGGAGTGTTACAGCCACTTCTTGTTAAAAAGATGGATAAAAATTATCAGATTATAGCTGGTGAAAGAAGATTCAGAGCTGCAAGACTTGGAGGGTGTTAAAGAAGTACCGGTTATTATTAAGGACTATTCATCACAGGAGGTTATGGAGATAGCTCTTATTGAGAATATACAGAGAGAAGATCTTAATCCAATAGAAGAAGCACTTGCATATCAGCAGCTTATTAAAGATTATAGATTAAAACAGGATGAAGTTGCAGAAAAGGTGGCAAAATCAAGAACCGCAATTACAAATTCGTTGAGATTATTAAAGCTGGATGAAAGAGTTCAGGAAATGGTAATCGAAGGAAAATTAAGTAGTGGTCATGCAAGAGCAATTATTAGTATTGAAGATAAAGAAAAACAATACATGGTTGCACAGAAGATATTTGACGAAAAACTCAATGTGCGAGATGTTGAAAAACTTGTTAAAAATATTGATAAGTTAGATAAATCTGTGGAAAAGACAAAGCCAGAAAATGATTTTGTATATAGAGATTTTGAAGAAAAATTGAAGAAAATCATGGGTACACAAGTAGTTATCAAAAATAAGAATAATAACAAGGGTAAAATTGAAATTCAGTATTATTCACAGGCAGAGCTTGAAAGAATATATGATATGTTAAAGAAAATTAATGAATAATTAAGTTTATATATAATGTATACTTATAACTAATTTAATAATATATTAATAAGCTAATATACAGAAAGGAAAAATTATGTTAGATGTATTTGGATTATTTAAAGTGGACACACTTTATGTAGTTATAGGTCTGCTTGTAATAACAATTGCAGCAATAGTTCTTGCAATTGTTGCAATATGCAAGGCTTGTGCTATGACGAAAAAGTATGAGATGATGATGGAAGGCTCTGATGGAAAGAGCATGGAGAAAATGGTCAGAAAATATACCGATGACATTATCAATCTTCAGAAGACAAGTGAAGATAATACAGAAGCTATTAAGGACATATATGAAAAGATGCAGCTTACATTCCAGAAGGTTGGTGTTAATAAGTATGATGCATTCCATGAAATGGGTGGAAAGTTAAGCTTTGCACTATGTATGCTTGATAAGAAAGACAATGGATACGTTGTAAATGTAATGCACAGCAATGATGGCTGTTTTGCTTATATTAAGGAAATAGTTAATGGAAAGTCTTATATTGAACTTGGTAAAGAAGAGGAGAAAGCTGTTAAGCAGGCACTGGCCGGACGTATGGGAGACGAAGAATTAAGTAAAGAAATTAACGATTTAATGCAGAAAGACAAAATGTAATTGAAAATATACAGAAAAAGGTGCATAATAGCATTTGGTAAATTTGATAAAATAGTGTCAATGATAGGACACGGAAATGAGGAGTAATGTTAGATTTAAAATTTGTCAGAGAAAACCCGGATATTGTAAAACAGAATATTAAGAATAAATTTCAGGACAGAAAGCTTCCACTTGTAGATGAAGTAATTGAGCTTGATGCTAAAGCTCGTGCAACACAGACAGAAGCTGATGAATTAAGAGCAAACAGGAACAAGCTTTCTAAGCAGATAGGTGCTCTTATGGCACAGGGAAAGAAGGAAGAGGCAGAGGCAGTTAAGGCACAGGTAAGTGCAGATGCAGCAAAGCTTGCTGAATTAGAGGCTTCTGAAAAGGAACTTAATGAAAAGGTTAATAAGATTATGATGACTATTCCTAACATCATAGATCCTAGTGTACCAATCGGAAAAGATGACAGCGAGAATGTTGAAATTGAGAAGTTTGGTGAGCCTGTAGTTCCTGATTTTGAAGTACCATATCATACAGATATTATGGAAAGATTCAACGGAATCGATATGGATGCAGCTGGTAAGGTTGCTGGTAATGGTTTTTATTACCTTATGGGAGATATTGCAAGACTTCATTCAGCAATTATCTCATATGCAAGAGATTTCATGATTGACAGAGGGTTCACATACTGTATTCCTCCTTATATGATAAGAAGTAATGTAGTTACCGGTGTTATGAGCTTTGATGAAATGGATGCCATGATGTATAAGATAGAAGGTGAAGATCTTTACCTTATTGGAACAAGCGAACATTCAATGATTGGTAAGTTTATTGACACAATTACACCTGAGGAAGAGCTTCCTAAGACACTTACAAGCTATTCTCCATGTTTCAGAAAGGAGAAGGGTGCACATGGTATCGAGGAAAGAGGTGTATATAGAATCCACCAGTTCGAGAAGCAGGAAATGATTGTTGTATGTAAACCAGAAGAGAGCAAGATGTGGTTTGATAAATTATGGCAGAATACAGTAGATTTCTTCAGAACAATGGATATTCCAGTAAGAACACTTGAGTGCTGTTCAGGAGATTTAGCTGACCTTAAGGTTAAGTCTATTGATGTTGAAGCATGGTCACCAAGACAGAAGAAGTACTTCGAGGTTGGTTCATGTTCTAACTTAGGAGATGCTCAGGCAAGAAGACTTAAGATAAGAGTTCAGGGTAAGGACAAGAACAAGTACTTTGCACATACACTTAACAACACATGTGTTGCACCTCCAAGAATGCTTATTGCTTTCCTTGAGAATAACCTTCAGGCAGATGGAAGAGTTCTTATTCCAGAAGCTCTTCGTATGTACATGGGTGGTAAGGCAGAATTAGTACCAGTTAAGTAATATGAATACTAAATAGATATTATTAAAAATGTGGATAAAACATATCAAATGAATATGTTTTATCCACATTTGTTTTATGTTATCCACAAATTTTGTGGATAAGTGTGTTGATTCTGTGGGAAATCCATTAAAATGCTGTTAAAAACCAGTATTTTAATGTGGAAAACCTTGTTTATATTGGTATGTGGAAAACTTTTACTGGAAATCTACAACATTTATCCACTGATTAAGAAGTTCTTTTTCTTCTTCTTTATTCTTAGTAAGTCTTGCTGCTGCAACTAATGGAAGCCATTCATTAACATATGAACGTTTTGTGTTAGTTAATTCACAGAAAGCACTTATGTACTTTTCAGGAATATCACTCTTGTCACCAAACTGTAATTTGAGAAGTAAAAATGTATTCGCAATATCGGCAGATGCATTACCCTGTGTAGCATGTACCCAGTCAACTGCTGTGATTTCTTTGATATTTCCCTTGGCATCAGCAGTAACAATAATATTATCAGGACAATAATCTCCGTGACAAAGCTTAGTATGATTCTTCATGGAATTAAGCCTTGTAAGAAGTTCATACTTAACGCTGTTATCAAGTTCTTCAATAGAGTTAATCTGGCGGTTCATTTTATCCTTTAATACCAGAAGAAGTGGGTTAGACTTCTTCTGGAAAGATATCTGGTATTCAACCATTTTCTTAATATAATCATCAGCCTTGTCAGGGTATTTTTCAATTAATTGTGTAAGAGTAGGACCTTCAACATATTCACTTGTGATAGACCATTTACCGTCAGTAACAGCAACCTCTAAAAGCTTTGGAATATTAACTCCGGCATCTTCAACTCTTGCAGTATTTAATGCTTCATATAAAACATCTGATTTGTTGTAGGTCTTGGCAAAGACCTTAGTAGCTTTGCCATTCTCTACATATACTGATTTTAACTTAGATTTTGCTAAATATTTTTTCATATGACATGTCTTCCTTTCTTAAAATAATAATGATGATTATTTACCATAGTAAGCCTTTAAGTACATGGCTTTCATTTCACTCATAAGAGGATATCTTGGGTTAGCACCTGTGCACTGGTCATCAAATGCATTTTCAACCATCTCATCAAGTGTAGCAAGGAAGTCTTCCTCTTTAACACCATAATCTGCAATAGTTTTCTTAATTCCTACATTTGCCTTTAATTCTTCAATAGCCTTGATGAGGTTTTCAAATTTCTCATCATCATCTTTACCCTGAATTCCAAGGAAGTCAGCACACTCAACATAACGTGCTTTGCAATGTGGATACTTATACTGTGAGAATGTTCCCATCTTAGCTGGAACTTCTGCAGCATTAAATCTCATTACATCAGTGATAAGAAGGGCATTAGCAATTCCGTGTGGAAGGTGGTGATATGCACCCAGTTTATGTGCAAGTGAGTGGCACACTCCAAGGAAAGCATTAGCAAAAGCCATACCAGCCATAGTAGAAGCTGTTGCCATCTTTTCTCTTGCAACTGCATCATGTGCACCTAATTCATAAGCTGCTGGAAGATATTCAAATATATTCTTCATAGCCTTTAGTGCAAGACCATCAGTATAATCTGTAGCCATAATAGAAGCATATGCTTCAAGAGCATGTGTTAATGCATCTATACCAGAAGCGGCTGTAAGTCCCTTTAGGCTGGTCCATACACATATCAGCATCAATAATAGCCATCTTAGGAAGTAGTTCATAGTCAGCAAGAGGATATTTCTGACCAGTTGTTTCATCAGTGATAACTGCGAAAGGTGTAACCTCTGAACCAGTACCAGAAGAAGTAGGAATAGCTATAAAGTAGGCTTTTTCGCCCATCTTAGGGAATGTGTAGATACGTTTTCTTATATCCATAAATCTCATAGCCATATCCATAAAGTCAACTTCAGGATGTTCGTACATAACCCACATAATCTTGGCAGCATCCATAGCAGAACCACCACCAATTGCGATGATTACATCAGGTTCGAAAAGTCTCATAGCAGCTGTACCTTCTTTAGCACATGCAAGTGTTGGATCTGGTGCTACATTATAGAAAGTAGTATGCATGATTCCTAAAGAATCTAACTTATCTGTGACACATTTGGTATAACCATTCTTATATAAGAACTGGTCTGTAACAATAAATGCTTTCTTCTTACCCATTACAGTTCCAAGTTCATCAACGGCAACAGGTAAGCAGCCCTTCTTAAAGTAAACCTTCTCAGGTGCTCTAAACCAAAGCATATTCTCTCTCCTCTCAGCGACAGTCTTTACATTAAGCAGATGTTTTACTCCAACGTTCTCAGATACTGAGTTTCCGCCCCAAGAGCCGCATCCAAGTGTAAGAGAAGGAGCCATCTTAAAGTTGTAGAGGTCACCGATTCCACCGTGAGATGAAGGTGTATTGATAAGGCAGCGGCATGTCTTCATTCTTTCAGAGAATTCAGCAATCTTGTCTGCCTGTGTTTCAACATTAATATAAAGAGATGATGTATGACCAAATCCACCATCTGCAATCAGGTGTTCAGCTTTTGAAAGAGCATCTTCAAAATCTTCTGCCTTGTACATTGCAAGGACAGGTGATAACTTTTCATGAGCAAATTCTTCTGAGAGGTCTACAGATGTTACTTCACCGATAAGAATTTTAGTTTCTTCAGGAACAGTAACGCCTGCTAAAGCAGCAATAGTATGGGCTTTTTGACCAACAATCTTCGCATTAAGGGCACCGTTGATAATAATAGTCTTTCTTACCTTTTCTGTCTCGCTCTTATTAAGGAAGTAGCAGCCTCTGTATGCAAATTCTTCTTTAACAGCCTTGTAAACCTTCTTGTCAACAATTACAGACTGTTCAGAAGCACATATCATACCATTGTCAAATGTCTTAGAATGAATAATTGAGTTAACAGCAAGTATTACATCTGCTGATTCATCGATGATAGCAGGAGTATTACCAGCACCTACACCAAGTGCGGGCTTTCCAGAAGAGTAAGCAGCTTTAACCATTCCAGGTCCGCCGGTAGCTAAGATAATATCTGCTTCCTTCATAAGTGTATCTGTAAGCTCAAGGGAAGGAACATCTATCCAGCCAATGATTCCCTCAGGGGCACCTGCTGCAACAGCAGCCTCAAGTACAACCTTAGCAGCAGCTATTGTCGATTTCTTAGCTCGTGGATGTGGGCTTATGATAATACCATTTCTAGTCTTAAGTGAAATAAGAGTTTTGAAAATAGCTGTTGAAGTTGGATTAGTTGTTGGGATTACGGCTGCAACAACTCCAATAGGTTCAGCAACCTTTTTAATTCCATATGCCTTATCCTCTTCAATAACACCACAAGTCTTAGTATCTCTGTAAGCATTATAAATGTATTCAGAGGCATAATGATTCTTGATAACCTTATCTTCTACAATTCCCATACCAGTTTCTTCAACTGCAAGCTTGGCAAGAGGAATTCTTGCTTTATTGGCAGCAAGTGCAGCAGCAGTAAATATCTTATCTACCTGTTCCTGAGTATAAGCTGCGAAGATGCGTTGAGCCTCCCGTACACCGGCAAGCCTTTCTTCAAGAGCTTCGACTGTGTCAACAATTGGGTAATTCTCAGTTAAATTCTTTGACATAACATTTCCTCCATAACTTGATTCGTGTAATATTGATTGATAATAATTTAACAATGTCAATATAACACTAATATAATTATAAGTCAATATTCATTGTAATATTAATTAAAATATGCTATCTTTTACCTAGTAACTGGGGACTAATAAATCTTTTGTTAAGGATGGAGCGGCTTATGAAACAGGTTAGTGTTGATAATCTTAAAGAAAACGATATATTAGCTTTTCCTATATTGTCGCATTCGGGGACTGTTCTTATTCATGCGGATGTTGCTCTGACAGAAGAACTTATTGAAAGAGCAATTAATCTTGGAGTAAGAACTGTATACATAAAAAGACGAAAAAGAGGGAATTGTCAGGGAGAATACTTCTGATAGTGATACGGCACGGGAAGAGGAAGAATATCCATACAGACTTGAAGAAACTGCCAATAATTCAAGGCAGATAGTAAAAAAAATATTAGAAAAACACATTTATAAACATAATGAAGAACTTAAGATAATTGTTAATGAGGCACAGAGAATACTTGATACAGTTATTGCAGAGCCGGAGGTTGTGAATAATATTACTGAAATCAGGAATGTAAGTACTGACATGTATACACACTGTATTAATGTATGTACTTTGTCAACAATTATGGCATTAAGGCTTAAAATGAGTAATAAACAGATACATAATATTGCGATGGGAGCAATACTTCATGATATAGGACTCAGATATATTAATCTTCCTTATGTTAATGTTACTGAGAATAAGATGACTAATAAAGATGCTGTTGAATATAAGAAGCATACTATATTTGGATACAGCTCACTGCAGGACGAGGAATGGCTTCCTGACGTGGCAAAGGAGATTATTCTCTTTCACCATGAAAGAATTGATGGCTCAGGATATCCTTTCCAGCATAAGGGTGACAGGCTTAAACCAGAAGTTAAGCTTGTTTCTATCTGTGATGATTTTGACAGTATGATAAGTGGCATAGGCAGTCAGAAGATGAAGATATATGAAGCTATTGAATACATCAAAGTGCATTCGGGAGTAAAATATGACCCTACAATTGCTTCAAAATTCTTAGACTCAGTTGCTGCATACCCTGTCGGCTGTACAGTTTACACAAGTGATGGCGAAAAAGCTGTAGTTATAAGACAGAATAAGGAAGCTGCTGACAGACCTGTTATAAGAATGACAGAGCATGCAGATGGAACACCTTATACTGAAAATGTAGAGTATAACTTATTAAAGCAGCTTACTATGTTTATAGTAGATACAGAATAGAGCATTGGAGCAGCTATGAATTTATATATAAGAACCCTTGGATTTGATAATATGACATCAGAGGCTGAGGCAAAATTTATAAAAACAGGAATTAGAGAAAGCATAAAAGAAGGATTTGTGATACGCCACGAGAAATTAGATCGTGGCGTTATTATCTTGCGCCTTAGCAACTCAACCGGATTGTATGTGTATGGAAGATATGAAAAGAATATTTTTAAATATGAGTACTATTTTCCGTTTGTTGTGGGGAAGGCTTTAAGTGACAATGAGGAGATGACTATTGAGAGACATCTTGACAAGGAATCCTATGCAGTTATATGTGATGAATTAAAGACAGGAGTAACGCTTATATTTTATCTTCAGAATGTAATGGATTATCTTGATTATCTGTACAGTGGTAAGGATTTTAATGCGGATGATTTTAATCCTGACAGAAAGAACGAAATTGGTAAAGTACCAATCAGAAACAAAAAGGTGGCACTTACAGGACTGTCGCTTGGTGGAATTATTATGCTTCCGGTGAGAAAGGAAAGAAATTCTAAGAAAAGCAGACAGGATGAAATTGCAAGAAAGAATCTTATTCAGGCAGCAAAGAATGGAGATGAGGATGCAATTGAGAGCCTTACAATAGAAGATATTGATACATACAATGAACTTTCTAACCGTGTCATGAAGGAAGATATATTTACTATAGTAGACTCAACATTTATGCCATGCGGTGTAGAATGTGACCAGTATTCCGTCATAGGAGAGATTCTTGAACTGCGTGAAGAGGAGAATATATACACTGGTGAGAAGATATATATTATGGTTCTTGAATGTAACAGTCTTATTATAACTACAGCAGTTAATAAGGAACATCTGCTTGGAGAACCAGCCGTAGGCCGCAGATTCAAAGGACAGATATGGCTTCAGGGAAATGTAAGGTTTACTGACTGATATTGTTGTTAAATATATGATTTCATAATAAATTGTATTTAATATAGAAATTTACATATTTTTACAAATGTGGTATTATAATACAAGGCATATAAGAAATCGGAAATGTCAACTAAATATTATTAATTATCAACGAGGAGGGGAAGCTATGAAGTTTTTCAGAAAATTAGGCTTTCAGCTTGTTTTATTTTTTATTGTTGCCATTACAATTCCTATTGTAATGCTTATGGTAAGTTCAATTACAACAACTTCGTCTTCAATGGAAAATAACATGAAGGTAACAAGTGAGCAGACTTTGAATGAAGCACAGAAACAGTTTACTACATATCTTAAGACTCTGTCGCAGCCGGTAGACCTGCTTACAAGAAAGAATGAAGTTAAGCATCTTGAAGATCAGGGAACATTAAGTGATAATGTTAAGGCAGTAAGAGATTCTCTTATTGCATCAGTTAAGGTTACTAATGGTGCAGAAAGAGCGTTCTTTGCTACTAATACTAATCTTGAGATTACAGGTTGGGGAGAATATAACCCAGAGACCGGTAAGACACTTAGTAAGGGTGGTCTTGAGAATGGTGTAGACAGAACTAAGGAAGTATGGTACACAGTTTGTAAAGGTCTTAAGGCAAGAAACAGCATTTATGCTTATTTTTCAAAGCCATATTACAGCAAGGATTTTGATAAGACAATAATTACTGTTTCACAGGAAATTAAGCATTCAGACGGAACGAATTATGGTACTGTGGGTATGCATATTGATTTTTCAGAGATTACTGATTTTGTACAAGGTATCGGACTTCTTAATACAGGATTTGTTGTCCTTGCAGATGAAGATGGTAATATACTTGTTAATAATGATAATAACAAGTATGTAACAGATTCAGTATCAGGACTGAATTGCTGGAGTACAGTTAAAGGTCTTACAGAGAATGATTATGATAAAGCATTTTCATTTGATGAAAACATTAATGGTGAAAAGGTACATGTAGTAACATCTAAGGATGCTGTTACAGGATGGACACTTGTTGGTTTTATCAGTTCTAAAGAAACATCTGCGACAACTAATAAGATGATTAGCAATACTGTTATATTCAGTATTATCGCATTTGTTATTGGAATTGGTATTGCACTTGCAGTTACAGCTTCTATGACTAAGGAGATTAAGAAGGTTTCTGGACATATGAAGGATGTTGCCAGTGGTGATTTAACAGATAGAATTGATGTAAAGAAGAAGAATGAGTTTGGAGACCTTGAGAATAACTTTAACAACATGGTTGAGAACATGGCAGTTCTTATTAAGGGCGTTGAGGAAAAGAGTGGAGTTATAGTAGATGCGTCTGCTAAGATTGCAGGAGTATCTAAGTCTACTACAGAGACTGTAGGTCAGGTTTCAGAGGCTATACAGAGTGTTGCAGTTGGTGCATCAGGTCAGGCAGACAGTACACAGACAGCAACACAGGAAGTAGAAAATCTTGCAGACAGATTAAAGGAAACTAAGGCTTATGTAACTGATATCAGTGAGATGTCTGTTGAAACACAGAAGTTAAGTAATAAGGGACTTACAATTGTTGATGAACTTATTACTAAGGGACAGCGTTCAATTGATAACTCTAAGATTTCTAAAGCAGTTGTATCTGAGATGGTAAGCAGTATAGAAAAGATTAATTTCATATCAGATGCCATTACAGAAATTACAGAGCAGACTAACCTGTTATCACTTAATGCTTCTATCGAGGCAGCAAGAGCAGGAGAGAGCGGTAAGGGATTCGCAGTAGTTGCTGATGAGATAAGAAAGCTTGCTGAACAGTCACAGCAGTCAACAGATGAGATTAAGCAGATTGTTAATGAGATTACTATTAAGTCACAGCAGGTTGAGCAGACAATGGATGAGTCAGTCGGTATTATAGAGGAACAGAATGTTTCTATTAAGGATGCTAAGGAACTGTTTAATACAATTTCTGATTCAGTTAACGGACTTAAGGAAGGTCTTGATAACATTACACAGCTCAATGAAGCTATGGATACTAACAGAAATAATGTTGTGAGCAAGATGGAAGATGTTGCAGCAGTAGCAACTGAGACCGCAGCAGCCTCTGAAGAGGTTACAGCATCAGCCGTTGATGTTGAGCAGACAATGCACGACCTTAATGAATTTACAGTTGAACTTGATAATATCGCAGAGGCTCTTAAGGAAGCTATTGATAAGTTCAAGTTACAATAATTAAACTAATCCGATAAATGTGTTTATGGAAGCTGCCACTCTGGCGATTGTAATCGCCGGGTGGCAGTTTCTTTTTAATCTCAGGGTATCATTGACCTTGCTGATGTTTTGTGATAAAATCTCTCTTGGTGTTTAGCCAAGTTGTTCTCATAGTTAAGTGGATATAACGGGGACCTCCTAAGTCTCAATCCCCAGTTCGACTCTGGGTGGGAACATTTATATTAAGAAGTGACAAGCAGTGGCGATAAGAATCGTTGCTGCTTGTTTTTATGTGGGGAGACTGTGTTTTAATAAGACAATATGTTAATATTATAAAGACCAGCTTTCAGGAGGGGAAAATATGCAGGGAAAAGAAAGAACATTCACACCAGAGGTCGAAAAAGTCTGGAATAAGGATTACCAGTGTGAGTATTACAGAGGGGTTATAATAGATGGAGAGGACAATATAGTTGAGCGTTGCACAAGAACCCATGCAAGCTATGATGCTGCATTAGACGAGGCGAAGAAGAAAATGGCTTACAGCCCATTATATTATCGTCAGGCAGGCGCAGATATAAAGGAAAAGCTGGAAGAGTATAAAAAGAAAAAGGCTATTGAAGAAAAGCAAAATGCCGTGGTTATTTTTGATACTAAGGAATTTAGGGAATGGCAGTATATGTATGAACCGAAAGATGGTGGAATACTGTACCGGTTCAGATATAAAAATCAGATGAGTGAAGCGTCTGCATTTTTATCAGCTAAAAGTGGCTCATCAGCTGTTGTTCCGCTTTTAGCAAACGAAGTATACAGGAAAGGTGAATCTGATAAAATATTTTATGAGAGCAGGATCAGAAGTGAGTACGATATAGAAAAGCTGCCGGGGCATAAAGACATATGGAAAATAACCTCTATTGTAAATGTTACACAGAATAAGAATCAGGACAGTAAGGTTACTGTCAGGTATCTTAAGTTTGGCAATCTCACCAAAGAATTTAAAAAGCGGGAGAAGAAGAAAACAATAGTTATTAAAAGAAAATGGGCATTTTACAACGACCTTATGGAATATATACACAATTATGCCGATATCAGATAATAAGAAGCATTTGTAAAAATGTGATTTCAGGGGGCAGGCATGAATATATCAAATATAATGGGAAGCGCAGATACCAGTGTTGTTGCAGCTTCTAAAAAAAAAATAAATGGAAACTGACAGACTCTTTAAAAGATAAAATTGCTGAAATGGCGAAAAAAGATGCACAGAACAATGAATATATGGGAAATGAATTTAAGAGTTTAAGAAAGTCAGAAATAAGCAAGGTAGCGCCAGACAGAGCTGCTTTGATTGGAAAATTCAGTTATCTGACAGGTTCTGGCAATGCATCTGTCATGAAAGAAGTGCAGGAAGCAGATAAAAGATGGCTGTGCATGTTATTTGGAGAGCCGTATGAGGCAGAGTGTCAGGGAAAAGGCTTTGGTTCAGCAGTTCATGTATATAATGAAGACGGAGAAGAGATACTTACATATACAGGCGGTGTTGGCTGGCAGGCAAAAGAAACAAAGGCGGAGACAAAGGTTAATTCTGCTTTAAAAACAACATATTATGAAGCTTATTCGGCAGAAAGAAAGGCATTAAAGAGCAAAGAAAGTGATAATATAGCAGCAGGAGCAGATAATACATTTGATGCAAGAGCGTAGCTTATTGCAATATCTTCATAAAATATTATCGACATACGCCCATATACACGCTATAATATGTTTGCTTTAATATGTAGATATCACGAGATTAGAATAAGTAACAGAGGAAAATGTTTATGAATTATATTGTTATGGATCTTGAGTGGAATCAGAGTGCCAAGGGAAAACAATTTTCTGAGGATCATTTTCCTTTTGAGATTATACAGATAGGTGCGGCGAAGGTTAATGAGAAGCTTGATATTGTAGATGAGTGGCAGTGTACCATTAAGCCACAGGTGTATACAAAGCTGCAGAATACAGTCAAGAAGATATTAGGGATAACAGAAAATGACCTTGCTAACGGAACTGATTTCGTATCGGGTGTTACTGAATTTCTTGAATGGTGCGGGGAAGATTATACATTTGTTACATGGGGAAGCATGGATATTACTGAATTAAGAAGGAATATGAAGTTCTATGATGTTCCGGAGAATTTCCCAAAGCCGCTTCTGTATCTTGATCTTCAGAAACTTTACAGTATTAATTTTTCAGATGGCAAGACACGCATGAATCTTAAATCTGCAATTGATGAGCAGGGAATCAAGGGAGATGAGCATTATCATTCAGCAATGAGTGATGCAAGATATACAGCCAAGATAATGAAGAAGCTGGATTTTGACAGAGTTAAGAAGTTCTGCAGTATAGATACATTTACAATTCCAGAGTCAAGAAAGGACGAGGTATATCTTAACTTTGGAACTTATGAGAAGTATATTTCAAAGGGATTTGCGACAAGGGACAAGGCTGCAAGCGACAGAACTGTACGTTCCTGCAAATGCTTTTTATGTGGCAGGACTATGACAAGAACAGTCAAGTGGTTTGCCACTAATTCGAAATGCTATTACGGCTTGTTTACATGTGATGAACACGGACTTATAAAGGGGCGTTTCAGAGTTAAACAGACCGAAGAAGGCAGATATTATGCAGTCAGAATTATGAAGCACACTGATGAAAAGGGTGCACTTAAGATATATGAAAAGCAGATAAAAAGAGAGAGCACAGACGCAGGCGGCGTCAGGCTGAGAAACTCTCAGAACAGAAATAATGGCATGTCAGAAATTCAACTGACATGCCATTTTAATATATTTAATATCAGAACATTAATCCATATATTACTGCAAGACCAAGAATTACCTGGATAATTGTGAATCTGAAAACAACCTGTGTATCTGACCAGTCTTTATTCTTTCTCATATGGTCGTGGATTGGTGTACGAAGGTTCTTCATTAGGTTGATGTGAAGAAATCTCATGAAAGAAACCTTGATAAGACCAAGTCCGCCATCAAGAATAATTACAAGTGCCATTGGAATATAAAGCAGCGGTGCATGGAGCTTGAGGAATGTAAATGCTATAAATATTCCTATTGCTCTAGAACCTGCGTCACCCATAAGAAGCTTGCTTGGTGATGCATTGAACCACAGGTAGCCGAGGATACACACAATCATAATAAGAACGGTGTGTCTGTAAGCTGATTCAATATTAAATGACTTAAAAAGAACATACACTGAGGCAAGTGTTACAACAGAGAGTGTACCGCATAAGCCGTCAACACCATCTGAACAGTTAGTAACATTGATACTTACCCATATAAGTATAATAATAAGTATTGCATATATAATTGGATTAAGAGTTACTGTCTTTCCAAAGAATGCAAGGTCAAATGTGTTAGGGTTGTAATGCAGGTAAGTAACTGCCGCCATAACTGATATTGCAAGGTCAATAAGACCTTTCTTTAAATTACCCCATGGTGATGAAGCACTGTCATCAAGGTATCCGCTGAGCATTGCGGCAAGCACAAGTATAAGATAAATGATAAGTTCGGCACTTAAGTTTACGAATAATGCACATGTGACTGTGAATGTAAGAATGAAAATCATGCCGGCGCCTCTTGGTTTTCCAACTGATTTACTTCCGTTGATAGCATAAGCTCTTCCGGCATCTCTTGGAAGAAGATTCTTGCCAAGAGCAATTGCAGCTATTGTAAATGCGAAAGCAAACAGGATGCTGACAAATGCCATTATGTTAGTGAAACTTTCGTTAACAATATAGTATATCATAAGAATTTAATACTCCTTTTCATCTTTCTAACTTATATAAAGCATTTATTTCAATGCGATTTACAGTATAACATAATATATGTGAAATGAACATTTTTTTTTTGCTAATGAAATGTAGTAATTAATTTGCTAATGTGGTAATATACTATTAATTAGTGGGATATCTGAGGGGACCCATAAGTGTCGTGTAGGATAATAATAATATAATGGAGGATTTTATGAAGAATATGCAAAAATACGAGCAGCTGGCAATCACAGAACTGGATGCATATCTTTTTGGACAGGGAACTCATTATGAGATATATAACAAAATGGGTGCGCATGTTGGAGTAAAAGACGGAAAAGAAGGTGTGTATTTTGCTGTGTGGGCACCTGCTGCAAGAGAAGTCTATGTTATAGGTGAGTTTAATAACTGGAATGCATATGGTTATGATATGAAGAAGATTTCAGATGGTGGAATATATGATTTGTTCATACCGGGAGCTAAAGCAGGGGATATGTATAAGTTCCTTATTATTTCCCAGAGTGGAGAGGCTCTTTACAAAGCAGATCCATATGCTAATCAGGCACAGTTAAGACCAGAGACAGCATCAATAGTTGCCGATCTTTCAGGTTATGAATGGAAAGATTCTGAATGGGTTGAGAAGAAGAAGACGGAGAATCATCTTAAAGCTCCTCTTTCTATATATGAATGTCATCTTGGCTCATGGAAGAAGAAAGATGATGGAACAGAGGACGGATTCTATACATATAGAGAATTGGCACCTGAGCTTGCAAAATATGTTTCAGATATGGGATATACACATATTGAACTTATGGGAATTGCAGAGTATCCATATGATGGATCATGGGGATATCAGGTGACTGGTTATTATGCACCTACAGCAAGATACGGAACACCTAAGGATTTTATGTATTTTGTAGATTATATGCATGAAAAAGGAATTGGTATAATTCTTGACTGGGTACCGGCACATTTTCCAAAGGATGCACATGGACTTGCTAATTTCGATGGAAGCTGTGTATATGAGTATGCAGACCCTAGAAAGGGAGAGCATCCTGACTGGGGAACGAAGGTATTTGATTATTCAAAGAATGAAGTGGCTAACTTCCTTATTGCTAATGGAATGTTCTGGGTGGACAAGTTCCATATTGATGGTTTAAGAGTGGATGCTGTTGCTTCAATGCTGTATCTGGATTACGGAAGGACAGAAGGAAACTGGGTTCCTAACAAATATGGTGACAACGGTAATCTCGAAGCAATCAGCTTTTTAAAGCATTTTAACAGCATGTTAAAGAAGAGATTCCCACAGGCAATAACTATAGCTGAGGAGTCAACAGCATGGCCTATGGTAAGTGGTGATCCTGACAATGGGGAATGTCTTGGCTTTACATTTAAGTGGAATATGGGCTGGATGCATGATTTCCTTGAATATATGAAGCTTGATCCATATTTCAGAAAGTTTAATCATAGCAAGATAACATTTTCATTGATGTATGCTTACAGCGAGAATTTCATCCTTGTGCTTTCACATGATGAGGTTGTACATCTTAAGTGTTCTATGCTTGGTAAAATGCCTGGTGACAGGGAGGACAAGTTCAAGAATCTTAAGCTGGCATATGCATATATGTGTGGACATCCTGGCAAGAAGCTTTTATTCATGGGACAGGAATTTGGTCAGTGGAATGAGTGGAGTGAGAAGCGTGCTCTTGACTGGTATCTGTTAGAGGATGAAAGTCATACAGAACTTAAGGATTTTACGAAGAAGTGTCTGAAGCTTAATAAGAATTATACATGTCTGTATGCTACTGATTACAGCAGTGAAGGATTCAGATGGATTAATGCCAATGATAAAGATAATAGCGTTTTATCGTTTATGAGAATCAGTCCGGATGGAAAGAAGAATCTTCTCTTTGTACTTAATTTTACACCAGTTGAAAGAGACAGCTTCAGAATAGGAGTTCCGTTCAAGACTAAGTATAAGCTGGTTCTTGGAGATAATGAAGCTGACCAGAAGAAGACTCTTACAGCCGTTAAGGGAGATTGTGATGGATATCCGCAGTCATTGCTTATTGACTTACATAAGTATGGAATAGCTGTGTATGAGTTTAACGGTGATGTTTCTAAGGTTCAGGCTACGAAGATATAGGAGAATAATATAGAGAAAGGGAGCTGGTTTGGATTTTCATTAATTCTGAATCAGCTTCCTTTTTATTTGTTGCCACTAATCTCTCAATTATCCCGCTATATCTGCCGAAATATTTATTACATGACAATGCAATGGGTGATTGTTTCAGACAGTGAATAAGAAAGGCAGCAGAATATGACATATACAGTTTCAGGTGTGAATTTTAATAAAGATGTGGCCACACAGGGAACATCAATTAATTATAAAGAGAATAAGACGGCTAAAAGTGAGGGTGTGGCAGGTGCATTTGCAGGAGTGGTAATCTCTGGCAGTGTGACAGCTGCAACTGACAATACATATGAGGGACTTCTTAAGGAGGCAGATGATGTAAAGAGCCAGATTATGGCGAGTGCTTCCAGTGCAAAGATAAGCCTTAAGGCATTGATGATGAAGTTATCAGGTGCTGATGCAGTAAAGCTAGATGAGGACGGCTTTAATCTTACAGATGCTACACCAGATGATATGGTTAATATTATTGAGAAAATTAAGATTGAACTTGCGATGCACTCTGATGATTATGTTAATTATGGCACAGCAGTTTCCAAGGATAAGATTGAGAGTGTGACTGGAAGTGCAGCAACAGCGGCAAGTGTCGAGAGCCGTATGCAGGGAGCAGATATAGCTGTCAATGATGAAAGTGTTGCTGAGGTTAAAGGCACACTTGAAAAGAGTAAAGAGTTAAAGCCATTATCAGAGAACACAAAGAATTACATGGTTGCTAATGGCATTGAGCCTTCAATTGCTGGAATATATCAGGCACAGGCGGCAACCTCATCAAGTATCAGTGCAGATGGCGTTACAATAGGAAGGTGTGTAAATGCAATATCTGACGCTGATTTTGAAGCTTTAAGGCCGGGAATTGAGAAGATAATTGCTTCGTCAGGACTTGAGGTTAATGATAATACACTTGCGGATGCAAGAGCATTTATTGATGCACAGATTCCTGTTACTAAAGAAAATCTTGAATATAAGGCACAGCTTGATGCGATAGATATTGAAAAGATTCAGGCTGACCCTGATGAAATGCTTAATAAGATACTTGATAATATGAAGCTTGGAGGCAAGGCAGAGAATACGCTCGTTACAGGTTCGCCAATTGATGATATAAGGACAGCTCTTGATACTATTAACAGGGCAGAGTATTCAGATGTTGCAAATGTGGTATCAAAAGGGGAAACATTTACAATAGCAAGCCTTAAGCTGGAGATGGATGCAAGAAGCTTCAGAATTGAATACAGTGCAGCATCTGTAAGCACAGGAAATAGTGAAGTTAGAAATCAGGCATCTGATGTACAGCAGGCAGCAGATAAGGCGTATGACACGCTTGTAACAGCAAGGGTTCTTATGAGTGCGAATGCGTCCATATATCTCGTTAAGAATAACATTTCTATTCTTACAACTCCGATAGATGAGCTTAATTCAATGCTTATGGAATATGAACAGGCGGATGAAATGTATGAAGAAGCGCAGATTGCATATACAGATGTTCTTGAAGCAAGAAAGACATTGAATGAGTAGTAAGAAATCCTGCGCGTGTATTTGCCAGTATGTTTGACAAGATGAATGAAACTTATGAGGCAGTCGGAACTCAGATAAGAGGCGATTTAGGTGATTCATTAAAGAAGGCAGTACAGGGAAGTGCGGATGATATTATTAGGGAGCTTGGACTTGAGGGAACTGATGAGGACAAGGAAGCAATAAAGGTACTGGCTGCTAATAACATGGATATGACAAAGGAAAATGTAGAGATAGTCAAATCTGTTAATGCAATGATTAATAATCTTATTAAGAATATGAAACCGGAGACAGTTCTTAATATGATAAAAGACGGAGTAAATCCAATGAATGCTTCAATTGAGGAAGTCAACGAATATCTTACAGAGGCTAATGATAAAGCATCTAAGGATAATGAGGAGAAGTTTTCAAAGTTTCTTTATAAGCTTGACCGTACCAATGGTATTACTGAAGAGCAGAGAAAGCAGTTTATAGGAATATACCAGATGATGAATATATTCACCAGAGATGCCGGAGTGGCAGCAGGTGCGCTGATTAAGCAGGGAGCTGAGGTCACTATGAATAATCTTATGACTGCATATAATTCAAGAAAGCATTATGACATGGACGCTGTTATTGATGAGAATACAGGAATGGCAGAGGTAAGCGGAATTGCTAACTATTACAGTGCATTATTTATGGCAAATGGTGGATTAGTTACCCCGAATACATTAAAGAATGTGGATAACTCATCCGGAATCGGAGAACAGTCCGTTGAAATGTTTATTGAACAGTTAGAGGATAACTATGATGCGGCAGCCGAGGAACAATATTATGAGGAATATCTTAAGGAACAGCAGGCAGCAGTGCAGGCAGGAGCTGATATATTGAGGCAGATAAGAAATGCAGATACAGAAATAAACAGTGGTAACATACAGGCTGTTAAAGCATTTTTAGAATCCGGACAGTTCCCGGATATCAGAGGTGTTAAGACAACACGTGATTATGCAAGGGATTCGATTGAAAAAATCGGACATAAAGAAAAAAACTGTCACTTATGTATGAAGAAATGAAAGATGAGACAGAGGAAGAACTTCAGGAGGTTCTTTCCAAAGCAGGAGACCTTGATACACAGATAGATGTCAATTACGAGGGATTTCTGGATTTAAGACTTAAGGACAGAACAATCGGATATATTAAGAATCTGGCATTAAGGCATGATTACAGAATACCGTATATAACAGACTCAGGAAGTACAGGTATGCTGAAACTTACATTGGTTCAGGATGACGACAATAAAGGTCGTATATCTGTAAACATGCTAAGCAGCGTATTAGGAAAAGTTTCTGTTGAGGCTAAGGCTGACAGAGAAAGTCTTGGTATGTACATTGTCAGTGACACAGCAGTTTCAGATGAAGGAAGCCAGCTTCTTGAGGATATGGAAGAATCTTTAAAAGAAGGATTTGGATTTACAAATGTGACCGTCAACATTACAAAATCGTCAGACGTGCCATATGTGACTTATGAAGCAGCGGCTGACAGTGTGGCAACAGATAAGCTGTATAAAATTGCAGCACAGATTGTAAAACTGCTTGCAGGCTAAAGATTTGCACAGAAAGTCCGATATATAGAGCATGAACAGGTAAATTGGACAGACAGAAAGGTTAAGATATGAGAATAGGAACTAATGTGGCAGCGATTGTTGCCAACAATGCATTACAGAAATCACAGAATAATCTGTCAACATCAATTGAAAGATTATCATCAGGATACAAGATAAATGGCTCTAAGGACGATGCTGCAGGCTGTGCTATTTCAGAGAAGATGAGAGTTCAGATAAGAGGTCTTGATCAGGCTAAGAATAATACAGCTGATGGAGTTTCTGTTTTAAATACAGCAGAAGGTGCAATTACAGAAATCCAGAGTATGCTCACAAGATTAAAGGAACTTAGCGTTCAGGCTGCTAATGATGTTAATTCAGATGATGAAAGAGAAGCTATACAGAAAGAGATAGAACAGATTAATAACGAGATTGACAGAATATCTGAGCAGACAGAATTCAATACACAGTCTCTTATTAACGGTAATCTTTCAAGAAGAGTATATTCAGACCTTCAGGGAGTTAATCAGCTTTCTGTATCTGACAGCTATACAGCAGGTGTATATGGAATAACTGTTACTGAGGATGCAAGACAGGCTATAGCGGTAGGAGCAGGAAGTATTACTATGTCATCAACAGCTTCTATAACAGAAGAACAGGCTGGAGCAATAAACATTAATGGCTACAAGATAAGCATTTCCGAAGGTGATACACTTGATAAGGTGATGGGAAAGATTATTGACGGAGTTAACATCACAGGGGTTCTGCATTTACAGTTAAAGACCTTAATAATGATACAGTAGCTAATGGTACTGATTATGCAGGTTATGTACCAACAGCAGATTATGCTGGTTCAACACTTGTTATTATGACTAACCAGTATGGAAGCGACCAGAAGATGAATATAACATGCGATAATGCAGAGCTTGCAGATATTTTGGGAATACCACAGGCAGCAACACAAGATGGTATATATGTAGAAGGAAGCGATGTTAAGGCAGAGATTGCTACAGGAGATGATGGAAAGCGAATTGGTTTTGCTGATTCGGCAATTCTTTCAACAAAGGGAACTGTAATTACGGTAACAGATGTTAATAACAAAGAGTTTTCAATGGATGTTCCAGGTAATGCGGCAGGTACTGTATTTGACGATAGTAACAATGATGGACAGTCAGCTGCAGGTGCAGGTACAGCGAGAACTATAAGTCAGGAAGTCACAGACGTTGGAACTATGAGCATACATGTAGGTGCTAATCAGGATCAGGTTATTGTTATTGATATTCCGGCAATAACAACGTATTCACTTGGCACGGAGCATATGAATGTCATGACTCAGTATACAGCATCAAGGGCGATATCTACTGTAGATGAAGCTATTAATAAGACTAATAAAATACGTTCAAGAATCGGTGCATATGAGAACAGATTTGACCATACTACTAAGAACCTTGAGGTTTCAAGTGAGAACCTTACCAAGTCATTATCAACAATGATAGATACTGATATGTCAGAAGAGATGACTACTTATACTTCTGAAACAGTTCTTACACAGGCAGCTACATCAATACTTTCACAGGCTAACCAAAGACCATCACAGGTATTACAGTTATTACAGTAGTTTAAGATTCAATGGTTATATAGGAAAGGGATGTTATGACTAAAGAAACAATTAAGACATTTCAGTATAGAATTACACAGGCAACAGCATCACAGCTTGTTGTGATTCTGTATGATATGGCTATAGAATATCTTAATGATGCATGTGAGAGTGATAGTACAGAGCATGCGCATAATAATATATATATGGCACAGAAGGTTATAGACCAGCTTATATGCGGACTTGATATGCAGTATGAGATATCAGCTAATCTTTTCGTAATATATAATCATATGAAGAGGTCACTTATTTCAGCATCTGTAAGTCTTGATAATAATGAGATTAACAGAATTACAGGGCTTTTTAAAGAAACTCAGGGCATCCTTTTATGAGGTTAGTAAACAGGATGATTCTGAGCCGCTTATGAAGAATACACAGGCTGTATATTCAGGCCTTACATATTCAAAAGGTGGAATTAGTAATGAAACACAGACTGATAATATAATAAACAGAGGATTCAGGGTTTAGCCCCGAATCCTCTGTTTATTATAATCTGCGTCTTCTTCTGTTATAGTGTCTTCTCTGTCTTTTTCTTCTTGCCCGTTCTTCAATAATGTAGATGATAAAAAGAATAACGGCACCAATTCCAACAAGTATCCATATATTAATTCTGATACATGTTTTCGGTTTATAAGATGATGAAACATCATTATTAATGTATGGCAGCAGGCTTCCGGTATCTGTTCCGGCAGCAGATATATTAAGTGTAGTTGTGCCGACAGTATTATCATTGTATAAGAACTTAAGATGTGTTGTCATAACACCATTCTCATTGGTCATGTCATAATTATCATCAACCGTCATTGATACATTTGACAATGAACTTTTATTAGGTATTGTGATGAATGAAGCATTTAGGCCAAAGTTTAGTGAAAGAGTTGAGAAAACAGCCGAGTTGTAATAGTTGTCATTAGAGAACATTGCTCCGAGCTGGCTTCCGGTTGTTGTTGATTTCTGGAAATTGGCAAATCCCCAGTCAAAAAGGGTTCTTGTATCAACATATCTTATCTCATCTGTGGCTTCCTTAAATACAACGCATATAAGACGCATACCGTCTTTTTCTGCAAATGTAACAAGTCTCTTCTGTGATTCATCCGTATATCCTGCCTTGCCCCCCTTGCAGTATTCATAATAGTAGGCACGGCCCTTTAACATCTTGTGTCGGTGTCTTATTGTGCGCTGTGCAGACATGTTAGTTGCAGGAATTACATATGCATCGGCAGTTGAATCAATGCTGACAAAAGAAGCATTGTTATAGCACCTCTTGCAATCATTGCCATATCATATGCCGTTGTGTAGTGGTCGGTATTATATAATCCGCTTGCATTGGCAAAATGTGTATTCAAAGCACCAAGTTCTTTTGCCTTGGCATTCATCATATCGACAAATGCATCTATTGAGCCAGCCACATGTTCACCGAGGGCATAAGCCATCTCGTTGGCAGAATACAGCAGAAGTCCGTGAAGAAGCTGGTTGACAGTAAATTGCTCGCCTGCTTTTGAACTTAAGTTGGCATCCTCATATACATTAATTGAGTTAGCAGCTGACTGTGAAAATGTTACAACATCGTCCATATTGCAGTTCTCAATAGTAAGGAGTCCTGTTAAAATCTTAGTTGTGCTGGCTGGATAACATTTTTCATGAGAGTTCCTCTCGAAAAGAATGGAACCTGTATCAGCATCAATAAGAATGCAGCTGCTTGAGTTAACATCAGGTGCATCCGGCCATACAGCCTCTGTGCTGGTTGTGTCTGTCTCGCTGTAGACTTTGTTGTATGCTGCAGCCTGGGTATCCGCTGCAAAAGCTGAGAATACCAAAACAGTGGCAGATACAGCGCTGGTTATCTTTATAAGTAATCCTTTTTAAAAATTGCTTTTTCATTATAGAGATAATTCCTCCGATTAATAAAATATACAAATACATTGTAGCCCAGGATTGTACATAAGTAAACCCCGCTTGGCAAAAAGTGATATTTATGGTAAATAATATATAGGAAACTCAGATTTCGGCTATGTCTGTGTGCGGCATGTGCTTTCAGGATGACTTCGCTTAGCATGAGTAAATGCCGCCATCTGCAAAGTCTATTACAGTGCGTGAAATCAAACGCACTTCGTTTGACGTGCTTTCACGCACTGAACTTATGCAGATGGTGGCATTAATTCCTGCACAGCTTGTCATATTCAAGCGTATACCGCACACGGACATAGCCGAAATCTGAGCTAATATATAAGATAGGAGTAATGTATGAGACTTAGAAATGTACCCGGAGCAAGGGAAGTAATGATAGAGAATGAATATGTGTTTACAGAGCCAGAGGGGATGAAAGGCACATGGTCACAGGTTTTCGGTAACGATAATCCAATCCGTATTGAGATTGGTATGGGTAAAGGCACATTTATAACAACATTGGCAGCAAATAATCCAGATATTAATTATGTTGGAATAGAGAAGTATTCAAGCGTACTATTAAGAGCAGTTGAGAAGCAGGACGAATTACAGCTTCCTAACTTAAGATTTATCAGAATGGATGCAGAGGCTATATGTGAGGTGTTCGGAGATGGAGAGGTAGACAGAATATACCTTAATTTTTCAGATCCATGGCCAAAAGACAGACATGCGAAGAGAAGACTTACCTCAAGACAGTTCATGGCAAGATATGATGTGATATTAAAGCCGGACGGACAGGTGGAATTTAAAACAGATAATAAAGATTTATTCGATTTTTCATTAGAAGAGATTAAAGAGGCAGACTGGGAGCTTCCTGTTGTCACATTTGACTTACATAATGACTCTGTACTTAACGAGGGTAATGTAATGACAGAGTATGAGACAAGATTTTCACAGATGGGCAATCCTATCTGTAAACTTATCGCAGTAAGAAATCATTAATAATAAATGCATATACTATATAAAGGCTTTTGGAGAATTGTTGTGAAGAATAAAGCATTTGCAAGGAAAGTATCAGAAGTGATGTATGTGCATAAAGGTGCGAATTACAGAGTGGTAAGATTTAAGAATTCCCTCGACGATGTCGTGAGAATTCTTAATACCAAAAAATAATCTAGAGGTCATCGGGCGAGTCATAAGGCTGCACGGTGACTTTTCTTTGTCCAGAAAATGCTGCACTGTAATGTTTAACAGGTAGCTTAATACGGCAAATACGGGAACTCCAAGGAACATTCCAATTACGCCAAACAGCGCCCCACCTACGGTTATTGAGAACACAACCCATACAGGCTTAAGACCTGTAGTACTGCCGATTATACGAGGTCCGATAAGCAGACCGTCAACCTGCTGGATGCAGACAATCATGATTACAAATATGATAAGTTTGATAGGGCTTGCGATAACAATAATCACACCGCCAATCACGCCACCGATGTATGGTCCGAAATACGGAATCATGTTCGTTATGCCGACAATCACGCTTATAAGAACAGCATATGGCAGTTTGAGAATCAGCATGATAATAAAGCAGATAATCATGACAATAATTGAGTCAAATGATTTGCCGATAATATAATTAATAAAAATGCTTCCACAATTCTTACAGATGATGCGTGTATTGTCTGCTGTTTTCTTAGGAAGCACAGCATATAAAAATCTCTTAAAATGATAAAAGATATTCTTATTATCAGAAATCATGTAGATGGACACGATAATTGCAATAACAAGGTTTAACACACCCGAAAGAATGGCCATGGATGTATTAAGAATGTAAGGAACCATATTGGTAAGTGCACCAGTCATGTAGTCAACAAGTTTAGGAAGAGCATCTTCAATCTTCTGATTAATGAAATTGTAATCAATAGAAGAATTGGCGTGCTTATCTTCAAACTCAGTGAACCAGTTGCGGATATTCTCGTACCATACAGGAGCCTGATTGGCAATCTCTGTAATACTTTTTGTATATCTGAGGCACAACAAAGCCTATTAATACTGTAAATGCGCCAACTGCTATCAGGTAAGCAACAAGAATTGAAAGCATTTTGGCGGCTTTCTTGGACTTGATATGGCATACCCCATGAAGAACCTGTTATAAAGGATCTTGATAAACGGATAAAGAACAAGCGCAATCATGGCACCAATAAGAAATGGTGACAGTATATGGAATATATTGCCCAATGACTTGACGGTTGCAGGCCAGTTACCAATGAACTTATATATAAGAATTGCACCTAGCACAAAAAGCAGACCATATATAACAATTGTAAAGTATTTGCTGTTAGGCTGGAATACATTCTTGCCAACAGCTTTGTCAGGTTTTTGGCGGCTGTTCCTGTTCAGAATCAAGATTAATAGCTTCTATTGGGATATTCTCAACGTGTTTTGGCTGTTGTTCGAATTTTTTAACTTCATATCAACTCTCTTTTCTTAATAAATGTATATTAAATATAAATATTTTCTCTTATATTTGGAAATATAATAGAATTATAAGGGGTACAAAGGCACATATCAATATAAAAAACATGGCAAAATGATGAAAAAACAAGAAAATTATAAAAAAAGTTAAATTGTTCTTAAATAAATACAAAAAAGTGCTTGCATTTTATTAAATCTTGCTATAGAATATCACTTGTGCTTGAGACAACACAAAAGCACAGAACAAAATAAGTTACGCACCGCTAGCTCAGTTGGTAGAGCACCTGACTCTTAATCAGGGTGTCAGGGTTCGAACCCCTGGCGGTGCACTGGAAGGTCTTATGATTTAGGGAATCCTAGGTTGTAAGGCTTTTATTTTTATGTTAAGACAAATGTTTGACATAAATATATGAATAGAGTATTATGATAATACAAAGGAACTTACCGATAGACGGCTAGCCTTTGTAGATTAGAGTTAAAAAATAACTGCCCAAACTGTCCAGGCTGGGGCGGTTATTTTTTCTTTTTATCAGAAAGAATAACAACAAGTGTTATAACTTCAATTAATACAAGTGTGTATGTAAGAAGATCTGAAAAAGTTAGCACGCCTATCACCTCCTTTCTAAATGTTAATATCTTGACAAGATGATATCAAAATGATATCATACAAGTATCAACAAAGACACCTTTAAAAGAATAATCGATAACAAGATTAATAATCAGGGTGTTCAGGAGGTATTTTTATATGGAAGAAAAGGTTTTGAAGAAAAGCAAGAATGGTCTTGCAATGGTTACACTGTTTATATTACTTTACGCAGCAGCCATAGCAGCAATTATTGTCGGTTCGATTATGGTTGAACAGACAGAGACTAAAGCAGGATGGATAGTACTTATCGTTGCAGGCGGTGTATACGCAGCAATAGGCTGGATATTCTTTATCGGTCTTAAGGTATTAAAACCACAGGAAGCACTTGTGCTTACACTTTTTGGCAAGTATGTTGGAACTATTAAAGAAGCGGGATTTTACTTTGTGAATCCTTTTTGTGTGGCTGTTAACCCGGCAGCGTCAACTAAAGCTTAACCAGAGCGGTGATGTGACAGGAGATGGAAATAAGCTTGATCTGGCTAGCATGGCAGGTGTTGCAGGAATGGCAATTGCAGCAGGAAATAATTCACAGTCAGCTAATAAGAAGATTTCACTTAAGATAATGACACTGAGCAACAGTAGACAGAAGATTAATGATTGCCTTGGTAATCCTGTTGAGATTGGTATTGCGGTTATGTGGAAAGTGACAGATACAGCTAAGGCAGTGTTTAATGTAGATAATTATAAGGAATATCTTTCATTACAGTGTGACAGCGCACTCCGTAATATTGTCCGCATGTATCCATATGATGTTGCAGAAAATGTAGATACAACGGGAGATGGAATTGCAGATGAGGGAAGCCTTCGTGGTTCAAGTGAAGTTGTAGCAGAAAGAATAAGAAAAGAAATCCAGGGCAAAGTAGCAGATGCCGGACTTGAGATAATAGAAGCACGAATTACATATCTTGCGTATGCACCTGAGATAGCAGCAGTAATGCTTCAGAGACAGCAGGCATCAGCAATAGTAGATGCAAGAAAGATGATAGTTGATGGTGCTGTAGGAATGGTAGAGATGGCGCTTGAGAGATTATCAGAAAAACAGGTTATAGAGCTTGATGAAGAGAGAAAAGCAGCTATGGTATCCAACCTTTTAGTCGTCCTTTGTGGAAACAAAGATGCCCAGCCAGTAGTTAATTCAGGAAGTCTTTACTAATGGCAGATTCAGGTAAGAAACAGGTTCCTCTCCGGTTATCAGCTAAACTCTATGATGCCATTGCAGCGTGGGCAGAGGACGATTTCAGGTCTGTTAATGGACAGATAGAGTACCTGCTGACCGAGTGTGTACGACAGAGAAAGAAGAACGGTGCGCCAGTTCCACACGAGCTGGATGTTCCACCAGAGTTAGATATCAGGTAGAATTAACAAAATAAATATATAACTATTATATATTAAAACCTCCCCATACCGACATTATAAATGCTGGTGTGGAGAGGTTTTAAAATATACAATATTGAATAAATCGGACATCATATATGCATATCCGTTATCAGAAATTCTAACCGCGAGAATTAAACTTACTTGTCATAAGTGAATATAAATCATCTGATGAGTTAGAGGCGGCACCTGATGATGTATATGAGTTAGTAACATAATTAATGTTAGCCTTTGCAAGTGATGATACATTAGAGCCAATAATTCCAAGCCTCTTTGCAAATTCTGATGATGTTCCAAATGCTTTCTTTAAAGTATCTGTATCAGCTGCTTTAAGTTTATTTTCATCAATTGAAAGAGAACCATCGTCTTTAAGTGCAATTCCTACTGCAGATAATGTTTCAGAGTTCTCTTTAACTGCTTCCTTTAAAAGGTCAGAACACATAGTATTGATAGAACTAGATGTTTTACCAAGGGTGTTGTAGAGCTTATTATAAGAATCAACTACAGATTTGATATCCGCATATATTGCAGAATAATCACCGGTCTTTTCTGCATCAGCAAAAAAGAGTAGATTTCTCATCTGTGAATTTAGCTGCATTCTCTGTAACAGAATCAGCATCATCTTTAATATTCTTGTAAGCGTCTTTCTGTAATTTCTTATTAAGTGAAGATGTTGAAGTATCAATTTTTTTGGAAAGCAGGCTTGTAAGGCTGTCATTGTCATCATTCTGAATGTAATCAAGCAGAGTCTTTGATGAAGGCTCAATGCCTGCTTTAAGCTGGTTAGCTGCCAGCATCTGTGATGTAATCCGCATAAGTTTCCTCCTTATATATCAAGTGTGATTGAATACACATTTATCAGCTGAATATTATATCGGATAAAACCAGGTGAAACTTAACATACTACCTTCGAAAGGAGGTGGCATAATGTTTCCAGCATTTGACTATAATCATGAAAAAGATGAGTACAGAAACGGATACGATAATGGGCAGGGCGATAAAGGTTATGATGACGGTGAGAATGAATTTGCCAGCAATCTTGACGAGAGTGATGTAATGCGTCCAGTCAATTCGCTAGATGATTATACACGTTTCCTTTTGTGGGGAACTGATTTTGATGACAAGAATAATATCTAAAAATAGTATTAATAATTTATTAATCTTTGAAAGGCTGATTGACTGAATATTTTCAATGTTATATGATAAGCGAAAATGGAGGTATGAGTTTAGTATGTATGGGTATATAGTTGTTGATCAGCCAGAACTTAAATTCAGAGAATTTGATAAATACCGCTCATACTATTGTGGTCTGTGCGATTCGCTGGCAGAAGCGCATGGATTGAAGGGGCAGATTTCCTTAAGCTATGATTGACATTTCTGGTTATACTTCTTACAGGGTTGTATGAACCGGAAACTATATACTCTGAGGAACGTTGCGTCACACATCCATTAAGAAAGCATCCTGTGAGGCGTAACGTTGTTTCAGATTATGTTGCGGATATGAATGTCCTTCTGACATATTACAAATGCATGGACGACTGGTACGATGAGAAAAAGGTCTTGAAAAGAACTTATGCCGGAGTATTGAAAAAAGATATTAAAAAGCTTGAGAAGAAATATCCGCATAAGGCAGAGATTATAAGGAAAAGCCTTTATAAGTTGTCAGAATATGAAAAAGCACAGGAAACTAACATTGACAAGCCGGCAGAGCAGTTTGGCATACTGTTAGGTGAAGTTGCTGCCATGAAAGATGATGAGTGGAGTGATGAGTTAAGGGTGCTTGGCAATAATCTTGGCAGATTCATATATCTGCTGGATGCATATGATGATTTGGAAAAAGATGAGAAAAAGAACAATTATAATGTATTTAAGTATCATAAGGATGTAGAGGATTTTGATACATTTGCAGAAAACATACTTAAAGCATATATGGCAGGATGTGCAAGAGCTTTTGAGAGACTGCCGATTCTTGCTAATGCAGAACTGTTAAGAAATATTATATATTCAGGTGTATGGACAAAGTTCTACGCCGCCAGAAGAAAAAGAATTGACACTGCCGGTAAGCAGTTGGAGGAACATAATGACAGATCCATATAAAGTGTTGGGAGTATCAAGGGATGCTTCCGATGATGAAGTGAAAAAAGCATATAGAACATTAAGCAGAAAGTATCACCCTGATGCGAATATCAATAATCCTAATAAGGATAAGGCAGAGGAAATGTTTAAGACAATCCAGCAGGCTTATAACCAGATAATGCGTGAGCGTGAGGGCGGATACAGTAGTCAGTCATACAGCCAGACGCGTTATGGTACAGGCCGTTCAGATCATTATGGCTATGATGGTGATTATCAGAACCAGTCACAGGGCGGATATGGAGATTTCGGAAGCTTCTGGGGATTTGGTCCATTTGGATTTGGTGGATATCCAGGAAGCTATGGTGGCAATGGATATGGCAGTGATAATCTCAATGGCAATGATCCTACAACAGTGCATCTGAGGGCAGCAGCTAATTATATTAATAACTCTAGTTATGATGAAGCTATTAATGTGCTTAACAACATAACTGACCGTGATGGAAGATGGTACTACTACAGTGCATTAGCACATCTTGGAAAAGGGGAAGAAGCTACAGCTTTGGAAGATGCCAAGCGTGCTTTGGATTCTGATCCTGACAATATGCAGTATCAGCTGTTGTATCAGCGTATTGCAAGCGGTGGAAGCTGGTATGCAGGAAGAAGGACGCAGTATCAGGGGCCGTCATCTACAACATATTGTACAGGCTGTGCTCCGTGGGTTGCACTCTGCCTGTGTTCAAATATATGTATGCCTATGTGCTGTGGGTATGGTTCAGGCGGCTATTATCCGGGAGGAAGTATATAAATAAATAAGGGATGTTACCAGACTATTGTGTTAAGGTAACATCCCATTTTTAATGTTATTTTTCTTTTTTAATCCATGCATCAAGGTTGTTAAATAATATATCAAACTGCACAGGACCCATGTCGAGTATATATTGATGAAAATTTTTAAGATTGAATTTATCAGAAAGTTCACTTTGTGCCTTAGTCTTTAACTGCTCAAATCCTAACATTCCAAGAACATATTTGCAATAATTGCCAGGGTCAGATACGAATGCGTAATACATTTCGTGGGCGACTGATTTATCATCAAAACCATACTGGCTGATGAATCGGTAAACATCATCTTCACTCCATCCATAGTAATTAACGCCAATATCCCCTTTTGCATAAAGGCACAGGACAGTGGCATAATTAGCAGCATACATTTTGTTAAGTGCATCGTTGCCGGTCTGTGCATAATTATAAGAAAGAACTTCAACATATGATGCCCAGCCTTCAACATATCCGCCTGGTGCAAGAATGTATCTTATCCAGTCAGGGTTGGTTGCGGCAAAATACTGCGTCTGGTACATGTGTCCCGGATACCCTTCATGTGCAAGTGTAGGATATAATTCACTTGCAGAAGTGCCTGAAGAATTGATGTATATTGAATTGATATCAAGGTTATCAAGCTGCGGAATAAAGTACATAGCCGGACTGGTGTAGTCCTCAAGCGCCTTTGACACATATTTGATATTATAATTCACATCTGGAATCTCAGGAAAGTCATCGGTTATTCTTTTCTTAAGGTCGGTAAGTATGCCGACCGGGTCTGTCATATTGAATGAAAATGTGTCGAATTTATCAAGAATAGAGGAGTCTTTAAGTGCAAGCGACTGCATTTTAAGCATATATTTCTTGAGGTAAGAATCAACCAGCTTATCATATTCGTCAACAGATTTGCTCCAGCCAAGTGTTGAAGAGAGTATATATTCAAAATACCGTGAACCATCAGGATAATTGCATAAACCGCCTGAATATCTGTTAGAGCCTTTCAATGAAGTAAGCGCATTTATAAGGGACTGATATCCTGGAATTACATGTTCATTGACTGCGGACACATTTTTAGCTTTATAATCTGCAATATCCTGTGAAGAAAGTCCGTCAACAGAAGCAAGCTTTTCGTTAAAGGTTGATATCATTGCACCATCTTCTAAACCGGCAGTCTCAAGAAATGAGTTACAGCTTTCAATTACCTCATCGGCAAGGGTATCTTCCATAAAATATCCGTTGTCAGCACGAAGCTTCTCAAATGCAGCCATATTTTCAAAGTATCCGTCAACATCACATAGAAGCTTAATATATTCGTCAATATCCTTTTTTTCTTCAAATGTGTATTCAGCAAAAAGCAGTGGCAGCTGGACATGAATACCTGTAGTTGTCTGAAGCTGTGTGTTAAACATGTACAAATCACTGTATTCCAGCTCATTTTCCATATACATAAGAAGCTCATCAAGCGTAATCTGCTGTTTTGCGGAGAGTGTGCTTCTGTCAAATGATTTAAGCGTTGATATTATGTCGGTGTAATCTGAGGTGTCATCGGGATTGTCAAGGTCGTAGCGGCCAAGAGTAATCTCATAATCGTTAATTCCGAAATCCTTTGGGTGTTCGACATAGGCATGCAAAGATACCATGTCGGCACTTAACAGGTCAGCAAACAGGTTGTTTACATATTCCGTGAAATCAGCATTATCCTCGGTGGCAGATATAGTAGTTTCTGATATCTGCTTCTGATTCACAGGGCAGGCTGCAGCCAGACAGGGTAATTACTATTATAAAAACTATCAGCAGGCTCACAGCCTTGTTAAGAAATTGATGTAAAAGGCAAAATTGTTTATTATGCATACTAATCCTCATTTCTGTCTTAATTAATATTATAAGAAATACTGATTTATTATTCACATATTGTATCATACTTAATACAGACTTGACACTTATTGTAAATTTTTCTATGATAAAGTTTACGGATAAATGATTCACACTAGTCCATTTTATATGACAACAGCTATCGCATATACATCAGGCAAGCCACATATTGGTAATACTTATGAGATAGTTCTTGCCGATAGTATTGCAAGATTCAGACGTCAGGAAGGCTATGATGTATTTTTCCAGACAGGAACTGATGAACATGGTCAGAAGATTGAGCTTAAAGCTGAAGAAGCTGGAATTACACCTAAGGAATTCGTTGATAATGTTTCTACAGAGATCAAGAGAATATGGGATCTTATGGATACATCTTATGACAAGTTTATAAGAACTACAGATGATTACCACGAAAAGCAGGTTCAGAAGATATTTAAGAAGCTCTACGATCAGGGAGATATATATAAGGGTCCATACGAAGGTATGTACTGTACACCTTGCGAGTCTTTCTGGACAGAGTCACAGCTTGTAGACGGAAAGTGTCCTGACTGCGGACGTGAAGTTAAGCCGGCTAAGGAAGAAGCTTATTTCTTTAAGATGAGTAAATATGCCAACAGACTTATCGAGCATATTAATACACACCCAGAATTCATACAGCCTGTTTCAAGAAAGAATGAGATGATGAATAACTTCCTTCTTCCTGGACTTCAGGATTTATGTGTATCAAGAACATCATTTAAGTGGGGTATCCCAGTAGACTTTGATGACAAGCATGTAGTATATGTATGGCTTGATGCACTTACTAACTATATCACAGGTATCGGGTATGATGCTGATGGCAACTCATCAGAACAGTATAAGAAGTTCTGGCCGGCAGACCTTCACCTTATTGGAAAGGATATTATAAGATTCCATACTATATACTGGCCTATATTCCTTATGGCACTTGGTGAACCACTTCCTAAGCAGGTATTTGGACATCCTTACCTCTTCGGTGTTGATGCTGTAAGATACTTCGTACTTCACGAAATGCCATTTGAGAACGATGGTGTTATCTCTTGGGAACTTATAGTTGAACGTATGAACTCAGATCTTGCTAATACACTTGGTAACCTTGTCAACAGAACAATTGCTATGTCTAACAAGTATTTTGGCGGTGTAGTTAATAAGACTGGCGTAGAGGATGCTGCAATTGACGGTGACCTTAAGGCTGTTGTTACAGCAACAAGAGATAAGGTTCAGAACAAGATGGCTACACTTCATGTAGCAGATGCTATCACAGAAGTATTCACACTCTTTAAGAGATGTAACAAATATATTGACGAGACAATGCCTTGGGCTCTTGCAAAGGATGAGGCACAGCAGGACAGATTAGCAGAAGTGCTCTATAACCTTGTTGAGAGTATTACAATCGGTGCTAATCTTCTTAAGTCTTTCATGCCAGAGACTACAGATAAGATTCTTGCACAGCTTTACCCAGCTAATCCAGAGGCAGGAGTAAGAGATTTTGATGACCTTGCTACATTTGGCTTAAGAGAAACAGGACTTAAGGTTACTGAGACTCCAGAGATTCTTTTCGCAAGACTTGACTTCGAGAAGGACCTTAAGGAAAAGGTTGAAGCTATTCAGGGAGCACAGAAGAAGGCTAATGGTGTTACAGAATATCCACAGGTTGAAGTTAAGCCTGAGATTACATTTGATGATTTTGAAAAGGTTCAGTTCAGAGTTGCCAAGGTTCTTACATGTGAAGCTGTTAAGAAGACAAAGCTTCTTAAGTTCGAGCTTCAGATTGGTGATGAGAAGAGAACTATCGTATCAGGTATCCAGAAGTACTATAAGCCAGAGGAGCTTATTGGTAAGAAGTTAGTTGTATGTACTAACTTAAAGCCAAGAAAGATCTGTGGTATTGAGTCACAGGGAATGATTATCTCAGCATGGGATGATAAGGATAACTTATCAGTTCTTACACTTGAGAAGGATATTATTGAAGGCGCAGAGATTGGCTGATAGATATGAAGATATTTGAAACTCATGCTCATTATGATGATGAAAGATTTGATGAGGACAGAGATGAACTTATAAGCAGCATGCTTAGTGATACAGGGGAGCTTGATTACATTGTTAATGTAGGTGCAAGCCGTCAGGGCTGTGAGGCTTCCCTTGCACTTGCTGCACAGTATGAAAAGGTATACGCAGCGATTGGTTTCCACCCGGAGGATATTGTAAGATTGAAAGAATCGGACATTGAATGGCTGGAAAATATGCTTGGTGAATCTAAGGCAAGAAAGATTGTTGCGCTTGGAGAAATCGGACTTGATTACTACTATGTGTGAGATGATGCAGATGTTGCGGCGGCTGAAAAGAAGCAGCAGCGTGAATGGTTTGCAGCACAGATGGATGTTGCGTACCGCACACACATGCCGGTAATGATTCATTCAAGAGATGCATGTCAGGATACAATCGACATATTAAAGAGTAATCACGGACAGGATACAGGCGGAATAATCCACTGTTATTCATACAGTAAGGAAGCAGCAAGAGATTTTCTTAATATGGGCTTTTCTATAGGAATCGGCGGCGTTCTTACATTTAAGAATGCCAGGAAGCTTGTGGAAGCAACCGCGTATATACCGATGGATAGAATTGTTCTGGAGACAGACAGTCCATATATGGCACCTGAGCCTAACCGAGGTAAAAGAAACGACAGCCGCAATATAAAATATGTTGCAGAAAAGCTGGCGCAGATTAAAGGGCTTGATACGCAGGAGGTTATTGATGTTACTAACCAGAATGCGAGAAGGCTGCTTTTTGCGGAGTAAGGTTTCGAGGACTTTGCCGGCAGGACAGCCCTTTTTGTGTAAACTGGGTGAAAACCTATAAATTATAATAAAACTGCTATTTAGTAGGTCTTTTAACGTGGTTTTTATTGATAAAGCCATGAAAACACCTACTAAATAGCCGTTTTTTGTTGTTGTATAGGTCTTTAGTCTGGAAATAACCTGATTTACGTGAATTTTGCTGCAAAAACACCTACTAAAGCAGTGAAAATGCGACTACTTATAGGTATCACGTTATTTAGCACAGCAGATTGCTTAATTGTGCAAACTGCTCAAGTGTAAGGGCTTCGCCGCGGATGGTAAGCGGAAGTCCCATAGTTTCTAATGCGTTGGTAAGAGCTTCTTTCGTGATGCCGATGCCGGAATTGCCGACACTGTTAAGCATAGTCTTTCGGCGCTGGTTAAATGATGCTCTTATTATCTTGAACATAAGATGCTCATTCTTAACATCAACAGGTGGAGTCTTGAAGCGCTCAAGACGGATAACCGCTGAATCAACATTAGGACGAGGCATGAAGCAGCTAGCAGGCACATTAAGCACAACCTTAGGCTTGGCATAGAACTGTACAGCAAGTGAAAGTGCACCGTAATCTTTAGTTCCCGGACCTACCTGCATACGGTCTGCCACTTCCTTCTGAACCATAATAGTTATGCTGTCCAAAGGCACACCACTCTCAAAAAGTCCCATAATAATAGGAGTTGTTATGTAGTAAGGAAGGTTAGCAACAACCTTTATTGGTCTGCCTTCATTCTTCTCATCTGCAAGCTTCTTGATATCAAGCTTTAAGATATCTTCATTGATTACTGTTACATTGTCATAATAAGAAAGTGTATCCTCTGTAAGAATTGGTATAAGCTTCTTATCAATCTCAACGGCAACAACTTCTCTGGCATTCTCACACAGAATCTGTGTCATTGTTCCAATTCCAGGGCCGACTTCAACAACGAAATCGTCTTTCGTAACGCCTGCTTCACGGACGATTTTCTCAACAACATTTTCATCTATAAGAAAGTTCTGACCGAACTTCTTCTGAAAATTAAAACCGTATCTGTTAAGCACCGCGATTGTATTAGTTGGGTTGCCAAGGTGCATAACATTATTATATTTATTATCGCTCATATTGCCTCCAATCTATAAGAATAATGTTATGAAACTTAATAAAAAATGTCAAGCTGCAATAAAAATGTAGTGCAAAAGTAGCTTTTGTATGATACTATAGTACTACTTACAATCGAGAACATATTATCAGGAGATATCATGAGCATTAATAAAAAAGAATTTAATCTGGAACAGGTTGTTAAACTATGCGTGGTTGTTAACATATCGTTGTTTTTATTTGTTGCATTTATGCTGATATTGTTTGTATATTTTAATATAACACCAATGATTTATTACAGTGTAATAGCAATGATTGGTTATGTGTTATATTTTATGCTGTTAAAAAGGCAGAAAGTGTGTGCATATATGTGGTGTGTGTATGCAACAATTATAATTTATATGGCTATTGCAACAATATGTCTTGGGTATAAATGTGGATTTAATCTTTATAGCATGTCATTAATACCTATAATATTTTATTCACAATACATATCAACCAAGACTGATACAAAAGACCCGAATCCACTGGCTGTGTCGATAGCAATAGTTGCTGTAAGTATAATATCATCAGCAATAGCTATAATTAACGGACCATTGTATGAAATTAATAAAACAATTATATCTGTGATGCTTGCATGTAATGCAATAAGTGTATCAGCATTTTTAATATATTATACTAAGGTGATAGTCGATCTTGTTATTGAGTCTGAGAAGAAGCTTAATTCAATTGCCAACATTGATCTTCTGACAGACCTTTACAGCAGAAGATATATGATTAATTATCTTGAAGAATATGATGCGGACGATGAAGGCTGGCTTGCAATGGCAGATGTAGATGATTTCAAGAAAATAAATGATACATATGGACATAACTGTGGTGATTATGTGTTAAATTTCATTGCACAGAAGATGAAAAATATATGCAGTAACTGTGTGATTTCAAGGTGGGGCGGAGAAGAATTTCTTATACATAATGGAACACACGACAGCACACATGAAGTATTAGAAAAATTGAGGAGAGAAATAGAAAACTCTGAATGTATTTATAAACAGCAGAAGATAAATATATCACTAACAATAGGAGTGGCGCAGAGAAATGCCGATGGTGATATAGAAGAATGGATAAAGCGCGCAGATGACAGGCTTTATTACGGAAAAAATAACGGAAAGAATATGGTGGTAGATTAAGATAAAACCTCCCTGATGGAATATTTTCTTAATGCATGGCATAAGGTGCATAAGAGAGTTAATCATCAGGGAGGTTTATTGTGGATTATCAGCGTCTTGTTTCATACATATATTCATATCCGGAAGGAGTAAAGGGGAGAAATGTAGGATTTGCAAAGGCACTAGTTCATCAGGGGCAGTTCAAGTTAAACATCAGTTTAAGAGGTGTTAAAACAGACAGCCCGGAAATGTTTGGAATATATATGATGGTTACTGACAGCGGTTACAGGCTTATAAAGCTTGGGGAATGTCTTGTAAAAGTGGGACAGATGGAATACAGTGGCGTATTCAATCCTGATAATATCAATGAAACCGGTTATGGATTTAAGGATATATGCGGGCTTGCGGTTGCAAGGGAGGATGCAAGATATGACTGTATGATGTCTATGTGGAAGGATGAGGACGTAACACCTGACATGCTTGTGTTCTCAGGAATGGATGCGAAGAAACAGGTGGAAGCCGGAATAGTTATAAAAGAGCGTATGAGACAGAGTGATGAGGAAGAGAAACGACAGGAGACAGCAGAGTCTTCGGTGGTCAGACAAGAGATGGCTGGATACAATGCAGCAATGAAGGAACGGGGACAGTCAGAATCAGGCGGACAACAGCCGGTTCAGTCAGAATCTGCAATGTTGGCGGGAAAATCAGAAATGGTTCAGACGAAACAGATTGTGGTGGAAGAACAGCAGATAGTTCAGACAAAACAGGCAGAGGTGGCTGCCGAAAGTGTAACCATGCCGGAGAATATAAAGGCTACCGGAGCAGCAGCTAAAATACCTGCAGAAACACAACATTTGCAGCAAAAAGCACACAGAGCCAATGCAACGCGGACGGATCCTTTTGAAAAGCTTTTTGTGCGGGCTGATTATATAGATGCATTTGACGATGATTACTTCTATGATTGTATAGAAGTGTCGCCAGAGAAGTTAAAGTGTCTTAACCAGAATGAAATTGACATCGCGGGAAACAGCTTCCTGCTGCATGGCTATTATAATTTCAGACACATACTTTTTGGAAGAGTGCGCGATAACCTTGATAATACTAAATATTTCATTGGCGTTCCGGGAATGTACTGCAACCGTGAACGTTACATGGCTTCAATGTTTGGCTTTAATAATTTTAAGAAGAGTCACAGGAGTGACTATGCCAATCCATATTTCGGATACTGGTATCAGGAGATATAGACGAATCTTAAATGATCCTGCCATGAGCCGTTAAGCTTTTTACATAGGAGTAGGCGGTACCTTCAGATATAAAGCCAAGAGATTTGACAAGATTAATAGAGGAGATGTTTTCAGGGTGAATGTAAGCTTCAATCCTGTGCATCTCCTTTTCGTGTGTAAGAATCTCAAGCATATGTTTAACCATAAGGCTTCCAAGTCCTAACTGGCGGTAATTCTTATCAATCTTATATCCTATGCGGCAAGAATGGTTAATGCTTGTAACACCAAAAAAGATACAGAGCCGAGAATTTCACCTGGTAAGTCGTCAGAAAAAAGGAAAAATCTGCCGAATTCACCCTTTAGCAAAGCAGCATATTCAGCTTTAAGTGTGGCTGCAATATATTCTGTTGTATAGAAATTATCAGGCTTGGCAACTTCGTATCTGTCGAATTCCTCACGGTTACGGCTGTAAAATTCAAGTACTTTTCCTGCAAATGTTTCATCAAGTACTTTAAGCGTCATGCCTTCAAAAGCGTATTCAAATTTCATAATCATTCTCCATCAGTAGTGACAGTAGTATTCTTTTTCTTGCTTTTACGCAGTTCCTTGAAAAATGTTGTGAGCATTTCTGAACACTCTTCTTCACATACACCTTTAGTGATCTCGCATTGGTGATTGAATGTGGGAATCTGTAAGATATTAAGTATAGAACCGGCACATCCGGCTTTGGGATTCATGGAACCGATAACAACTCTTGGAATTCTTGCCTGAACAATAGCACCTGCACACATCTGACAAGGTTCAAGCGTAACATATAAAGTGCAGTTCTCAAGCCGCCAGTCGTTCATGTAGCGACTGGCTTTCTTGATTGCAGTAATCTCGGCATGGCCGAGAGAGGTTTTATCAGTGTTACGGCGGTTGTAGCCTCTTCCTATAACCTTTCCTTCATACACAATCACACAGCCGATAGGTACCTCATTAAGCTTATAAGCCTTCTTAGCCTGCGTGATTGCCTGTTTCATATATTTTATGTCATCTTTTTCAAAATCCACCTGAGTATTCTCCACTAGATTATCCTCCACTAAATATTATAAAAATTTTAACTTTTTGTGAAAATGCGTCAACTTATCAGGAACATTTTTCGTATTAATAATAAAAGGAGGGAACGTGCGCAGAATTATGATTGCACAGGCACAGAGTAGTAGTATAATGATTATATAAGCAGGCAGTATCGGGGGGGTATCAAAAGTCTTATACTTCATGCATCGGTAGGACAATTTATGATTGTGCGTTATGTGTCAGAGTTAGTGGCTGAGCTTATTATTATGCTGGTTATGATGAAGGTTGGAAAATCATTAGGAAAGAGAAGGTATAGGGTATGAAATTAGAGGTGAGAAATTTAAAGAAAACTTATGGTACAGTTCAGGCACTGAAGGGGATTAATTATACATTTACACCGGGAGTATATGGTATTCTTGGTGCTAATGGAGCAGGAAAGAGTACGATGATTAATCTTATCACTGATAATGTATCAAGAGACAAGATGAATGGTGGAAGTATTCTTTTGGCGAGGACAGTGCAGAGGAAGATATATTAAAGCTTGGCAAACAGTTCAGGGGTCTGGTTGGATACATGCCGCAGCAGCAGGGCTTTTATGAGGATTTTTCGCCTAAAGCATTTCTTAAATATATGGCAGAGATTAAGGGTGTTAAGAAGATTAAGACTACTGATGACAATGGCAATGAGGTTGTTAAGACAGTCAACCAGCAGATTGACGAGCTGCTAGAGGTAGTTAATCTTACTAAGGTTGCATATAAGAAAATTGGAGGATTTTCAGGAGGAATGAAGCAGAGAGTGCTGCTTGCACAGGCACTTCTTGGTAATCCTAAGATTCTTATACTTGATGAGCCGACAGCAGGACTTGACCCTAAAGAGAGAATTTCAATCAGAAACTATATTGCAGAGTTGTCTAAGGACAAGATAATTCTTTTTGCAACTCATGTTGTAAGTGATATTGAATGTATTGCTGATAAAGTACTTCTTCTAAAGAGCGGAGAGATAATTGCGACAGGAACACCTGTTGAGCTTATTGAAAGCATGGCTGGAAAAGTCGGTGAGATAACATGCACACTTGACGAGGTCGGCGAGCTGCAGAAGGAATACAAGATTGGCAATATCAGACAGAGAAAGAACGGTCTTGCGCTAAGAGTTGTAGGTGATGAGCTGCCAGAAGAAGCAGTAAAAGTTGGAGATAATATTGACCTTGAGGATGTATATCTGTATTATTTTGAGTAGATTATCAGATTATGGGATAGTCGGAATATTGGAATATCAGATTATGAGATAGTCGGAATAACGGAATATCAGATTGTCAGGGAGAAATATCATGGAACTTATTAAAGGAAGACCTGCCGATGAAACAGGAAGATTAGAAAAAGAAATCAGAGTATATGATTTGTTGGACAAACTTGGAATGGAATATTACAGAACAGACCATGAGCCAGCAACAACAATGGAAGTATGCAACGATATTGATAAAATTCTTGGCACACTTATATGCAAGAACCTTTTCTTATGCAACCGACAGAAGACGAATTTTTATATGCTTATGATGCCGGGTGACAAGCCATTTAAGACAAAGGATCTGAGTAAGCAGATTAATTCAGCGAGACTTTCATTTGCAGATGAATCATATATGGAGGAATTCCTTGATATAACACCGGGTTCGGTATCCATAATGGGACTTATGAATGATACGGACAACCATGTGCAGTTACTGATGGATAAGGAAGTGCTTGATGGTGAAACTCTCGGATGCCACCCTTGCATCAACACATCAAGTCTTAAGTTAAAGACTAAGGAAGTGATGGAGAAATTCCTTCCGGCTGTTAATCATGAGGCGGTGATAGTTGAGCTGCCGAGGTATGAAGAACATAAAGATGACGAACAGGGATAATATGTAGACATATGTTTTAGGCAGCTTCTGCAGGGATTGTGGAGGCTGTTTTTTTGGTACGTGAGGTGTTGCTTATTTTGTGAGAGGTGTTGATGGTGCAGTGTGTTGTAGCGGGAAAGACCTACGCAAACCGCACAATATGCAGAATGGGTGGGTTGAAATTATGAGAAAAAGACGTGTTGGGAAGAGAAAACCCACTAATCAAGCTAATACAGTGGAGGTAGTAGGTCTTTGGAGAGGTAAGAGTATCATTAAATAGAAGAAAGTTTGGAAAAAGACCTACGAAAAGGCAAGAATATAATGATTGAGTAGGTTAGCAAGAGGGGATGACAGTCTCACAGTGCTTGAAAAGACCTACGCAATAGCGAAGTTGATAGAGGATAGTAGGTTATGGCAAGTTTCTGGTGATATTCGGGAGTGGTAAGAAGTTGGTTTTGCCGCCTGTTCTGACAAGGATGGCTAAAGCCAGTCCTTAGGAAATGATTCTTAGGGACTGGCTTATTTAGCTGTCTTATTTTGTCAACGCTTCACACCTTGACAACAAGCATATATAACAAGTATAATTGAAATACCGTGCAGCCGGGGTAGTAGCGGCACCTTGAACCTGCAATCCGCTATAGCAGGGGTGATGTTCGGCAGAGGGCGAGATATTTATGGAGCCGCCCGATATAAGTGGTGATGACATTTGGGTCTTTCGCAACAGGAATTCATGAACCATGTCAGGTCAGGAATGAAGCAGCATTAAGTGGGACCTTCCGGGTGTTGAAAGGGTGCCTGGATCGAGCTAACTGCATCGGTAACGTCTGTGGATATCAGTTCGAAGCCGGACGCACGGCTTTTGTTATTAAAATGTTACTCGTCGCAGTTAATTTAGGAATGTCAGGCAGATTCGTCATGCTTGCATGTAAGAAACTGTATGATATTCTAAATTATCCTGCGAAGCAGGAACTTAACCGACATAAGTAAAACATAAGCTGCGAAGCAGCGGCAGACGCCGGAGGCGGATGGTTTTACGCATGAGGTTAAGGGCTGCGAAAGTAAAGACAGCGCAGAGGGAGGTAACCATGTCATATCAGGCTTTATACAGAAAATGGCGTCCGGACAATTTTAATGATGTCAAAGGACAGGATACAATAGTAACAACTCTGCGAAATCAGATTAATGCAGACAGAATAGGCCATGCATATCTGTTCTGCGGAACAAGAGGAACTGGTAAGACATCAGTTGCCAAGATATTTGCGAAGGCAGTTAATTGTGAGCATCCGGTTGACGGCAACCCTTGTGGGGAGTGTCCGACATGCAAGGCGATTGCAGCTGGAACAAGCATGAATGTAATAGAGATTGATGCGGCATCTAATAATGGTGTCGATAATATAAGAGAGATAAGAGAAGAAGTACAATACTCTCCAACAGAGGGGAAGTACAAAGTATATATAATAGATGAGGTTCATATGCTGTCTATAGGAGCGTTCAATGCACTGTTAAAGACACTTGAAGAACCACCTGCATATGTAATATTTATACTTGCTACTACAGAAGTGGCGAAGATTCCTATTACAATCCTTTCAAGATGTCAGAGATATGACTTCCACAGGATAACAATAGAGACAATTGCAGGCAGACTGTCAGAACTTATGAAGGCGGAGGGACTGAATGTAGAGGATAGGGCAATAAAATATGTAGCCAAAGCGGCTGATGGTTCTATGCGAGATGCACTCAGTCTGTTAGACCAGTGCATAGCATTTTATCTTGGCAAAGAGCTTAAGTATGAAAATGTACTTGATGTGCTTGGTGCAGTTGACACGGCGGTATTTAGTAAAATGCTTTCAACAATTCTGTCAGGAGATGTTGCCGTGTGCATGTCACTTATGGAAGATCTGATAATGCAGGGAAGAGACCTTTCACAGTTTGTTACAGATTTTATATGGTATCTTAGAAATCTGCTTCTTATTAAGACAACTAAAGATGCAGAAAGAATTGAAGATGTAATAGAAGTATCGGCAGATAATCTTGAAGACCTGAAGAAAGATGCACAGAATGTTGATATAGATACGCTTATGTACTATATAAGAGTGTTGTCAGAATTATCAAATGACCTGAAGTTCTCTACACAGAAGAGAGTTAAGACAGAGATAACATTTATAAAGCTGATGCGTCCGGCAATGGATAACAGTCAGGATATCGGCGATGTTGTAAGCCGTGTGACAATGCTTGAAGGGCAGTTACAGAAAGTACTTGATGATATTAAAAGCGGCAGACTTGTAAATGCAGGTGCTGCGGGAGGCCAGGCAGCAGTACAGCAGCAGACTCCAAAGAAGCCTGTAGTTAAGCGTGTATATGACGCTGTTCCGGAAGATGTTAAGGCAATTGCGGCAGGCTGGAAGGATATCATTGCAACGATAGATGATCCGGTTAATCAGACATTTTTACAGGCTGCACATGTTACATTAGCAGAAGATGGAATTAGTCTTGAAATTATGGTAGAATCACTTAGTGCCTATAATTCACTCAGCAGACAGGAAGTTATGGAGAGCATAGAGAATGTCATTGAGGAGAGAACAGGAGTAAGGGTTTCAATTAAAGTGACTAAGCTTAACGATGATGAGGATTTCCACAGCAGATTCGTGGATCTTAAGGAACTCGTAGGCATAGATATAGAAGTAGATGATAAGGAGGAACTTATATAATGGCTAAAAGAGGTGGTTTTCCAGGAGGAATGCCTGGTAATATGAATAATCTTATGAAGCAGGCACAGAGAATGCAGCGTCAGATGGAGGAGCAGCAGGCAGAGCTTGAGAATAAGGAATTCAGTGCGACAGCAGGCGGCGGAGTAGTTGAGGTAACTGTTACAGGTAAGAGAGAAGTATCTAAGGTTAAGATTGACCCTGAAGCAGTTGATCCAGATGATGTTGAAATGCTTGAGGATTTAATCGTAGCAGCTACGAATGAAGCTTTAAGAAAATGTGAAGAAGAATCACAGGCACAGATGTCTAAGATTACTGGAGGACTTGGAGGATTAGGCGGAGGCTTATTCTAATGGACATCTACAGTGGTCATATTAACAGATTAATTGAAGAATTGTCGAGATTACCAGGGGTTGGGGCGAAGAGCGCCCAGCGCCTGGCATTTCACATTATAAACATGCCTGAGTCTGAGGTTAAGAGCCTTGCAGACACAATGATTGATGCAAAGCAGCATATACACTACTGTAAGGAGTGTTTTACACTTACAGATGAAGAACTGTGTCCGATATGCCGCGACCAGAAAAGAGACCATAAGACAATTATGGTAGTTGAACATACAAGAGATATGGCGGCATATGAAAAGACAGGAAAGTACGAGGGCGTATATCATGTTCTTCATGGAGCAATAAGCCCGATGCTTGGAATCGGACCGGCTGATATCAGGTTAAAGGAGCTTATGGTAAGGCTTCAGGGAGATGTTGACGAGGTTATTATCGCAACTAATTCCAATCTGGAGGGTGAGACAACAGCAATGTACATAAGCAAAATGATAAAGCCAACAGGAATTAAGGTGACAAGAATTGCAAGCGGAGTTCCTGTTGGCGGCGACCTTGAATATATCGATGAGGTTACACTTTTAAGAGCATTAGACGGAAGAACCGAGCTTTAAATTTGGTGAAGAACCAAGCTTTAAGCTTAATGTCCCTGGCGCACCGGGCGTTAAGACAATATGTGTAAAATGCGTGCGCAGAAATGAAGAATACTATGGCAGAGAATATGACAGGTGATATCATATCGGATCACCGTGAACGAATGCTTAATCTGAAGAAATATTATCCTTTCTTCAGACTGATAGACACATCATTTTCTAATTTCAAGGATGGCAAATACGAAATCCTTGATATGGGCTATATAGTTATGGCGGTTCTCCGTTTCTTTATAGAGGAGAATAATTTTAAGGAAAAGGATGTTACATATCCCGAATATCTCGATTTCTTAAGGCTGATACTTAAGAGAGATTTCGGGCTTGATTTGAATGAACAGGACAGCAAGGAGATTGCTGATTATATATTTGACAAGATAAAGAATGATGGCAGGCCATTTGAATTCTCGTATTTTGACCCGGTGGACAGGAAAAAGAGAGTATCAAGAATGAAGATAATCGAGAGTTCGATAAGAGACAATACCGTGTGGTATTCGATAAGCCCTGATGCTATTGAATTCTATCTTGATACCAAGGAAATCAAGGACGAGAGCAGGATAAGCGTATCCCAGCTTCTTCTTGAAAAATGATTAATTCACAGAACTTCCGTGGCGGAGTTGAAGTAGTTGAAAGAATCAACGAAGAGGTCAACCGTCTTAAGTTAAAGAAGAATGAAGTGCTGACAATTCTGTCGGGCGATGTATTTGCAGGAATAGAGGCTTATGAGGAATTCGTCAAGACAGGAATGAAATGGTTTGATGATGAAGAAAAGCTTTTTAAGAAGAACCGTGACCTTATTGCAAAATCAATCGAGAAGCTTAATGCATCGGGCAGCACAGGCGAAGGCTATTACAGGACGATGAACGAGATATACAGTCTTGAGACTCAGCTTAAGCAGGCAATGAACAGGCACAGCGAGCTGTTAAAGGATTGTACAGAAATGCAGAAGATGACCGATGACGCAGTAAGACGCGCCAAGCTTGGCAGATTAAGAAGCCATATGGATTTCACATCGGCACTTTCAGATATGATTAAGAGGGACAATGCAGATATATTAGTCACAATGTTAAGTCCGCTTCTAAAGCCGAACATAAGAAAGACATTTGACCTGATAAGCATTGATGATGCGCTTATGGTGAAGCCTCCAAGAAATGAGGAGAAGGAACTTATAAGCAATGAAAGACCGGAAGATATCGAATTCGCAGATGAGATTGAAGAAAAGAGAATTAAGGATAATTACGTATTCTTATGAAAAATCTCATTGCGTGTTTGAAAAAATCGGACATTATAACACTCGGTCAGTTTGCAGATGCAATGAAGAGGGCGTATGGTGAGCAGGTTTTAAGAAATGCAGATTTCTTCTCTTTCTTTGTTAATCTGTGCCAGAAGGATGAGTACCAGCTTGGCGGTAATGCGGGAGAAGATACATTTCTTGATGCATACTTAGGGGAAGGCTTTAAAGATACGGAAAGCTTTACATTTGCAATAAGAAAAGGGCTTGGCGGGCAGGTTATATTGTCGGATAACTGTATGATGGCAGATTTTGAATTGGTACGAAAGGAAGCACATGGAGAATAGAAATCTAGATAAGGCGCTGGACATAGTTTCCAAGCTTATCACAGGGGAAAATGTGTCTGAGAGGGGCGAGAATGCAGCTCTTTATCAGGAATACAATAATAATGCAGAAGTGTATGACATCGTTCATATGTCACTTAAGAAACTTAATCTTAACATATATGAATATAACAATGGTCTGTATGTGAGTGCAGGTGATAATAACAGGGTGTTTGGATATTCCAACGAGGAATTAAGAAATGTACTTGGATTAAGAGTTAATAAAGAATTATATCTTGCGTATTTCATAATTTACAACATAATAACAGAGTTTTATTCAGATACAATGAGTTCAACTTATGCTGAGTTCATAAGACTTGAGGACATCATTAAAAATGTTGATAAGACAACAGGTGGTATTGTCGATAAGAGCGCAGGGCTTGTGCTTGATGAGGTTGAGGAGAACAGCTTTAAGCAGATAGCACTTACATGGGACGAGCTTCCGGTGACAACAGTAGAGGATCAGACAGGAGCGAGAGCAGCAAGAAATTCAAAGTCGGGTATGGTAAAGCTTGTGCTTAATTTCTGCGTTGCGCAGGAACTTTTAGTTGAGAGTCAGGACAGATATTATCCGACAGACAGATTCAGAAGTCTTATAGAGAATTATTTTGATGATTACAGAGGACGATTTGCCGAACTTATGAATGGAGGACGCGATGCCACAGATTAACAGAATCAGAGTTAATAATGTTAAATATAATTTCGGTACACAGGTGTACGACGATTTCGTGATGCGCTTCAACTGCCAGAATACTATATATGACCTTGCCAATGGCGGTGGTAAGAGTCTGCTTATGCTGCTTCTTATGCAGAATATGCTTCCTAACTGCACACTTGATGACAAGCAGCCTATTGAGAAGCTTTTCAGACAGGGAAGCGGTAATACATGTATTCATTCTTTGGTTGAATGGAAGTTAGATCCATGTTATCAGAAGGATGGTTTCAGGTTCATGACAACTGGTTTCTGTGCAAGAAAGGGAAGAGGCACAGATGATGAGAATCAGGATGGACAGGAACAGACAGCTGCACCAACAGCAAGTGTTGAATACTTTAATTACTGCATATTCTACAGGGAGTTTGGCGATAACGATATTAAGAATTTTCCACTTGTAAGTAATGGAGAGAGAATTACATATAACGGACTTAAGGCTTATCTTCGTGACCTTGAGAAGGGCGGGTACAAATATGTTGTTAAGATATTTGACAGAAAAGGTGATTACCAGAGCTTCATAAGCAACTACGGAATATATGAGAGTGCATGGGAAATTGTGCGTGGAATTAACAAGACAGAGGGACATGTAAGAACATATTTCGAGTCAAATTATAAGACAAGCCGTAAGGTTGTTGAGGATCTGCTTATAGAGGAGATTATCCAGAAATCCTTCAATAACAAGCTGTCAGTTGATAATGATGAGGGCATGATGGCTCAGACTCTTATGGATATTAAGGACAAGTTAGTGGAGCTTTCAAAGAAACACTCACAGCTTGGAGCATATGACAGCCAGATTGCAGCTATCGACAGTTTTAAAGAATATCTGTCGACATATGAAGCATTTTACAACAGAAAAGAAGAAATAGAGAAGCAGCTATATGACCTGCTTCTTGTTGCTATGCGGGGAAAGTGATAAGAAGGATAAGGAACTTAAGAGTCAGGATGACCTTATCACTAAGATGTATGATGAGCTTGCACACGAGAAGGAAGCTATAGCAGTTGCAGAGGTTATGTCTGAAAAGAATTCGATGGCAGGAGTTGAGAGCCTTGTTAATGAGACAAGAAAGGCACTTGAACTCAAGAACGCTGCAATTGAAGAGGCAAGAGGAAAGCTTTCTTTGATGGAGTCTGCGGGTGATTATAAAGATTATGCAGAATACGAGAAGTCTTATAAAGGACTTCAGATTGCGATAGATAACAGATTAAGAGAAGATACGGATATAACAGCAGAGTTAAAGATACTTGCTGCAGGTTACAGAAAATTCTATGAGACAGAGACCAGAAGACTTAAGGAAAAGCTTGATATAGCAGCTAACCGTGTTAAGGCTCTGGAAGTCAGATTATCAGAGTCTAAGGATAACCTTAGAAATGCTGACAAAGAGGCGGCAGGTCTTGGCAGTCTTTCTGATAATCTTGAGAATGAGATACAGGAATTACAGGCACAGCTTGGAGCATCTTTATCAGAGGCAGGAACTGTCGTATGTGAAAATGCGTCTGAAGAATATGATAAGTCATTCAGGGATAAAGAACTGTTAAAGAATGAAGAGACAAGAATGTCCGAAAAATTCAATGATGTGCAGCAGCAGTTAATGTCACTTAATGAGACAATATCTGCCAATAAAGCACTTATTGATATATTTACAGAGCAGTCAGAAAAGCTTGAAAAGGCTGATGAGGCTGGAAATGCTGATAACGAGCGCATGGGCAAAATCCGTGAAATATACAGTGCAGATAATGACGAGGCAATGCTTTCGGTTATTCTTGAGACTTACCAGAAGATGCGCAGTGAATATACAGAAGAGTGTAAGGCAGCCCAGAACTTGATAGCTTTATTGACAATGCAAGAAAGGGAACATATATCTGTAAGAGTCCTGAAAGAGACAGGCTTAAGGAATACCTTGAGAGCCAGTACGGTTCAGATGTTGTTGAGGGACATGAGTGGTTTGCAGCGCTGAATGCAGGACAGAAAAGAGATGTATTAAAGAGAACACCTTTCATTGAGTACGCATTTATAATAAAGAACGATTTCGAGAGAATCAAAGCAGATGAGATGCTTAAGGATTTTGGCAAGGGTGCGGCTGCTTATCCTGTTATAAGCGAGCAGGTGCTTATTGATACTAAGTTAGAGATTAACAAAGACCTGATTGTATTCGCATTAAAGGATATGTCGTTCCTGGGTGATGAGGCAAAGCTTGAGACACAGATTAAGCTTGCACAGGAGGAGCTTGAGGCGCATAAGGCGCATGCAGGAAAGCTGGCCGACAGAATGGAGCTTGTGTGGAATGATTATACATTTGCACTTGTATATAATGCTGTGTCTGGAAAGGTGGATGCGTCCGAGGCAGAAGCAATCAGATTAAAGATTGCTGACAGCGAGGCTGCAATTATTGAGGCTGAGAAAAAGAGAAGTGTGTTAAATGAGGTTAAAGAGCAGCTTTCAAGGAACCTCGCACAGACAAGAGATGATATAGAAGAGAAGGAAACAGCATGCAGCCTGCTCTCGCGTATTATGGAGATGAATACTTCTATAGATAAAAAGTATGAGCGCTTAAAGGGACTGAAGGCTGATGTGGACAGTGCAAGAAACCGCATATATGAGTGCGAGGAGGCAGCAGCTTCTGCTAATTCTGAGTATGATACCGCGAGAGATTTCGAGGACAGTACAAGAAAGGCATATGATGAAATCATTAAGTCATGGGAGGAGCAGTACGCACCTTATTATGATGAAAATGTTTCAATAGAAATCGATGACGATACATACCGTCTTGATAAGGATGAAATAGAGAGCAGATTCACCGGATTAAAGACAGCACTTTCACAGAAGAACAGTGACTTTGCAGATAAGCAGGCGCTGATGAACCATCTGTCTGCATCTATGAACAAATGTCGTGATGCAATAGAGTACAGAGGTTATACATTTGACGATATCAAGGCAAAGTATGAAGCCGGTGAGATTATGGCAGCAGGTTCACAGCAGTTAAGGAATGCCAAGGATGCTCTTAATAATCTTGTGAAGAGCAGTGATTCTGTAAGGGAAGAGCTTGAGTCACAGGAAGCACTTCTTAATAGACTTGAGGGAAGTATCGCACATGGTATTAACCAGATTGAGAATAATTATGGAAGCTTTAATGAATTCCCATGCGATGACCCGGATGAATTCATTACACAGCACAAGGTACTTATTAAGAAGTTAGAGGATAACACCAAGGTTCAGGAAAAGACACGCAGACAGATGTCTGATTCATTAAAAGACATTCTTGTATGCAGAAAAGACCTTGAAAGAATCGTGTCTGATGCGGGCATGCATGTTCCAGAAGAATTCCGTCCTGAGGATGCACAGGGAATTACAGCTAATCTTACAGAATATGAGGCTGTTCATAAAGAATATGCTTCAATTACCAGATTAGAGTATAAGAAGGTTGATGAATTTAATAAGAATAAATCTAAGCTTATTGACCTGCTTAACGGATTTAATGCAGTCGAGCTTGCTGATGCAGTAAGGATATCACTTAATGTTCCTGAAAATGTGGCTAAGACCAGAAGTATGATTGAATCGTTAAATGAGACGAACACATTTATACAGTTAGAAAAAAGACCGCATTGCCAAGGGTATAGAGGATATGCAGATGATTAAGGATAACTTTGAAAATCGTTGTATCCAGACATGCAGTAATATTAAGACTGAGCTTGACCGTCTGCCACAGTTGTCTAATATCAATCTTGACGGAGAACAGATTGCAATAATCAGTTTGCAGATTCCTTATATAAAGGAAGAATTATATAAGGAAAAGATGTCTGAATATATTGATGAAACTGTTTTTATGGCGGAAAGTTTTAAAGAGCCTGCGGAAAGACTCAAGTATATAAGAAACAGACTGTCATGGAAGAGACTTTTCTCAGTTATTGTCACAGATATGAATTCAATCAGAATTAATCTGTATAAGAGAGAGAGAATCAAGGACCAGAGCCGTTATTTAAGATATGAGGAAGCGGTTGGCTCAACAGGACAGTCACAGGGTATATATATCCAGTTCCTTATTGCGATTATCAACTACATATCTAATATGAATTCTTCAGGTAATGAAGGTGTTGAGGGTAAGACAATATTCATAGATAACCCATTTGGTGCGGCAAAGGATATATACATATGGGAGCCAATATTCAAGCTGCTTGCAACTAATCATGTCCAGCTTATTGTTCCGGCAAGAGGTGCAACACCTGCTATTACAGGAAGATTCGATGTTAATTACATACTTCGTCAGAAGCTTGTTGACGGAAGACAGCAGACTGTGGTTGTTGATTATTACAGCAGCACGAAGGAATCAGAATTGGAATACACGAGAATGGATTACGAACAGGCTACATTTGATTTTTTTGTAACATATTTGTAACAATTCTGTGAACTTGGTTTACAATGAACTTAGGCTGTGCTAAACTTTAATGAGTTGTAAAATGCGATAAATAAATTATTCACAACATTCATCAAGTAAGCATTGGAATGAGGAATATATAATCATGAATAAATACGAATTAGGAATTAAGATAGACCAGATTAAGAAGCTGGCAGCGAAAAAGGAATACACAGAAGCAGCAGCCATAGCTAAGGATATTAACTGGACTAAGGTTAAAGACTGGCAGGCACTTGCCACAGCCATTAATGTACAGGAAGCAGTCGGGGACTATGAAGAAGCAAGAGACATGGCAATTCTTGCTTATACAGAAACCTTGGCGGAAGAAAGCTGGTTTATAAGCTTACCGAATTCTTTATTAAAGTTGGAGATTTTGATAATGCTAACGAGCTTTATGAAGAATACAGCAAATCTTCACAGCATGATGTGAGCAGATTCATCCTGTATTATGACCTTAGAAAGGCACAGAATGCATCAGATAATGAACTTGTAGGAATCTTAGAGGATTACAGGGATCATGAGATTGATGAGAAGTATATGTATGAGCTTGCAAAGCTGTATTATAAGACTGGAAGAAAAGAAGAATGTATTAAGACATGTGATAATATCGTTCTGTGGTTTCAGGATGGTATATACGTTGAGAAAGCAGTACAGTTAAAGGAAAAGCTTGGTGTTGTTCTTACTAAGACACAGAAAGGTATCTTAGAAGATGTAAGAAAAAAGAAAGGAAGATATAGAGGCAACTAAGGAAGAGCTTTTTGCAAAGCAGAAGGAACTTGCTAATCTTAAGAGAGATGAAGTTGAAGATGTTTTCCGTGAAGAAGATGAGAAAGAACAGAAATCAACTGGTAAACAGCCAGTGCCAGAGGTAAGTCTGAATGTTCCTGAGTTTGCTAAGGAACAGGAGGAAGGACCTCTTTCAATAGACCTTGTACAGAACGACCAGAATGATGATATCAAAGCATTTTTAATGAAAGCTCTGAATAAGGATGAAGATGCAGATAATACTAAGGACAGCTCTGTTGTTATGTCTAAGATAGAGACTCCTCAGGTGGAGAAGCCAGAGATTTCTGAGACACTTAGCAAAGACGGAGAGAAGAATTTCTCAAGCGAGATTAATAAGGCAAATGTCTCACTTAAGGAGCTTATTGAGAATGCAAAGCAGAAATTAGCTGATAATTATGAGCAGATCAATAAAGAAGACGAAGCTGAACAGAGAAAAGAAGCTGAGGAAAGAATCAATAAGGAAGCAGAGAATATAGATATTAATGTTCCTGTACCTGAATATAACAATTTATATGATACAAGAAATCTTCAGGAAGAGCTTGCTGCCAAGATGAGTGACTTGTTCGGTGATGAGGAAGAAGATGCTGATGTTAAGACATTTGTACCAGCTTCTAAGAATAAGGAAGAACAGCCTGCAGAGGAGGTTAAGACTCCGGCTCCTGTAGCTGAACAGGTTGTTAATGATGATGCAGAAGCTCAGGAAGATGATGACCAGATTGAAGGCCAGATGGATATAACAGAGTGGATGCAGTCTGTAAGAGAAGAAAAGTATGGCAAGCAGGATACTAAGGAATTCTCAAAGTCAGAGCTTGAGCGTTATCTTGATGAGAAAGACGAGAAAAGTGCAGCTTATGAAAAGCTGGTAGAGCAGAAGAAAGCAGAAGCACTGGCTGATGGTAAGGAGATTGATAAGGAAGAAGCAAAGAGAGCAGCTCTTGCACAGATGGCAGTTGATTCAGCGAGAATGGATCTTGCAATAAGAACAGGTAAGGCTGCAGCGAGACTAGAGCAGGCAGCAACTGCTATAGAGAATGAAGATATTCCTTTAGTTACAGCACAGATACCAACTGTGTCAGAATCAATGATTTCAGATATCAATTCAATTATGAATGAAGATATTGATAATAAAGACAATAAAGAAGAAGGTGAGGAGGCTGTTGTACTAGATGAGGTAGCTGCAGGTGTTGAGCCGGAAGAAACAGTAATTCCATTCACCAGACAAGAAGAAGAACAGCCATTGACTATGGAAGAAGAGATTGAAGAAACTGAGCAGATAGAGAAGAAGTCTTACAGGAGAGCTGGCAAAGATATTCAGAAAGTACAGAGATATGCCAGGACTTGAGGAACAGTTAGCTGATCTTTTCGATACAATTGACGATGAAATGCAGATGAATTCATCAGCATCAGGAAATATTCTTATTTCTGGTAATTCAAGTTCTGATAAGACAGACCTTGCAAGAACTATAATAAGAGCTATTAATACTTTATATCAAGACCAGCCAAAGAAGATTGCTAAGACATCAGGAGAGAGTATTAACCAGAGAGGTATTGCCAAGGCAATGGGAAGACTTAAGGGAACAGCTCTTATCGTTGAAGGCGCAGGAACAATCCAGCCTAAGAGAATTAATGAACTGCTTAACTGTCTTGAACAGGATACAGGAAGAATGATTGTCATATTTGAAGATTCAGATACAGACATGAATGTTCTTATCAACTTTAATCCTGAGCTTACCAAGACATTCAATCACAGAATTGTTCTTAAGCAGTACACTGTTAATGAGCTTGTTGAGATGGCAAAGAGATTCGCAAGAAAGAGACAGTATGAGGTTGATGATGATGCATTACTGGAACTGTATCTTAAGATTGACAAACTTCATAACGTGAATGATAATATTAAACTTGATGATATCAAGGAAATTATCAATCAGGCAATTGTCAACTCTGAAAGAAGAGCATCAAGAAGATTCTTTGGTGGACTTAAGAAGAAGAGAAGCGAGAATGGTGATGTTATATTCTTGACAGAGGCAGATTTTAAAGACAGATAACTTATAATATTATGCACAGATGTGCTTACACAGGAGGAAACTATGACTAACATCGATGAAATGTCAATTAATGCAATCAGGGTATTGTCAGCAGATGCAATTCAGAAGGCTAATTCAGGACATCCTGGACTTCCACTTGGAACTGCACCAACAGCTTATGAATTATGGACTAACCATATGAATTACAACCCGGCTGACCCAGAATGGGAGAACAGAGACAGATTCGTTCTTTCTGGAGGACATGGTTCAATGCTTCTTTATTCATTGTTCCATTTACTTGGAATTGGTAATCTTTCATTAGATGATGTAAAGAATTTCAGACAGATGGGTTCTAAGACACCTGGACATCCAGAGTATGGTCATACAGTTGGTGTTGAAGCAACAACAGGACCTCTTGGACAGGGTATGGCTATGGCAGTAGGTATGGCTATGGCAGAAGCACATCTTGCATCTGTATTTAATAAGGAAGGATACAATGTAGTTGACCATTACACATATGTACTTGGTGGAGACGGCTGTATGATGGAAGGTATTTCATCAGAATGTTTCTCTCTTGCAGGAACATTAGGCCTTTCAAAGCTTATTGTATTCTACGATTCTAACAATATATCAATTGAGGGAAGCACAGATATTGCATTTACTGAAAATGTAATGAAGAGATTTGAAGCATTTGGCTTCCAGACAATCGAGGTTGCTGATGGCAATGATATTGAAGCTATCGGTAAAGCTATTGAAGAGGCGAAGGCTGATAAAGAGAGACCTTCACTTATTAAGATTGATACTCTTATCGGATACGGCTGTCCTGCAAAGCAGGGTAAGGCAAGTGCACACGGAGAGCCTCTTGGTATTGATAATGTTGCAGCACTTAAGGAAAACCTTAACTGGCCATGCAAGGGTGATTTTGAAGTACCACAGGAAGTATATGATCATTATAAAGAGATAGCAGCAAGAATGGCTGAGCCAGAAGAAGAATGGAATAAGCTTTTTGCAGAGTATTGTGAGAAGTTCCCTGAGATGAAGGAACTCTGGGATAAGTACTACAATGGATGTGATATGTCCGATTTGTTCAATTCTGAGGAATACCTTGCAAAGCCAGAGAAGGCAGAAGCTACAAGAAGCTCAAGCGGAACAATTCTTAACATGATTAAAAAGGCAATGCCTAACTTAATAGGTGGTTCAGCAGATTTAGCACCATCTAATAAGACTAACATGAAGGATGCAGGAGATTTCTCTAAGGAGAATTACGCAGGAACCAACCTTCACTTTGGTGTAAGAGAGCAGGCTATGGCGGCAATCGGTAATGGACTTGCACTTCACGGCGGATTAAAAGCATTTGTTGCAACATTCTTCGTGTTCAGTGATTATACAAAGCCAATGGCAAGACTTACATCACTTATGAAGCTGCCACTTATATATGTATTCACACATGACAGTATCGGAGTTGGTGAGGACGGACCAACACATGAACCGATTGAACAGCTTGCGGCTTTCCGTTCACTTCCTGATTTCACAGTATTCAGACCTTGTGATAGAACAGAGACAGCACTTGCATGGGAATATGCTATTGAATCTAAGGATGAACCAACAGCATTAGTTCTTACAAGACAGAATCTTCCACAGATGGCAGGTTCATCTAAGGAAGCACTTAAGGGTGCATATATTCTTGAGGATTCTGATAAAGAGACTCCAGATGGAATTATTATTGCAAGTGGTTCAGAAGTAAACCTTGCTGTATCAGCAAAGGCAGAGCTTAAGAATGCAGGAATAGATGTAAGAGTAGTAAGTATGCCATCTATGGACGTATTCGAGAAGCAGTCAGAGGAATACAAAGGAATCAGTCCTTCCTAAGAGTGTAAGAAAGAGAGTTGCAGTTGAGGCACTTTCAGACTTCGGCTGGTACAGATATGTAGGTCTTGACGGAAAGGTAATCTGCATGAAGGGCTTCGGAGCTTCAGGTCCGGCTAACCAGTTATTCGAGCATTTCGGATTCACTGTAGAGAATGTAGTTAACACTGTTAAGAGCCTTTTCTAAGAAGATATAACAATATAAGAAAATCAATATTAATGATGAATTAATATAATAAAATCAGGGATTTCGGTTATTAAATATAACTGGAATCCCTGATTTTTTACATTGTCAAGTGCAGAATGTGCCATATATTACCGAATGTGCCAAAACTACCCGATATTAATGTGACGTATATTACCGAATATGCCATATATTGCAGAATATGCCAAAACTATTGCATGATGCCAGGGTGTTGTATTAATATAATATATTTAAAATAATGGTCTTTCTCATCGTACGAATATTTCATAATTCCATCGTAACTGTCAACAATTCTTTTAATGCTTCGTGTTCCAAGACCATGATTAATAGTGTCTGGTTTGGTTGTGTACGCTTGACATGATATCTATAGTTAATTAAACTAACTATAGATGTCATAACTTTAAGGGGATTACAATGAGAAGAATTGCAGCTGGATTAATTGTTATAATGTCAGTTTTGCTTGTGTCGTGTAAGGGGAAAACAGGTAATACGATAACCGTGGGAAGCGACAAGCTTGATAATACGCAGTCATACTTTTCTGAAAGCATGCATACGGTGGCAAGATGTGATACAGGATATTATTATCTTGATAAATGTAGCGCATCAGATGATAATCTTATGTTTTATGATGATAAGTCGGAAGAAAGTATTGTGTTATGTAATAAACCACAATGTGGGCATGATGGAGAAGAGTGCATGGCATATATTTCAGGAAGTGAGTTTAAAAGTGAGTTGTATTACTATAATTCGTACATATATATGATAAGTTCCAAGGGAAATCTTGTACGGATAAGTGCTGACGGAACACAGAGAACAGACCTTGGAAGCATATGCGTCCTGAGTGGACAGGATAGTGTGTCAATGTGCTTCAATGATGGATATGCATATGTATCTCAAGAGATAACGGGAGATATAGAAGGTAATGTAACAGTAAGGCTGTACAGATTTAATCTTGATACGGGTTCGAGCGATAAAATATACGAAGAAACGGGATATGGTATAGGAATTAATTCGCTTAAAACATATGGCAGTGACACATTTTTTTTTAAAGACATCTGTTTCAAAAGATGATAAGGGATTGTATTCGTTGGAAGGAAAAGGAATATTCAGAATTATAGGGAAAATACTGAATGTCTGCTTGACAAGAATGTGTATAGTTACTGTATAGATGCAGACAATAACAAGCTATATTACAGCGGTCTTGGAGATGGAACGATATATGAATATGATCTTGGCAGCGGCAAGTCAGAAAGCATATATAAAAGTGATAATGATACAGGATATTTTTATATAACATTTGACGGAAATTATATCTGGATGGATGATGAAGGATATAAGAATATGGCAATGTATTTTAACAAACAGAGCAGTTCACTTGATTATACATTATATCAGTTAGACAGAGATGGAAAGCTTGCAGCAAAGAGGATAATTCCAGACGAGGAAAAGATATTTTCAATTATGCATGGGGATAGCAGTAGAATGTTTATGTTTTCATTTGTGAACAACAAAATTGTATATATTGATAAGAGCAACATTGAAAAAGGGATATTAAGGAGCTTAGGTAGATGAAGGAACTGGGGAGACTGCTTAATAGAAAAACAATATTGCTAATTCTGGCTGCGGCATGTATATGTGTCGTGGCTGTTTTTTGCAGGGGACTTTTCAGACTGTGGAATAGATAATTATAAGATTAAAGTAAGAGAGTACAACTGGCTGATTAATGGGCATACAGATGAACAGATACAGCAGCATGCTGACGAACTGGCACAGGATGATAGAAGAATATTTAAGAGACTTGCAAAGGAATACAAGGAAAAGTCTGATTATATTGATGGATATACAGAAAGTGTTAAAGCAGTTATTACAAATGCCTCGAATATGAAAAAATTCAGTGTGTTCGGTACATCAGAATCAATAGCCAATATCAATAAAACGGAAAATGATTATAAAAGGATTGAAAATGTACAGGTTAGGGAATTAAACAGCAGGGCAGTTGAGCAGTTTCTGAAGAATGATATTTCTATCTATATCGTTCTTGCGTTGATGGTATATATTATTTATAACATTTACGAATACAGGGATAATGGAATGTGGCAGATTATCTATACTGCTGTCAATGGAAGAATGGGAATTGCAGTTAAGGATACTGCAGCAGTCGGATTGGGTGCTTTATTTGTATCACTGATTATGCAGTTATGCGGTCTTGTCTCTATGCTTGTGGTGTATGGTGGCTGGGATTCCCTTACAGCACCTGTACAGTGTCTGACAGGGTATAATAATTTCACTTATCCGATAAGCGTAATGACATATCTTTTTATAAGATATATGATTATATCTTTGATAGTTATTGCAATAGTGATTGTTATATCACTCGTATTTGCGTTATGCAGGAAAAGAATCAGTTCGATTGTGATGGTGGGTATAATTGCAGGAGCGGAAGCATTTGCATACCAGAATATATCAATGCAGGGCAGATTAAGAATTTTCAAGAAGATTAATATAATAAATGTGATGAATGTAAGCAATATACTTAGGAAGTATGATAATATCATGATAGCAGGTGTTCCTGTGAGCATGGTAAATGTGCTGTGCATGGTGTGTATTATTATAGCTGTGATATCAGCAATATTTCTTGCGTTACTTGGAAAGGTTATACGTCCGGGAAGAAGCGCTGGCTTTATTGGAAAAATGATCGAAAAAATCGGACATGGGGTTCAAAGGATTTTGTCCAGACTTCCGCATTTCTGGAAAGAAATGTACAAATTTTTAATAACAGCAAGAGGCTGGATTGTAATATGTGTTGTTGTGTTTATAACAATATTTATATGTAATAACCAGAAAATAGCATATTCTGAAGATGAAAAGAAACGTGATGAATATTATCAGCAGTATGGTGGCAGGGATTACAGTGGATTTACCAGTCTTATAGAGCAGAGACAAAATGATGTTTATGAGGCACAGGCAAAGCTGGATGCTGCAAGAGAACAGTATGAGTGGGGAGAACTTAGTGAGGATGATGTAAGCAGATATGTGTACAACCTAATGGATGCTGCGAGACTGCTTGATAACATGAGCGAATATATGCAGCAGATTGAATATGTTTCACAGATAAAAGAGCAGTACGGAATAGATGCGTTTGTTATGTCACAACGGGGATACGACCAGATATTTGGCAGTAAAGGAGCAACGAGAAAACTGCTTATATATATTATACTTGGATTTGGAGTTGTTCTTATTGCAGAGACTGAAAGCTCAGTGGAATATAAGAATGGAATGAATGTGCTTATTGGCTCGTCTAAGAGAGGAAGAAGATGGGAACGTACAGTTAAGGCAGCTGCTGTATGTATATTGGCGGGGGGTAAGTGCATTTTTACTGTATATAATCGAAATGATAATAATGTATAAGGCTTATGGCATGCCATATATTAATGCACCGCTTATAAGCCTTACTTATATGAATACAGCAAAGGTATTCAGGAATATAACGATAAGCCAGTATATGCTTATTCTCATGGTAGAGGAGATACTATTCGCAGTAGCGGTTGGACTTGAAACAGTATTCGCTTCAAGGCACATTTTTAAAAAGAATTCGGGGAAAGGAATACCTCTGATTATAGTTATTAATACTGCTATATTATGTATTATTATGTGAGGGGATGTATGAGAATTAAACAGTTTGTGATAATGATGATGATTATATGTGGCTGTGTATCAGTTGGATGTAAGAATAAAGAAGTACAGGAGAGTGACAAGACAGCAAGTGAAAGCAGCCGTTTAGCCAGACAGGAGGTGGA
>VOFH01001280.1_pt1 | contig 162001 bp, 226 predicted proteins | sample 5384091 | NCBI WGS metagenome assembly VOFH01 (sample SAMN12384727, study PRJNA508395) | human gut metagenome | isolation source: healthy gut G | host: Homo sapiens
TGTTCATTCTGTAAAATTTCAGCCATTTTCTATACCTCTCCTGTTTTTTTGTTTTGTAACAGACGAAATAATGATCGTCAGTAAAATATTGGTAAAGAATGCCCACATAAATCCAGGCCATCCCATTGGACTTGCTTTTTAAGATCCTTGTTGCAAAAGGATCACAATTCCTGCTGTCATTCCAAATGCTGCACCTGCTCTTGTACAGCCTTTCCAATATAAACCAAGTAAAAATGCCGGTGCCAGCTGCGCCAGTCCTGTATACGCAACATCCTGTACGATCTGTACCAGTGTTTCCGGCGGGTCAAGTGCCATAATTCCGCAAACCACTGCAATAGCAAGTACAATGCTTCTGGATAAAGCATATTCTGCTTGTCCGATATTTTCCCTTTTTGTTTAATAATACAAGGTCCTGGGATACGATCTGGGAAGAAACCAGAAGCATTGCATTGATCGTGGAAATACCAGCTGCAATCGCTGCCGCCATTACCAGTGCTGCTACAAACCAGTTAGAATGTAAAAGCATAAGAACCGGTAAAATGTTATCATCTGCACCTACCTGCTCTGGTGTTGCCAGTAAATGTCCTGCCAAACCAATAAATAAAGTTGCAAATCCATAGATCAGGATCTGGGATACTGGAATACTGATAGCTGATTTTGCAATGGCATCCTCATCCTTTGCCATCAGAGACTTGCTCCAGATATGAGGACAGAACCAGATTCCAAATGGAAGTACCAAAAACTGCATAACCCAGTATTTATCTGTATAAAGCCCCTGTGCACCTGGTCTTGATAACAGTTCCGGTGCCTGAGCAATGATCCCTGTAAAAAAGTTCTTTTATTCCGCCTACAGGTGCGATCGCGATCCATGCCGCAAGAACAATACCCACCATCAGGATCACTGCCTGAATAGCATCAAGGAGTACAACACCACCTACGCCTCCGATCAATACATACATCAGAGAAAATAAAATGGATACAATAATAGCTGCCGTATAAGAAATTGCATTTCCGCTGACAATGCTCATTGCTCTGGCATTTCCCACATACTGCATGGAAAGAAATACCATTGTCATAAGTACTGAAATACCGGAAGCCAGCACTTTCAGATATTTGCTCTTATACCGGTCCTGAAGATAATCTCCAAGTGACATATATCCCTTTTCTTTTCGCTAAAATGCGGATCTTATTTCCAAAATACACCACCATAAGAGCTACCCATACCTGGCTTAACACCATAACAATATAAAGGGATACCATGGGTATAATACATTCCAGGTGCACCAAGAAAAGCAAATGTACTCTGCATTGCCGCGATCATGGTCAGAGGCAGAAGCACGGAGCTGACACCGCGGTTTGCAAGGAAAAAGCCCTCTGCACTTTTCTGTTTTTTTTTGTGTCCATTCCATACAGTAATGACTAACATGGCCACCAGGTAAAATATAATGATCCCCAGACTGATCTGTCCTGTACTCATTAGTTTTCTTCCCCCTTATCTTTTTGCTTGTCTTTACAAACTCATGGCTTACCCATAATACAAACACCAGATTTGCTACCATTAAAACCCACCAGTATACCAGTGTGACTGGAAGCCATCCAAAAGATAAACCTGCGGTCCTTTTGTAAATGGAAACGGTATCAATGCCAGTAACAGCAGTACCAGGAATATGATCCCTATCTTTTTATGATTCATGTTTTCCTCCTCATCTGTATATACGATTTTTCCCCTGCAGATCGTATATTTTACTTTTCCGTATAGCTCTTCCCCAATAAATGGGGAATTTTCTGACTTAGACCAAAAATGCTCTACCCTCCATTTCTCACGCTCATCAAATATGACCAGATCCGCATTTGAGCCTTTTTCATATTACCACACTCCATACCATACACTCCGGCTGGCATCACCGTCATCTTTTCAAGAAGCTGTGATAAGGTCAAATGACCTTTTCTTACCAGATTTGTAATTCCAAGGGCCAAAGCAGTTTCCAATCCGATCATGCCGCTTGGTGCCTGTTTCAGTTCCCTGTTTTTTCTTCTGGGCTATGGGGAGCATGATCTGTGGCGATCACATCTAATACACCTTCTCTCAATCCCTGGATCAGGGCATATCTGTCTTTTTTCTGTTCGCAAAGGCGGATTTACTTTTGCAAGAGTTCCTTTTCTAAGTACAGCTTCCTCTGTCAGTGAAAAATGCTGTGGTGTAACTTCTGCATAAACCTTCGCTCCCATTTTTTTCATAAGACGTATGATCTGTACGGAAACCTCACTGCTGACATGCTGAATATTGATCTTAGCCCCGGTACGCAGTGCCAGCAGGCAGTCTCTCGCAACCAGTACTTCTTCAGCAAGAGCCGATGCTCCCTCTAAACCAAGTTTTCTGGCAACCTCACCACTGTTGATTCCCGAATTTCCGATCAGATCTGGATCTTCTTCATGAAAGCTAATAGGTACATCCAGCTGTGCCGCTGTTTTCATGGCTTCCATTACCAGTTTTTCATCTTTGATCGGAATACCGTCATCTGTAAAACCAATAGCACCCGCTTTTAAAAGTTCCGGCATATCTGTAAGTTCTTTTCCTTTCAGGCCCATTGTTACAGCTGCCGTATTATAAACATGGATTGGAAGTGTTTCTTCCCGTTTCTCCAGCTCTTTCAGGACTTCCACATTGTCGATCACAGGTTTTGTATTCGCCATGCAGACTACTGTGGTATAACCGCCTGCAGCTGCTGACCTGGCTCCTGTTTCTACATCTTCTTTATATGTAAATCCTGGATCACGGAAATGTACATGAATATCAACCAACCCTGGTGCTACGATCTTTCCTTTGGCGGAAATAATTTTTCATAGCATTCACTTTCAGAAAATTTTCCAATCTCCTTTATCCGGCCATCTTCAATGATCAGGTCCAGTGTTTCATCCAGACCTGTTTCCGGATCAACGACTCTTCCATCTTTGATTAGGATCATGACGCCTCCTCCTTCAGATATTCATACATCACCCGCGCGCCTTCACATATATCCGTAATGGATGCAAACTCCATTCTGTTATGTGAAACACCTTTTACACAGGGGATAAATACCATACCTGTGTTACAGATACCGGCAAAAGACATTGCATCATGCCCTGCTCCGCTGACCATTCTCCGGCAGTTTACGCCAAGTCTTCTGGCTGCCATCTCCAGACCATTCTGAACATCCTCGCTCATATCAATAGGCGGTATCTCGCTTGTTTTCACTTCCAGATACTCAATCCCACGCTTTTTGCAGATCCGTCTGGCACTTTCCGCATTTCCCGTTCGATCCGATCCAGGCTGGATACCTCAATTCCACGGATATCTACTCCTAATTCCACTTCACCAGGGATTACATTCAATGCATTGGGATGATTATTTACAACACCCACAGTAGCAACTGACTGATATACTGCCTCACGGTTTCCGATCCGCTCCAGTTCCAGTATGATCTCAGATGCAGCACACATTGCATCACAACGCATACCCATAGGCGTTGCACCTGAATGTTCTGCCATACCACGAAGATACAGTTTAAACCTTCTCGGTCCTGCAATCGTCTGTACGATTCCTACCGGTGTACCTGCTTCTTCCAGCACCTTTCCCTGTTCAATATGAAGTTCCAGATACTGTTTTACCCCATTGATCCTTGACGGATGCAGGTTTAATGAGCGTTCCCTGAATATCTGCTCCAGGCTTTTTCCCGCTTTAGACACAAGGCTTCCCACATCCTGTTTATAAATTTCTTTTGTAATCAGGCCACTTCCAATTGTACAACAGCCAAAATTACTGGATTCCTCACAACGGAAAGCCCCAACACGTAAAGGAATATTCACTCCATCTTCCCTGGCCCATCTCATTACCATTAATCCGGCTATAATGCCTGCAACACCGTCATATCTGCCTCCTTCAATTACCGAGTCCAGATGAGAGCCGATCAGGTAATATTCTTTTCCGTTAGCATTGGATGCATAAGTATTCCCCACCTCATCTTTCAGGATCTTACAGTTTAATTCTTTCGCCAGGCCTGCAAAAAACCTCATGCATTTGATCTTCCTGTGCTGAATAGCCCAGTCTTGTCACGCCCCCTGTTTCCGTGCATCCAACATCATAAAAGCTGTCAAACAGTTTTTCACAATACTGGACATCTTCAATACGATTCTCCATCGAAATTCCTCCTCGAATTTGATGATCTTATTGTATCTAAGGAGGAACATGTTTACTATATCTACAAAAACAATCTTTTTGCGATATTTTTGTTTAAAATAACAACTTTCTATTTACCCTCTATAAATTTATGTGCCAAAAAATGCCAGATAAAGTCTGAAATTATCATCCGGTCGTTTCATATCCATTCCCGTAAGTTCCTGGATACGGTTCAACCGGTATTTAATTGTATTTTTATGTGTATACATTTTTGTGCTGCCAGTTCCATACTGTTCCCGCATTCATAATACACATACAAAGTTTCTGTCAGTTCTTTATTATGTACTGACTTTAAAATATCCGTGAATACATTTTCCTGCGCAGAACACAGAACCTGTTCCAATTCACAAAACATCTGAAGATCTTTATACTTATAGATCATCCTGTCCCTGTAAAGCACACTTCCTACGTTCATTGCTTTAAAAGCCATACTGTAAGAATCACGTATCCCCTGAAGTCCTCTTTTTATTGTCCCGGTTCCACACATCAGCACATTTTTTCTTTTCTCCAGGACTCGGATAATTCTTCGTCACAGATATACTGATCCAGCTTACATTCCAGTTCCTCCTCCTGCTTTCCTTCCAGCAATAAAAGAAATCCTTTGTCCAGTGTAACCAGATAACATCCCGATATCTTCGGATCCTCCTGGAAGTTTGTGATGCAGTGTCTGGCATAAAAAACGCTGTGTCTTCTTTTCCTGCTCTGTTGGTGAATACCGCTTTCGAAAGCAGATATTTACAGCTACAAAACAACTGGAGTCTATATCGAAACCAAAAGGCGGCCTCTCTCCGCCATTAAGATCTCATCTGTATAGTTATCATATAAAATATCCTTTACATATTTTTTCCAAAATAGAAGATGTGTTCTCTTCCCGGAATATCTGATCCATCACATTGATCAGAATATCTATATACGAAAGATGAAATGGTATTTCCAGAAGTGGCAGGCTGCATTCATCTGCCTTCTGCATAACCTCTTTTGATATTTTATCTACATAACTTCCTGTTTTTACCGCAACACAACAGCAGGTATCTGCTAATTCTTCGATCAGCCGGCACTGTTCTTCTACGCCCTTACGCACGGAATAAAAACTTGTGATCAGAAAATCATTTCCCTTCAGCCACCGTTTGATATCCGGCACTTCCATTACCGTTACATGCTCCACCGGCCTGTCCAGGCCGGATTTTCCTGCAAGAATCTTGATATCTTTAAGTACAGGAATGCAAAGCAGATCTTTTACCTTAGCCATTTATAATCCCCCTTATCTTAATGAGAAAAATATATTTTACGTCGGTTTTAAATGTATTTCAAGATATGTTTTTTGTTGTTTTTGACAAATTTATTTCATAATTTTTGTCCTTTAAAACAAACTTTTTTTGTTGCATTGACATTTTAGATCAGCAGAGTTATTATATAACTTTCCCAAAAGATTACAGTTTTTATTTATCATTCACCTTTAATTTTCTAACTATTTAAGGAGGGTTTTACCATGAGCAATTCTGATAACAAAATTACATTTTCATCTTTTTATAACAACATCACGATCCATTTTTATGAAGATGATCAGTTTATGGAATCCATTGGCAGATCTTTTGGCCTGAATCTTAATAAGGACTATTTTTTAGCTATCTCCTTTATGTATCCGTCTGATATGGTCGTTTCTTATAACATGAAAAACAATCTGATGCAGCAGCTGACAGATCTTACAGCTTATGGACCATTAAATGCAGCCATTCCTCAGCCACAGATGATCTTATGTGACAAAGGTACCAGTATGTTATTAGCTGCACATACAAAAGAAGAATTGTCCTCCTGTCAGAAACAGATCCAGCAGGCTGCAATCCCTGATCCTTACAAAAAAGATTTCTGATGGTTTTGTACGTATTGGAATCGGAACCATCGAAAGTGGACTAAACGGTATCGAAAAACATTTCAAAACAGCGTTATCGCTGTCAATGTAGGAGAAAAATTTAAAAAGAACGTCGAGTTCTTGATTATATAGGAATGCAGATATACAGTGCCATCAACGCCATGGTACTGGCTTATGGCAGTTCTCTGATCGATGCTATTCTCTTACAGCTGACAGAACAGGAGCAGACTATCCTTGGAAAATACTATAAATGCAAAGAACAGATCCCTCAGACTGCTGCTGCATTAAATATCAGTACGGACGAGGTCACAAATGCATTAAAACAGATAAAAACAAAACCGGCCTTGATGTGAACGATACGGAAGATAACTTTAAACTGAATTTCATCATGATAGCTAAACGAGTTCTTGAAAAAGAAAAAGAAGACGTTGATATAAAATGAGCTTACTTCCTAATACACAAAATATCCAGAAGAAGTATTTTTACTTCTTCTGGATATTTTTATAATTAGCATACTTATTTCGGCCACTTATTTTTAAAGATATCAGGGAAAAATTGTGTTCGTTTAAAGGTGTAGTATTACGGGAATTTGGATTATCACCACTTTCCGATGTTCGTTGGGAAAAAAGCGCGATACTTTTATTTCTGCAGTATCTAAAATAGCTGAGGCTGATAATCAGCAGTAATGTTTTAAAAATTTTACAGTCCACCTATAAGGCTGATAATAAAACAGCTAAGAAGTAAAGATAAAGGGGCAACAGTCTGTTGATTGTTGTTCCCTCATACTTTCTCTAAAAAATTTCAAATCCAAATATTCTTTTCATTTAGACTCATTGCAAATCTGGAATAGTGACTGCCATTGTGAATAGAAACGCTAAACCGAACGAAACTGCCAGCGACGCAAGGAATGGAACAAAAGCATGTCCCATAAATAAAGATAGTGTCGTTAGAGCAGGAAGGGCGAATGAAACTGCCCGGCAGCCAAAAAATCCGGCTACTGCACTTTCAATAGCCCCAGCTATACATGCACAGATCATTGGCCTTTTAACGTTAGATTTACGCCAAACATAGCCGGTTCTGTAATACCTAGCAGCGCAGTGAATGATGCAGACAATGCCTGGGATTTGAAAAGTCACGTGCTTCTCGGCTGTTTTAAACGGCAAGACTAAATATCGGCGGATACGCCAGTATCTTAGAATTCGTGCGGATACGCACTTTTTCCACACCGGATACGGCTGGTTTCCACATTACAGGTAGTCCGCTGTATATCTGCCTGCGTTTATGCTGCTTTTAAGTTGTTTACTTCTACATAAAGCTTTCTTAAATCTGCATAGACACAGGAGGTTCTACGCTTTACTACAGGAACTTTTGCCTCCAGTAAAGACCTTTCCGTTTCCGAAAAGGGTTTGAGTAATTCCCGTATAAAATATCTGGCACCGATATTATACGAAGCAGATAAATCGCAATGATAGCATTTTCCTGTTGTAAATCTGCAAAGGCTATGATTCTCTGTGCTTCTGTCCACTTTTCCGCTTCCATCATACGCTAACCGGCTTGTGTTGCGGGCAGATACTCGTGAGATACGTATTCCACATCTGTGCGCCTGATGTTCACATAGCTTCTGAATATCCCTCTTTCTCCATAAATGAAGTTTTTGCTTCTTTTTTTCCCGGATATTTTTCCTTGCATTTCCAGATACTCAAAAACAATTACACCTGCCTGATATTCTACGGCATATTTCGTGATTTCCGCAGCTATTTTACGGGACAGTTCCATATTCAGCCTTTTTGCATAATCCCATCGGCTTTGAACCTGTCTGGAGGAATGTTCTCTCTGAAAACGGCGGATTCTGCCAAGCACATGATACAAATGGTCTTTATCACTGGGGAAATTTATAAATTTACGTCCCAGAATAGTGCCATCTGCACGCATGATACTACAAACTGCATCCGTATTGATTCCTAAATCAACGCTGCATATCACCTGCTGTTTTACAGCTGTTTTCGATAAGGTTACTTCCTCTGTGTATGAAAATCGAAGGAAATATTTATGATGTTTCCTTTCCAAAGTGGGGGCAGATGCTTTTCTCCTCTCCATTTTTTTCCGAAGATATTCCATATCGGTATGAAGTAATTTTACCTGAAACCACTTCCACTCACGCCCATCAAATAGCTTTAAATGTGCCACATCTTCTCCCGGTTCTGCTTCTCTATACATGACATCCCGATAGAATACCGGCATCGCATGATTCTCGCAGGTCAGCTTCGGTTTTCCGCTCAAGTTCTCCCTTTCCCCACAAACCCAGCCGTGTCTGATATGAGGATACACTTCCAAGTGCGTGTTGAATCGCCGCTCTTCTCAGATAAGACGGCATTTTGGGAAAATGGCGGTCAAACGGAAATCTGGCACGATTCTTTTTTCGTCTCATGTACCAGATGTTCCGCTTCATTAAAGCGTTTCTGTAGATTTTTGATTTCTGAAAGTTCTTCCCAGATCTCTGCATACACCGGAATCAGATAGGAAACTACTTTCCGAAAAATATCCAGCGTAGAGCGGAGCGGTATATTCTTTTTTTTAATTTCTACTCCATAGCTGGATACAATCTGCATAAAGCTCCTCTACTTTCTTTTTCCCCTCTCTTTTTGTCCCTCGATATATGCCGTTACCTGATCCCAGCTTCGATCACTTACAGTAACTGCACAATACGATGGATTCCACAAATGTCCTCCCCACAGTTCCCGTTTTAATTCTGGATGCGAAAGAAACAACTGACGCGCCAGATTTCCTTTCATAATCTTAATCATGTCTGATATAAAAAACTGCGGCTTACAGTCCAAAAGTAAATGGATATGATCTGGCATAACCTCCATTGCAAGAATCTGAAATCGGTATTCCTCCGCAAGTTCATATAACATTTTTTTGCATTCTACATCTAATCCATTTTTCAGAACCTGTTTTCTATATTTCGTGCACCAGACAAGATGGTACTGTAAAGAATACACATCTCTACCATATGAAAGTGTATTTTCTTTAATAGTGAATATATCTTTTTCCATATTTATATTATACCATATGTTTCTTTATATGGCAAACATTTGTTCTGTATCTATTAAAATAATTGGCACACCTAACTCATCACTAAAGTAACGAGAATGCGGTGTGCCGTTTTTCAAAATATACACCCTACCGGATGAGTCGTCCGTTCGGTAATAAATATAAAAGTTTTTGCGGTAATCTTTCGCACACCTCTAGAATGCCAAGGTTCACGCTCTATTGGTGCAATATTTGAAGCCATATACGTCAACTTTTGTATTGCGCTGCGAATTGCACGAATGTAATTTAGCGCTACTTCCGGGACTAACAACGTATATGCAATGTAATCCCTGATTTCAAAAGGTCAGATTCTGCATCTGGCGTAATAATAATTTCATAGGAGTCCACTTATTTAAGACTCCTTTCCAGGTCATCAAATACTTCATTCATTGACCGGCCCTCTCCAACAAGTGACTGTGTATAGCTATGCTGAAGTTTTTTATCAAGTTCAACATTAGTCATTACATCAATGGTTCGAGGTTCTGGAAGGAATCGTTAATGAAAATGGAACTCCATGGTGATAAATGATCTGACGGTAAAGAGAATTGATCACAACAGAGACTGGAACTCCCAGTTTCTGAAGAATTTCTTCTGCTTCAATCTTTACATTATTTTCAACGCGAGCGCTTACCGTTGAATCTTTCATTTTCAAACACCTCCTGATTTTATTGTAATTCATTGTATTGCAGATTGCAAGACATTTCATTCAGGAAGTCTATATCCATCCACAGTTCATATGAAACTATGTTCTTTTTAGCTCCGATCCACCATATCCTTCACTCTGGCACGGAATATACATTTCTCCGCATCAATGGCTGCCACAAAGCAGGAATACTGCCCGCCAATCTTGATGATGATCGGCCCGCCAGTTGTCGGAGATAAACGGTTCGGATAAAAACAGTATACGGAGATATTAGGAACTCCCGGAATTTTGCCAATCCAGTTCTTCCCCTGCATCTCGACACACTCAATGATAATGTTGCTATGCAGAGGGAAACGTTCTTCGATACCGATCCATTCGGATTTTACACAATCTCTTCTGGATACAAGGAACCGCGGCTCTGCCTCTGTAGATTTCGTCGTATACCCTTTTAATTTTTACATCAATGATCTTTCCGGAGACCGCCTGCTCCTTGATATTTGCCGCATACCCATGGATCCATTCCGAATACGGCAGCACTCCAGGAATGGATAGCCCCAAAATATCAACCACAATGTAATTCTGCAGATCCCGACACAAAACCACGATGGCCTTTACCTCTAACTCTTCCCCCGGCCTCTATAGATTTTTTAATCTTTTCCAGAGCTGCCGGCCTGTATTCCGCCTGTGCGGCCCGGTAGCTTAAATAGACCGTCTTCTCCTCCCGGTCAACTCTGGTGATTTTTACATTATAACACCGTTCCAGCAGATAGGTTGCGCCAAAAAATCCCCTTATAAAGCGTGGACTCCTCGGTCGGCAGGATCAGCTGAACATCCCTCGTCATATGCCTGCAGCCCTTTTTCTTTAATTTCCTGTGTAAACCGAATGTCTGTCAAAAGTTCTCCTTTTCCATCAGGTACTCGTACTGATCCAGTTTTTCTGGGCTTCTGCCTCCTTAGATTTCGCAGTTCCTCCTAAAAAATCCCAATAATTCTAATCCAGTTCCATTCTCACTCATAAATTTGTCCTCTCTTCTAATTTAATAATATTCCGATTCCCCAGGTAAACAGGAGGAAAAATCCCGGAATTCCCACAATAAATGTCAAAAAAAATTCTACGAAACAATAGCTTGTCCCTTCGCACGAGCAATAGAAGCAAGAAACCAATAACCAGGAAAATCCGCTCACTGGCAATGCCAGCATCCGCACCTTCCGGTAAAACTGTTCAAACAGTGCAAAGATCGTTTCCGTGACCCCACCATAAGCGGAACCGCTATAATCCTCCAGTTCCGACATGACGCGGTCATACGCATCCTCCAGCTTCCGTTTCTTTTCCCAGAGTTTTTCATTCATATCCGGAGCATGCAAAGTAATTGCCGGCCATGCCCTGATAAATTTTCCTGTAAAGTATCTGCACCAGGACTTAATCACCATCTGTACTCTCCACTCCTTCCATTCCAATATCCGCAAGATCTGCAAGGTCAGGCAGGTCATTATCACCATCTTGCGGATCCTGGAACACCTGACCAGTAAATGCCTTCATAAGTGGCGTTCCCGCCTTGATCGGTATGCTGGCAGCCACACTTCCCAAATCCGAAGCATTGATGAAGAAGCTATCATCAAATTCTGTCTGCACGATCTCTTTTTGAACCATGTCCCCACTTATCAGCTGACCGGCCGGAATGTCGGTTTGCGCATAATATACATCATGCTCCAGGGCCTTTAATTCCTTTTTCTTTCTTTTGCAGTTCATCTTCCGCCTGCCTGTTTTCTTCCTCAAGTCCTGTAATGAATGTATCTGCCTTCGTAACCATCCGGTTGTACCTGTTGTTTGCACTGCAGGCCGATACCATAAATCCCATGCATGCCACTAACAGCGCTCCCATCACTATCTGGATACCAAATTTTTAGAGTCCCGCGGCCGTTCTGAAAAACGCTGCTCAACGGAATCGCTCTTTTTATATTTTTCTTCCTTATATGTACCATCCAGAAGTTTTAAAAAGATCTGTCTGCATGCTTTTCCTGGATAAAATGGATTACTCTCATATGGAATTGCTGCAAGGATCGTATTTTCCGGCATAAGTTCCTTTACATCTCCCAAGTCCGAACCGCCACAGTGGGAACTGATCAGTACCCTGCACTCATCTTCCCCAGGCATTCCCTTTATATCTTTTAAAAGTTCTTTTAATTCATGCTGTTTCCATTCTGCCTTTGATGTTACAATGAAGCGGTTTTGCATCCTCGCATACACATGAAAGATCGTTTCCTGGTCCAGACACCCAAAATCATAGACAATAAAAATCATATAAGGGCTTATAGTCCAGCTGGAATTTCTGGAGTGGAACATGGTAATAGTAATCCAGCGTTCCGATTGCAAACTTTGTGATCCCATCCACCTGCTCTTCCTCCCGCTCCTGGCGGCAGAGTTGCTCAAAGCATCCATCCGCATCATCCAGTTCAACGATCGCAGCGCGCTTTCCCTCATGTGCCAATGTATTGGCAAGAAGAATGGAAATGGTTGTGCATCCAACCCCTATGTTGGTCGCCATAACCCCGATCTCACATGCCTGTCTCTTTGCCGGTTTACGTTCTGTCGGTTCCTCCTGTTTTCTTTTAAAAAATCGCCGTATTGCTTTATTCTTCGGCTGCTCTTCCCCTCCCGTATCCGCTTTTTTTCACCTGCCTCCTCTTTCTCTGGCTGACCGGAGGGCTTATAAAGGTATGCGTACTGTTCTTCCGCCATCTGACAGATCAGGGCAAAGCGCGGCTCCCGTTTTAACATTTCACATATAGGATCCGGGAGCTGGCAGACGATAGATGCCACCTGACTGGCCGGAATTCCATTTACCAGTACAGACATCCGCTGGATCAGGTCCGTGTACGATCCGTCATATTCCAAAAGATACTGGATACTGGCATTCACGTCGATATTGCGATACTGGACCACATGGTCCCCTCCGGCGACCCCGTAATAAGCCCGGGCCTCTTTTTTCGTCCGGCCGTTGCAGTACCATTCTGCGATTTTTTCAAAACTGGCATCTTCCTGGTAAACCGCCGTGTATATCCCCAGGCTTTCAATTTCCTTCATATAGTCGCTGCCACGCATTTCAGAAACTACCACGAACACCTGTAAATCACCTTCCGCCGTAGAGCAGATCTGATCAATGTCGCGCGGGGAAAGTTTTTCCTGATCCTGGTACTGGCTGAGTACCACCGCGTGTATTTGTGGATTGGCCCGGACAGACCGGATCACACTGTCTTTTCCAGAGCGAAATTCTATTCTGTGGACCGTGACTCCGCGTTTTGCAAATACACTCCGAAGTTCTTCTGCTACCGAATCGCCATCCCCGCTCATTTCCGTTGCGATCAGAAGGTCTAATTCCTTTTCCACACTCACCTCTTTCTGCCAAATAGTCTGCGCAAAAATCCTCCAGAACATTTTTCTGGTTTCTCCAGTTCTTCATCTACCGCGACTGCTGCCCTGGCAAGTGTTCTGATTTCTTTTGAAAACAGGGACCCTTTGTCACTTGATGCTGCTTCCCGACATTCGCAAAACTTCTGGCATCCTGATTTGTATGTATGATACAGGTCGGTTCCATAGTTAGGATCCTGGCCACATGGGATATTCCAAGCTCGCATTTTTGATCATCAAGCGGCACCTGGTTTATAACCATCCGGATATTAGATTTATCTATCCGAAATTCACTAAGCACATCCAGGAAATTGCGGGCGTCCTGCACTGTGGACGTATCCAGGGAAAGGATCAGCAGGATCAGATCCGATTTTTCCAGGGGAATGACGGTCGTATCCTTTAATGTATTGCAATTGTCAACCAGAATCAGATCATAATCGCAGCGCCTCAGATTATCCATAATCGCCTCTGCAATCTCACAATCCAGACGCGCCGCTTCCATTGCATTATCACTTCCGGCCAGGATATGGATCTGCTCATCGTATTCGATTACATATCTGGATACGATGTCCGCCCGGCGAATATGCAGGAATGTATCCCAGCCGCTCCCTATCGTTACAGATCCGTTTCACCCAGTCCATTACATTGGGCGATGGGCAGATACCAAACGCACTGTCCACATCCCCAAATTCCCAGTCCGCATCAAGCACCAAAATTTTAAGCCGTTTCCCATTTCTCTTCATGTTCGATAGGACATGGGCTAATTCCCTCACAATGGTAGATTTCCCTACGCCACCTTTGGGGAATATACAGAGATCATCTGCTGCAATGACACGTTAGTAACCGACTGGCTTAAACCAATCTGTTTATAGGTCCGCCGCACTGCCCTGTTTATCGTATGAGTTGGCGTTAGATCCTCTTCCGCCGGCATACGTCTGATAACGTTCTGCGGTTCCCGTGTTTCTGGAGCGGGTTCTACCGAAGCTTTTCGACAGGCAGCCACTGTGGGTTTGGGGTCCTGTGTCTGGGTATCCGGCAAAGGGTCCGGCATTTCTTCTGGTTTGGCCGTGGCCGGTTCCGGGCTTAACGCTTCCTCTGTTTTCTCCACTGTCGCTGCAGGAATCTCTTCTTCCATTTTTTCTGCAGTATTTTCGTTAATTGCTGGAGCAATTTCTTCTTCATCAGCTTTTTCTTCTGCTGCTTCCAAAACCGCCTGCGCAGCCCCATCGTCAGTCACAGTTGCAGGTGCCTCCGGCAAACTATCCGGCGGCATATCCTGTTTTATCTGCTCTTTCGTATGGACATCCGCACTATTAAACAGATCCTCAAATTCACCAAAAAGTCCTCCGGAAGGATCGCATCCAGTTTTTCCTGTACAGAAGGCTCTTTTTCCTCTGCTTTTCTATTACGGATTCATTTTCCTGAACAGGCGGTTGAGTGGCTACCCTATTGACCGGCAATCTTTCCTGTTCTGCCGTCCTGTCCAGATTTTCATGATCCGCAGCCGCTTCCTTTAATAAGTTCGAAGTCCGAACTGGTCTTGCCATAATCTACCTCCAAAAATTACATTCAGAAACGGAAGATACTCCCGCAGCTGTGTGATCAGCGCGATCCCGATCTCCACCATTTCTTTACGCGGCCCGGGAAACATACGGACGCAAGCCCCAGCAGGCAGAACCCGACAAAAATAGTGGCTGCAAGAAACCGGACAATCTGACCGGCTGCCTGGATCATAACAGTAAGCGTATTGGAATGCTCCACAATGATGATATCCGTTGAATCCTGCAGGCCATGCTGCGCTTTCAACCGTTCCGTCTCCAGACTTTTTCGTTTCAACCGTTTCTGTTTTCTCTTTTGTGTCCTTTTGTAAATACGTTCATACTCCTCCGCTAAAACAATAAATGTTTACTCCTTAAATATTTTTCCATCCGGCCACGCTCGTCTTCCCGCAGCCGGTCTTCCACTGCCTGCTGATATGCGATCTGATCCACACGCTCCGGAGCATCCAGACTATCCAGTATCGTGTTCGTATACTGCATAAAAGCTGTTTCAATGATCTGCTCATTCGCAACCGCACGCTCCTCTTTTGTGGCATTTACCATGCTGTTTTTAAGCCCAGAATAAACCTGCCTTGCGCTCACCGCGCTGTCCGTATACGCATGGTGCATGGTTCTGCGAAATTCCGGCTTCTGGATTTCTGCCTCATAGAATTGCTGCATGATTGCCGCGTCTTCATCCGAAACCGTGTCTGCATAGGTTACCTGTGGCCCAGACTGTACTCCCGCATCTTTTCCTACTGCTTCCACATCTGACTGGTAAGACGGCTGTTCCTTTGATCCCGGCCCGGAAACCGTCTCTACAGATGACGAATTATTATCCTGTGACTGGGATACGGTCGTAACAGTCGGCTTTGATGAGGAATGTACATTCACTTCCAACATTTTTTGCGGTTCTTCTTCGTAAACATTCAGTCCTTCCGGATTGTTTCTGTAGGCTTCTGCCTTGTCTTTCAGGATCGTTGCTCCTTTCTGCAGCAGCGGGCCGCCCCTTCTTACAAGTTCGACACCGCCTTCATACACCGGTTCGGCCAGAACTTCGCCTAAAACACCTCCGGCATTTGCGCCCATTGCGCCGCCTATGGCTGTCATCTGCATCTTTGCTGCCGGAGAACTGAATGCGGTCATGGCCATCCCGGCCGTTGCTCCAAAGGTCATCCCGGCCATGGTGCCTGCCGCGGTTGTCGCACCTCTCACCCTGGTCTTTGCGGCTCTTTCCCGGTACAGCGCCGCTTTCCGTTCCAGGGATATATTCTTAAACTGCGGAGACTCAAAATTATCAATGGTCGCATATTGATCCAGTATCTCCTGCTCTTCTTCCGAGATACCATTTCCAATTCCGCTCACACCGCCTCCAAAACTGCTTCTGGATGGTGAAATCGCACTCCGGGCCCTGGCCGATAAAGCATCAATACGTCCAATTTCTTCCTTTGTCCGGGCATTCTCACCGCGGAGCCTGGACTGTTCCTCCATACGTACGGAGCGTGAATGCTCCGCTTCACCAATTCCCTGATCCAGTTCCCGGATCCTCGCATATCTGTCCGCCGACGGGGTATCCCCCCGTTTTTCTGTTCATTCTGCTCCGCCTGGATCGCCTGTTTTTTCCGCCTTCATGGACGCGATCTGTTCATTATCCATGGCAATTTCTTCCCCAATGGACGCGATTTTGGAATCATTGGAACGGATATGTTCATTTAAAGAATCCTTCTTGCGCCCAAGAGCATCAATACCACTGGCAATATTCTGTGCGGTCGCTGCAGCCTGGGCATGCGGGCTTTTTCATGCATCTCCTCTTTCGGTGTGGGCTGATAGCCAAAAGCAAAGGACGTTTCCGCATCATCCATATCCAGATCCGGATTTTCTCCTATGATATCTTCCATTTCACTCTGAAGTGCCTCACCTTTGTTGATATCTTCCAGATCTTGCTTTTTCTGGACATCTGCCAGGTCATCCGTCATATCCGCGTTTATCTTATCGGATTTTGCATCCGCAGATGCATGGGCCAGCGCACCGGCCGCCGCTCCAATTCCGCTTCCGATAGACCGCATCAGGCTTGTTGCCCCCATAATGGTTCCAAACCCGGCAAGTTCCATTCCCATTCCATTTCCAATATGTAAAAATCCACGGATGACGCCTCGCGCCGGTATGATACAGCCGCAGATAATGAGGGCGATCAGGGCATAACCTTTACTTTCCTGGGCCGTCCCGATGATCATAAAAAACATGGGAATGAGCAGCAGGCAGGAATCAATCACAGGGTTTATCAAAATTCCCAGCACCTGCCGCATCCAGTTGGATATCGTTCCCCGCTCGACCATTTCAAACAATGCAGCAAATGGGAACAGCAGCACCAAAACCACCATGCAGACGGCCGCGGAAATATAGCAGACTGCAAGGTACGCCTGATAAACGACCGCACCTACATATAACATCGAATTGATAAATACGACTTTCCCATTGGGCTTTGCCATTGCACGGAACTGGCTGATCAGATTGTAGTCTCCTCCGGAGCCAAAGAAAAAGGCATAGGAATTATCCCCCATGTTGACGCCGGATCCGACGCTGTCAGCCACCTTAAGGATCAGCGACTGGCTTCCTGTCATGATCGCATGGAGCATGGCATCTCTCAGGTATAAAGCAATTTCTAAAAGCTGCGGGAACAGAATAAAACCGATGCTGCTGGCAACAAATAGTTTGCTCATGCCCAGCAGCCGTTCCTTGACCCGCGGATTGCCATTTGAGTAGAGGAAACCAACCAGGTAGTATAAGAATACTGGCACCATAAGCGTAAAAACCAGGTTCCGTAGGTACCCATACATGGCCATGCCCACCAGGCCATATATGTTGCCGGTCCCCATGTCAAAAGAAAACAACGCCACATCCCCGGTGCGGGCAGAGGCACCTCCCACTCTTCCAAATATGATCGCGTTTAAGTCACACCCAAAAGAAGTCAGCAAAAAAATTCAGCCCGTCACCAATTCCAATACAGAACTCCCCAAGCAGTTCCGCAAAAATTCCTCCGTCCAGCATGTCCGGTGTACTGGAATCAGGTGCGTCCCCGGTGGAATCATAAATGCTCTGATCCGCCCGGTCCGTCCACGGCCCATCCGCATAAGAAGATACCGGTGCCATGCAGAATGTAAGTACAAATATAAGGAGCAGAAGTCGGATTGTTTTTCTGTTGATGATCTGCACATGTTTCATCTGCTTCATGCCCCCTGTTTCATCCTTGCGTGCTCTGCGATCTTTTCTACATCTGTTTCCACTACATCAAACTCACTGTCTTTTAAATAATCTGCCTGGATGAATACCGCGCGCTTTGTCGGAATATCAACCAGACACAATTCACCATATTTTTTCGCTTCAGAGGTGCCGCCCAGATTGAGTACCGTATCCACCTGGGACTGGTTAAGGTTCGTGGTATCTTTGATGTACTGCCCATCCAGGTAGTTATGACGGAACAGCATAAAGGTCTCCGTAGACTTTAAGATCTCCTCTGTATCCTGGTATTTTGCAAAATCCTTTACGGACTGAAGGATCAGCCATGGAGCCGTATGACGTTTACGCGCCACGCGGTATAAAGCATTTTCAAACATGCGTGCTCCCTCAAATTTCAGGATACGGTGTGCCTCATCCGTAGACACAATGAGTTTTGCCTTATTCGGATTGGTAGAGTTTTTCTTGATAAAGTTTTCCTCGATATAAGACTGTACGACCATGATCATATTGATGCGCTCCGTCTCATCCGTGATCTGCGACAAATCGAAGTTATGGAATGGCAGCGACATATCAATAGAAAGCGTGGACTGGCAATCCAGGTATGCCTGGCTCCCATGGATTTCCCGCAGATAATAGATCTTGCCTTCTTCATGATTATTACAGATATGGACACCTCCCTCGGTTCTTTTTAATGTGGACAGCTCTTCTCTTGTAAATTCCTTCATGCAATGGGGACAGTAATACATTTCCCGCACACGATCCTCAAAAATATCCAACAGCAGTGAGAACGCATTCTCTTTGAAGCTGTCCGTATTCTCCCGCGCATCCAGTAATATGGCCCGGTAAAAATCATGCATCTGGGGCAGCCGCTTTTTTCTCCTCCCTGACCCAAAGGATCCGCCGGATGCCGGTACTGTTTCATAAAGAGACGCCGCATCCTTGTCCCGTAGGCCGCAGTCAGCATAGATTTTCCGCACATTTTTTGAAATAATGGATTTAATACGGGAATATTCCGTCGGCTCAAATTCACCGACCATGCCATTGGTCGTAAAACTGGTTGCCAGTACCATCAGGATATTCGTCATGTCCACAATCTTTTCTTCCAGATACAGCGTTGGTATCTCCTCTCCGGTTGCCCGGTTATATTCATACTCATCGCTGATCTCAAAAAAAAATTAAGTTGGGAGTCGGAATAATTGGAAATCAGATAATTGACTCCTCCAACGGCTTCCGCCACTATGGAATACTCACCTCTCTTTCCATCGCCAGGAAGCGGTTCATAGTCAATGTTTGCGATATGCACGCCGAAATCCACCTGCCTGGAAAACAGCTGCTTCACGGTTGCCGACTTTCCATATCCGGACTGGCCCGCGATCACAGCTCCGTAGGAGAAATGAGTCTTATCAAACGGATCAAACGTAACCGGCATTCCAGAGTAGATAGATCGGCCAAACACGCAGCCCTTTTCATGGAAATATTCACTTGTGGTATGGTTAAAAATCAGGGATAAATAGGCCTGGCTTAAAATATGTCCCTTGATCGGCTTTTTACTCACACTCAGATTTTTCCCGACAGATATTTTTGCTTCAAAGATCTCATTGAGCGGGAGGGATGTAAAAAAAGCTTCCTTGTGCATCGCATAGCAGGAACGGAAACCGATCCCCTTTCCCCTGAAATAAACTCTGAAATCCGCTCTGTTAAGAGTTTTAAGCTTTCCGCGCGGATCAGGAATAGAAAATATGTTTCAAACAGGGTTGACTGGTCAGAGTCGATCTGTCTGGCCCACCGCTCTGCATCCGCAATCTTTCCATCCAAAATTCTGAGCCTGTTTCTGTCCCGTTCCCCGGACCGTTCCATATCCAGTGACCGGATCCGACGATTGATCTTTTTCTGGGATTCCTCTAAGAGCGGGTCTATGATGACCGTGGACTCCACATAGTCCATATTGAAGATCCCGGCAAAGCTATGGGCAAACCGTCCCTCCACTGGAAGCTTGTCGATATAGAGACCGGCATAATAAAGTTCAATCCCGTTATCATCCAGTGTCATGTAAGATACCGGCATGGTATTTGCGCCATCCGGTGCAAGCACCTGTAAAATCCCGGCACGCTCTTTTATGGGCTTTGGCACGTTCCTCGTCCCGCTATGGAAAACAGTACCTCCTGTTTTGTCTTCCGCCTCTTCTTTCTTCTGCTTTTTCTTAGACCAGATATGCACGATCAATAATGTCACGCCCGACAAAACGCAGATGCACAAGCTGAACATCATAAGAAAATCAACCATTTTGCAGTCCTCCGTATAACATTTCATCAATCAGTTCGTCCGTAAAGGATTCCTCTAAATCCGTATCCTCCCGGTACGGCATGATCCGGCTGTCCCAGTTGGACTCCAGCAGATCATCAAAATGGAAACGATTTCCAGAAATTGGGTGATAATGCGTATGGAGCATATTAAAGAGCTCCGCTTTACTGCAGGGCACCGCTTTTACGTCACACTCCGCCAGGTTGTGAAGCAGCTTTTTGATATCTTCCTTCAAATGTTTCGCTGCTTCCTGATACAGCTCCTCCTTGGTTAGGATGGCTGCCAAATCCGGTGGCGCGCTCCAGGAAACCACATACGTTTGAATAAGGTTCTGCCTGGCAGCATCCGGTCCTGACACTTTCGCGATATAGGCCAACTGACTTTCCACATGACGGATGCGCCAACTGTATGCTTTTATTTTTTCTGGAGCAGGAGCAGCTGTTTGAACGCTCCCTGGTTTCTATGGAATCAAAATCACTCCTTACTGTTTCAAATTCTTTTCGGAGGGCTTTATAGTCTTCATTTGTCTCAAAGAGCATGTCCTGCAGTTCGGTTAAGATCCGCTCATATTCCCGGACAGTGCCATCCATATTGATGTCTTCCCGTATATGCGGTATGTAACCCTGGATGTAAATTCCGATATAAAGGCAGCATAGTTATTTTTGACCCTTACTTTTTCCCCAATCGGCTTTGTGTAAAAGTCGCTGCCACCGCATTTTAGTACCACAATAAATTTCTTCCCACCATTTGTCACGATGAAGCCCGGCCCGATCTCATCAATCGGTACCAGTTCATCCGTCTGGGAAAACAGCCCTCTTTCTTCTGTTTCTGCCTTTTTGTCTTTAAGCTCTTTTTCCTCATCCGGATAAGCCAGATGGCAGCTATTCCCAGAACCAGAATGGTCAGCCCTAAAAAAACGCAGCCGTAAGCCGGGTAAAATGATTGATACTTTCCACCTAGAATTCTTCCTCCCATTCCGTGTCTTTGTAATAAGTTCTGCGGTTTAGCCGATGCGCAATCAGGCTGATGATCAGCTCATCAGCCGTACGTCCGCCAAATGCCAGCAGGAGCTTCCAAAATCGGGAACCGGAAATGTGACCCCGATAAAAGACCTACCTCAAGCATCACGCCAAGCCACACACCCAGAAAAGCCAGATGGATCATTGCCGTGATTTTAAATAGCAGATAGGCAATCACCCCTGCCGCCCAAGCACACCAGTAATGATTTGTTTGAAAAGATCCACCATTTTGTCACATCCGTAAAATCCGGTGGTCTAAGGTCTGTCAGCTGATCCATGCCATTCCTCCGTTTCTAATTCTGCAGCATACCCAAAAAACAAATTGATAAGTCCCACAAAGCAGCTGATACAGAAGAACACGATCACTTTCGTTCCCACCACGTCAATAAATTGATGTTTACCCTGATTGGTATCATTTGCTGCCAGTTTAATACCTGCTATGATCAATGACAGAACCATTCCCCTATGGATAGATACAGGCATAAACTGTAAAAGGAAGCGATCGGGCTCTGTAACGCTTCACTGTCACTAAACCCAAAATCGGATACCTGATCGTATGGATCCAGCTCGATCTGCCCATCTCCCATTCCAAAATCCATATCCGACAGTCCCGCGCCGGTTGAAGACTCTGTGATTTCTGCCGTTTCGGTTGATTCTGCCGGTTCCGCATAAGCACTCATTTTCATCGCACCTACCAGCAGAAAAGAACTCGCTAAAACAATTCCGATCCATGCGCCTGGCCACTTTTTTCTACTGGAACGCATCGCCAGCCGCCTTATAAACCAGACTTACAAAGAAGATTGCCCCAAACGCGCAGATCATGCCCACGAAGATCCGGAATATCTTCTGCTTTGTTTGCTTTGCGTCAGAGGTATCACCAAATGACAGTTTTACGCCTGCATAGATAAACAACAGCACAAAAAAGTCCCACTGCCACCACAATCGCAAAAGCATAGCCGCTTCGGAACACATCCTGCACCTTCGTGATCGCTTCCGTAAAAAGTCCTCCGCTTGTCGCATCTTCTTTCATCCAGTTTGCATCCTGGACCGTCTCCGCATAAGAGCAGATCGTCATCATTCTACTTAAGACTGCAGCCTGCATGGCCAGAAGTGCCTTCCTTCCATTTTCTTTCCATCTTCTGAACATTTCCTAATGTCCTCCTTCATCTTTTCTATTGCTTATGAACAGTTCCTGCCCATATCCAGTGCCCCAACCTGGTTGGAATACTGGATATACGCAGAACAGTCAGAAATTCATGGAAACTGCCGCAGTTGCAGCAGTCTTCCCATAAACAAATTACTCGTTGGAATCTTCTTCGAAACTTTCTTCCGTTTCTTCTTCCTGTGTTTCCTCTTCCTGAGTTTCTTCCTCTTTTGTCGACTGATTTCCCGGGCCCGTATGCAGCGTTACCAGATGAATGAAATTATTTTCATCATCCTTGGTCCAGATGCACCAGCCCTTATAAATTTTCACATCCTCCGTATAAGGTTTCAGAAAAATTCATAAACAGGGACAGCTTCTCGTAAAAGCACTCTCCGCTTTCCGCAGTCGTCTTGACATCAATAGCTGATACAAAATTTTCATTTTTCATATCCGAAATGCTCATCGTCTGTCCTTCAAATGAAACTTTTTACCGTATCAACCTTCTGGGCACCTGCATTCATAACGCTAAGCGCGCGTCTTAAGCTGTTGCTGTCTGCCTGAAATTCATACTGCACGGTTTCCGTATTTCTGAAAGCCGCTTCATACATCCGCTTATCAACAGCACTCTGTATATTCAGGCGAAGCTGATAAATCGCATCCGGCCACTTAAGAGCGATACCAATGATGCTTTTATGCTCCTCATCAAACTGAAATGAAATACCGAACTGGTTATATTTGTTGCATGCCAGAATCTTGATCAGGGTTCCCGGGTGGATCGTCAGATAGGTTGAGATTGCATCAACATAAGGTTTATAAACTTCCTCTTTCACCTCAGACCGGTCTTTACTTTCAAAACGGACCATCGTTGGAGATAAATCCACCGTTAACATCGTGTTCTGGCGATCCGTGGATGCCATTTTCAAAATCGGGCCCTCTCCGGTTAATACCGGAAGGAAGCCGATCCCGCTTTTGTAGTTGCCATATGGGGTAAATACTGTGAGATCTTCTCCAATGGAATGCTCATACTAAATGCATCCGTTTTCGGATTTTTCACTTTGGTCGGCTCTTCCACGAAGCTTACCGGGATCTGAATTGCCGGCTTTTGGGAAAGCAGGGTCACCTGCTTTTCCTCAAACTGCATATACACAATGTCTGTCTGCTCCGCAACAGCCCTGACCGAACCGGCAAACCGCGCCGGCAAGTAAACGGAAAGTTTCTCAACCGGCACCACTTCACCCTTTTCATCAAGTCCTTTGATCTTAGCCTCGAACTTCACGCTGGCGGTGGTCGTTTTTCCCTCTACGGAAAACATACACGGGTAACCTTTTGCCGTTGCCTTATTACTGGCCAGAAAGCTGATAACCCCCTCTTCAATCGTGATCTTATCCATCAGTTCCAACATCTTTTCGCTGGTAGCTGCAACGATCATCATCTTACTCATATGTTTCCCCTTTCTCTTCCACTGAATTTTTTCCAGTTCATCTGTTAAGATACGCTCATGCGTCTGCGTATCCATTTCATACATTTCCAAAATCATCCTTTTGGCTTCATTCATGGTGCCGTCCGTATCTACCTGGCCGCCATCCCACTCTGAAAAATCGGAATGGTATAACTGGTAATCATAGCCACCTTCCGAAACCTGAACATATAAATAGCCCTTATTACCCAACTTCCAGGCACACTCATCTTCCGTAATCTCCGGCTCCGGAGCACAGGTTGCCTGGCATCGTTCCAGACGTTCTGCCAATTCGCAGATATGGTAAACTTCACTGCCAAAACGCAGATGATACTCATCCATACATCCGCAGGCCACAATGACTGTGCTGTTCGGATACTTCACCTCTACATACGCACCATCCGGGATCTGAAACAGCTCCCGGTAATTCGGATCAATGAAGCGGATCATGCGTGTTTCATCCGCTTTATCATTTTTATATCGGTTCATAACGTCCTCCTTTTTAGAAATCAAACAAAGAAAAAAATATTTGCCATACCTGCCATGGGCTGCTTTTGTGGCACTACCACTGCCGGTTCCTCGTTTTCCGGCTCCTGCAGATCCATAAAATCTTCATCCCACTGGCCGAACAGATTTTCAAACAGCTCATCTTCCTTTGCTTTTACGTCGTTCTACCTCTTCTTTTCCAAGCAACTCCTCGTATACCTGCATCGTCACATACGACTCAGCCTGTTTGTCAGAGCTGTGGAGCACATCAAACATCTTTTGCAGGGCACTTCCAGACTTTACATCCTGATCCGCTAGGCTTGATGCCAGTGCAACCCTCGCATCGACACCCTCTGCCATGGCAGAAATTCCTTCCACGGAGAACTTTCCCTGAATGGCTGCCGTTGCAACCTGCTTCTCCGCGATCAGTTCAATCACTTTCGCCTGCGCGGTTCCTTCGTAAGCCATATAGTACGTTCTGCATTCCATGGTCTGGTTCATCCGGTAGTGACGCCTGGAAGCCTGCCAGACAGTAAAAGACTGTATCCCAGCTGATAAAAGATCAGGGTCGGATAGTTGTACTTCTTCTCGCCTTCCGTCCAGCACAGATCAACTCCTGTCTCGATGAGTTTTGGATTGGTGATAAATACTTCCACGCCGTCCTTTGCCCGCTCACGGATCCAGGTTTCCCTCTTTAATGCTCCCGGGCTCTCCGCTTCCACAACAACGGCAAAGATCCCCGCGGCTTCCAAAATATCCCGGAGCCGGTGTGTGACATTCCATTCATTTTTTCCGGAGCATTCAGCGAATACTACGGATTTTCTGCCTTCCGAAAGCTCTGATTTTATCAGTTCAATGAGCTTTTCTTCTTTCGGCAGCAGTTTTTCTCCCGAACGGTATTCATCGTGCTGAGCGGCTCTGATCAGAATGTCTCCATCAACCGGATTACGGATCTCTTCGTTGCCATACGGCATGTCCGGATAAAAAGCCCATATTGTAATGCCTGGCTAAGTAACGCAAATCCACCGCTTTCTCTTCTTTTTGCATACGCAGTCAGTCTTGACACCAGAATGGAATGATCCCGGGCCACCTCTCTTGCCATCGGAACGGTCACAACCATCTCCTTTAGATCCGGCAAATAGGATGACATGTCCGAAAGGTCCAGAAAAACGGCACAATCCAGCAAAAAGTCTGTAAAGATCGTAGGGCTGATTCCCGGCTTTGTCTTTGGCGACGATAAACTCCGGCCGCGGGCAGATACTTTCTCCGCAAGATCCTCCTCCGAAGATGATCCCGCATATTCATAGCGCTGCTCCACTTTTCCGTATTGCTTGGAAAAATTCGCAACATCTGTCCAGCGGTACCCCTTCGATGTCATTTTCCACGGTGCCAGCCGGTAAATCAGGTAATAAAGATCCTCTGCTTTTCCGCCGGCGATGGTTCCAGTCAGTGCAAGCTGTTTCTTCGTTGCCTTGATCAGGCAGTGCATTGCATTTCCCTGGGCACTGTCTCCGTCCTTACACACATGGCACTCATCAAAAATAGCGATGTCAAAATACCGTTTCATGTATTTTTTTAATATACGAAGCAGGCGAGTATTTTTCTTACCCCATCTCTTTCTGAAACAGATATCGGTTCCGTCTCATTCTCTGCGTAATACTTTCTTGCATATTCTTTATGTACCCAGACCGTAGTCTTTCCTTTTTGGGCTTTGTTTCTGAAGTATGTTGCCCGGTACCAGGGGCTGATTTTCTTTGCACCGATGTTTTTACATGCGGCATCCATAAAGATTCCCCACACCAGATGCAGTTAGAATTCCTCCCTGTTTTATACGCAAAGTCGTTAGCAGTAAGCCCGCAGATACCGCCTGACGCTGTATAGGCAGCAAGCACCTCTCCACAATACGGGCATTTCATTCCATAGATTGTCTCGATCTTAGTTGTCCCTTTTCAAAGTCTTTACCGCCGCAGGAAACACATTTTCGGACGGGCATATTTTCTACTCCGCAGTCTGGATTCCTGCATTTTTCATATACGCCATCTTAGCAATTTCCTTTTTCGGTACCGGCTTCAAACTGTAGGAAAGCTTTGCAAAATCTTTCGAGAGGATATAAAATTCTTTCCAACCCTCAGACTTCCGCGCTTTCTAAGCTCCAGCAACTGGGAAAAATCGGTTATGATCGTTGCCTTTGCATATGGGATCTGGCGTTCAATCTCCCTTTCCATTTTTCAAGGAGATGACCAGGACATAACGAGGTTCCTATACTTCACCAAAGACTCATCCATATAAATATCTTTGAGCGCTTTGTGGCTGCGACGCATCTCCTTCTGCACAAAATAGCTTTCACAGATTGCAGCAGCCTGCGCTGTCTTTCCTGTGCCCATGCCCTCACAGATGATGGAAAAGGTTGAACCATTTAAGAGGTGTGTGGTAACACCATTCACCATGGCCGCCTGCTGAGGGTAAAGCCGGATAGAGTTTAGTGTAAATGCATCCACCTCACCTTTCAGTTCGCTTTCCGGGGCTCAGGAGGTTTTCAAGATTTTCCACGAGCGTTGATCCGTACTGTCGGAAATACTCATCCATGCTGCTAAAGTTGATCGAACGCTGCTCTTTCTTTGAAATCCAAATCTGTTTCTCCTGAAACAGGACCTGAATAGCTGACTTTAAAGCCTCATAATCAAAGGCTGCCAGATCATATATCTGCATTTCTCTCATATCATCCGTTCCCTGAAGCGAATATTCCGTTTCAATGCATTCTGTATAAAGACGATTGGAATAAGCATTGATCAGGCCCTCTTTTTAAGGCATATGAAAGGATTGGTTTTCCCCACCACTTAAGCAGTGGCAGCGGATATTTTTTCATCAGAATTTCATAAAGTTCTTCTCCTGCAGTTTCCTCTTTGAAACGAACAATTCGTTTCAATCGCTGCATTTAAGATTACTCCATGATAAAACCGCTCTTTTCCGCGCATGATCGGCACATAGTAAGCTTTATAGGTACCAACCACGTTATATCGCTTCTCCGGCCCGTTATTGTTCAGCCAGATTGTGTTCTGCTCTGTGGTACACATCGTACTTGCTATTGCCTTTGCTTCCTGCAGCGACCGGGTAAAATAACTGATGTAGGCCACCTTGAGTCCCCGGATCAGCATTCGCTCCAGATATGCCTCAAACATGCCGATTCTGATCATTCCATTTTTCATCACACTGCCCTCCCCTACGCTAATTCACGGATCGTACCGAAATTATCGATCACATGCAGCGTGATCTGGTTGCGAGTAGTAACTAAAACAGAATGAACCTCTCCTTCATCGTTAAACTCCGGAGTTTCAATCTGAACTGGCTTTGCCTGCCCTCTCTGTAGGTGTAAATCACCGCGGTCTTCATTTCCAGCCAGACCCTGTCCGCCTCCAGCAATTGCTGATAAATACAGCAGATCCTTTTTCAGTGGGACTATCGGCTTTCCGAGTCCGACCGACTGGTATGCATTGGTCTGCAGAGCTTTTTTTAAGCACTGGCACCAAGGCACTCGTATTATGAAGTAAAATTGCCTCATCGAATTCCTTCGTGGTGAACAGTTCAATCTCACTCTCCAGCGACACTGGAACTTCCATGCGTGTGGAAGGGTCTTTTGGAATATACGGTATATCCACAAGCGGTGCCCCAGGATTTGCGATCATCCACTCCTCATACTCTTTCCGGTAAAGCCCAATTGATACACGCTTCTGGCCAATAAATACTACCTGTTTCTATTTCTCAAACTCCTTATCGTCAAAGCGATAGAAAGCCACAGGTTTAAACCTTGCCAGCAGGCACTTTGCAAATTCATCGAGATTCATTGTGGTAAGGGAAACAACCAGGACAAGATACCCCTTTGTTTTCATTAACTGGTAGATCCTTTCAACAAAGAGTTTTTCTAATCTGGTTGATCCATCATCTCCGCCTACGCCATATGGCGGATTGGCAAAACATAATGTAAATGCCCGGTTCGATGCCCGGATCCCGCCAATAAAGTCAGCGCACACTGGAAATTCGATTTCCTGCTTATACTGCTCAAAGGTTTCCCGGTTCAGTTCCACGCCAAATGTATGAACAGAACCGGCTTCATCTGCCCTCTCGCACTGACTTAAAAACACCTTCAATGCTTCTGCATTACCAAACGATGGCTCTAAAACGCAGCATTCTCCCTGCAATCGGAACAGTCTTCCAATTTTTGCGGCATGCACCGGATCCGTGTAGTAAGCTCCTAGCTTACTTTCATTAAATAATGTTCGCGAAAACATGTTCTGTTTGATGATTTGCTCCATCATCATTTCCTCCTTTTGGAATAGTCTTAAAATAAAAAAATCCCAGTTATCGCTAACCGGGATTTGAATATAAAAAATAGACTATTCCTCCAAAGACCCCTATGGGCTCACTCACCGCCAGAAGCGGTATCTTTGAAAAAAAATAATCTAATGAAATTATTATAACAAAGCAATTCTAAGATTGCAATATCGAAACTGGCAACACACTCGCTGCATATCCTGATAACTTATTAACCCCCGCTTCAATTTCTGAATAATTGAAGCGGGGGCTTTTGATGATCCTGACTCGTGGAATATGTTGCACTGGCATCTGAAATTTCATGCAGCCCTGCCCTCTCTTCCTGCCAGAATCGGTCGTAGCTATTGAAAATCTATATGTCCCCAATCAATGCATCCGTCTACCTGGTTTTCCAGAAGGTAACGTATCAGTTTCACGCAGGTTTCCCGCGGGTCAGCATCGATCTCATCATGAACATCCATCAGGTAATCTTTCATACCAGTCATAAGGATAAATGTCCCCATAAGTTTCTCTGTAGTCTTCTTCTGGATCTTCGTCATACACCTCTTCCGGATCGTGATCAAACGTAACCGCAATATGCTCAAGCTCATTTATATCTGTCTCGTGGTCGTAGAGGTAGTAAAGGAATGAATCACTACCGCCCATTCCGCTATAGGCCCGCGAAAACCATTCGCCTGCAAGTTCCTCCTCATCTGATCCATTTCTGTGCCATCCACTTAAATCACCAACAAACGCTTCCAGAAGCTGCACCGGATGCTTAAAACCGGCTTTAAAGGTATAATGCAGCAGAGCATGATACTGCTCATCTGTAAGCTTTGGGCTTATATCTCTGTCTGCTTTTGTCGCAAGATCGGACGCTCTCTGTTCTCTGTCTAATATCATTTTATCTCTCCCTTTAGGCATAATATTTTATAATGCTGTATTGTTTATTCTCTAGGTGTCCCCTTCCAGTCGATTTTTTGGCCGCATCCATGACAATAATTCGCCAATCTCGCTGCATTTGGCCCCCAGCCCAAACGGGTACCACAATTGGAGCATGTATACAGCGTACCTTTTTTACATCATGCAAGGCTCCAAGTGGATGAACCTCTATTCCCTTTTGAGTGCTCTCTTTGCAACTTCCATGGCTTCGTGAAATTTCTTTACTTCGTCCTCTGTTCCATTTATTTTAACATTCATTTTCTGAATTACCTGTAATGCCTCATTTTCCATCATCTGACATACACCTCCGTATCTCATTTTACAAAATTGTCTGTAAACTACATATGATTCTCACTCAATTATCCATTTTAATAGCAAACATTTATCTTGTTAATCAAGTATATTTCTATATTATTCTGGCCATATCCTCATTCTTTATGTCAACCATTTTTGCTAAATATACCATAGATCGCTTCGCAATTGTCGAATGCTTTATATCTTTGTGATTGGTATATTGTCAAAAACAAAGTACTCCCTTTTTTAAGGGGGCATATGTTGCAATTTAATTATAACTAACTGGTGCGAAAAAGGAAGTCGCAAAAGTAAAACGTTATACTTAATATTAATTCACCAAAATCACCGCAACACCCCGTTGCAATAAGTCTGACGGAATTTTGGTTCCACTGATTTTGTGGAAAATGTGGATGTGCATTTATTTGGTAAGGAACAAAATAAGAGCCCCCTCTCGGAAGCCCTTAGAGAAATATCTTTTAATGTATTGTTTCTGCATAAGGAGCGTTTTGGCAGCTCTACAACTTTAATGCATTATAAATATCATTAACGTTATAATCCGGAGCAAAGTCAGGAGCTACATTCATAATTTTTTGAATCAAAGGAACGTCTTGCTCAACAAGATCATTTGCAACTTCCTCTGCGGAAGAAAATTTCTGCATTTTTACACAGACTTGCTTAATTAACTGCATAATTCTGCCTTTTCAATGCCTTCCTCATGTGCCTGATTTCTCATTATTTCCATCTCACGACACATAATCTCCCCTCCTCTCTCATCTTCTTTAAAATACCGGACACGATCTGCAAGAACCTTGTTGTACATATCCTTTGCATCTGTACAACTAAAATCATGCATCAATCGTCCAAGTTTTGTTTCATCCTTAATCTGGGAATTTACATATATAATATGTTCCTCATCCTCAAATAATTTTCCAGTTTCCCTTACTACCCGGTCTATATGATAGATCGGGAGTCCCGCCTTCATGACATCATTTTCTGTAATAAAGATCACGAAAGTCTCATTCAGATCCTCATACTGATCACCTGGTTCGGTGACATTCGCATCGATCAGTGCACTGTTGTATCGGGCTCTCTTAGCGCCGGCACCTCTGTCACTCCGTTGAACCTCTACATTAAATACGCGATTGTGACTATCGACTGCAAGAATGTCCAGCTTTACGGATCGTCCTGCAAATTCTTAATACCACGCTGGCTGTGTGCTTCCAGAACACGGATACCTTCATCGTTCAGGATTATCCGCAGTAACAGTTCCGCACACGAGATATCTTCAAATACTTTAGTCATGAAGTCATCGTCAATAAGCGGAAACCTCTAAGTCTTTGCAGATCTTCCTGATGTTTCTTCTCAAAATCCATTCATCTTCCTCACTTTCTCTGTAATGTTTTATATAAACAGGGAAAGTCTCTCCATAGACAATGCCCTGATCATATCGACCTCAGGGCAATGCCCACTCATTTTAAATTATTCTATTCCTGCCATTAATGCCAGAGCCACGCTCCAGCCACTTCCTGATCCAAACGACCTGTTTTTGAAAGTTAATAATGTACAATGTTATCTTACCATAATATAAACAAAGTCTCAAGATTTCCTCCGGTATTTCGTCATTACTCCGCACCTTGTATCAACCTACTATAAGTATGGATATGGGTAGTGGCATGATACTGCGATTTCTCCATTGAAGAATTCATCCCACCAGTACTTAATTTGTTGATTTTTGTATTCTGCTTTAGTATAATAATAATAATTTCACATGTGTTTTTACTATTTTTAGTAATAATAAACTGTGTTATTATGAAAGAGGTGATATTTTGGAGTTCATGAAATATAACTTTATGGGTAATAAAGCAGATGAAAATGTTCCTGATCAGGACTTAAGCAACACCACAGGATCGAGTTTTGATGATGTTAAAACTGAAACTGCGGAGTCTGATACTCAGGATAATTCTTCTTCTGTTTACTCTGACGACACTTCAACTGATACTGAACAAAGTAGTCATAATGGCTCTGTTATAAATGAACAAGGCGAACATAATGGTCCTATTGTAAGTGATATAGATGGCTTATATACGTATGGCCAGCTAGCCAAATTGTTAAATAAACCAGAGAATAATCTGCGATACTTAATCAATACTTTCCGCGATTATATTCATCCTGTTGCCGTTACAACTTCCGCAAATGCTAAACGTGCAAATTTCAAATATTCAGAATCTGATTATGCTACCCTTAAGCAAATTCTTGCTTATAAAGAAAAGGGAATTCAGAATGCTGAAATCATGAAGCTTTTAGAAAACGGGCCGGCTGATGATAACAACGATAATGAGGATGATCAGATTGATATTATAGGAAAGCAATCCTGGCTTTATATAAGAATAAACTTTCAGAACGTGATCAACAAATTATTAATGAATTTAATTTGGTTAATGCCAGAAATCAAAAAGCTATAGAAAATCTGCTCCAAAAAGTTAGCGATGTTTATTTAGAGCAAAGGGAGTTTTATGAATCTGCACTCTCCGAGACAAAAAAACAGAATGAGATTTTAAAAGGACAAAATGACAAGCTGCAAAAACAGTTAACTGATGCACAAAATATTATATCGTCTTCAAAAAGAAGCATATGAACTCAACAACCAAGTTATCAGCGATGCTCAAGAAATCATATTGAAACAATCCGAATATATCGAAAAAATTAAAGGATGAGCTTTCACATGATGGTGAACAAACTTCAGAAAAGAAAGGGTTTTTTTTCAAGATTATTTGGACTTTAATTTGATACCATCTTACAAATTTATATCACATACCTAGAAAAGCAATCATACTTAATGATTGCTTTTTCTTTATTTACTTGATTACCCCACTCTCCTACTCTCATCTTAATTTTCTATTATTCTTTAATTCCAGTTCGAATCTCTTTAAATTACACAGATATATGTTTGCTATTTGTTCAGCAATCAGGCCTTTTGCTATGATAATAATAATTTATTTTTACCTTTTGTATGTATAGAATATTTATTATTACTAAATATGATAATAATGTTATTACTATATATTTGATAATGATAAATATATTTATCATTCATTTTCATTTTAATATAGTAGTGATGATGTTATTATTACTATATTGTTTCTTGAATTGTATTCTTATTATCAAAATTGATAATTCATTTACTATATTTTTCTATGGCGGTTTTCTTCTCATATTTATTATTATCATTTTTATGAATTGATTTATTTTAAATATGATAAATTTCTATTTATCGATCATGAGATACTTCATTCAGGAAGTACATCTTCGAACTTGTTTAATTAGTAAAATTCTCTTTGTGAATTCATCAAATTTATTTTTATGTTTTATCAGCAGTGGGAGAGTAGTAACGCCATCAAAGCGCAATCATTATGCCATTATCACGCAATTATTATGCCATTTACCAAAATCAAGGTTATAGCGCGCCATTTATATGCCATCATCGCGACATTATATCGCCATTTCAGTGCAACTATAGTGCCACTAATACGCAATTCTTGCGCCATTTATTTAGATCAACCCTATTTCAAGAAGATAATAATATTGACATTTCCGTAAATACACAGTATTATAATGGTAACGTCATTATTATTTTTGATAATAATAAATTGGCTTAGTAGTTCTACAGCATCGAAAACATAAGATATAATAATAAAATTGATGTTAATTAAAAAGAAAGGGAAAGCTGCCATCTATGTAATAAAAAAGAGAGGGTGAGCAGCAGGAAAAGAATGGACCAGAAATTATATTTGAGTGTTGACTGCGGATTTGATAAATTTAAGTGCTGTATCGGCGACTATTTACTCGCCTTTTCATCTAAAATGATTGATGTCACCAATTCTATTAATGCTTTATCAGTAGCAGATGGCGACAACACCTACATAGAATACAAAGGGATCTGTATACATGTTCGGTGACAGTATCGATCAAATCATCAGTATGAAATCCAATTTAAAAATGTATGCTGAAGAACTTGATAGTAACCGAAACAAACAACGTTTTAAAGACAGAACTTTCCATATTAGTTTACTCGCAGCAATCGGATACTCGATAGTAGCATATGATACCGTCTATAATCCTGAAAAAGATGTTGACAAACATCTTTTTAGAAACCTCAGTAACTTGCAGTATTTTATCGGTATTGGTTTGCCTTATCGCAGCATGAATGAATGGCCACAGATCAAGGAATTTTGAAGCAGCGCCATCATTTCAAAATCCGCCGTGGTAGCAAATCCTGTACTTTTGATTTTGACCTGGATCTTTCAAACGCGAATTTCTTATGTAACGCACAGGTAATCACAGCTTTTCTTTTCCAAGGTGCATCATCAGACGGTAATTTAACTATTGATAAGAAGGCCTTACCGTGTATCATGATGGATGCTGGATATAAAACAGTTGGATTATTTGAACTGGCAAAGAATCTGTCGATCAATCCAGAAACCGCGTTCAGTGATACAGATCATGCAATGTACAACATTGATAAGTATGTTGAAGAGAAGGTAAAAGATGCTGGAAGAGAGGACTTTAGTTATCTTCAGGTACAGTATCATGCCAGAGGCGAAGGTAATCCAGCAGTTCGTAAGAACACAACCGTGATCAATGTAAAGGATATCTACGAAAAAGTTTTGGCAGAAGAAGCTGTCAAACTGTGTAGCCTATTAGAAGGAAAATATTCATTGGATGACGTTGAAAATATGTTCATAACCGGCGGCACCGGAATCGCATATTATCCTCACATAAAAAAATACATGGCTGAACATCATGGACTTACAAAAGTGGTTTTAACAAATCGTGCTGATGATGGATCGAAATTTCTCCAATGTACGCTATTGTAATCGGACTGCATAAACAGCTCAAAAACAGGTACAAATAATGGCTAGCTACATTCAAATCAACATCAATACAGATAATGCGCCACATTTCGCTACGTGGTATCATAACCGCAGCGGTCAAGCAATGTCATTCTTGACCGCTGCCGTACTAAATTACGCAATCAAGCGGCAATTTCTCTTAATCGGCTACGCACCGAAAGACATTTCCCTTGAAGAGCTTCCAAAAGTATTTCAGATCCGCATTAAAGGCAATGAATCACTTGTCAAATGGGAAAACGATTTAAAAATGGCAAGCCTCAATAAACGCCGAACGATTGAGTATATATTGGAACAATCCATCAGTACAGATACGCCCATCCGTTATACACAAGCAGAAATGGATATGAAAATAGCCGAGCTTACTTTCGGATCAACAGCCCGAGAAGAGAAGAGTAGTGTGGCACTTTCATATGTACCGGTGGTAAACGAAAATCCTACTGATAATAGTTCCAATGAAGCGATAACGAAATCAACATCTTCCATGAAACAGGATACCTCAAAAGTTGTTTCTGAAAATAAGGATACCGAAACCGCTTCAAGTAGAACTACCGAGGAAAATAATTCCGATAATATATTCATGAACAGTGCATTTGCTGGCCTAGAATAAAAGGATGATGACCATGCATATAACAAAGAAAAAACGAGATGCAATTGTCAAACTGCACCGTCAGGGCGAGTCGATCGAACTTCTGACCGCCATTAGCGGTCTCAACCGAACCACCATTACATCCATTATCAAAAAGATGATAGTGAAAAGCTTTTTCGCGAATTCAATATGGTAAGTGAAAAATTATCGTTTGAGCGTTGATAAGTATTTCTGATCAGGTAAGAATTTACAAAGCTCATCTGATGTGATAAAATACCTATTACAAAACCCGCTTTCCGGCATAACATAATCAATCTGCAGAATTGCTGCAGCCGATTATGTTATGCTTTTTTGTGCTTAAAATTTGAATTTGTGAAAGGATTTTAAGATGATAAAAAATGAAATCAGTTCCCATTATTTTCCTCATATTCATGTTCATCATATTGACGATCCCAGCATATGCCGCTGACACCAAAAGATCACCAGCGTAAACATCCAGAGAATTTATAAAGCAAAGGAGGGAGAAATCAATCCAGATCAAGTATCTTTTAAGCCCGGCCGTTCGAGTATACCATCACTTATCAGGGAATGTATGATGCCAGCGATTTACCAATCGGTTCTTATATGGACTATAAGATTACCCTTAATGCTAAAAAAGGGTATGATTTCGAATGGTTAAAAGAGCGAAATTGTCTTTCAGATTCCGGGACAATACAGGGACTCTCTATATCTGAAGATTACTCATCCTGCAGTTTTACCCTTCATGCCTATCCGCTTCCAATGGTTTTAAATCAGCCACAGCAACTCCGCTGGAAAGGGACGGACGCAGAATGGGATCCTGTTGAGCATGCCGACTCATATCATGTGACTATATACACCATCGAAAAGGACGGCCGTCTTACCCAACGTGGAAAAGAACTTACATGCAGCACAACCTCTATCAACACCAGAGAAATTCTATATTCAAAACCAGGAGATTATATTTTTAAAGTCGAAGCTGCCAGCGACCAAACGTACCTGTATACCAGTAAAAAGCAGAGCTGGCTTATAATCATTCAAAATATCTATCTTCTGAAGATATCGGCTATTATACAGGATACTGGCAGAAGAAAAATGGTTCGCAACTCTATAAACTTGCTTCCACCGAACACGCTGAATATGATAGCGAATACCTTATAAGTGGCCGATACCTCATAAACGGAGACTATTACACTTTTAACGAAAGCGGCGAGCTGCTGACTGGATGGCAATCATTCAATGAACAATGGACATATCACGATGAAAACAGCGGAAGAGCAGTTCGCGGGTGGTATTCAAAAGCAGGCAAAAATACTTCTTTGATCCCACGTCATCCATTATGACCACCGGCTGGCGGACGATCGATCATCAAAGATATTATTTCGATCAGTCTGGGGCCATGGTCACGGGCTGGCAAAAAATTCACGGAAAGATATATCTGTTCCATAAAAACGGATCTCTAAACCTTAACACGGTAGTGATCCAAGGGAAAACCTATAGTTTTCAATCCGATGGCAGTCTCATTCAGTAACCAGTAACATATTTTCAATGAAAAGGCAGGAATGCATTTATGCTCAGTTTGATTTTAAAAAATACTACGCGATAAAGTAGGAGAGTTGTACAATTCCATCAATCGAAAGATGCAGCCCTTACCATTTGGGGATGATCAGGACTATATCCTTGATTCCGACACCGTAACTGTATCCGATTTCTGGAAGGATTTTTAAAAGTATAGCCAGAGCCCTGCTCTGATCGGTGTATTTTATGTATTTTTACTTCTCAACATAATAATAAATTTATTTATTATTATCATGTCCATTTCTAATCTTTCCAATCACTGCTTAAGAAATCATTTATTATCGCTCGTAATGGCACTTTTCTGGCTATTTGTGCCTCGATTATCTGGATGTATTCTACCAGATACGTTTTTTGGAACTACCATCTGTATAAATATGGTAGTCTCATCCTCCTAGCATTGAATGATCTAATAATCTTCCAGAAGTTCATAATGAGCAGCTTTTTATCCGTCCTTGATCCATTTTCTCTCAATTATTCCGGTGGGAGAGTACATTGGTAAGGACATGATCATGCAGCTGGGCGTTTTCTTATTTGCCGGACTTCCGCCTCTGATCCCCATCTATATCGGATGCAAGTTATATGGCACATTCTCTTCGGACCTAGTCCTGGATGAAATCGATCGCTTTAAACTCGATCAGTACATAGATTTCCGGAAATCCAAAGAATTTGCTTATGATTTTAAAGCAGTCCGCTATCTTTCAACGGGATCCCAGTTTGTTGTAAAAGAGTTGGACCGATTTTTGCATATGTACTGTGACGGTACAACCGGCACCGCAAAAACATCCAGTGTGCTCACGGTTGCCATTGCGGACGACCTTGATCAGAAAGTATATAACGAGGATTATCAGAAAAAGCCTGCTACAAAGCCCTGAAAGAGGGGAAATTACGGATTTGCGCCCCATTCAATGGAACTGATTTTTCCATCAATTACTTTGAGCCGACACTTTTTAGAAAATCCAAACGCAGACAAACAGATTGAAAAAAAGAAAATGCCAGCAGAAGAGAGTTGTACCGGCATCTCAAGTTTGACTCTCAATCCGCTGGCATCACCGTGGTTGCGCCCAATGCGGCATGGGCGGATCAGTGCTACCATATGGCCAAAAACCGCAAACTGAAGATCCATAGGATTGACCCGATTTTAAAAGACAGAAAACACAAAGAAGGTTTCACCGGCTTCAATCCTTTTAAAATCGATCCCGCACTGACCGGAAAGGAGCTGGCAACCACCATCACGGCCCAGGCCTCCAATTTCGCTACCGTAGTCCAGTCCATTTATGACCAGTCAGGCGTATCCGATCCTTATTTTTCGAGTCTCAACGAAACAGTAACTGTCAGCATAGCAGAACTATTAATGCTGACTTACCATCTGGTGCACCCCGGACAGGTTCCCAAAGCATCCGATGTGCAGAACCTGATCAACGACTGTAGTCGCTGCCGCCCATATCTGGATGCACTTATTAAGCACTATTCCGTTCACAGCGTCAGAGACAGCGGAAATGACCGCACAGAACAGGTTGCTGAAGTTGTGGCTGTAGGGCAGTGGCAGCAGGTATACCACTATCAACAATGACCTTCTGGGCGAAAATAAAGCAAATATGTACGATCGCTGCAATGGTCTGCGAAACCTGATCAACAATTTCCTAAATGATCCTCTGGTCCGCGATGTTTTTGAAGCAGAAGAGACCGTTGATATTGATAAAGCCCTGGAGTACGGTGAGATCATCATATTAAATTATGCCCTTGAGCGAGGCGATTCTGTGGCAACCGGTTTTGGCCTGTTTTCCTGCTTTCCTATGAAACGGCCGTCCTCAGGCGTCCTGGATCAGAAAATGACCGTATCAAAAATTTTATTTACATCGATGAGCTTCCTGTGCTCCTGCATCCGAAACTGCAAAGTTTCTTCACACTGTTCCGCCAGTACCGGGTTGCTGTCATCTGTGCCATCCAGACACTGGATCAGGTAAAGAAGATACAGCTTGACAGCATCATGCTCGGTAACTGCGCACACCAGATCATATTTGGACGCGTAAGCACCACGGAAATGGATATCTTTTCCAAAATGGCTGGCGAGACCCTGGAACACGTCACACAGGAAACTGTTACGGAAACAGCAATCACCGCAGAGCTACCGGCTTACTCATATTCCAGGCGCTCTACACCTACCTTATCCGAACGTTTTTTTTCTGGCACGGTATTCCGGTATTTGGGCTTTCAGGAAGTTATATTCTTTTCCGTAAACAATTCTTCACCCATTTATCCCTTTGGGGAAAAGTGAATTTTCTGCCCAAACCGAGAGAGAAGAGCGCCCCAAGACTAAAGATCGAATGGGAGCCATTCATGCCAGGACCGTTGCATCCATCCGTTTTTGAAAAACGATTCAGCGTTGCCCACATATCATCAAACGGATATTTTTCTTCAGGCAAACCAGGAAATTATTTCCTCGCAGGAAATAAAAAATCCATTCCAGAACCCCAGGTCCAGACGGATCTGACCACAGAAACAACTGGAAGCTGTCTCAGATGCAGAAGATCAAACGCCAGTAGAGCCGACCCATATCATAACCCCCACGGAACACACCGATGGCATCTTCTTCGGTGAATGAAAATGAAAGGAACGCGAATACCACCGCATATACCATGTCCTATTCCCCATTTCGATTTGATAGCACCACAACCATTAAATCCATTCAGGTCCCTAGATCATCAGGAGCATGGCAATCCATCACAAAAATGAATTGTCTGATCTGGAACTGCTCATCCTATCCATAGTCTATGAGCTGCAGTATTGTACCGCATCTCAGGTAAGAGATTTTCTATTGTTTTGTGGGTGTGAAAACAGATTCAAGCGTTTTTCCGACGGAAACGGTAATCCCTATCGAAACCCCATCCATGCTCTGATACGCAAAGGATTGTTGATCCCACTTTCCATATTTCGCGGCGGAACAGCAAGCGGACCGTCTATCCTGCAGTTAAGCTCATTTACAAATAAATTAATGGAATTATTATTCCCGCATCCCAGAATTTTTGATCATTTTCCAAACCGTACTGCAAATGATCCATCCACAATTTTAACAGTTCTGGTCCGCAATAGCGCCTGCATCAATATTCTGAGAAGCAATCACCAGATATTCCTTGCGCAGGCCATTGAGAATGCCCCATCTATTCCCCATATCTGCCTTAAGACGCGTTTGCAGGGGCAGATCTTAGTATTTCCTACCGTTCAAATAAAAAGGCATTAAAAGCGGAACTGGATCGTCAAAATGCCACTTCCTATCAGACATGCATAGTGATCGCCGAAACTTTAGATGATGCAAGGAAATTGAACCACTTTCTGGACACCAGCCATTTTAAAACACCTTTACTCTTTAGCACCGATGCTTCGTTGAAGAACCCAGAAATTCCACTTCTTAAACACTTATACCAATTCACGAATGGGCATATGGAGTGCCTGGCACTTTCTGATACCTAAGAAAGATCGAAGCTTAAATCAGTAACCGTTTCAATACCACAGGAGGACAAAAATTACGATGTATTTGATATGTTTCTTACTTTTCTTGTTTCTTGCAACGCTTCTTTTCTGCATTGTACAGAACAAATCCCCATATGACCAGGCTATTGATGATTTAGCACAGGAAACCGTTCTAACGCAGTATTGTACCCATCGCAATACTAAATATCGCTGATTCCTTCTGTTTTCGTCCATGCACGGCAATGTGGTGATAGACGATGAAGGCCTGGTGTTCTTCACAGTGTTTAATGCCTCTTTTTTGTATTGATGCAACTCGCAAATAATGATAGAATTGGTGAAGCAGGATCATGCCTGACAAATGGCCCACCACTGCGTGTATCATTCGGAGCATGATCTTTTCTGGAATACTGGCCTTAAGAAGGATATGAATATGAAAATGACCTTAAGAAGTCCCAGAGCCGGCGTTGTGGTAGAGCGGTTCGGGGACAAAAGAAAGTATCTATACAAAATTGTTGAGAACAACCCACTGTGCTTAATCAAACCCTGCACAACCTTACTTCCCCTGGCAGAAATAAGTGCTGATGCAAAGATCATCGGCCCGGACGGGCAGCCTGTCCCTGCAACCGGCGAATACTATATCACTGCAGAAACCATGGATCCGTACCATATCGTAACAGATTGGTTTTAGGAGCTGCAGGTAAAAGACATATAAGCCCAATGGACTTTGTATGTCTTTTTTGTTTCTGATTGCCATAAGATTGATGCCTTTCTCTATGCAAACGTCATTGTTGCAGCGCGGTCTCCGCATAACTTGATGTGCTTCTGGGAACCATTACTCCATAAAGGAGGACTGCGAAGATGTCAATGATCAACAAAGAAATAAATGATTTTTCTGTTCAGGCTTATCAGAATGGTGAATTTAAAACCATAACCAAAAACGATATCATGAAAGAATGGAGTCTCTTTTTTTCTTCTATCCGGCAGACTTTACCTTTGTATGCCCTACGGAGCTGGAAGATCTTCAGAACAAATATCCAGAGTTTCTAAAAGCAGGATGCGAAGTTTATTCGGTCTCTACAGATTCTCATTTCGTACACAAAGCATGGCACGATCACTCTGAGCGAATTGGTAAGATCGCATACCCAATGCTGGCCGATCCCGCTCATGTATTATGTAAGGACTTTGGGGTATTGATTGAGTCCGATGGAATGGCCGAGAGAGGAAGCTTCATCGTAAATCCAGAGGGAAAAATCGTTGTATACGAAATAAATGCGGGCAATGTTGGCCGTAATGCGGATGAACTGTTTCGCCGCCTTCAGGCATGCCAGTTCGTAGCAGAACATGGCGATCAAGTATGCCCGGCCAAATGGCAACCTGGTGCAGAAACCTTAAAACCAAGCCTTGATCTGGTAGGTATGCTCTGATGGAAAAGGAAAATTTCTACGATGTCGTGGTCATCGGAGGAGGGCCGGCGGGATTGACCGCCGCATTATATCTTGCACGTGCCCGCTATCGTGTCCTTATCCTTGAAAAAAGAGAAATTCGGCGGCCAGGTCACCATCACTGATGAAGTGGTAAATTATCCAGGCATTGAGAGAACCAGCGGGAGAGCACTGACAGAAACCATGCGCAGACAGGCCGAGTTTTTTGGAGCTGAATTTCTATTAAGGGAAGTTACTGCGCTAAAAAAGAAGAAACTGCATCCGGAGCAGAACTCTGGGAAAGCACTACAGACAAGGACAGCTTCCAAAGCTTTGGAATTCTGCTTGCAACAGGCGCCCATCCAAGAATGATCGGCTTTCCAGGTGAGGCAGAGTTCCGCGGTCATGGAGTAGCTTACTGTGCAACCTGTGACGGAGAATTCTTCTACGGGAAAGAAATCTTTGTAATCGGCGGAGGATTTGCAGCGGCAGAAGAGAGTGTATTCCTCACCAAATTCGCAAGCCATGTGACCATTTTGATCCGAGACGATGATTTTTCCTGCGCAAAAGCTGTTGCAGAAGCAGCCAAAAATCATCCTAAGATTACCGTCCTGACAAATACCGAAGTTATTTGTGTTGAGGGTGACCACATGCTGCGCAGGATCTGCTACAGAAATAGAAATACCGGAAAGGAAACTCTCTTTGATTCTGCAAATGACACGTTCGGAGTGTTTGTATTTGCAGGTTATGAGCCAAACACATCACTGGTAAAAGAACTGGTAAATCTGGATCCCCATGGATATGTGATAACCGATAAGAGCCGGCAGACCAGCTGCCAAGGAATTTATGCAGCCGGTGATGTGTGCCAGAAAAATCTGCGCCAGGTAGTAACGGCAGTGGGAGATGGTGCTACCGCCGCTACGGAGCTGGAAAAATATGCGGCTGCCATGCAGGGAAGAACCGGTATCCATGCAAAACAGGCGGTTAAAAAAGGTGCCGCGCCAGATGTAAAATCCTCAAATAGTTTTTTCTCACAGGATATCATAAACCAGTTAAATACGGTATTTGCCAAAATGGAACGGAAATTGCAGCTTGAGCTGCATCTGGATTCCCGGCCCGTGAGCCAGGAATTAGAAAATTATATGACAGAACTGGCAAAATATACAGATAAGTTGACTGTGCACGAACGCGTCCCTTCTGCAGAGACCGGTGCTTCGCTTCCTTTTGTGGATGTATTAACCGAAAGCGGAGAGCAGACAGGGCTGGCTTTTCACGGCGTCCCTGGAGGGCATGAATTTACGTCCTTTATTCTGGGATTATATAATGCTGCAGGGCCTGGGCAGCCACTTGATCCTGTAATAAGAGAAAAAATACTGGCAATCCAGCATAACGTTCATCTGCAGGTCCTGGTATCACTTTCCTGTACCATGTGCCCGGATCTTGTGACGGCCGCACAGAGGATTGCTTCCCTAAACCCTCTCGTAACGGCTGAAGTATATGATATTGCCCATTTTCCAGATTTAAAAGAAAAATATCATGTTATGAGCGTTCCCTGTCTGATTATCAATCAGGATAAAACCTCATTTGGCAAAAAGAACATCCAACAGATATTGGAATTAATCTGACTGGTCTGCATCTCTTAACCTTCCCATGAGTGTTTAACTTGCAGTCCTTTCAAAGGCTTTCCCTTCGCCGAACAGGGTTTCAGCGCTGTTGACAAGCATTTGTGAAGCAGATATAATAAAACGGTACTCATTTTTTCAAATATAATTCGCTATGTGAAAGGCATACGATCTCATCCGGGATTGATATGCCCTTTTTTATGCGAAAATGATGCCGACAGGCAATCATATGCGTCAGCAGGACTGACATACTCCGCTACATGGCGGTAAAAAGCAAACAAATATCATATTTACAGGAGGAGAAGAACATGAGCGATGCATGGAAAGGGGTAAGCAGGGCCAGAAAATGCCCCATTTGTCAGCATGAAGACTGGTGTGGCTATTGGACACCGGAAGATTACGGTGGTGAGCTCATCTGCTGCCAGCGTGATAAAGAAAAGTGCAATATGATCGGTTCCGATGGCCAGGAATATGTGTTCATCGGAAGCGCAAAAGGTTCCGGCAGTTCCATCTATGAAGAACGCACTCAGTACGAACTGCTCCGGAAAAAGAAAACCGGAATGAATTATTCGCATATTTCAAAACCACAAAAAGGGAACTGAAACCGGTTGATCAGATTGTGCCCAAAAAACAATGAAAACTGCAGCAGTATTTACACCTATATGCAAAATCTTCTGATCCTTGACCCGGCACACAAGGCTTATCTTCATAGCCAGGGTTGGACGGATGAACTGATTGAAAAGCATCATATTGTATCATTTCCAGAAGAGGACAGCCTGCGGGTAAAGTACCATAACCGATACCGCACCAGAAATATAACCAGAGCCAGGCTTGCAGATCTAATTCTACAGAAATTTGGATCAAATTCACTCGAAGGAATTCCCGGGGCGTATTTAAAAGGAGAGCAGTGGACCTTTGCCGGCCCAAGTGGACTGGTATTTCCGATGTATGACCTCGATGGGAACACCTTTCGTCTTCGGATCCGGAAAGATTTTTCTGACATTGATGCAACCGTGATCACTTCCGGCCAGGATCGTTTCTACTATGCCGAAGGTAAAAATATTTCATCAGCATGAAGGGAGTTTACTTTGTAACCCCTGGAGGAGAGAAAGAATTTCTCCCGCAAAAAGGAAAATACAGAACCCTGGCTTCCTACTATCAGGATTCTCAGGCTGCAACACGTGGAATATTGGCCAACATCTATAAAAAGGGCTGCGCGGCTGCAAACCAATGCAGTTTTACGGCCTTCCTTTTGCCAAAACATCCTCCCTTTGGTACATCACGGAGGGTGAGCCAAAAGGATTATTTGCATCCAACGCCTTATCGACTCCGGTGGTAACTCTTCCGGGGTCAATTCCTATTCTCTTATTTTAGATGACGGTGTCCTTTCTCAAATGAAAGAACTGGGAATGAAAATGGTTGTTGTTGCATTTGATGCAGACAAGCTTCATAATGAGCGGGTTTTATCGTGCGAAAAATCACTGGCAGACGGACTAAAAACCGCTGGCATCCCAGTCGTAATTGCAAACTGGAAAGAAGAAAATGGAAAAGGTATTGATGATCTTCTGGCATCCGGGGAGCACCTCAATACTGCATTTATTAAGAGAATTCAATGAAAGGTCCATCTCATTAGTGTTTTGCTAATAGGATGAACCTTTTCTCATCCATTCAATTCTTAATCTTCTTCAGGAATACCATATATGAGAGTAAGTTCCACCTCATCAGCTCCAGACCACTTGTTTACAGCAATGTGGTCTGCGAATGCTATTGCCATGTGCATTTGTTTCTGGTTTGCAGTGATATCAACGCCATACTTGCTCCTTAATGTTACTGTCATACCGCCACACGCATCCTGATCAATTTTAAGGCAGCATCCGGAAACAGCAGCAAATTCATTAGAATCGGGAAAAGAGCCTCATTAAACCATTTTTAAATTTCATGACCTTTTTCTCTTCTTTTTCCTCTTTTATTTTTTCAATAGCTTCCTTGGCAAATACCGCTTCCTCATAAGACAGCCCATCCACCGCATCATACAAATCATTCGATGTTTCATTACTATAGTCAAATTCCTGCATATTCTCTTACCTCCTTCTAACCAGTATACAACATTGTGCATATATGCACAATGTTGATTTATCCGTAAATCAGCTATGATTGTTCTTAGGAGGACTTTTCAATGGTTGATTACAGCCCGTTATGGGACACGATGCAGAAACGCAAAATTACACAGTATACTCTGTTGAAGGATAAGGTCCTTGACAATCATACGCTTGACCGGCTCAAAAAAAGGCCAAAATATAACCTTGGTAACATTAGAACGCATATGCAAATATCTGTCCTGCACGCCCAACGATGTCGTATCATTTACAGATGATGCATGAAAAATCTGCCACTTTCTTTGGAAGTTTACGTTTACGCTGTAAATGTAAACTTTTTATTTCTAAACTTTGATGCAGACAACAAAGTAATTTTAGCGGGTATGTCTGTTATGGGCATATCCTCTTTTTGTTTTGCCAATCAGCCTCCTGGCCTAAGCCGGCCAGATGTAGGTGAATGCAAATCGAATTGACACTCCCGAAGCAACCCATTATACTAAAAATATCGTTGAGCATCCTCCCCATATAACATCGCAGTTTGTATTGTCCGGCCTGCTCATCAAACATTCATTTTAAATGGAGACTCAGAAAACATGGCACTATATGCTCTGGGAGATATGCATCTGGCCTTTTCCGTAGACAAACCTATGGATAGATTCGGGAAAGTCTGGAAAAAGCATGAAGAAAAACTCGAAAAGAATTGCAGAAAACTGATTGGAAATGAAGATACATTTGTCATCACTGGAGATCATTGCTGGGGCAAAAATCTGTCCGAAGCAAAAACAGATCTTGCTTTTATCGCAGATCTTCCCGGAAATAAGATTTTGCTGCGGGGAAATCACGATATGTTTTGGGATGCCAAGAAAACTGCAGTTCTAAATCAAGAATATGAACCACAGCTGCATTTCCTGCAGAATAATCACTATCATTACCAGGATTATGCCCTTGTAGGAACAAAAGGATATACCTTTGAGGGACCATTCTACATCAATTCAAAAGGGCAGATTGTCGGATGGGATGAAGCCAATGAGAAACAGGCCAAAAGCTGGTAGCGCGGGAAGCGGAACGATTGCGGATTTCTTTTGAAAGCGCCAGAGAGTCCGGCTTCCGTAAATATATTATGTTTCTCCACTATCCGCCAACAAATATCGTGGAAGAGGAGAGTATCTTCACGCGGATGGCCGAAGAGTACGGAGTGGAGCATGTTGTATATTCCCACTGCCACGGAGAGTCCCGTTACGGCGACAGTATCCACGGAGTTCACCATGGGATCCGGTATCACCTGGTTTCTGGAGACTACCTCAATTTTAAGCCTGAAAAGATCCTGGATTAGATCTTCCACTGGAACGGTAGAATAGCATTATTTATGGAATTTTTCTTTCTATATGCTATAATCGTTGCTCATCTCCATAAAAGTTTACGTTTACGGCGTAAACGTAAACTTTTGTTCTAAAATGCCTAAACAACTCCAAATCAAAAATATTTGCCGTACTTGTCTGCTGAATTATCACATGTGGGAATCAGTGACCACGTGCACTTTAAATTCAACATATATCGTGAAATTCATTGTGTATTCGCCTAATTGCAAAGTAAAATTGATGCTGCATGATATAGCCTTGGGCAAAAATGTCCAGGGCTATTTTTATTTACATTTCTCGCAATAAAAAGTTTACGTTTTTCACTAAAAATAAACTTTCTATTGTTATGTGGCCTGTATGATGCTATAATACAATTAAAGTAAACGTAAATAATGTAAACGTAAACATTTATATCAATCAGGAGCATCCCATGGAAGAAATCAAAGAAAAATCTGCCAAAAAGCCGGTCAGCATGCGCTTGACCGCAACAGCATCGGAACGGCTGATGCACATCATTGATCTGTATAAAAATCTGGAAGACCCAAAAGGCGAGCAGCAGGAGAATGCTATTCTGCGCATTCTTGATATTGCAGAGTCCGACAATATCAGAGGGACACATCCTGAGTTAGAAGGCCCCTTACTGGCAGTTGAAGCCACGATCTCTACATTAATTAAACAACTTAATGGTATAGCAGTCGGCCAGGATGCCAAAATTTCTAGGCTTCAGGAAGCATTAAATGCTGCGATTACAGAAAAAGAACAGGCTATTGCAAAGGCCCAAATTGATATGGATAGGGCCCAGCAAAATACTGATTTGGCTAACAGACTCCAAAAAAGAGGCCATGGATACGATGAATAAAGCAGAGGAGGATGCCGCTGCCCAGATTGAAGCCATAAAAAAGAAACCACTGCTCAAATTGAAAAAAGTAATGAGTGAAAAAAGAGCATGCATGCCGTGAGCGTGATGATGCCCGCACGATTGCCAATGAAAAACTGCCAGCAATGATCTTCTTCTCAAAAAAATGACTGGTATGGAAGCCGATCTGGAAAAATACAAGGATTTACAGGAGCAGTACAAAGAGCTCCAGGACAAATTTTCAGCCCTACAGTCTCAGTTAAATGAAAGCAAATTGCGTGCGGAAATTGATAAAGAGCGCGCCGTCATGGATAAAGAGCGTGAAATGCAGGAGCGTATCAGAGAAGCGGATAGAGAAAATGCAAAGCTGCAGGCAAAAATTGAACAACTGTCACCTGCAGAAGCCTCGCCAAAGTAAATATTTTTTAAGGAGCCATTCATGAAAAAATCATTAGATCGTTTCCTAATAGCACAGCAGAATTACTATCATGACGCTTATGAGGAATTAAAAGGTAGGTAAAAGAGAAGCCATTGGATGTGGTTCATATTCCCCCAGATTCGTGGTCTCGGATACAGTAATATGGCGATATACTATGCCATTGAAAGTCGTGAGGAAGCTGAAAACTATATTACGGATCCAACCCTCGGCCATAATCTGATTGAAATATCCACTGTCCTGCTGGAAATTAAAGACAACGATGCAAAGAAAGTAATGGGTGAACCAGATGATAGAAAGCTCCAGTCCTGTATGACCCTATTTGATACTGTAGCTCCGGAAATTGATGTATTTGAAAAAGTACTCAAAAAATTTTTCGGTGGAGAAAGAGATAATAGGACCCTGGAAATTCTGCAGAGTTGTGATCATAGGAATGAATAACTGAGTCAATCAACATATAAAAGCACATTTTCATTCTTGCATAAGCAAAGGCTACCGCCTAACAAATACCAGGACGGCAGCCTTTGCGATTATTCCTAGAAGCCCACTTTTTATCATTTATTGAATTTTCTTTTCTCAATGTAATAACACAAACTTATTAGGTAACCAACCACTCCAAAGGAGAAACACTTCATTATTCCGTATGGGAGTCGTCTCAAAAGATACGTCGGAATTTCAGATAATCTGAAAAAGGTGAAATGCCCCGTCATAAATATCATAAATAGATATAGCAACATTCCACATAGAAATCCCTTTAGCTGCACTCTTCAATTTATTATTACAAGAAATCATCTTAACTGCCTCCCTTCAAATTTGAAGTTGCTGAGGTTTCAGTTAAGTTCATTTCCTTCAGCATCAATAAAAAACGTACTCCGATGGGACAGATGAACAATAGAACACATACGGATAGGCATCTTTTTCTATCATTTCTTCATGTGTACCTGCTTCATCCGTAATTTTACAGAAACACAATTTGGATTGTTCACAATAAAGGCATACCCACGATTCCAGTTCAAAACAGCAATATCCATGAAAGGAGACATCGGTTTGTATGTCCGAACATAAGCATATTCTGCTTCTCCTTTGATTTCTACTTCCATAGGAAGGTAGTAATGCGTCTGATATTGATTGCCAGAAATAAACCAAACGAGTGCCGTATCATCTACGGTACACATACCTCCATCCTGCATATCAATCGTATCCGCATCGGAAACTGGAATTTCTTCTCTGGCTTTTTTTCTATCAGTTCATCCGTACCTTTATATGTCTTTGTACAGCCTGAAATAGAAAACATAATATGCAAGTCAGTAAAATGCATGTGATTCTTTTTCATAAAAAACACCTCTGCAACTCCCTATTTTACATTCCTAAGCCGACAGAATTCTCACGTTCTCCCTCCGGTAACACCTGCAGCGCATCCTGCACAGTACTGAACACACGCTCATTCAGCCAGCCTCCCTGTTTTCTGTTCTGGGCCGCAGATATCACTGGGTACTGCCAGATGGTCTTTTGATGGGTGTAATTGAGCCAGGAATCAATCCACCAGTCACTTTCCTTTGCCTTGATTTCGTAAGCCACGTATCCGCGGCAGTTTTCCCCGCGATGTGGCATGGAAAATTCTGCAAAAATGCTGGCATACTGCTGGCTTCCGTAAAATGGAAAATTCTGGTTGGTATCGTATGCTTCATTTTGTAAAGACGCATACTCTGCGGTGTAAGAAGTCCCATCCTTATCGTAAAGGACCTGGCCGGTAAGTTCTCCCTGGGCAGTCCAACCGCCGTTCAATTCCTGGTATGCAGGATTGATCTGCACTGCCTCTATCCCGCGAAAGCCCGAATTTCCGTTCCATAAGAAATGATGGATTACCTTCCACTGCCCTTCCTGTTCCAGTTCCACTGCCACGCCGTCAAGCTGCAGCCGCTCATCCCCGTCCCGCAGCAAATCATCGCTTTGATTCAGCAAAATCTGTCTGGCATTTTGCATGCCAGAATATCTTCTTCCTTTAAATCATGCAAAATCTCTTCCGGAAAACCCAGGGATAACAGATGTGCTTTGATTTCTTCACTCGCCGAATCCTGCGTTTCTTTTGCAGTTGTCCACGCCATGTGATAGGAACCAAAACATGTATAGCCGATGAGCAGGCCTGCCGCAGTCAGAATTGCTGCTCCCGCTGCGTATCTTCCATCTGAAATCCGCACCGGATGCTCTTCCAGTACATATTCGGCCTGTTCCAGTTTTTCTGCTATATTCTTTAACTCCACAAGGATTCCAATATATGCGGCAACGATCGCCAGGCCAAGAATCCAGCCCTCATATTCCCGAACCGCAAGCACGGTCACCACCACATACCAGATGATGATATGGAGCAGGACCTCATTTTTTATTTCCGCCTTACGCTTTTCCAGTTCCTCACGCATACCAAGGAAGAGACAAACCATCAGAAAAACCGGCAAAATTCCGCCACAGAAAACAATCACTTTCCATACATATGAAACATAAATTTTCTCCCGTTCGAGCACACTTCCAATCACAATGTTCACGATGGTAATCACAACTTTGAGCGCGGCGCCTGCGTATCCGGCTTTCAGCCAGCGGTTTTCCAGTCTCAGTTTTCAGGAATCCGTAAACAGCAAAAAGGGCACCAAGGAAGGGAAGAATCTGATTGAGAAAGAGAAAATTCAATGTAATCCCAAAGAGACCCATTCCAATCAGAATCTTCTCATATGTCTGTTTCCAGAAACTCTCTTCCATGTAATCGCCCCTTTTTCAAATTATTTGTTATAAATATGGTAGCACAAAGTGAACCTTTATCTTTAATTCTCCATTACAAAACTATTAATTATAACAAACGATAACCAGATATTCATACAGCGATAAACGGGCATTCATAGGAATATTGACTTTTCGATGAAAATATAATAAAATGTAGGCAGCTAAGAAATGTGATGATTTCCCATGCGGCAAAACGAAAACCCCAGAGGGTGCCTCCTCTGGGGTTTTCTTGTTCATTACGGCGAACCGACCGTTTAGGCTGTTGCTGCCTATTTATCTCTGTCCAGCCATTTGCATATGTAGTAGCTAACTACACCTGCTAAAACAGAGACAAAAAATGTGATGATAAAATCTCCCATCCGACTCACCTCCTTTCTGCTGGAGGTTCGGCAGCCTTTTAGCATAGCACATTTCTTCCCATTAATCTACATAAGTTGTCATACCATCATCTGATAATCCTTGATTTGCCCCCAAATCCAATGGTAAAATACTCATAGATTCTTTCATTTCAACAACATTTGTCTCTGACAAAGCGCACGCCATTTTATGACCGAATGAGTGGGGGAATTCTGGAAAAATAAACAGAATAATATGTACGTTGGAGGAACTTCCTTTGGGAGGTTCCTTTTTCGTGCCCAAAAGGAGGACTTAGCCTATGAAACTTACAATCAGGGATCTTATCCGGCTTCGCCACTGCGAAAGCCACTACCGTCTCGAAAGCTGGGATTATATGCTGCATCAAAACGTACCCAGTTTTTTTATCAAAAGAAGGACTCTTTAATTTTAGCATTATCCAAAGGGCCTACTTCATTTTCAGAAGCACTCGAAAAAGCATTTCTGGAATACAGCAGAGACTGGTTCCTTAATAACCGCCAGTATGAAACCTGCCGGGATCAGGACCTTGCCAGGTGGCATCGCTTTGCTGACTGGTTCTTTGAGCAGGGTTATCAGATTTTGAAGACCAGGCTCTGCTCAGCGATTTCAGTCAATACAAGCTGCAACCACGTAGCGGTGTTGAATTATCTGCACAAGCAGATCTGGTTCTTAAAAAGGGGGAGCATGTCTATGCTTTAAGTATTTTCCCGAATGAACCACAGTATTCTGTGAGAGCCAGGAAGCAAGAGACCCAGGCATATTACAGCCTGGAACTGTTATCACAATACCTGATCAGCGCTCCAGCCTATGGACAGGAAACGATTTCCATGATCTGCTACTTAAAATCCAAAGAGGATAAGGCTGATGTTCTGGCCTCACAGTATACGGAAGGGAAATGCTATCTTCAAATGGGATACGGCGGGATAGCGGAGGCCACCCAGGCTCTCCTGAGCACGATCCAGAATTTCGTACCTCAAAAATGTGAATACTGCCGCTATACAGATGTATGCCATCAGCAGAATACTTCCGCATTGGCACCGGAAAAACAACCAGAAGAAACTTCCATCCCTGTTCCAGCGGAAACAGTCGATTTAGAGAAAGGACTGACACCGGAGCAGCGGAGAGTTGTTGAACACATGGATGGCCCTATGGCAGTCATCGCGGTACCTGGTGCCGGCAAGACTCACTGTCTGATTGCACGTATGGTACGAATGATCAAAAACGGGATTTTGCCGGAACAAATTCTTTTGTCACCTTCACCAAAAAGGCCGCTGGCGAAATTCTGGAACGTGCCAGACGGGTGCTCGGTGAAGAAAGTGCATTGCCGGCCATCTTTACCTTCCACAGCCTTGGCTACACGATTCTTCGCAAACATGAGGGACTTCATAGGAAAATCCTTAAAAATTGCAGAGAAGGTAGACTACTATCGTCTGATTTTGCAGATCATTGATGAAATCTCTCCATTGTCCGGCATTGACTATGACGGACTCACCTGGTGATTTCGGCCTGCTGAGCAGGATTTACAACGCTGTACTTTCCATTGAGAAAGACGGACTGGAAGAGTGGAAAAAACATGCGGATTTTCCTGATCCGGATGGTTTAGGGTGCCTTTATCAGAAACTGAAGGAACGAATGAAAGAAGAGGGGTATATCTGCTTTGATGAACAGATCCAGCTTACCAACCAACTGTTTAGCGAATATCCAGATGTATTAAAAAGCTATCAGCAGCGTTTTCGCTATGTAATGATTGATGAATTCCAGGATATCTCGTCAGATCAGGTCGATCTGGTATACGCCATCGCATCCCATGGAAATATTGTGGTTGTGGGAGACGATGATCAGAGTATTTATTCCTGGCGCGGAGGAAGCAACTATTACCTGCTTCATTTTCAGGAGATGTGGAGCAACAGTAAAATCGTGATTCTTCCAGATAATTTCCGGTCGGTAGACCACATTTTGGAAGCTGCAAATGCGCTGATTGCTAATAATACGAATCGGTATCGCAAATCTCTGCGTTCCCATCACCGCGCTACGGTTCGGCCGATTTATCGGAAAAATGTTCTGGTAGATACCATCCGGGATCTGGTTGCATCCGCAGAACGCTCTGGTTATAAACCTGGAGATATTGCCATCATTGCGCGCAAAAATAAAGCGCTGGAAAAGATCAAAAAAGTTTAGATGGTTTTACCTTGCAACTTCACCCAAAACATTACTCATAAAGGATGAGGTATTTATTGCCATTCGTGACACATTTTCTCTCTACGTGACCAATTTTCATGATCCACTGGCGCTTTACAGACAGCTGAAACGTAATGGATATGAACTGGACATTCCTGTCGAGCGAGACCACATGTTGGAAAGCTTCTTAAAATATTTCAATCTTCCAGAACCACATTTATATGATCCGGATCTGCTTGAAATATATGAAGCATCCGGCAGTCCCGGTATCGCACTTGCCAGGACACTTTTTCTTCCTGTAAAAAACTTCTGTATGCCCAGGATCTGTCCGATGCCGTTCGGTCCATTTACCAGTTTCTCTGGCAGAAGAAGGAACATCCGGCAGTAGAAGAGTTGTGCTCCCGCATCGAAATGCGGGCTATCAATACGGCTTCCAAATTTCTTAACCATATGAATGCCATGATCGAATTTTCTGATACAGCAGAGGTTGAATATCCCGCAAGCCCCCGATACGATTACCCTTCTTACTGCTCATAAATCAAAAGGGAAAGAATTTCCCACCGTAGTAATTTATGGAGTAGAAGAGTTTGAAGAATCAGAAGAGGGCCGGAACCTACTGTATGTTTCCATGACCCGGGCCAAACGAAACCTCTTTCTTTTGCAGGGTAGTTTTTCCGATGCCCCACTGTATCCGGAGTTTAAAAAACTATGTCGATTGACCGCTGCCGCGGCATCTTGTTCACGCACAGATATTGTGTTAAGATGGGGTATGGAAATAGTGGGGGAGAATTACATAGCTCCCGGTCACCATAGAACCCTTGATCGAAAAAAATACTATATGGCATATACGGAAAGTAAAAAATAACCAGGAGGAAAAGGATTATGAAATTTGAGTGGATTGAAGAAGGGGACGGCCGTTACCGTGTCCAGTTTTTTTTGACATGGATGAAAAGAAGGTATTCGACATTAAGATTACCGACTATAGTGATCCGTACTGGCAGCAATCAGACCTGGAACGGAAGATTCGTCGCGAATGCTGCTATGACGTTATCTTCTATGCCGGACACCGCAAGAGCTACTCTGACAACCCGAATTACGAAACGGAATACGGTTTTCAGGGTAAATCAGAACATGACATAATATATATCCGGGAACTGTGCAAAAATTTTATAGCAGATTCCTATGTTTTTGATTACGAAAAAGCATTGCGCGGCCTTCAAAAGAGGAAGGCAATGTCAGATTGGTTTCTGGCCAGTGGTTATACCGGAGATTATGAAGGAAAGCAGGAATATAAAAGATCTATTGTAGTTGACGAGCTTGACTAAAAAGCTTACTAAATTGGTTGCCACATCGTCATCTTGTTCACGCGCAGATATTATGTTAATATGGAGTATAGAAATAGCTCGGAAAGGAGGATTTCGCGATGAGCGAAAAAGAAGAGATCATATTCATGCAGACCCGATTGGTACGTTTAGCATCAAAGGAATGGCATCTTCCTGTGGATGAGATTTTTAACATCTTCGGGAAAAGCAGATGTACTTGGCTATATCGAAAAATGTTATGGGATTTTTCACTGCGAAGGAGATGATGCTGTATTAGAAGACATCACGGAATTTCTTCAAAGAAAGGGGATCCAAATTAGTGCTTGATTTTACAGATGGGCTTATCCTTTACCATGGCAGCTATTGTGAGGTAAAGAAGCCTTTATTGGAAAGATGCGCCAGACGAAAAGACTTTGGACCACCTCCAAGGACCAGGCTATTCGTTTTCTCAAGACTTCCATTGCTAAAGCATTCGCAAATGGAAGCATTAAAAGAATCAGGATTATGGCTATCTTTCCATCTTTCAGTTAAGACCTTCACCAGAATTATCCACATATGCATTTGATGATGCAAATGTGGAATGGCTGCACTGTGTTGCGGCTCATCGAAAAAAGACTTTTGTTTCTGGATGTTGAAGATACTATGGCAAAATATGGTATTATTGCTGGGAAAATTGCGGATGACGCGACAAATGCAACGCTGGCTGCATACCTAGTCGGCGCCTTTGGAATAGCCGGAAGCAAAGAAGCTGATGATTTTTGTATTAAACAGCTACTTCCGAATAAGTTAAAGGATCAGTATTGTTTTAAAACAACTGCAGCGCTTGATTGCCTGCATTTTGTGGAAAGCGAGAAAATATGGCTGAAGAAATGATTTCAAAAGAGCGAATAGACTATACGATTGACCTTCTTATTACCATGGCCGTCGAAGAAATTGCAGAAGATACAGGAAAAAGTCCAAAGGAAATATTGCCGGAATTTTATTCTTCCAAAACCGGCAAGGCACTTTACGATGAGCAGACCCGATTATGGTGCAATGGCCCATCCTATATTGCCGAATTATACATGGACGAACTCTCCAAAAGAAAGATTTGAGAAAAGCTGTTTCTAACGTATTATGCGTTTGAAACAGCTTTTCTGATTAACAGACCTCCCGGCACTAAGGCTCCTTCTTTTCTGTCCATTCTTAGCTCCTTCTTTTCTGTCCATTCTTGGCGTTGCGCTCACCTTTGATCTATGTTAAACTATCCTTGATAAAATTTATTTCAAACACAATAGACTCTGTCTTCGTTTCAAGCACATTGCTTATTAAAAGGGGATGAGTCTGCACAGATGCGGACCAAATTAGAGGAATTCTAATTTGGTCTTTTTTGTGCATTCACAACAAAGAGAGGAGGAACCTATGGCTATTTTACAACTGCCGTACAATTTGTCTGCGCTATTCAATTTCAATGAACCAGACACAAATGAGGGGGCGATGGAATCTTCGGATGAAGATTTTTTCGACCTTTTGATTTTCTGCCAGAAAATACGGTGACTACCAATTATCTGGCCAAAGGAGAGGACCGGATCCAGTCACTGCTCCGGATCAAAACCCGCCGGACTTATTCCATGAATGACTTTTTCAAATTATTTTCCAGAGACCAATTCTGGAAAAGAGCAACAGCCGAAAAGATTTCACGGAATATCTGATCAAGACCTACTGGAAAAAGGTGATCGATCCTTTTGTAAATACCCTTTACAAAGATTTTCTGGCCGGTCAGATCACGGAACAGGAGATTTCTGAAAAACTGCAGGAGATTCTGGGATTTAGCATTTCTCTATCGCAATGCCATGATGAGCAGGTAACGAGGCTGGTTGGAGCAACCGGTATGCCAACGGACTGTATTTTTCAAATGACTGTATTTGAAAATGAATACTTTCTGGTCTTCGGAAAACTAAAGCCCAGAAACCGGAACCGCAAAATCTATTTGAAAGACGATAAGATAAAATGTATCTTATGGGATTCCTATTATCTTGCAACACTGGCAGTCATAGAACGTATCCGGATTGAATACAAGCGCTACATCCATTCCATTGAGTCTAAAGACCATGACCTGGTCTATATGTCCATTCTGGATGAAATTGCCCGTAGATACCAGGCTTTTGGGAAAATGTGTACCGTATATGCTTATGAAAAAGAGCAGGTTTTGTATCCAGAAGTCATGCAATTTTTGACAAGCTGGAAATTCCTGTAAAGGAGCGAATAGCCGGCCAACAAGCGCACGGAATTATATTTCAATTTTCACTCCTGCAGCAGATCCTGCCGATCTTAAATCAGTATTCTATCAGCACAGTGGATTTTCTATGTAATGATAATATTCCAGAGGATATCTCATCATTATAAAAGCCCTGATGGAACAGCACAAAATGCAGGAAGCGGATGAGCGCTATCATCGAAATAACACAGAGGTAGCCAATGCATTTATGACCAAAAAGAATATTCCGCCAAAGCATCAGGATTACATGAAAGAGAGCCGTTTCTTAACAGTTTACCGCTATATAGAGGTAGACGAAGACTGTGATCTTGACAAAATGCAGGAACTGGAAAAAGAATTTCTTGCTCTTGGGGATATTTTGGGAAAGCATCCCTATGATGCTTCCATTCGTTTCCGCAAGCTTGGCCGACACCATGCTTCCGGCCTTTATTCCCCGGCCTACCAGTGCGTATGCATTGATGTCCGCTCCCCTAGCAGCTACGTCCACGAATTTCTGCACATGTACGATCACTTTCATGGAATGCTGAGTGAAGGCTATGATTTCAAAGAAATCCGGCTTTCAGTATGAGGCCTGCCTGCAGGAATATCTTTCGGATTGTGAAGATCCGGATTTAAAAGCACGGCTGAATGGAAACAGCAAATACAACCTGGATTACTATTTGGTCCCAACGGAAATGTTTGCCCGCTGCGGGGAACTGTATTTTACGCGTTTTCGTGGTGTAGATAATTCTCTTCTGAAATTTGAAAGAGGATTTGAATATCCGGAAAACGAAAATTATTGGAGCTGATCAAAAATATTATGATCAGCATTTTTAACGGAGGAGATATCATTATGAAGAAATTTTTTATCAAGGACCTGGCCAACATGGTCGAAAAGGAAATTGCAACGGAGTTTTTACTTCGGAATGTCAAATTGTCGATCGCGGATGGCCGGCGCTGGCAGGACCTTACGCTCAGTGATAAGAGTGGTATTGTATACGGAAAATGCTGGTCCGAACACATCTCGGATGAAACGGATAACTATGTTGGAAAAATTGTCCGTGTTGTCGGAAAAGTTGAGCTTTTCCGGGAGCAGTGTACGCTGCGGATTGTCCGGATCAGTCCGGCTGAAACATACGATCCGGCAGATTTCCGGGTTACTTTGTCCAGCTACGATGTAGAACAAAGTATCACCCTCTTAAAAAACTCCTCGATGAAATTGAGGATCCCAAATTGTATAGTTTATGCTGCGCTGTATTCGGTATGGGGACTGCCAGATACGAACGGTTTTTGGAATTCCCACTGACCGAGGAAGCCACACATCCATACTTTGGCGGTTTTTTAAAGCATACCATCAATGTTGCAAACCTGGCTGATATGGCGCTTACTATCTGCGAAGGCAGCCCAAATGAAGTGATCCGGCCGGATCCATCGCTGGTCATTGCCGGTGCGCTTCTTCACGCAAGCGGCGTGCTTTCCCCAGCTCACACTCAGCGCTGCGGAAGGCATCTTCACGGACCGGGCCCGCCATTTGAGTTCCTCCACAGATGCGGTTTTAATGGCAGTCTGCACAAACAGCCGATTAGAACAGGAGAAACGAGTTACGGATATGTCCGCACTTTTACATATTCTGGAAGCTGCCAATGGAACGACACCGCCTAAAACCAAGGAGGCAGTTATTGTCACCAACGCAGTACGAATGAGCAAAGAGCTGAATTCTATCGATCAGATCTTTTTCGAGTCTGACCGTATGCATCCGACCGATAAGACCCGGAAAGCTTTCTGCGACTATCTGGGTTATGAGGTCTTTCGAGGAGGAGAGGAATGTTTGAAAAACTGATTTTAAACCCATATGTGAAAAAATGCTCTGAAGCAATACATGGACAAAGGACAAAAAATGCTCAGCATTTAATTCTGTCAGGCCCTCAGGGTACTGGAAAGCGGACCTGTGCAGATATCCTGGCACACTTTCTCCTGGACATCAGACTTGATAAGCCACTCCATTCCTGCGCAGATTTTTTTCTGTCTGGACTGTGACCAGGCAAGCATCAAATTGTCTGATACGGAGGACCTAAGAGAATTTATTTCCCTATTCCAGTACTGTGCGCCGCGTTGTTTTGATTGATAATGCGAATCAGATGACCCCAAACGTGGCCAACAGCCTGCTAAAAAGAGTTGGAAGACGGGCAATGTGTATTCATTTTTATAGCACACAAGCCTTTGATCCGCACGGTATGCAGCCGATGCTTTGAAATCCGTTTTCTTCCGGTAAATGAAGATGATATGGCACAGTTTTTTTATGGAACAGGGAGATCTTGTATCATTAGAGGTGGTTACAGCTTCTAATGGCTGTCCCGGACTATTCCGACAGCTAAATGCTGATGACGCTTTCATATCTATGACCGCCAGAATGATAAAAGCACTGAACCAACAAAATCATGCGGATCTTCTGTCAACCTTCGGTCTCCTGAAAGAAAAAGACGAATTTGCTTTTGGAAGCATTTTCACCGGCCGCCCGTCTGGCAATCGTGAGGCTTTTGGAAGCCATCTATGCAGATCAATACCTGCATAAACTTGTTGGAAGCAAATTATTCCCGTATATGACGGAACTGCCTATTTCTGCTAAACAGGCTTACCAGATTTCTGAACAGGCACACAATATCCGGGGCAAAAAGCTACTCTACACAAAACATGATTTTCTGGAACTCCTGTTCCAGATGATGAAAGAGGGGGAATTATGACTCTTTATACCAAGATACGCCCAAAAACCTTCGATGAGGTAAAGGGGCAGGAATTTACTGTAAATAATCTGAGAATGCAGTCCATCCGCGACAAATTCTTTCAGGTAATTATTCTGGCCGGGCAGTACGGGGCCGGGAAAACAACACTTGCCAGGATCGTGGCCACGGCAGCAAACTGTAAAAACAAAGATAAGAATGGAAACCCTTGCGGTACCTGTGATGGATGCAGATCTGTATCTAGTGGATCTGTAGACTTTCTGGAAATCGACGGTGCCAGTAACACCGGAGTTGATCATGTAAGGGACCTGACAGACTGGCTACACGAGCGCCCACTCGGAAAGCGGAAAATCGTTATCATTGATGAGGTACACATGCTTTCCCGTCAGGCTTTCAACGCCCTTTTAAAAACACTGGAGGAACCACCAGCTTATGCACTGATCATTCTTTGCACAACAGAAGCAGACCGGATCCCGGCAACCATCCGGTCGCGATCTGCCTGCTATACCATCACGCAGATCCCAGAGGCCATCATCTGTGAACATCTTCTTGAAGTTGCGACAGAATTTCAAATCCGTATTCAGCCGGAAGCTGCAGAACTGATTGCTTCCTATTCTGGTGGTGCGATGCGAAATGCCTTAAAACTGCTGGAACAACTATCAAATGGCGAAGATGAAATCACGGCTGATGTCGTTCGATCTGTTCTCGGGATGTCTGAAAAGATGAGCTGCTCCGAATCATCCAAGCGATGCTTTCTGGAAATTACACAAAGCTGCTGGAATCTTTAAATTCCATTGCCAAAAGCGGAAAATCTCTTCTAAGCCTTACGGAAGAGCTCCTAAATGAATCCACATCCTTGCTGCTGGCCAAAACAGGGCAGCCATCATCATCTTCAGCTATCGCAGAAAACTATACACTAGAACGGCTTTGCGAGCTGTCTGCTAAAATAAACTGGCTGAATGATGAACTAAAAATGCTGCCGGCAGCGGAATAGCAGCCTATATCCATGCGACAAAAAGATCTGAACACTGGTGAATCAGGTCTTGCTGGAAAATTAAAATCATTGGAAGATCAGATGTTCAGGCTGTCTGCCGAACTAAAGTCTATAAAATCCGTCGGATTTTTCGAAACCGGTCGATACGGCTCTGGAAGCAGAAACCAATATCCCGATAACTTCCAATAGCTCTGCTCAGCCCGACTTACCCGAGGAGAGTGTACCTGTTTTAATCACTCCTTCCAAAACCTCTGAAGTTGCGCAAACAGAAACTACAGATTTTGACGCACTTTTTGGTGACTGGGGCTTTGACTCCTTTGATAATACGGACGAACCCGGATTTTTTGAAAGTGCAGAGGAAACTGGCACTTCTTTCCAAGAGACAGCAACAGTTTCTGAAACTTCTGCGGCTCTTTCTGCGGGAGAACTTGCACAAAAAAGTTTGTCCGAGAGAATCAGCAATGACCCTGTCATAAAGGAAAACTTCTTTCTGCTGAGTGGATCACGCAGGAAGAGAACCTTTACTTAAGGTGCTGCCAGAATACAAAGAAGATATCCTGTTATTTATTGCTGCAAGTGGCATAAAAACATTACAATCTGCTAACTACACAGGGACCATGAACCGCAATTGTTTATGGTCCTCATGAATACTTATCACACATGATTACGGAACTATACTGTAAAAAAATTTTATTTAGAATAGGGGGATATATATGGATTTCATTGATGATCTGATGTTTCTATAATCGCAAATATACTTGTAAATATGGGTATTGACATTAGTAATTTAAACGATATTACTGATGCCGATGACTACGACGATACAATTTCTACCATTACTGCATCACTTGAAAAATTGCGAAACGAGGAAGATCCACTATATGTGCTTCTTGAACTGATTGCTGGAGACAATGAAGAATTGGTGGATTTCTATTTTAAAATGGTTGGATTTCACTAAGGAACCTAGAATATGCACAATGATTGGGAAGCCCATTAACTTCCGGCCTTCAACACCTAAAGTGCATATCATTTCTACACAGCGTTTTCAATAGTTAGTATGTATATACTGATAAACTGCAGCCAATTATAAAAGCTGCAGTTTATCAGTTTTTCTTTTTTATACCTCTCACAGTACTTATGATACCTTACAAAAGAGTCAATCTTAAACAATTCCCCTTCTACTTTCATTTGTCTTGCAGGAAATCCACTCTTTCTGTATAATATAAGCTAGGGTTTATTTTTTAGCTTTTAGGAGCGTGAATAATGGAAAAAGATTCAGATTTATTAAATAAAAAAGAAAACTGTTCAGATTTCAGTAACAGATAAAGATGGAAAAGAGCACCCCATTGATGTTGAAACCGAGATGGTACCTGTTGGTCATGAGATCAATTATCAAACCGAAAATGAGTGGTGGTCAAAGGATCCTGAAACCGGAAAAGTATATGCGCCAATTCCCGAACATTATGCCCTGCACTTTCAGGAACTTCAAGCTCGTATGAAGTCTGGCCCACCTTTGACAGAAAATGAAAATCGTGTATATGAGGCTCTCAAAGTGGTTCTTCAGGAGCTGCCGGTTTTTGCCGCTGATAACGCATACAACGCACAACCTAATGCATCTTCTCTAGAATCCATAGAACACGAAACCAAAAAAGGACCAACCGAACAAGAAAAAAGACTATGTCGATACTTCATTGACCAAGCACATCTCCCTGATCATTGATCAGGAGTATGAATCTGGTTTAAGTTTACGCAAAAGCGGAAGTGCATATCTAACACCTCTGGAATCAACAGATGGCCTCAATTATGATGCTAATACCGGAAAACTTTATTTTGAAGGAGTACCTGTATCAGAAGCAAAACTGGAAGAAATTAGTCGTGGTAAGGTTGTTGAAATCGGTGAATTTGATCTGCCCTTATTAAAACTATTTTACAGTATTATTCTTGCCGATATTAAAAATACTATCAACCAAAACCAGTATGCGATAAACGAAAGTTTTACTATTTACTTACCCGATTTGGCCGAACTTATGGGGAAAGGACGTAATTTAAGTGATAATGATATAATCATGCTGCGAAATAAGACAGGAGCATTCCAAACCATCTACGGGATTATTCGCGATCCAAAATATCCAAAACGAATCGGATCCGCTTTACCGCTTTTGGTTTCACTGGGTTATGATGACACCACGAACACAATACGTTTTTCCTCTCCCTACATGCTTCGCTTAATTCAGACACTGTATAATGTAAAGGTACGACAGTCAAAACTCAACTTAAATAAGATTACTGAACCTGCAAAGTTCTTAATATCAGAACATACCGATATCATTTATACATCAATTGCTAAAGAAAGAAATAAACGCGCCGTAGAGATTGTTTTCGCCATTGTGACAATGATTGAGCAATCTACAGACGAAAATGTATGTATCACCGTTCGGGATATTTTTGATCGCTCTCCTCAATTAGTAGAAGCGCTTAACAATACAATTCGTACAGCGAATAAAAATACTCTATTAAAGCGTGCTATTTCGAAAGCTTATGAGTTGTTGGAAAAAAGACTACATTGAAAGAGCATTATCCTTATATGGTTTTCTCTGAAGAACTTTTGGGAATTCCAACTGTAAGTACTTTAAACGAAATGAAGCTGCACTTCATCAAAAAAAGTAACTCGAACCGAGGACATACTGTTCTCGGTTTTCTATCATGTGGTGGCTACATAACTTCAAACCAAATATCTTTAGTAATTTTTAGAAAATGCATTAACCGATCAACTGCAGTTCAAATACAGATACATTTTTGCATAGTATAGTAATTAAACAGCTGCAGCTCAGATACAGCCACTTTTCGGAGAACTGCGCTATCTGAACAGCTTCGACTCAGATACACTACTTTTCGGTAAACTGCGCTAGCCGGTCAATTCCAGCCCAAATGCAGCTATTTTTCGGTAAACTGCGCTATCAAGCGGCTCTACCTCAGATGCACTACTTTTTCGGAGAACTGCGCTATCTGAACGACTCCGACTCAGATGCTCCACTTTTTCGGTAAACTGCGCTAGCCGGCCAGTTCCAGCCCAAATGCAGCTATTTTTCGGTAAACTGCGCTATCCAAGCGGCTCTACCTCAGATGCACTACTTTTCGGAGAACTGCGCTATCTGAACGACTCCGACTCAGATGCTCCACTTTTCGGTAAACTGCGCTAGCCGGCCAGTTCCAGCCCAAATGCAGCTATTTTTCGGTAAACTGCGCTATCAAGCGGCTCCAGCTCAGATGTACTACTTTTCGGTAAACTGCGCTATCTGAACGGCTCTACCTCAGCTGCGTTACTTTTCGGTAAACTGCGCTATCTGAACGGCTCCGCCCCAGATAACCAACTTTTCGGAGAACTGCGCTATCTGGTCAGTTCCAGCCCAAATGCAGCTATTTTTCGGTAAACTGCACTAGCTAAACAGTTCCAGCTTAGATGCTCCACTTTTCGGAGAACTGCGCTAATCGGCCCGTTTCAGCGCAAATACAACTATTTTTCAATAAACTGCAGTAGCCTTTCGGCAAAATACTATAGCTTTTCGGTAAACTGCGCTAAGCTTTTTCGGAGAACTGCAGTAGCTTTTTCGGTAAACTGCGGTAGCTTTTTCGGAGAACTGCGGTAGTTTTTTCGGAGAACTGCGCTATATTTTTCGGAGAACTGCGGTAAATTTTTTCGGTAAAGTGCAGTAGCTACTTTCGGTAAAGTGCGGTAACCATTTTCGGTAAAGTGCGGTAGTTTTTCCCGGAAAAACCCTTATTTTACAATACTTCCCCCATTTTCAGTCTTATTTTCCCCATTTATTTTCTCATTAACACATCTCACAAAACAGTCCTTTTTACCCGTTTTCCCACACTTTGGCAATATTCCAAATTTTTTATTTCCCTTTATAATTAACATTACATTGCGGAAAGGGGGTGGATCCAGAGTGAAACGTTTTGCGAATGTAAGCATTCCATCCATAAAGAAAATCATTCATACTTCATTCGAGAAGCAGCTATTAAAAAGCTGCTCTGTTCGGCTGTTCATTCTGATCCATTTCTATGCCAACGCAAATACCGGCATCACTTCACCACTCGATTTGGAAGATCTGGCACAAGCACTTGATTGTAACATCAAAACCGTTCGCAGCAATATTCTCCGGTTGGAGTCCTGCGGCTTTTTTGATGTATCTATGGATCTGGTCACAGAAGAGTATACCTTTACAATCCATGACTACACCAAAATGTATAATCCTATCGGTCTTGGCGGTGGTTATATCCAGTGTACATATGATTTGCTTGAGCAGCTCCTGCAGATCAAATCCATTAATGAGCTACGAGTGATCCTTATGCTTCTGTGTGAAGCGATCACCACTGAACTTCAGAGTTCTGCAAAGCTGGCCGTGGCCAAACTCACATTTAAAGAATTACTTGCCGGTTTACCAAAATATGTAAAACCAGGTGTGGTAAAGCAGATTTTGGATCATGCCAACTCCTTCAAAACTATTTTTAAGGAAGAGTACACCAGGAAAAAACGCTATATTGCTGCAAAGCTCAATGATTCTTTTAATGGAGCGACTACCAAAAACCAGGTCCGTCAGGAAACCTACTCCGAAATTGTTTCTTTTACCACTGAAATGGATGATGTGATCCGCACCTTTAACACTTACCTGTTTGAGGACAAGTTAAGAGAGAGAATGCAGTATGAGGAGATTCTGAAAACAGAATATGGCATTGCCTTCGATCAGACACCACCCTGGATGCTGAGCATTTACTTCCTATCTATGATTTTGAAGAAACTCAGTATCATGATCTTACCATCATGGCACAGGACTATGAAATTGGTACGGTTCTTGATGCACTGCACCTTTTCTATAACCGTTATATCCTCACAAAACTCTATGATGCAAAGAAAGGGCCTGGCTCGCTCGTTCGATCCATCATAAGGGAATTAATCCAAAATCCACAAATTGCATAAGTTTCGCTTCACCGGCATCCGCTAGATGCCTATTTCTCGTTCCATTCTGTATTTTCATACCCGTTTTCTGGGTAATTTTTTTCCTATTTATTGCTTTTCAATGTGTATTTTTTCAGCAATATCTAAATTTCCAGGTCGGTTATCCACAATTTCTTTTATTTGATCCAGAAAAAAATCACCCTTTTATATAAAAAAACCATTCTTTTCATCAGAAAATCATCTTTCTCAAAATAAAAACTGCATTTGCTTCTAAAAATCGGCTGATCCAAAAAATAATGCCTGAAATAGCTCCTTTGACAGCAGAAAATTACTCATGTTTTTACATGTCTTTTATGTCTTTGAATTCTTTTATGTTTTTAGCTCTTTTAAATAAAACGCGTTCCGCGACTAGCCCCTTACGGAGAGAGTGATTGTGAAGAGGAAATAAATCATCCAAAAGAACCTTATTTCAACTCTATCAGAAAATAATACCTATTGTTTGCAAATATTGCCTGAAATATCTATCGGGAATCCCTATATATACGCCAAAGAGATCCATGTCTTCTATGTCTTTTATATTTTTTATATTTATAGAATGTCAGCTGCACAAGCATATCTGTTTGATTATTTGCTTTTTAGTATAACAATCCTTGCTTTGGAAAGAATTCAATGGTAAAATCCCATCTTTGACAGTAAAATTTATCAAAACACCGCTGAAAGCCTTATTCTATTTAGTTTTTTCAGCGGTGTAGTTTCGTTTTACTATATAGTCTTTTTTCTGAATCAGATATGGAGAATAGATTTTTATGATTTTTCTCGAGATTGTTTACTAAGTTTTTGGATTTCTTTCATTTTCCTTTTGGTAAGAAATTCATAATCCGTTTCGAATCCAGCTACTTCATGTAATGCATCTGTCAGTTTAGTAGATTTATAAATCGGTATGAACCCCTGCCCCTGTACATCTGCAAATTCATAGTCTCTTAATGTCGACAATAACTCTTCACATGTATATTTCCGCTCGAGCTTTTTTTTCGAGCAGACGATAAATGAACAGCGCCAGAAAACAGATTAGGAAATGTGCTCGGATCCGGTCGTTTCGCTGGACAAAAACAGGACGGGCAGAAAAATCCGTTTTCATGATCCGAAAGCATGCTTCAATCTGCCAACGGCTTTCACTGACTTTTAAAATATCTTCCGGCTCATCGTCAAAAAGATCCGTACATACAGCATAGAGGCCATCGTACTGTGCTTCCTGTGCAATCTTTTTTCATCCAGAAAATATAGGATATCGGCCATTTCTCCATCTTTTGTAACAGCTGTTTTATCAATAAATCTTGCTGGGTCATTCGGATTTTTCCGGTTTTTCTTATGCCTGCCATTTGAAAGCATTGCTTTTGCTCGTTCAATCTGTTTCTCTCGAATCTCTTTTTTGATAAGCAGCGTATTTTGGTGAGTAAGTAATCAACCGACGCTGTTCCATCTTTTTGGAACTGTAAGGTTCTTCTTTATAAAAAAGTTCCTCTTTATCATCGTCTGTCAGGCTGTTCAGATCGACCGCTTTATGGTCTGAGAGGCACCGGAATCCTTTTTGTTTAGTGCAAGTGTCCGGTATTCTTTTGGAAGTTTTTTGATAGACTGGGTTACGATATAAGAGCGCTTCTTGCTGTGATTTAAGAGCCGGTTATTTTCAGAACCAAGGCCTGCATCAGAACAGAAGATAAACTCTTCACACCCAAACTCCTCAATCACTTTTTTTTCTCGAGTGGTTTCAAAGATGTCTGTTCATTTTGATTTCCTGGAAATATGCTGAAAGCCAGTGGGATTCCATCTCCGTCGGTAAAGAGTCCCATCTGCACGATAGGATTTGGACGGTGTTCTTTACTTTTTCCGTATTTTTTATCTCCATCTTCTTGTTCAATCTCAAAGTAGTAGTTGGTACAGTCGTAGTAAAGGACCCCATCGTTACGTTTTAAAACAGACTTTGAATTGCGATATAGCTCTGACTGAATCAGATCGCATTCTTCTGAAAGAACATTCAATGCCCGGTAAATATCATGAAGCTGATAAGTGGGTGCTTCTAGGAAGTTTTTTAGCCGTTTCAAAAGAAGAACGTTTGCTGCCTGGTTCTAAAATGCGTGTATAGATGAGATCGGATAAGATCGCGTTCAAATCATAATCATAGTGATGTTTATCTCGAATCTTTCGACATACCTTGTTTAAACCAAGTTCATAATAAAGAGACTGCAGGAAAAGGTAACCTCCCTGAAATTTTCGCTTTTCTCCATGGGCGATCTTTCGGTTTGGATGGAAAGTAATAGGAATACAATGATTTGTTTTTTTCCTGTTCAAACTTTTCGGTCTCAATGCGAGCCTGTTCTTTTGCCCAGGCCATAACATCGTCTCTGGTGGGACCATGTTCAACCAACAATTCTTTTAATGTTCCAAGTTTGCGGATTGTCCGAGAGGTAGATTTTCCGTTACTGTCGATGTAGGATTGCTTTATATAAAAAGACTCAGCGTTTTTTGATTTTGATGTATTGACCTTCAATTTTTTTCACCTCAATACCATTATAGCACAAAAAGCCGAAAAAGCCTATATATAAAAACAACAAATTTGACAAAAAATATAAGCATTCATGCGGCTTATACGCTGTTTTTCATTCGGAAAGGTGTCAAACTCCAGAATGTCAGCTGCACAAGCATATCTGTTTGATTATTTGCTTTTTAGTATAACAATCCTTGCTTTGGAAAGAATTCAATGGTAAAATAATTACAAATTCTTTCATTTCAATTATATTTGCTTCTGGCAAAGTGAGAGTCAGTTAAGACCAAGTAATGGAGGAATTCTGCAAATAAACAGAATATATACACATTGGAGGAACTTCCTGTCGGAGGTTCCTTTTTTCGTGCCAGAAAGGAGGACGATGTCGATGAAACTTATGAAAGTGGATTTTATCCGGTTTTGCCGCGATGGAATCTTTATTTAGTTGTTTCAATCAATATGCAATGACCTGTGAAAAATGATTTATTTTTAAGAAAACCAGGAAAATGAAAACAGGAAAGAGAGGATAACTATGAAAGAATTTAAAACACTGGGGTATGACTGGGAATGTGGCCATGAGGATTTGATCATCAGAGTATTATCCTATGCTGACAGAAAACGGCTTTATATTGGATTATACAAAGAAGAAAACGGAGAATGGGAGGACTTTGGTAATCTGACTGTAAATCTGCCTCATGAAGATGTAAAAAGAATGAAGCATTCATTGATCACAATTTTTTCGAGTCCAAATTGCAGTTCATTAAAAAGTATCAGCTGGGAGAAATTTTACCTGAAACAGCCGTATCAGGATACTGCACTTTTTCGAAGGTAGCATTTGATCTTGACCGGCTGGAAGAATTTGATCCGGACGGAGTATGCGCGTACCGGGAACTCCACGGGGAAAAAGAGCTCATCAGAGGATGAAGAAGAGGATCTGGATGATTACACGTTAATTAAAAAGATGCATGATTTAACGGAACGTTATCTGACACTGGATGATGGTCTGTCATCTGCAGAAAAAGCAGCTTTCCTTAAGGTGGAGATAGCAGAAGTAGCGTATGCTTTCTATATAAATAACGTTTTCTCCTGAGAGGAAGAAGAAGTATTCCGTGCTATTTCCAGATTAAATACGGATCTTACGGATATAGCGGCTGGCTGAAAATAGTCAGCCGCATTTTGGAAAGCTTCTATCAGAGTCTAAAAATCAAAGCGCAGCACTGAGAGTTTGTGTGGCCTTAGATCTGTTGACAGGCATTGATGGCAATGTTATACTCCCATTAATAATAGCTTTTCATGTAAGTTATTTTTACAGAGTGTGGGTTTGTGACTGCATCTGTATTGAAATGGGATTCTTAGATTAAGTCAATGTGAATGTTACATTGGCTATTTTTTTTCAAAAATAGAGGAGGAAGGTGTGCGATGAAAGGCACAGTGAATGGAAAATCTTTGGATCAGGTGCTGAGTGAATTGAAGGCACCGTTTCCAGAAGAGGAACTTAAGAAGAATGAAAAAAATGAAACGTATATTCCGGTTGAAAGCCTGGAGAGCCGTTTGAACAGTGTCATCGGGGTTTTAAACTATGATACTTTGGTTACGTATGAAGGTATCCAGGAAGTTCTCGGGCGCTTTGTGGTAGTGGCCAAGACGATTCTGATTATCTATGATGATGAACGGAATGCCTTGATCCGAAAGTCTGCGCTTGGAGGCAGTAATATCATTGTTGTCAAAGATACTGGAAAGCCGTCCAGTTTAAAACGGATATCGCAGCTGCACAATCGGAAAGTTTCAAAAATGTATGTAAGTTGCTTCCAGATTGGTATCAGCCAGATCAGGAGCGGCAAGCAGCGCAGAGGACAGAATGGCACTAAGCAGCGCAGGGAAGAAAAGAATTTATATAAAATTCGTTTTACGTCTTCCCTTTCTGCGGGTAACAAATGCTATAAGGCAGATTGTGTGGATATAGCGACAGAAGAAAAGTTCCTGTTCGTAATTTTTAGTGGTCAGTACTCAAAGATTGAGAAATATGTAGAGTTTTCAAAATTTGTGCGTACCTACCGGGAAGGAAAAAGAACTGGCCTTTTATGGACGTAAAGATGAATTTCATGGCCAGCGACGAATTGTTTTTGAGGAACCATCTGTAAAAAGAATAAAAAATAATGAAATGGAGGATAGAGCATGAATCGAGTTATATTGATGGGTCGATTGACCAGGGATCCGGAAGTCAGGTACACTCAGGGTGAGCGCTCCATGGCCGTTGCCAGATATACACTGGCAGTTGACCGGAGAGGAGCAAGAAAAAGAGCCAGGACGGAAATGAGCAGACTGCCGATTTTATTAATATCGTGGCATTTGACAGAGCAGGTGAGTTTGCAGAGAAGTATTTTCGTCAGGGGATGCGTGTACTGGTGTCCGGACGCATCCAGACTGGCAGTTACACCAACAAAGAAGGTCAGCGTGTTTATACCACAGATATCATCGCAGATGATCAGGAATTTGCTGATAGTAAAAATGCGTCCGCTGGAGGAAAACAGGCACCAGAAATGGGAAAGCCGATCGGTGATGGCTTTATGTCAATACCGGATGGCGTAGAAGATGAGAGTTTGCCATTTAACTAAATATGTGCATGCTAGAGGAGGTTCTGATTTTTCAGAGCCTTCTTTATTTTATGAAAGGGAAATGAAAATGAAGCAGTATATACCGGATATTACAGAGCGCTTTCCTGAAGGGTATGGCGGTGTTGATATGACACCGGCCTATTTTGGAGAGCCGGTTGACTGGAGTAGAGCTTATCAAAGAGAAAAGGAAGATTATGAAGATCGAGATATTGATGCTGAAAGAGAATAATGAACGCGGGGTAAGAATGATGTTTCTTTCACTGGAGCAGCTTCAGAAATTGAAGCTTAATCCTACTCGCGCGGATTATGAAATTGCTTATGAGACGGAAGTGAAAGAGCAGGAGGGAACGGCATTGAATGTATCAGAAATTATGGAGGGTCTGTATGAGAGATTAAATCGCCCAGATCGTCCCAATAGAAAAACAATGCGTTCCATGTCGGTAGGAGATATTATTCAGATCGATGGCAAAGAATTATTCTTTTGCGATTCTGTGGGATTTAAGAAAATTTCTTTTTGCTGGTACGGGGGAACTCGTTTTGAAGGCCGGGAAAGAGAACTCAGAGAAAGGAAAATAATCAGATCCTGGTAGACCAGGTTGCGATGAGAGTGTTGTACTTCGCATAAAGCACCTGAAAACAGCGTGAGGATCAGGAATGATTAGTAGCATGGGAGGCTACAGGTGCTGCCATATCCAGTTCTGGAATATGGTGATTATGGAAAAAAAAAAAACGATATGTTGCCTCCATCTCAGGAGGAAAGGACTCCATGGCAATGGTTTTAGGGCTTATGGAAAGGGCTGGCCGTTAACGCACTGCGTCTATTTTGATACCGGTATGGAGTTTTCATGCATTCGGAAAAATATAGAGAAAGTCCGACTGGAATTGGAGCAGTATGGGTGCGAACTTGTTATTCTACAGCCGGAAAGGCATTTCCTGGAAGAAATGCTCCTTCGACGGATCAAGTGCCGGGACGGATCATCGCACTATGGAAGCTATTGGTGCGGTGGGCCATGCCGCTGGATGACACGCTATGAGAAAATCTCTGTAAATAAGATTCTTCTATGATAATTAAGAGCGATAAGCTTGTGAATCAGGCTTGTCGTTCTTGTTTTATATATAACAGTTGCTTACGGGCATGTCAAGAGCAGGCGGTTTCCCGCCTGTCTTCTTAACCCTTCTTTTGCTTACTCGGGTAAGCGTCCTTCGTACATAATGCCCAGTTCTCCATAAACCTGAGCCCAATCACGGATGGTGGTAGTCCATTTTTCGTAGCCTCAAAAGTAGCCAGATACAAGGCCTTTAACAGGGCGGTATCGCTTGGAAATACGCTTCTCTGACGGTTCAGCTTCCGGTATGTGGAGTTCAGTGATTCGATCGCATTGGTTGTATAAATGACCTTCCGGACAGTGGTTGAAACTTTAAAAATTGGAGAAACAGCATCCCAGTTGTCTTTCCAGCGTTTCATGGAATTCGGGTATTTCGGAGTCCATTTTTCAGTTACACGTTCCAAGGCAGCCAGAGCCTTCTGCTCGTCAGCAGCCTGATAGATGGTTTTTAAGTCTGTAGCAAAGGCTTTTCTATCCTTATCCGGAATGTATTTCAGAGTGTTTCTTACCTGATGAACAATACATCTCTGTTATTCTGTTTTGGGAAACGCAGCTGAAATCGCTTCTTTAATGCCTGTAAGGCCATCGGCACAGATGATCAGGATATCTTTTACTCCGCGATTTTTCAGTTCATTTAAGACTGAAAGCCAGTATTTCGCACTTTCATTGTCACCGATTGTAATGGTCAGGACTTCCTTTTTGCCCTCTGTATTAATACCCAGAATGACATAAGCTGCAAGCTTAGGAATGACTCCATTATCCCGCACAGAATAGTGGATCGCATCGATGTAAAGGATTGGATATACCTCATCCAATGGGCGGTTCTGCCAATCTTCAATCTGAGGAAGTATCTTATCCGTCACATCGGATATGAAACTTTCTGATGTTTCAAAACCATAGATATCTTCAATCGTTTCCGAGATCTGGCGAGTGGTCATTCCTTTGGCATACATAGAGATGATCTTCTGATCAATATCAGAAATATCTTTCTGACGCTTTTTCACCACCTGTGGTTCAAAGGTCGATTTCCGATCCTGTGGGACCTCGATTTCCATAGAGCCATATCGGCTGTTTACCTGCTTGCGTTTATAACCGTTACGATAATCGTCATTGTCAGAACGCTGGGATTTCTCATATCCAAGATGGTCATCCATTTCAGCCTCCATCATTTCTTTAATGGTGCCGCCCAGAAGATCTTTGAGTGCATCCTGGATATCTTCTGCGGTCTCGATATCGTATTCTTCGAGAAGCTGGCGGATGATGTTCCTTTTTCCTTCAGTCATTTCAACTCTGTGAACTGGTTTCTTTTGTTTTGCCATAGTAAAAGGCCCTCCTAATGATATTTATTGTATCATAGAAGGACCTTACTTAGGTTATTTTACAGAAAAAGTTTATTTCCCCCTTACCCCATAAATTTGTTGATTTTCAAATCTATGCAGCTGATTTTATTTTCATCTGTTTGTTGTGGAATTTATAAAGATTGTGTCCCAGTGAAACAAGGTATACTTCAAGTTGAACGGATTTTATCCCTCTTCGTACAATCCGTTTATACCAGCGGTCATTTTTTATAATACCAAAAGTACCTTCTGCCTGGATGGAACGGTTCATTCTAAGCAGCGCCCCCTGGATACTCTCAAGGTTTTGAATCACTTCCTGATGCATCTTTGTTAGTTCCTGATTGACACGCACGCTACGGTTTCCTTCTCCCTTTTTACATTTTTCTGCGTAAGGACATCCACTGCCGTCTTCGCACTGATAGATTTCCTCTTCCCGTCCATACGCGTTTCCTTTTATTTCCTTACGGTACTGCAAATGGAATCCCTTTCCGTTAGGGCATCGCATTTTTCCATCTCCGTCGATCTTGAAATTAACTGCCCGGAATGGGTCTTCATGATAGTTTCTGTCGGTGGTTTCTTTCTTAAACATTGGGAATTTCATATTTTTTTCCAGCCCATTCTGTTCACAGAAAATATAGTTATTATACGAGCCGTAACCGGCATCCGCTACCGGATATTTGGGGTAGAATCCATAAATATCATGGAACTTATTCATGAGGGGGATGAAACAGTCCATATCTGAACGGTATTGGTTCACATCAACAACCGCTATATACTCATCCGCCACACCGACCTGGACATTATACGCCGGGAGCAGCTGGTCATTTCCCATATAGTCCTTTTTGATTCGCATGAAAGTAGCGGAATGATCAGTCTTGGAATAGCTATTGCGTCCATCTCCACAGATTTGGATCTTTTCTACATATTCATTCAGCTTTGACAGATATTCCTTAAGTTTTTCATAATGGCGCTGCTGGACTGACTTTCGATGTCCTTTACCAGCGACAAACGTTGTTTCATTCAAATGCCAGATTTCTACGTATTTCGATGCGGCTTCCTTTAGGTATTCTGGCGAGTATTCCGTATTAATACGGAACTTTATCCCCGTGTATTGAAGCTCAAGATTAATTTCCTGAAACAGGGAAGTGATCTTCTCAAACAGGCGGTATCTGGATTTTTCAGTCGCTTTCTTCCATACCCAGGAATACTTGTTTGCGTTGGCTTCAAACTTAGAACCGTCAATATATAAATGTTGCAGGTCCGTATGTTCTTTCTCAAAAATTTTTTGATTGATATCACAGAATAGTTTCTCAATAGAATCGCTGAGTATCTCATTGATAAAATATCCAAAAGTCCGATAGGATGGGACTTCATGATCCATCAGATACATGAACCTTAGATTCACTTTGCAGCTGTCTTCCAGCTCACGAAGAGAAACATATCCATTTGTCATAAATCCGAACAGGATTGTTTTCAGCATACTGACCGGGTTATACCGAAGTCTTCCCACCTCATGTTTCGGGATTTCCTTCAGGTATTTCTCCAAATCGATTTCTCCCATAAATCGATCAAATGTCAGCACCGGATCACAAATGTCCAGATAATCTTGAATTAGTATTGGCAAAACTGCCTGTTTTGGATTAGAATAAGTATTAGTTAGATTTTTTCATCGCAAGTTAATTCTAACACAAAAAGAGGACCTTGGGTTTTTTATGAACCCTTGGTCCTTCTTTTTATAGGCTATGTTTTTTCACAGCCCCTTTTCTTGAATACCCAAAACTCAGAAAGAACCGCATAATGACTATGTGCTACAGGAGCTTCGTCTTACGATGAACCGTCTGACCCGTGCATATGTACAGTTTTACTGGAACAGCAATCGGGATGTGCTGCTGTCAAAGGATACTGAGCATCATACCGATATTATCGAAGGTCTTCGAAAGAAAGATGCTGCTACGGTTATCGAATTCATCCGCCTGGACCTCCATAACTTCGGTGGCTTCGAGGATTTCTTTCTCCAGGCACGATAAACAGAATATGAAAAGAGCGATATACCGCCGAACAGGGAAGCGAAGCTTCTTTGCCCGGCGGTTTTGTTTCATGAAAAGAACGAAATTTCGAAAATCTTGCACACGAAGTAGTCGTAAATTGCAATAGGAAGCAGGACGAAGAGACGCGTTCGTGCGCGCATAAAAACACAGGGAAGCAGGAAATACTTAAAAATCAGGGGGCTTCGTCTATCTGAAAGGCTATAGATTGGATGACAGAAAGCCTTGTGTTTGAGCAAAATTCACAAAAATATTATAAATATTTGTCGATTATTTAGATATTCAGACGATATTCTTTGTGGTAGTATATAGCCGTACGTGCTAGTAGTATTAGTAGTGTGGTTAATGCTATGGACAGTTGAAAATGCGGATTGAGAGTGTTCATTCATCCTGCACTGCATATGAACAGCAGGCTGTCCGGGGCGTTCCCGGGTAGCAAAGAAAAGGAGGAAAAGCGTATGAAGCTGAGTGAAAATGAGTACCAGAATTACACAGCGATCTTACGTGCGGAGTTGATTCCGGCGATGGGCTGTACGGAGCCGATTGCGATTGCTTATGCGGTAGCCGAGGCCCGGAGACTCTTGGGAGAGATGCCGACGCGCATCACAGTGAACTGCTCCGGGAACATGATCAAGAATGTCAAGGGCGTAACGGTACCGAATTCTGGTGGACAGAAGGGTATCGAGGTAGCCGCCATTCTTGGTATGGTCGGCGGCGATCCGGATAAGAAACTGGAAGTTATCGCTGGTGTGACCGATGAAGATCGTGAGGAGTGCAGACGACTCAATGAGACGAAGATCTGCGATGTAAATCTCGCGGAAGATGTTCCTAATCTCTATATCGAGATTATAATGGAATCAGAAGAGCATACTGCCTGTGTACGCATCGCAAACCATCACACGGATATCGTTTATATGAAGAAGGATGAGGAAGTTCTTCGAGATATCGAGAATGCCGTTGTAGAGGAAAATGTAGATGAAACTGTACGTGCAGATCGAAACAAGATGAGCCTTCAGGAACTTCTCGAGTATGCAAACACTGTAGATCTCGCTGAAATCAAGGACGTGATTCAGCGTCAGATCGAGATGAACTCGAAAATCTCACAGGAAGGTCTCGATAACGCATGGGGCGCACAGATCGGTAAGACGATCCTCGAAAACTGGGGTGATGATGTCCGTACCGAAGCCTGTGCAGCGGCAGCGGCAGGTTCGGATGCACGTATGAGTGGGTGTCCGCTCCCGGTTGTGATCAATTCCGGTTCCGGAAATCAGGGCATCACGGTGACGATGCCGGTTCTCGTGTATGCACGTGAGTGGCATATTTCCGAGGAAAAGATGTATCGGGCGATGCTCGTTAGTAACCTGGTTTCTATCTATATCAAGCACTATATCGGCGCACTTTCCGCATTTTGTGGCGCTGTAAGTGCATCCTGCGGCTCGGCTGCTGCCATTACATTTATGGCAGGTGGTGACTACCAGCATATCGGACGAACGATTACCAACACACTGGCCAATGTCGGCGGCATCGTATGCGATGGCGCGAAGCCAAAGCTGTGCAGCGAAGATCGCCGCTTCGGTACATGCAGCGCTGCTTGCACACTATATGAGCATGAGTGACAAGCAGTTCCAGGCAGGCGAGGGTATCGTTGAGAAGGATGTAGAGGAAACTATTAAAAACATGGGATACATCGGCAGAGTCGGTATGAAGTCCACGGATAAGGAAATCCTGAATGTCATGATCGATAAGGCAGATGTAGACGCAAATCTTTAAAAGGGTTAGGAGTATGAAATGGGAGAAAACGTAAAGAAACAAAAAAAGAAGAGTGGATCGATTAATGCATTCGTTATCGTATTCCTCGTAATCGTAGGCTGCTACATCATGTCACTGTTTATCAGCCCGGGCGCATTTGATCGTGAAGTGCTGAATGGCAGGACCGTTGTTATCGCGAACTCTTTCCACACAACAGAAAAGACGTATTTAGGACCGCAGGCGATTTTCCAGTCGATTCCGAACGGACTTGTATCCTCAGGCGGCATGATGTTCCTCGTTATGCTCGTTGCAGGATGTATCGAAGTTTACAAGCGGACCGGTGCTCTGAACAAGGGCGTAGCTCGTATCCTTTCGAAGTCTGGAAGCTGTCGGTTCCGAGAAGATTCTGGTTCTGATCATGATCATCTTCGGTTCACTCGGTGGATTCCTCGGATGGAATGAGCAGATCGTTCCGTTCATTCCGATCGTTCTGTCACTGGTTCTGGCACTCGGCTATGACCTGATGACTGGTATCGCATGTTCCGCTATGATCGATATGATCAGCTTCTCTTTCTCACCGACCAGTGTATACACGGTAGGTATTTCTCATGAAGTTGCAGAGCTTCCGATGTTCTCAGGCTTTGCATTCCGTCTGATCCTGCTTTGCGTTGCTGACTTTATTATCATTCTTTACGTACTTCGTTATGCACGTGGTGTTCGTAATGGAAAGATTCAGTCCATCACCGCAGACCTTGATTCCGATAAGTTCCGTGTAGATTATTCTGAGGAGATGAAGACTCCGCTGACTGGCGGACAGAGCATGGCACTCCTGCTTTTCCTCGTTGTATTCGTAGCAGCCATCGCAGGTGTTGCAAAGTTTGGATGGTCTATGAACGATCTTTCTGCATGCTTCCTGTTTGCTGCAATCGCTGCTGGTCTTCTGAACAAGATGGCACCGAATGACCTCGTAAATGCAATCTGTGCCGGTGCGAAGGATGGTCTTACACCTGCACTTGTCATCGGTCTTGCAAGAGGTATCCAGTGGATCCTTACCGAGTCCGGTATCATCGACCCGATCATTTATGGTATTTCCAGACCTCTGAAGAACCTTCCGGGTTCGATCGCAGCCATCGCGGTTATGTTCGTTATCGCAATCTTCAACGGTCTCCTCACTTCTGGTTCGGCAAAGGCTATGGCGCTCATGCCTATCCTTATTCCGCTTGCAGATATCATCGGTATGACTCGTCAGACCATGATCCTCGCTTTCCAGTTTGGTGATGGTCTTACAAACTCTCTCTGGTTCACCAGTGGTACTCTTCTGATCTTCCTTACGATCGCAGGGATCCCTCTTAAGAAGTGGTGGAAGTTTGTTACTCCGCTGATTTCGATACTGTTTGTTGTCTGCGTGGTCGCACTGATTGTTGCTACCAAGATCAACTACGGCCCATTCTAATATTTAAATTCCACAGCCTTCCGAATGCCGATGTTTTCGGAAGGCTGTACTAAAAAAGAATAAAACATACGTGTTTCACATCATTCATTAGGAGGAAATACAAAATGGATGTCATCACAGAAGGAAAGAAAATTCAGAACGAATTAGTAGAACTTCGCCGTTATTTCCATGAGCACCCTGAGTTACCATGGGAGGAGTTCAATACACAGAAGAAGATTATGGAATATCTTGATGAACTCGGAATTCCATACCAGGAGTCCAGCAAGACCGGCGTGATCGCCACCATCAAGGGACCGCATTCTTCCGACAAGATTCTCGGAATTCGTGCAGATATCGATGCACTGCCGATTACAGAGCAGGCAGCGTGTGAGTGGAAGTCTCAGAATGAAGGCAAGATGCATGCATGCGGTCATGATACACATATCACCATGCTCCTCGGGCAGCCAAGCTTCTGGAAGCAGATGGAAGATGAGCTGACCATCACCGTACGCCTTCTTTTCCAGCCAGCAGAGGGTGCATCGAGAACAGTGGCGCTGCACTGATGAAGGATGATCCGGCACTTCTGGAGTGTGATCGTCTCATTGCGATGCATATCTGGAGTAAGATTCCGGCTGGTTATGCATCTCTTCGTTATGGCCCTGTTATGTCCGCTGCGGATACCTTCGATATCTATGTGAAGGGCAAGGGGTGGCCATGGTGCACTTCCACACCAGACCGTAGACCCTGTTGTTGCAGCTTCCGAGTTCGTTCTTTCGATGCAGCGTGTTGTTGCAGAGAGTTAAATCGCTTGAGGCATCCGTTATCAGTATCACAGCATTTAATTCCGGAACGACATCAAACGTTATTCCGGCAGAAGCACACCTCATGGGTACCGCAAGAACCTTTACTCCGGAGACACGTGATCAGTATCCGGAGATCATCAAGCGTGTAGCAGCCGGCGTAGGTGAGGCTACGCGTACCGAGATCGAAGTGGATTATCACTTCGGACCACCTCAATGATCAACGATGACGCCTGTGTAGATACCGGAAGAAGAGCCGCAGAGACCGTTTTCGGAAAGGATCATCTCACCGATTGGGAGCTTCAGATGGGTGGCGAGGATTTCGCAAAGTACCCACAGGAGAAGTGTATCCTGCTTCTCGGCGGTGGCTGGCCAGAGGAGGAGCGTCAGTTCCCACAGCACAGCCCATTCTTCGATATCGATGAGAGCGCACTGTCACTGGGCGTTGAGTACTTCGTAGAGTATGTACAGGAATACCAGAAGGAGCTTTCATAACATTCCTATTTTTGTCACGGTCGGAAAACCACTTCCTTTGACTGATGGGGAGTGAAAACCATACATTTGAATAAATGATTCCGTGAAAAAAGCTGTTGCATTTCGGTGCAGCAGCTTTTTAATATGCCTGTGGGTGATGTTAGATATAATACACAAACGAAGGGACTCCTTTTTGTGTATTCTTTGGAATTGCAGATTCTTCTCCATATGGTAATATTTATCCCGAAGCAGCTGATAATATCAGTGGTCGGATTACTACTATGAGCAGCACAATGATTCATACATAGTAGACCATATGTTATCAGGACAACTGTCCGGGGAGTACGGATAGTAAATAGAAGGAGGGAAAAAGCGTATGAAGCTGAGTGAAAATGACTTTAAGAATTACACAGCGATCTTACGTGAGGAGCTGATTCCGGCGATGGGCTGTACCGAGCAGATTGCCATCGCCTATGCGGCAGCGATGATACGGAAGCTCCTGGGGGAGATGCCGCTACGCATCACCGTCAACTGTTCCGGCAACATCATCAAGAATGTAAAAGGGCGTAACCGTGCCGAATTCTGGTGGACAGAAGGGCATCGAGGTAGCCGCTATTCTTGGTATGGTCGGCGGCGATCCGGATAAGAAGCTGGAAGTGATCGCCGGTGTGACCTATGAAGATCGTGAAGAGTGCAGACGACTCAACGAAACGAAGATCTGCGATGTGAATCTGTCAGAGGATGTTCCAAATCTCTATATCGAGATCATCATGGAATCTGAAGAGCATACGGCTTGTGTACGTATCGCTTACCATCACACAGACATCGTTTATATGTCGAAGGATCAGGAGGTTCTTCGTGACGTAGAGCATGAGGTCAAGGAAGAAGCAACGCAGGGTACCGTATGCACAAATCGCAACAAGATGAGTCTTCAAGGGTCTTCTCGAGTATGCAAATACCATAGATCTCGCTGAAATCAAGGATGTGATTCAGCGTCAGATCGAGATGAACTCGAGAATTTCTCAGGAGGGTCTCGATAACGCATGGGGTGCACAGATCGGTAAGACCATCCTCGGAAACTGGGGACATGATGTCGGACCGAAGCCTGTGCAGCGGCAGCGGCAGGTTCGGATGCACGTATGAGCGGATGTCCGCTTCCGGTTGTGATCAATTCCGGTTCCGGAAATCAGGGTATCACCGTAACGATGCCGGCACTTGTATATGCTCGTGAGTGGAAGATCTCAGAAGAGAAGATGTATCGGGCACTGCTTGTAAGTAATCTGGTATCCATCTATATCAAGCACTATATCGGCGCTCTTTTTTGCATTCTGTGGGGCCGTAAGTGCAGCCTGTGGTTCTGGTGCAGCCATCACCTTTATGGCCAGTGGTGACTACCAGCATATCGGTCGAACGATCACGAACACACTGGCCAATGTCGGCGGTATCGTGTGTGATGGCGAGAAGTCGAGCTGTGCTGCGAAGATCGCGGCATCTGTAAATGCGGCCCTGCTCGCACACTACATGAGTATGAGCGATAAGCAGTTCCAGGCAGGTGAAGGTATCGTGGAGCAGGATGTAGAGGAAACGATTAAGAACATGGGATACATCGGCAGAGTCGGCATGAAGTCAACAGACAAGGAAATCCTGAATGTCATGATTGATAAGGCAGATGTCGATTCCTGCCTGTAAGGAGCGTTTGAAAACACAGAATCTGCATGAAGGGGATATAACAGCGTAGATTCTGATTGTAATTATGTTGAATGGAGTATGAACATGTCAGAGACAAAGACAAAAGAAAAGAAGGGCTTTATTCTGCGGGCACTGGATACCGTAGAACGTGTCGGAAACGGACTGCCGAACCCGGCAACGATTTTTATCATTTTAACAGCGGCTGTCATCGTGATTTCCGCGATTTGTGCAGCGTGTGGTGTATCTGTAACCTATGATTTCCTGGACAGCAAGACCGGTGAGATCAATCAGATGTCAGTAGCAGTCGTAAGTCTTTTAGCACCGGACAGCATTCGTCACATGGTAACAACGGTTGTCAGCAACTTTACCGGATTCTTCGCACTTGGTACTGTATTTACGATTATGATCGGTGTCGGTGTCGCAGACGGAACAGGATTCTTATCCGCACTTCTTCGTAAGGTAGCTGCATCCACACCGAAGGGACTTGTAACATCCGTTGTTGTATTCCTCGGTATCATGTCAAACATCGCATCTTCCACCGGTTACGTCGTACTGGTTCCGCTCGGTGCGATTCTGTTTATGGCATTTGGCCGTCATTCGATTGCAGGTCTCGCTGCTGCATTCGCCGGTGTATCTGGTGGATGGAGTGCAAACCTTCTGATTGCAACAAACGACCCGATGTTTGCAGGTATGTCCACACAGGCAGCACAGACACTGGATCCGAACTATACGGTTTTACCGGTTGCAAACTGGTTCTTCATGATTGCATCTACGTTTCCTCATTACAGCCATCGGAACGCTGGTAACAGATAAGCTGGTTGAGCCGCGTCTGACCCCATATGTTCCAGATGCATCTGAGCAGGTACAGGATATTGCAGAGAACGAGAAGCGCGGCATGCGTTTTGCTGGTATCACTGCATTAGTTTATGTTCTTTTGAGAAACTATTCTGTGATATCAATCAAAAAATTTTGAGAAAGAACATACGGACCTGCAACATTTATATATTGACGGTTCTAAGTTTGAAGCCAACGCAAACAAGTATTCCTGGGTATGGAAGAAAGCGACTGAAAAATCCAGATACCGCCTGTTTGAGAAGATCACTTCCCTGTTTCAGGAAATTAATCTTGAGCTTCAATACACGGGGATAAAGTTCAGTATTAATACGGAATACTCGCCAGAATACTTAAAGGAAGCCGCATCGAAATACGTAGAAATCTGGCAGTTGGATGAAACAACGTTTGTCGCTGGTAAAGGACATCGAAAGTCCGTCCAGCAGCGCCATTATGAAAAACTTAAGGAATATCTGTCAAAGCTGAATGAATATGTAGAAAAGATACAAATCTGTGGAGATGGACGCAATAGCTATTCCAAGACGGATCATTCCGCTACTTTCATGCTGAATCAAAAAGGACTATATGGGAAATGACCAGCTGCTCCCGGCGTATAATGTCCAGGTCGGTGTGGCGGATGAGTATATAGCGGTTGTTGATGTGAACCAATACCGTTCAGATATGGACTGTTTCATCCCCTCATGAATAAGTTCCATGATATTTATGGATTCTACCCCAAATATCCGGTAGCGGATGCCGGTTACGGCTCGTATAATAACTATATTTTCTGTGAACAGAATGGGCTGGAAAAATATATGAAATTCCCAATGTTTAAGAAAGAAACTACCGACAGAAACTATCATGAATACCCATTCCGGGCAGTTAATTTCAAGATCGACGGGGATGGAAAAATGCGGTGCCCTAACGGAAAGGGATTCCATTTGCAGTACCGTAAGGCAATAAAAGGAAACGCGTATGGACGGGAAGAGGAAATCTATCAGTGCGAAGACGGCAGTGGATGTCCTTACGCAGAAAAAATGTAAAAAGGAGAAGGAAACCGTAGCGTGCGTGTCAATCAGGAACTAACAAAGATGCATCAGGAAGTGATTCAAAACCTTGAGAGTATCCAAGGTGCGCTGCTTAGAATGAACCGTTCCATCCAGGCAGAAGGTACTTTTGGTATTATAAAAAATGACCGCTGGTATAAACGGATTGTACGAAGAGGATAAAATCCGTTCAACTTGAAGTATACCTTGTTTCACTGGGACACAATCTTTATAAATTCCACAACAAACAGATGAAAATAAAATCAGCTGCATAGATTTGAAAATCAACAAATTTATGGGGTAAGGGGGAAATGCGCTTAAATGTGTGAAATAATACCTATGAGCGGTTGATCGAAAAGGTCAGCCGCTTTTTTGCCTGAAAATCCCATATTGACATCTGGGAATGAAATGCTTAAAATGAAAATAGAACAAATGTTCGATTTAAAGGAGCGGATATGAAAAAGTTATTTTTCATGTAGATGTGAATTCCGCCTTTTTATCCTGGGAGGCGTGTTACAGGATCCATCATCTGGGGAAAGCAGGATTTGCGACAGCTGGTGAGTGCCGTGGGAGGAGATCAGGAGAAAAGACATGGGATCATTTTGGCAAAATCTATTCCGGCAAAGAAATATCATATTCAGACCGGGGAAACGGTTGTTTCTGCAAAAGGAAAAATGTCCGGACCTGGTTCTGGTGCCGCCCAATTATGATCTCTATAACCGATCTTCAAAAGCTCTGATAAAACTGTTAAGTGAGTATACGGACAAGATCGAGCAATATAGTATAGATGAGGCTTTTTGGATATGACCGGCTGCTGCCAGGATCCGATAACGACTGCGTATGAAATAAAAAAAATCGTGTGCATGCAGAATTAGGGTTCACTGTAAATATTGGTGTTTCCGAAAATAAGCTTCTGGCAAAAATGGCTTCAGATTTTACGAAGCCGGATCACGTTCATACGCTCTGGAAATCAGAAATGTCAGAAAAATGTGGCATCTTCGGAGGGTGATCTGTTTTATGTGGGCCATGCCTCTTTATACAAGTTGAAAAAATTGGGATTTCATACGATTGGAGAACTGGCAGCTATGGATCCTGCAATTTTGCGCGCGCATATGAAGTCACAGGGAATACTTATTTGGCAATATGCAAATGGTATAGATGAATCTGCAGTGATCAGCTCACCTCCGCCGGCCAAAGGCTATGGAAATTCTCTCACCACGCCTTATGATGTTATGGATTGTGAAACTGCCAGGCAGTATCTTTTATCGTTATCGGAAACCATTTCAGCCAGGTTAAGGGCAGATGGAGTAAAGATTAGCGTTGTTTCTATCAGTCTAAAAGACTGGGATCTGCGTTTTACGGACATCAAATTACACTATCTGTTCCAACGGATCTGACCCTGGAAATTTATGCTGCAGCCTGTCGGTGTTTATCTGAATTGTGGAATGGGATTCCGCTGCGGCATCTCGGGATCCATACCAGCCGTGTATCATCAGATCCCTTTCGCCAGATGCAATTTTTTGAAACGATCGACTATGAAAAATACCGGAAGATGGAGAAAACTGTGGATCAGATACGGAAAAGGTTTGGAATGGATAGCATAAAAAAGGGCATGCTTTTTGCCATCTGCAGGATCTGTAGAAATAGACCATATGGGTGGAGGCGTCAGCCCGGGAAAAGCGGACGGTTGATTATTCCCAGGAGAAAATATTATAATATAAGGGGTTGCTGAACGTGACCAGATTTGCGCAAGCAACAAAATATGGAACAGATGTAGATAGCGGGATCCCTAAAGGAAACATGTACCATATCGCCTGTTCGGCATGGTTTACATCAACTGGCCAGACTATGCCAAGATATTTTAAGTTTGAGGATGATGCCGGGGAGGTTCAAACAGTAAAGGACATCCTAGTGAAATATACGGAAGAAAAAGAATTATTCTGGCATACCGAGCCGTGAATATGGATGCGAAGCCGTAATTGGTGGGTTGATTCGGGAATTTAAACTGATATTTTTCCTGGAGGCTTGTAAATGGGTGATGCTGGTGTGAGGAGCAGCTTATGTGTGGAAGATATTTTATAGATGATGAAATGTGGCGGGAAATCAGGAAAATCTGCAAACAGATTGATGATGCAAAATTGAAAGTGACAGTGGGAGATGTGCGTCCTACCGATATGGCCATGGTTCTGACTGGAATGAAGAATGTGCATCTGGAGGCAATGCGGTGGGGATTTACAAGTAAGTATCAAGACTGGCTGCTTATTAATGCCAGGGCCGAGAGTATTTTATCGAAGCCTGCATTTCGGAACAGCGTGCGGAATTGCCGGTGTGTAATTCCTGCAGCTGGTTTTTATGAATGGAATAAAGAAAAAGAAAAAATCTCTTTTACCATGCCGCAGTCAGATATTCTTTACATGGCCGGTGTCTGGCAGCCAACAGAAAAAGAAAGCCAGTTTACGATCATAACAACTGTTCCTAACAGCCCATCCGCTGATGTCTGTGAGAAGTGGAAGATAGTACACACCGGCTGCGTCCTGTTCATCAATGATAAAATGATGAGTGACCGTGGACAATCTGTTCCTGAAAACCGGCTGCATAAGAAAATATTCCGTGCAGAAAAGCTCTCTGATCTGCTTACGCTGTCCCCAGGAATAAAAGTATGAAAGTGTCCGCATGACTGGACCAATGACGATAAGAACGACAAACACTGCTCCTGTCAGCAGCAAAAAGACTGCGTATAGCATAATCGATGAGTAATCACTGAAAGGCGACGCCGCTTCCCTGAGCATCGCTCCGCAAAGCGGAATCACCAGCACGGCTTCCAGTAGGGAGGTCCCCCGAAAAACGGCATTCTGGCAAAACAGATAATAAAAGCTGACAAAGGTAACAGCATTTTTTCCACTGCGATAGCGAAGCGGAATCCGCATAAGCAAAAGCTCAGACAAAAGACCGACAAGCAGCACCTCTTCCTTACACACAAGTATATAAGTCCCATACATCCATATGTATAACCCTATTCCGTGGGATGAGCCATAAAGAGCCAGTAAATCTCCGTCCTTCGCATTTTCCAGAACACTATGCAGGATATTTTCCCCGAAAATCAGGTGATAGCCTATACCCACACCAGTATAATCCATGCAATATAATCCGGAATACAGGACAGCGCCCAGCGTTTGCAGCTGCCATGCTCGTGCTTCCGCTGACGCCAGAACCCGATTCCCCATAGAACCGGATAAAGAAAACACAACAAGAAGCAGCGCAAGGTTCGTTTCCGGCAACATTGTCGTTATAAGCAGACTCAGACATTTTGCCCGTGAAGCTTTCTCTCAGCAAAAAGATTCGGCAAAGACTGGTATCGCCATCAGACTGACTGTTTCCGCTTTGCCACACCAGACACGTTAAAAGTATCATTCAGATAAAGAATTCCCAAAAGTCCGGTAAATAATATCGCCATCAGACTGAGAGTGTCTTTCATTTTTCAATTTTCTCCCTATTGAGTTATCCTGTTTATTTTTCAGAAATCATATCATAGATGGTACTTTAGCATTTTGTTAAGATACAGACCTGCATTCAGATCCGGGGTATCTAAATCGTGTTCTTGCAAACGTATTATTTACATAGAGAGCAATATGTTCATCATACTGCTCCACCTTTTCCTCAAATTGAAAACTATAAAGCAGCCAGTTCCATGCGAGAAACAGGAAAAGAAAAGCTGCGGCCGCGAACATCGGTATCATAACAATTCTTTTCCTCCACCCACAGAAGATTTTATTTACCCGCATTGATAAGAAAAATGTCCCTGTTATCAAAGCAATCTGCCAGAATATGCAGAAAACAAGCGCGATGGTGATTGCCCTGTCAGGTATGTAATACCAGCCGCCACCCAGCCAACTTTCGCCAGTAAAAAAGAGAACAGTAAGTACACCAATCATGCCGACTGTGAGCAGCAATATATGGATGCATTTTTTCCTTACCAAGTTTAATCTGAAGACTCCGGGACGTGAGGATGACGATGCAGATGAGACCAAGGTAACTCTGTCCAATAACAACTTCACGGAAGTAGCAAAGATCGTTCTGGAAGGCGTAGGCGGTCCGGAGAACGTAGCTTCTATCGATAACTGCATCACCAGACTCCGTCTTGAGGTCAAGGATTATACCAAGGTCAATGAAAAGCTGATCAAGTCCGCCGGTGTGGCTGGCGTGATGCGTCCGAGCAAGACCTCCGTTCAGGTCATCATCGGAACCCAGGTACAGTTTGTGGCAGATGAATTCAAAAAGCTCTGCAAATAAGTACGACCTCCCTGGTTTCATGCTATAGACATACGAAAGGGGCTGTTGCTCCATAGATGAGTGATTATCTATGGAACCGCAGCCCCTTTTGCTGTATGAAAGCGGAAGCTGCAGCGCTATCATCTATTGATGATTTTGCGACAGCTTTTTCTTCCTTATATTAATGAAGGAGTATTTTACCGCTTATTCCAGTGTGCCAGTTACTGATTGCGGGATGGCGAATTCCACCGCGCCCATGTAAGCGGGGGGCAACATCCGTTTCATCAAAGGTGATCACAAGTTCGCCTTTTTCATTGAAATAAAAGCTTTCATCGCCTCGTAATTCTTTAAAATCCCATTCTGGCATATCGCTGTTGTAAAAATAGGTGACAGAGGAATCGGCGGCCATTTGTGCCTGCATCTGTTCCTTTATATTGTCGCTGATCGCAGTGAGCATTTCTGGCTTGTTGCGGAAAAGATCAGACAAAGAAATCATTTTGCCGGTGCGTTTATCAATGGTGAAAACTTTGGTATATTCGGTTCCACTGGCCATTACCAGAGTGGTATCAATTCGCAGGCAGAGATAGTTGGGGGTATCCGTTACCACCTGATAGGAAGAAGTGAGCGAGTAATTGCCCTCTCCCTGGGATGAGCGCAGGTCGCTTTCATACTGTGCGATTAAGGCATTGGCATATTCTTCGATGCTCTGGTTGACCTCTGCCGGTGCAGACTCTATTTCTGGGACATCCACTTTAGCTTCAAAGTGATTGGTCTGGTCTTCGTAAGTCCGGAAGGTGACGATTTTGGAGATTGGGCCAAGGATAGGGACATTTTCCATGGCATTTGCAATGGTAGGGTTTATGTTTGTGAGGATTACCAGCGCGGCCATGGCTGCCACAGCAGTTGCACCGGTGTTCCGTAAAATATAAATAATATGTGATTTCTTTTTCCGTTCGCCTGATTTTGTGGAATGTGACTGGACAGCGGTTGCTGCCTTGCCCTGTGCAATTCCAGCTAAAATACGTTCTTTGGCATGTGGAGAAACGGGGATATGTTCATATTCCTGCTTTAATTCATCAATAGTGTGATTGCTTTCTTTCATAGTAAGAACTCCTTTCCGAATTAGTTGGTGTCAGGTGCTTCCAGGTTGATACGCAGCTTTTTAAAGAACGGTAAAGCCTGGTTTTTACAGTACTCAGATTTTCATTTACAGCCAGTGCAATATCTTCCAGTTTCATATCTTCGCAATACCGTAGGACGACGATGGTACGGTTTTGAGGTTCCAGGCTCTCTAGGGCATTTTTTAAATCTGTTTCCTGGTAAACATCTTCCGATGCCTGTTCTGGAAGCTCTCCAGGCAGATCTTCTTTTTTTCTGCTTCTTAAAAGATCCATGGTGGTATTTACTACAATCCTGCAGATCCAGGAATAAAGTTTGAGGGATCTTTTAAGGAGTTGCACTGGCATATCGCTTTGCAGGCGCTTTCCTGAACAATATCCAGGGCATCATCTTCATTGTAAACATAGCTGTAAGCTAACCGGTATAGCCGGTCATATTTTTCAATCAGGACCTGTTCGGTCTGTACGGTAATTGAATCCCGCGCGCTAGAATGGATCATTACATATTTTCCTTTCTTTTGTTTTCATATATTAGACGGATAAAGAGAAGAAAAAGTTGCAAGGAAATTATAACTTAATCTATATTTTTCGCGCAATGGCTTCGTATATGTATGGGATATGCCAGGAATGGTATCCTGCAGTGAGAAATGTTCCTTGTTAATTAGCCCGGGCAATGTTATAATCAAAACAAGATTATTTCTTTTCGATGATAGTGGCCTCTGGCCATGGATGAGATCTTTCATGGATCATTGAAAAGGGTAGTCTATTTTTTAGTCAATGCATGAGTGTGCATTGGCTTTTTTTTATTTTATAGACGAACCAGGAAAGGAGAGAAACTATGTCCGAGGTTACACGGATGTATGAACTGCTCTATGAAGAGCGATGGGATGAAAAAAGCAAAAGGAACGACGGAATGAAGCGGCATTTTTTTCACCGGAGAGTCCGATCACCAGAGAAATTCCAATCGAAGAATTGTTTGATGTTCTTGATGCCGGAGTATGGGCATATCAGACGCGGTACAATTCGGAGGCACTGGTGCATAGCTTTTTTGAACAGATCAAGCGCTGTTCTGTAGTGAAACGACGGAGAATGCTGTAAGAGGAGGGAGAAAGTGAGCAATATTGTAAAATGGGCAGCAGTCAGTGATGAGGAAACTTTCGCAAAAGTTCGAGTGGAATTTTCCTTCGGTGACGGAAGTGCTGTTCAAAAACAGTTACGATGGCCGATTTCATCAGAGCCATGAGCACGATTGAAGCAGAGCAGGAGAGATGCCTTGAAATTGGACAGATACCAAATGGATTTTATGACGGGGTACTGATCCAGAATAAGGAACAGAGTTTTGATGTGATCATCACGGTTTCGGCACATCTGGGGTTATTTATCTGTTTGAGTGCCAAAGCAGGTTGTGTTTCCGGATCTGGCATTTCTGTTTAAGGTAAGAGAGGGATGGTATCCGCCTCTTTTTGTTTTGCCTTAAAGCGGGATGAATCCGGGATGATCGGGCCGGCCAGCAGGTTATGTTATTACCCATTTGGAAATGTATATGATAATGGGAAAATATGTTGGGGAAATACGGTATTTCCGAAAATGACTTCGATCAAAGATGCGGAGAAGCTGATCCAGGCATTTTTTGATGCAGAAACCAATAATGATCTGTACCAGAACCGGATCGCGGAGCATCCGGAATTTAAAGAACAGTCCGGTCTTTTGGAAACACTTAAGGAAATGGAAGTGTTCCCGCAGAAATGGCTGAAGGAAAATGGAAATCAATTAAGCAATTTATGTGTTGCGATAAGAGGAGGAAAATAGGTTATGCAGATGAGTTTTTTTGATTTTGAGGAATTTAATGAGCTGAAGGCTGAGGCAAAGAAGAAAGAGGCACCGAGAAAGAAGAAGGAAGAAAAGCAGAAGAAAAAATCTGCGCCGAAAACGGTTTACAAGCTGCCCCTTACGTTAAAGAGTATTGCTGGTGATCTGGTGATGACGGAGGAACGGGAACAGAGGAAGAAGTGAAGCAGTTTCTGGCAGAGCAGGGCCCATTCTTTGCAATCTGTGATGTTTCAAAGAAAGAGGATGCATATTTGTGCCGCCCAAAGAACCATGAAGGAGTGGAAAAAGGAACCATCACGGCTGACGGAATGCAGGTGTTCTTTGGGGCAGAAGCAGTGGATGTTACGGCATTAACAGGTGAGGTGGATCTTACAAATCTGTTTGAGTATGTGTTAAAGAGCAAGGGGCTTAGCGGATTAAAGCTTACTTTGTTTAAAAACGAAAACAATGTTGTGCTCCTTCCGGCAGAATCTTCTGCAATCACCGTACCATTTGAAGATACAGAAGAGATCAGGGTGCTGAAGGCAGGAGAAGAGCTTTTACCATTGGGAATCAGCGAAGAAGCAGAGACACTTGAAGAACAGCTCAAGGAACTTGAGGGTTATGGATCCTTATATGATCTGTACCCGTGTGGCGAAAAATACTATCTTGGCCCGAAGTATGCTGGTGTATCCAGTGCCAGTACGGTTAAAGTGACCAAGTATGCCATTGACGGAGTTAAGTTATCCCTGATGTTTACCTCATATGACTTATCTTCAGAGGATTTTGGCGGTAAAAAGTCCGTCACGGAAGAGGATCTGCTGAATTTCCTGGATGCAAAAGGACATCTGGAATACCGGCTGGCAGGTGCAGTATTTACCTGGCTCGGAAAAGATAAGAACATTCTGTATGTGGGAACAAAGGGCAGCAAAAAGGTGCGGATGATAAGGAAACATTGGATAAAATGCAGCTTTCTATCGGAAGACAGCGGTGATGCATCAGGGAGAAATCTATGATATTCTGAACCATCCATGCTTTTACTGCGGAAGCTCATTGAAAGTGACCAGAAACTCTTTATTTGGAAACTTGAAAAGTGGATATTTCTTATTGGTTAGCTATATCACGGTTTTTGCGAAAACTGTGACAGCGAAGTAGCTGTGCATCTTTTTTATGACCCCAAAAAAGAAAGAGCTTTAAGTGGTTTGTGCCCTTTCAGCAGGTATATCATGCATCCGTTGAAGCAGAACGGGAGCCTTATTTAGAGTGTTATGAAGTTTCAGGATTGGTAAAGGTTGGAGAATTTCATTCCCATGGCAGGATCCCGGCCTTTTCTCTGCCACAGATGATGAGGATGAAACATTTCCTGGACTTTACGGCGTGGTATCCTGCGGCGATGACAGGAAAGTTTATCGTGCCGTACTAGGGGCAGATAAACAGATTTTTCTCACAGAAGAACAGATGAAAACCGTTGTGTATGATTCCGATGAGGATCGGCTGTCCTGGGTTTTGGGCTGGTTTCATCAGGTCTACAACAAGAGCATCGGAAATGGAAGCCACTATATTGTGCTGGTGGGGCAGGAAAAGACAAAGGCCATTTATGTTCCATCGTATGAAATGGCACGATTTTTTGAAGGTATTTTCCATGTATATTCCATTGACCGCGGCCTGCGAAAAGATTACTGTCCGCAGGATCATCATTTTCTGATCTCAGCAGAGGAGCTTACCTGGAGAAAAGGAGATCCTTTGCTGTGTGGATGTGGTTATGCTGATCAGTTGGTCGCATTATTATAATCGAGAGGTATGTTTATGATAGAAAAATTGGAGGAGTATGGCCGGTTTCTGTTTGGCTGGGCATTCCGGGCGATGCAGAGCGAAATGACAATGCAGGAATCCCTGAATGCAAAGTCAGAGAGAGCCTATCTTACAGGAACAGAAATCGCACTGTTAGAGGATAGCAGTCTTTTTATCATTGGGATTGGTATTCTGGTGCTTATGGAAGCATTTTTTGTTGTGGTAGTTATATCCTTATTGCTGCATGGTGTGATGGAGCTGATTATACGGTGCCTGGTCGAGGGGTATAGCTTTCTTACAAGGGAAAAGAGATCCCGGCAGCGTGCAGCGGCCAGGAGGATCCAGAAGCGCCAGGAAGCGCTTCTTTTACAATACGTTCTGGAGTCTGAAGAAAGGACAAAAGAGATGCCGGATGTGTTAAAACTGCCAGAATTTATGGTAAACAGGGAAAGGAGAAACAAACATGCGTATTAATCTGCATGTAATTGTGATAGGAGCTGGCTTGACCGGCTCCTTCTTTTTAAAGGAAATGATTGCGTATCTTCATATGAAACAGGAAAAATTTGATCCGGACGGATATTACGGTTTTTGATCCTGGTTCAATCGGTAAAGAGGACCTTGGCGCGGTATATATCCGGGAAGATCTTGGCCAGAACAGGGCACTTTTATTATCAGAACTTTTGAAAGAACAGTATGACTATGAGGTGACGGCTGTTCCGGGAGATTTTTCTGTAGGCAGTCCGGTATTACAGATTTCCAAACGGGATTATGTTTTTATGGTTGATTGCAGCGATGGGAGCATTCCTGGAGACTACCGAACGGAATGGAAAAAACTGTCTGCGAAAAGAAAGCTGTATCTGAAATTTGCAGATGCAAAGCTGTATTTGGATGACGGAAGCGGAACGGAACCATTTTTTCAAATACGGAAGAGAAAAGCGAAGATTTTGTCTGGAAGCATTTGGAAAGAATGTTTTGGTGAACCTTGCCATGTCAAAGATTGTGGCCGTTTATGAAGAAGGACAGATTGAATGTGGGACATTTTGTGTGAATGAAAAAATGGCCCAAATAAGACCACAGCATCATAACGACCAGAAGTTGGATCTTCCCATGGGCCGGAAACCAACCGAAGTTTTTCATTATCAACTGGTTGTGGTAGGCACTGGTGGGACCGGTTCCTATTATCTGAAGGAATTAGGTGCAATCCTTTCATCCTTAACGAAGGAGGAACGCAACTCCTATGCATTATCCATAATCGATGGAGACCGGGTGGAGCAGAAGAACCTTGACCGGCAGAACTTCCTGAAAGAGGATGTTGGCCAGCATAAGGCAATGGTACTGGCACAAGCTCTTAGAGACCATTATGGGATCGAAGTAAGAGCATATCCAATGTACATTGACTCCGCTGAGCAGTTAAAAGTGGTCTTTAAGCAGATGACGGGAACTTATTATAGACGCACGGTCCCGATCCTGATTGGGTCAGTGGATAATCACCGGGCCAGACAGGAAATGGAAAAATGGTTCCGTCAGACGCCTACTGGTATCTGGATCGATGCGGCAAATGAATTTCACACTGGCGAGGTTGTAGCTGCAGTCAAAAGAATGGAAAGATGTTGTCACCTTCCAGGCCGTACTATTTTCCGGAAATCATGCGAAGCCGGGAAAAGCGGGCAAGTGAATTAAGCTGTGGGGTGATCAACCAGTCTTCACCGCAGCATCGGTTTACCAATATGGCTGCGGCAATGCTGGCTTTATCAGCTACTCTCGGAATTTTAAGAAACGGGTTCCTTCCATATAAAATAGTTTATTTTGATGTGTTTAAGGGAAATGCTATTCCGGTAAATGCGGGAGCGGAAAGGGAATATTTTTGAAGATAGTGAATGAGGAGCGTTATCAGCAGCTCTTCGATCATCCGGAAGAACTGCGTAAGATCATTACCTATGCAAAGCGTCTGATGCAGTATGAAAAATGTTTTGATTATTCTTTTCGGGATAACTGCATGAAGATGGAACTTTTACAGGTAGCGGTACAACGCATCCTGCAGGAATATGGGATTGAAGTGGGGAAGTTTATGATTTATCGATTGAATGGATTGAGTCAGACGATGAAGATGACTTCATCAGTGAAAATGAAGAAGTACTCTTTTGTGTAGAAACTCCATATCCTGGGATTATTGGGTTTACCGATGTGGTTTCTGCCTATGAGGATGATACAGAAACTCTGGAACTTTTTCCAGAAGAAGTAAAGGCAGAACTGAAAGAATACCTGGGGAATGTGGAACTACGGTACTTACTTTGGACGTTGTGGAGCAGGTAATACGCTGGTATGAAGAATGCAGGGACTGGAGACTTTGTGAAATCGCATTTGAAGCATATGAGTTGTTTTGCCAGTCTTTAAGTGTTTCTTATTCGTCCGGGACAGATTTTATTCAAATTGGTGAGCATTATTACTGGCTGTACAATCCAGAAGAGAACTCAGACTGGGGAGATATGTTTCCGGTATCTCCGGTATGTGACTTATGTGGGATTGTTCTTTATGTGTTAGGAAAGGCAGGAGGAGTATGCTAAATCTGAGCGATTATAAGGAACACTTTTGTGAATACATATTGTTCCGGTACGCATGGGCGAATGAATTTGTGAAAGAACCGTTTCCAGAAAATTTATACGAATATTATGATAGTTTCGCAAAAGCTTACCGGTATCTGATCGAAAAATAGGATATCCGGTGCTTTACTGCGGAGTGACAACATCTGCAGAGCAGATCCTGGAACCTATTCTTGCAAAATGCAGAATGAAATATGAACAGTACCATAATTTACTGAAGCTTTATGATCAGGATGAGCCGTATCTTATGCTGGTGCTGCAAGATAACCAGCAGACCGATCAAAGAGGCTTAAACGTATTTGGCAATGCGTTTAATGGAGGCGGTCTTTACATTTCCTATGGTACATATAAAGATAATGTGCCGGCCTGGAAAACATGTCTGCTTGCTGCGAAATTGGAAATGTGTTATCGGCTAAAGGAGGAGCGCGCGTGGAAGTATTAAAACAGGTGATCCGGCTCATGAAAAGGATAGAAGGTGCTTTCTGTCCGTGGAGTTATCTGGATCAGATGGACTATTTTTTCAACAGGGTGGTTGCAACGAAGAAGAGGCATATGCGTATGCAAATTCCAACATGGGCAGATCTGCCAGGTATTATCCACATTATCAGATGTGGGTCAGCCATTTAGTAAACCGGCTGATCAAAGCAGGTATTATAACCTGTGAGTATGAGACGGCAGAACTAAGAATGGAGGATGTACCGGTTGAAAATCTTTTATGTATTGTCAGTGATGAATGCTCTGAGGGATTGGAAGTGGCAGATGGCCAGAGGAAAAAGAACGCTAGATGCCATTATGAAGGCATTAGGGTTTGAATTATTGGAATTTGCTGAATTGGAGGATTTGGATCATATATTGTCCAGGGATCAGGAGGCGGCATTTTACAGAGCATTTGATGAATTCCGATGCGATTTTTATGGAGAAGAGCGAGAGTTTGTCATTGTACTCATAAAGGGAGAAAATGCACCGCTTCTTTCTGAAACGGATATTTTCGTGGAACTGGATTATTTTGTGATTTCATTTGAAGATTTTTTCATTATGATATATCCTTCAGAAACTGGATTTTGCGATGGATATGTGGAAATCACGTATGGGATTGGCTTCTTGTCATGGAATCTTATCCCATTATTACAGATGCTGTATGGAAAGTTAAATGGAAATGTCGAAGAATTTTTCAATCGTTCTGTCATGGAACAGGAAGCGCAGCCATTATAGTGTAACCAATGAGGACATGGCTTCGCTTCATTGAGTACGAATTACTGAGAAAGTGAGTGGAGAAAATGGTGAAAATTGTATATGGAACGGAACCGTACCGCATTGACCATGAAGTACGGAAATTAGCGGAAAATACGACATATTATGTGCAGGTATTTGATGCCATAGATGGAGTGAAAGAATTTCTGCAAAGCATTTCATTCTTTGGGATACCCTGCGCTATTTATAAGGTGGAGGATGTGAAAAAAGAGAGGAAGGAACTCTTGCATCTTATGGAAGAGTGTCCGGAAAGTTCCTGCTTGATCATTCGGACGGAAAAGCTTGACAACAGCAAGGACTGGAATGCATGGAAAAGTAAGCATGGCATATGTTGTGATAAGCTGAATGGAAAGTCTTATCAATGTTGGATCCAAAAAGCTTTTCAGTCCTTAGATTGTCCAATAGCGGAGCCGATGCTGCGATATTTTATCGACAGGAGCGCTTATGCATACCAGGAACGCAGGGACGGGAAAGATGAGACAATAGATCTTTACCAGATAGCTATTTTCATTAAACAGATTGCATTTGCGTCCATGGATGCTGGAGTGAGCAAAGAGACGATTGACCAGGTTGTTCCTGCAGCAGTGGGGAAAAGCTGGGAATTGGCATCAAAGCTTTTACTGGATCTATGGAAGGTATGAAGCTCGCGGTGGAGTTATTCGATCATGGGAATAATAGCCTTAAGCTTTACGGGATGCTTCTTCGGAATTACCGGGTTGCGAAAAAAGCGTTATTGTTGTCAGATATGAAGGAAAATGAAATTTTAAAGCTTTTAGGCCTTACGGAAAAGCAGATGCGGGGAATACGGGCCTATCGGAAGTTACCGGAAGAGCGTTTGGATACGGTAATGTCGATATTGATAGAGGCAATGAACAGAACGAAAATTTCTTTTGGAAACGAGAGAAATCTGTTTATCCAGACTATGGCAAAATTGATTATATTATAATAGGAAGAAACCCAGACAGAGATCAATGATCGTGCCTGGGTTTTTATTGTCATGTTTCCAGGAGTCGGATTGCCCGTACATCCCCAATAGATATACCTCCATTTGAAAAATGCTGTGCATTGCTATTGATAATATGAATTAAAATTATATATTGATAATAAAATCATTAGAATTACATTATATTAAATGTAAATTGATAATTTTATAACCAACGCCATCTTCAAATTCATACTAAAATAATTGAAACGGGAGGTGGGAGAATGGCCAATGCGCAGCAAGAGGATTTTGTTCGTAGACGGATTACGGAATTGAGACTAAGCAAAAACATTTCCGAACACAAAATGAGTCTGGATTTGGATAAAAGTGGATCATATATACGTGGCATAACCAGCGGAGCGGCCTTACCGTCTCTGAAAGAACTGTTTAAAATAATTGCCTATTTAGATATGACGCCGGCAGAGTTTTTCGCACCACTGGATGATGAAGATACCACATACAGAAAAGTGTGTGAAAAATTACGGACTATGAATGAATCGGATATTGAAAAGATTAATACTTTTATAGGGTGGATTGAAAAGTAGAGATTGCTTGAAACTTAAGAGGAATGCTTTAGAGGCATCCTTTTTTTTCTTTTGCTAATTAGGAATCAGTAGTATAATGAAAGAAAACGTATTCGGGGGCGCTGCAGATTTTCATCAGAAGTCGAAACGTTCTGATTATAGCAGGGGAAATCCGTAATTTAGGAAAACGGGAGGAAAGAGGAATGGGTAAGGTTTTGATCGTGATCGACATGCAGAATGATTTTGTGACGGGAACTCTTGGCAATAAGGAAGCGCAGGCAATTGTTCTAAATGTGCAGGCAAAAGTAAAAAGAGTATGCGGACCGCGGGGATCGGATAATTTTACCAGGGATACCCATGGGGAGAATTATCTGGACACGCCGGAGGGAAAAAGTTACCAGTGAAGCACTGCATCAATGGAACGGAAGGCTGGCAGATTGTGCCTGGGCTGGAAGTGGAAAACTGCGAATATATAGACAAGCCGACCTTTGGCTGGCTTAACTGGGAGGGCTTTGGCTCAAACGATGAGATTGAACTGGTTGGAGTATGCACGGATATATGCGTGGTCTCCAATGCGTTGATCCTGAAAGCCAAGTATCCGGAGGCGATAATTTCAGTGGATGCAAGCTGCTGTGCCGGAGTTACACCAGAAAAGCATAATGCCGCACTCGAAACAATGAAGAGCTGCCAGATTGATGTGTATGGACAGGAAGAGTAAAAAGGAGTATATGGAAAATTTTTAGTGGTTCTTTGCCAGAAAATATTCTATAATAATCTTGTATACGCAGTTTTCTCCCCGCCGAAAGGCAAAAAAAATTATGTGTATGCAATCAACTTATAAGGCTCTTTCTCAGTTATATTAAAGGGAAAGAGCCTTTAGTATATCGTGGAGAGATAATATAATAAATGGGCTATCGACTATAAGAATTGATAATGTAAAATGTAGGTTTTGCGCTGGTCATATCGGGTAAAGTATTGTATAATAATTAACAAGCACACAATTCTGACATCATATCTTCCTTCACAGGAGGAGCTTTTTAGGTTAAAAATTATAGAAGCAGTGCTGAGAAAGCGTTTTTGCAATGATATTCTATCTTTTTTCAAATATATCGTCATAGATTTGAATGATGTTCCGCTCAATATTAACGCCATGCAAAAAGCTGAAAGGAATATGGTGGGATTGGATTGTTTGCATGAATTTGTAATAATTGCTGTGGCCAAGTGTATCCGTAAAGAGGATAACCCGTTCTGCCTTTAAAATGGACATATTATCCACGGTGCTTGATACGGATGCGCTGACAAATTTCCAGTTTGGGAATTCCTGCCGAAGCTTTTTAACCCAGTTCTCGTTGCCGCCAACAATCGTGATCCGTTTCATTGCAATTGCTTTTTTCATTTCTGAAATCGGAATATTTACAGTAGGAGGAGTGTCCTCGGTGCTGTTGTAAACAAATTCCCGCAGAGCCGTGAGCTCCTGTTTCATTGCATCATATTCTTTAAGCCTTTTTTCTAATTCTTCCCGTGAATGTTTTTCTTCCTTATATTGTTCCTGAAAATGTGAACCTATGGAAAGTGCATCACGTAAACGTATCTTTAATTCAGATAGCTCGGCTTCTGATTTGAAAGAAGATTCCATAGGTGCTGGTGTTTGCTGCTGCCGGGATGTCTTTTCTGTTTTATTTGATGAATTAGTATCCAATGATTTCTTTTTCATAGACTGCAGAACTTTTAAATTCTTCTCTTTCGGAATAGTCTGGAAAAGATATTCTTGTGTTTGGGCATGGATGAATCCTAATGTTACCCCCAGATATCTTGCCAGATCACAGATCATCATGTAAGCTTGCAGCTGCTCGGAATCATAGTTTGTCAATTTAATTGTTTTTGTAATCAGGGCCATGTTATAGGCATTAAAAGCTCCGTCACCGCATAGGCCTAAAGTTTTTGGAGAAAGGCCGCTCATTTTGATTATTTCCCGTGCAAGTTTTAAACTGTTGGAGAGTTCATTCTTTTCCTGTTTATCCGTCAGCATTTTAAGCACGGAACCATAGTGCTTTACTGTGTTGGTGATATCTTCTGGATCAATACTGATATGGGTAGTATCCGCAGTATCCTCCAGATATTGTTCCATTTCGTTGTTAAGGTCTGAATAGAAGATGTCACAATCTGAGCTGCAGGAAATATGAAAGAATGGAGCCATGGTCAGTATTCGTGCTAATTTTTCAGTATCCAGGGGCATATCCTCATAGGAAGAGTATTCCAAGGTGCATAAATCCGCTAAATTACGGCTTGTAAGCTTTGGATATCGTTTAAACTGAGAATATTCTTTTTTATGATAAATTTTGTACATACTCTTCAAGCAGCTCTGCACAATGGAATCTCCACTCTGGGCACCGCATAAGATTGATGCAAGGACCCTTTGCTGGTGATTGTCGATGATACTGGAGCAGTTAAGTAAATTAACCAGAGGAATGGCATCTCGGCCGAACTGGGGAGTTTGGCGCGGCTATGAAAGATGAAATCGGTTTCTATTTCAGGAAAATCTTTTTCCAGTTCCTCAGTCAAGAAGGATGTCAGAAAGAGAACCTCTGCGCCGGTTTTATCAATAGCCTGAGGCTCATTTGCGTTACTGTCTGAAACATTAGCTAAAAAGTCTATAAAATTATCTAATTCTTCCGGCAGTATATCTTCGGCGGAACAACTTAGTATGATTTCTTTTAATAATTCTGCCGTTTCTGAAGCGATTTTCCCCATAATCTATCCTCCGTGCATGTCTGTAGGATAATCATATCATATTTGCTTCGTGAAACAACATACAATTCCCAAATATCTGATATAGCAGTAATCTTTATTTGTTATTGAATGCCAGATTATACCTATTTTTCGTGTATATGATATACTTGTGGTATAATCCATATACTAAATAAGATAAAGGGTGGTACTATGCAGATATTAGTAGATGCAGATGCTTGTCCGGTGGTTTTCATTGTCGAAGCAGTTGCGAGAAAATATGGGGTGGCGGTAACGCTGTTATGCGATACAAATCACATATTGTATTCTGATTATAGTGAGGTAGTGGTTGTTGGAGCCGGCGCGGATGCAGTAGATTACAAGCTGATCAGCATTTGCCATAAGGGTGATATCGTGGTATCGCAGGATTATGGAGTAGCAGCTATGGCTCTCGGCAAAGGGGCTTATGCGATTCATCAGTCAGGCAAATGGTATACAAATGAAAATATTGCAGATGCTGATGGAACGGCACTTAAACAAAAAAGCGCGGCGGAGCAGCCAGAAGAATCATATAAAGGGGCCGAGAAAGCGCACCGATGCAGATGATGAAAGATTTTTTCAGTCTATGGAAAAATTGGTATTGATGGCTATGAAAAACTGTTCGGAAGATACAGAGAGAGGGCAGAACGCGTGAATGAGAAATATCAGCTTTATTATTATTGGAATCATGGCATGTGCGATCAGTGTGGAGCACCAATACTGATTTTAAATGAGGCATTAAGCTACGAGGGCAATGATCAGCAGGAATTACAGGCTTTTTTGGATGAGCACGCAGAGTGCCGGTATTTTTCTAATAAAGATGAACAGAAAAATTTTGAAGAAATTGGCGGCTGTAAAAAGTTGGAAGAAACATATAATTACAAATCGCCATATTGGGCCATGCGCTCTGTAGCAAGCAAATCCCTGCTGGGGCAGTTTTGCTGCAGCGCGTGCAGAGAAAAATGAATCCGGGAAAGAGAGGCCGATCATTTAAAAATTTATACATACTTCTGGGAATTGCGAGAGTATGCACTGAAAGTAGCCCCAGAACCATGTGATAATCCATCTGGAATTGTTGTGTTTGATCTGGAGACTACGGGGTTGAACAGTAACGATAATGAAATTTTACAGATCAGTGCGGTTGATGGAAACGGGGATTTACTTCTTAATGAGTATGTCCGACCAGAGCTGATCAGGTCATGGCCAGACGCGGAACTGGTGAATGGTATTACACCAGAGCGGGTAAGAAAATGTAAGACCATCAGAGAACTGATAGGGAAGATAAAGGGCGTTTTTGCATCAGGGAAAACATGGATCGCGTATAATTGTGATTTCGATCTCGGATTTTTATTTTTTGTAGGTATTGAACCAGGTACGAATACCGAATTAGAAGATGTGATGTATGATTTTGCCGAAATTTGTGGGAATTATGATAAGCGCTACGGAACCCGACGATGGCAGACGTTAGAAGCGGCCGCCGCACATTTTGGGTATAACTATAAAGCGCATGATTCCTTGGAAGACGCAAGAGCCACACTGTATATTAGGAATAGAATTAAGCGGGAAAAAGAAATATTAGATGAATTGACTGCTCCATATCAGACGGTGAAAGGAGAACAGATTTAGGCAAAATGATACCTTACTTACAGTGTGAAAATGATACCTCATTTATATCGGAAACAACCCCAAATTTTTCTGCTATCCAAGATGGGTGAAACATTTGGGGTTTGGTCATTCAAAATGTGCAATAAAATCAAGCGGATTACTGGACTTTTAACTAAACACTGCAAGAATTCCCCCATCCTCTTTAGGGGGTGGGAGGAATTGCCTGCTTTTGATTTCTGATATTGCAATAACTGGCATGATTCTATATTGCACATAGCTGCACGGATAAAGAGAACTTACGTTCGATAAAACATGGACATATAGAAAAATATATAGTAAAATATAATCAGCCGAGATAATAGGAAGGCTGATTATTATGAGAAAATTGGATAGCAATGCGCACTCGGTATTTTTATTATATTACCATTTGATTCTGGTTATAAAATACCGAAAAAGGTTTTGAATGATCCGATTTCAAATCGGGCGAGAGAAATATTTGAGCATATTGCTCCGAACTATCATATTACCCTGGAAGAATGGAATTATGATCAGGACCATGTTCACATCATGTTCCGTGCTCATCCCAAATCAGAACTGAGCAAGTTCATCAATGCATATAAAAGCGCAAGCAGCCGCCTGATAAAAAAGGAGTATCCGGAAGTCCGGCAAAAGCTATGGAAGGAAATGTTCTGGAGCCAGAGCTTTTGTCTGCTGAGTGCTGGCGGTGCCCCAATTGAGGTCATCCGTCAGTACATTGAAACACAGGGAGAGGGTAAAAGTGAACACCGTGTACCGTTTTCGGATTTATCCGAATAAAGCACAAAGGGAATTATTTGCAAAAACGTTTGGCTGCGTTCGTTTTGTCTATAACCGGATGCTTTCTGAGAAAAAAAAAGCGCATTATGAGAAAACCGGGAAGAACTTAAGCGTGACACCGGCCAGGTATAAGTCGGAGTTTCCATGGCTGAAGGAAGTAGACAGTCTGGCATTGTGCAATGCACAGCTGCATTTGCAGACTGCATACAAAAATTTCTTTCGTGATGCCTCAGTTGGGTTTCCGAAATTCAAATCAAAAAAGAAATCTGTGAAAAGCTATACAACCAATTGTGTGAATGGAAACACCACCTTACAGAATGGAAGGTTAAAACTTCCAAAAGCTGGCTGGGTACGCATCAGACAGCACCGGAAGATGGATGAATGTTACCAGCTGAAAGGTGCAACAATTAGTCAGGAAGCAGATGAACGATATTACGTTGCTCTGTTATATTCCTGCGAGGAACCGGTGAACGAAATCAGGAAAGCTGAATCCGCGATTGGTCTTGATTTTTCCATGAAGGAGTTATATGTGGATTCCAATGGAAATCGTGCAGCATATCCTCATTTTTTCTCAAAAGCTCAGAAGAAGCTGGCAAGGGAGCAGCGTAAACTGAGCCGCTGTGAACAGGGGAGCAACCGTTATAAAAAACAAAAGAAGAAAGTGGCACGAATTCATACCCATATCGCACATCAGCGAAAGGATTTTTTGCATAAGGAGTCGAGGAAGATAGCCAATTCCTATGATATCGTGTGCATGGAAGATCTGAATATGAAAGAAATAAGCCAGGATATGCATTTGGGAAAGAGTGTTCATGACAATAGCTGGGGAATGTTTACTGATTTTCTGACATATAAAATGGAACGTGCAGGTAAGAAACTGATCCGCATTGATCGCTGGTATCCCAGTTCCAAAACCTGCAGCTGCTGTGGAAACATAAAAGAAGATCTGCAGCTGAGTGATCGCATTTATGAGTGTGCATGCGGAAATCGAATGGACCGGGATCAAAACGCAGCAATCAATATATGCAGGGAAGGTATTCGAATATCTGGAATGATGCCGGATATAGAAAAGAAAAATTTCCTGATCTTTGCAATAAAAATTCCAATAATATCATTCTAATAAAAACTGTGGGACACACGGGGATAGCTCGCTTATGCTTTGCCCTATCGGGCAATCGAACGAGAAGCCCCCACTTCAAGCGTTAGCTAAGTGGTGGGAGCATGTCACTGAGGAAAATGATACCTGATCTATGTAGTAGGGTATCATTTTTCCCAAAATTGAATAGTGAATTATATGGTGCAGAAAAAAATATGAAATATTGGGGATAGATTATGCGGAGAGCAGCTATATCTCGGAGCTGCCCTTAATGCAAATGGCGGATTTGGAAATTATAAGATACCTATTTCTTCCATTTCGTTGCATAATTCTTCGAACGTACCGGTAACATAGTTTTTTGTGGTGCTGATATCGGAATGTCCTAAAATATTTGAGAGCATGACCAAATCATGCGTCTTGTCATAAAAGGATTTGGCGAAAAAGTGGCGAAGTGCATGGGGATGTGCCTTCCTTTTATCAATGCCAGCATTGGCAGCAATGGTCTGGAGCATATTATAAATATTTTGCCGTTCCAATGGTTTTTATTTTTATCAGTGAAAATAGGGCCAGATGGGATGTTTTTTCAATGACATAATCATTAAGCATTTCCTGAAGTTCCCGGATTAAAGGAACTTTTCTGTTTTTATTCTTATTTCTAATTGTGATTTCCTGTTGCTGTATGGATTCAACGGTAATAAACTGCAATTCTGAAACACGGATACCAGTTTGTCCGAAGGCGCGGATCATAAGGTTAACCTTTCTTTTTTGAGGGCGACTGCTTTCTTCCAGGAGTTTATGGTAATCTTCCGGGGTAAGAATAGCATAGGTAGCTTTTAATTCTTTCTTTTGAACTTTTTCTAATTGAACAAAACAATCAGCGCGATCCAAAAGGTCAAAAAAGAATGAATGGAACACAATTTTGAATTTACCGTGGAAACGGCATAGTTTTGTTTTAATAGATATTTTTTATAATCTAGGCATTGTTCTTTCGAAATTTCTGCACCGGATAAAAAAGTTATGAAGCCAGTTACATCAGAAATGTATTTGCTAATTGTATTCTTGGACCGCTCATTTGCTATTAAAAAATCCTGATAAGGTTTCAAATTATCTGGAGAGAAAGAGGGCGTGTCAGTAATGGTATCAGAATTTGTTCTGTCACAGCAATCCAGAGGATCAGCTGCAAAATTCGGGCTTTCTAAGTGGGGCAGAATATCTGGTGTATTCGTTAATTGTGTATAAATGCTGCCAAGTAAGGACTTCAGCATATCGAGATCTTTTTCTTTAAATTCTGCTTTTATATAGTGCAATAAGGTTTTTTTTATATCAACAGTAGTGGAACCGACTGTATTCATCATATTACTCCATTCATACGCTTTCCGTTTTATTGGATAGTTCGATTATATAGCGAACGTGCGTTTGATGTCAAAGAAAACAAAAGCAAAACTTCTTGTTCAGAAAATAAATGAATGGAAGTTTTGCTTTTGTTTTGCTTTTATAATGGTCGTTTTTTGGGGAAAATGCCCAAACCTAATATGGTATTTTATAATGGAATATCAAAATAATGACATAATTCGATTTATGACATTATTTTACAATTATTTTTCTTAAAAACAACGTGGATTCAAGTTTTTGACTGTGATACTATTAATAATTTTATTAAATTTTAAATATTGTTGATTAAATTACTAAAATTGTTGCTATTTTTGGACCTACATGGTTTCATAAATCGAATTATGTAGAAAGTAGGGGGAAATGTGGCATTGGAACATGATACACAGGTGTTGGCAAAGCAGATTTTGGAAGATTTGAAGCCGGAATTGGTTCTTTCATCTCCTTATTCTGTATGGGATCCCGGCAAAATGAAATTTGAGGTCGCGGGCGTTACAAATCCGCAGTCATTGGCGGAAATGCAGGCGTTATTGGTAAAGAAAGCATTCACCGTTTCTGATATGTATATTTTTTACGTGTGATCCGAATGCTTGGGCATGCGGATCTGCTATCAATTTGTACAGTGCTGATGGCAGAACGTGAAAAGGAAGAACGAAAAAGCTAAGGAAGAAAATCGGCCGATACGTTGTATTCCAAAGTTGGATCGACGATCCCTGAAAGAACACCTTGATACGTTAGCAATGAGTGGTTTGGTTATTGTTGAAAAGTTTCAGATCAACGAAACTGTATACGCATATTTGAAGAGTGCAAAATCGGAAGCACATCAGACCAGGCAGATGTATTCTCTTACTGCCCATGCAACATACGCTTTTCGGACCATGCTGGAGGCAGATCAGCAATTAAGGTTTGATTCAAAAACAATATGGCTTAATGAAATGACAAAAATGGAGCGGGCTAATGCGGGGTTACTTGCGGCGGTTTTTTTGAAGCAGAAGTATATGTCAAAAATATATTTTCTTATCGCCTGAAAAATGTGAAGGGTATAGATGAGTTGCCAGCAATTCTTGATTTTAAGAAAAAGAAGGTGTTATGCCCACTCGTCTGGTAATCTTTGCAGTCAATTTTTATACGAATGAGAGGATCGTAACCGAAAAAAGATCATTCATATTATATAAATTCAAAGGTTAGAGGCTTTTGTACGGCGCTGCGTGCGGTAATCCATGAGACTACAGGAAATGGATCTACGTTTGCGGCCATCATATGCGAGGATGCTAAAGGCATACAAAAAAATTTCAATGATACAGAGTATTGATGAGCCGCTGATGAAGCATTGCATTTTTACGACAGGAACGGTATTGATATCACGGAGTGCACTTTCAAAAGCAGATGTCTTACCAGGATGTTTTGTAGAGCCGGTATTCAATTCAGAGAAGGCCCGGTGGCAGATCGTTGGGGCGACAGGTTTTATTTCCTGGAAGCATAAGAAGGAGGGGAGTGGACTGCCTGGCAGCAGACTTAGGCAGGAAAATTTATGGCAAAAATAATGAAGGACACGGCGCAGGAACAGGCTCTTTTGGAAGTGGCTGACCTGCTTCAGCAGCTTAAAATATTGGATAACAGTACAAAAATCCAGAATCTTCGCTGAGCTGTACCTATCGTGTTGGCGGTGGAAGAATGCAGCGCCTTCCAATTTCAGAAAACTATCTGGTTAGTATGATTGCAACGGTTCAAACTGATCTGCAGAAGAAAATAAATAACCTCTGTAAAAAATATCGCATTGAACTGGAAGCGGATGAATCGGCATTGATGGGGACGGGAATTGGAGATGATATTGAGTAAATTATCTTGTTATAGTTTACGGTTTCGACTGCTGCAGCTGACATGAAGAAAGATCACAAGGGATGATCTTTGACAGTTAGAAAAGCAGAAAAGACCGTATGGTAGAGAATTCATTATGTCATTTTTTAATTGCTGCCGGGAAAACAGAATTTATTGATGAAATGATGGAGAATTGCAATGAATAAAAGAAAATTAATTAGCCGTTATGCGGTTTTTCTTTTGGGAATCGTGATTATGTCGGAACCGGTCCTGTCTTATGGTTATACGATAAAAACAGCCGATAGAATTTGAGCTTTCTGCATATGGAAATATTTTAGAGGTTGCAGGACAGAATGCAACAGCGGAAGCTGATCCGAGGGAACTGGTTTCCTGGAAGGTTTATTTTGTAGATGAAGAGAGCAGACAAATCCAGTTATCTGTAATGCGTAGTGGAACGATTTTAGAGGGTGAGGAGCTGGTTATACCATATGCGAACAGTCTGATTGTAAATGGGCATCGCTGGTTGGCAAATGAGGACTCACCATATCGGGTAAATGTATATGGACCGGGTGAAAAAATCATCTATATCACTTATTCGGATGAAGGATCTGTCGGGGACGTAGACGATCCGGAGGCATCGGAACGGGAACGCTTTGAAATGTATCTTGAAAGGGCTAAAAAGCGGATGCGGCAATCGTTGGCAAAGAAGCAGAGGAGATTCTGGACGACCAGATTATTTGTGAAAGCAACGCCAAATGTTCTTATCGTCTGCGAAGCCTGTCTGCACAGATAAAAAATACGGTTGCCACTCCTGTTTATGTGATTGCAAAAGACTGTGCGGCAACAGGGATAATTTTGAAGGAATTATACAGTACTTCTGTGGAGTACAGCGCAAATCTTCTGGATACGATTCAGCTGGATGGAGCGGAATATAGAATTTACGTATTTCTCGTAAATAAAAAATTTGGAGAAACTTGTAGCCATAACTGGAAGCTGGAGAAGCGAACAGAAGCAACATGCCTGTCATCAGGATCAGAGAAATATGTTTGCAGTATCTGCAGTAAGACAGAAGTAAAAACGTTACCGGCTCTGGGGCATGTGGATGAAAATGGTGACTCCTCATGTGACCGATGTGGTAAGCGTACAGAGGAACAAAATGGCGGGGACCGGATCACGGCAACGTATAGGCCATCCCGGAGTGAATATCAGATGCAGTTTGTCTGTGTGAGTGAAAACTTCCAGAATGGCTATCTTTACATTTCAGATACAGGAATACCGGCAAGTGAATTTGGAGGTTATGGCCCCTTTGATTATATGCTTTCTAACCCCTACCAGGATTTTGTTGGTACATTTGCGGACTGTTTCAGTATTAAAGGACAGGCGCTGCTGCCGATTGATGCGGATGGTGCACTTGCGTATGCAGCTATTCTGTCAAAGGAAGAAGTGCTTGCATACCGAGGACAGATAGAGGGTGATTACATTACAAGAACCGTAGAAAATGGACAACTTGTGGTTGTGCATGAGAATGGATCAACAAGTCTCGTGACACCTACGGATGATATGCTGCTTCGCCCGGCTGTAGTACTCAGTGCTCCGGATGCCGGTACCGCGGATCCAATCTATTGGTCAGTGGGAGATGTACAGAAAGTAGTGATCGATCAGAAAACTTATGAATTTCGGTGTGTAGATACCAATTATTATGATAAATCCGAAAATCATCAGAAACTGGCATTGTTCCTTTGTGATGAGGTGATTCCCGGCAAATTATGGGAGTGAGTATTCCTATTTACCGGATAAAGAAGGCATTATGGGCCAGGTATTTCTTCCGGGGCCGGTAGTAAATTTTGGTGATGAAAGTGATTATAAGTATTCCAAGATACATAATTGGCTGAGCAAGCATCAGAATAGAATTTTTCAGAGCTTTAACTGCCATATTGGCGTAGACAGTGCATTTACCGGAAGCACAGGTAAGGGGCGGTTCAGTGAATTAAGCGACCAGGATTTGACTGTGCATAGTATTGGATATCAGAGACTGACAGCCAGACTTTTTTTAGTTTATCGGTGGAAGAGGCCTTAAAGTATAAAGATTATCTTTGGAAATTTGGTGATACGGATGCGGATAATCCGGAAGTGGTAACCGATAATTTCTGCAATGGATATTGGCTGCGTTCTCTATGGGGAATGCAGATGCCAATAGTGGGTATGCCTATATCGTGGATCTGGTCAATGGAATGATTCGGCCAGAGGCAGTGAAACCGGATGGCGGCAGTACAGATGAAGAGTTAAGGGTAACTACTTCGATTGGTGTAAGACCAGCCTTTGCGGTACCGCAGGGATGATCATAGAAAATTAGTAGGAGGAATTTGAATGAGGAAACGAGGCGTTGTGATCTTAATGGCAGCTGCACTTACCGTTTCTGTTCCGGCAACTGCGCTGGCTGATCAGGTTGCCGGTCAGATAGCTTTGAATGGGGAGGCTGCTTCGGAAGATGTTGTTGATGAGGAAAGTCCGGTGGACATGGATCAGACAGAAGAAGCAGATGATGAAAACCATGAAGAGTCGGAGGATGCGGGTTTGGAGGAGACGGATGAGGCAGAAGCAGGAACGGAAGAATCTGATCCAGAAGAATCGGAACCCGAAGAGTCAGAGGAAGAGGTAAAGGAAGCGGAAAAAATCTGATGAGAGCGGTGAATCAGAAAATGAGGATGCTGACTCAGCGGAACTGGAATCGAAAGAAGATGAGTTGGAGGACGAGGACACAGAAGAAAACGAAGAGGAGAAGGTAGTGGATGAGACGGAGCTGGCGGATGAACTCCAGAAAGAACCGTCAAAAAGCGCCAGAAGAGGAATCCGGGGATATGCCGGAAATCGGAACGGAAGAATTTACAGCATGGTTTAAGAAAAACTGTAATGAAGATTTTTTATGGGAGATGCTGGCAGAGCATGTAGAGGATGACACATTTTTTACTTGGGCGGTAGAACACGATAAGCTGTATTATAAAGCGTTTAAATCCTATCAGAAGATCCTGGAGAAAGACGGGCAGCCAGATGAAAAAATATCTTCCGAGGTAGATGCAGAAACAGAAGAGAACATGGCCGTACTGGATGAAGAGGTGGAGGAACTGACATGAAAAAACGTAGATATCGAAGACTGTTTGCGGTGTTGACTGCCGCGATGTTCAGTGCCTGCAATGTTTCTACCGCGCTTGCGATGCCACTGCAGGAACTCACGGAAGATTATCAGGACTTCAATACAAAGCTGGTTGAAGAGAGTCGGCCGAAGGATATTGGTAGTGATGCATTTTCAGAGTGGTTTTTACATATTTGGAAGAAGAAACTCTGTGGGACTGGTTTTACGGTGTTATGGAGGATGATACCAACGAAGATTACAGCGCACTGTATTCCTGGTATGAAAAAATCAGGAACAGATTGCAAAGCAGTTGGGGACAAATGCACCGGCACTTATGGCGAGTAGCGTAGGTGATCTTTGGAATAACTGGATCGACGGGAATTTTGATCTTACCGGAGACGGAACAGAGAACAATCCGTATCAGATTGAAGATCTGGAAGATCTGATGATCATGACACAGGCGATTGCAGCCGGTACAGGTAATTATGATACTGCCTATTATCGGTTAATGGATGATATTGATCTTTCTTTTGCCATTAACAATGGAAACTGGGAATCCAATCGGCTGGTATCAGAATGCAGCACAGTTAACCGGTAATGTATCCAACAGTTTTAAGGGTAATTTTGACGGAGATGGTCATACAATCAGTGGCTTGAAAATTGTAAATATTTCAAAAATCTTCAGAATGTTGGTTTTTTGGAGTCCTGGATGGTGCTGTTGTAAAAAGCTGGCCATCGAAGATGCCCGTGTATATGGATATAACCATGTTGGTATTATGGCCGGCCAGATAAAAAGGAGAGTCCGTGATCACGGACGTGACAGTTGAAGGAACGGCGGCTGACAACACATCGTCTGGTGGGTATGCTTCTGATGCAGCAGTAGGCGGTCTGGCTGGAAAAATTTCCGGAAGCAATTCTGGTTCCAGGACTACGATCGAAAATGTAACAGCAACCGTGAATACAGTGAACCTCGGCGCCACCAGTAAAACGGGCGGTATTGCTGGTGAAGTGAGCAACGCCTATATTGTTGATACCAGCGTATCCGCGACCGGAAATAATATCCTGGGAAGATATTATGTAGGCGGTATCGTCGGAGCAATGAGCAGCGGTACGTCCATTTACAATGTGTCCGTGGACGGAACAATTGGCGGAAACGGTGCCTACACGGTAGGCGGTATCACCGGTTATTATGAAGGCGGAGAAATTGTTGTTGCCCGCATGTTTGGAGAAATCGGAAAGACAAATGCAGGGACAGCAAGAGAAGGCATCTTTATTGGTACCCGCAAAGATTCCGTTGATATGAAATATGGCACAACCTCCGGGAAGAACCTGGCGTACTGGTTCACGACTGCGGCCAATAAGACTAAGGCGATTGTCGGAAGTGGAAAATCATCGGATACAACGGTTACCGATGCGGCCCATATTGGATACTGGAATGATAATGAAGTTCATTACTATTTGAAAAATGGGGCCAATGAAACTTATGATGCCAGCAGATATTTCTACGAAGAACTGGAAGACGGAATACGCAATATTGTAGTCACCAGGCTGGACCGGGATTTTACGGTAGCTGATTACGAGAATGGCCTGCCATTTTCCATTGATCATTATGCACCGGGAACGTATGGGCAGCCGGTGAAAGGCTATTTATTATCGGTTAGCCGTGTAGATGTAGCAAATTCCAATGGCACATTTGATCAGGATGTGGCTACTTTTACGGCATATCCGGGAGGTGCCAACAGTTTTTACCGGATCATCGATAAAGATAGTTCTGCTGCTGTCAGACCGGGAGAAACGGTCCATGTAACGACCGCAGCCAAGAATACAAATGGAAGCATTTATCAGATGGTAACGGATGAAAATGAACCTGGTGGCGTAAAGCCACCAACCTATACGGATGAGGACGGAAATCCGCAGGATATGACGTATCAGACCGGTGGAGGATATACGTTTGAAATGCCAGAGCATAGCACAGAGCTGGATGTAGAGTACATCAGAACAACCTCAAAACTTTCCATGGATCCGGCTAATGTGACGTTCCATGTGGTACAGACCCGGACCGGGGACCGGAAAATCCGACGGTGCAGACCGTAGTATTGATGGCAACAACAATCAGCTTGCAACTTATACCGGAAATGATCTTTCCGCGATCAATGTTAATCCGGTTACTGTAAATGCTGTACACAATGATACCGGAGCAAGTACGGATAAAACACACAGCTGGAGCATTGACGATTCTGATCTTGTAGTAAATGCATCCGATGCAGGTTATGTGGAGACGGCTGCAAAGATCAAACCGAATATGGCTGGTAGTTGGATTAATGGCTTGCTAAATAAAGCGGTAAAAGCGCAGCAGGATAACAATTACTTAAGCGCAATTCCGGCCACGGTAACCAGCAAAAATGCAATTTTGACAGCTTCAACCAATGCAGACACCTCACCGGATCATAAATCTGTTTACGGAAATGTGACCGTTACGGTTGATTTTAAGATTGTGGATGAGACAACGCTTCGCGTTGAGGGAGTGGAATTAAACAAGAACAATATTACCTATACCATTACCAGAAAACTCACTGGAGACCGGAAGAATCCGACAGAAACCATTTTTGCAGATGAACCTCAGATCCTGGCGGCAAGTCTCAGACCGGCTCAGAGTTTTACCCAGAATGTGCGTTGGGAGGATGAGAATCCAAAACAGTATTTAAAGATCACTCCGCAGGGAAGCTTTGAGCATGAGCTGAAAGTGGAAGCAAAGTATGATACGAATGGTGCTGACAATCCGGCATGGATCCAGAACGTCATCAATGCAGATAATCAGAAGCGGGATGCGGATCCTTATGAGAAGCTTACCGGAACAGCAACGCAAGTAGAGCATGTGACCGTTACCAGTGAGGATGCGACGAACGGACACCAGACAGCAGACTGCGAGGTAACGTTGAAATTTGTCACTGTGGATGAGACCGCCATTCACCCGGAAAGTGTTCGAATGGGCCAGAAGCAGGTGAAATTTGATCTTCAAGCAACTAAAGAGGGTGATGTTAATTCAGCAGTGAAAACGCGGACTGGATTTGAGCCGGTACAGCTTAGTTGTACCGTATTGCCGGATTGCAATTCCGATGCTTTACATACGCCATATAACCGTGAGGTGATCTGGTCCGTATCGGATACGGATGTGGCAAGTATTTCCCAGACCGGTCTTCTGGCACCGAACCCAAATGCACAGTGGATTAAGGATGCTGAGCATGTAGCGCCGTATACCGGAACCAAGATGATCAAAGCGATTGCGACAACCGTTGACGGTCAGAAGGTGGGAGAAACCACGGTGGTTTTAAATTATGCTGCAAGATGTATTGAGATGCCGGAAACAGAAACACTGGATTTGGTACTCACGATGACCGGAAGAAGAAACGCTCCAACCTATACATTTGGCGATATGCCGGAGAAACAGGTGATTGCAACAACATATCAGGAAAATCGACCGATTACTTACAGTTCTTCCAATTCGTCTGTGTTGCAGGTATCTGCCGATGGAACGATCAGGCCAGTTCAGGATGCTGGTCTGGAGTGGATCAAAAAGGCATGTGTAAGTCCGTATACGGGAACAATTCAGGCGGTTATTACCGGAACGGATGCGACTGGTTCAGACAGCACCGTTGTGACATTAAAAAATTACAGTATCCGACCAGACAACCTATTCATCATCCTCCAGCAGCGGCGGTGGAGGTGGTGGCGGTGGCGGAAGCCACAGCTCAAAGACAGTAGCCACTTCTGGAACAACACCTGCTGCCAGCAGTCTGCCGGAATATGTTGTGCGAGGAACATGGACAGAAACAGAGCAGCACAAATGGACGTTCTGCGATGATACTCGTACTTATGCATCTGAATGGGCAGCAATTTATAATCCATATGCGGATAAAACCAAAGATCAGCAGGAATATGACTGGTTCCGGTTTGATGAATCCGGTTATATGGTGACAGGCTGGTTTACAGATGTCGATGGAAACAGATACTATTTGAACCCGGTATCGGATGGCACACAGGGACGTATGGTAACCGGATGGTACTGGATCGACGGAATGTGTTATTACTTTAACCCAGTCTCTGATGGAACCAGAGGAGCCATGAAAAGAAATTGTGAAATTGACGGATATCAGTTAAATGCAGATGGTATCTGGGTTGTGAATGGAGTAGTTCAGACAAAATAAATATACCAGGTGTATTTATTATTTTGGTGGTGCCCTGTTAAGGGCACCGCCATTAAAAAAATAAGTGACCATACACAGGGGAGCTGCTGTTGGAAAAGCCGGGAAACAAGCAAGATGAAGAATTTGAGGAAGATTGGAAATTACTTTTTGAATTGTATGAAATTCTAAAAAAGAGGGTTGATGCCAGGGAAGAAAAGATGCGGGATTATGTAAGAAAAGTTGGCTTGACAGAGAAAGAAAAGAATAAGGATGAGCAGCAATAACAATGCAGAGAATCGTATGCTGTCAAAGGGATACGGTTTAGTTTCCGCAGGTGCGGTGTGTACCTTGAAAACTGAATAGTATGATAGCAAAAGAATATGCAGTATGGAAAATTCCCATGCTGCGGAATATGAATAACGTTTCTTGATTATAATTGAAATACTGGAAGCGCCGAAAAAGTGTTTTATATTCCAGATTAACATCCGAAAAATATTAAGATTTATAAAATAATGTCCGAAAAATGTCAAAATAATTAGAATTACAGCCGAAAAATGTTATAATTAAAACGGCGGTAGGAAACATATGCGTTTTGGAGGAGGTTTTTATGGAAAGAGAACTGTTTACTAAGTTGGAACGGTGGATGAGAAAAAAAGAATAGAAAGCCTTTGATCATACAGGGGGCAAGACAGGTCGGTAAAACATGGATCATGAAGGAATTTGGTGCCAGATTCTATGAAAATACAGTCTATATCAATTTTGATAATAATAAGGCGATGAAGGACGTATTTGAACTGGATTTTGATTTAAAGAGGATTCTGTCGGCAATTAAAATAGAATACGGAAAAAGTTTTCAGGCAGAGAATACCCTGATTATTTTTGACGAGATTCAGGAAGCGCCAAAGGCTCTGGCATCATTAAAGTATTTTTATGAGAACGCGCCACAGTATTCTATTATTGCAGCCGGTTCATTGCTCGGTGTTGCATTGCATCAGGGAACATCCTTTCCAGTGGGAAAGGTGGATTTTTTGAAACTCTGTCCAATGAGTTTTAGTGAATTTCTTTTGGCGGTTGGTGAAAATGGGCTGTATGAAACACTAAAGACCCAGGACTATGAGCTGATCAATGCATATGCAGGAAAATACGTGGATCTATTAAAAAAGTATTATTATGTGGGCGGAATGCCAGAAGTAGTCCAGACATATATTGATTCCGATGATCTATTTGAGGTACGTGAGATCCAAAACAATCTTCTCACGTACTATGAGGAAGATTTCAGCAAGCATGCTCCCAAAGAGGTTGTTCCGCGTATTATGATGGTCTGGAATTCGATTCCTTCCCAATTGGCTAAGGAAAATCGTAAGTTTATGTATGGAGCACTACGAGAGGGTGCACGGGCAAAAGATTTTGAACTTGCAATTCAGTGGTTGGAAGATGCAGGATTGATTTTGAGAAGCTACAGGGTATCAAAGCCGGATATTCCACTTATTGCATATATGGAGATGAACAGTTTCAAGATGTTCATGTTTGATGTGGGATTATTAACAGCGAAGGCCGGTTTATCGGCCAGATTGTTGCTTGACGGCAGCCGTATTTTGAAGAGTTCAAAGGGGCGCTCACAGAGCAGTATGTCGCGCAGGAGTTGCATGCAGCTGGATATCCACTTTATTATTTTGCGACAGAACGTTCAACGGGTGAAATTGATTTCATGCTGCAGGGAGATCTTGATTGTATCCCGATTGAAGTAAAAGCGGAACAAAATCTTCGTGCAAAGAGCCTGAAAGCTTTTTGTGATAAATATCAGCCGGACATGGCGGTTCGAAGCAGCATGGCAAATTATAAAAAAGAAGACTGGCTTATTAATGTTCCATTATATATGCTCGCTGAGTATTTAAAGAGCATGGTGCATGTAAATTAGGCTATGGGAGAAACAGGCTATCGTTTGGTGGCCTGTTTTTTTATTCAAACAGATTGAGATATTCATATTCCGCAGCATGGGAAGAGAAAGAAATTTCTATAATTGATGTTCGATAGTCATGATTTTTGTTCAAAAGGGCTTTTGAATCAGGTAGGTAGTTTACATATCATCATGGATCGTATACAGTGATTATAGAGCAGAGAAGGAGGGGAGAAGCTTTATGAAAAGACTAACCATTTTGTGTGCGGCTTTGACCGCAGCGATGTTTATGAATATGTCAGTATACGCAGGAACTTCAGAAGTGGCAGCAGAAGTCAGTGCCGGTACTGTATGTTTACCGGGAGCTGATTTAACGGATGTAATGGGCGGCGGTTTTATTTTCAGTGATCAGCATCCAGAAATTACGGATCCGGAATATTACTTAAAAGAATGGTACAATTCTCCGCAAGAAGGGGAACAGAGTATTTTAAATGCGCATGGAGAATATAAGACACCATACAACAATTACATGGATGAGGCATATCCACTTTTGCAGGAATTTCTTCATAGTTTTGACTGGATCCATGCAGATGAATATACCAGATACCAGAAAGCTTTTGAAAGAGTCGGGGCAGCATACCATGGAAATATCTATGATGCGGATGCGGGATACAATCGCAGTAAAGAGCGGTGGTTGATCCTTCGTACCAGACATGGGATGTGAACAGTTTTCAAATGAACTGGCAGAGCTTTGTAAGCTGGTAGGCGTCAGATGTGAAGCATATCAGTCTTCGGCCTATCATAAGCGGTGCTTGGTACAGATCGGAGAAATCTGGTACGTGGTTGATCCAACCAATAATGGGGTGAAGAACTGCAAGGCCGTTGATTATGCGGCGGAGAGAGATCGGTATAAAAACGAGTATTTTGCATCAGAAGAAGCGCAAAAATTGCAGGAACAGTTAGATTTACAGAAAAAGCTGAAAATGGGGAAATATCATGGCGCGAATATTATCGTACCATATGGCCAGATGTTTCTGACGAGCAAAGACAGGCGTGGCTCGGAATGACATATGATGAATATGAGCAACTTTACAAGTAGTGAAAGTGCTTTATAAATGGATATAGGAAAGCAAGCTATCAAACAAGGTAGCTTGCTTTTTTTTTTTTATAAAACAATCAGAAAATGGAGTATAAAGAGATGAAAAAATTTCGGAAGAATAAAAACGAATTTGTGCAGGAATATTAGCGTTTGTTCTTAGCGCATCGCCAATATTAAATGATATCCCATCATTTTTTTCTTTCCAGTGAAGCTGCAACGTATGGTGATACGATGCAGGCTTATATTAAGGACTCTGGATTTCGCCAGTATTGTATTGATGGAATGTCACCAAATAATGCATTGGGAGTGGCAGACCGATATGTGTATGTAAGTCCGTATGCATCGCTGAGCGAAGCAGAGGCTGGGCAGATATTTTTTGCACTGCTATCATTAGAGGTGAGTCAAGGCGGTAGCCAGGATATAAATAAAGTGTTAAATCAGCTAAATGTGGCTGCAGCATCTATTGGATTGACGCCTATGGGGCGTACTATGTCAAAGGATGATTTAAAGCTATATTTGCACAGCGCTGCCACCAGGGCAAAATATCCGTGGGTACAGGTCTGGAGTGATAATGCAGACAAATTATTGGAGGCAGCTGGGTTACTAAGCAGCAGTTCCTCCGGATCTACAATGGGTGGACTGGTGCCAGCAACTCTGGCAGGCCATACCACTCCGGAAACAGCGGTAGCCGCAGATGGAACCTTAAGTATTAAGTTTGCGCAGGACGGCTCAGATGCTGGGTTTATCCAGTCGGTACCGCTGAAATTTTCTGCAACGGGGGAGGCTGGCTCCTACGTATCTGAAATTCCGAATGGTTGGACGTATGTAAAACGGATACGGAGATCATCTTTACCAATCCTGGAAACAGTCCGACTCCGTTATATGTGCAGTTTGATCCAATAGGAACAAGGTATGAAACGGCAATGGGAACATTTGCTTCGGCCAGAGATTTGTCTGAACAGTGCCTGCAGCTGTGGGTGCTTCAGCAGTGTGCTGGTCAGCATAAGAAATTCCCGCGAATTGGGTTAGTGCCGGCCCAGCAGCATCAGAGACTGGCATATGTGGAAATGGCTCTTCCCAGTAGTGTATATTATGCGTCTGTGGGAGCATCAGGCGTTTTTGGTACGGGAATTTTCTGGGGCCAGCAAGGTTTTGGTGGGAATGGTGGAAATACGCCATCGTATCCTTCTGGAACATCCAGCAGTGGCAGCCTTGAATTTAACTGTTATCGGCATGAGGAGGACTGGACTTCTACATATAATACACAGCTGACTAAGTATGATCATGAAACAGGGGAAACTCTGGAGGGATCGAGTTTCCGGCTTTATGAGCGTTTTGATGATAAGGATCAGGTCAATCTGGAACGTGACGGAGCAGTAGAACTGTATGGTGGAACAGATCATGAAACGTATCTGTCAAAATACCTGGATAATCCGGTTGTATGGGATGATTATCGGTTTGTTGCGACCATTACGACCAATGAAGAAGGCTATGCATCCAATACTGTAGAGCATAAATATCATTACGATAAAACCTTCTGTGATGGACATCCGGCACCGACTTTTGTCGAAGTCCCGGAAGAGGAAGAAGATGAGGAAGGAGAAGTTACAAATCAGGACGAAATTGATGAAGCAAAGGAAGAAAACCGAAGACTTGCAAGTGGCTGGCTGGAATGTTTTGATGCGTGCGACGAAACTGCATCTGCAGGTACCTATAAGGTAGTCCACTTTCATTGGCTGATATCGGAAGTCAGCCAGGAGAAATCTCTTCCATTGCATCAAGCGGCGGCGAGGAGGGAAGTACTCCGAATGCAGGACCGACCAGTTCGGCATCCGGGGAGGATTCCTATGTGAATTCTGGCTGTAAGCAGGATGCAGAGGCGACATACAATAAATTTATTGCCTTGAAATACAGCTATACCTATCAGGAAGATACTGCGCGAAATGGGTATATTCTCCATGATCTGCATAATGATGACCTTCCAATCGAGGTGATCACAACGGATTCTTCGGAAAATGGTGCAAATTCATTTTTTGCGAATGAATACAGCAATCAGATCCAGATCAACGAAGATGCTGCTCCGGAGACAGATTCTTTCACGAGTAGAGTGGAGCAAGGCGCCGTTCATAGTATCACGGAGTCCGAATATGCGGAGCTGATGGGAGAAGATCTGGATGTTCCGGTACTGGAGGAAGAGAAGAAAGAAGGAATTCTTTCAAAGGCCATTTCATTTTTTACAAAAATATTTAAGATCGAAAAAGAAGTGGAGCTTGAAGAAACAAAGGCACCGGAGCGTGTGGACGGCTCAGCTGCGGATACAAAAAAAATCAGATGATGAGGAGTTTCAGGAGCATGAGACAGTGGACGGAGCGGATGAAACAACAGATTCCGACGACATTGATAATAAAAACTCATCGGATTCCGATGGTGAAATTTTGGATTCCACGGAAGCTTCGGATAAGGATGAGGAAGATCAGGAGAATAAAGGTGAGGTAGAGAATCCTGACGGCGGAATGTCAGATACGGACTCAAAAGATGAGTCCGAGAAAATGATTCTGGAACAGGCTCTGAGGACGTAGCAGAGAAAGATTCCGATACTGGTAATAACTCTGGAGATCTGGAAAATTCAGACAGTGTGGATGACGCAGCTTCTAAAGAGCCGGACAGCGCGGTGGGAGATGTGTCTGCGAGATTGGAAACCTTTGAAGGAAAGGTATTTTCCGGCTGGATTGAAAAAGGCATTCAAAAAATTTTCGGTATTATGACTGTTTACGCAGAGACAACAGAGAATGCTGCAGGCAGTGATATAGAAAAAAAGAGTCGGTTTCTGCCAGGGAAACAAAGGACGATGATTCTGAGGATGTTTCTGATGAAGAGGAAAGAAGACCGTCTAAAGAAGAAACGCCAATTCAGGATGTTGTAAAAGATAATCGTGATTTAAAAATGAGGAAAATCCATCAAAAGAAGAATTGGCAGACATTGATTCAGAAGAATTCCTTGATGATGATATTGAAGATGAACAGGAATTTATCGAGGATGAAGAACGGATCAGTGAGATAGAGGCTCTTGGCGGCAGGAAGGTAGATCTTGCGTCAGATTCCAATGCGACCTATGTGGCGTATGTGGAATTTACAAAGCAGAGGGATGAGGGTGGTCTGACTGTATCCAGAAGTGATGAACCGGACATTTCCCTTTATGCGCAGCTTTCAGGATCTGGTAAAGAATTATTTGAAAGTGCCTACAGCACGGCAAAAAGGTTCACCGAGTGTGGGCGTACTTATTACACCAGGCTCGGCGGACAATTTCAGTCACTGCAATGATGAAGATGGCTGCGGAAATATGTGGCGTATCTATGACCACCGGACGGAGGGAGAAATCCATATCAATAAGCGGGATTTGGATCTGGAAAATGGGGCAAACGACGCATATGATTCCTATGGAGATTCTCAGGGAGACGCCACTTTAGAAGGAGCGGTATACGGCCTGTTTGCAGCAGCGGATATCATTCATCCGGACGGAAAAACGGGAACCGTTTATATGGCAAATGATCTGGTGGCAGTCACGACAACGGATAAAAACGGCGATGCTTCGTTTATGGCCTTTACGGAAGCCCCAGGAATGATCTATGACTATGAAGAGGGTGAGATCGTGGATCGCGGCCAGGGCTGGAATGCAGCATCTCCACAAAATCTCTATGATCATGCAGAAACATACGATGGGTAGACGGCAGACGCAGATGTGGTAAGAACTTATCCGGATTATAAACTGGCGAATGGAAACTGTTGGATTGGAAGACCGCTGATCCTGGGGGACTATTACGTAAAGGAATTGACTCGCTCTGAGGGATATGAATTGTCGATTGGAAACCGAATGCAGCAGCAGACCAATCTGGGACAGGATGTAAATGCGGGAGTTCCGGGCGATTTGACCGGTTATGCTGGAATTGTGGGGATCCTTACCGCGGAGGAGCAGATCAGTGATGAACCGACCGGAGATGTGGAAGATCCTGACTACAACCAGTTGTTTTTACAGCTGAAAGTGAAAAAACAGGGGATTCGGGATTTGATCTTGTATTCCGAAATCTGCCGGAGGGATCAAAACTTTACCGGAAGGACAGTATTTCTACGACGAAAGAGGTAGAGGCCGGTACGGGTATCTATGATGAAGTGCCAGTCAAAAAAATATTTTTGGCCTGCCGGAGTATGTTGTGGCAGAAAACGATCATCAGTACCCGAAATATAATGCAGATGGAAGCATTAAAACCAAAACGACCAACGTGAATTTTACTGCGAAAAACGTAATCCGTGTGACCAGAAAAGGGTTGGATCCTGCGAAAGTTACGGATGTAATCCTTGCATCTGTGCCAGGAATGTCCGATGATGACCTTCTTTTAAGACTAGCATCTGTACCAGATGTGGATAATGACTTTGCGCTGCTTAAAATCAAGGTGGAGCAGGCGCTTCGCACAAATGGAAAAAGCTCACCGAACTATAAAAGAAGCGGAGTTGCAGCTTATTCGAGCATGGATGAGCTGGTATTTGACCGCGGTGTATGGGAAGGTGAGACAGATACCTATGGTATATCCGGCGTTAGCAGTGGAAACGCAGCTGATAAAACGGTATGCGGTTCTCCTCTTGTAACATTGACGATCAATAAGGAAGGAACAGACGGAGAGGCCGTATCGTTATCTTCACTGATTGTTTCGATTCTGGATTATTACAATACCCATGATTATTACAATTATGGTGGAGTGGACTATATCAAAGAAGATGCGGACAGCTGGACGGTCGGTTTATATGCAAACCGGACCAATTATCCGATGCTCTTTTATGTTCCGGCGGACAGTTCTTCTGGAGATGCAATGTTTTACCGGGTAGCAAGTGCACCTGCAGACCACAGTAAACGGCCTAGAGCCATTTATGTTGCATACAGTGAGGATGCCATTTATGATCCCCGCGGTGAAATGAAGAATTTTTCCGTGAACGAGAACGGCACCGTTAATGCGATCCTTTCCCCGGCCGTACAGGCAGATGAGAATGGGGATATCGTGAATGGTGTCGTAACCGAAACTGAATTTTATAAAACCGGGGAAACACCTCTGGATAAAAATGGCAATAAAATTCCGAAGGTAACCTATGTGGAGCGGACAGAGAAAATTTCCGTGGAAGTAAATGAATGCAAGTGGACGGAGATCCCTCTCACAAAGGAAGGTAATGTGTGGATCGCCCATCAAAATGGTAACTATACGGATGGATATGGAACGGAGCATAATGACGAGGCAGCAGCACGTTATGAATATACGCTGAAACTTCCATCCCGGTTCATTTCCCTGACTGAGCAGGATTGCATAGATTTTGGAATTTCAAAAGAACTTGCAGGCACCCAGGTTGGTAGCGCCGCCTATTATCTGGCAAAAGGTTCCAGTGTAAAAGCATACCTTAACTATCGCAGCCTTTTAGTAGGCCAGGAAAATTCTTATGTACAATCGGTAGCTCTTGATTATCCGGGCCAGGACTATGTATTTCAGGATGGTGCAGAGCGGCCGGGTACGAACACCAGAAAGGAACCTGTAGGTGTAGAAGAGAGGATCATCAGTCAGCAGATCAAAGTAACAAAAACGATTGATGAGAAGAGTTACCGCAATACGAACTCCTACAGTGAAGTCCATGAGGACTGGTGGAGCCGCTTATTTGGTAATCATGCAGGGGAATGGAGCATCGGATCATTCGGCCCAGAAGCTTGATAATTTCCGTTTCAAAACCTATTTGAAGTCAAATCTGGAAGCATTGTACCGGAATGAAAATGGAGAAATTGTATGGCAGGACCGTATGGGAACTGACCGGACGGATGCTGAGCAGCTTGCCGCAAATAAAGCATTTCCAATGCTGGTCAATAAGATCTATACAAAGGTTCCTCATCAGACGGATCCGCTGTTTAAAAATCCAATGATGCAGCGATTGCCAATACGGCTCTTTATGATTATCATAACGGTCTGATCAGTGATGAGGCAAACACGGGCTATACGAGACTGCTGGAAACGGCAGACTATCTGGTTGAGGACGGTGACAGCACAAGAACGGTCAAAAAAATTACAATTATGAGAAGTTTTTTGATGCGATCAGCGTTTCTAATGGAGATAAATGGGATGAAAATCATCCGACCTACACAAGTTATAAGCCGATTGGAAATCTCATGAACCGTACCGAAGAGCAGCTGGATAATGCCAGGGTATCTGACCGGGTGCGTCAGTTTGCAATCAGCTGGTACCTGGATAATGAGGTAAAAAACTGGTGCAGGAGGTGGACGCAGGTACTGGAGAGAAGGAGGCCAGTGCCGGTGCGACAGCATACAGTGAAGAAACGTATGATCTGGCACTCCGCCAGGCCATTATAAAGGCAGAAAACTATTTGAAGCCATTCTTTGCGTATGATCTTGATGAGCTTTACGCAATTCACTGGGATAGCGAGGCAAACGGAGGCAACGATCATGATACAACAACACTGGCTGCCAATACGATTTATGGAGATAAAGATCTTTCAAAAGATGGTGGGTATGCCTATGGGTTATCGAAATATTTACCGTATGGAACCTATGTGGTGGCAGAGCAGCCGCCGCATGTTGATGAACTGAAGGATTTTAAAAACCGACATTATCAGATTGATCAGCCAAGGGAAGTAACCTTGCCGAGTGTGTGTATGCATCTTATGATGCATCACAGGAAACTCCGGAAACGCTCAATTCTTTCTATAATTATGACTGTTCTGATTCCATGCAGCAGCTGGAACAGAAATATCAGATCCGGTTTGGTGAGGAGGACCATAAAATCCAGGCCCATAATCACCATGGGGATTTTGAAGTTTATAAGTATGGACTTGATCTGAATGAGATCACAAATGGGGTTCGGGCAGAAGCAGGTAACTATTTTGCATTGACGCAAAGCCCATGGCGGCCACTGAAAAATTATTATAATCCGGAGAATGATCGTTCTGCTGCCGAAGTTACCTATTATCTGACGGAGGGGCAGAACGGTAGAAAAGGAATTTCGGAAAATTACCGGTATAGTTCCCTGTCTGAAGATGCGGGACTTTCCGATGATGTTCCATATCCGGGTGCGGATATTACTGCAGATAACCGGTTAGGAATCCAGTACCGGGATCATGTTGCAACAATGACGGGAATGCAGACAGCTTATGAGGGGAAATATGCTGCCATGCTGGTTCCATACAGCGTGATTGCATCAACGGATGAGCAGGCGGAGGTGACAGATGAAGAGCCGGGCCAGGGAGGAAGTGCATCATACCGGGGATTTGCTTACGATAAGTTTGTGAACCGCTTCTTTACGGCAAAGCTTAGAATAGAGAAGATTGACTCGGAAACCCATGAGAATATCCTTCACGACGGTGCACTTTTCAATCTGTATGCGGCATCCCGTGATGACAGTGAGAGTGGTCAGGGAACAGTAAAATTTACGACAGAACCCACGCAGTTTACCGGAACAAAAGAATTCTTAACGGCAATGGGGTCTACCGACATCCGGCCGATTGCAAAAGGCCGACTTGCAAGGTGGATTGATCGTATTACCGGAAAAGAGAATGGCATCGGTGATCTGTATAGCGGCACCGTGCCGGAGGGTACACCGATCTGCAGTGAGGATGAGCAGATTGTCCTGGGAGATGAATACGGGGAATAAGACCGTGGCCTTTAAAACCTATTCAACAACCAGGGACAGCCTGATGCGGGATGAGATGACAGACCAGGGAGCGTCCTATCAGGACCAGAATGTCGGTTATCTGGAACTGCCACAGCCTTTGGGCGCGGGGGTTTATGTTCTGGCGGAAGTAGATCCGCCGGCCGGATATGCGCGGAGTAAGCCGATCGCGATCGAGGTTTACAGCGACAAGATTACTTATTATAAGGAAGGAACAAAGGATAGCCGGGTATTGGCAGTCGTTTATGAGGATGATGCGGACCACCAGACAACCAATGCAAACAAACCGGAAGACAAGGTAAACGTGGCGCAGGTCTATGTGGAGAATACTCCGATCCGGCTGGAGGTTGAAAAGGTAAAAGAATCCTATGTAGGAAAGGCCAATACGACGGCAGATAAGACGGTCAGCTACAAGATTTCCGGTCGTGTGGATGGAAAATACAGCGAGATCGGAAAAAATCCGGACCTGGTTTATGCGTATCGGGATGGAAAATATTTGGGATATGCATGGCAGAAAGGAACCCTGGAGTATTTAGAGGAACGCAAGGCAGCAGGAGAAAAGGTGGAAATCGTTTATTCCCACGGAACATTTGCGGGCTATGGGTATGTTACCAGGACTCTTGAAACTGCAGATGATGAAAATGGCTATGTAGCAGGGGCATTGATGACATTGTTTGATGCAATCCCTGTGGAGCGTTCTGGATTTGAGGGAGATGAGGCTTATAACGGACTGAAGATTGAAAAGAAATCTCACGAACAATATCACCAGAATGTATATCGAGCAGGGATATGCCGGAGAAAGTAGAGTTTGTCCGTGAAAAGGACGAGGCGGGTAAAGAACTGGAAGTGACTTTTTCGGCCGGTATTGATAAAGACGGAAACACCATTTCGGCAACCGGCGGGTATGGTCTGCGGTTACGTTACAGCGGCCAGATACAGATATCTTATATTATGATCTGGATGGCCTGGATCCATATCAGGAGCGGTATATTGACGGCCAGTTCTTTACCTATGTGTATGATAAAACGCATAAGCAGACGCCTGTGGAAGATGCAGAACGGGACCGCAGAAACTTTGAAAAGACTGATATAGAGCATTCGATGTATGTTTTTAAGGATGGAGTCCCATATTTAGAGATTACAGAAGGCGATTTTACAAAGGTAAAATACCGAAAGAATGATAAGCAGCTTGAAGTGGAGGCAGGCACCAAAATTTATCATTTGGATAAAGACGGGTACCGCGATACTTTGGTTGATCCGGCAACAGGAATGGCATATATCGAAGAAGGCTGTTCAGACGGAACGGTAAGAACTCTGGTATGGCCAGTTAATGTAAGAAAAAGATGAATTCGGAAATGTGATTGCCCGTGATAAGATCACGACTTCCCGTATTGCTACGGTGGCAGAAAATAAGGACGGATATGCAGAGGATGAAACGCTGGATGTGGTAAATAATTCCACCGCGGAGATACCGGATGCGGATAAACCGTCGTATACCCATGCGGAGTCTGGCCATATTACCGGAACCTGGAAAGGAAATGGTGAGCAATCACACGAGGAGAGCAGCGTTGAGCAGAACCGTTTTAATCAGGATATGAATGGTTCTGTCCTGGTAGATGACAATAATGGTGATTTTCTAAATGAACTCAATCCGGTCTATGATGACCATGGTTTGGTTTTGTATTACCAGAGAAGTTCAGAAACCTACAAAAAGGGAGAGGATCTTTATGACCGGAATGGAGATTTTGTACGACACCAGGATTCAGATAATCTGGAAGAATACAATCTGAACGCATATCGTATCAATGAACACGATGAACTGTATGATGCTTCTCAGGAGAAGAAAACACCGGAGCGGGAAAAATCTGCATCACCGGCTGGGTGAGGGATATATCCTTGAAAACACCTGGTTAAGCTCTGACAAGACTCCGAATGATCCATTCGATACATTTCAAACAGACGGACAGGCAGATGTTTTAAAACGCCTTCGAGCGGAACCTATATTTTGGAGGAGTTAAAGGCACCGGAGGGCTATGTAAAGGGGCTGCCTAGTGGCATTTCTGTAGCGGAGACGGGAGAGCTTCCAGCATGTTCAGATGGTTGATCGGACCACAAAGATTGAAATTAGTAAGATCCATGCGCCGCAGGATACCAAAATGCCGGTTCTGGATATGGACCATGAACATCCGGAAACGGGAGAGAAACCGTATGAGCGCGAAGTAGTGACTGGCGATATTGCTTCCTATACATACAGTTCTGTTCCTGGAGCAAAACTGGCACTGTATCCGGCCAGACGAGTATATAGTGCGGATACGGAGAAATATCCAAAGGGATATTATCTGGTAAAAACACAGGATACTCCGCTAGTTTGGGAAGATTCAAATAGTACTGCTTCCAACCCTGTATGGAATACCGCGGAGTGGAACAGTGAAAAATGAACCGGCCTATTTCGAGAGGATCCCGGCGGGAGATTATCTGTTGGAAGAGATTGAAACACCGGAAGGATTTGTAACAGCAGATCCGGTGGAAATCACGATTGGAGATCAGTCAGAAGTTGAAATCGTCTGCATGAAGAATGATACCACAAAGGTTGAGATTGAAAAATTCTTTACAGATGAGCACGGAGAGAAAGTCCAGCTGTCTGGGGCGGAATTTAGCCTTCATCAGGCAGTGGACAATGCAGAAGGGGAAATTATTTACGATGCGGATGGCACGCGGGTATATGATGCCCGTGTTCTGGCATAATTTAAGAGCGGCACTGTTGAGGATTATCAGAATTTCCGCGATGCATTTGAAAAAGCGTATGCGTCCTATGGTGTGGATCTTTCACTATTTGGCTGGAAGGAGAATGGGCAGGAAAAATCTGCAACCGTCACAGCTAAGACGGTAATGGATGCGACAAGCGCCGGAGGAAGTCACGACCGATTTGCAACGAAAGCACTCCTTACCATGATTACAAGCGACGGGGAGACTATACGCGTAGCAGTATCTGGCAACCTGCCGGAAACCGTCTTTGATTACCAGTTTGATTATCAGAAATTGAGCATATAAATGCTTACGCGGATACTTACCTTACGGACAGAGGCACCAGAAGGATCAATGGCCTGTCAGCAGGGGAAAAGTATGTCCTTGTAGAAACCAAGGCACCCTGATGGATTTTTAAAAGCAGATGCCCAGGTGATTGTAGTGGAGAACCGGAAGGAGATCCAGCAGTATCACATCGAGGATCTGGAGGGACAGATCTGGCTTTCTAAATCTGCTGTTGGTGTGACCGGGGAGATGGCTGGGGCTACCATGGCCCTGTATAGAGCAGATCCGTTAGGAAATTTGAACCAGTCCGATGAGTATCTGGTCAGCCAGTGGGTAACCGGAGCAGATGGCATTTATACAGTGACAGATAAAGTAAATGGCAGGATCCCGGAAGGATATCAGGTGGGAGATTTAAGGATTCACATCGAGACGGGCCTGGCAGAAGGCATCTATTATTTAGTGGAACTGTCAGCACCGGACTATTATACCTTAGCAGAGCCGGCACGATTTGAGTATCATCTGGATGATTTGGTACAGACGATTCGGGCAGTCAATGAAGCGGTGAAAGGTGCGCTTTCTATCACCAAGACTGGAGAAGACGGCCAGGGACTTGCCGGAGCAACATTTGAGATCAAAGCGTATAAAGAAAATGATCTGGATGAGCCGGTCACCACAAACATGATCTATGGAACAGAGCCAGTCATCACCGTGCAGGATCTTCCTGTTGGTGAGATGCGGCCAGATGGAAGCATCATTCCATATACATACACGTTACAGGAGATCGCAGCGCCGGAGGGTTATAGTGTAAATCCGGAAATCATCACCTGGCAGTTTGAGCCGAAACAGGGTGACGGCCAGAGCTTTGCCCATGAGACGGTAGTAATTCATCAGGAGAGCGTAAAGGATCAGAAAACCAGGCTGTATTTTAGTAAGCAGGACTTCGATGTTTTAGGGGATGACAATACAGAAGGTGCTTTTATAGATGGGGCAATTCTTTCCATTTATGAAGTGACAGGAAAAGATGAACACGATCAGCCTGTATATGATAAAGATGCACCGTTTACGACCTGGACCACCAGAAAATTGGAGAAGAGGCATAAGGTTATTGGACTTATCGCAGGGCATACCTATATCCTGGTGGAAGATACTGCGCCGAAGGGGTGGAATCTGATGAAGCCGGTACTGTTTACGGTATCCAGTGATGGAAGGAGTATCCAGGGCCTTTCTAACCAGATGGAGAGTATTGAAATCCAGCGGGTATCAAAGAATGATTATGAATTGGATACGATCAATCGTGATACCACAAGCATTGAGCAGGTAAAACTGAAGGGCCGTTATGTGACCCAGATATATTATGAGCTGACGGACGCAAACAAAGATCTGATAGAAAGCTGGATCGGTGCTGGCGAGGAACATGTGATAAGAAAACCGTTCGCTTCTGTGTCAGAAGGATCGGCCTATACCATCACGGAGTACTGCAGGTATTCCGATGGAACGGTTCTTGTGACGGATCGGTTCACCAAAACATTCTGGTTTGATGAAAATGGAGAGATTAAAATTCCAACCAGAGAAATTGACCATGTAAATGAGACCTTATCTTATGCGGACGGAACCAAGATTACCGCGTTTATTCCAGATGCGGATAATCAGGAAAAGCAGGTGAAAAATCCTCTGCAGAAAGATGATCTGGTAATAACCAGACTGTCTGCGGATGGTGCCAGTGCATTAGCGCCGGATCAGGCAATTTTTGAAAGAATTCGAATGATCAATACGGATCACAAAACGGCAGATATGGTATTAACCGTGACTGTCGATGCAGATACAAGCATTATTGATCCGGGAACAGGAACTTTCGACGGAGAAAAACTGGTATTCCATTTTGAGAGCGTGGCGCCGGGTGAAGCTGCATACGCTGCTTTTTTATAACACAGGTAAGTGGTGAGGCATCTACGATTGAGGCGAAAGCAGAATATAACGGAATTGTAAGGGAAACCCAGAAGACAGTGCCGGTATTAACCTATGGAAAAGTAGTATTGTTCAACGAACTTACGGGATCTGGAAAGGAGCGGTATAAAGATCAGAAAACATCATTTAGGGTAAAACTTTATGACGCATCGACAGGAAGGGAACTTCCAGGGACCTATTCATACAGCGGCAGCAGGACCGGCATGATAAAGAGTGGCGATACCATCAGCCTCTCTGGTAATGAATATGTCAAGATCGATCCTGGTTACTATAAAAATGTGACCTATGAGATTGAAAAGATCGAGAATGGCCTGCACCATACGGAGAAAATGACATCCGGAAGTGTGGATGTAACTCACGGAAACGGAGCCAGATTTACCAGAAATATTGAGGATACGGCGAAACGCACGATATTTAAGCAGGGAGAAACCTATGTGCTTACGGAAGAAACCGTATTCGCAAATGGGGACAGCCTTCCGACAAATAAGATCAGTACAATTCTGGGCCAGTCTGTGAATGTTGAAGGCATTGCAGCCGCGGACCGGAAAACCAAAGTTATGATCTCAAAGACGGAAATTGGCGGTGGTAAAGAGCTTCCTGGCTGTGAAATGGAATTATACGATGAGGAAAATAATTTGATCCACAGATGGACCAGTTCTGATGTAGCGGAAAGCCTTGAAGAATTCCTGGAACCGGGAAAGACCTATAGACTGGTTGAAAAAAGCCCGGAACCTGGATATTCCTATGCGGAAGATATCACCTTTACCGTAAATGAGGACGGCACAGTGGACCGTGTGGTTATGGTGGATAAGCCTACTCACATCGTGTTATCTAAAAAGAAGATCACAAACAGTGAGGAACTCCCGGGAGCGCTGCTTCAGGTTGTGGATAAGGACGGAAACGTAGTAGAGGAGTGGATCTCTACGGACAAGCCTCATGAAATTGTTGCAAAACTGGTAGTGGACGAGAGTTATGTGCTGCGAGAGGTTCGGCCTGCAGACGGCTGGGCATATGCCGAAGATGTGCCGTTTAAGGTGAGTCATGACGGAACAGTTGATTATGTCAAGATGGAGGACAAGCCGACTCATGTTGTAATTTCAAGCAGGAGATTACGGGAAGTAAAGAACTTCCGGGCTGTACGCTGCAGGTCATTGATAAGAATGGAAATGTGGTAGATGAGTGGGTTTCTACTGACCAGCCTCATGAAATTAAGGAGAAACTGATCGCAGACGAGGAATATACACTGCGGGAGGTTCGTCCGGCAGACGGTTGGGCCTATGCGGAAGATATTCCGTTTAAAGTAAGCCATGACGGAACGGTCGATCAGGTCAAAATGGAGGATAAGCCGACGCATGTGGTTGTATCCAAGAAGAAAAATTACGGGAAAAAAGAAGAACTTCCGGGCTGTCATCTGGTGATAAAGGATAAGAATGGAAATGTGGTTGATGAATGGACCTCTTCAACGATACCACACGAAATCGTAGCAAAACTGATTGCCGGAGAAACTTATACACTTATTGAGATCCGGCCGGCAGATGGCTATTCGGTTGCGGAGAGCATTGAATTTACGGTATCCAAAGACGGCAGCGTCGATATGGTGGAAATGTTTGATGATGTAACCCATGTAGAATTTGGCAAGGTAAATCCAAATGGCACGCTTCTTAGTGGTGGCCAGATACAGATCAAAGATCTGGACGGAAATGTACTGGTTGATTTCGTGCCGGATGGTACGGTTTACCGGGTTGACGGTGTACTGAAAGCCGGAGAGACCTATGTCATACACGAAGTATCAGCTCCTGGTGGATACCGGGTATCTGAGGATCAGGAGTTTATTATGCCATTGGGTCAGGAAACAAAAGAAATCCGATTCGTGAATTTTGCGATCAATGGCGGTGGTGGCGGAGGTGGCACCACTCCGGGGAAACGCCAGTTGTCCATTCGCAAGTACGATCCAGTAAACCAGATCGGCGTGGCCGGAGCAAAGCTTACTGTTTACAGTGCGGACGGAAGCCTGTATTTAAAAGGTATTACGGATGAGAGCGGATATCTGACATTTGCTATGCCGGCGGATGGAACCTATACATATCAGGAAACAGAGGCACCGGCTGGATATTACCTGAACCCGGCTGTACAGTACCTTTATATTAAGGATGGTAAAGTAACAAATCCAGAAAACCGGACCTTGTATGATTATCCAAATGTGGAGGTGATACTTGAAAAGAAAGATTCAGAAGACGGCACAGCAGTTCCGGATACACTGCTTCAGGTGACTGATCCGGCCGGCCAGGTGGTATTTCATGGCAGAACGGATGAAGCAGGAGCGTGCAAGGTTCCGGCCGGTAAGGCAGGAACTTACCGTATCGTGGAGATCGAACCGGCAAACGGATATGAGCGGTCCGAAGCACCATGGCAGTTCCTTGTTTCATATGACGGAACCATTGCTGGGGAAACAACGCTATATAATGAAAAAGATTGATAAAAGGGTTGGTATCGGGCGGATCTATGCACATTATGAAAGTACGAATGGAAGCAGTGGATCCTATGGATTGGGTGTTCCAGACTGGCTGAAGCAAACCGAAGGCAGGAGATACTACAGATTCATTCAAATGGTATGTACTGGCAACCATCTTTGCGATGGGCGCAGGGGGACTGGTGCTTATCGGACGAAGGAAAGGAAAGAAAAAAGATGATGAGGCGTAGATATTTTAGCGCCCTGATGTTTACGGCGGTACTGGTATTTGCCAGTCCCGCCGGGAAAACCATGGCGAGTCAGGTATCAGAAAACCAAACGCAGAGTATTGCAGAGAATGAATGTAGCGGTGCCTTCTGAGGCAGAAAAGCAGGTTAGCGGCGCAGATGATGCGATTACCACCGTGGAAGAAGTATTTGGAGAGCGGCCATATTACGGTTCAGGAGAGACGGGTGGAAGTTATGTATATTATTCACAGGTCTTTCCAAAGGATGCGGATCAGGACCAATATCTGCCTGAGGAAGAGCATGTGGAAGGTGATGATACATACCGGTTAGTGGATTATGAGGTGAAGGAACAGTCTCTTTCAGGAAGGAAGAAGCATATCCGGGATACGTTACTACTGAAAGATTATGAGGGATCGATGAGATTCCGGAAACCTATAAGGTAGAAATTGCAGATAATCCGTTTCAAACCGTAACGGAATATACGTTGCCGATCAAAGAGGCAGAGCGGGTAAATGAACGCTGGGAAGATTCCTTTACGTTTGATATTGTCGTAGAACATGCAGACTCAGGACTATTTCAGATTGGAAATGAGGTGATATCACTTAATCAGACTGTGGATCCGTTTGCTGGTAATGAAGGGCTTTTATTAGAGCTGATCAGGGTGCCGAATGACGCATACCAGATTGATCACACGGCCTGGGCCGGTGACATGTATGAGCAGAATGGGATCCTGTATCGGAATGCAGTTGCTTATGGGAAAAAGCTGGTTTATGATCTGGAAATTTCGTATGAAGATGTGATCACCCTGCCGGAAGAAGAGGGGTATCAGATCCGGGCGCGGTATGAACTGCTGCCGAAGGATGCTTCTGTTATGTCGGAAAGCACATCAAAATCATCGGGATCCAATCACTGGGATTGGCTTAAAACCTATGGGAAGAGATGATAAAGTTTCTGAAAAAGATAGCAGAAACTGTAAAAAGCATCCGTACATTACGGCGGTTGTATTTTTCCTATTGTTTATCGCAATCATATTATACCTTGCTGTCAGACGCAGAACAAAAGATGCCGAAGAGCCGGAGCATGTTTCAAGGCGGTGGCATCGCGGTCCGAAACGCGGCAGAAGAAGGTAGATCTAGCTGCGTGTGGTGTCACAGCCATACGCAGTTTTTTAAAAAGAAGAATTTAAGGAGGGTTGTGTTGAAGCAGAAAATCGGTTTTTTAGTATTGAAATCAGGTGGAAACGAAGAAGCGCGCTATTTATATCCAACAGTATTATATCATTTAGCGCTTCGCTCCAGGATCAAAAGAGAATTAGAAACAGGAAAAGTGCTGCGATGCTGCTGCAGAGAGGATGAGACGGAAGTGACAGTCAATGAAAATTTGGAACTTCAATTTTACGCGGCAGACATGCAGCAGCATGCGTAGAATACGTTCGGCAGCTTGCTAAGTATTCAAAAGCCGCCGGTGTCATTCCGTTCATCTATGGGCGTGGATTTTCCATACCGGTTGCCTTTAAGTGCAAAAAAAAAGGGGCCAGAAAGGAAGCAGGCATATACTCTGGAGAAGCGCTTGACCTGTGCAAGTGGAAGCGATTTGATCTAACAGCCCCTAAACGCGATCATTGCCGCCAGAGCATTCGAAATGTGTGTGCAGACAGGGCAAATGACGGCGGATGCTGTGCTTTCCCAGATGGAGTATGAATATGGCTTATATCAGTATGAGGACCTAGATGGTGCGCCGATCTCGATCAATAGTTCACTTGTACTTACCCGTAGGGCAAAGATTGGAGAAACGGCATTCTTTTTGTGGAAAGGTGCGTAAAATCAGCGATCAGTATGGTGCCAGGATATATTTAATCTGTGAAAATGATTATGGGAACTTTAATATTTCGCTTCCTCGCGTGAAGTGGGAGAAGCTTACTTCTGCTATGTGCCGCAGTGATTGTGTGGTCTGCTGCATTACCGGGTTTGTTCGGGAGAAAGAAATCATTCCGTTTAAAAAGGGGCATTATGACAAAATCACGAAGACCTCAACTGCAGGAAAACAGGAGGCAAAACGTGTCCTTGAATTTGCAAGCTTTACTCTGTTTTATCTGAATGAATATGGTCTGATCGGTGGAAGTGAAGAGGAATTGGCAGCGGTGAGTGAACTGATGCGGCAGGGGAAGCATGTGATCAAGCCATATTACCCGATTCCGGGATGTGACAAAATTCCAAAGTATTATGTGTTTTAAGAATGCAGCAGGAAGGAAAATAAATGCACTATATCAAAGGATGCCCATGCCTGTTTAAGGTGGCGTGGATAGCAGATCATGCACTAAAAATATCTATGTAATTCAGAAATGCGCTTCATGTGGATACACGAAGGAGCAGTGTGATTATGTGTTTGAAGAATTAAAGAGCATGAAAATAGTAGACACAAAGCCAGAATCAGCCTACATTTCTGATTTATACCAGACATATGGGGAACTGCCATTTCATTGCGAAGAAGTGGATACAAACTTTCACTTTGAACCGGAATGTCAGGAAGTAGATTTTGCAAAATAGGTGAATTCTCGAAAGAGTTTTGCAATTGTCAGCTTAACGCGGAACTGCAGGTGCTGCGTTATATGTTTCATAATCCGACTGTTTCAATGATACGGAGAAATGTATTTCACATGCAGGTTTGCATCATTTTAGAACAGATGGGGCACATAAGAGGGTATGTATTACCGGTTGGAGAACAATTATATAAAGCGTTCAAAGATGCCAGGAAGCGTACCTCTGCTTCATTCCTATATGACAAAGAAAAGCTGCTGGATCATATATTAAACGGAAATCGGGGAATACTGCCAGAGCATCATGCCTTGGAAGCCAGAAAAATTCTGCGGAATTTACTGGATGCCATTTTAATAGAGAATGAGGTGTGTTCGGCAAAAAGGTATGAGGATTGTCTGAAGAAACTTCGTGCTGCACCTGCTTATCAGGGACGTGAACGACAGCAATTCTTTGAAGATATCTGTATATATGATGAAATTCCTTATCTGTTTTTTGCGTCAGTAGCGGTGGAATTTGGTCAGAAAGATGATAAACAGATATGTTCTGAAGAAGCACACTCTGCTCATAAAAAAGAAAATATTGGTTCCTATATACAGCGACAGGCCGGCTTTATCACTGGAGGAACTGATGAGTCAGGCGAGCATGAGTGCAGGTTTTTAGGGCATGAAGCGAAGGAAGAAGAGAAAACTTCGGGACTGAATTGCCCGGAAAATTCCAGTAAGCCCGTTCCGGACACTCAAAAAAATAATCATAAATTGCCGTTGGATTCGATAAAAAATGATCCCAAGGCACATATGGAAATCCGAGAAAAGCGGGTGTTTCCCGGAGAAAAAGTTCCATTCCGGTTACCGAAAACAGCAGAAACTGTGCCGAAAAAATGTAGAGTATATGCTTGATTTTTTCACCAGGTTCTGACCATATAAGTCAGACATCGGAGAGTGAGACAGAAGCAGGATCGGATAAAAATACAGCACAAAATGAGGAATCTCAAAAGGTTTCAATGGCATTTGTGACAGATGAAGGCGCGCTGATTGTGGAAGACGGGGATGTGATAGACATACACAATGAAGACTTTTTGCCGTTTTCCACCGTAGTATCGTTGGAAGAATGGCTGACCATGGATTATGCGAAGCGGGGAAGGCAGGAAGGGCTATTCATAACGGTTGCGTCACGAAGATGTGCCTATTTTCTGAACAAAAAGATGATCAAACCACTTGTGTTTGAGTATCTGCTTCATGTGATCCGGCGGCCAATTTATACATATTCGGTATACCTTGTGTGGCGTATCCTTTCCATGAACGGACTTGGATATATCCGGCCAAAGGTAAAAAGTTTATTCGTTATCGGCTCTTTATAATGCCGTCCAGGGGACAGACCAGTTGCAGCCAATGGCAGATATAGTGAAAGAAACTGCTCCCGATAACAGTAATGTGTATTCCGTGACAGCACTATATAAGCGCTATGTCACAAGCAAAGAACCTCTGCTGTTATCGGAAGATATAAGAAAGCTGTACCGACATTATGTAAATGTAGAATATGCTTTTTGGCACATCACGCGAATGTCAGAATGGAGATTTTTGTGCCGAAAGACCTTCCTGTCATGCGAGTTTTCGCCATTTGATTTGGAAGAAAAGAAGAAGGATCAGACCTTTATGTGTTACGAAATTTCTCCAGATTTGATCCCACAAAATGCACTGTCAGATCTATTTCTGGCAACGAGATATACCATTGTGCAGGCATTAACAGAACCGATTTTTATACGTTCTAATGCAAAGTTGGTGGCGCTGAGGCAAGCAGTTTTTCGTTGATAGTCGATACCAGAAACCGTCATATCATTGATGAAATGGATCAGATATTAATGAGCCGGTATGCGCATTTGCTGTCTGAAAGCGGATGCAGGATGCCAGTGATAAAACGATACTGGATTTGAAAGATATGGGGCGGATTTTTTGTGCCATGTGCGTGGCGTAATCCAGGTGGAAAACGCTGCGGCCTGTGCATGGCATAATTATGTTGTGCCATGTACAACAGAAGAAACTGCGCCATGCACATGGAGCTTATACAGTAAGAAAAACCTATAGAAGCCTGAAATAATGTTTTTAAACCCATAAAAAGGAATACATATAAAGGATATTTTTAGAGCTGAAAATCCAGAAGCCAGGCCCCATGAAATATGTATGAGAAAAAATTAGAAATAAATGAGAGTAGATGAGGTGGTACATGTTACATCTTCGAATGATTTACGATGAGATTTTAAAAAATAGTGTATTTGCAAGTTCCAGGCCCGGCCGAACCGATGCAAGGGTGATTTTAATTCTGGCCCTGCTCTTAAAATATAAGCGCCTTAGGCGGAAGATGATCCTATTCTTGATTCAGCATATTGATCCGTGTATCCAGGAAACTGGAAGCATGGGGCAGCGGACGGTCAAAACGTGCATTGAACGGGGCTGGATAAAATGCAGGAACAAAGGGGAGCGCGGGAGAAAGGGCTGTATTCCATTACTCAGGCTGGAAAGAAGCATCTTTACGAATTGATAAACGAATATTTCCAAGGAGAAACCGTTCAAAACATGGTTTCGGTTCTGGATACGTATGCTGCAGGCAGGACAAATATGGAATTATCCCCGCATAAGGAAGCAGAGATCGCAGCGGCGCTGAAAATGGTACTCTCTGATTATAGAGAGAAATGGACGCAGCTGGAGTTTGAAGTTCCGTATTCAGTTGAAATGATGCGGGAGTATAGCGGCCAGGCGAAGAAGCGTGGAGATATCTTTGCAGATCTAAAATTGTCATACCGATGCACGGATCACTTAGAAGAACGTCCACTTTGTATAGAGATTGATATGGGAACAGAGCGGGTAAGTACGCATGGTGGATTACTTTTTAAATGCAATGCGTATGCACAGGTAAACCGCCGGATGCGGCAAATCTCCCTGCATCAGGCAATCAATGTGGTGTTTGTTTTCAGCAATGATCCTGCGGATGATCTTCAGCAGACAGATCTTTTAAAATTTGAATCCATAAAACGTTATCAACAGCCGCTGCTGCCATTTCTGTCCTTTATCTGCAGGCAACAGGATTCAGATGCTTCTGTAACTTTGAAAAAAATGGAACAGGCCCTGGGAAAGGTAAAAGAATGTGATGCGTTTGGCTATGAAAAGAAACAGTTTTATCGAGATGCAGAATTCTTTTTGCATGTTTTAAAGGAGCAGTGCAGTAATCAGGAGCAGGCCGGAGAGAAAGAAATCCTAGCTTGTATGACAGAAATATCGGATTTCTGCAGAAATCATTTGGAAACATCCAGAACAGAATACAGCAGGCAGTATGCTCTGAAAAGAGAATGGACCTGTTTGAACAGATCAGAAAGAATAATTCGTATGCGTTGGAGGGGTTGAGGAATGGAATGAGCCTCTCCTGCAATTCCCATCAGGATTTTGAACAGGAAATTCCATTTTTATTCCCGGAGCTATACTTCCGGGATCAGTTTGGAGTCTTTCTTTATCATTTGGGTATTACCAGGGAAAATGTAAAGGTTTCATCCGTGTATGCCATTCCGCTGTTTGAAGAACAGGACGTTGCAGAAATTGGTACAGTTTACCGATGCGTATTTATGGTTGGTGAGCTTACGGTCCTGATTGAAAATTTGAGTTCCGATATGGGCGGCCTTATCCGGGCAAGGGATTATGTACGGCCCCGCCGGCCGCCAGAGAGAATACCATTATGATCATGCTGATGAATGACAGGGAGGAACTGGCTGACGGGAGCTATCTGAAAGAAGGAACTTTATATAACCAGTGGGGCAGTGAGGAGCACATCACGGATCAGGCAGCCATGGGTATGGCCTTACTTGCAAAAAAAGGTGGCACCGACAATGACAGCATTCGGCACCGGTTATGCTTTTGAGTCTGTTCCGTTTCTGATGAACTCTACACAGGATTATATCATGCTTCATTACTCAGAATTTCTTCAGGCACTTCAGAGACCGGTGCGGCCCTGGATACGAATGGACCTGTATGTGAAGGAACAGAACAAGGTGCCATATATTCCATTCCTTATATACCGTACAGGAGAACATCAGGAAGAGGAAACATACAAAGTTCCATTTCATAAAGAAAAGCAGTATACGCCGGTTGACTGGAGGGGTTATGCAATGATTAGAAAGACTGTTGCCATGTCGTTGATCCTGGCAGCAGGTATCTGTGTTTATCAGGGATCGTCTCCTTATATAGAGGCGCGCATGGAACAGGAGCATTTGAAACAGGCAGCATTTCCCGGAAATGAAGGAAACCTATCAGAAGAGGAGGGGCGTAAGGGGAATGGAGCAACCAGGGAAGAAACGGTGCTTTATACTTCACCGATAGATTTTGAAGTCTTAAAGAGTATCAACCCGGATATTGTTGGCTGGATACAGATTCCTGGGACAGCTATCGATTAGCCCATTTGCTGGCGGGCCGATGATAACGAATATTATATGACGCATTCGGCAGAGGGCAATAAGCGGGAATTTGGTGCCATTATGCTAGATGGATCCAATTCCTCTGCGGCAGAGGATCATCTAGTTGTACTTTATGGACACCATATGCGCAATGGGACGATGTTTAAAGATATCGTCCGGTATACGGATGCGGATTATTTGAATGACCACAAATCAATTTATTTATATTTCCCAGACAGGGAAGAGCGATACAGCGTGATCAGAACCATTGTTTGCTCAGCAAAAGTTTTGAGCCTTCGCAAATGGTGAAGGAAGAGCTACTTTTCAAAGAATGGTGTCGCAATTCATGGAATGGATTGCCGGAAGAGACAATTCAAAAGAAAATGCTTGCACTGGTGACTTGCAGTTATGGAAGCAGGGATGAAAGGACAATCTGCTTTGCGATGATCGAAAAATGAAGGACAGGAGGTGATGTTCCTGCGCGTTAGAGGTAGGAGACGGTTATGAAAAAACGGATATTCGGACGAATGATAAAAAAATTAAAGTGGCTTGTGATAATCAGTGTGGTGCTTGTTGCATTAGGGAACGGTTGGAATTGGTATTGCATCGGTATACCACATGAAATATGCACTGAAGAGTCTGTTCAATATGGAGTTCAACACGGGAAGTGATTTCTGGGCTTATGGAGATATTTCATCCTATAATAAAATCGGAGAACGGGCAGTTGCGATAGCGCGGTCACGTTTGAATTGGTCTTACAGCCAGGCAAAGAGAACCCTGGAGGGATCCTGGGACTGTTCTTCCATGGTTGCACGCTGCTATCAGGAGGCCGGCTTTGACTTAAAGGCTATCATGGGAGCACAGTGGTGCATGACAACGGTTGGGTGGAAGGATTTTGCGATGAAAAATAAACAGTTTATAGAAGAAGCGGATCTTCAGCCTGGAGATGTGATTTGGTATGGGAGACCGTCTGGTAACCATATGATGATGTATGCGGAAATGGGCAGGTAATCCATGCAAAGGGGGAAAAATACGGCACTGTATATGAACCATTGGCCAATACCGGCTATCGGTCGGCAAGACAGGTTTATTTTTTCCGGCCTTATCTAAATTTGTTTGATGAAAGTACCGATGATTCCTCATATGATGCTTTTTTGCAGATTCGTCCGGGTATGGGCCTGATAATGGAATCGTCATGCAGGTACCGGGAGGAACGGTTTGGACCGGCTGGACGGTATTTGAGTCGGGAAGGGAACGGTTTAACCTGGCCGGAAGCGATGGTGGATATGCGTATGGCTGCTATCAGTTCGATATCGGGTATTCCCTGGTGGATTTTTTGAAATTTTGCGTTTTCTATAATCAGGCACATTATGGAGCGTTCCAGCACTTCATAGATATGTTCGCCATCGAAAGCGGCTACCGAAAGGAAACGGATACAAAGCCGAGTATGATAAACCCGCCGTTATATTCAAACCGTGCATCCCTGATCAATGCATGGCATGCCGCTTACATGAATTACCCAGATGAATTTGCCGGACTGCAGAGCCGGGACCGCCTACGAAGCTTACATTACCTGCCGGCGCAGCGTGGCATGCTATCCAATTATGGCATCAATATAAAAGAGTATAGCCCGGCCCTTCGGGGGGACTATTTGGTCCCTGGCCATCCGAAATGGAGCGACCGCCAGTAAGGATAATACAAAGAATGGTTTACGATCCGCAACGAGTACATATTCTCGGGATTGATGAACGGGAATGGCTTACCAAAATATATGAGGCAGAGGCAAGGCGGCATCCGTCCCAGAGAAACCGTTGGGGAACGGAGCAGCTGGCTGCCTGCTTCGCCTTTATGAATGGGGCCACACATCTGGGCGGCCTGGATGGAAATTATGACGGGGCATTTATTGGATCACTTAATACGAGCGCAGCAGCAGGTGGTGTTTCCAATGCCATGATGTTAAATGCCATCAAAAATGATGTGGTTTTGACGGAGAGCGATTATCGGATCCTGAAGATAAAACGGATACGCTTCTGTACCTGCTGCAGAAAGCGTATGACTATGAGACCCAGTACATGCTGCAGCGTTCCATTACTGTATACGGATTACGGGAATACCAAATCGAACATGAAGATGAAGAGGGAAGCTGGTATGAAGATGCTGAGGAATATGTGAGTAAACAGATCCTAGTCAGCAATGAAGATACGGAGTGTATGTCCGGCTGGACTGGCAGATGCTCTATATGTATTCCATTCTGGCATCCATGGGAAGAGAAGACCGCGGGGAGACCGAGGAGTATGGGACTGGGAGATCACAGTAAAAGATGTGGATGTGGCATTTGATCAGATCGCGATGAAATATGATTATGCTTTCAATGTGATGACAGATGAAAAAATCCGAATATGATTTTGGAACCTGCCAGAGTCTGCCGCATAAAACGGAAATTTACGGAGACCCGGACACAACAAGCGGAAGATATACCTGGTATTATCCGAACAGCCTGCTTGCAGCGCCCTTCCGGCTATTCTGACCTGGCATATACGTATTCTGGAGGTGAGATAAACGGGATCGCTGGAAACCTATCAGAACGAACGCTATGAGGGGATACCGGAGGCACTCACGCGGTATTATAATTTTGACCGGTTTCATACACTGGCAAAGTATATGCCGGGTGGAACTGAAGCACTGAGCCGTTATGAGGCGTATAAATCAAAGGGTAATGGAAATCCTATTATTTATAGTGGAAATTTTGAGGTGAGTATGGGTGAATGGAATTTAGTCTTTGAATAGTAATTTATTATGAGTAAACGGTAATAGTACAGGAATTGCAAACAAAAAAATATAGAAAATTAGATATGATAATTTTAACAGGGCGCAGAATGTTGTTATATGATAATGTTTTGCGTCCTGGTTTCATTTACAGAAGAAACATTGTAAAGAGTACAGATATTATAGTGAATGGAAAACAAAAGTGTTTGGATAATGTATAAAATTTTAACGAGAAAAACTGGCTGTTTTGCACAAAATAAAAAAGAAAACTGGAAGAGAATTGACATACTTATGACATAGTAGTAATATGTAACCATGAACGTTCGTAAATAAAAATAGCGTTCTATATAAGAACGAATAAGGAGGGTGGATGTGAATTGTTTCAAAAATGCTAAAGACTTTGTAACTTAATCTGTAGTTTAACATTCTGGTCGGCAACTGCAAAATAAAAACTCGGAAAACACGTTTATTACTGTTGTACCGTCGTTGTACGGTGGGGAGGAAATTTCTATGGGAGATTCAAGCAATAAAAGTGAAAACATATGGAAAAAAGGAGTAGCGCATGTTATTGATCTGCTATCTTCTTTGTTTCTTCCTTTATTAATCTCATGGTTTCTGTGGGAATATTAAAAGGTATTTTGGTACTTATGGTTGCAAATGGGATAGTTACAGATGGAACAGCAACTTATGATATTCTGAATGCCATGAGCGACGCGTTCTTTTATTTTATTCCGCTGTTCTTAGCTTATACTGCAGCAAAAAAATTTGATGTAGAACCGTTCTCGGCAATTTTAGTTGCGTGTATTCTTTTACATCCCAGTATGACTACAGTTATGGCAACAGAGGAACAGCCATCTTCTTTGGGATTCCTCTGAAAACTGTGACTTACTCTGCTTCTGTAATTCCCATTCTTCTGGCTATTTACTGTATGAGTTTTGTTCAGAAGTTCTGTTATAAGGTAATACCGGAAACGTTTCGATATTTGTTTACGCCTCCGGTTTGCGTGATTGTGATTGTTCCTGTTACGCTTCTTGTATTTGGACCGCTTGGAAGTTTTGTTGGCGGCTGGTTGGCAAAAGGATATGAGTGGATTTATAATTTAAGTCCCATGGTGGCCGGTATGTTTATTGGTGCTTTACAGCCGTTTATGGTTATTTTGGGGCTTCACTGGGGCTCTTCCCGATTGCGCTGAACAATGTGGCGGTATATGGTTATGACACAATTATGGCATTATTCGGCGGGGCCATTTTTTTGCTCAGGGAGGCGCAGCTCTTGCAGTGGCAGTCAAGGCCAAGGACGCAACATTCAAATCCCAGGCATTATCTGCAGCATTAACTGCTTTGCTTGGCATTACAGAGCCGGCTATGTTTGGTGTAAACCTTAGACTGAAAAAAGCCAATGGCATGTGCCTGTGTGGCTGGCGGCATCGGAAGTGCCGTAGCCGGATTTTTCGGATGCCGAGCCGTTTCATTTGCATTGCCTGCCCTCACGACATTGTCGGTATTTATGAGTCATGCCTTTGTTCCGTTTTTAATTTCACTGGTGGTTGCTTTTGGGTTAGCATTTGTATTTACAATGATAGTAGCAATTCCTGATTTAAATAACAATGAAAAGGAGATTTAACTATGAAGAAGATTGATGCACATGCACACATTTTTGAGCGTATTGCAAGTTTTGGGAAATGCGGCGAGTTAAGACCAATTGGAAACGGTGTATGTCGATGGGCCAATGGCGATGAAATGGCTATCATACCGAAAGGATACGGAGATAAAGAATTTATGGCCGAAACATTGCTGAAGATTATGGATGAAGAAGATGTCGAAAAAGCAATTCTCTTGCAGGGAAGCCTCTACGGATTTCAGAATGAATATGCTATGGAAACAGCGGAAAAATATCCGGATCGTTTTAAGGCTGCTGTAACACTGGATGCTTTCTGCAAGGAGGCAGATTCCATTCTTAATCATTTCATCAATGATCTGCATGCAAAAGTATTTAAATTTGAGGTGAGCGTTGGAGGTGGTATGATGGGATATCACAAGAATTTTTATTATTGACGGCGAACCTTTTGGAAAAATTTTTTTGAAAAAATCTCAAAAGTAGAGAAGGCAACGTTGGTTCTTGACATTGGCAGTCCTTTCATGGAAAGCTGTCAAGTAGAGGCTGTAGACCGTTTAGCGCAGAAATATCCTAATTTAAATATCGTTGTCTGCCATTTACTGGCACCAAGAAGAGAGGATGGAGCGGCTTTGGAAAAAGCTTTGCCTTATCTGAAACACAAAAATGTATGGATTGACTTATCAGCACTTCCATGGAATGTAAGTCCAGAGGCATATCCATATCCAACTGCGTTAAAGTTTATCAGCATGGCAAAGGAAGTTCTTGGAACCGAAAAAATTATCTGGGGTACCGATTCACCATGCGTTATGACAAAGTTTAAATACGCAGATTTATATAATTTTATTATTGAATCCGATGTATTTACAGAAAAAGAATTAGAAATGGTATTCTATCATAATGCTGTTGAAGCTTATTATTTAGGTTAATCATTCATCTTATATGGTTGATATTTAACTGATATGCTGCAGACTGGCTTTGGAGAAAATTGTTTTCGTAAAAGGCGGCCTGCAGCAATTCTTACTATTTTGCAGAGTGGTTATATTAAAAAATCCGCTCATTCTGTTCCAAAAGTTTTTCAAAACGTGGTTTAGCAGAAATAAGAATCTGCTCGATTTGTGCTTGTTTTTCTGGTGTGAAACGGAATGTTGGTATGCTGACACTGATGGAAGCAGCTGGTTTTCCGTTGTGGAACAGTGGGGTGGAAATACAGGAGATGTCTGGATGAGTTTCCCCACGTTCAATGGCTATGGAGGTAGTGCGGACCACAAGAAGCTGTTTGTATAATTCATCCACACTTTTAACTGTATTTGGTGTAAACGGAATCAGAGGATTGGGGAAAAGTACTTCCAGTTCCTCTTTTGTACATTCACATAATAGAGATTTTCCAAGGCTGGTGCAGTATGCCGGAAGGCGTTTCCCCGATAGAAGATGACAGACGGATTGGTTCTGGGGAATCGACTTTCGCAAGATAGAGAACATCAGAATGATCCAGAATGCCAAGCTGACAAACCTCGAGCACTGATTAACAATGGACTTCATTTCTTCTTGAAGCCGTTCAAATATATTATGTGTTTCCATATAAGCAACGCCGGTCAGATAGGCATTTAAACCAATACTGTACTTTTGAGTCACCTCATTGTAAGAAGCAAAATTCTGGTTAGCCATAGTATGTATAATAGTAAACAGACTACTCTTTGGTGCAGAAAGTTGTTGGGAAAGCTCTGCAAAGGGTCAGTCCGTCCGGTGTGTTTGATAATGCTAACAATATAGATAACACACGTACTGTTGAGCGGTGCTCGTCTTTGGTCATGGCAAATTCCTTTCTATAAATAATATTTATATAGGCGTTTGCGAACGCCACAAACCGCATAAATACGGCATATTTTGTTACCTATAGGATAAAAGTGGATAACTTTGGCTTAATCACAGATTTGAGTTTCGCAACACCTAAATAATACTTATATTATACTATAGAACTATAATGTGCAAGATAGATATCTGTCAAGAATAAGGAGGTAGGAAATTATGCGAAATGCAATGCTGATCAATGAAAAGATAATGTCATTGTAGCAATTGAACCGCTTTCGAAAGGGACAAAAACCGGTGTATCAGGTGAATGGAAGGCCAGAAGAGGTAAAAAGTGCTAGCGGATATTCCTATGTATCACAAAATTGCTAGGGTTCCGATAAAAAGCTGGAAGCGAGATCATTAAATATGGTGAGTACATCGGAGAAGCGGAGTGCGATATTCCAGCTGGATCGTATGTTCATACACATAATGTTTTAAGTATCAGAGAAAAGAAAGTAGATTGAGGAGGGATTCTTATGAAATTTTGGGGTTATAGACGACCAGATGGTAAGGTAGGAATTCGAAATCATGTGTTGATTCTGCCGGCAAGTATCTGTGCATCAGATACTACAAGGATTATTGCTTCTCAGGTAGAAGGAGCCATTACCTTTAATAATCAGAATGGCTGTTCTCAGGTACCGCCGGATATGAAGCTGACTATGGATGTTCTGGCAGGATATGCTGCAAATCCAAATATTTACGGAACCGTTGTTGTTTCACTGGGATGTGAAGGATGCCAGATGGATCTGGTAGTAGAAGCAATTCGTGAAAGAACCAACAAGCCGTTGAAAACCCTGATCATTCAGGAAGAAGGCGGTACGATCAAAACGGTTGAAAAGGGAGTTCGTTACGCACAGGAAATGGTAGCAGAGGCTGGACTTTTAAGAAGGGAAGAATTCCCTATCTCCGAGCTGATTTTAGGAACAAACTGCGGAGGCAGTGACCCATCCTCCGGACTAGGTTCAAATCCGCTTGTTGGTGAGTTGAGCGATCGCTTTGTGGAAATGGGCGCAACATCGGTGCTTTGTGAAACGACAGAATTTCTGGGAGCGGAACATATTCTGGCAAGGCGTGCTGCCAATAAAGAAGTACATGATAAAATTTACAAAATTGTGTATGACTATGAGGAATCATTAAAAAGAATCGGGCAGGAGATCCGGAACGGAAATCCGTCACCAGGAAATATTGCGGGAGGTCTTACAACACTGGAAGAAAAATCACTGGGTTGCATTCATAAAGGTGGAAAAAGTACGATCAATGCTGTATACGATTATGCAGAGCAGCTGAAAACAGGTGAAGGTTTGATCATCATGGACACGCCAAGCAACGATGCGGCATCTGTAGCTGGACTGATTGCAGGAGGATGCCAGCTTGTTGTGTTTACAACTGGTCTTGGAACACCAACCGGAAATGCAGTAGCACCGGTTATGAAAATCACAGCAAATAAGAAAACTTATAAAACGATGAAGGACAATCTTGACTTCGATGCTAGCCATGTGATTTATGGACCAGAAACCATGGAAGAAATTACAGATCAATTTATGCGGGATGTGATTGACATTTGCAATGGAAGACTGGTAAAAGCTGAGGCACTTGGATACATTGAAACAGCAATTTCCCGTGCCTGCAACTATATGTGATGATCAGAAAAATATAGAACTAGGAGAAAGACAGATGAGAGCAGAATATATTTGTCCAGTACTGACTGCATTTGATGAAAACGGAAAAGTTGATATGGAGGCAATGAAAAGGCAATTCGATCACCTTATAGAAGGCGGATTAAATGGAATAGCGATCATGGGTAGTTCTGGGAGAATTTTATGCGATGACATTGGAAGAGGCAATGGCATTTGCCAGAGATTCTATCGCATATTTAAAGGGCAAAATTCCAGTTTACATAGGAACAGGTCGGTTGATTGCAGATGAGACAATCCAGTTCTCTAATTATGTACTGGATCAGGGCGCAACTGCGGTTATGATTGTCGGACCATATTATATAGGAACAGATGATGCCGGAGTAGAAGAGTATTATGATTATGTAGCCGAACGAATTAATGGTAATATCATACTTTATAATTTTCCGGATAGAACAGGATTTGATTTGTCCGTAAATGTAATTTTACAGCTGCTTAAAAAGCATAAAAACATTATTGGATTAAAAGATACGTTCGGTGCTCCGTCTCATACAAGGACATTGATCGGTATGATCAAACCGGAATATCCGGAGTTTAGAATTTATTCGGGCTATGATGATAATTTTGCACATGTAGTCAGCAGTGGCGGGGATGGCTGTATTGCAGCGTTATCCAATGTTTTCCCGAAACTTTGTTCTGAATGGGTAGATGCAGTTGAACATGGTAACATGGAGAGAACTATGGAGATTCAGCAGATTGTAGATGAACTCATGGATTTTTACTCTATTTCCAATCCATTTATGCCGGCCATGAAATATGGGCTGTCCGTAATCGGTATTCCGTTTCCGCTTACATGTAAACGACCAGCGCTTGAGGTAACAGAAAATCAAAAGCGAATGGTCGATAGAATGTTGAAAGAAATTATTTCTAAAATTCAGAAATAAAAAATGGTTATTTTTGAGTTTTGGTAAAAAACTGTTTTAGGCTGATTAAGTAACTGGGTAAGCTTTAGCTTAGTTCAACTTTTTCAGCCTAAAACAGTTTAAAAAGCATTTTATGGCATCATTAACTTGCCATTTATATATCAGAAGGATAGAATCAATTCATATGAAGTGAAAAATGATTACATGAACAGATCGGCAAATATCTTTTTTGATATAGATGGTACACTCTTGGATTTTGGAAAGAAAGATCTTTCTCCCCAAATCCGTGAAGCTTTGCTGAAATTAAGAACAAACGGCACACGCATCTGCATCGCCACAGGCAGATCACCTCTTGCAGTGCCAATGTTTGAGGGTGTGGAGTTTGACGCGTATCTGACTTACAATGGCTGTTACTGCTATGAAGGCAGCAGGACGATTTACAGTAATCCCATGCCACAGGCGGACGTCCAGACAATCATACGGAATGTGGCTGCCATGGAACGAACTCTGTCGGTGGCAACGAAAGACCGCAGCTCATCTCCAATGGAACGGATCCTGATCTGGAGGAGTATTATGCGTTTGGAAACCAGAAGGTCACGATTTCTGAAGAGTTTGACGAAGTCTCCAGAGGAGAGATCTATCAGCTTTTAATGGCCTGCCGTAAGGAAGAGTATGCGCAGGTGCTGCAGAATACCCATGGAGCTAAGATCACGTCCTGGTGGGACCGGGCGGTGGATATCATCCCGGCAGATGGCGGAAAGGGAACCGGTATTGCGAAGATGCTGGAATATTACGGCATTGACCGTTCCAGAGCTATGGCTCTTTGGGGATGGAAATAACGACATTGAGATGTTCCAGGCGGTGGATATGGGAATTGCCATGGAGAATGCATCCGACGACCTGAAAACAGTGGCAGCAGATACCTGTGGCTCTGTGGATGAAGACGGAGTGTACCGCTATTGTATGAAACACAATCTGATTTGATAATCTATAATTTTGATAATATCATAGAGGAACCACATGAAAAATTTAAAATATGAGAGCGATCAGCCGCTTGCAAGGCTGAAACCTGGCGATCAGGCGACAATCATCCGTGTTACACATTTTCCTTTCGCCCGGGAAAAAGATAAGGAAAAGTACAGGAATGTGCCTGATGGAGACCATGAAGCACGATGCGTGGCGCCCTATACGCTTGAGTGTGCCAAGTATCCGGAACTGAACGGCAGGTATAATATGTGGCGGGGTGATAAGCGATTAATAACCAAGAGAATGAAGAAAATTTTTGACATTTTCACACAGGTGTGCTAATATGATTCCTGACTTTCGGAGTTGAAGTATAAAACATGGTGCTAAGCCAAGGATTAAAACCTGTGGCTTAGCATTTTTTTGATGTCTCCTTCGTTCAAAAAATACGATGTCAGTGGTAAGCTGCACAGCTCTGACAATTCCCTGATAAATGATGTACCATGCGATAGATTTATATATTTTCTGTCTGATATTTTGGCAACTCTGAAGTCACGTACGAATTCAAACAGCTCTTCGGAACTATAACCATTTTTTAATATCTTGAACTGCAGTAATCTTGTCAGTAATACGGCCAGATAGCAGATTAAAAAATGTCCAACAATGGTATCCTGTTTTTGCAAGTATACCGGTCTGGCATCCAGCTGTGACTTCATGATCCGGAAGGATTCTTCTATTCTCCAGAGATTGTGGTATGCATTGTAGACATCCTTATCTTTCATGGAAATCTCGGAAGTGACCAGCATGTTGTATCCGGCAAGCTCCAGGGATTTTTGAATGAGTTCCTCATTCATGGTGACTTTTACTTTACCATCTGTGTCGTTGCCCTTTTTATCTGCAGCAGTAAAAATGACATATTTTGCAGAATCACCATACTCGGATTTTTTAGCCTGCGAAGCTTTCAGAAGCCTTGCTTTTTCAACTTCTTTATTAATTTCGTAGATCTGTTTTTTGGCAAGTTTTGGATTGAAAGTAACAATCCTTTTTTCTGTGATCGGAACTTTTTTAAAGAGCCTGTTTCAGACTCGGTAAATTTATATTCAAATTCATCTACACATTCCTTAATGCGATACAAAGTCTCCCCCGGCAGCATTTTTTACATCCCTGTAATTATTAGGGAGCAGTACCCAGGTCTTTTCCGTTTCCGGAAGCATCTTTACGGACTTAGAGAAAATATATCCATCCCCATTTTTGAGCGCATGGAAGATATTTTCAGCACAATTCAACCCTTTGTCGGCGATCTGTATGGTTCTGCCGGACACAGAGTTTCTCTTTTCAAATCATCAATGATATTTCTGATCACCGGCTTTTCACTCTGATTGCCCGGAAACAGCTTCATGCCGATGGGAATCTGATTTGCATCAAGCAGGAGTCCCAGACCAACAATCGGTTCTTTTCTGTTTTCCTTGGAAGGTCCTTTTTCCGGAAATCATCTTCCCTGTCGATCTCAAAGTAAAAGTTAGTGCAGTCAAAGTAAGTATGAGAGGTATCAAACTGATACATCTGTTGGATCTGATGATTGTAGATTTCAATGATCTTTTCGTATTCGCAACCGATATACTCCAGCCCGTCATAGAGCTGGTTTAAAGAAAAATCGTAGGATTCAAAAAGCTTTGGAATCACTTCGTCATAAGTCTTTGATTTTGAACATGGCTGGACAAGCCTTGCGTAAACAAGGGCAGAGATCATGTCAAAAACATTAAAGCGGAAGTCAGTAGCGGTCTGCATGAGATCAATATACTTTTTGACAGAAAGCTTGTCGTTAATGTTTTTCATCGGGAAATAGCCAATGAGTTTTTCCGGCGAATCATCTGAAATCTGCTTCGCTTTTTTTTTGCGGCTTTTGCAGCATTTGCTTCCTGGTTCAGTCTGATAACTTCTTCTTTGTAGAAGGAGATAGGATCGTCAATGCCCTTTGCCTGAAGCTCATGAACATAACCAATAGGTTTATAAGCCTTGTGGGCAGTATGCCTGCGTTCAGGATCGTAAAAGCTTGAATAAATCTGAAGATAAGTACCTTTTTGTTGTTAGTTTTTTAAGAAAATATGCCATAAAAGTCACCCTCTTATAGTATAGCACCATAGCACCATAAAAGCAAGTATAAAAAAGAAAATTTGTCAAGTTTTTAAAACAAAGAAAAAAAGCCAGCAAATATGCTGACTTGAGGATAAAATATATTTCATTAACTCTCAAAAAATAAAGTGCTAAATCCTAAAGACGGGCACTATAAAAATCATAAAATTTGACAAAAAAATAAGTCGTAAATGGCTTAAATAAAGGATTTGTATTAAAACACTAAAAAAAGAAGTGTAAAACTCCCGACAAAAAAAAGGAAAAAAGTACTTGCAAATTTGTGCTACATGTATATAATAAGACTTATAAAATCATATAATGATATATAATCAATTATCATTTTTAAGGAGGAATTATGAGAGACTTACATGCATCACAGATTAAGGCCGCAGTTGAGGCAGTGAAAGCCAGAAAGGAGGTCAATGAGGTTTATTTCGTCGCTTGTGGCGGATCCCAGGCAGTGCTTATGGCTGGACAGTATATGTTCGATAAGGAGAGTTCGATCCTTCCCACGTATACACCGCGAACGAGTTCGTATATGATACGCCGAAGCGTCTCAATGAGAACTCCGTCGTGATTTCCTGCTCACATTCCGGAAACACACCGGAGACCGTAGAGGCAACGAAGCTTGCACGTTCCAAGGGCGCCCTTACGATCTGCTTATCCAACCTCGAGGGTTCTCCACTCTGGGAGGCAGCAGAGTATCCTGTTCACTATGACTGGGGTAAGGAAGTAAGCGATTCTGATAAGAATAAGGGTATCCTTTACGGCTTACTTTTCAGCCTTCTTTCCGTACTCGCTCCAGATGCGAAGTGGGATGTATGCCTGAAGGAGCTCGAGAAGCTGACCGATCTTTCTGCACAGGCGAAGGCACAGTACGATGCACAGGCGAAGGCATGGGCGAAGCGCAACAAGCGTGAGAAGACCATCTACACCATCGGCAGCGGCATCAACTATGGTGAGGTTTACTCCACCGCGATGTGCTGGTTCATGGAGATGCAGTGGATCAACTCCGGATGCATCCACTCCGGTGAGTACTTCCATGGCCCGTTCGAGGTAACCGATTATGATGTTCCATTCATGCTTGTAAAGTCCATCGGTCACACCAGACACCTCGATGAGCGTGTAGAGAACTTCGCAAAGAAGTTTACAGAGGATCTGCTCGTACTCGATCAGAAGGATCTCGATCTTTCTACGGTAGCTGATGAGGCGAAGCCATATGTTGCAGCCATCCTTACCGGCGTGGTGATCCGTCACTTCGTAGAGGCGATCGCCTTCGAGCGTGGTCACTCACTCGATGTTCGTCGTTATATGTGGCAGATGCAGTACTAAGATACAGTACGAAGAGGAAAATATATGTCGCTTAAACTGGTTATTTTTGATGTAGATGGACTGCTGCTCGATACAGAGAGGGTATGGCAGGATGTATGGTATGATACGGCAAGAGACTTCGGGATCGACGACTGGAAGAGAGAGGACTTTCTGAATGTGGTTGGTCGCAGTGGACAGCCGGTGTATGATTACATGGAAGAGTTGTTCCGTGGACGCTGCTCCACAGAGGAATTCATGAAAGTCGCCCGTCAGCATGGAGTAGAGCGTCTGGAGCGTGAGCTCACCGCAAAAACCGGGTGCCGTGGAACTCCTGAACTGCATCAAAAGGCCGGACTTCCGTGTGCGGTAGCGACCGCCACCAGTCGATCACTGACGGAGGAGCGCCTGACTCGCTTACAGCTCATACAGTACTTTGACTATATCTGCTGTGGTGATGAGGTCGTCAAGCGGAAGCCTTCGCCGGAAGCGTACCTGAAGGTGCTTGCGAAGATGAATACAGCACCGGAGGATGCACTGGTTTTCGAAGACTCGAAGGTGGGCGTCCAGGCAGCCTGGAATGCCAGGATCCCGGTCATCATGGTGCCGGATCTGATGCCGCCGACGGAAGTCCAGAAGCGACAGGCCATAAAGATTATCGCCTCTTTATCAGAGGCTGTTCCAATCATAGAAGAATTAAGTAAGGATGGTACGAAACATGAAAGATGCATTTGATGTGCTGATGATTACACATGCAGGATTGTGCAAGGGATATGCAGATGCATTGAAGCTGATCCTGGATATCGACGAGGATGATTTCGGGACGCTGTCGTTCGAAAACGGAGAGTCACTGGATGACTTTTCAGAAGCAATCCGTGCGACGATCGAGGAGAGATATAAGGATCGGAATCTGGTCGTCCTTCTGGACCTTCCGGGAGGATCGCCGGCGAATACCGCCTTACCATTCATGAGCTCGTCGAGAAAACTGATCGCGGGTGTAAATCTCCCGCTGGTACTGGAAATCATGGCAATGAAGAAGAGCGGTACGACATGGGAGGAGCTGGACCTCGATGATACCTGTAAGAGTGCAGCCCAGAGCATCGTACTGTACAACAACTTTTAAATGGAGGAAATGTATGATTAAGTTAGTTCGTGTAGATCATCGTCTTTTACATGGCCAGGTGATTTTTTCCTGACCAAGCAGGTAGGCACCAACTATATCATCGTCGCCGATGATAAGGTTCCGAATGATCCGATCAGCATGATGGCGCTCAGCATCGCGAAGCCGGTGGACTGTGAGCTTAGTATCATTCCGTTTTCACAGCTTCGGAAGCTGGTGGATGAGAATGCCAGCAAGAATATCATGATCATCGTAAAGGGACCGGCAGAAGCACTTCAGCTTGCGAAGGAGCTTCCAGAGGTGACCGAAATCAATTATGGCGGTGTGGCGAAGAAGGCCGGTTCGAAGGAGTACGGTAAGGCCGTGTACTTAAATGAAGCAGAGCTGAAGGCCACCCAGGAACTGATTTCGATGGGAAAGAAGATCTATATTCAGATGGTGCCATCCTCCCCGATCGAGCATGCATCATTTGAGAATTAAAAAGGAGATGTCGTATGCTGATTAAAGCGATCTTACTCGGTTTAGTTGGTATCGTCGGTGTCATCGACTCCAGATTGATCGGACGTCAGAACATCGGCAGACCACTGATCCTGAGTACACTGGCAGGCCTCGTATTAGGCGATGTCAGACAGGGTGTAATTTTAGGTGCATCCCTGGAACTTATTTCCATGGGATTTGTAGCGATCGGAGCAGCCGGACCACCAAACATGCAGTTCGGAAGTATCATCGCCACTGCGTTTGCGATTCTTTCCGGTGCCTCCACGGAAGCGGCACTGACCATCGCCGTTCCGGTCGCCGTCATTGGCGAGTTCCTGAGTGTCATCATGCGTATGGTGATCGCGCAGTTCTCTCATGTAGCGGATAAGGCCATCGAGAACGGACAGTTCAAGAAGGCGATTCATATCCACCTCTGGTGGTCCTTCGGCTTCAACGCGCTGGTTTACTTCATCCCGATCTTCCTGACCGTTTACTTCGGTACGGATCTAGTTACGAACCTGGTAGCTGCGATTCCGCAGGTCATCACGAACGGCCTCACAGTCGCTGGTAACCTCTTATCGGCCCTCGGATTTGCGATGCTGCTGAGTTCAATGCTGTCGAAGAAGATGTTCCCGTACTTCCTTCTCGGCTTCCTGATCGTCGCATATTCCGGTCTCAGCCTGATCGGTGTGACCATGTTCGCCGCGATCCTGGCATTCAGGCTGGATAAGGTTCTGTATGGAAAGGGGGCAAATGCATAATGGAAAATCAGAAAGCATTAAAGAAGGTAAGCGATAAAGACTTACGTAAGGTCTTCCTGCATTCCCTCGCGATTATGTGCTCATGGAACTATGAGCGTCAGATGCACATGGGCTTCATGTATGGCATGGCACCGGTGCTTGACAAGCTGTATGCAGATGATGAGGAGAGAAAAAGGAAGCGTATCAGCGGCATATGGAGTTCTTTAACTGCACACCGCAGCTGACACCGTTTATCATGGGCCTCGCCGCTTCCATGGAGGAGCAGAACGCAAATTCAGAAGAGGGTGAGTTCCAGACCGAGTCGATCTCCATGATCAAGACCAGTCTGATGGGGCCGTTCGCCGGCATCGGTGACAGCTTCTTCCAGGGAACCATCCGAATCATCACCTTCGGTATCGGCCTTTCGTTCGCACAGCAGGGCAGCATCCTGGGACCGATTCTCGCAGTACTGCTGTTCGCGATTCCGTCATTGCTGTTTGCCTACAATGCAACCTTCTTCGGCTACAGGTCAGGTAATAAATACCTCGCGAAGCTGTACCAGGAAGGACTTATGGATCGCGTAATGCACTTCGCATCCATCGTCGGTCTCGCCGTCGTCGGCGGTATGGTAGCCAGCATGGTGTCCGTCACCACGCCGCTTACCTTCTCCACCGGTGGTACGAATCTGGTCATCCAGGATATGCTGGATTCCATCATCCCGAAGATGCTTCCGTTCGTATTTACGCTGGGCATCTACAATCTCGTTCAGAAGAAGGTCAATACCAACGTCCTGCTGATCGGCATCGTCCTCTTCGGCATGGTCATGGGTGCACTGGGCATTCTCTAAACAGAGCGATACACTTCTTTAAAATACCACAGGGCACTGTGGCATACCCCTGAAAAAATATCCAGACTTCCTGCATGCATAGTGAATTCGAGATCCGGAAAGTACTATACCGTGCGGGAAGTTTTGTTTATAATGAGAACTTATTTACATGATGACTTAGATGACATGGTGACGTATGCAGGAATCCCGCTTATTTGCAGAGGGGACTTACGTATGAGCTCACGCAGTGAAAAGAAAGGATAGATAAAGATGAAAGAATTTACATATGTGATCAAGGAAGAACTCGGACTGCATGCGAGACCAGCCGGACTGCTGGTGAAGGAAGCGAAGAAGTTCCAGAGCGCTACGACGCTCGCGGCGAAGGGAAAGACCGCAGCTGCCGGCAAGCTGATCGCCATCATGAGCATGGGCGTCAAGCAGGGCGATGAGGTGACCGTGCAGGTCGAGGGTCCGGATGAGGATGCTGCGTTCGAGGCACTCGAGAAGTTCTTCCAGGAAAATCTGTAATTCATCGATCGATATAGAATCTGAGGGGACAGGAAATGGAAAAATACATCGGAAAGTCCGTTTATAAGGGAACGGCGATCGGTCCGATCAATGTTCTGAAGAAGAGTGATGGCATCGTAAAGCGTCAGCATGTCGAGGATGTAGCGGCAGAGCTCCAGCGTCTCGAGGATGCGAAGAAACAGGCGCAGGCCCAGCTCGGCGCGCTTTATGAGAAGGCGCTTCCAGGAGGTTGGCGAGGTGAACGCGCAGATCTTCGAGGTGCATCAGATGATGCTCGAGGATGAGGACTACCAGGATGCGATCCACTCGATGATCGAGACGGAGGAGCTCAATGCTGAGTACGCGGTGGCGGTCACCGGAGATAACTTCGCCGAGATCTTCGCGAATATGGATGATGAGTACATGCAGGCACGTTCCGCGGATGTGAAGGATATCTCGAATCGTCTGATCCAGGAATCTGAGTGGTGAGGAGGAGCTCGACTGGGCGCATATGGAACCGTCCATCATCGTGGCGGATGACCTGACACCGAGTGAAACGGTGCAGATGGATAAGCGTAAGATCCTTGCGTTCGTCACCGTCCATGGCTCGACGAACTCCCATACCGCGATCCTCGCGCGTATGATGAACATCCCGGCGCTGATCGGTGTGCCGGTGGAGCTCGACAGTCTCCATTCCGGTACGATGGGCATCGTCGATGGCAAGGATGCCGTGTTCTGCGTGGATCCGGATGAGGCAACCATCGCTGCTGCACACGAGATGCAGGCGAGGGCGGCAGAGCAGAAGCGGCTGCTTGCAAACTACAAGGGACGTCCTTCGGTGACGAAGAGTGGCCGGAAGGTAAACGTATATGCAAACATCGGCAGTGTTTCAGATGTCGCATATGTACAGGAAAATGACGCGGAGGGCATCGGCTTGTTCCGCAGTGAGTTCCTGTATCTCGGAAAGACCGCGCTGCCGGATGAGACTGAGCAGTTTAACACGTACCGTCAGGTGCTACAGACGATGGGCGGAAAGAAGGTGATCATCCGTACGCTCGACATCGGCGCGGATAAGAACGTCGATTACCTCGGACTCGGAAAAGGAAGATAACCCGGCGATGGGGTATCGCGCGATCCGTATCTGTCTGAAACAGCCGGATGTGTTTAAGACACAGCCCGCGCACTGCTTCGTGCGGCGAAGTACGGAAACCTCGCCATCATGTATCCGATGATCATCTCCGTAGATGAGGTGCTTCGGATCCGTGAGATCGTCGCAGAGGTGGCGGCAGAACTCAAGCGGGAGCAAATCCCGTATGCGATTCCGGAGCAGGGCATCATGATCGAGACGCCGGCAGCAGTGATGATCTGTGAGGAGCTGGCAGAGCTCGTCGATTTCTTCAGCATCGGCACCAACGACCTCACGCAGTATACACTTGCGATCGATCGCCAGAATGAGAAGCTGGACGAGTTCTATAATCCACATCATGAGGCGGTTCTTCGGATGATTCAGATGACCATCGATGGCGCGCATAAGGCGGGCAAGTGGGCCGGCATCTGCGGTGAGCTCGGTGCTGACACGACCCTGACGGAGCGTTTCGTCGAGATGGGCATCGATGAGCTGAGTGTCGCACCATCTATGGTGCTCAGCGTGCGCAGTAAGATTTGTGAGATGGCGTAACGCCGTTCATAGCACGAAAACAGAAGATAAATAAACGATAATAAACGAAGCGAAGGGGCAACCACACGAGATGTGTCGGTGCCCCTTCTGAACTTTATGGAGATAAATCTGTGATTGTGTTTGTGCTGGTTCTGGCTGAAGCGTCCTTCTGTTGTGGATCGAAGCTCAGTTCGACTTGATCTTCTCGTCCATGACCGTGGAGTCGTTTGTGGAAACGACATAGGTGACGCGATCACAGCGGACCGTCGTCAGCGAGTAGTGGATCGGCTTACCATCCTGATCATAGCTGATTTTATGAATCGAAAACAGCGGGTCGCCGACGTTGCACTTCAGAGTATCTGCGCTGTGGCTCTGCGCAGCCTTTCCGTCGATTTCGAGGACGGAATGATTCGGCCGGATATGATAGCACTCATCCATCACCTGGTAGAACGAGCGATCTTTCGAAAGTGTCGTGATGAAGTCCGGGAAGCGGGCATCCTCGATGTAGATCTTATCGATCGCGATCGGTTCGTTATCCTGCCAGACCAGACGCTCGATGTAGACGACCTTCGTCCCCATCGGAATCATCAGCTTCTCTGCGATATCCTCATCCGCGTTCAGGAACGATGCCTGGATGATATCGTGTCTGGACGCGTGTCCAAGGCTTGACAGACTTTCCTTGAAGCCGCTGGTCTTATTCAGATACAGCTTGTCCTTCTTGAAATTGATGAAGGTGCCCTTTCCCTGGACCTTATTGACATATCCCTCATCGGATAAATTCTGTATCGCCTTTCGAATCGTGATTTTACTCACATTATACTGGTCACTTAGCTCGTTCTCCGTCGGAAGCTTATCTCCCGGCATGTACTGCTTCGACAGGATACGGTTTTAATATCTGCCTCCACCTGCAGATACAGCGGCTTGCTGCTATCCATGATCATCATTGTTTCCATCTCCCCTTCGCATCAGCGATGATATAATTAAATGCCATATCATCATATTGTACCAAGTCGCTAGCGCGACGGCCAGCCCCAGATACAATTTTTGTTGTTAGTTTTTTAAGAAAATATGCCATAAAAGTCACCCTCTTATAGTATAGCACCATAGCACCATAAAAGCAAGTATAAAAAAGAAAATTTGTCAAGTTTTTAAAACAAAGAAAAAAGCCAGCAAATATGCTGACTTGAGGATAAAATATATTTCATTAACTCTCAAAAAATAAAGTGCTAAATCCTAAAGACGGGGTTGAGGAAGGTCCGAACTTTTGCAGGAAGTGGCCTTGACAAAAGTATAAGTCTGAGTATAATATAACACTGTAATATAACACTGTTATGCGAGGGTGTCATGCAAAACAAGAAACAAACCACACAGGAGAAAATTTTGTATGCCGCCAAGGCAGAGTTTTTGGAAAAGGGCTTTCAGACAGCCTCTTCGCACTATTGTGAAGGAGGCTGGCGTTACCACCGGGGCACTGTATGGCTATTACGGCAGCAAGGAAGCGATTTTTGATGCGCTGGTAGAAGAGTGCTACACGCATTTTCTCTCCGCGTATCGGAATGCGCTGGATGACTTTGACCGGCTGCCAATCGAGCAGCAGCCGGAGCGCATGAGCACCGTCAGTCAGGCCTGTCTGGAGGAGCTTTTTGTTCTATATGTTCAACCATAGGGAAGCGTTTCATCTGCTTCTTCTTTGTTCGGAGGGTACTCATTACAGCTCCATGAAGGAGGAGCTTGTCCAACTGGAGGTTAATGCCACCCACCGGTATTATCTTGTGCTGGAAAAGCTGGGTACGCCTGCTCCGCAGATCGACCCTCGGCTGGAGCATATTCTGGTCACAGGGCTGATGAACGCCTATTTTGAAATGATCATCCACGATATGCCGCTGGCCGATGCACAGCAGTATCTGCGTGAGCTTCACAGCTTTTTTACTCTGCCGGATGGCTGAAAATTATGGGGCAATAACGCTCCATATTTTTTGAACAGAAGTTAGCGTACGCTAACCATCGTTCTGCGCCCACGAATTAGATGACCTTAACCACCCGGATATGGGAAGGCAATGCAAGCATCCTTCTGTATCATAGATCAAGTCTGAGCCAAGGAGGTATCATCTTGAAAAAAAGCAATCCAATTTATCCAGGCTGCTGGCTTATGCCGGGAGCTACAAAATCCTGACCTACCTTTCGTGGGTGTTGTCCGTCGCCGGTGCGCTGTTGGCGTTGGTACCGTTCTGGTACATCTGGCGCATCCTGGGGAGGTCATCGAGGTCGCGCCGCAGTATGAAAACGCCGTCCATGTAACGCACTATGGCTGGATGGCAGTTGTGTTTGCTGTTGCCGCTGTGCTGGTGTATATTGCGGGATTGATGTGCTCGCACCTTGCTGCGTTCCGCATCGCTACGAATCTGCGCCTTGCCATGACAAAGCATATTGCCACGCTGCCACTGGGGGCGATTGAGCAGTTTGGCAGCGGCAAGCTGCGCCGCACCATCTCGGAAACTGCCGGAGCGACGGAAACCTATCTTGCACACCAGCTGCCGGACAAGGCTAAGCCCACCGCCTGTCCACCGTAGCCAACGCCGCAGAACGGACTGTTTGCCCGGATGTGGCAGGAGTATCAGCTATCGGTGCAGTGGAAGGTTGCAAAGGAGGGGGAAAAGATGATTGGAAAAATTCAACACGCCACAGCCAGCTCCCCGGAGGGCGCAAAAGGACTCGTAAAGGGCGTTCTGGCCTGTGCGTTCCAAAACATGGCATTCATGTTGCCCACCGGGCTGCTGTATCTCTTGGTAAAAGACATGCTTGCAGGCTCCACGAGCGGGAGAAAAGGTTTTTATCTGCTGGGGTGTGCGGCCTGCTTTGCGCTGATCCTGCTGACCACATGGTTCCAGTACAATGGCACCTATTTTACGACCTATAAAGAGAGCGGCACCCGCCGCCTGACCCTTGCGGAACGACTGCGCAAGCTGCCCCTGTCCTTTTTCGGCAAGCGGGACCTTGCCGACCTGACCAGCACCATCATGGCAGACTGCGAGGTGTTGGAAAAGGACTGCTCCCACTTCATCCCCGGTCTATTCGGTTCCCTCATCTCCACGGTGCTCATTGCTCTGAGCCTGTTCGCCTTTGACGGACGGATGGCGCTGGCGGCATTGTGGGTCATCCCGGTATCCGCCGCCATCGTGGTGGGCAGCTACCGGGTGCAGGACAAGGTGCAGGCCAAGACCATGGCGGCGAAAATGGCCTGTGCGGACGGCATTCAGGAGTACATCGAAACCCTCCGCGACCTGAAAGCCGGCAATGCGGAGCAGCGGTATCTGTCCGGCCTTTCCGGCAAAATTCGGGCTCTGGAAAAGCAGTCCATTGCGGCAGAACTGGAAACAGCGCTGTTCGTATCCTCTGCGAGCATGGTGCTCAAGCTGGGCAT
>VOFH01003232.1_pt1 | contig 161700 bp, 254 predicted proteins | sample 5384091 | NCBI WGS metagenome assembly VOFH01 (sample SAMN12384727, study PRJNA508395) | human gut metagenome | isolation source: healthy gut G | host: Homo sapiens
TTTCTATTCCTCTTGCAAGTAATTCCGCATCATACTGCTTTGTTTCTATCTGCTCTAATGCCGTCTGCACAGTTTCCTCCAGAGATTTCTCTTTTCCTGGATTTCTCACTTTAAACTCCAGAATAAAAGCCAAACCATCTGTATTCTTCTGATTCTTTGGGATCATCATTACATCGTATCGTCCAAACCCACTTTCCCGGTTGGACCGGATTTCATACTGTTCTGCCTGGTCTGCAAGAAGTCCCAGAACAAAACCATGATAAAAACGTTCTGGCTCGCTATCTTTACCCCCTTCTTTTCCTGTATCAAAAAAAACTGAATGTTGCAACGGACACCTCATTCATATAGTAATTCATAGCATCCACATCGCCCTGGAACAACGCTTTTACAAATCGATTATAGCTGGTCTGTGTCATGCCAAACCAGCCCTTAAACATGCCTGAAAACATACTGGCCGTTTCCAGATTTGTGATACTCAAATGATACCATGGTTCCCGGATCAGGCCACGATATTCTACCTGTTCCGCCTTTAAATACCCACTGGCTAAAAGCAGACTCAGATTGCATTCTCATTCCTTCCAAGCTGATCAAATACAATCTGTTCATCAAATGTGACCACGATCTGTCGTCCTTGTAAAAGTTCTTCCATCCTTTCCTTAATCTCCCCGGAAGCAGTCTGGATCAGACGGCTTACCAGACTGTTAGAACTTGTTGATGCCCAGAACGGCTGCAGCTTTCTGGTGTCCAGATAATTGGTGATAGACCATGGATTGTAAATATCATGCAGGCTTCCAAAGATAAAGCCATCATACCATTCTTTTACATCTGTCTTTTTATCCTCCAGCCCAGTCTGTTTCAGAGCTGCAAATACCTCCTCTTCCGTAAAACCAAAACAATCCGCATACTCTTCTGAAGTGATCGTTATGACTTTCAGATTATTCAGATCTGAAAATACAGATTCCTTGGATACCCGGGTAATTCCCGTCATAACAGCACGTTCCAGATATGGATTCGTTTTTAAAGCAGAATTAAATAAGCCGCGGATAAAATTAATAAATTCATTCCAATATCCATGCACATACGCCTCCTGCATGGGCGTATCATACTCGTCAAGCAGAAGGATAGTACGCTTTCTCCAGTAATGATGCAAATAATAAGATAAATTTTTCAAAGCATCCTGAGCTGTCACATCATCCATCTCGCAATTCATCACTTTTGTAAACTGATGTTTTCTGCTTCTGTAAAACATAATGCATCAGAAGATAGCGGTGCTGGCGGTAAGTGTCACCAATAATATGTCGGATTTTCTGCACTGTATCTCCATAACAATCCTGTTTTACATCTGCAAAACTTAAATAAATAACAGGATAACTTCCCTGGATATTCCGGTATTTCAGATCAGACCAGATATTAAGTCCTTCAAACAGATCCCCTCTGTGTTCATACTGCCGGGAAAAAAAGCAGTTCAACATACTCATATTTAACGTTTTTCCAAACCGGCGCGGACGGGTGATCAGCGTAACTGCATCCCCTGACTCCCACCATTTCTTAATAAAATCAGTTTTATCCACCAAAAAGCAGTTATGCTCCCGCAAAAAAGCGAAATCCTGACTTCCGATACTGATTTTCAAGTTCATATGTTCACCTGCCCTTCCTTCTCTATTACCCTCTTCACTTCTCACTTAATATCCTGAGCAATTCCTCATTTGTCTTCCCATTACCTGCCAGAACAGCCCCCGGCATTCCCACAGGCAGTTCCTTTCCTGCAGAATCCGTTACTTTTCCCCCGGCTTCCTCGATGAGAAGCTTTGCTGCTGAAAAATCCCAGGGCTGTAAGATTGCCTCAAAGAACGCATCCACTCTCCCACAGGCTACATATGCCATGTCAAGAGCTGCGGAGCCTAAATGGCGGATATCCTGACAGGACAGAAATACTTCTTTAAATACCTTAAAAATCCAGTCTGCCAGTTCATGATAATAAGGACTGGTTCCAATAGTAACAAGGCTTTCTGACAATGTTTCTGCACCGCTTACATGGATGGGATCACCGTTTAAAATGCCCCTTCTCCTTTTTTGGCAATAAACAGTTCATCTGTATAAGGCTGATACACAATTCCAAGCACCACCTCACCAGCCTCTGCATAAGCCAGTGAAAGGGTACTGTGACGGAAATCATGGATCAGATTAGTAGTCCCATCTACCGGATCCAGGATCCAGAAATCCCCGCTCCTGTCAATAGCACTGTTATCCTGCTCTTCTCCCATAAACTGTACCTGTGGATACATAGAATACAAGCCCTCTTTTACCAGCTTCTGCACCTGGATATCCACCTGAGTCACATAATCACAGGTTCCTTTTTCTTTTACCTGGGATACGCGGCTGCTGTCTGCAAACAGCGGCTTCATCTTCCTTACTAACTCAACTATTTTTCCTGCATCCACCTTCATTTATCGTACCTCCACCTTTTTAGACCAAATATCTTTTCCAATAATTAATGGATGATTTTATTATAATAGTTTTCAGGGAAAAGTCCAGCATCCAGATACCTTTTAAATACCTTCATTTTTTGTACATGGCATTTTTATTAACTGAACTGTAATGCACCCACATAAAACAGATATTTACAAAAACACCGGCTATTTTTTAGCCGGTGTTCCTACACTTTGCAGTATATTAAAACGATTTGATTTCCACATTCACCCCTGGAAATCACGCCTCATCAATAGCATGACCAATATCATGTCTCATGTATTTGTTCTCAAAATTGACCCATTCCGTTGCCTTATAAGCATTGGCTCTGGCCTCTTTTAAGTCTTTTCCTGTAGCTGTCACTCCCAGGACACGGCCACCGTTTGTCAGAATATTTCCCTCTGCATCAAACTTGCTGCCGGCATGGAATACATAATAGCCATCTTTATCCTTAAAGTTCTCAAGACCTGTGATCTTCTTACCCTTTTCATAATGCTCCGGATAGCCATCAGAAGCCAGCACTACGCACACAGCCGCATTATCCTCAAACTGCAGGTCGATCTGATCTAAAGTGCCGTCTACACATGCCTCAAATACATCTACAATGTCATTTTTCATTCTTGGAAGCACTACCTGTGTCTCGGGTCGCCAAAGCGGGCATTGTATTCCAGCACCTTTGGTCCATCTGCAGTAAGCATTAAACCAAAGAAGATGATCCCCTTAAATTCACGGCCTTCTGCCTTCATGGCATCTACTGTCGCCTGGTAGATATGCTTCTTGCAGAATTCATCTACCTCTTCTGTGTAGAATGGACTCGGGGAGAAAGTTCCCATACCGCCTGTATTTAAGCCCTGATCTCCGTCCTTTGCACGCTTGTGGTCCTGGGCGGAAGTCATGATCTTAATGGTCTTTCCATCTACAAAGGACAATACAGAAACCTCACGGCCGGTCATAAACTGCTCTACTACAATACGGTCGCCAGCATGGCCAAACTGCTTATCCAGCATAAGGGTCTTAACGCCCTCTTTTGCTTCTTCCTTGTATTGCAGATCAGAACGCCTTTTCCTAAAGCCAGGCCATCAGCCTTTAAAACGATCGGTACCGGTGCTGTTTCCAGATAATTAAGGGCAGCTTCCGGTGTATCAAAAGTCTCATAAGCTGCTGTCGGAATGCCGTATTTCTTCATCAGATCCTTGGAAAATGCCTTGGATCCCTCTAAGATCGCTGCATTTTTCCTTGGTCCAAACACACGCAGTCCCTTTTCTTCCAATACATCCACGATACCACCTGCCAGTGGATCATCCGGTCCCACTACTACCAGGTCAAAGGCTTCTTTCTTTGCGAAATCAGCCATTTTTCAAAATCCATTACACCGATATCCACGCATTTTTGCAACCTCTGCAATACCTGCATTTCCCGGTGCACAGTATAATTCATCTACTTTCGGGCTTTTAGATAACTTCCAGCAGATCGCATGCTCTCTGCCGCCGCCTCCGATAACCAGTACTTTCATATCTTTCCTCCTAAATCAAAGCCATTGGCGATCTTGTTTACCGCCTCTGGAAGAATGATCCACTCAGCCTGTTCCATGACACGTCTCTGCAGTACCTGAGGAGTATCACCAGGCTGCACCTCCACTGCCTTCTGAAGCAGGATCGGACCGGAGTCTACTCCTTCATCCACATAGTGGACCGTAGCGCCTGTAACCTTTACACCTCTTGCCAGAGCTGCCTCATGGACCTTTAAGCCATAATAGCCTACGCCGCAGAAGGACGGGATCAGGGACGGATGGATGTTGATGATCTTATTTCTGTATTTGCGGATCATCTCCTCCGGGATGGTTACTAAAAATCCTGCCAGAACGATCAGATCCAGGTTATATTCATCTGTTTTCTTTAAAAATGCTTCATTAAACGCAGTTCTGTTTTCAAAGCTTTTCGGTGAAATGCAAACAGCTTCGATGCCATGGTTTCTGGCACGTTCCAGTGCATAAGCCCTGGATTGTTGCTGATGACTACTTCCACCTTTGCATTTGTGATCTTTCCACTGTCAATGGCATCTAAGATCGCCTGAAGATTTGGTTCCGCCGCCGGATACCATTACGCCAACTCTTAACATAAAGTCACGCCTTTTCTCCATTTTCAATGGTTCCTACTACATATGGCTGGTCTCCTGCTGCCTTGATAGCTGCCATGGTCTTATCTACATCTGCTTCATCTACAGCTACTACCATGCCAAGTCCCATGTTAAATGTATTATACATCATCGGCTCTTCGATCTGGCCTTTTTCAACAAGAAGTTTGAAAATCGGAGGTACCGGATAGCTGTCCTTGCGGATCACAGCACGGACACCGTCCTTTAACATACGCGGAACATTCTCATAGAAACCACCGCCTGTAATATGGCTGCATGCCTTTACGGTCACGCCGGACTTTTTAATATTCTTTAATGCCTTTACGTAAATTCTGGTTGGTGCAAGAAGTGCCTCGCCCAGAGTCTTTCCAAGGCTGTGTCATAATAGGTATCTAAACCTTCCCTGTTCATTTCCTTCTCAAATACCTTGCGTACCAGTGAAAATCCGTTGGAATGTACGCCAGTGGAAGCCATACCAATAAGCACATCTCCCGCTTCCAGGTTCTCACCTGTGATCATTTCTTTCTTGTCGCAGACACCTACTGCAAAACCAGCCAGGTCATAATCCTCTTCCGGCATAAGTCCAGGATGCTCTGCTGTCTCACCACCGATCAGAGCTGCCTCAGACTGTACACAGCCCTCTGCAACACCTTTTACGATCTCTGCGATCTTTTCCGGATAATTCTTTCCGCAGGCAATATAGTCCAGGAAGAATAATGGCTCGCCGCCTGCGCAGGCAATATCATTGACACACATAGCCACTGCGTCAATACCAATGGTATCATGCTTGTCCATGATAATAGCCAGTTTTACCTTGGTTCCGCAGCCGTCTGTACCGGATAATAATACCGGCTCTTCCATTTCCTTGATCTTTGCTAAAGAAAAGGCGCCGGAGAAACCGCCAAGTCCGCCTAATACTTCTGCGCGCATGGTCTTTTTTACATGCTCTTTCATTAATTCAACTGATTTATAACCTGCCTCAATATCAACTCCGGCTTTCTTGTAATCCATCATCTTCTTATCCTCCGAATTTGTCCTGTCTATATACCTTCTGTAATGTTACTTTTCTAATGTTATTTTTTTATATTATTCCTGTAATGTTATTTCTGTGCCAGATACTCTTTGTATCCGATCTTTTCCAACTTCTCAGCCTTTTTCTCCACGTCCTCTTTTAAATCCTCAGAATACGCTTTTAACTTTCCTAACAGCTCTTCATCAGATGTTGCAAGGATCTTTGCTGCCAGGATACCTGCATTGGCCCCGCCGTTAATCGCAACCGTCGCAACCGGGATACCACTTGGCATCTGAACAATAGAGTACAGGGAATCCACGCCGCCCAGGTCCGAGGTCTTCATAGGGATACCGATCACCGGAAGCGGAAAGATAGCTGCGCACATTCCCGGAAGGTGAGCCGCTTTTCCGGCACCTGCAATGATCACTTTAAACCCTTTTTCCTCTGCAGCTTTTGCCCATTTAAAAACAGATCCGGTTCTCTGTGGGCGGAAATGATCGTCATCTCATAATCGATTCCAAACTTGTCCAGGATCTCTGCCGCTTTCGCCATAACCGGCATATCTGAGTCGCTGCCCATTACAATTCCTACCTTAGCCATCTTTCATTCTCCTTTTGAATAATATATATTAGTTTTTCTAATATATATGTTTTATATATTTATCTTTTCTAATAATTATAATACTAAGAAATAAACCCGCAGTCAATAGTAAAAACGCAAAAAAGCAAACCAAAAAAAAGCCGCACACTGCTTTTTTTTTGCCAGTGTGCGGCTCTTATCAGTCACTTAAGACTTATTTTGTTGCTTGAAACTCTCATGATCCTTGTTACTTAGGATTCCTCTTCTTTATGCTTCTTGCTCATAGCTGCCAGTGCAAGGAAGATACCGGAGAACATAAGGGTATTTGTCCTTCCTTCGTGTAATGTCGCAGGAAGATACTGCTTATGATCCGCTCTCCCTGCTTAAATTAATTTGGGTTTAAGCAAAGAGTCTTTCAGATACTGGTGAAACCAGCTTAGATTTGAATTAATAATATTTTAGAATTATTCCAGATACCTTGCTCATGTTCATTTTAGCACATGGCACAGTGGATTGCAATACATTTATGCCCCTCCCATTTTATCCTCCAGGCCTATTTCCCTTTGTGTTTCCGCTTTTTCTTAGTATGTTATATACGCAGAAAGCCCCGGCCGTTTCCGACCGGAGCTTTCCGCTAACAGGGTATGTTTATGAGTTTGGGAATATTTTCTTTATTTCAGATATTCTTTCTATACATCCTGTTCTTTCTTTTTTCCTTCCGATTGCAGTTAATGCAAGGAAGATTCCTGAGAACATCATGGTCAGTGCTGCTTTTACAGTGGTCTGGCCAGTCTTTGGAAGTGCTGCCATTGGGATCTCACCATCATCAATGACGATTGGTGCCGGTGACTCTGGTAATTCTGCCATTGGTACGTCTCCCGGGGTGATCGTTGTAGTAACACCAGGACCTCCGCTTGTATTAGAGATAGTTGATCTGTGGCTTCCGCCACCGCCTCCACCTGATGAACCGCCGCCACTATTTCCGCCACTGTAGCTGAAATATGCGGTAAATGTGGTATCTGCAATAAATCCGGCTTTTGCGATCTCACTTGCTGCGCTATAGTTCGTATTTCCATCAGACCAGCGGTTAAACTTATAATTTCCGATTCCTGCAACTGTTACTTCTGCCTTCGGATGAACCGGTGCAGTCATGTTGTAGGTACCATCTGCATTCTTAGGTCTGGTAACAACTTCTTTTACCTTACCGCTTACTGTTCCATAAGATGGATCTTCAGAAATATACTGGAAAGTAACCTGATACTTATCTGGAATGTTGTCTGGCTCATCTGGATCAATTTCTCCGATCTCGTCCATACTGTAATATACATTTACCATATTTTCCTTAGGATCAAGACCGATCTGCTTATCTGCGCCTTCAATGCGTTCCAGAACGTAATGCTTTCCGTTAAATTCAGATTCTTTTGGCACTGTAGTCTTAAGGATCTTTTCTCCGAATACACCGATATCACTTACAATCGCTGCTGCTGTATCTTCTGTTACAACGCCATTGGCATCTTCATAGAAGTAATGGATCTCATAATGAAGATCTCTTCTTACAGTAAAGTGTGCAATGAATGTTTGATCTTCCAGGTATTCAGAATTTCTCAGCTCATCATCACTATTGAAGAATGTCAGATCATCCTGCTGCCATTTTTCAAATCTGTAACCGTCTTTTGGTGTTACAGTAGATGGCTGGGTCGGATGCTGTGCTGTCGGGCCATTTGTTGCTGTGATCTCACCAGTCACGCTATCTCTGGTGATTTCATAAGTAGTAACCACTTCTTTGGTTGTTCCTGTCACAGTTCCCTTATTAGCATCTGCTGATACATAGGTGAATGTGATCTGGTATTTATCCGGGATATTGTCTGGCTCATCCGGATCAGGTTCACCGATCTCATCCATACTGTAGTATACATTTACAATATTTTCGTCAGGATTAAAGCCAACCTGCTTATCCGCTCCTTCAATGCGTTCCAGAACGTAATGCTTTCCGTTAAATTCAGATTCTTTTGGCACTGTAGTCGTAAGGATCTTTTCTCCGAATACACCGATATCACTTACAATCGCTGCTGCTGTATCTTCTGTTACAACGCCATTGGCATCTTTATAGAAGTAATGGATCTCATAATGAAGATCTCTTCTTACAATAAAGTGTGCAATGAATGTTTGATCTTCCAGGTATTCAGAATTTCTCAGCTCATCATCACTATTGAAGAATGTCAGATCATCCTGCTGCCATTTTTCAAATCTGTAACCGTCTTTTGGTGTTACAGTAGATGGCTGGGTTGGATGCTGAGGTGTCTGTGGGCCAAGTTCTGTGATCTCACCAGTTTCACTGTCTCTGAAGATTTCATAAACAGTAGCAATCTCACTTGTTGTTCCTGTCACAGTTCCTTTATCATCATCTGCTGATACATAGGTGAATGTGATCTGATACTTATCCGGGATATCATCCTCATTAGTATCTTCGCTGTAATATACAGTTACAATGTTCTGTTCATTGTCTGTTCCTACTGTAAGGTCATCAGCTCTTACAAAGGTATATCCACTGATTTCAATTTTCTCTGTATAACCTTTGATCTCATCCCCAAAGTGTGCATCCCTTTGGATCTGACATATCACGGATTTCAACATTTTTATCTTCATCCAGATATTTCACCCTATAAGTCTGCTCTGTTGCTGTAAAGTGTGCTGTGAAAGTCTGATCTTCAAGGTAAGACGCTGCTTTCAGTGCTGCATCATCATCGAAAGATTTCTGCTCTTCATCTGTCCACTTGTCACACTTATAACCAGCTTTTGCTGTTACTGTAGATGGCTGGGTCGGATGCTGTGCTGTCGGGCCATTTCCTACTATAATCTCGCCAGTCACGCTATCTCTGGTGATTTCATAAGTAGTAGCCACTTCACTGGTTGTTCCTATCACAGTTCCCTTTATCAGCATCTGCTGATACATAGGTGAATGTGATCTGATACTTATCCGGGATATCATCCTCATTAGTATCTTCGCTGTAATATACAGTTACAATGTTCTGTTCATTGTCTGTTCCTACTGTAAGGTCATCAGCTCTTACAAAGGTATATCCACTGATTTCAATTTTCTCTGTATAACCGTTGATCTCATCCCCAAAGTGTGCATCCCCTTGGATCTGACATATCACGGATTTCAACATTTTTATCTTCATCCAGATATTTCACCCTATAAGTCTGCTCTGTTGCTGTAAAGTGTGCTGTGAAAGTCTGATCTTCAGGTAAGACGCTGCTTTCAGTGCTGCATCATCATCGAAAGATTTCTGATCTTCATCTGTCCACTTGTCAAACTTATAACCAGCTTTTGCTGTTACTGTAGATGGCTGGGTCGGATGCTGTGCTGTCGGGCCATTTCCTACTATAATCTCGCCAGTCACGCTATCTCTGGTGATTTCATAAGTAGTAGCCACTTCACTGGTTGTTCCTGTCACAGTTCCCTTTATCAGCATCTGCTGATACATAGGTGAATGTGATCTGATACTTATCCGGGATATCATCCTCATTAGTATCTTCGCTGTAATATACAGTTACAATGTTCTGTTCATTGTCTGTTCCTACTGTAAAGGTCATCAGCTCTTACAAAGGTATATCCACTGATTTCAATTTTCTCTGTATAACCTTTGATCTCATCCCCAAAGTGTGCATCCCTTTGGATCTGACATATCACGGATTTCAACATTTTTATCTTCATCCAGATATTTCACCCTATAAGTCTGCTCTGTTGCTGTAAAGTGTGCTGTGAAAGTCTGATCTTCAAGGTAAGACGCTGCTTTCAGTGCTGCATCATCATCGAAAGATTTCTGATCTTCATCTGTCCACTTGTCAAACTTATAACCAGCTTTTGCTGTTACCGTAGATGGCTGGGTCGGATGCTGGGCTGTCGGGCCATTTCCTACTATAATCTCGCCAGTCACGCTATCTCTGGTGATTTCATAAGTAGTAGCCACTTCACTGGTTGTTCCTGTCACAGTTCCTTATCAGCATCTGCTGATACATAGGTGAATGTGATCTGATACTTATCCGGGATATCATCCTCATTAGTATCTTCGCTGTAATATACAGTTACAATGTTCTGTTCATTGTCTGTTCCTACTGTAAGGTCATCAGCTCTTACAAAGGTATATCCACTGATTTCAATTTTCTCTGTATAACCTTTGATCTCATCCCCAAAGTGTGCATCCCTTGGATCTGACATATCACGGATTTCAACATTTTTATCTTCATCCAGATATTTCACCCTATAAGTCTGCTCTGTTGCTGTAAAGTGTGCTGTGAAAGTCTGATCTTCAAGGTAAGACGCTGCTTTCAGTGCTGCATCATCATCGAAAGATTTCTGATCTTCATCTGTCCACTTGTCAAACTTATAACCAGCTTTTTGCTGTTACTGTAGATGGCTGGGTCGGATGCTGTGCTGTCGGGCCATTTCCTACTATAATCTCGCCAGTCACGCTATCTCTGGTGATTTCATAAGTAGTAGCCACTTCACTGGTTGTTCCTGTCACAGTTCCCTTATCAGCATCTGCTGATACATAGGTGAATGTGATCTGATACTTATCCGGGATATCATCCTCATTAGTATCTTCGCTGTAATATACAGTTACAATGTTCTGTTCATTGTCTGTTCCTACTGTAAGGTCATCAGCTCTTACAAAAGTATATCCACTGATATCAATTTTCTCTGTATAACCTTTGATCTCATCGCCAAAGTGTGCATTCTTTGGATCTGACATATCACGGATTTCAACATTTTTATCTTCATCCAGATATTTCACCCTATAAGTCTGCTCTGCTGCTTTAAAGGAACCTTTCAGTACCACATTTGCATCCGGCATTACAAATTTGCCGCCTGTAGTAGTCACTGCTGTTCCGTTTTCAGTTGCTGCCGTCCAGCCACTGAAAATATATCCTGTTACATTCGGATTTTCTGCTACTGCAACCTGTGCCTGATACTTATGATTTGCTACATCAGGAACTGCCGGTGCACCTGTTGGAACATCACCTTCATATTGATAACTTACCTGATGGGTATTTCTGGTGTAATACAGCTTCAGGGATAATACATTTTGAATATTTGTAGTACCATCTGTTACTGTTCCAGCAATACTTGTATCCAGCGTAAATCCATCAACTGGTATTTCTTGTCCTCTTGTTGTAACGGACTGTCCTGCTGCTGTATTGAATGTATCAATATAGCGAAGTCCAAATTCACCATTCGGTCTTTCATACCAGTGCTGTATATGATAAATTGCAGTCTTAGGTACATAGTAGAAAATAACTACCTGATTCTCCTGGGTTACTTTCTGCACTGGATCAGATTTTAATGTATATCCTTCAAATGTCTTAAAGGTTATCATTACATTCTGGTCACTGGTAGTACCTGTTTCAACTGTACTTCCAGGTACCGGTGTTTTAGTGCCCTCCAGTAAATATTTTACTGTATAAGTCCAGCTCTGTACTGCTCTGTACTTAAATATGATCTCCTGTCCATCCTTTGTGATCATTGCACTGATGGATAAAGTTTCAGGATAATATCCTTCTACTGTTTCAGCAGGTTCACTTACTGTGGAATTTCTTATTACAGTCTGCTGCTTCGCATCGGCAATCGCTACATCACCACACATATATTTCACAGTATATGTGACTGTATCAGAGTTTCTCCATCTTGCATATAAAGTTGTATCCTTTACGATCTGTGACTCTGGAATAAACTTCTTTGTAAGTGCGCTGTCAGTATACCAGCCGAGGAATTCATCATCTGCTTTGTCCGGTGCTGCCAGTCTTCTTCTGTTAAAACAAAACCTTTTTCCCTGGTAATACTAGCTTTTTCTTCTTTACAATTAGTTACGAAATCAACTGTATATTTCGGTTTTTCCCCATTTGCGTAGATGGTAAGTCCATCTTCTGTCATGGTCTCATTCCAATTTACCGGTTCCTTAAAGCCAGGATCCAGATACCAGCCTGCAAATGTATAATCAGAATCTACATATGAAGGTCTTCCTGGATCTCGGGAAGGTTTGCCTGTGGACAGTTTTGCCTCAAATTTGATGCTTTCCGGATCCATTGGATGACAATTCTCAAAGCGAAGATTATAGGAATTCCTGGTATAATAGAGCCAGAGAACAGGTTCTTCGTACCATTCATTATACTGCTTCCAGTCAGAATACGTAAATCCAGTAATTGACATCTGATCTTCTTTAGTTAAATGTACATTACTTGAAGCTTCAAATGTCCTGTACGTTGTTCGTTCTCCATCTAACCCTTCCACATAGTAAATAATCTTTTTACCTGAACCTGCATCTTTTTCATACATGGTCAGGTTTTCAGCTGGCATATTCGCTAAAAGTGTATACTGTATATTTTTATTAGGATTTGGTCCCCAGCCAGTATGATCTGCACAGGCTTTTTCCCATTGCGCAGATACGTCTACACCATAACAGGCGGTGATCCTTAAACTTTCATCTTCCGCCCAAGTCCAACTCCATCCGTCCCTATACTGTCTCATAAACTTAATGGTATACGTATCTCTTGCATAATAAACATTCTTAACCGCCGTTCCATCGGCCGTTATCTTCACATCAACATCCGTTTTTTCCTGCTACTGGTGTTGTCTTATATCCCTTCGGTACTGTATAACTTCCATTCGGGATAGAATTTCCCACTGTACCAGTTCTATTTATCACATGGTTTACAGTGTAAACACCCTCTTTTACAGTTTCCGTCCAGTAAATGATCTTGTAAGCAGCTCTCTTTGCTGCTTCCCATTTCGCAGTAACTACCAGATCTTCTGCCGGCATGGTCTCCTGAAGATTTTCCCAGCCTGTAAATTCATAGCCTACCTTTGTCGGATTCTTGTCTGGTTTTGTTACGGCTGCACCATAGCGTACCTGCTCAGGTGCAATATAAGAAGCATTTTCTCCTGTATTCCAGGTCAGAGTATAATAATTTCTTTCATATGAAATCTCTACTACCGTACTTCCATCTGCATTTATAGTTCCCTGACTGATAGCCTGTGGTGTAAATCCTGCATACTCTTTTGCTTTGGCTTCAGTTGTCAGTCCGGTTTCACCTGGCACCTTTTCTGTATATTCAGGTGCAGTTGGCTTTGTACCATCTACATTTAACAGATAATGATTTACTGTGTAACTAACTTCTGCACCTTTGTAGGTAACGGTCACAGTCTTGTCTGTTGTGTATGCATCATTAAAGGATACACTTGTCTGATCTGGTGTGAATCCCTGGATTACAGGAGATTCTGCTGTCAGGTTACAGGAAACACCAGATTTTACATGAGATACCCATGGCTGTGCTGCCAGACTGCCATTGCTGTACACATAATTTACAGTAAGGCGTACCTGACCGGCTATTGGTGCATAACCAGCATAAATATCCATATCACCAGTTACTTTACTGAAATCTGTATCCCAGCCTGTAAACCTGTATCCATCACGATCCGGCACTGCTGGCGCTTCTGCTGCTTTTCCCTCTTCCACATACTGTGGGCCAGAAATAAGCACAACTTATTTCCTGCTGCATCTTTATAATAGAAGTTTACTTCATAGCAGGTAATCTCTTCTGTATCAACTTTTACATACAGTGAGAAATGATCTGTCATAAATGCTGTTGCATCACCGTCTGCTGCTACAGATTTTATCATCTGTGCATCATATGTTTCTGTATCAGAAGCATTTTCACCCATGTAAAGGACTCTGGTGCCGGAATTTCCAATGGCGGTTCCTTCAAAAGTAACTTTTACACTTCCATCTGGCTGAACTGCTTCTCCATCTTCATTGTAAAGAGTGATGTCTGCTGCAAAAGATCCGTTACTCTGCGGTTTTCAGCTTTTAATATATCATCTGCAGCTGCTTTCATAAGCTCCAGCTGAGCTTCATCCTCTACTGCATTAGCCTCAATATAGCCATTTTCAGGAAGCACATCGCTTAAAGCTGTCAGCTTCACTGTCACGCCTTCTGCTCCTGCAACTTCTGCAGAAAGTACAATTTCAGAATCAAATACACGCAATGCATTCAGTGTACTCTTATAAACCTTCGCTGTACTGCAGTAACCAATACCTACCAGATCTCCGTCATCTGCTGTTTTTGCCGGTGCTTCCGGCTGTGGTGCTGGTAATGTTTCCGGGATAGCCGCTGTTGTTTCTGCCGGCTGCACAGGCTCTGTTTCCGGTTCTGTACTTTCCGGGGTCTCTTCTGGTACAGTTGTCTCTCCCGGGCCTGCCGGAACTTCCGGTTCTGTTTCTGCCGGTGTTTCTGTGGTTTCTTCTGCTGCAGAGCCTTCCGGTCTGCTTTCTTTTTCTGCCTCTGCTGTGGTTTCTTCAGCTGTAGTCTCTTCTGTCGTAGTCTCTTCTACAGTTGTTTCTGCCTCTGTTTCAGGTGCAGTCTCTGGTTCAAAAGCTTCTTCCTTTTTCAGTTCTTCCGCTTTTTTCTTCTTTGACCGGCTCTGTAGCCTCTGCTGCTTCTTCCTTTTCCGGTTCTGTTGGCTCTGCCCCATCTGCTGCATTTTCTGCATCTTCCTTCATGGCAACTAACGGTACACCATGTCTGGAAATAGAAGCGGTTACTTCACCTTCCTGTGCCGGTTCTTCTGCCGGAATCTCTGCCTCTGGTTCAGAAGCTTCTGTCTCAGGTTCTGCTGCTTCCGTTTCTGCTGGTGCCTCAGTCTCAGGCTCTGTTATCTCCTCAGGAGCTTCTGTTGCTGCCTCAGTCTCTTCTTCCTTCGTCTCTTCCGGCTGCTCTTTGCTTTCTTCCACATCTTCCTTGGTTTCCGGAACTTCTTCGGTCTCTTCAGCAGCTGTGGTCTCATTTTCTGCATCCGTTGGATTTACAACATTTTCTGTTGTTTCTTCGTTCACTGCTTCTCCTCTGAAGGCTTTTCTGCCGGAGCAGTTTCTGCAGGTTTGGAAATAATGTTTCTTTCTTCATCCCCAAACTTATCTTCATAACTCTTTATGGTAATACGTTTGGTGGTCTTTCCCTTTTCTTTTCCGTTTTCTGTTCTTGTTACAGTTGTGGAACAGCTGATGGTATCTTCCCCGTTATTTACGTAAAGGAAATAAACCTCTTCCTCTCCTGTTACCATGTACGTATCATCTGCATCAGCCGGAAGCTTTACAAATACCCGTAACTCTGCCTCCATGCTGTCTCCCTGGATGTCCGGATAGACTTCATATACCTTTCCGTCTCCAAAGAACAGTGCTTCAAACTTTTCCGTGGCACCGTCGGTAAAATCCAGGCTGTCCTGTGATACCACATTTTCGTCTTCGATGGCCTGACGGATGGCATCCACCAGGTCAGCGCCGCCAATGGTAAAGTCCACTCTGCTTCCTGATGCTGCAAAGCTGACATGCAGATCTGTCCCCACATTGGTGAAGATCATGGCAAATGCCAGCATAAATGCCAGGAAACGCTTCTGTAAACTAACCATTTTTCCCGTTCGTTTCTTGCGTCTGCTTCGTCCTCTCATACCCTGTTTCTCCTCTCTCTGAATTTTGTGCAGGCCCCATTTCCTGCCAAACTCCAGTACTTCCTGAATCCCGTTTCACAGTCATTCAGTTTATACTTTCATTTATCTTTATCATAGCAGAGATGGCGTTATATCAGGCGTTATACGAACTTGTATTTTCAAAAAATTTTCAATTTTTCAAATAATTCACAGACTCTATGAGTTTTTTTCTCAGTCGCTCTTGTGTTTTTTATAACATATGCTATAATTCGCTTCAATGAGTTTTTTTTCTCACATCTTGGCATTTTGGAGGTTTGTATGCTGAATCAGTTTGTTTTAAGAAATTACAGATTATTTAAAAATGAAACATTGCTGGACTTTTTTCCGGCTCCTATTAATGAACACAAAGCTTCTCTGCTGACAGCGCAGGAGACGGCGAATTTTTCTCCCTGTTATCTCCCTTTATGGTCCAAACGGCTGCGGAAATCTTCTATATTAGAGGCGCTCTGGAATGTATGCCGTCTGGCTGCAGGTGATTTTTCTCTTATCACCTCTTCCGGCCGTTCCTATTGCCGTCTGGATCATACATGCAGAGAGCTTCCTTTAAGTTTTGACCTGCTTTTTTCGCAGAAATGGTTTTCTCTTCCGTTATCAGCTTGATGTAAAACAGGGCGCTGTCCTGGAAGAAAATATGTTTTACGGCAAGCCCGGTTCTGATGATGCCGGCGTTCTTTTTGCCCGCAAAGCAAATGAACTCCATATTGGAAATGAAGCCGGGAAAATGGATTTTTCCACTCTCCCTGCCGGGGTCTCTCTTTTACGCTATCTTGACCCAAAATCTTCCTCTGAATGTGCAAAAGCTGCTGCATCATGGTTCAGCCAGGTTCTGTTTTTCCGGGAACATGACTATAAAAAACTCCGGATCTGCCCTCTGAAGTAGAAGAACGTCAGGTTATCTGCCGTCTGCTCCAGGCTATGGATATTGATATTTTAGATTACTCCATTACAAAAAGAACAGGGCTTCGATGATCCATCCCTGATCCTGACCCATGGGAAAGCAGATGGAAATACCTTCTTTGTTTCCTTCAATGAAGAATCCACCGGCATCAGAAAGCTGCTTACCCTGATCCCGTTAGTCGTAAAAGCCTGCGTCTAGGAAGTCTTCTATTAGCTGACGACTTAGATAACGTGCTCCATCCTCATCTGCTGCGCTTTATCCTGTCTCTGTACCAGGATCATGAGAAAAATCCTCACCATGCGCAGTTAGTATTTACCAGTCATAACACAGCGATCCTTAATCCGTCTGTTATGCGAAGAGACGAGATCTGTCTGTGCTGCCGCCCGGAAGGAACGGATGCTGTTCTCTATCCACTTTCTTCTTATAAAAAAGAAAATGGCCTCATCCCAAGAAATGATGAAGCCTATGGTAAACAATATCTGGAAGGACGCTATGGTGCCAACCCCAGGATCTGATGACTAAAATTGATCTTTTTCCATTTTCCCATTGCTTTAAGCTGCGTTCCACACGTTCACACACGGCCAGGACATGTTCCTGGCCTGCTCCATTTAACAGGATCAGGTACTGGACCGGGCTGTAGCAAGTAAACAGATCTCCCTTTCGCAGACTCTCTCCTATGGCATTTTTAACATCTCAGATGTCGTCTGCACCATTTCGCCTTCCAGCAATGCTCCTTTTCCATCTACAAGAGTGATGCAGAACAATGTATATTCAAAGGAAAAGCGTTCTGCCATACGGCTCACCAGACGGTAACTGTCAATAAATGAAGGATATGTACTGTAATACGGTCCCTGGGTTTCTTCCCTCTCTTTTAAGGTATTTTCAATGTCCTTTAACATATCGGAAGTATAGCGGATCTGTCCGCTCATCAGGCGGAAACGCTGCAGCATGGTTTCAGAAGGCGGAAGCCCCTGTTCTTCAAAATACTGGACGACCACCTGTTTATAAACTTCCATGGCTTCCTGATACCGTTTTAAAGCGATCAGGCAGTCCAGCTTCATCATCTGGCATTCCTCATACGGATACAGCTTACTGGCTGCTGTGCTTAAGTTTAAAAGCCTGTCATATTCCCGGTCTGCTTTTAAAGCCGGCTTGCCAGGCGCAGGCATTTAAAATACAGCTCCTGGTATTTTACACCGATCACATTGACCCATTTTTCTCCTGTCATCTGAGAAAGGAATTCCCCGTAATACAAACTGCAGGCGTGGCACAGCTCCTCTTTTTTTTCCTGTTGCAAGAGCACTTTGAGCTGCTTTTCCAAAATTTCTGGCATCAATGGAAACCGTCACATTTCCTCATCCCACCGGTAAATACCGCCATCTGTACAGATATACTCATGCTCTGGCAGCATTTCTTTTAATAATCTGCGCAGCCTGAAAACTGCTGCCCTTAAACTGCCGGATGGATTAGCATACTCTCCATTTCCGTAAAATGCATCTAACAGCTCTTCCCTGCCCACTCCCTTCTTTCCTGCATACAAAAGGATCAGAAAAAGCTGCAGGATCTTCCCTGTAAGAGCAGTCCCTATAGGAAAAACTCCCCTTCATATTCCACTGATATGGTTCCCATCATCCGCACAGTCAGTATTCCCTTTTGTCCATATCATTGCCCATATCATTTCCTGCCTTTCTGTGATAAGGCGCCCTTTCTAAACGGACATGACTGCTGACGCAGGCATCACCATTCATGAAAGCCGATTGCTCCGCACCTTTGGTGCTCCCGCAATCGTCGCCAGCATTCGCAATCCGCGCTATCGCGCTCCTTGCTCATACCGGCTTGCCCGTCCGATACCGTGAATTCGCTCATGCAAGCATGGCTCATTCGCGGCTGCCGTCGGGACTTTCATAGTAATTAATAGCTGCGCAGCTGGTCTTCTTCCTCTTTAGCTGTCTTATCGATGGAACGGATCTCCGCCTCATATCCGTAGGTGTCATTTACTTTAATATACACCTTATCTCCTGTTTTGCGGCCCTTGATCGCCTTTCCTAAAGGAGAATCAATACTTATAAGTCCTTTCATGGAGTTTCCCCGGACTGTGGTCACTAATTTATAGCTTTCTGTTTCATCATCTTCCGGAATATATAATTCCACCCGGTCGCCCAGACCTACTTCATCTGATTTTGACTCATCTGAAACAATACGGGCTGTTTTTATCATTTTTTCCAGATAACGGATACGGCTCTCGTTACGGTTCTTGTCCTGCTTTGCTGCCTTATATTCAAAATTCTCGCTTAAATCCCCTGGGCTCTTGCCTCCTTTACTGCCTCAATGCTTCTTTGCGCACCACCAGCTTACGGTATTCTATTTCTTCCTGCATTTTTTTAATATCGTCTTTTGTCAGATTATCATACATAGTTTATCTCCTGATCCGCTTTCCTCGGAGTCTTTCATAATTTCTTTATTTTCCCTTCAGGAATTTTATTTTTTCTTTATCGTCTGCTCAAACTTTGTCCACAATTTACCTGTATATTATTACTTGTAAGGTTGATGAGACCTTTTACCATACAGGAAGACACTTTTTCATACCTAAGCCGGCAGATTCCCCCTTTTCTGCCGGCTCCCTCCATTTTATGGGGCAATAAATTTTTCTCATAGCCTTATTCATGCCCTTATTCATGCTCTCTCATGCGGCAGAACAGTTCTGATACCACCCCTTCATATTCTGCAAGGTGCTGTGCCTTGCGTATCTTCTTCATAAGCTTTTCTTCTTCCGGACAGGAATGGATCAGAAATCCCCACAGTTCTTTCATTTTAAACAATACCTGTCTGTCTCCGCTCATAACATGGGTATATCCGTCACAGAGCAGACGGTGGAATTTCTCCAGCCGGTCTGCCTTCCTGGCGGCAGACATTTTTCCAGATACTTTCTGGGATGTTCCGTCAGCGATCTCTTCCATTAAAAATGGGTTCATCATGATCCCCCGTCCCATCATTATCTTATCCAGATCCGGATACTCTTTTACAAGACGGTCATAGTCTTTCCTTCGGAAAATATCCCCATTATAGCACACAGAATGTCTGCTTTTTTCAAATCCCTCTTTAAAAGCATTCATCCGCACATTGTATTTATAAAAATCTTTTAATACTCTGGGATGTATGATAAGTTCTGTTAATGGGCACTGGTTGTACAGACCTAAAAGAGTCTGAAACTCTTCTTCACTTTCCACACCCACACGGGTCTTGATGGAAAAATGAAGATTTTCCCGTTCCATTCCCTCACTGACCTCTCCTAAGAACCTGGCAAGCTTTTCAGTATCTTTTAAAAATCCGGCGCCTTTTCCCTTGGCTGCCACAGTACCTGAAGGGCATCCCAGGTTCAGATTAACCTCTGTATAACCATATTCCTTTAATTTTACCGCTGTATCTAAAAAATCCTCCGGATCTGATGTAAGGATCTGGGGAATGACCTCCATTCCTGATTATGCTCCGGAAGGATGTCATTTAATTCTTTGCTGCTGAAACCGCTTTTATGCTTCGGTGCCAGAAATGGTGTAAAATACCTGTCCATAGGCTTAAAACAGCTATTGTATGCCTGTCTGTATATGTATCCTGTGATCCCTTCCATGGGAGCCAGATAAAATTTCATATGTCCTTTATCCTCTCATTTACCCTGATGTACTATGTTCGTGTCTATTATCCGTGTTTTTGCCAGAAAATACAATACCTTATCTGCTGCACTTCGCAACAGACAAGGTATAAAAAAGGGGAGGATAAGTATTAATATTTTCTCTTTGGTGATAATCCTATTATAACCATTCCTTCCCCGTTTATTCTCTTTTCTTCAAAAATCCAGTCTCTCTCGCAGAATTGTTCCATCATTCATTATTTACAGTACAACAATAAGTACCGTTGTGATCATGACCATACTGATAATAATAGAAATAGAGTTTACTGCACTTGCAAGACCAATATCCCCTTTCAGATCACCGGTAAACGCAGGTGCTGCTGCTGCAATAGGGCTGAACACCAGTACTGCCAGTGTCTGACGGTATTCCAATGGAAGGGGAAGAACAAAATAAAACATCAATGATGCCACCACTGCCACACCATAACGTATGGAAAGGATCTTTCCGATTTTTCCGATCTGCTTTTTATCGCCTGAAAGCTTAAAACCAACTCCGAGCATTAACATCGCCATAAACGCATTGGCATTTCCGATCAGCTGTGCAATGCTGACAGCAGGTGCTGGAAGAGAAACATGGATCAGGGAAAGGATGAGCATACCGATATATGCATCAAATGGCGCGGATTTTATCAGTGTTTTCAAAATAGGACCCACAGAAAACCTGCTGTTTTTATCCTTTGCCATAGAAGCTACACTGTAAGCGCCTCCCAGACAGATAAACGCGTTTCCCGTATCAAATAAACTGGTGATGACTACACCTGTAGGACCAAAAAACCGGCGGTAAATGGCATGGTGAAATTTCCAATATTGTAACCGGACATATTCAGGATATGAAATGCCTTTTCATCCCTGTCTTTTCCTCCAAGGATCCATCCAAGGCTCATGTAAAGCACGCCGCCTGCAAATCCTACAAGACACAGCAAAAGCATGGCAGGCTGTATCTCAGCCTGTGAAAAATTTGCAATGATGGATGCAGGAAGTGTGATCTTAAGCACGATCTTTGACAATACATAAAAATCTTCTTCTTTAAAAAAGCCAGCTTTCCGCAATCCATATCCTAAAATAATAACTGCAATAAAAGAAGCTGCTTTCATCAGGATCGCTTCCATTTTTCTGTCCTCCGTAATAACCCGCCTGTATTAAACAGGCTGTATTTATGATCTTTTGCCCCTCTGATACCGAATTGCTACGTGCTTTACACTCCCGCAATTTAAAAGCAAGCTTTGCATCGGCTCCCAAGTTTTTAGACTTGCAACTTTTTACCCTAGTATCATCATAACACAAACCTGCGCTATTTCAAAGTTATTTTGCATACAAACTGTTCATTTTGTATACAACATAGTTACTGTACATGGTAGGCACTTTTGGAACTGAAAGTGCCGTACGATAACGTAGTGGTAGCGGGAATTTGCCGTATTTAAATGCGAAGCCACGGCAAATTCCGTTGCTGGTCATGCAACGCATGAACAGTAACTACAACTTATATCCATCATTTCTATAAAACAGCGATCAGCACACAGGTAATGCAGACCATACTGAGAATGATGGAAAGAGAATTTACCGCGCTTGCCAGGTTAATATCCCCTTTCAGGTCTGCCGTAAATGCAGGCGCTGCTGCAGCAATAGGGCTGAACACAAGCACTGCCAGAGCCTGACGGTATTCCAGTGAAAAAGGAAGCAGAAAGTAAAATGCTGCTGCTGTTAAAACAGCCACTCCATAGCGGACACCTAACATTTTCACGATCTTGCTCATCTGTGTCCGGTCTCCTGACAGCTTAAATCCAACACCTAACATAAGCATGGCAAGAAAAGCATTTGCATTTGCCACCAGCTGTGCAATGTTTAATACAGGGCCGGCAGTGACAGATGAAGCCAGTATAAAATATACATAAAAAGATAAGCATCAAAAGGAACTGAACAGAGAAGTGTTTTTGCACAGTGGGATAAATGAAAATTTCTTTTCCCTGTTTTTAACCATGGCACCAATACTGTAAGAACCGCCTAAAGCGATCACGGCATTTCCCGTATCAAACAGACTGGTAACAACTACACCCGCAGGTCCAAAAAACTGCTGGTAAATGGCATGGTAAAGCTTCCGATGCTATAGCCGGAAAGGTTCAGGATCTGAAATCCCTTTTCATCCGGATCTTTTCCACCCATGATCCATCCAAGAGCCATATATAAAATACCCCCGCCGAAACCTAACAGGCATAGTAAAAACATGGATGGCTCCATTTTCGTCTGCGAAAAATTGACTATGATGGATGCAGGAAGTGTGATCTTCACCATGATCTTTGACATAACATAAAAATCATCTTCCTTAAAAAATCCTACTTTTTTCAGAACATACCCCAGGATGATCACAGCCATAAAAGAACCGGCCCGCATCAGTATCGCTTCCATAAGTTTCTTCCCCCAAAACCCCTGATGTTCTCTCGGAATCTTTCTGTGCCTGATTTTGTGAGAAGATTTTTTTGTCAGTCGTGCCCAAATTTCTGAGGTGTACGCGGTGCGTACATTGATGAAATTCGGGTGCGACTGGCGGAAAATCAGCCACAAAAGCAGGTGCAGGAAAGACTCCGAGAGAACATCCTGATATTTTCCAATAACTGGAACTTAACACTTTCTTTATAGTAACACATCTCATCGTTCAATAGCAACTGCCCCTTAAACAAAATACCGCCCCTTTTCAATAGCCTGTTCATGAGAACTACAAGCTGATCTGCCGATTCGCAGGTTCTGTCGCCGGCAGCTTCTTTCGGATGCATGACAACAGCGAAAAACGCAGAATGTGCGTTTTCCATAAAAACTTACTCCAACACACACTCTGCGTCAATCTGAAAGTTGTATAAAAATATCAGAATATTTATGCGAAATTATATTCCGTCACGATTTTTTCCCGCCCCATGGCCACATCATTGTAGTACTCATACAGGCAGATTCCAAGGAATGATCCGGAAATATTAACCACATTCTCATATCCCCGTCCCTGAAGCGCCATCAGCGCATTGTAGCTTCTCTGGCTGGAACGGCAATGCAGGTATACCGGACGGTCTTTCGGAATTTCATCCGTTCTCTCGCGAAGCTCACTTAAAGGAATATTCACAGAACCTTTCAAATGTCCGGCCTCATACTCTCCTTTTTCCCGTACATCTACAATGAACGCCTGTTCCTCCACAAGGCTTCTTACCTGTGTAACCGGAACCTGGCGGAAACGTCCGTACAGAATATTTTCAGCCACCAGAGCCGCCTGATTTACCACATCTCTGGCTGTGCCAAATACTGGTGAATAACACAGCTCCAGGTTCTTTAAATCCCGGATGGTGCCATTCATGGAAACCATGGCTGCAATCACATCCACCCGTTTGTCCACATTTCATCTTCCGATGGCCTGAGCACCCAGAATCCTTCCTGTCGGAACCTCAAACACCAGTTTAAAGTGCATAGGTGCACTTCCCGGCATAATTCCCACCTTGTCACCAGGAATCACATAAACAAAATCGCAGGGAATTCCGGCTTTGCGGGCATTCCGCTCATTAAGACCGGTTGCTGCTGCATTTAAGCCAAATACACGCAGTGCACAGGAACCGATGACACCTCTGTTGTCATTGGGAATCCCATACATCGCACCCGCCGCCGCCCGCGCCTGTCTCAAGGCCGGACCGGCAAAGAGCCAGACGTGAAGGTTTCCCGGTCATACGGTCAAAGACCTCAATGGCATCACCAACCGCATAGATATTTTTATCGCTTGTGCGGTAATTGTGATCCCCCAAAATGCCGCCGGTCTCTCCGATTTCCAGTCCGGCTGCTTTGCAAGCCCCGTCTCAGGTGCTACACCAATGGCCAGAATAACCGCATCCGCTGGCACCGTCTTGCCGGAAGCAAGGGTAATCTGCTTCTCTTCAATGGTTTTTACTCCATCCTCCACAATTAAAGAAACGCCGTTGTCCAGCAGCTCCTTGTGAAGCATCTGTACCATATCGTAATCAAAGGGTGCCAGAATCTGGCTCATGGCCTCCACCACAGTAACCTTCTTCCCTGCCTTTGCAAGGTTTTCAGCTACCTCAATTCCGATAAAGCCACCGCCGATAACCGCTGTGTTCTCCGCTCCTGCGGCCTCCAGTCCATCCTTTAAGTGAACAATATCTGCCACATTACGGACTGTATACACATTTTTCCGTCAATTCCGCCGATGCTTCTTGGCTTTACAGGTGACGCGCCGGGAGCCATGACCAGAACATCGTAGGCCTCCTCATGTACGTCCCCCAGTCAGCGCGTTTTTAATCTCAATGGTCTTTTTTGTCACGGTTAATAGCCGTCACTTCGCTGTTAACCCGTGCGTCTATATCGTAAGACTTTTTGAATTTTTCCGGGGACATCATTACCAGTGCATCACTGTTTCCCACTACTCCTGACAGATAATAGGGAAGAGCACAGTTGGAAAAGGACACATGCTGGCCACGCTCAAACATAATGATTTCTGCTCCCGCGTCGAGACGTCTTGCTCTGGCTGCTACCGAAGCGCCGCCTGCCACGCCTCCTATGATCAAAATCCTTTTATTCATGGAAAATCACTCCTTAACCGGCCTGTTTTTACAGATAATGAGGTGTGTTTGGTGTCAGCACTTCACAACCATCCTCTGTAATCAGCACCATATCCTCAATGTTAAACCATTTACACCGTCAATGTAGCAAGGTACTTCCATTGCCAGTACCATTCCTGCCTCCAGAGGTCTTGTCTCGAAGCATTGATGTAAGGCGCCTCAGCTGTCGCCGGTCCCATACTGATGGAGTGTCCCTGATGACCTCTCCGATAGCAGGGGAACATCTCTTTTACATAATCATATGCAGTGTGATACAATTCATTGATAGGAAGGCCTGGTTTTGCCGCCGCAATCATTCTGCGCTGTCCTTCGTAAAGTCGATCCCTTAATTTTAACACTGCCGGGTCGCCGTTTCCGATTATCCATGCTCTGGAGGTATCTGTGGTATAGAAATCAAATTCTGCATTGACACCTGCATCAAATTTCACCACATCCCCGTCTTTTACAACTCCGTCTCCCGGCAGTGTCAGCCTTGCGCTGGATGGGCCTGTGGAGAACATAGACCAGGAGCTTGGAGCACAGAATCCGGACTTTATTACATCTTCCCGGAAGCACTGAGCCAATTCACGCTCAGACACACCGATCTTCGCAATTTTGCTTACCTCTGTAAAACCATGGTCTGCAATGCGGCATAGGTTACGGAACATTTCAATCTCGTCCGGCTGTTTTACACTGCGGGCATAGACAAATAAATCAGACATATCCACAAATTCCGCTTCCGGGAACTTTTCAGTCAGGCTCTTATAGTAAGGAACTGGAAGGTAATCCAGCTCTACGCCAACCTTTTTTGTTCGCCAGATCGCAGGCTTTCATAAACTGAACCAGCTTATCCATGGAGCTTTCCATAGCTGTCTTATCCGGCACAACTGCTCCGTGTGCGATCTCATCCCAGGTTTTTAAGCCAACCCAGGTATCATAAGGGTCTACCACAAAATTCAGGCCCGCAGCCTTAATACGGAATGTGGCAGCCTCAAAGTCCATCGTTGTCAGATGGGTGGGCACCTTGTCATCAGCCCGCATGACAGCCAGGGTAAATCCTGGCTGTCTGGATACGGTATGCTGATGGCCGCCGAATCCTGTTACATAATGAAAATTCTCCGGAGAGGACACGATCGCTCCATCCAATCCTTTTTCGCGAAGCAGTTCCTTAATTCTATATTCCTTTGGTCTCATTTGTTTTCCCCTTCTCCTTCAACCATCAGTTAGTTATTCATTAATAGAACATCGGTGAACCAGGTCCTAACGGAAGTCCCAGCAGATACCATACAGCGAACATGATGATCCAGCCAACCAGGAATGCCAGGGAATAAGGCAGCATGGTGGAGATGACGCTTCCGATTCCGGCCTTCTTATCATACTTCTGGAAGAATGCAACGGTCAGTACGAAGAATGGCATCAGCGGCGCAATGATATTGGTACTGGAATCGCCGATACGGTAAGCAACCTGTGACAGCTCCGGAGAATAGCCCAGACGCATGAACATGGGAACGAAAATCGGAGCCATGATAGCCCATTTTGCAGAGTCAACCGCAATGAAAATATTGATGAATGCTGTCAGTACAATAAAGCAAACGATCAACGGCAGTCCTGTGAAGCCAACAGACTTTAAGAAATCGGCGCCTGCAACGGAAATGATGGTTCCCAGGTTTGAATAGTTAAAGCATGCAGTAAACTGAGCTGCGAAGAAAATCAGAACCATGAAGCTGGAAAGACCGCTGATGGTCTTGTTCATCAGTTCCACTACATCTTTGTCATTCTTGATAACGCCAGCGCCGATACCATAGGCAAGACCGGGAAGCAGGAACAGGAGCATCATGAAGAAAATGATTCCGCTCATGAATGGGGAGCTTAAAAAAATGCGTGTGTTTCCGGATTTCTTAAAAGTCCGTTCTGCGGTGCAACTAACATTGCCATAATTGCTATATAAACCAGCGCTGTAATTCCTGCCCAGCGCATACCGCGCTTCTCATTCTCACCGATATCCTGAACCTGCTCAGATGCATCCGGTACATAAGGAGCCAGACGTGGCTCAACGATTTTATCTGTAACAAAGGTTCCGATAATGGTGATCAGGAATGTAGATGCTATCATGAAATACCAGTTACATACAGGAAGTACATTGTAGCTTGGATCGATCATCTGAGCTGCCTGTGTGGACATACCAGCAAACATGGGGTCATTGGTTCCGATCAAAAGGTTTGCACTCCATCCGCCGGATACACCTGCAAAGGCTGCTGCAAGACCTGCGATTGGATGACGGCCGAATGCCATAAATAAAACTGCGCCCAATGGCACCAGAACTACATATCCGGTAGAAGATGCGATGTTGGACATAATTCCTAAGAATACCACCACCGCGGTCACAAACGCCTTTGGCGTGGAAGCAGCCACCTTGCGCAGCAATGCGGACATAAACCCGGTTCCGTCCGCTACGCCTACACCGATCATGATGGTGAATACAGTTCCAAGTGCGAAGAATCCGGTAAAGTTTCCAACTACGGTTGTTACCATGTGACGGATGCTGTCAGGTGCCAGAAGGCTGACTGCAGCAACGGTTTTCTGGGTGATTTCTCCCTTTGAGTTGTCCAGGAAATCATAGGTGACTGATACGCCACAAGCCGCACAGATTGCGGACAGTACGATTACGACTCCCGTCAAAATCAGGAAAATCGTTGCGGGGTTGGGCAGAGCATTTCCCACATGCTCCACAGTGTCCAGTGCCCGCAGCACAAAGCCTTTCTTCTTTTCTTTTGCCATTTTTTTTCCCTCCATTATACTTACTTTGCTTCCCTATAACGCTTCCACAGCAGCACGAAGCTGCTCTAAAGCCTGTTTTAAAACACTTCTGGGACATGCTGCGTTAAGACGCATATAACCGGAAAGACTTCTTCCGAATGTGTATCCATCGCTTAATCCCAAGCCAGCTTTCTCTACCATAAAACGGCTCAGCTCTTCATTGCTCATTCCCAGCTCCCGGCAATCCAGCCATACCAGATAGGTAGCGTCCGGAACATTGGGATGAATCTGAGGAATGTATTTCTCACAGTAATCCTTGATAAAATCAAAGTTGTCGGAAATATATACCAGAAGCTGCTCCAGCCATTCCTCTCCTTCATTAAATGCTGTCTCCATCGCAACGGAACTAACGGCATTGTTGCGGTGAATATCCAGATTCATCCAGAACCTGTCATACTTCGCCTTCAACTCCATATTAGGGAAGATAACCGCTGACGCCTGCAGGCCCGCCATGTTGAAGGTTTTTGTTCCGGAAATACAGCTGATCACGTTGGCTGCGATTTCCGGCGACAGCGTTGCCGTCGGAATATGCTTCTTTCCATGAAAAACCAAATCGGAATGAATCTCATCTGATACGATCAACACATGATTTTTAATGCAGATCTCGCATAATCTGGTAAGCTGCTCTCTCTCCCATACAATTCCAAGGGGATTGTGAGGACTGCACAGGAAAAATATTTTCGCCTGTTTTACCTTCTCCTCAAAATCCTCAAAATCAACACTCCAGTTCCCATCCGTCTCAACCAGCGGGCTTTCAACTACTTCTCTGCCCCAGCCCTCTGTCACATCATAAAACTCGGAGTAAACCGGTGTCTGGATCAGCACCTTATCTCCTGGCTCTGTAAAAACCTCCACTATAGAAGATAATGTAGGTACTACGCCAAGGCTGAAACTAATTTTAGACTTGTCGATCTCCCAGCCATTGCGGCGTTTCTGCCAACCGCAGACTGCCTCATAATAAGAAGCCGGTCTGGAGGTGTAGCCCCAGATTCCTTCCTCTGCTTTTTTTGCCTTTACGGCATCAATAATGGGCTGCGCCGTCTTAAAGTCCATGTCTGCGATCCACAGCGGGATCACATCTTTTCTTCCAAACTTCTTTTTCTCTCGTCATATTTGGCGGAGCGGTTTTTGCTCCGGTCAATGACCTCGTCAAAATTGTATTTCACTTCTCTCCTTTCCTGCCGGAGCCCTGCAGTGCTCTGCGACATTCCTCTTTTATTTTACCGCCCGTTTCCTTTCGGGCCGCTGCTTATTTATATAGCAAGATTCATGCCAATTCTGAAAAGCACGCATTTTCCCCATTTCTTTTTGCTTCTGCTTCCAAAACGCATATTTTAATTGGTCATTTGGTTATTTGGTTATTTTCCCACATTTTTTGACCAGTTTCTGTGATGCGGCTGCCGCCTCTTCCCCGGCTCACGGTGGCAAAACCCTTTTGCGCCATCAATGCCAGAATATCTCGTATTTTCTTCTGTGACAGTGCAACATTCTGCTGTCTTGCCGTCTCCAGTATCATCTCCCTGCCGGCAGGATGCCTCTCTTTTTCCGCCTTATAAAGCAGTCCCAGCACAAACCAGAAAACCGGACTGTACCGGGAATCATTTTTGCTAAGTCCCGGTTTCGTACTGCCGGTTTTTCCTGTCCCGCCAGACGCAGAAAGGTTACTGGCAAATCCTCACGCTTAATCACCTTTTCTCCTGTAAAACACAGATACTCTACCACATTCTGAAGCTCCCGGATATTTCCGGGCCAGGAATAACGAAACAGGAGCTGTCTCACCTCAGTAGACAGTGAAAATTCTCCGCCTGCACATCTGCGGAAATGCTCCAAAAGCAGCTGTATGTCCCCTCCCGTTCCCGCAGCGGCGGTATGAGGACCGGAAGTGTGCTCAGCCGGTAATACAGATCCCTGCGGAAACTTCCGTTCTCCACCCGCTCCTCCAGGCTCTCATTTGTGGCCGCCACAATACGCACGTTCACATTAATGATCTGATTTCCGCCTACACGCATGATTTCCCGCTCCTGCAAAACGCGCAGAAGCTTTACCTGCATGGCCATGCTCATTCCCTCGACCTCATCCAGAAACAGAGTTCCCTCATGGGCAAACTCAAAAAGGCCGGGACGGCCTCCTTTTTGGCCCCGGTAAAAGCACCTTCCTCATAACCAAAAGCTCGCTTTCCAGAAGATTTTCCGGCATGGCGGCTACATTGATGGCCACAAAAGGGCCATCTCTGCGGCTGGAGGCCAGATGAACTGCGTGAGCAAAAATTTCCTTTCCAGTTCCTGTCTCTCCGATTAAAAGTATGGGAGATTCCGTCTGGGCCATGCTCTTTAAGATCGTTTTGGTTTTCTCAATGGCCTGGGATTTTCCGACTACATCCTCAAAATTATACTTCGCCCGGTATCCCTTGGTTCGCAGCTGACTTCGCAGCTCATTTTGCTTTTTTTCCAGCTCGCTTAATGGCTGAAGGGTGGAAAAAGCGCCGATACATCGGCCGCCCCGCATAACCGGAACCACTGTCATATTGATATTTGCCGCATTAATACGGATCAGGCGCTCCAGAACCTGCGTCTGTTCACGGATACATTTTTCAAAAGGAATATATGGAAAAATCTGTTCCGCTGGCCGCCCCAAAAGCATCCTGATCTTCATACCTGTAATAACCCTGGCTTTCTGATTACAGGCAAAAATTTTCCCTTTTTCATTAACGCCGATCATGCCCTCGTCCAGAATTTCCAGAAGAAGATCCAACTGACTCTCCAGATTTCTGGAGCGCTGGAACATCTGCTCAAAGCTGTAATTTCCGGAAGCCATAGAGTGAATATAATTCTGGAATTTTTTTTCTTCCATTACACTCTCTAATCCCAGTCGCAAAGCAGTCTCAATCATGGTGTTTGCAGTACAGGGACGATGACCGATATTGATGACCTGCTCCATCCCTGCAGGAACAAAATCCATCTCATCCGGCGTTACCGCCAGCTTTACATTCTCCGGCACCACATCATCCCCAAAAAGTCGGTTCCATCGTAAATACATCCGGCCCGTAAGGAATGAATTGAAGCTGATTCACACCTGACTGCTCTAATTGCGTAATGGCCTCTCTGGCCATCTGCTGCGTAACATTGACAAACAGCACCCTGGTTCCTGCCGGAATCTCCTTCAGTCTGCGAATCACATCCTTGGAATATCCTACATATATTTCCACCACCTGCCCGTCTGCCGGCACATACTGGCTCTCCTCCTCCGCTATCTTAAAAGCATCCGTAGAAACCAGATATAAATCCGTTCTTGTTATCTTTTCCACCGAGCGGTCACTTGTACTGTAGGAATAAACCTCCACCAGATCGCCAAACAGTTCCCTTTATCTGCCCGGCATAGCACTGACTGGCTCCCGGAAACAGCGTCACAACCGAAATACTCTTCTTCATATATTTTCCCCCTACTTCAGCGCTCCCTAAATCTGCGCCTGTGCTCATCAAACAGCAGCCCCTTGTTATACTGATAATACCGCCCACACTCAAACTGGTTTAAAATGCTGCACTGGCCTCATTCCATTTTAATTAGGTGACGAAAATAACCATTTCCTGACCATTTCCACAGGCGGTCTTATATACTGACACCATTATAAAAAACTTCGCGTCACTTTGCAACCTGCCACTGATGTCCTATTTTCTGAGTGATGGAGAGATAAAAAATGCTAAGCCATAGGTTTTAATCCTTGGCTTAGCACCATATTTTACTATTCAACTCTGAAAGTCAGGTTCTATAACACTATGAGATTTTGTGTTGAACTGATTTCTATTTAAACATATCCAAGTAATCCCGGCAGCCACATTGACAGGATCGGAACATAAGTTACTAACAGAAGTACGATAAATATAGCTGCAAAGTAAACTAACAGCTGTTTAATAACATTTTCGATCTTAGTCTGGCCCACCTTAACACCTACAAACAGGGTAGTTCCTACAGGAGGTGTGATAGTACCGATACACAGGTTGAAGATCATCATGATACCAAAGTGAACGGTATTCATTCCAAGCTGCTGGCAGATCGGCAGGAAGATCGGGGTAAAAAGATCAGACACGCCGGTGTCATATCCATGAAAGTACCGATGATCAGAAGCAGAATGTTAATAATGAAAAGGATCACATAACGGTTGTCACTGATGCTTAACATAGCAGTGGAAACTGCCTTCGGGATCTCAGTAAATGCCATTACCCAGCTCATGATACTGGAAACACCGATCAGGAAGATGATGATACCAGTCATTTCCGCACTGTCAAGGAAGATCTTTGGCAGCTCAGAAACCTTAATGGAGCGATAGAAAAACAGGGAAAGAATCAGGCTGTGTACAACTGCAACTACACTTCCCTCGGTAGCAGTAAAGATACCGGAAATGATGCCACCGATTACAATGATGATCATTAACAGACATGGGATAGCCTGGAAAAATACTTTGATCTTTTCACTGTTTGTAAATCTCTTTGTGCTTGCGTAACCTTTCTTCTTAGCGAAGATATAGATAACGATCATGCAGGCAAGTCCCCAGAGGATACCGGGAATATAACCTGCCATGAAAAGAGCTGCTACAGAGGTTCCTCCACTGACCAGGGAAAATGTGATCATAACATTACTTGGAGGAATTAAAAGTCCTGTAGGAGCAGTTGCAATGTTGGCTGCTGCGGAAAAATCACGGTCATAACCTTCTTCTTCCTCAATGGGTCCAATAATAGAACCCATAGCGGAAGCTGCTGCTGTACCAGATCCGGAGATCGCGCCAAACAGCATATTTGCTACTGCGTTTGTATGTGCTAAAGCTCCAGGGATCCTTCCGGTAAAAAGCTTTGCAAAATTGATAAGACGGATAGCGATACCGCCCTTATTCATCAGGTTTCCTGCCAGGATAAAGAAAGGAATGGCAAGAAGGCTGAATACGGAAATACCGGAGAAAATCCTCTGTGCGCCGGTGAGTACGGCTGCGCCTGTATTTAAAACAGGAAGAATAGCTGCAATAGAGGAAACTGCCAGGGCAACTGCAATAGGAACTCCTGCAAGAAGCATAATCACAAGGAGTACCAGGATAATAAGGCCACAAGTAACTGCTATACTACTCATAATCTAACTTCCCCCTTCTCATTAAAATCCTTCTTTGAAACCTGGATCGCATTCATAGCGCTGAAGAGCATGATCAGAATACCGGTAACAGGTACGATCACGTAAATATAGCCCATAGGAACACGCAGGGAAGCGGTAGTCTGGATCATGGTCAGCCTGGTAATAGAGATACCGCCATATACCAGCACAACAGCTGCCAGGGCAAAGGTTAAAGCATCGATGCAAAGCTCTAATGCTTTTCTTGCAGAACCTGTAAGCTTATCTGCCAGGAAGCCCATTCTCATGTGGTCTCTTTTTTCCGAACACATAAGCAGAAGCCAGAAGAGCCATCCATGTAAAGCTGTATGTTAAAAGCTCCTCAGATACAGTACTTGGCTTATTGAAGAAATAACGGGTTACGATCTGGTAAGTACCAATAACGGTCATAAAAGCAAACAGGAAAATGATAACGATACTAAGAACGCGCATGATCCCTGCTTTGATTTTCAGCATTGTTTCCATTCTACTGTCCTCCCTTTGCTTTTTTCGTTTGCTTGCTGGATGTGGTTATAGAAATCCACGATCTTCGGATTTTCCTGTAGCATCTTCTCGTGAAGAGGAAGCACTTTCTGCTTAAATGCGTTTACATCTACATCAATAAACTCAACGCCCATCTGATTAATGGCAATATCCTTTGCCTCTTCAATGCTCTTGTCCCACTCAGCCATCTCAACTTCAGTGGAAACAGCAGCAGCCTCTTTAAATACCTGATATTCTTCCGGGCTTAAGCCGTTTAAGAATTTTAAGTTGGCAACCAGCATATCCGGTACCATCTGGTGTTTATTATAGGAATAATACTTAGCTACTTCACCGTGCTTATTGTTAGTCAGTGCCAGCTCGTTGTTTCTCTGCGCCATCGATCACGCCCTGCTGGATGGCTGTGTATACCTCACCAAATCCCATGGGAGCAGCTGCCGCTCCAAATGCATTTACCATGGCAACGCTGGCAGGGCTCTGCTGAACCCTGATCTTTTTGCCCTTTAAGTCATCCGGGGTATTGATCGGCTTTTTGCCATAGAAATTTCTGGTTCCTGCATTATACCAGGTAACCACACGGAAACCTGCTTCGTCTGTGGACTCATATACATTTTCCATGTAATCGGAGTCTTCCATTACGGACTTGTAAACCTCTTCAGGAGTCAAACAGATACGGCATGCTGAAAATCTCATAAACACTTGCGAAAGTCTCCAGGTTTGCAGTACCTGCTACTACGAAGTCGATTGCACCGGTCTGGGTCAGCTCGATCGCTTTCTGCGCGGAACCCAGAAGCTCATTTGGGAAGATCTGGACTTCATACTTATCTCCTAAGCGTTCCTCAACATACTTCTTAAATGCCAGAAGTCCCAGATGCTCCGGATGTGTTTCTGACTGGGCATGTGAAATACGGACAATGCGCTTTCCGGAAGTTACAGAACCGCAGCCGGTAAGACCAGCAACAACGGCTGCAGCCAGCACACAGGCTGACAGTTTTTAACTAATTTCCTAACCATCATTTTCCCTTTCTTTATACACTACGTGATATTTTTTTCCTTCCTGAAAAAACACAAATCCCCCAGGTTTTTAAGGAAGGAGTTAATTTATTAACACTTCATTAACACCTTCCCATTATATAACCTGAGGGTCTTCCTTTGTACCGTAAATACTTGTCATTGAGGTGGAAAATCTTGTCCAAAAAATACGTACAATGACAACTTTGTCCTGTTTTGTATTAGTTTTATATTGGTTTTCTATTTGCCTTGTATCAATTAGCTTCTCTGTATTCAGACGGGATCATGCCTGTCACACGCTTAAAGACTTTGGCAAAATAGTTGGAGTCATAATATCCCACCTTCATGCCTGCATCTTACACACTGATATTTCTGTCTTTTTAACAGTCGTTTCGCCTCATTGATGCGGAAATTTGTAAGATAGGAAGTAAAATTCTGGTCAAAACACTGTTTAAACAGCTTACAGAAATAGGCATCTGAGTAATTAAACTGTCTGGCCGCATCCTGCATGGAGATCTCGTTCATATAATTTTCCCGGATATAGGTGCGTATCTTCTCAGCTACCTGGTTCACCCGTTCTGTTTCCGGTCTTTCGGCGGCTCTGCATCCGGGTTCCAGGGCCATTGCTCTTTCCTTTTTCCGCTTCCTTTTCTGCCTCTGTCTTTTCTTCCCCGCTGCCGGAAGAATTTTTTCTTATTTTCAACTGCCTTATCCGTCAACCGCATGGCCTCTTCCATAACAGCTGTCAGTTCTTCTTCATCACAGGGCTTTAAAAGATAGTCCAGGGCCCGTATTACTATGGCACGTTTTGCATAAGAAAATTCATCATAGGCAGTTAAAAACACGATGATACAGTCCTCATCCATACTGCGGATCTGCTCTGCTGCCTCCACACCATTTAACTCCGGCATGGAAATATCCATGATAATGATCTGGCTGTGTTCTTTTTCATACAGCTGCACTGCCTCTTTTCCATTGGTTGCCTCACTGATCTGAAGGCTGTCCCCAAAGCGGCGCATGAGACGTCTGGCAAGAGCCATACGCTCGATCTGTTCATCATCTGCCAAAAGCACACGATACATAAACTTTTTTCCTCCCGTCTTTCTCTCTGATCCCCAATACATGTGCCCTGCACTTTCGCAGTTCACACGATATCTTTTGGTGTAAAGCCAGTTGTACGGCTGTTCCGCACCCTTTTTACTGTAAATAAACATTTCCCCATCTTCATACAGACCATGGACCCGGCGGTAAATATTTCCCACACCAATGCCGATCTCATTTTCCGTACCGTCATTTAACGCAGCCCGGATCTGTTTTAACCGGTCTTCTTCCATGCCAGCACCAGTATCCGCCACTGAGATCCACAAACGTTCTCCTCTCATCCAGGTCCTTATAAAGATCCTGCCTCCCTTGCTCTCCTTGGAAAGCCCATGTTTAATGGAGTTTTCCACCAGAGGCTGCAAAACAAAGGAAGGAACTAACACTTCCAGGGTTTCCGGTGCACAGTCCGTATCATAACGGACCCGCTGGCCAAAGCGCATTTTCTGAAGATACATATAATCCTGAATGATCTTAAGTTCCCGCTCTAAAGGCATTACAGTACCTGCGGATTTTAAGTTATACCGGAACAGGCGGCTTAAAGCAGTGATCATCTTTTCCGTAGCCACTGCATCTTCGATCTGTGCCGTACTGGCGATCATATTTAAGGTATTAAATAAGAAATGGGGATTGATCTGGCTTTTTTAACATCTGAAGACGCATGTCATTTAACTTCTGCTCCATGGCATGTTTTTCTTCCATGTTTCGGATATTTTCCCTGGTAGACGCTTTCATACGGCAGAATTCCTGTACCAGACGGCTGATCTCATCTTCTCCCTCTGCCACTACATCCGGCCCTGTAAAATCATTATCCCCAATGCGCACTGAATCAGCTGCCAGTTCCACAATCGGCTTTACAATATAGCGGCTGGCCGTCCGGTTCATCTGCCGCACCATCCAGAAAGCCGCCATCCCGCAGATCAGACTGCATACCGGTATTACCACCAGCATATACCGCTGTTTTTCATACTGGCTGCTTCCGTTTCTTACAGTCAGCTGTTCTAACTGCCCCGCCTGTCCTTCCAGATATCCCTGGATCCGGCGCAGCCTGTACACCTCCTGCATATCCGCTTCCCCAATGGTTTCCTTTTCCATCAGTTCCCTGCGAAATCTGTCATAATTTTCATAAAGGTTATGCAGGGTCCAAGTTCTTGCATACCGTTCTTTTCCGATCTCTTTATATTTATAAGGTAATTCTTCCAGCATCAGTTCTGTATGTTTAGCACTTTTTTCCCATTCCTGTCTGGTTTCTTTTGTCTGCTCCTGGATAAACCGGTCAAACGCTGCGCTTTCTTCGTCCATAGCTGTCCAGAAGGCAAGACTTCTGGAATTGCTCTTTAAAATATTTCCAAATCCTCCCAGTCCGAAAAAAGCTACCAGCATATTGGCTGCAATGGACAAAAACACCACCGCGCCAGCCGAAAAGGTAAGATATTTCAGTTTTTCCTGCAGCGGAAGCCGGAACCATTTTTTCATTCCTTTTCTCCTTCTTTTCACACATTCCTTTTTTCTTATTTTATATTAATTCTCTCAATTTTTAAAGATAGGATTGCAAAAAAATACCCCGGCATATGATCCTCTCTGCCGGAGTAACAATAAATCATATCTGACTATAGTGGCTGGTCCTTGTCCGATGGTACAGCTGTTTTTTCTTTTAAGTAGCAATGTCTTCGATCTGACATCCAAGTATCCTGCATAGATCATTCACAGTTTTCATAGAAATATCCTGATTATGCTTTAATCGATACAACGTACTGCTTGACATATGATACTTCTTTGTCAGTGTATACCAGCTTTCCTCTGATATTTCCAGTGTTTTCCAAAACGGTGAATAATCGATCATCCTATGCCTTCTCCTGTAACCCCTTAATAGGTCAAGCATAAGTTAGATTTTACATCTTGAATATCTTCGTAATAATGAATATACTATAGGTATTACAGTGCCTAAAAAAGGGCATATCGGGAGGTGTTATATGAGCTGGTACACAGAGGAAGAAATTGAAAAATTACTGGAAGACGAAGAACTGAGGAAACGCATTGCACGCTTTGTTACCATGAGCGGGGAAGAATTTTTTCGATGAAGTGTACACCCATCTCTCACCGGAAGAACTGGAAGAATATCTGGAGGAAAACCCCAGTGAACGAAAAAATATCTAAAACGTTATGAACCATAAAAAAAACGATAAAAGCCCTGGAAAAAGAAGGAAGGTCTGTCAGATGACAAACCGTCCTTCTTCTGGTTCTTCTTTAAAATAATCTTTATAATCTACCTCAATGGCATGGCGCATACGCTTCATGCTGAAATAAAGATGATCTTTTAGTGCCTTTTCCAGACCTTTTTCGTCCTTTTCGCAGATCAGGCGGAAAATTTCTTCATGCTCTCCTGTGATCCGGGTAAAATCCGTCTCTGTTGTAAAATCCAGCATACGGAATCTGGTATAATGAAGCAGCTGCTGTGCCTGGAAGCATATCCCACAGTTTCTGCCTGCGGACCGCTCCAAACCAGATAGAGTGAAGCTCTGCGTCCATACGGTAAAAGCGCTCAGGTTCAAAGCCCGGTGTCTGGATCAGTGCTTTCTGCATGGCAATGGCATGACGTATTTCCTCCATGACCATAGGATTCTGTACATTCAGAAAATCCCTCAGCACCATGGTCTCCACTGCCACACGCATGTAGATCATCTGTTTGATGTTGTCCAGACTTAACAGAGTCACATAAGTACCTCTGTAGGGAACTGTCTCTACAAATCCCTGTTCCTGGAGCAGCCGCAAAGCATCCCGCACCGGGGTCCTGGAGACCCCGAAGCGCTCACAGATCTCATTTTCACTGATCATACGCCCCGGCTCCAGTTTCAGATCTAAAATTTCTCTTTTTAATGTCTCAAATACCTGCTCTCCGCGGTTTTTGAAATTCATCTCGTTCATTCAGCCAATATCCCACCTATCTTATTTAGGCTGCTTGCCAATGTAAGCAAGGATAACACCGTCTACATACAGTACCAGACCATTTACAAAGTTGGAAGCGTCAGATGCCAGGAATACTGCTGGACCGCCTAAGTCTTCTGCATTTCCCCAACGTCCTGCAGGAGTCTTGCTTACGATAAACTGGTCAAATGGATGTCTGGAACCGTCTGGCTGGATCTCACGAAGAGGTGCAGTCTGAGGAGTTGCAATATAACCAGGTCCAAGGCCGTTACACTGAATGTTGTACTGGCCGTATTCGGACGCAATGTTCTTGGTCAGCATCTTTAAGCCGCCTTTTGCCGCCGCATATGCGGAAACAGTTTCACGGCCCTAGCTCGGACATCATGGAGCAGATGTTTATGATCTTGCCATGACCCTTTTTGATCATAGAAGGGATAACAGCCTTGGATACGATAAATGGAGCATTTAAGTCTACATCGATAACCTGTCTGAACTGCTCTGCGGTCATGTCACACATCGGGATACGCTTGATGATACCGGCATTGTTCACGAGAATATCAATCACGCCTACTTCTTTTTCGATCTGTGCAACTAATGCATTTACAGCTTCTTCATTGGTAACATCGCATACATAGCCATGAGCCTTGACGCCTTCTGCCTCATAAGCAGCCAGTCCCTTATCTACCAGTTCCTGCTTGATATCGTTAAATACGATCGTTGCGCCAGCTCCTGCCATTGCTTTTGCGATGGCAAAACCGATTCCGTAGGAAGCACCTGTGATCAGTGCTACTTTGCCTTCCAGTGAAAAGTTGTTTAAGTAATCTGCCATTTTATTTTCCTCCTGTTTTTTATAATTACATCATCTCATTAGGCTTCATGGTGTCCATATCATCAAATTCCATGTTCTCGCCGCCCATTGCCCAGATAAAGGTATAATTGGAAGTGCCAGCTCCGCTGTGGATGCTCCAGGATGGACTGATCACTGCCTCTTCATTTTTCATAACAATGTGTCTGGTCTCTATTGGCTCTCCCATCATATGGAATACGACATTGTCACCAGGTACTTCAAAATACATATAAACCTCCATACGACGCTCATGTGTATGTGCCGGCATAGTATTCCATACACTTCCCGGCTCTAACACGGTCATACCCATGGAAAGCTGACAGGTTTTTAATACATCCGGATGGATAAACTGATTGATAGTACGCTTATTAGAAAGGGCTGCATCACCACATGGTCTCTTTGCTGCCTTTTCAATAGGAATGAAAGTAGTTGTATAAGAAGTATGAGCCGGAGCACTTACCATATAAAATTTTGCCGGCTTGGAAGCATCTTCACTTTCAAAGTAAACTTCTTTTGTTCCCTTGGTAATGTACAGACAGTCTTTGTAACCCATCTCATATTCCTGTCCATCAGCAGTAATCTTTCCTTTTCCGCCAATATTGAAAATACCGATCTCACGGCGTTCCAGAAAATAGTGGGTTCCAAAGTTCTTCCAACAGTCAATGCCTTTTTCAATAGAAACCTTCTCTGTAACAGGCATACATCCCAATGTAACCATACGGTCTACATGTGAGTACACAGCAACTACCTCATCTGCCTGATACAGGTTCTGGATCAGAAATTCCTTTCTCAGCTCTTCTGTTGTATAGCGTTTTACATCTCTCTGGTTTGCAGAATAACGAATATCCATTTTGCTATCTCCTTCATTTTACGGTTGTGTTATCTTGTATACAGTTTTATGAAGTTGTATACAAATTACTTTGCTTGTATACAGATTAGCAAATATATTCCCGGAAAGCAATGGGAATAATTTACAAAATAAGCATCTATTTTCTATGCATTATCACAAATCGCATTGCAATTAGACATTATTTTCGCTATACTGAGAGAAGTTGTTGTACTACCCACTTACATGAGAGGAGGATTTTTTTAAAAAAAATATTCTTGTAGGTCAGTCTGGTGGCCCTACTGCTGTAATCAACGCCAGTCTTTATGGTATCATTAAAGAAGCTGCCGCACATTCTGAACAGATCGGATCTGTTTATGGTATGATCAATGGCATCGAGGGATTTCTCTCCGGACATATTATGGATCTTTCTAAAGAGCTTTCAGATGAAGACCTGGAACTTTACGCCTTACACCGGCAGCCTACCTTGGTTCCTGCCGCTATAAGCTGCCTGAAAATCTGGATGCTTCCGTTTACACCCTTCTTTTTTGAAAAATTTGAACAGTTAAATATTGGCGCTGTTTTCTATATTGGCGGAAATGACTCCATGGACACTGCTGATAAGCTTTCCCGCTGGGCAGCTCATAATAATAAGGAAATCTCTTTTATCGGTGTTCCGAAAACCATCGATAATGATCTTCCTGTTACAGACCATACTCCCGGATACGGCAGCGCTGCCCGCTATGTTGCCTCTACAGTCCGTGAGATCGTACTGACGCCTCCGTTTACCAGCAGCCGGCCGTTACCATTGTGGAGCTTATGGGCCGTCATGCAGGCTGGGTCACCGCAGCCAGCAGTCTTGCCCGCAAGTTCGAAGGAGACAATCCTCTCCTTATTTATATGCCGGAAGCTCCATTTGAAATGGAAAGCTTCTTTACTGACCTGGAAAATGCTTTAAGCAAGAGTACTGCCGTTGTAGTATGTGTATCGGAAGGTATCCGCGATGCTTCCGGAAAATTCATCTGCGAATACTCCACTGAAGCCCAGTTAGACACCTTCGGCCATAAGATGCTCACCGGCTGCGGAAAGCTTCTGGAAAGCTATGTGCGTAACCGCTTTGGAGTAAAGGTACGCTCTGTAGAGTTAAATGTAAACCAGCGCTGCAGCAGCCTGCTTGCTTCTCTTACAGATATCAACGAGGCTGATATGGCTGGACGCACCGCTGTAAAATGTGCCTTAGAAGGCGTTACCGGAAAAATGATAACCTTTAAGCGTGCAGATGGAGAGGAATACAGTCTGGAATACGGTCTGGTAGATGTGTGCGATGTATGTAATAAGGAAAAGCCGTTCCCAGCTGAATGGATCACCGGCAATAACAACGACATTTCCCCTGAATTTGCAAACTATGCACTGCCACTGATCAAAGGTGTACCGGAACATGTATTTGAGGACGGTGTACCGAAATATCTGTACAGAAAGTAATAGAATTGGAACATTTCCCGCTTACCCAGCGGGGATTTTTGATGTAAATAAGAATGTGCCTTGGCACATTCTCGCGCCGAGCGCGGTCGTTTGCGACAAACTTCCTCATCGCGCGAGTGCGCATCGTTGGCAGGTCGTGCCTTTTTTTGTGTACTAGGGAGTTCCAACGGAATTTCCTAGTACATAAAAAAACGCAACCTCAGACAGATTTTTCCGCCTGAAACTGCGTCTTTAATGGGTTTACGCCCGTTAATTATTTGCTCATCTTCTCAACAGCCTCAAATAAACCATTCAGATAGGTAGCGCCCAGGGCTCTGTCATACAGGCCGTATCCGGCGCGGCCGGTCTCTCCCCAGATCATACGTCCGTGGTCAGGTCTTACATAGCCGTCAAAGCCATTGTCTACCAGTGCCTTAACGATTCCAAACATATCAAGGGAACCACAGCTTGACAAGTGTGCTCTCTCCTCGAAACCATTATCCAGAACAGCTACGTTTCTTAAATGTGCAAAATGGATACGTCCCATTGCTGCATACTTAGCTGCCATCTTTACTACATCGTTCTTTCCAGAGCATCCTAAAGAACCGGTGCAGAGGGTAATTCCGTTATGCTTGTCGTCAACCAGCTTTAAGAAACGGTCCAGGTTCTCTTCGCAGGTAATGATTCTTGGAAGTCCGAAAATGCTCCAGCATGGATCATCCTCATGGATCGCCATATTCACATCGCACTCCGCGGCAACCGGGATCACGCGCTCCAGGAAATACTGTAAGTTGTTCCATAAATCATCTTCGCTTAAGTTGTTGTACTCAGCAACTACTGCCTTTAAGCCTTCTCTTGTGTAGCTGGAGTCCCAGCCTGGAAGAGTTAAGTCACTGTCACTGTTTAAAGGGATTTACAGCATCTACCTGCTCCTGATAGTAAACCAGGGAAGTAGATCCGTCAGCCAGCTCATGGTCCAACTGGGTCCTGGTCCAGTCGAATACCGGCATGAAATTGTAGCAGATGCATTTGACACCTGCCTCCGCAACACGGCGGATATTCTCGCAGTAGTTCTCAATATATTTGTCTCTGGTGGGCTTGCCCAGCTTGATATCCTCATGAACCGGGATACTCTCGATCACATCAAAGCCAAGTCCCGCGTCCTCAACCTGCTTTTTCAGCCTGGCGATGCTCTCGCGGCTCCAAACCTCGCCCACAGGCACGTCATATACCGCTGTCACGATGGACTGCATGCCAGGAATCTGACGGATGTTCTCCAGGGTTACCTTGTCATCGTCTCCATACCATCTGAATGATAATTTCATTGAAACTTCCTCCTTTAAACATTATATATTTAAGTTTTTATCTAAATCGATTGCAAAGATAATACCCTGATTTCTCACACATGTACCATCTATATTATGAATTATACCAGAACTTCCGTTTTCGTCCATAGTCATAATTGTTGTGCATATTGCAAAAAGTTGTTCAAAAAATCATGTGACACATGAACCGCAACATAAAAAAACAGGGGATAGCAAACACTATCCCCTGAAAAAAAATCCCATCAAAATCACTTCATTTTTATTAAAGCATATTGGCAAATACACCTGCTATCATAACAGATGTGATGGTAACTGTAACGAACCCGCCTACGATCATTGGCGCAAACATCTGCCCCATCAGATACTTCTTCTCTTCTTCTGTTTCTGCCAGAGCATTACAGGTTGACTCTGTGATGATCGCGTTCATAGGAAATCCATAAAGTGCTGTAAGTGCGGTTGCAAAGCTTAAACCAAATCCTGTATGTAAGACCTTTGAAATAACAAATACAAGAGCTGCCATTCCTGCAACACCGATCACGATGAGCAGTATCATTGGTACTACGATATTTCCTAACATTTCCATTGTACAGTCTTTCAGTCCGTCATAAATAAACATCATGATCGCAAACATCACAATACCATAGGAGTTGCACTTATTCATGGAATCCTCGTCTAAAAAATCCTATATGAGTAAGGATAACGGATAAGATCAGCACCCATACCAGTCCACTGATACTGCCTACAAATGGAACAGGTATCTTGGCAAGCATTGTAGCGATCCATCCAGTAAGTGCCAGCTTTGCAAATATCATTACATTGCTGTTATATTTCGCAGGAAGCGGAGGAAGCAGCTTTTTATGTGCCGCTGCCTTTAATGTGCCATTTACTTCATCCAGCTGCACACCTGTATTCTGATATGCAGCCCCCTTTATTTGCCCTGAACTCCTTTAACATCTTTCGTCCACCAAGCTGCAGGCAGACCGCTGTAAGAGGATAACCTGCAAATCCCTGGATACAGTACATGGCAATAGCAAATACAGCTGCATCCTTTAGCCCCTTTGCCTCAGCTGCCTGCTGCATGATCGTTGCTGCCACTACACCACCGGTCAGAGGCGGAAGACCTGCAATAACAAAACTCTTATCCATCAGCATCGGGCAAAGGAATAATGCAAGTACCGTCATTCCCACCAGTCCGAACATACAGATAACGATCACTTTCCACTGTTCAGCCAGCTGTTTTATACTGATGATCGTTCCCATATGGGCTACCTGCAGGTAGCAGCAGATAGTACTTCAAAAGGATCAATCCTGCATTGGTAACAAGATCGTGTGGAAATACCGTCCAGTATCCCAAAAGCATGACCACAGCGCTTACAAAAACAGACGGAACCCAGGCTTTGGTTAAATTAGAAACCATTTCACCTATAATATAAGAAACACAGCAGATCAAAAATGCCAGCATGAAATTATACATAAATCCCCCTTCTTTCTTGTATGTACTCCCAAAAGCTTCTCACTTAATTAAGTGCAAAGGCTTCCAGGAGCATATCTGTAAAAATAATCATCGAAGTGCAAATGACAGCTCTGCACAAACTCCTAACAGTAATGCCGATTCATCCACATCAAAACGGCTGTTATGATGGGCTGCGCCAGATCCCAGATCTGGATTTGCAATTCCCAAAAATCCCAATGCGCCAGGATATTTGTTTAAATACTTGCAAAAAGTTTCAGAAGCAAACCATAGGCCATGTTCTCCTAACACCTGGGGACCACACATCTGTGTCAGTTTTTGTGCTGTTTCTTCTACAACTTCCTGATCATTAATGACCGGCTCCATCAAAACCTTTGTATATGGTTCAAACTCCACCCGGCATCCATGTACATCTGCCACGTTTGTACAGGTCTTCTTGATCAACGCCAGCACCTTTTCTCCTGCTGGGCGGCTGAAATACCGGGAAGTTCCACTGAAAAATGCCTCATCCGGGATCGCATTCCAGATCTCACCAGCCTTCTGTACGCAGATACTGAAGGTAAGTGTTTCCTCGGCATTCATCTGATTTTGTAAAGCTGAATCCAATTCACAAACAATATGGCTTGCCGGGATCACAGGATTCTTTGCCAGATCCGGTCTGGAACCATGTCCGCTTTTTTCCGATCACATGTACTCCAAAACAAACAGCCCCCGCCATTCTCGGTCCGGAAACCAGGTTAATCTTTCCTGCCGGCATGTCATTATAAACATGAAGAGCAAAGCAGTCATCAATTGGATACTCACTCACCAGTTCCAATACATGCTGATAACCATCAAGGGCTTCTTCCCTTCTTCAAAGCAGCAATATACTGTACCCTTTAATTGTTCACGTACCTGAGATAATACTTTTATCGTTGTCAGCATCATAGCCATATGTGCATCATGACCGCAGGCATGGCATACTCCAGGTTTCTGGGAAACACACGCTTTAGGCTGGATCAGATTATCAGTATCTTCCTTTACCGGAAGAGCGTCCATATCGCAGCGGAGCAGATGATGTTTTCCCGGTTTTCCACCTTTTATAATTGCTACCAGCCCCGTCCCGGCAGCCAGGCGGTACTCCACTCCCATTTTTTCAAGTTCACTGATGATCGTCTTGCGTGTTTCAAATTCCTTATTTGACAGTTCCGGGTTCATATGAAAATATCTGCGCATTTTGATCAGGTAATCTTCCTGCTCTTTTACCAGTTTAAGGATATCAGGATCATTCATTCTTTCTTCTCCTCCCTACATTTATAAAGCATCAAGTGCCTCTGCGATCCGGTTCAAAGCCTCTTCAAGCTGTGCTCTCGGGCATGAGAAATTAATACGCTGAAAGCCGCCTGCTTCCCCATTAGGCCCAAATTTAGGTCCATCATCTGTTGCCACTTTTGCTTTATGGCACATAAAATCCCATAATTCCTGATCTGTCATTCCATAAGCCCTGAAATCCAGCCAGCCAAGATACGTTGCTTCCGGAATACGATATTTCACCTTTGGCATCCGTTTCTGGATAAAATCTGCTATAAACTGTGCATTACCCCGTAAATATTCTTTTAATTCTTCCAGCCACTCCTCACTTTCATTATAAGCTGCGATCTGTGCTACCGCGCCGAATGCACCCGGCCATAAATAATATGGCTGCATTTTTTCCTGGAATGCTGCACGCATCTCATCATTTGGAATAATGATATCAGATACCAGCAGTCCGGCTACATTATAGCTTTTAGACGGTGACGTGCAGATAATGCTGTTCTGTGCAAATTTATCACTGATCGTTGCAAAAGATACAAATTCCCTGTCTGTCAGGATAAGATCTGAATGGATCTCATCTACTACAACCTTCACGCCATTATCAATACAAATATTTCCCATGCGGGTCAGCTCCTCTTTTGTCCAAAGGCGTCCACTTGGATTTTGAGGGCTGCATACCAGGATCAGTTTTGTTTTCGGATCTTTTGCCTGCATTTCCAACTGCTCGAAATTCATCTCATAATAACCGTCTTTATTTACAAGGGCATTGTATACAATATGACGTCCTGTTTTATTAACATAATCATAGTAAGGATAATAAACCGGAGATTGGATGATAACGTTATCTCCCGGATCCGTGAACAGTTCAATGGCAAATACAAGTGGAAGATTTAATCCCGGTGTATATGTGATCCATTCTTTTTAATATCCCAGTGATTACGTCTTTTCTGCCAGTTAACGCAGGCCATGAGAAATTCATCTGCAAGATACCCATATCCGTAATTCTCATGAGCCGCACGGTCCTGGATCGCTTTTGCCACTGCAGGTGCTGCCTTAAAATCCATATCTGCAATCCCCAGTGGGATCACATCGCTCTCTCCATACATCTCCTGACGAAGCTTGGATGACCATTTAATAGACATAACCTTGGTACGATCAATGCAACTGTCAAAATCATATTTCATACAACATACCTGTCTGTGCTGATTCTGTAAAACATGTCCAATATATTAGAACAGGCGATTGGAAAATGACAGACTTTCAGACACAGCACATCCTTTCCTTTTTCTAATGAATGATATATAATACTGTTGTTGGGTTTGCAAACTCAATGTATAATATATTGTACTTTTTCTCCAATATATTGTCAATAGATAGGAGGATTTTTTGTTTTGGAAAAAACGAAATTGTTGCCAACAATATAGCTATATTGCGCAAAAAAAAAAATCGTTTAAGCTTAGAGGAACTTGGAAAACTCAGCGGAGTCAGCAAAAGTATGCTGGCACTGATTGAAAAAGGAGACGGAAATCCCACTTTGGGGATTCTCTGAAGATTGCCAATGGACTTGGGGTACCTTTTGATGAATTAACAAGACGACCGGACCCAATGAACCATGTAGTTAAGATTTCTGAGATTGAACCAATTCCTATTGCAGATGGCACTGCAAGGAACTATTCTGTTTTTTTCTGACGATAAAACCGCCGTTTTTCTGTTTTTACCTGAAATGGACAAAGACTGCCATTGGAATTCCGAACCCCATTTACAGGGAACTATTGAATTTTTTACTGTTACAGAAGGTTCTGTGAAGATTATAAATGACGGAGAAGAATTCATCCTGAACAAAGGTGATGGTATCCAATTTCGCGGAGATGTTCCTCACAGTTACCAAAATATAGCTGACTGCCAAAGTACAGCGTACAATATTATGTACAATCCGTAAAAATATCATTATGCATTCCCGATTTTTTGTGCCTGATATTACGTAAGTACAGAAAGATCCCAAGTACAGGAGGGCATTTTTACGTGAAACAGATTTCCATGGATTTCAATAAACGGCAATACATGCGACCGGTAGATTTTGAACTCTTTTATTATAATGATACTGAGCTGCGCTCTGTTGCCTCTCACCACCATGATTACTGCGAATTTTATTTTTTCTGGAAGGAAATGTCAAATACCACATCGGTAATGCCATATACAAACTTTCCTACGGTGACTGCCTGCTGATTCCACCGGGAATCCCCCATTTTCCGGAATTTCTCTCCTTTGACCAGCCATATCGCCGTTTTGTGCTCTGGCTGAACCGGTCTTATTATGAAAAACTCCATAAACAGGATGCTGACCTGACCTATTGCTTTGACACTGCTGCCTCTAACCAGATCTACCGCATTCCTACGGACCGTATTACAGCCCAGGATATCCAGGGAAAGCTGATGGATCTGTTAGAGGAAAATAGTTCTGAGCGTATTTTTCATGCCCAGGCAAGCGAACTGATGGCTGTGTCTTTCCTTGTATACATTAACCGGCTCCTTTACAGCAGTCTCCACGAACATTCCCAAGTATTTGAAAATGCCCTTTACTTAAAAAAATATGTGACTATATCCATCAGAATCTGGAAGATGATTTAAGTCTGGAACGGATCGCAGCAAATTTTTATGTGAGCAAATACCATATTGCCCACATTTTCAAAGACAACATGGGAATTTCCCTACATCAGTATATATTAAAAAAGCGGCTTCGTGCCAGCCGCCAGGCGATCCTCTCCGGCGAACCTATCAGCCGTATTTTTCCACAATATGGTTTTAAAGATTACACCAGCTTTTTTCCGTGCTTTTAAAAAAGAATACGGGATCTCACCGAAAGAATACAGGGAGCAGCACCGGCTGATCAGAACCGAACCATAAATACAAAAAGGAGTTTCTATATGAACTTACCTGACTATACAAACTGTACACTCTGTCCCAGAATGTGTCATGTAAACCGCAGTGTGACCACAGGCTACTGCGGCTGCTCAAGTCACATTTCAGCAGCCAGAGCCGCCCTTCATAAATGGGAGGAACCGGTGCTCAGCGGACCGGAAGAAGAACCAGGCGGCAGCGGCGCCGTATTTTTCTCCGGCTGTACCTTACGCTGCTGTTTCTGCCAGAACTCACTACTAAGCAAAGACCATTTTGGTAAAAAACTGACTGTAAACGAACTGGGAGATGCCTTTTTTGCGTCTTCAGGACAAAGGCGCTTACAATATCAATCTGGTAACGCCTACCCAGTTTTTTCCGGATATTATTAAAGCACTAGATCTGGTCCGCCACAAGCTTCATATCCCTGTAGTCTGTAATTGTGGCGGCTATGAACGCCCCCAGATTATTTCCCAGCTAAAAGATTATATTGATATCTGGCTTCCTGATTTTAAATATTTTGACAATGAACTGGCTTTTCGCTATTCAAAAGCAAAAATTACTTTGAACAGGCCTCTGCTTCTATCGCCCAGATGATCCGACAAACCGGTACACCCGAATATACGCTCCATCCTTCCTCTGTCCCCGGCAGACCGGATTTTCCCTTAATGGCGAAAGGCGTCATTATCCGCCACATGGTCCTTCCCGGACATAAAGATGATTCCATCAGGCTGCTTCACTGGATCCACCAACATTTTCCGGAGCATTCCTATCTGGTAAGCCTGTTAAGCCAGTACACTCCTTATACCAAAAATCCGGACTATCCCCAGTTAAACCGCCGGATCACTTCTTATGAGTATAACAAAGTAGTAGATACTGCCCTGGAGCTTGGCATGACTGACGGTTTTATGCAGCAAAAAAGCAGTGCGAAAGAAGAATACACACCGCCTTTTTAATCTGGAAGGACTGTGATCCTTTTTACCACTGCATCTTAAGCATCTTAAAATACATGACAACATTTCAGACCGGTCACTGACAGATCTTCGTTCTTATGTACCATTGGCACTTTCACAATAAAATAAGACGGATATCGAAATCTTTGATTAACCACTTCGCGATTACGATATCCGTCTTTAACTATCTCGTCCATTGGACTAGCCTCTCTTTTCTGAAACATTTGAAACTTTCGTTTCTGTTTCTTCTTCTCTATATTCAGTTGTAATCCTCATTCTCTTTTTCTTCCGCTTTATTTCTTTACTTCTTATTTATATTATATTTCTTTCTATCTGGTATTCTCTCTTTCGTCCTGATCATACTTTCTCGTCATACGACCAAACCGAAACCGGATTTTCCAAATTTTTGTACTTTTCACTTTTTGATACTCTTGTGGATAGGTTCTCAAATAAGCGGTTTTTAAAGATTTGAGGTTGTCCTGGTTTCATTTATAAATCACGTCTTTTATAAATGAAACAATGTTATCTTTCTGGCGGTCCGTACCTCCTTTCTTAGATTTTGTTTACGAAATTGATGGTCTACAATTTCTTTTCTTTTTGTTTCTCTGTTCTTTTGTTGTCTTTAATATACCAGATATCCCACATTTTGTCAAGACTATTTTGAAATTAATCCTATATTTTTAGCATATTTACGAATTGTATCTATTGATTGCAATTATTTATATTTTCCATATATTTTAATGCTTATAAATAAATTTAAAATGTATATTTTCAGAATATTTCCGTCTTTAGGATTTAGCACTTTATTTTTTGAGAGTTAATGAAATATATTTTATCCTCAAGTCAGCATATTTGCTGGCTTTTTTTTCTTTGTTTTAAAAACTTGACAAATTTTCTTTTTTATACTTGCTTTTATGGTGCTATGGTGCTATACTATAAGAGGGTGACTTTTATGGCATATTTTCTTAAAAAACTAACAACAAAAAAGGTACTTATCTTCAGATTTATTCAAGCTTTTACGATCCTGAACGCAGGCATACTGCCCACAAGGCTTATAAACCTATTGGTTATGTTCATGAGCTTCAGGCAAAGGGCATTGACGATCCTATCTCCTTCTACAAAGAAGAAGTTATCAGACTGAACCAGGAAGCAAATGCTGCAAAAGCCGCAAAAAAAGCGAAGCAGATTTCAGATGATTCGCCGGAAAAACTCATTGGCTATTTCCCGATGAAAAACATTAACGACAAGCTTTCTGTCAAAAAAGTATATTGATCTCATGCAGACCGCTACTGACTTCCGCTTTAATGTTTTTGACATGATCTCTGCCCTTGTTTACGCAAGGCTTGTCCAGCCATGTTCAAAATCAAAGACTTATGACGAAGTGATTCCAAAGCTTTTTGAATCCTACGATTTTTCTTTAAACCAGCTCTATGACGGGCTGGAGTATATCGGTTGCGAATACGAAAAGATCATTGAAATCTACAATCATCAGATCCAACAGATGTATCAGTTTGATACCTCTCATACTTACTTTGACTGCACTAACTTTTACTTTGAGATCGACAGGGAAGATGATTTCCGGAAAAAAGGACCTTCCAAGGAAAACAGAAAAGAACCGATTGTTGGTCTGGGACTCCTGCTTGATGCAAATCAGATTCCCATCGGCATGAAGCTGTTTCCGGGCAATCAGAGTGAAAAGCCGGTGATCAGAAATATCATTGATGATTTGAAAAAGAGAAACTCTGTGTCCGGCAGAACCATACAGATCGCCGACAAAGGGTTGAATTGTGCTGAAAATATCTTCCATGCGCTCAAAAATGGGGATGGATATATTTTCTCTAAGTCCGTAAAGATGCTTCCGGAAACGGAAAAGACCTGGGTACTGCTCCCTAATAATTACAGGGATGTAAAAAATGCTGCCGGGGGAGACTTTGTATCGCATTAAGGAATGTGTAGATGAATTTGAATATAAATTTACCGAGTCTGAAACAGGCTCTTTAAAAAAGTTCGGATCACAGAAAAAGGATTGTTACTTTCAATCCAAAACTTGCCAAAAAAACAGATCTACGAAATTAATAAAGAAGTTGAAAAAGCAAGGCTTCTGAAAGCTTCGCAGGCTAAAAAATCCGAGTATGGTGATTCTGCAAAATATGTCATTTTTACTGCTGCAGATAAAAGGGCAACGACACAGATGGTAAAGTAAAAGTCACCATGAATGAGGAACTCATTCAAAAATCCCTGGAGCTTGCCGGATACAACATGCTGGTCACTTCCGAGATTTCCATGAAAGATAAGGATGTCTACAATGCATACCACAATCTCTGGAGAATAGAAGAATCCTTCCGGATCATGAAGTCACAGCTGGATGCCAGACCGGTATACTTGCAAAAACAGGATACCATTGTTGGACATTTTTAATCTGCTATCTGGCCGTATTACTGACAAGATTACTGCAGTTCAAGATATTAAAAAATGGTTATAGTTCCGAAGAGCTGTTTGAATTCGTACGTGACTTCAGAGTTGCCAAAATATCAGACAGAAAATATATAAATCTATCGCATGGTACATCATTTATCAGGGAATTGTCAGAGCTGTGCAGCTTACCACTGACATCGTATTTTTTGAACGAAGGAGACATCAAAAAATGCTAAGCCACAGGTTTTAATCCTTGGCTTAGCACCATGTTTTATACTTCAACTCCGAAAGTCAGGTAATATACCAGATATCCCACATTTTGTCAAGACTATTTTGAAATTAATCCTATATTTTTAGCATATTTACGAATTGTATCTATTGATTGCAATTATTTATATTTTCCATATATTTTAATGCTTATAAATAAATTTAAAATGTATATTTTCAGAATATTTCAAAAATGCTATACAGAAACAGATGCTGTCTTTATTTCTGTATAGCATTTTCACTCATTTACTTTTCTTTTCCAGGAGCCGATAAACACACATCTTCTAAATTAGATGCCATCTCCGGTCCAGTTGACCTTCCACCACTAATAACTCCCATCCGGGTGCGAATCCCGATAATATCATCAATCTGTTGCTGGGACAGAAGTGACTTTTTGCCAAGAATGAAATTGTTCATCATCAGGATCTTTGCATAATATTCCGTTGTTTCCATACGATAGTATGCCTGGATTAGGCTGGTGCCCCAGGTGAGAGCCCCATGATTGGCTAAAAGTACTGCATTATAATTTTTGCAGTAAGGTGCTATGGAGTCCGGCACATCTGTTGTTCCCGGAAGAGCAAAGTGTGCAAGAGGCACACATCCTAATGCCAGGATCCCTTCTACCAAAACCGGCTCATCTAAGCTCATACCAGCGCATGCAAATGCTGTAGCTGTAAGAGGATGGGCATGAACCACGCCCTGTACCTGTGGATTTTCTTTAAACACACGAAGGTGCATCTTGATCTCGCTGGAAGGCTTGTAAGTGCCTTCCAGTATATTTCCGTCCAAATCTATTTTCACAAGCATTTCCTCTGTCATAAAACCTTTGGATACGCCTGTAGGAGTAGCCCAGATCGCATTATCTCCAACCTTACATGTAATATTTCCGTCATTAGATGCTACAAAGCCGCTGTGGTACAGTCTACGCCCCACATCCAGGATCAGGCTACGGGCCTGTGCATCTGAAACATAATCAGTCATTTTTCTTCTCCTTCTTAAAATTAAATTTAGAAGCAGATTCCCATACTCGCCAGTGCTGCCAGAGCAAAAGCTGCGATCAACGGGATCACTACGGATACTACGAACATATCCAAGTAAGATTCCTTATGTGTCATGCCTACCAGTGCGAGAACAGTAATGGTTGCTCCGTTATATGGAAGACTGTCCAGACCACCTGCAGCTACAGCTGCCACTCTATGAAGAACCTGAGGTGCAATGCCAGACGCCAGATAGGTATCTGCCAGTGCTTCCAGTGCTGCTCCCAGTCCACCCGATGCAGAAGCGGTCATTCCGCAGAGAATATTAATAGAAAGAACTTCACTTAACAGTGCATTAGAGGAAATTCCCAGTGCAAAAGCCTGGATAATGCCAAAAATAGCCAGGGATTTTGTTACAGAACCAAAGCCAACAACCGCACAGCTGTTGATCAGCGGAGCCAGAGACTCGTTTGCTGCTTTTTTCAGATTGTCTTTTAATCCGTCTTTTAATTTGCTAAAGTTAACAGCTGCAATGAAAAGGATGGCAACCAGCATACCAAGAAGTACGCTCCATGTACCACTGTTTGCAGCCAGTGTACTGTTAAAGCTTTCTTCCAGATAACTTCCATCAACATTGGGATATACCATTTTAGAAAGAACCAGGTTTACTACCAGAATGATCAGGATGGGAGCAAATGCAAGTCCGATACCTGGAACTTCTTTATTATCGGATACGATCTCATCCTGATAATTTCCATAGCCTTCCCTGCTTTTTTCGCTTTGTTAGTACGGTAAGACAGCCATGCCATGCCACCGCCAAACATAATAACAGTTGCAATGATACCAAGGACAGGTGCTGCCCAGGAGTCTGTTCCAAAATAAGTCATTGGAATGGTATTCTGAACCTGTGGGCTTCCAGGAAGTGCTGTCATGGTAAAGGTAAATGCGCCAAGAGCGATAGCACCAGGAATGAGACGCTTCGGAATATCAGCTGCGCGGAATACAGCGATTGCTACAGGAAGCATAACAAATGCTACTACGAATAAGGAAACACCGCCGTATGTTAAAATAGCGCAAGTCAATACAACAGAAAGTACGGCACGGCTTTTTCCTAATTTTAAAGTACAGAACTGTGCGATAGACTGTGCGTTTCCTGAAATATCCATTAACTTTGCAAAAACTGCTCCGAACAGATAGATTGGAAAATAGTTTTCGCGTAATTTGCGAAACCGGACATATATGTAATGGTGTAAGACGCCATAAAATGTCCCTTCAGTCCATAGGAAAACAGTACCGCGATCAGTGCAGCAATAGGCGCCGCAATGATAACGCTGTGGCCTTTAAATGCAAGTACAACTAAAAGTGCGATGGCAACAAATAATCCTATGATCCCAATGGTAGTTCCCATAAATAAATCCCCCTTTATTCATGTGCAAGTAAAAGTACCTCATGTGCTACAGTTTCAGAAAATGCCTTCTCATTGATGTTTGCATCTACAATGACTAGTTTTACATTATTTCCGATCTTTTCTTAAATGCGTCAACCATGACCTCATCTACTTCTGGATCATACATTGGTCCGCCTGGAGCGGCAGCTTCACAGCAGCCTTTTGCCGGTATTACCAGTGTTACCGGACTGACCGCCTGGTTCAGCCTGCTGCAGACAACATCAACGATCTTCTCTGCCTCTTCTTTGTAGATCTTACAGTGGCAGATACTGGAATTATGATATACCTTTTTCCTCTGGTCAATATCATCCGGAAGCCCCTCTCCCTGTTCATTGATAAAATAATCTACCATGTCCAAAGCACCAGGCACCACTACCATAGGTATTTTGTGCTCTACAGCTGTCATCAGACGATCATTTGCACCTACGCAATCTCCACCAATGGTCTCACAGGTAATCTCATGAAGGGTCATATCCAGCGCCACATCAATACGGCCTTCCCGCATCAGATTTTCCATACATCTTCCGCCAACGCCATTTGCGTGGAAGACTACATTTTCAAACAGACCACTTTCTTCGATCATATGAAGAGCGTTTTCTGTTCCTTTAGAAGTTACGCCTAATTCTGTCGCTCCAAGGACTTTTTTGCCCTCTTCGCTCGGGAAGGTTTTAGCGTACTCAGCCAGTCCCATAGCTGCGCTGCATACGCTCTGGATCACAGTCTTAGTAATACTGTTCAGACCGGAAATATCAGCTACTGTATGCATAACGAAAATATCTTTGTCTCCTACATACTGCTCCATGGTCCTGCTTCCACATGCCAGAGAAGATGCTACGATCTTCGGCACAGCAAAAGGCAGTGTCTTCATTGCCATTGCCGCCATTTTTGCGTTCTGTCCGCCTCCAATAGAAATGACAACATCAAACTTTCCTTCTGCATACAACTGCGGAAGTACAAAGGCTGCAGCCTTGCTCATAACATCAATACTTGCGGCTTTTCCTAATGGATCAAAATCTTCCCACTCGATCCCGTAGCGTTTTAATATTTCCACCGGTGTGATATCTGCCCCGTCTACCAGATTTTTGGTACTGATATCAATGATATAGGTGGAAAATCCCTGTTTTTGGATCACAGATGCTGCATACAGGGTTTCTTTTTTCTTTGTATCCAAAGATGCGATCAACGCGATTGTTTTTGCCATACCCCTACCATCCTTCTTCCGGCTTTTTGCCGGAATGTACTGTTATTTTCCAATGATCCTTCCAGAATTAATAAGATCGATCATCTCAGGTGCATGAGTAGGAAGGATGAATTCCTGGCTCTTTGCACGTTTCTTTAATTCTTCGATGCTGTGCCATTCTTCAACGATATTTACAAATCTGGAAGGTGGTGTAATATCATAGAAAATATCCGGGCATGGTTTTAAGTTATCATATGTAAAGATCAGATCGCCGCAGCAGTGGAACTGGCCTTCTTTTGTATTTACAACTACGGTCTGGTGTCCAACAGAGTGGCCTGGTGTAGGATATACACTAATTCCGTCAAGAACTTCACATTCTCCGTCTAATAAAACAAATTCTCTGCCTTCCCACTGTGGATGGATGCCAAGATGTGGCTCTTCGTAGGACTTATAGTACAGAGGAATTGGATTTAATGCAAATTCGTATTCCTTTCTCTGTGCGTATAATTTTGCATTCTTAAACATTGAGTATAGTAAACATGATCCCAGTGTAAATGGGTGTAGATAATGTCAGTGATCTCATCGCAGCTGATGCCCATTTTCTCTAACTGCTCATAGATCGCATAACCTTCCGGCTGAACGGAACCTGGATGATGATATTTGTTGGCGATCTCAGTACTGGACATTCCGGTGTCGATCAGGATCTTCTTGTCTTCGCTCTGTACTAAAAATACAGTTACAGGAAGCTGAATATTTCCTTCTACATCATAATACTTATGGGTGCTGTTGTGATACAGATAATTTGCCTTGTTAGAGTTTACCATTCCAGTGTTAATAGGTGTGATTGTGTATTCTTTCATATATATTTATCTCCTTCTTTAAATTATTTCAACATCTCAAACTTTTTTCTGTTCCCAGTTGATCATGGAAGTCTCTTCGATCAACTCTGCCGTCTGTCCTGCTTTTACAGCTGTCTTATCCATGGTTACAATGCCATGTCCCTTTAAGATCAGTGCCAGCAATCCCGGATTTTTATCGATCACTTCAAAAACCTTTGGCAATTCTTCTTCGGTTACTGCCTGAGTAGCTACGTCCACAACAGGAATCGGATATTTTAACTTCAATTCTGAATGCATGGTCACCAGGTCAACCTGGGAGAAATTCAGTGAATTTAAAATAGCATAAGGGCTGTGGGTGTGAACAATGCCTCCAATCTGTGGATATCTTTTATACAGATTTCCATGTAAGGTAGACTCTCTGGTAGGCTTGCCTCCCATGACTACATTTCCGTCAAAATCTGTGATACATAAGTTATCCTCTGTACACTGCCCATAGGAAAAAGCCACTTGGCTTTACGATCATCAGATTTTCCCCGGGATCCTGACACTTAAGTTTCCCCTGTTCCTGTCTGGATACCGCTTTCATAAGTACGCTTGGCTGCAGCCAGGAAATCATTTTTTGCATTTAAAAAATGCTGTGTTCATACCTCTTCTCCTTTCGGTTTATTTTTATACCAATTTGCGTCTCTGTTTTATATACCAATATATACCACAATCTTTTTCTTCTTGTCAACAAAGTGATATATTTTTTTATTCCGTTTCGGCTTTTTATGCAATTTCACCTGTTTGTTTTTGTAGATTTCTTATAATACGTTGGTTTGGTATACTTTGGTTCAAACCACTTTCATTCCAATAAGCACATGCAAAAAAAAGAACAGCTCTGCCTTTTTCAGTCAAGCTGCTCTTTTCCATCTTCTTTTTCTATTTTATTTTTCTTTCTTACCACTATTTTATTTTTCTGTCATACTATTTCCGTATCAAGTGGTGTACCACACCTTCGGCACCGGACTTTCCCCTTCTTTTTCTTCTGGTACTTTCCTTGCCAGCAGTTCTTCTACTCTGCTTAAATGAGCCATCATAGCTTCTCTTGCTCCTGCTTCATTGTGGATCAGGATATTTTCAAAAATACTGCAGTGATAAGTAACTACTTCATCCATAGGCGTAGTCATTTTTAAACTCCAGTACTGATGAAGGGACATAATATTAGGCATTGCTTCCAGGCACTGCTCAAATACAGGATTATGGGAAGCCCGCAGGATCAGACGGTGAAACTTCGCATCTGCCTGAAAGAAATCATTGTCCTGACCGGTTTTACGTTTCCGGATCTCCTGGATTGTGGTGATCAATGCCTTTTCCAGATCATCGATCTCATCTTTACGGATATTTTTTGCCGCCTGGGCTGCCGCTTCTGACTCCAGCAGTTTCTTACATGAATGGTTTCAAGAAGGATCACATCCGGCTGCATAAAGGTTTCTGTCTGTTCTTTCTCTCCATTCTGCATAGCGTTTGCCGTACTTTTTACAAAGGTTCCGGCTCCCCGCTTGATCTCTAATATTCCCATATCAGAAAGAGCTTTTAACGCTTCTCTTACCGGAATGCGGCTTACATTGTAGTATTCTGAAAGTTCACGTTCAGAAGGCAGTTTACTGCCAACGGGATATTCTCCTCTTAAGATCTTGGCCTTCATATCATCCAGGATCATTCTGTTTGCATTATTATTTTTCATATTTTATAATTTTCTCCAGTTTGATACCTAGTATTATACCAGTCAGACCAATTTCATGCAATCAGGAAGATACCAAAACATACCAGTCATTTTCTATTTCTTTTAGCAAATCCAGACATAAAAAGATCCCGAAAGGATCTAATGCCCAGTAACTAAGCCTTATCTTCTTTCGGGAAATGTTTTCGTACTATATAATATGTAACCATATGGGATGCTGCTGTTATGATCCAGGAAACCGGATAGGACAGGTACAGCACTTCCAGCGTGCGGTTGACCGCAAAGATTGTAAAGATCCAGAATACACGGAATGCGCATGCTCCTGTAAGGGATACAAACATGGGGATCACAGAATATCCCATTCCTCTTAAACTTCCTACCATACAGTCCATAAGACCGCAAAGGAAATAGGTACCGCAGATGATCCGCAGTCTTCGCATACCAAAGCTTAAAACTTCCGGATCAGAGGAATAGATACCCAACAGCTGATGGCCGCCAAGAACTGCGCCCCATCCCAGTACCAGTCCAACTACAGTAACAACTCCCAGACAGATATTTTTGATCTTGTCAATACGGCTGTATTTCTTACCGCCCAGGTTCTGGCTGGTAAAGCTTAAGCTGGTCTGGTATACAGCATTCATAGCCGTGTATACAAAGCCTTCAATATTGGCAGAGGATGTATTTCCTGCCATGGCAATAGAGCCGAATGAGTTTACAGATGACTGGATCAGCACGTTGGAAATAGAGAAGATCGCCCCTGCATACCTGCCGGCAGACCTACACGCACAATCTGTGTCAGCTTTCCGGATACAATACGAAGTTTTGTAAGATGCAGCTTCATGGCTCCGTTTTCCTTCATCAGACTGCGGATAATAAGACCTGCTGATACACATTCAGAAATAACAGTAGCCCAGGCAACACCGTCTACTCCCATTCCCAGCTGGATCACAAAAACAGATTTAACACTACATTTACTGCACCGGCCGCAAACAGAAAGTACAGAGGCCGTCTGGTATCCCCACTGCCCTTAAAAGAGCTGCGCCAAAGTTATAGATCATAAGCACCGGCATTCCAAAAAATAGATCCGCAGATACAGCGCCGCCTGATCCAGTACATCATCCGGTGTTCCCATAAGGGTAAGCATCGGCCTTGAAGCAGTTTCTCCCAGAAGCACCAGAAACAGACCGCTTAATATAGCCATCATAATAGCTGTGTGGACTGTATCCTGAATATCTTTTTCCTTCTGGCCGCCATAATATCTGGCTGCTAAAACGTTAACACCCACAGAAAGCCCTACAAACACATTGATCATCAAATTGATCAAAGATGCCGTAGAGCCAACTGCTGCTAACGCTGTACTTCCCGCAAATCTTCCTACTACAATGATATCCGCTGCATTAAAAAGCAGCTGAAGGATACCGGAAAGCATAAGGGGAATTGAAAAAACAAGGATCTTGCCCAGAAGAGGGCCGTTACACATGTCTATTTCATATGATTTTTCATTCTACGCATGCTCCGCTTCCATCCAGCCTGCGGCCATCTATGGTACAATTGCTCATCATCACACCATCAGAAAGGTTCAGATAATACAAGGCACCCATAGAGTCCTGCCAGCCTGTCAACATATATCCATCTGTACCAAACAGATACCATTTTTCATTGATCTTTGCCCAGGAAGTGAGATAATCCCCCTGATACAGATAACGCCAGCCTTTTACATCCTTCTCCCATTTTCCCAGATGGATATTCCTGTAACCAGCCATATCTGTTTCGGAGCCATGGTAAAATAATATTCCTTCCGCTCATCCTCTGTGGAAAATTCCACCATGTAACAACGTTCCAGAGAGTCGTAAACATCTCCTTTTTTCGCTTTCGCGGCTGAATGTTTCCGGGCGGACCACCGGATAATGTTCTCCTTCTTTCAGACCATATACACGGCATTCCAGATTTTTCTCTGTTCCGCCGTTATAAGTAACCAGGTAATAGCTTAAGGTCACATCATCCAGGTTTAAGGTGTCTGAATTTTTGTAACGGTAAATGTATCTTTTTCAGATGCCCGGTTTCCCATTATATAGGAAGTATATCTATCATAAATAGGAGTCTGCCTGTTGTTTATATCCATATGAAGGGTGAGTGGTACATCTTTCTTAAAGGAAGAACCTGCTTGAGAAGAGAAGGCGCTTCCGACAGCCAGAACTGCTGCCAGAAGCAATGTCACGCATTTTTTCACTTAACATCCTCCTCTCATTTATCTTACTTCAAAATAACTTTCTTAAAGTTCTTCTTTCCGCGCTTGATCACAACACCATCACCTGCAAACTGTTCTTTTGCAAATACTGCCTTGATATCCTTGATCTGTGTTCCGTCAACAGATACACCGCCCTGCTCTACGTTTCTTCTTGCCTCAGAACGTGATGCGGCCAGTCCTGACTTTGTAAGAACAGTTAAAATGTCGATATTTCCATCTGTGAAATCTTCTTCACCCAGTTCACAGGTTGGCATATTTTCGGTATTAGCGCCGCCTGCAAATAAAGCTCTTGCGCCTTCCTGTGCCTTTGTTGCCTCTTCTTCACCATGAACTAACTTGGTCAGCTCAAATGCAAGGATTTCTTTTGCCTTATTTAACTGGCTTCCTTCCCACTTGTCCATCTCATCGATCTGCTCTAATGGCAGGAAGGTAAGCATACGCAGGCACTTTAAGAACGTCAGCATCACCAACATTTCTCCAGTACTGATAGAAGTCAAATGGAGATGTCTTTTTCAGGATCCAGCCATACAGCGCCGGACTGGGTCTTGCCCATCTTCTTTGCCTTCGGAGTTTAATAACAGGGTAATGGTCATAGCGTGAGCGTCTTTGCCCAGTTTACGACGGATCAGCTCGGTACCGCCTAACATATTGCTCCACTGGTCATCACCGCCCAACTGCATATTGCAGCCATAGCGCTGGAACAGCTCATAGAAATCAAAGCTCTGCATGATCATGTAGTTGAACTCTAAGAAGCTTAAACCTTTTTCCATTCTCTGTTTGTAGCACTCTGCACGGAGCATGTTATTTACAGAGAAATGAGGTCCTACTTCTTAAGAATTCGATGTAGTTTAAGTTCATCAGCCACTCAGCATTGTTTACCATAAGAGCTTTGCCCTCTGAAAAATCTATAAAACGACTCATCTGCTGCTTAAAGCAGTCACAGTTATGCTGGATGATCTCAGGAGTCATCATCTTACGCATATCTGTACGTCCGGATGGGTCACCTACCATACCGGTTCCGCCGCCGATCAGGGCGATCGGCTTATTTCCTGCCATCTGGAGACGTTTCATCAGGCACAGTGCCATGAAATGTCCTACATGAAGGCTGTCAGCGGTTGGGTCAAAACCGATGTATAAAAACTGCCTTTCCTTCGTTTACCATTTTACGGATTTCTTCTTCATTTGTTACCTGGGCGATCAGGCCTCTGGCAACTAACTCTTCGTAGATCTGCATTTTTTCTTTCCTTTCGTCGCATTATATCTTAATTCTAAGTATAGCAATTTTTTCTTTCATGTACAAGGAACAGGGAATAAAAAAAAGCTTCGTCCCATAAAGGACGAGACTGTAATCCCGTGTTACCACCTTTTTTTACAGACAGCTCACACTGTCTGCCCTTAAAAGGTACGCTCTTTCGAGGATACCCTGGTACTATAACGTGTACCATCTCCGTTGCAGCCTACTAAACTTTTATGTTATTCGGTGCAAAGCTCAGGGATGTATTCATAATCCGCTTTCCGCGTGCCTCTCATCGACCGGCTGCTTTCTGTGTGCTTTTGCAGAAAATTACTTGTTCCCATCATTGCCAAGTCATGAAATTAAGGCTATTATAGGCAGTTATCCTATTTTTGTCAATGGGATTTTTTGCGTTGCAACTTCCCAAAAGTTATACTATAATGAGTCCTAAAGAAAAAAAGTGACTGCACCGGCAGACATTTGTTTTCATAAGTTGTTACATCGGGAGGATAAAGAAGACATGAGTTTCAAACTTGTAAATGAACTTCCAAGCCCGGCAGAGATCTTAGAACAGTTCCCTCTGCCTGAGAAGCTGGCAGTTTTGAAAGCTGAAAGAGATGAAGAGATCAAAAAAGTGATTACCGGAGAAAGCAATAAATTCCTTGTTATCATCGGACCTTGCTCCGCTGATAATGAAGATGCTGTCTGCGACTATACAAACCGTCTTGCAAAGGTTCAGGAGAAGACCAAAGACAGACTTCTCATTGTACCAAGAGTTTATACCAATAAGCCAAGAACCACAGGCGAAGGCTATATGGGTATGCTCCATCAGCCGGACCCGGAAAAAAAGCCTGATATGCTTCAGGGAATTTTAGCGATCCGTCATATGCACATGAAGGTATTCCGCGAGACCGGAATGTCCACTGCTGACGAAATGCTGTATCCGGATAACCTTCAGTATCTGTCCGATATTATGTCCTATATCGCAGTTGGCGCCCGTTCTGTAGAGAACCAGTTCCACCGCCTGGTGGCCAGCGGCTGCGACGTGCCGGTGGGCATGAAGAACCCCACCAGCGGCGATCTCAGCGTTATGTTAAACTCTGTTGTAGCAGCCCAGCTGCCTCATGATTTTTATCTTCCGCGGTGACGAAGTTTCCTGCCCCGGAAACCCATTGGCACATACCATTCTGCGCGGTGCTGTCAATAAACATGGACAGTGCATCCCGAACTACCATTATGAGGACCTGCACCTGCTCTTTGAGCTTTACTCAAGAGAAACTTAAAGAACCCGGCCTGCATCGTGGATACCAACCACTCCAACTCCAACAAGAAGTATGCAGAACAGGTTCGTATCGCAAAAGAGGTGCTTCACAGCCGCCGCCATTCTGATGACATCCGTCATCTGGTAAAAGGCCTGATGATCGAAAGCTATATTGAGCCGGGCAGCCAGAAGATCGGCGAGCACTGCTATGGCAAGTCCATCACTGACCCATGTCTTGGATGGGATGAGTCTGAGAAGCTGCTGTATGATATTGCTGAAATGGCAGATTAAAAATTAAGATCGGTATTAAAAAACTCCGTTCCTGATATGATAACAGGACGGAGTTTTTGTTTGCGATCTTTTATCTGCCTGCCATGTAGGCATTTGGGGATTTATATTTTTCAGGCAGCCAGTGCTGTAATTCCAAAATACGCAAGCACTACAACGCCTAAAATAATACGATAATAACCAAAGAATTTAAAATCATGCCTGCGCACATACCCCATTAAGAACTGGATGGAATATACAGATACGCCAAAAGCAATAGCCATTCCCAGAATGGTGTAAAAGATCTGAGGACCAGTTAATACATTTCCTTTTACAAAAAACTTCACTAATTTTAAAAAACTTGCTCCAAACATGACCGGAATACCTAAGAAGAAGGAAAATTCAGCTGCCGCACCTCTGGAACAGCCAAGTACCATGGCTCCTAAAATCGTAGATCCGGAACGGACGTACCCGGTATCAGGGACAGAAGCTGGAACAGACCGATAAAAAGAGCTGTTTTAGTGGAAACATGACCAACTTTGGTAATGGATGGGTTAGCTGTAATAGAGCTGTTTTCCAGAACAATGAACAGCACACCATAAATGATCAGTGTAGCTGCTACTACATATGCGTTATACAGATGAGCTTCCATCCAGTCATCAAATAAAAGGCCCAATACAGCTGCCGGGACACATGCGATCACAATCTTGATCCACAATGCCCAGGTTGCCTGCTTCTGTCTGGCTGATTTAGATGGGCTGAATGGGTTTAATTTCTGAAAATACATGACCGCAACTGCAAGGATGGCACCTAACTGGATCACTACCAGAAACATGTCTTTAAATGCGTCCGGCTGGTTTAAATGGATGATCTCGTCTACCAGGATCATATGACCTGTGCTGCTGATAGGCAGCCATTCGGTGAAACCTTCCACAATTCGCAAAACGATCACCTTTAATATTTCTACTATACTCATTATTACTCCTTATATATATGTTTATCTTTATTTTTATTTTTATTTTTCTATGTTTTCAATCTGCCAGTCAATCGGCTCCAAACCATGTTCCCTGAGAAAATCATTGGTCTTGCTGAAAGGACGGCTGCCGAAAAATCCTCTGTAAGCAGATAACGGGCTTGGATGAGGCGCCTCTAAGATCATATGCTTTGGATTGTTTAACATAGCCTTTTTCGCCTGGGCCGGTCTGCCCCACAGGATAAATACCATCGGACGGTCCTGTTCATTTAAGACCCGGATGGCAGCGTCTGTAAACTGCTCCCAGCCAATATCATGATGGGAATTGGCCTGATGGGCCCGCACGGTAAGCACGGTGTTGAGAAGCATGACGCCCTGGTCCGACCATCTTCTTCAGATATCCGTTATTGGGGATGTAGCATCCAAGGTCATCGTGAAGCTCCTGGTATATATTCACCAGGGACGGCGGGATATCTATATCCGGCTTTACGGAAAAACTCAGTCCATGTGCCTGGCCGTCGTTGTGGTATGGATCCTGGCCAAGGATCACGACTTTTACATTTGCCAATGGTGTAAAAGAAAATGCATTGAAAATATCATCCGGCGCAGGAAATATCTTGCGGGTCTGATATTCGTGTTTTACGGTATCATATAATTTTTTATAATATGGCTTTTTAAATTCCCCTGCAATGGTTCAAGCCAGTCATTGGATATTGCAGCCATTTTTGCTCCTTTTCTTCTGTGATGTTGTATTTTCACAGTCTTTTATCTGTTAATGCCAATATTTTTATCTACACAACAGATAATCTTATCTGCGCACAGAAATACCTCTGCCAGCCAGATAATCCTTCAGATCACAGATCTCCAGTTCTTTATAATGGAATAATGACGCTGCCAGCACTGCATCTGCCTTTCCCTTAGTCAGTGCATCATAAAAATGCTCTTTTGTACCTGCACCGCCAGAAGCGATCACAGGAATACTTACCAGATCTGCTACTGCTGCAGTCAGTTCATTGTCATATCCGGCTTTTGTGCCATCACAGTCCATACTGGTAAGAAGGATCTCTCCTGCTCCTAAAGAGTCTGCTTTTTTTCACCCACTCCAGCACATCCAGACCTGTATCTAAGCGTCCACCGTGTTTGTATACATTCCAACCGGAACCGTCTGCCCTGCGCTTTGGCGTCAACAGCAACCACAACGCACTGTCTTCCGAATTTCTGGGCTGCATCATGGATCAGCTGTGGATTGTCAATGGCAGATGAGTTAATGGATATCTTATCAGCGCCTTCCCGAAGAAGCATGTCGGAAATCTTCTACTGTACGGATACCGCCGCCTACTGTAAAAGGGATAAATACCTTTTCTGCCACCTTGCGCACCATATCTACTACTGTTTTTCTGTGGTCAGAGGATGCAGTAATATCAAGAAATACCAGTTCATCTGCTCCTGCTCTGTCATAAGCAGCTGCAATCTCTACCGGATCACCGGCATCTTTCAGATTTACAAAATTAACGCCTTTTACAACCCGGCCGTTGTGAACATCCAGGCAGGGAATGATCCTTTTTGTAAACATATTTTTTCTTCCTTTCTCTGCGTACTTTTAAAATCTTTATGGCAGGCTGATAAAATTCTCAAGGATCTTAAGACCTGTCTGGCTGCTCTTTTCCGGATGGAACTGGCAGGCATAAAGATTACCTTTTTCCACCGCTGCATGGATATGGGTTCCATACTCTGTTGTTGCTGCCACTATATCTTCAGATCCTGCTTTCAGATAATAGGAATGGACAAAATATACATAGTTTCCATCTGGAATTCCCTTAAACAGTCTGGAGTTGGGATCGATCTTTAAAGAATTCCATCCCATATGAGGAACTTTCATTCCCGGCGTCTCCGGTATCTTTAAGGATCTTTCCCGGAAGCAGTCCAAGACCTTCTACACCCAGGGCTTTCTTCGCTGCTTTCAAACATCAGCTGCAGTCCCAGGCAGATCCCCAGAAAAGGGGGCCTTTTTTTACGATCTCTTTTATCACATCTACCAGTCCATACTGGTGCAGACGTTCCATTGCATCCCCAAAAGCACCTACTCCCGGAAGGATCACTTTATCAGCCGCCAGAAGTTCTTCCCTGTCTCTGGTGATGACCGGTGTTTCTCCAAGAAAGATCAGCGCTTTTTCTACGCTTTTTAAATTTCCTGCGTCATAGTCTATTACAGCGATCATGGTCGTTCCTCTCTTTCGTCTTTTGTCTGTATATGCAGTTTATCTGCCATTTTCTGCTTTTTATTTTTCAAGCATCCAGCGGACAGAATTTTCATGGACAGAAACGCCTCGTTCCTCCGCCTCTCTTAGGAAGCTGGTAAAAGCTTTCATTTATACGGTATAATCTGGATTTACGGTTAAAATAAATGATCTTCTCAAAAGGCCAGCGCATTACCGTAGGCGTAGAAAATCCCTCTCCCAGTTCCAGGATCACCAGAGAACGGTTAATGGTACCGGTCTGCCATTTCATATAATCTTTCCATCTTGGAAGATAGCCTTCTTCAATATATGTTTCTGCCTTTAAAGTATTTCCGGTAAGAGGCGCCTTGCAGTGTGGACAGATATCATCCGGTACTTCTCCTTCTTCCCAGATATCCTTTGTGCAGGCTTTGGAGCACTGTCTCCAGTGGATATTTCCGCAGGGAGCCACGATCCTGTTTTTATCAAAGGGCATTTCATAAACAGCCCCATCTGTTAAAGTAGTGACAATGTAATAATCTTTATCCTGGATCAGCTGATAAAGTTCCTCATAAGCTGCCCTTCAGATCAGACTGGGCCGGATCGCTTAAATGACGGAAACGGATATCTTTTTCATCATCCCTCAGCGCCCATTCTTTTCCGATCCCAATGAGGACTTTCTGGGCTTCTTTTATCTTTTCCATGACCTCTGTCTTTACATTTTCCATTAATTTTTCTGCCTTCCTGCAAATTATGTCAATCAACATAATACCACAGACAGCCTTTCATTTCAATGAAACAGTTTATAAACACCGGCAAACGCCCGCATAAAAAGATAATTTCGGGAAAAAAAAGCAGGCAGAATTCCCCTCTGCCTGCTTCAAAACATTTATAATCTTTATTTAAACTGCCCTAAAATAGAAGTTCCAATGGTTCCTTCCGGCATTTTCACATCAAAATTATCTGCAATCGTAGCGCCGATCACACCGAAGGTATCTGTTTCCGGCAATTTTCCGCCTTCTTTTAAAGACGGGGAATAAACCAGAAGCGGTACCTGCTCTCTTGTATGGTCTGTACCGGTCCAAGTCGGGTCATTTCCATGGTCTGCTGTGATCATTAACAGATCATCCTCTTTCAGATTCTTTAACAGCTCACCCAGCTTCACATCAAAGTTTTCCACTTCTTTTGCATAACCTTCCGGATTTCTTCTGTGGCCCCACAGCGCGTCAAAGTCAACCAGGTTGATAAAGCATAAACCTGTAAAGTCTTCATTTTTGCAATATCAATGGTCTGCTCCATACCATGAACCGAGCTCTTTGACTTATACGCCTCTGTAATGCCTTCGCCGTCAAAGATATCACGGATCTTTCCTACAGAGATCACATCATATCCCTTTTCTTTTAATGCATCTAAGGCAGTCTTTCCTGTTGGCTTTAAAGCATAGTCATGACGGTTGCTGGTACGCTTAAACTCACCCTTTTTCTTTCCTACATAAGGTCTTGCAATGACGCGTCCTACTCTCCACTCATCCTTTAAAGTCAGTTCCCTTGCAATCTCACAGCAGCGGTAAAGTTCATCCAGTCCAAAAGTCTCCTCGTTGCCACAGATCTGAAGTACGGAGTCAGCGGATGTATACACGATCATGTGGCCGGTTGCAATCTCTTCCTCTGCCAGTTCATCCAGGATCTCTGTACCGCTGGCGCTCTTATTTCCAATGATCTTATGTCCGGTGCGCTCTTCCAGCTCATGGATCAGTTCCGGCGGAAAACCATGATCTGTAAAGGTAACAAATGGCTTTGTGGTATAAATTCCCATCATTTCCCAGTGTCCTGTCATGGTATCTTTACCACAGCTTTTTTTCGTTTAATACCAGCTGATAGCCGAGAGGATGTTCTGCCGGTGTTACTCCCTTTAAAGGATGGAGATTTGCAAGTCCCAGTCTGGTCAGATTTGGGATCTTCCAGTTATCATGTTTTTCTGCAATATGGCCCATGGTATCTGCCCCATCATCCCCATAGGCAGCACCGTCTTTTGCATGGCCTGCGCCAAAAGAATCCATTACGATCACAAAAATACGTTTGAACTTCTTCATCGTTTATACTTCCTCCCATTGATTTCCCATGTTTTATACATTTTCTGCTTTATTTCTGTCTCTAACATCAGTATACACAAAAGGAAAAATAAAAAATGCCATATGGCACTTTTTACAGGAACAAATTTTCATAAAACCTTTGCCATTCTTATCAAATTTTACTTGAAGCTTCTTTGTAATAATGTTACCATGTACATATTGTATGTTTCTCCAACTTTTCGGGGGAACATAACATCTCTCAGGAGGAAAATACCAATGGAACTGATTATACCGGAACACTATGATCCCCGTCTGGATATACGTGAGACCCAGGATGCCATTAAATATATCCGCGATACTTTCCAGAAAGAAATGGGACGCGAAATGCACCTGGAACGTATTTCCGCACCTTTATTTGTAGAAAAAAGCAGCGGTTTAAATGACAACTTAAACGGCGTAGAACGCCCTGTGTCTTTTGATATGGCTGCTATCCCCGGTGAGACTATGGAAGTAGTACACTCCCTTGCAAAGTGGAAACGTATGGCATTAAAAAGAATATGGTTTCCAGCCAGGTGAAGGTCTTTACACCAACATGAACGCGATCCGCAGAGATGAGGAACTGGACAATCTCCACTCCTGCTACGTAGACCAGTGGGACTGGGAGAAAGTCATTACCAGGGAAGACCGCAATGAAAAGACCTTAAAGGATACTGTGCGTCTGATCTTTAAGATCATCAAGCACATGCAGCACGAAGTATGGTACAAATATCCTCAGGCTGTAAACCAGCTGCCAGATAATATCTTCTTTATCACTACCAGTGAACTGGAAGCTATGTACCCGGATAAAACCCCAAAGGAACGTGAAAACCTGATCACCAAAGAACACGGCTGCGTATTCTTAATGCAGATCGGTGACAAACTGGCAAGCGGAAAGCCGCATGACGGCCGCGCACCGGACTATGATGACTGGAAATTAAACGGTGATATCCTTTTCTGGTATCCAACCTTAAACTGCGCGTTGGAGATCTCCAGCATGGGTATCCGTGTAGATGAGACTTCTTTAAGGGAACAGCTTGAAAAATCCGGCTGCACAGACCGTATGGAGCTTCCTTATCACAAGATGCTGTTAAACGGAGAGCTTCCTTACACCATTGGCGGTGGTATCGGACAGTCACGTCTGTGCATGCTTTTACTGGACAGAGCCCATATCGGCGAAGTACAGGCAAGTATCTGGCCGCAGGAAATGCGTGATACCTGCAGGAAGCATAAAATCTACTTACTGTAATTACAGGAGATCTGATCAATCATGGGGAATTCTATTTCGATCTTCTTTCTCATCGAGGCTGTAGGTACCATTGCCTTTGCGTCCTCCGGCGCTATGGTGGCTATCCGGCAGAATCTTGATCTTCTGGGGATCATTGTATTAGGTGTTACAACAGCAGTTGGCGGAGGTATGATGAGGGACATCCTTTTAGGGATCGTTCCTCCCAGCCTTTTTACCAACCCGGTTTACACGATCATGGCATTTGTCACTGTCCTGATCCTTTTTATCGTCATCCGTATGAACCAGCATTTCCTGGAAGGTGACTGTATCGTCACCTATGAAAAGCTGATGAATATCTTCGATGCCATTGGACTGGCTGCTTTTACAGTAACCGGGATTGATACGGCTGTAATGGCAGGATACGGGGATTATCATTTTCTCTCCGTTTTCTTAGGTGTGCTTACCGGTGTAGGCGGCGGACTTTTTAAGGGATATTATGGCAAGGCAGACCCCTTATATCCTGAAAAAACATGTTTATGCATGTGCTTCCATTGCAGGGGGAATGTGCTATTCTTTCCTGCTTTCCAGCCCTGTTAATAACGATGCTGCCATGATCATCAGCGCTGTTTTAGTGGTTGCTATCCGCCTTTTAGCCACTCATTATTGCTGGAACCTGCCAAGAGCGCTAAAGCAGTCCTGATCTCATTTTCCACAAAAATATGAAATTCCAGCTCCAAACTTAAATAGGGCTTCTGTGGAACACACATATCACAAAGGATTAGAAAAGCAAGGACGCATCTTTCCGCCCTTGCTCTATTTTATCAATATTTTTATAATCTTGCCAACAATTCGCCCGGTGTAAATGCAACAACCTTGCTTTTCACAAAATCTTTTATATTTCGCGTTACTATATAGTCAGCATGAATCGCTTCCGCAGTTGCACTTTGTACCGCATCTTCAAAGTCTGGCCATTTCATATTCACGGATTTTTCCAAAATCATCGGACTAAAATCTGTAAACTCAAAAATCAAATTCAGCTTATGAAATACTTCCTCAATCTTTTCTGGTGTTAACTGTTTTCTCATGATATACATCATATTTGCATAGGTCAGCACGGAAATATATCCCTTTGCCTGTTCAGTTTCACAGAGTTTCCAAATCATGGAAGAATCAGTTACAAATTCCTGGCGATTCATCAGAACATCCAGTAGTATATTGGCATCAATCAACAATACCATACTTTGCTTTTCAAATCCTCCTCTTTAATCTTAGCCAGGTCATTTTTTTTTCTTTTAGAATTCCTGTAAGAGAATCTGTCAGGTAAGATACAGCAGCCTCTTTTGGAATAAACCTTCCAACTTCTTTTCCATTCTTTGTTACGATAATTTCCTGTCCAGACATCACAAGGTTCAGGTAACGACCAAAATTATTCTGCATTGCTGTTGCGGTAGCAGTAATCATAAAATCACCTCTCTTTATTAGCTAATTCTATTATATGTTAAATTAGCTAATATATCAAGCGTTATGCCAAAATTCATACGACCATCGATAAAGGCTGCCGCATCCGCATATTTTACAGGTATTGCGATAATTCCCGAATTGCATATTCATCAGCAAATCTTTCTGATGGCAAATGTCGATACTTTACGTTAAAGCGTGCAAGAGTTTCCATCCATATGAGATCCCTACCGGCTTCACGCGAAGCTGATCTGCGTACTTCATCAGTTTGTGAATATTTTTGTCTTTGGAGGCCGCATAGCGTTTCATAGCTTCAGAGACGGCGCATTGTAGCCTTTCGGAAAGGTCATCGTATATTTCGCCGGGATACGGTCCGAATAACCCAGCAGGTACAGTGCGGTATCGTGGGAATAGATTCCACGTCCGTACTTACGCTGCAAAAGGTAAAATCGTCCTCCCACACATTAAATTACAACAAAATAATGTGCGTTCGTCAAAAAAGTTGTTTAATGCTTCATTAAAATATTACAGGAATATATTACTATAAGTCGCGCCCTATATGATATCAACATCTGGTCATCACATTCCAGTAAATGTCACAATGCCGAAAAACAGACAGATCGCAGCACCGTAGAAATATAAGAATCCACCAAACACTGGCTTTCTTGGGCGGTTTTCCGTGATGAGATCCGGCCGGTCTGGCTTATAATATCCAACCACCTGCTTTCCCACATCTCGTTTACTGGAAACCGACTGAAAACTGAGGTACCGGTATGTTTTTCCATTCACCGAATATTCGTAAGTTGGAAGATATACCTTTTCGCGGCGCAGCTTTGAACTTCCATCCGGCTGATCCTCCCACCTGTCATATTCAGACTCTTCCACATGCACCACTTTCATCATGGTACTGGCTGAATATAACCGCACATCACGTTTGTAACCATTTTTTGCTCCTCTCCTCTCCAGAATACCAAGCCAGGCAAAAGCACTGCAGCAATGCTGAAGCCGAGGCCCGATGTGATATCGTCTATATACGGGAACGGCAACACTACCAGTGCGATCGCAAGGCTAAACCCACACACCAAGATTTTAACTCTTTTCATACACACCTCCGACCATTTATATTCCGGCTGATTTATTTTTCTTTTCCATCCCATGCAAATTCGCATGGTGTTCCCCTGGTAGCGGGGAATAGCCACATTCATCATCATGTTTATGGACGCACTTGAGCACTTCCGTATAGCAATCGTCTGTGTGCTCGTGACTGCAGGCTGTTCCTGTTGTTCCTTCAGAGTAGCCGCACTCATCGTCATGCTCGGGGTGATGTTCACACAGATTGCCTGTACCTACGGTTATGCTGCTTCCTGTTTGTGTGCCGGCTGCGGCAGCTACCGATTGAGAGCAGAGCGAAAACAGCATGGTTCCGCAAAGCAGCGAAAGAAGCGTTCCGCCAGCCCTGCCGCCATTGCGCTTATGCAGTTCCTGTGATAACTGCTCATCTGTCATTTTCTGTTCTGCCATATTCTTCCCTTTCCACCACGTCGGTTAAAGCGGGGCCCTCGATCAGGCGGTCCAGCACGCTGCCCAGTTCCTTTAAAGATCGGATGTAGCTTCGACGCGCCGCATCCAGGTCACTCAGGTCTACGCTGCTCGCTATAGTTGCAATACCGAAATCCGTTTCCAATACCAGGGAAAAGATCTTTCCCTCCCAGCAAAAACTCAAGATCTGCCCTTCCACATCCTGATCAAACTTCGTCAAAAAATCGATGAACCGCGGGGTAAGACGACACGCGGCATCCTGCTTGCTGTTTGCCGTGACGCAGAAGCTGCAGTCAAAGATATTATTGCCTGTCAATACACCGCATGGACTATCCTCCGTCCGCACATTAGCAAGAACGGGCGAGGGAACCGGAACCCATGTCCTGCAGCGAAGGACGATGCCCTTAAAGACCATTTTCCTGCAGGTTTCATAGCCATCGTGCGAACATCCTCTCTGGTACACATGATCCAGCTGTACATTAGCGGCAGAAAATGTATGCCGCCATGATCGCCCTCGTGGAAGTTCTCCACGGTGCACTCCTCCCATTTGCCGTCCAGCAGATGATGCGCCCTCATGAACGGTTCATCAATGCACATTTCCTGGGTGTGGATATCCGGCCCGAAAGCCTTTTCCCACTCTGCGCGGAAAAAGTCTCCCATCTGCTCCTGCATCAGGACTTTCAGTTTTTCTGTGCCCCACCGCTGAAAAAGGACGCGCAGAAAATGCCGCCAAAAACAGCACTGCCACAAGGAGCGATTTGAGTGCCTTATTCTGCAACACAAAATAGAAAATGGCACCGCTCACTGCGCCAACCACTCCCACCCAGAACCAGATGACGGACATTGCCTGATAATGTCCCAGCTTTTTTGACAGCTCTGCATCTGTCATCTTTATCGGTTTGGAGGAAACGGAAGCTCTATTTTTTTCTTCATAAAACTCCCCTTAATCACAAAGGCTGAAATACAGACTGCTGTACGGTTCTAAGGTATCAAGATCCAGAACACAGGCTTTCGGAGAAATGCTGTCCAGCTGCATCTTTCTGGCACTTTCCTGGTAAGTATCCGGTTCCGCCTGAGCCGCGAACACAAGGCCATCGTAGTCGGCCGGCATATAGACGGAATAACTCTTAGTCAGGACCGCACCCCCAGTCACCTACCTGGAAATTCCAGTCTGTGGAATAGGTGAATTCGATCAGATAGCTGTTTCCTCTCCAGCTGACGGTGTGAAGATAATAGTTGTCGCCGCGACTGCTGTTGTTAAACGTCGATCCCGCTGTCAGCCACATGCCTGTATAGGCATCGTACAGTTCGCTGGACACAACGACCGTCCCATTCGCAGCAGTTGAAATTGCACTTTCCGGAATATAGCAGATCGCGTCAAAATGCAGATCACGGATGCCGTTATGGATATCATCCGCCTTTTCGTAACTTCCCAATAGCAGTCACTCCGGCGGTAGCCATTGCCTTCCCGGAATAGCTGCTTGCGCCATTTGCTAACAGGAATGTACCAAGTTCCACTTCGGCATTCATTTCCAGGCCATTTCTGGTAAAATAAGGCACGCTGGACTGGATCGCTTCTACCGGGAACAGACTTCCGCCATTGGTAAGATCCATCAGATCGCCACTGATCGTAAGATCAAGCTGTAAGGTGTCACCGCTTCCATCAAAGTGAAGCGTAATTCCGTTTTCTTCCACCCAAAGCGTACCCGATTCAATCACATCATCCTGGTCATTTACAAATTCCCAGGTGGAATCATCGTGGATGCGCAGCCAGCGGTTCTCCCCTGATATTCCCAGAGACCCACATAGTCTTCCAGGTTCATAGCCGGATCCGTTTTCTCAGCAGTATCCTGGTCTTCCTCCCCGATCGTAATGGTGGAAAGATTATCTCCATATTCATCAATAAAGCTGACCAGAACATCACTTTGCCCATCGTGGGTACTCGTTCCGCTGCCGGCCACCACACCGCTGGTCCGCCAGACATCACCCGCCACGTTGCCGGAAGCACCGCAGGCCACTAGGCTAAGACCAAGCACTACAGGCACAGTAAGGAAAAATCGCTTTATCTGTCGTTTCTTCATACTCTGCTCCTCCTTTCCATCACTCCATCCGGTAATAAGCGCCTTCATCTCCCCATATGAGCATATCGCTGTCAAAGTCGAATACCTTGTAGGATACGCCATCATATACGGTAGAATCCGCATAATAGGTACTTGTTTCATCCGTGGAATAAGTGAATATGCCATGATCCATTTCTGCAGCCTCAGCACCCGGAGTGCGCTGGTAATAACTCCAGTCTCCATTTCCATCAATCACGACATACATCTCTGCCGAGAGATCGCCGTCATAATACCAGACGCCCTCAAATTCAGAAACATTCCGCTGGCAAAGATCCGAATCCCAGCTCCAGTAGGAATCCGGATGTGCGTTCTGATTTCCACTTCCACCCGATCCGTTTTCCACATAGGCAACCGGCTCATCATCTTCCGTAAACTCTCCTCCATCTTTATACCAGAGATACTCCATACCCTCGCCCGGGTTAAAGTAACCATAGGCTGCGCTGTAAAGCTGCCCTTCTTCCATAGCGATCCGGCTGCCGGAGTCATCCCGGTTGCTGTAGGCATAAATAGCTTCCCACTCCGGCTCATAACGAAGATACCCTTCATCCACGACCTCTCCGCTTAAGTAAAGGGTCCAGTTCCCTCGCTATCAAACTCCATGTAATCGTAATCGTTGTTCGCTTCTCCCAGCCAGATACCCTCAAAGCCGCTGAAATCATTTACTGTGTCCTCATTCAGATCACCGCCCAGGCCATCGTTCGGATCATTCTGCAGATCCTCATCTTCCTCATCCTGAATGCTTTCATTTGCGTCATCCGGTAATGCAGTTGCCTCCTGTGTGCTGCCGCAGGCCATACACATCAAACTGATCATCAATAATATTCCCGCCAGAACATACGGCATTTTTTTTCTTCATGTGTCACCCCTCCCTAATTTTCATCACTCAGATACAGCTGCGAAAAAATACTTTGGTAAATCTCATCCATATCTTCTTCCGTATCCACCGCCTCACAGAACCCGTAAAGATAGGTATAACGGTCCGTATCCATAGCAAATACCGTCCATTTCCGGGTATCCTCATTCTCACCTGCGATATACGTTACGATATACACCGGGTATGTTAAGTTCTCGGTATATTCCTCATTTTCTTCTGCAGATAACAGTTCATAGGTATCCGTATCACTTAAGGCAAAAGCGCAGGCTATCAGATAATCTTCCAGATCCTGGACCTCCGGAACTAACCGGGTCGGCTCTACCGTATTTACCACAAGGATCTGGCCATCCTGCGTGAAATCCTCATAGCGGTATGTTCCATCTTCATTATTTTTTCCGTGCGAAGGTTTTGCATGTTGGTAAAGGGCAGCGCTCCTCCCATCAAAACAGGAATGCATTCACTCGGGATCAGATCGTCGCAGTATCAGGATCATAGTTCGGATTGACCGGCTTTTCATCCTCGCCGTAAAACTGAACCTGAAAACCTCTGCCCAGTTCTGCCATCGTATATTTTCCCAGATCGATCTTAGCGCTTTCGCCCTCAGCCAGTGCTGTTTTCAGACGGTTTTCTCCCCAGTCTTTCCCATCCGTTTCTCTAATACGGATGTCTTCTCCCGTTAAACTCGATTATGGGTCTGCCGTCCACTTCTGAAAACTCTCCGCGGCCGCCAAGGCCATTACATCCGCGATAGATATAATAGCCGCCGCTGCTGTCAAAATACAGCTTTGTGGTTCCGGCAATGCTCCAGGTACCATCAAGGGAAAGCCATATCTGTGACCGGCTCCAAGCCGTCCGGTAAAGCGGAGCCGAAGGATCTTGTATCAACCAAACTGCTGCAGGCTGCCAGATACAAACACAGGAGCAAGGCCGGAACAGGAAGCAAATATATTTTCTTTTTTAAGGCCATCTCTTTCTGCTGGTCATTCACTTCTTTCATAGTATTTATTTGTATATCCCCAGTACATAGCTCCCGGTTCCGCTAAGGTGATCGGATAAAACACATCGTCAAACTGCACAGAAACGGCAAAGTACTGATCATCGCCCCGCTCATTTACCTGGAGGATTCCTGAATCCACTTCCAGCCGGATCCCCGTCACCATCTGGGCGCTCTGAAAGGCTCCAACTGCCATCCTTTTCGATCTCGATCACACTGGCCGCATCTGCCTCTCCATCTAAAAACCCAGACCCCGGCCAATTCCTCACAGTCACTTTCCTTACATCTCTCCCCCAGAGGTTTCTTGGTAAACACACCGAAGGAGTCGATATGAAGTGCCCCATCCTCATCCCGCCAGACATGATGAGCCCAACCATCATGTTCATTGTAGAAATAGTCTGCTTCATACTCCGGCACAAGCTGGATATAACCGCTGGCCATCAGGTTGTCATCCTCGTCGTACCATTCAAAGCGGTCTTCCCCACTGCCGTTTAAACCCACGATCAGTTCGCTGTCATCTTCGCCGATCCAGGTACCCCAGTACATGTCATAAACTGCCGTGATATCCGGATCCTTCACCATTCCTTCAAAAGCCTCCGGAGCACTGTTTTCAGTCTCTTCGTAGTCTTCCTGGTCATCGCTGCTGCCTTCGCTTTCAGCCCCTCCACCGCAGGCAGCAAGGCCCAGACACACTGCCAGTGTGATTACGGGAAATAACTTACTTTTCCATTTTTTCATCCTGCATTCCTCCCTTTTCGCAAAGCTGCGTTAGTGTTCCTGTTCCGCCATGGACAGTATCTCATCGTGGCTCAGCTCGACATTACCGAAGCGGACAAAAACGCCGTTGGTCACAACACTACTCCACACGTTCTTATCCGCAAGCGAAAGAAAACGGATCTTATCCAGATAAGGCTTCATGTCCAGCAAAAGCCGGCTTCCCGATACAAAATCGACCTGCAAAATATAATCGGGCAGCGTTGTAACATCCTTTAGATATCTCCGTTTCAAGAGTACCCTCCTTTCTGCCGTGTCATAAAGATATTAAAAAATCCACCGTACTGATATTGTACGGTGGATCCTATGGGATAACCATTAACTAAAGGTTAGGGATTTGGTAAGAACAGCTCTACAAGCTGACTCCTTTTTGTTCTGGTATCGCCCTCAATATGAAGTTTGGAATAAATCTGATTTATGTACTGCTGCTGATGGCAGGACGGCTCATCTGGCTGCTGGCACTGCGGGAGATGGGCCGCAGGCTCTCCTGCAGCCGCTCGGATATGTAAATGGTATTCAAATTCCATTTTGATTTTGGCATATGCACACCCCCATTTTTATTTCATCGTCTTATTTATTCTTTTTTACTGTGTCCAAAAACAACTGGTGGATACGGTCATCTTCATCCAGTTCCGGATGAAAGGACATTCCAATCTGATTTTTATACTGTACAGCTACAATATTTCCATCTGCTTTTGCAAGCACTTTTACGCCTTCCTCTGCTTTTTCCACAAAAGGCGCCCGGATAAAGGTCATAGGCACTTTTCCAATGCCTTCAAATTCTTCTGTTGTGTGAAAGCTGCCAAGCTGTCTTCCATAAGCATTTCTTCTTACGGAAACAGGAAGTGTAGCAAAATAACGGTGGTCATCATTGGTAAGGTCTTTTGCCAGAAGGATCAGTCCTGCACAGGTGGCAAGTACCGGCATCCCCGCTTCTATTTTTTCTTTTAAAGCATCAAACATGCCAAGTTCTTTTAACAGCTTTCCCTGAACCGTACTCTCACCGCCGGGAAGTACCAGACGGTCAAAATCCTCTTCCAGGTTTTCTTTTTTCGCAGTTCGATACACTGGGCTCCCAGCTTTTCAAGCTTTTTCTCATGCTCAATGAAAGCGCCCTGAACTGCTAAAACGGCTATCTTCATCTTATTTTCCCCTTTCTGCCATCAAAGCGCAATCTCCTGCTCGTTGATGCCGACCATGGCTTCTCCTAAGTCCTCAGAAAGCTCTGCTAACATCTTCTGGTCTGTATAATTGGTAACTGCCTTTACAATGGCTGCTGCACGCTTCTTTGGATCTCCTGATTTGAAGATACCGGAACCGACAAAGACTCCCTCTGCTCCTAACTGCATCATAAGAGCTGCGTCTGCAGGTGTTGCAACACCGCCTGCTGCAAAGTTTACAACTGGAAGACAGCCGTTTTTATGTACATATTCTACCAGGTCATAAGGCACTCTTAATACTTTTGCCTCTTCAAACAGTTCATCTTCTCTCATGGATACGATCTTTGCGATCTCCTGATTCATCATGCGCATATGGCGAACTGCCTGAACAATATCACCGGTTCCAGGTTCACCTTTTTGTACGGATCATGGAAGCACCTTCGTTAATCCTTCTTAATGCTTCTCCTAAGTCCTTTGCACCGCATACAAACGGAACTTTGAAGTTTCTTTTATTGATATGGTAAACATCATCTGCAGGAGATAATACTTCACTTTCGTCGATATAGTCGATCTCAATGGCTTCTAAAATCTGTGCCTCTACAAAATGTCCAATGCGGCATTTTGCCATGACACGGAATGGATACAGCCTCCTGAATACCCTTGATCATCTTGGGGTCGCTCATACGGGAAACGCCGCCTGCCGCGCGGATATCTGCCGGAATACGCTCCAGCGCCATAACTGCACACGCGCCTGCTTCCTCTGCGATCTTTGCCTGTTCCGGTGTGGTAACGTCCATGATCACGCCGCCCTTTAACATCTGTGCCAGCTGCTTATTTAATTCGTATCTCTCTGTATTTGTATTCATCTTTCAAACCTCCTGGTCTTATCTGATATATTTTTGAAATATTTTATTGATTGGCCCGAAACGTTTTGGATTGACTAGAGTATAACGTATATGTGGACTTTTTATAATAGCCAATTATCATATTTTTAACCAGTCCAGTTTGCATATAAATTAAGCTGCATCTACCGGTTGTTCAGTAAATACAGCTTGGGATATTTGTTATTATTTTCTTTATTGGATACGTTTATTCTTCTGCAAGAGCAGCCGCTTTATCACTGTTCCACTGGATTGCATCATATGCTTCACCAATGTTTAACATATGGTCGCCGATTCTCTCATAGTCTGTGAGCATTTCTGAATACAGGATAGAGGACTCTACATTACAATGGCCTTCCCGCATACGGTCGATCTGGTTCTGACGGAAAGTTGTCAGTAATATCATCGATCTTCTGCTCGATCGCCTGGATCTTTCCAGGGTAAAGTCACTGTCTCCGGCTGCTGCCTTTCTGAGAAGCTCCATACCTTCTGCACAGCTTTCATCCATAACCTTAAATTCATTTTTGCATAATCTGAGAAATTCAGGTTCTTTTCCTGGATCGTCTGGGCATATTCTGCCAGGTTCATTGCATGATCGCCAATTCGCTCAATATTTCCTAAAATACTGTACATCTTATTTAATGCTTCAATATCCTGAGGTGTCTGGTCTAAAACAAGAACCTTGGAAATCTTCTTTGACAGTCGTACATTGGAAAGGTCGATCTCCTCTTCTCTGTCTGCGATCTCCTGGATACCATTTTCACCTGGTCCCTGTTCCATGGCCTTAAAGCTGTCAGAAACATTGGAAGCAGCTATAGCCAGCATATCCCGGATTTCTTCATGGATCTGGCTGATGGCAATGGTAGAAACACCCAGATGATGCTTGGAAGCCATCAGGCCTTCAAACCACTGGTCTGCATCCATCACATGCTTTACCTGGGTATCCGGAAGGATCTTCTTTGCAATATTTACTAACATCGGCCCAAATGGGAATAATATTACAGTTGTGGCAATATTAAAGATGGTATGCACATTTGCGATCTGTGCAGCAGGATTTGCCAGGTTAGTGGCGTAATCATCCAGTCTACAAATGGCGTTACCATACACAGTACCACAAAGATAACTGTACCGACTACGTTGAACATCAGATGGATGGCTGTAGTACGTTTTGCATTTCTGTTGGTTCCCACAGAAGCCAGAACAGCAGTGATACAAGTACCGATATTCTGACCAAACAGTACGAACACAGCGCTGTGAAGGCCTATCACGCCGCTTACAGCCAGTGCCTGTAAGATACCGATAGAAGCTGCGGAAGACTGGATCACTGCTGTGAACAGCGCACCTGCCATAACACCTAACAGCGGGTTTTTAAAGCTGGTCATCAGCTGGATAAATTCCGGTTCATCACGAAGAGGAAGCATTGCATCGCTCATCATTCCCATACCGATGAAGATAACGCCTACCCCGGCAACAATGCCGCCGATGTGCTGCAACTTTTTATTCTTTACAAAAACCACCAGTACAACACCGATAAATGCGATCAGCGGTGCTAAAGCGCCTACGTCCTAATGCGATCAGCTGTCCGGTAATGGTGGTACCGATATTAGCACCCATAATGATCCACACAGCCTGGTTTAAAGACATAAGACCTGAGTTTACAAAGCCTACGGTCATAACTGTTGTAGCTGAAGATGACTGGATCAGTGCTGTGATGCCTGCGCCTACCAGGATTCCCATAAAGCGGTTGGTGGTCAGCTTTTCCAGGATCTGCTTCATCTTGTTTCCGGCAGCTGCTTCCAGATTATTGCTCATCATCTGCATTCCATACAGGAACAGCGCCAGACCTCCCAGAAGGCCCAAAAGCAATTCAACTCCCATTTTTTACTCCTTTTCCTTAAAACAGGGATATTTTTACATTATCTAATATTGATAATATATTTTTTCCTGTTCTTTACTTGATTTTTACTTTGAGTTTACACTTGCTCATTATACGGGATATTTTCTCAGTCGTCAATACGGATTGTTGGACGGTTATGTAAAGTTCAGGTAAATTATTTGTAAAATTACGCTATATTATCCATATATCGATAATATATTTTAACAGTTTTGAAAAAAGGCCGCACCGAATGGGGCGGTGGGGTGTGAATAGCGTGAATAACCTCCACAAAGAATCACTCATGGCCCCGCGCTATCGCGCTCCACTGCCTGCTGACGCAGGCGGGCCATTCGTTAAGGGCAGAAAAAAGCAAATGGCCGTCCCACTTTGGGACGACCGTCGTTGGTGCTCCAAATGACCGCTCCACCCGAAAACGCAGGACGGTCGCTTGTTAATTTTCAAATGGCCGTCCCACTCTGGGACGACCGCTTGTTTTTTTCTATGCGCTCATTACATTAAAGATATAAGTTCTTAATATCCTCAAAGGTCGGATCCTTTGGATTGCCTGGACGGCACGCATCATCCATTGCGGACTGTGCAAGGAAGTCTACATCTTCTGCCTTAACGATAGCCTTTAAGTCAGCTGGGATACCAACATCAGCGGACAGCTTCTTAACTGCATCTACAGCTGCCTTGCGGTATTCTTCCTGGCTCATATTCTCTACGCCTTCAACGCCCATTGCGATAGCGATATCTTTGTACTTGGTTCCTGTGCATGGTGCGTTGTATTCCATAACAGTTGGAAGCAGGATCGCATTTGCAACACCATGAGGAGTATCATAAACAGCACCTAAAGCATGTGCCATGGAATGAACAATTCCTAAACCTACGTTGGAGAAGCCCATACCTGCGATGTACTGTCCTAAAGCCATTCCTTCACGGCCTTCTTTTGTATTCTCGCAAGCGCCTCTTAAGTTCTTGGAGATCAGCTCGATTGCCTTTAAATGGAACATATCAGTCATCTCCCATGCACCCTTGGTGATGTATCCTTCAATTGCATGTGTTAAAGCGTCCATACCGGTAGATGCGGTCAGTCCCTTTGGCATAGAGGACATCATATCCGGGTCAACAACTGCGATAACCGGGATATCATGTGTATCAACACAGACGAATTTACGTTTCTTCTCAACGTCGGTAATAACGTAGTTAATGGTAACCTCTGCTGCTGTTCCTGCTGTGGTTGGCACTGCGATAATCGGGACGCAGGGCTTCTTGGTTAGGTGCTACGCCTTCCAGGCTACGTACATCTTCGAATTCAGGGTTAGCAATGATGATACCGATGGCTTTTTGCTGTATCCATAGAGGAACCGCCGCCGATAGCGATAATGTAGTCTGCTCCGGATTTCTTAAAGGCCTCGACACCGGTCTGTACGTTTTCGATGGTTGGGTTTGGTTTGATATTAGAGTAGATCTCATAAGCAAGACCTGCATTGTCCAGTACATCAGTCACTTTCTTTGTTACGCCAAATTTGATCAGATCTGGATCTGAACATACGAAAGCCTTCTTGAAAGCTCTTGTTTTTGCTTCGTTAGCGATCTCAGCGATAGCGCCTGCGCCATGATAAGAAGTTTCATTTAATACGATTCTGTTTGCCATGATACATTCTCCTTTTTATGAAAATATACTCTCTGGATACAAGATCCTGAGCAGTTTTGTATTTCATGTTGTTTTCCTTTTGTTTCGTTAATATTATAACAACACTTTAACAAAATAAAAGTGACAAACTTACTTGTCTTTCACTTTTTTGAGAATATTTTTTTTTTGTTTTATATAAGTTTTATTATAAAATCACACATAAATGATCACGTATACATTCTTATATTATCTGTATATTGATAATATCGTTTTGTGTTATATATAACAAAGTTTTCCGTTTTTACAGCAGTTTCAGCTCATCAAATACAGCAGCCAGTCTTGGAGGCATAGCTTCCACCAGCTTCTTTGACATTTTCGCCGGTGAGTCTTTCATTCCTGTAAGGACCCATTTTACTGTCATATACACAGAACCCCTGCAATACATTTCCAAAAGAAACTGCAGATCTTCCCCTAAAGGCCTGCTGGTCTTTCGCCCGATCAGATCCTGATAGAACTGGAGGATCAGTTCAAAATCATGTTCCTTTAATGAGTTGCGGTCGTCACTGCGAAATGCCTCTGTAAAAAACACTTTTTCATTGACGATAAATTCAAATTTCTGTGTCAGGCTTTCCCCAACTGTATGTCCCATGCCGATCTGCTCAAAGGACTGGAGTACCAGTTTGTCAAAATACCAGTTGATCAGATCATATTTATCTAAAAATTCCGGTAAAAGGTCTGCCTTGCAACACCGCAGCCTTCTACGATATTTTTTACTGTTATCTTATCCACCGGCATCTGCTTCATGCATTCTTTCATGGATGCTGCCAGTTTGTATTTCGTTTTTCCTGCTTTCCTGCCGGTTCCATGTTTTCCTCCCACTATACAGCTATGTAATCTGCCCACGGACAGAATTTCAGCACAAGACCCCCGGCATGTCATCCCATATGCCGAGGGTCTGTATTTTTTCTGACCCTTGTTTCTATCATACCAGAAACAAGAGGCTGTGACTATCTGTTTTTAAACTATCTGTTTTTAAAAATTGAGATGATGGCCTTCCACATCTGTACCAGAACATTCCACATTCTCTTTAACGGGCCTTCATTTGCCTTCTCTGTTTCTGCATCGGTTTCCTTATGGTTTTCATCATCCAGACTGATCTCATCTGTACGAAGGACTACCTGTAAGGTTTTAGGGGCCGGGTTCTTATCAGAAGTAAAGGAAACCTTATCTTCTGACGGATCAATGAACAGGAAGCGGTTATCGGTGTCGAATTTATCCAGCTGTTCATCCATAACATCTTTCATGGTACGGCCTGCCGTTCTTACGCCTGTGGTGCTGTCTAAGATGCTAAGGCTCTTATCAAGAAGCTCCATGCTGCCTCTTAAGCTGTTCTTTGCTGCCTCATCCATATCACCGCTGGTTGCCTTTAATGTGTTCTGCACAATGGTCATAGTGCTGACACCTTTGTTCATGGCATCTGTGGTGCGGTCTACCAGCTCAGAAAGGTCATCTAAGGATGCCTGCAGATCCGGATAATACATATCCAGGGAGTCATGAAGAGCTGTCAGATCTTCGATCATCATGTCCATGCTGTCTGTCAGATCTGCACCATATTCTGCTGCATCTCCTACATTATCCATCAGATTGGATGCAACCTGAGTAAATTCACGGCTGTCCTTATCGATCTTTGTTAACATCTGATAAAGGGTCACAAGATCCACACTGGATGAAGCTGCTACCAGAGGCACATCATGTTTTTCAATATGCGCCCGGCTGAGTGTCTGTGTATCACTGGTATCTGCTGCATCTGCGCTGTCTGTATCATCTGTTGTGTCTGTGGCATCTGAACCACCTGCAACATCTGCTGTATCCGAACTGCTATTTGCCTCTGCTGTATTTTCCCCTGTATCAGAAACATTATCTGTGGCATCAGAAACAGCTTCGCTGCTCTTATCTTCTTTTGCTGCATCTGCGCTGCTGCCTGTCTTTGTACCGGCATCCTGATCATCCACTGTACTTCTTGTATCATTCAGAGCTTCGTCATACAGATCCAGTGCTTCTGCATCATAGTCCTGAAGGTCTTCGATCAGTTCCGGAAGTGCCTCTAAAATCGTAGTTGTCTGCACCTGGAACTGGGCATTATTCTGGATCAGCCATGCCATATCTTCTCTTACATCATCTAACTGTTCCCCTAAAGACTGGGAAGTGGTGCTGATATTGCGGAGACGGTCATACATTTTACGCAGCGGCTGCTGCATATCCCCCATGGTATTTACAATATCACCCATGCTGTTATGTACTGTTTCTGCCGGATCCTTAGCTGTCTGCAAATGAGGGACCAGAGTTTCCAGCTGCTGTGACAATGCAGTCAGTGACTCTATGGTCTGGTCATTTCCGGCTAATATACTATCTTTATTAGCACTCCATTTTTGTCTTGCACTTTCAGCAGAAGAAACACCGGACTGCACCTGGTTAATGCCATCACGCATGGATTCTACAGATTTTGCCATCTGCTCCAGACTGTCATATAAAGCATCTCCTGCGTCTTTCCATGTATCCTTCGCTTCTTTCAGGTCCTTAATATGGTTCAGGTCATCAATAGTGCCAGGTGCCATTGCCATGATCACACCGGTAGTTTCAAAGCTGTCTGTACCAATACGGACGGTATAATCTCCTTCTTCCCCGGAAGAGCGGAAAATACAGCTGCTGTTGTAGATCCAAGGCTCTGGATCTGGGCACCATCTGCGTCTACACTGTAGCATTTAGACATATCTACAGGAACTGTCACCATTAACATCATATTGTTACGGTAATACAGATCAGCATTATCATTTGGCGTAGCCTTCACATTGATCTCGATCAGGCCGTTTGCACCTGCCAGTTTGTCACCATCTGTTGGAACACCGTTTAACTTATAGGACACATCAAAATCCCATGGAAGTACCACCTGTTCATTGTCCATGGTACACTTATAATAAAACGGCCCTTCTGACCTTCCGGCAGGTTCAGGTCACGCTTCCATCTCCTAAAACCGGAGCATCACTGGTACTCATATTTTCTACATTGATATAATTTCCATAATCAGTGATCTTGCCAAGACCATTTAAATTTACCCCTTTTACTACGTTTACCTTTGTTGTTTTTCCGTAGTAATCAGGTTCACATACATGGTCTCATCTATATCTGCACCTGCCGGTGCGCCATATACAGGAACGCTGCCTGCTGATGTGCAAAGCAATGCTGCCGTTAAAACAGAAGCTGTCACTCTTTTTCTAAATTTCATTTCCATCTACCTCCGCTGTCTGACTGCCTCTTCTTGCCAGGGCTGCTGACGCTTTTTTCTTAACTGCCCCAATTCCGGATTTTACTAAGGCTTTCCGCTTTTCATGTCTTCGTTTTAAATACTTCTTAAAGCGGTCCATTTCATTACTTGTGATTATACCGTCACAGAGGACTAGCAGTGCCGGCAAAATGGTAAGTACCAGACACACGCTAAGCAGTGCACCTCTTCCGATCAGATGTCCCAGTCCGCCTATAGCCGCCGTACTGGAGATCATATATACAATGTAACCTGCCAGTATCAGGATAGTGCCTGAAGTAAATACCGAGGAACAGGACATAGCCAGCGCCTCCACCACAGCTTCCTTCTTCTTCATGGTCTTTCTGCAGGCCATGTAGTTATTAGTAAGCAGGATCGAATAGTCTACTGTAGCCCCCAGCTGGATACTGCTTACGATAATATAGCCCATATAAACCAGCGTCTCACCAACCAGATAAGGCACCGCCATATTGATATAAATAGCTGGCTCAATAGGGATCATAACAATGATGGGCACCAGTACAGACTGGAAACTGAACATGACTACCACAAATACACTGATCAGGGACAGCACATTAACTCTTGCATTATCCGCTGTGATCGTAGTCTTAATATCTTCCGTAGAAGGTGTTTCACCTACCACATAGGATTCTTCCGGATAATATTTCTTCACAATATCCCGGATATCGTTGGTATACTCAAAAGCCTTGTCACTCTCTGACTTGGTACGTATGTAGATCAGCATACGGCTGGTAGTATCTGTATGCAGCTGGCTGGTAATGGAATAGGGAAGGAAATCTTCCGGTACACCTTCCGGCAGTGTATTTGCCATGGATGTTACGCTTTTTACATATTCCAGATCTTCGATCTCATCAGACATTGCCTTTTCTGTAATAGCTGATGTATTGGGATAAATGGCAACCAGCATATTGCTGCGGCCAAATTTCTCATTGATTGCCTGCTCATCTGCATAGACCTGTGTTCCTTCGCTGACACCTACGGCACTGTTTCCAAATAAGAAGCTATTCATTCCCTGTGCTGTATAGGCAAAAGGAACAATCAGGATCAGGATCACCAATGCTATATTACGGATCTTGTAAATGCCTCTTCCCATTTTATGGAAATCCGGCAGGAACGGACGATGTGCCGTCTTTTCATTCCATTTCGCAAAGCGGAAGATCATGGCCGGCATGAAAAAGTACAACTGTTAAAAGACTGAATACAATTCCTTTTGCCAGTACCAGACCCATATCAAAACCAATACTGAATTTCATGAACATCAGGGCCACGAAACCTGCTATAGTAGTAAGGCTGCTGGCGAAAATAGAATTAATGGCCGCATCTACCGCATCTACCATGGCTTCTTCATCAGAAAGCCCTTTTTTCTTTTCTCTGGTAAATGCATCTAACAGGAAAATGGAGTAGTCCATGGAAGTTGCCAGCTGAAGTACCATTGCCACATTATTGGTCAAAAAGGACACTCTTCCTATGAAAATGTTAGTACCACGGTTTAGCAGGATGGCTACACCCATGACCAGTAAGAACAGAAACGGCTCTGACCAGGCAGTGGTTGTGATACATAAGATGGTAAAGATCATGATAACTGCTACTGTTAAGATCAGCTGCATCTCACTTGCCAGGTTCTCCTGCAGAGATTTGTTCTGTACCGCCATTCCTGTAAAACAGCCTTTATCTCCTGCAATGGCTTTTAACTCATCAATGGCTGCGGAAGTGCTTTTCGCTGTATTTCCTTCTTTAAAGGTCACATCCATTACCGCATAGCCATCTTTGTAGTAATCTTCGATGTCTTCCTGATGGATAAAATCTTCACCTGAGTAGATATTTACGGTGCTGTCACACCAGAGGATCTGATCCACACCGTCTACATCTTCCATTTTATCTTTGTATTGCTTGGCTTCGTATAGCGTCACATCCTTTAGCATGATACGGGCTGTTCCGGGATAACCAAACTCGTCTTCCATCTTATTTAAACCAATACCTGACTGTGCATTATCCGGAAGATACTCGGTCAGATCGTAGTTTACTTCCACAAACAGCATGGCAACTGCACTAAGTAAGCATGCTGCAACAAACACTGAAACGATCCAGTTCTGCTTTTCAATGATAAATCTGGCCAGCTTGATAGACGTCTTTTCTCCGGAAGCCTTTTCCTTTTTCTCACGCTTCTTTAAGGGTCCTAACTTGAATTTCTTTTCCATGATCCTAACTCCTCACATAGATATGTGTTATTTAACGCATAAAAGAACCATAAACCAGTGGTGTCCGTTCTTTTCCTCATGAGCCATACCCATATATCGATAATATTGTAATGTGTATTTTCTGTCCGACTTTGATGTATATTTACGTCCCGTTACATTCATTATCTTGTCATATGCCTCATCCGTATCCTCGCAGTCCCGCACATATACCTCCAGGCAGGAAGCATTTTTGCGATAAGGGATCGATGCCAGTGTGTCCTCTATGGTTCCTTCTCCTGTAACCCGTCCGTCTGCATATCCTTTTTCCATAGCTGCCTGCCAGACGGCTTTGTGCAATTTTATTTAACTTCATATCCATAATAAAGCCTGCGTACCGGTCATAACTGGTGTGGTTGTCGCCGTCATATTCCCGTTCTCTGTCTGGATATGCGTCAAAATACTGTTCTTTCTTTTCATCCCCTAACTGACCAAACAGATCCTGAGCCACATCATCATAGCAGCCTGCATTGTAAGCGCCGCCGCCTGTATTTTCCAGCCACTTTGCTGTTTTCAAAGCTCCTGAATCTTCAAATTCATATACTGCATTATCTAAAACCAGCTGTCCTTCGTTCATTCCCCGTCTTCGTGGAAGTAATACCATTCATCTCCCACCTTTTCCCATCCGGTGGCCATGGTCCCGTCTTCCTTCATATAGTAGAAACGACCGCCGGTATAGAGCCAGCCAATGTATGCCGTACCATCTGTTTTCTTCCAGTACCAGTTCCCGTCAAGATTTACCCAGCTGCCATTTGGCTCTACTGCATACACTGCTTTTGCCGGTCCCGCTGCCAGAAAAGCGGCCATCATAATTATAGAAATAGGATATAACCTGCTTCTGCCTTTCATCCTCTCATCTCCTGCTGTCTTTAAAACCTCTGTTTTCGTTTATTGAACTGTTTATTTGTTAATTGACATTTGTTCATTTATTAACTATAATGGATTATACTAACTAATGATGAAAACAACAATGATTAATTTTAATTCTTTTGTTTACTAATCGACAACATTGTAGTATATGTTCATAAAAAAAATATTAAAATACTGTAAACAAATCCGAACGAACATGGAATACAAAAAGGGGAATTTCTTATCATGAGTACAGAAGCAGTAGATCGACGGGTACGGCGTACCAGAAAGCAGCTGCGGGAATGTCTTGTTACTTTATTAAAACAGAAAAAAGTGCAGGATATTACTGTCCGGGAGCTGACCGAGCTGGCCGATCTGAACAGAGGAACTTTTTATCTTCATTATAAAGATGTATTTGATCTTCTGGAAAAAACAGAAAGCGAGCTTTTAGACGATTTTAATCAACTGGTCATGAAACATGATGCAGAAGATCTGAAGAAGCATCCTTACGGTATTTTCGTAGAAATTTACACACTGGCCTATGACAATGCAGACCTGGTAGAAATATTATTAGGTGAAAACGGTGATTTAAACTTTCTGAACCGCTTAAAACAGCTGATTCGTGATAAATGTCTTCACGACTGGATGGAAGTATTCCGCGCCGGAAATCCAGCTATTTTTGATGCCTACTTCTCTTTCATCGTATCCGGCTGTGTAGGACTGGTGCAGTACTGGTTAAAGACAGGCATGAAAGAGACACCGCAGCAACTGGCACGACTGACCGAGCAGGTGATCCGTAAAGGCATCGGTGTACTGGACACAGATCCTTTTGCGGATATAGAAAATGTACGTTCCTGATCCAGTCTATATTATTATCAATATATTGATAATATACGATTGCTTATATTTTGTTGTATACTGATGATATTCTGAGAGTATATTACACCAAATGAGGAGAAAACAGATGAACTACGACGATTTATTCAGAGAAACTGCCTGTGTACGTATAAAAAAAGGAACCGGACGCACATTAAAGGCCGGCGGCGCCTGGATCTATGACAATGAGATCGACACTATTTCCGGTGATTTTGAAAATGGCGACCTGGTCACTGTGGAAGATTTTGACGGCTATCCTTTGGGACATGGCTTTATCAATACAAGCTCCAAGCTGACCGTACGCATGTTATCCCGCAAAAAAGATACTGTAGTCAATGAAGATTTCATCGAACAGAGAGTCCGCACTGCCTGGGAATACAGAAAAGCTACTACTGATATCTCCAGCTGCCGCGTGATCTTCGGCGAAGCAGATTTTCTGCCTGGTATCGTCATCGATAAGTTTGAAGATGTTTTAGTAGTAGAGTCCCTGGCACTGGGAATCGACCGCTTAAAGCCGGTGATCTTAGATAAATTAAAGAAAATCCTGGCAGAAGACGGTATTTTGATCCGTGGCATTTATGAGCGAAGCGATGCAAAAGTCCGCCTTCAGGAAGGTATGGAGCGCTTCAAGGGCTTTATTGGTGAACCATTTGATACCAAGGTGGAGATATGTGAAAATGGCGTTCACTACATTGTAGACGTAGAAGACGGCCAAAAGACCGGCTTTTTCCTGGATCAGAAATACAACCGTCTTGCAGTACAGAACCTGTGCCGTAATCTGAAACCTGCAAAGGTATTAGACTGCTTCACCCATACCGGCTCTTTCGCTTTAAATGCTGGTATTGCAGGCTCTGAAAAAGTCCTTGGCGTAGACGCTTCCCAGCTGGCAGTAGACCAGGCAACAGAAAATGCCCGCTTAAATGGCTTGGAGGATCACGTCACTTTCCAGTGTGCCGATGTATTTGACCTGCTTCCAAAATTAGAACAGGAAGGTGAAAAATTTGATGTAGTCATCCTTGACCCGCCAGCCTTCACCAAATCCAGAAATTCCATTAAAAACGCAGTAAAAGGCTACCGTGAGATCAACCTCCGTGGCATGAAGTTAGTAAAAGACGGAGGCTACCTTGCCACCTGCTCCTGCTCCCATTTCATGGATCCGGAGTTGTTCACAAAAACCATACGTGAAGCCGCTTCCAACGTCCACAAGAGACTGCGCCAGGTAGAATACCGCACCCAGGCAGCGGATCATCCAATCCTTTGGGCGGCAGATGAGTCCTATTATTTAAAATTTATTATCTTCCAGGTTGTGGATGAAAAATAACATCCGCTCCAGAACAGATTTACCAACATCCAGCCAATCCCGGTAGCCACTGCTACTGCATTTAACTGAAACCGGCTTACAAATATCCATGACAGGATCACCCGCAGAGTAATGTGTCCCACAGCTCCTATAAAGGGGATATTTACTCTGCCGATCCCGTCAAAATAGCCTGCAAATGTGTTTCCTGTAAAGCAGAACACATAGAATACCGCAACGATCTTTAAATATCCTGTGGCTGCCAGAAAGGCACCATCTGTTTTATTCCCGATCATAAATCCCATGGTAGCCCTTATTCCACCTGGACACCCACTAGCAAAAGAAACATCCGTTCCCATGGAAGCCTTTGCTGTAGAATCCTACATCCAGACCTATCCGGGACAGGACGTGGATAATGCCCGCATTTTCTCCCGCTGCCACATTACTCCTAACACCCAGTTTTCCACTATGGACATTAATGCAACCTATTCTATGGTAGAAGCCGGTCTTGGCATCGGCATCAACAATCAGGTCAACAGTTATCTCTGGCAGGACCGGGTGGTGCACCTTCCATTAAAACCGACCCAAACCATGAATATTGGACTGGCTTATGGAAAGAACATTTCCCCGGCTTCGGAAGGCTTCCTTCACTTTATAGAAGATAAGCTGCCGGAATAAACATTCCTGCAGCAACCGGCCATTTTACCCCCATATTGCAAAAAAACTCATTTCCAAGTACACTAAGTAACAGGGGAACACAAAACAAATATGTCATCATAAATAAAAAACTGGAGGGATTACAACATGATCATTGATAATGTAAAAGTTTATACACCCGATCAGAAATTTGTAGAGGGCGGTCTGGTACTGGATCAGGACCGGATCGAAGCTGTCTACACCAATGAAACCAAACCGGATTTTTTCGGGAAAAGAGGTTCTGGATGGAGAAGGCGCCTATGCCATTCCAGGGCTGATCGACCTGCATTTCCACGGATGCAAGGGGGATGATTTCTGTGACAATTCCATGGAAGCAATAGAACGAATCGCAGAATACGAGGCTTCTGTGGGAGTAACTGCCATTGCACCGGCTACCATGACACTTCCTGTAGAGGAACTGGTAGATGTTTTAAAAACTGCCGCACAGTACAAGCATGAAAAGCACGACTATAAAAAAGCTGACCTGGTAGGCATCAACATGGAAGGCCCCTTCATCAGCCCGGTAAGAAAGGCGCGCAGGATGACCGGAATATCCTTCCCTGTGATACTGCACTTTGCGAACGCTTCTTAGAAGCTTCTGAAGATCTGGTCAAATTTGTGGGCATTGCACCGGAAGAAAGCGAAAACTCACTGGAATTTATCCGCCAGATGAAAGAGAAAGTAGATATCTCACTGGCTCATACCAACGCCGATTACGATACAGCCATGGCTGCATTTAGCGCAGGGGCAAACCACGCTGTCCACTTATACAACGGTATGCCGGAAATCCTTCACCGGGCTCCCGGCGTTGTAGGTGCTGTATTTGACAGCAAACATGTAATGACTGAGATCATCTGTGATGGCATCCATATCCACCCGGCTTCTGTACGCGCTACCTTTCAGATGATGGGAGCTGACAGGATGATCCTGATCAGCGACAGTATGAGAGCTACCGGTATGCCGGACGGCCAGTATACCTTAGGCGGTCTGGATGTAAAAGTAGTAGGAAAACTGGCAACTTTAGTTTCTGACGGAGCTATTGCCGGTTCTGCCACCAATCTGGCTGATTGTATGCGTACCGTTGTTCAGAAAATGGACCTGCCATTAGAAACAGCCGTGGCCTGCGCGACCATAAATCCGGCCAGAAGCTTAAAGATCGATAAAGACTACGGCTCCCTTGAAAAGGGTAAAAAAGCCAATGTAGTACTTCTTGGAAAAGATCTTGAATTAAAATGTGTGATCAAAGACGGAAAGAGGATCTGAAAAATGACAACCATAAGACCTATGCAGCCTGCTGACAAGGAGGCTGTTCTTGCAATGATGGAAGTTTTCTACGCTTCCCCGGCTGTTTTAAGCAACGGCTCCGCTGCTATTTTTTCCAGTGATTTTGAAGCCTGCATAAACAATAATCCTTATCTGGAAGGCTATATGTTTGAGGAAAATGGCCAGATCCAGGGATATGCCATGGCTGCAAAAAGCTTTTCCACAGAATTCGGCCGTCCCTGTATCTGGGTGGAAGACCTTTATATCAAAGAGGATTTTCGTGGAACCGGCATTGGAAGCTTATTTTTGGAATTTATTGAAAAAAGTATCCTGAAGCCGTCCTTCGCCTGGAAGTAGAAGAAGAAAACGGCAGAGCCGTTAAAGTCTATGAGAAAAATGGCTTTAACGTCCTGCCATATATGGAAATGAAAAACTGTTATAACCAGCGGTCACCTAGAAGAATTTTACAATATCTTCTACATTCTTTCTTACCGGCATTTCAGGTTTAATTGCTCCGTATCCTACTGCGATCACGGAGACAACTTCCTGGGATGCCGGAATTTCTAAGTATTCACGAAGCTTTTCGCTGTTGCGAATTCCCATGATCAGAGTATCTAAGCCCATATCTTTTGCCTTCAACACCAGGTTTTCGTTCTGAAGTCCCAGATCATAACAGCCCCAGCCTTCACCAACTTCATTTTCAGCCACACCTTCTCTTGTAAAACCGGAACGTGTTTTTTCAAAAGCAGTGATGATCAGTGCAGGTGCATTTGCGCTGTTTTTCTGGTTAAATTCCGGAAGGCAGTCTTTTCTTACTTTTTTTCCAGCATTTCCGGTGACATTACCACATAATATCTGCCAGTCTGGGAATTTTTCCAGGATGGAGCCATCTGGGCAAAACGGATCAATTCTTCGATCTGCGCCTTTTCTACTGTCTTTCCCTCTTCATAAGCTCTTAAGCTTCTGCGCGCCATAACGGTCTGATTAAATTCCATAGAAATTAGCCTCCTTGATAACTTTTTGCGTAACTATTCATTGCTTTCACAGTTACCTTTTGCTTTCTAATCAGAAGTATAACATATCCGGAGCCTCTTTGGAATATACATACACCAATCTCTTTTATCTGGAGTTTCCCTATGGGTAGTTTTATAAAAAAATGGTTCCATCTGGTTTTGATCTTTGTTTTTGTCTATCTGGCAGGAAGTCTGGCGGGTCATGCTGCAAACCAGTTTTCTTTCTGCTGAAGAGTCTACAAAAAATGCCGTTTATGAACCTTCCCAAAAGCCAGTGGCTTTAACTGAAAATGGTATCCCCATTTATTCTGCCTCTGCTGACGGCAACTGGGGCTTAAGCTTTCCCTCTCCCGGTCAGGCTCCCGTTGGAAATACAACAAATGACTACTTAAAGCAGTTTAATGCCTGTTATATGGGAGAGCCTGGTGTAAAAGTGATCTATCTCACCTTTGATGCTGGTTATGAAAATGGGAATACCGCAAAGATATTAGATGCCTTAAAGAAACATGGCGTTCACGCTGCCTTTTTGTAGTGGGAAATTATCTGGAAACAAGTCCGGAACTGGTAAAACGAATGGTAAATGAAGGACATATTGTTGGCAATCATACCTACCACCACCCGGACATGTCAAAGATCTCTGACAAACAGAGTTTTGAAAAAGAATTAAAGGATCTGGAAAACCTATATACACAGGTTACCTGGGCAGACTATGAAGAAATACTACCGGGCCGCCTCAGGGAAAATACAGCGAAGCCAATTTAAAAATGGCAAAGGACATGGGATACCACACCTTTTTCTGGAGCCTTGCCTACGTGGACTGGTATCAGGATAAACAGCCCTCAAAAGAAGAGGCATTCGAAAAAAAGTTATTAGGTCGTATCCATCCCGGAGCCATTGTACTGCTTCACAGCACCTCAGATACAAATGGTGCTATTTTGGATGAACTTCTTACTAAGTGGGAGGAAATGGGATATCATTTCGCCACTTTAGATGATATCTGATATTCCTGACTTTATGACTCTGGCACTGCAACTGCTGTATTTCCGATCAATTCCAGTTTGTCACTGTTGCTGCCTTCTCTTTTTACATGAGCCGTTTTAACAGCAGCACCGGATGTAGATGCCGCTGTAATCGTCCCCTGGGCGCCTGCCAGTTCCACCGTCTCATCCACAATACCAAATCCTGCCCTGTAAAAGTAAGATTTCCGGTTTCCAGACGGACAGCGGAGGATGGTCTGCATCCAGCTCTCCCCCCGTTCCAGTCACTGCTGATTGCTTCCGCATCTGCTGACTCCAGTTCCAGACTTCCTTCTCCCCGGATGGTCAGTGTACCTGTGCCCTTTTTGATCACCGGTCCCTGGCTTTCCAGGTGTCTTATGGTATCTTTTTAAGCTGAAGGATCAGATCCCTTCTACTTCGATCACCGGTTCTGCTGTATCCAGACTTCCGGCTTCCAGTTCGTCCAAAGGTCAGAATATACTGGCCTCTGCTGTTGCGCAGCGTCCAGCCTGCTTCCCTGGTGGTCTTTCCATTTTCAGGGATCAGCACCTTTTCGCCTTCGATCTTAACAGAAGTAAGAGGCACCTGATTTCTGGAGGTAGTCAGATTAAATTTGGATGCCACAAACATTCCAAATGTAGCTACTCCCGCGCAACAGGCTGCCACCAGACCGATAAACAGAACAGTACGGACCATTCTTCCAACAAATTCTTTAGGCAGCTGCTGCATGTTTTGCTTCCTCCAGTCTCTTGTTAAACTGTTCATAAAAATCCACGGAAGCATCAAATGGCTCCATGTAGAACTTTTTCAGGAATATATAAGCACAAAGCCTTTGACTTTTCCTGTCCTTCACTTCCAAAACTTTTTATCTTCTGTCCCATTTCTTTTGCAAAATAATGCCAGTCAGAAACGAATTTTCATATTTTCCGAAATCCGGCACATCGATCCATTTACGCACCTTTACCTTTGGTCCTGTTTTTTTTTACATTCGTGGATCTGTAAAAAATACTGGAATGAACCATTTTCATACAGTCTGCCCAATGGGAACAGGCGGCAAAATCCCGGTCTGAATGGATGAACGGAGCATCTTCCTTCTTCATTTAAGAAAGAACAGGCTTCTCTTTTCTCCTGCCATTTTCAGATTTGGAAGGATCAGTCCGTCTGACATGTTTAACTCGATCCGGTCCTTTAACAGATCTTCAAAAGACAGCCCTGTTCCTGGACTTAAACGGTAAATGTCATAGGGATCCAGTAAAATAGAGGATCCCATTCCCTGACAACAGGCAGAGCAGCCTTTACAATCTCCGCAGTCTGCTTTTACCATATCCGAGGAACTGTACAATCTTCCATCGGATATTTCTTTTAAATCTATTTCGCGTTCCATTATTTCTTTTGTTTCCTTTCACACGCCTAAATTGACGATACCGGCAAGATTTCCGGTCTACTGTAAGTGTTACGGGCTTACGGACCGATGGTTACCGGCACACCCACTGCACAATAACTCCACAGAATATCCATTACATCATTGGTCATGGCAATACAGCCTGCCGTTCCACGATCTCCCTGATTTCCATGGATCTCAATAGCTCCGCCTAACGGAGTATCCCATGGGGGGTCACGCCTGCTTTGTTTGCATCTACAATCGCCTGGTACTGTTCCTGGGTAATAAGACCGGTGGACAGACCTCTTTCTGCATCCTCAATATTTGGATAGGACAGTCCAAGTGCCAGATAATACTTGCTCTTGTCATTTCTGGTACATACATAGAAACTGCCGGAAGGGGTGATCTCATCCCCCTCCTGCACTTTATCACCGGTAGCTGACTGGCGTCCCAGTTTTGCATCCCAGACGCCAATGGCCTGTTTATTCTGCATCAGGGTCAGCTTGCTCTGACGTTTGCTGATATAAATGCTGATACCGGTAGCGGTCGGGGTGATGGATGCCGGATCTGGTTTTGCAGCAGAAGCCTCTGTATTCTGGGCAGTATCTGTCTGGGTGTTGCCTGCTGCACTCTGGGTCGTATCTGTATTGACTGAAGAGTTGACTGTTGCCTGAGAGGTATCTGCTGCATTCTGACCTGCATCTGTCACCTTGGTTGCCTGACCGCCTACAGACTCAACCGGGCTGTTTACAGCAACGATCTGCTCTGCAAGCGCACCGGAAGCGGTTGTCACAGCCAGTCCCATTGCCAGAAAACCTCCAAGCAGTAATCTTCTATATTTCATCTATTACATCTCCTTTGGGAAAACATATATATTTGCATTAAATTTTCTATCTGCTCCCCATTTTACCAGAACACAGCTTTTTGGAGCAACCGCACTTTTTTTAAGATTTTCTGTCATTTTTCCAATATATGTCATCTATTTCTAACCATATTCCCTTACTCTCCTACCACCTGCACCTGGCTTCCAACGCCAGTACTGCTGCGCTTTTTGGTAACAATGATCTTACGTTCGATCCTGTCTTTCAGCTCTCCTACATGGGAGATAATACCTACCAGTCTCTGTCCCTGCGCCAAATCATTTTAAGGAACGGATCGCCTGGTTTAAGGCCTCCTCATCCAGGGAACCAAAGCCCTCGTCTACGAACATGGCGTCCAGCTGGATCCCCCCTGCCCTCGCCTGGATCTCATCAGAAAGCCCTAATGCCAGTGAAAGGGACGCCTGGAAGGATTCTCCGCCGGAAAGTGTTTTTACACTTCGCTCTGTTCCGTTGTAATGATCGATAACATTTAATTCCAGACCTGCTTTTTTCTTTCTTACTCTCCCCTTTTTCCTGGCGTTTTAACTCATACTGACCGCTGCTCATAGTCATAAGCCGCAGATTGGCCCTGCGCAGGATCCGGTCAAAATAAGCCATCTGCACATAGGTTTCAAGCTCAATCTTGCGCTTTCCGCTAAGTGTGCCCCCTGCTGTATCAGAAAGTGACCGCATCCACACATATTCCTGCTCTGCTGCTGCCATTTTTCCCTGATTTTTCTGAACATTGTTGTAAATACAACGATTATTTTCCAGATCTGCATATTGTCTGGAATATTTCTCATTCCATTCCTTCTTTTCTTCTGAAAGAACAGTTATCTTTTCCTGGATCTCCCCCTTCGGAAGTTTCCTGCATGGACCCGATCTGGGACTTTAAAGTTTCTATGGCAGATCTCAGACTTTCAGACTGGGCATTTAAAACATTTAATGTTTCCACTGCCTGAGCCAGTGCTGCTTCCAGTTTCAGTTTATTCTGCATTTTTCCTTTCAGCCGGTCTTCTATTTCTTCTGCTGTAACAGAACCATAGATCTTATTTTCTTCTTCCAGCTGCTTCTTTAATTCTTCCAGCTGAGTTGCCAGCTTCTGGATCAGCAGGGCCTTTTCGGAAATATTTTCAGAAAGTTTTTTCTGTTGGTCTTCCATCGTTTCAGCCTGGGCCTGTAAACGGTTTAAGTATTCCGCCTTTTTTCCATTTTCTTCCAGATCAGCTTTTATCTGTTCTAAAACAGCGTTGTTTTGGGCTTTTAGCTCTGCGAAAAACATTTTTATCCTGGATACAACGTTTTCTATATCATTTGTGCTCTGTATCCCCGGTACCTGCTGCATTTCCTGTATCTTCGGCTCGTCCTGCAAATTTTTTTATGCACTGTCTGATCAACAGATCCATCTGCCCTTCTGCCGCTGAATGGATATTTCGGGCCTGCAGCAGTTTATCCTGAAGAATCTTCTCATTGGTCTCCAATGCCTCTTTCGTTTCCTGGCATTTTTAAGACTTTCCGCTGCCTTTTGGGCATCCTTTAATTTCTGATCACAGTTATTAATTGCTTCTGACAGACGCCGTTTCACCTCAGGTAGACTCTCTGCCCCTGCATCCCCAAAGATCTGCTCCGCCTTATTCCGGTACTGTTCCCACAGTTCTTCCGACTGTTCCTTAAACTGCCCCGCCAATGCACTTAGCTTCTGGACATTTTCTTCTTTCTGATCCAATACCTCTTTCTTCTCATCTAAAATTCCTTATCCGGCACCTTATCTGTAAGTACTGCCGGTTTTGGATGATGATCGGAACCGCAGACCGGGCATCTCTCCCCCTCTTTTAAATGCTTTGCCAGAAGCCCTGCCTGGGCATCTAAAAATGTCTGTTCCAGATGACCATAAATTTCTCTTTCCCTGTTTCTTACAACAACGGCATTTTCATATTCTTTCTGGGTTTCTGCCAGCTTTTTCTGGACCAGTTCAATTGACCTGCCTGAAGCAAAAACTCCTGTAACTGTTGTGACTTCATCTGTAAAAAGAGGCTCATTTCCTGCTGCCTGCGCCAAAGCATTTTCCTGCTTTATCATTTCTTCCTTCTGCAGCTTCCAGTTATTTCCAGTCATTTCCAGTTTCAGCACATTTTCCTCTGCCGCCTTTTTCTCCTTTACAGCCTGATCCAGAGCTTTTTCATCCCCAGTCAGTTTCTCCCCTTTTCCCATGGCTTCCTTTAAGCCTGTTTTGCAGCCGCTCTTTCTCTGCTTCTACACCTTTCAGACCTTCCTGGGCTTCTTTATTTTCAAGCAGTGCCTGTTCCAGAGAAACTTTCTCCTGTTTTAACTTCTCTTCCGTAAACTTCTCTTCTCCTATTGCCCTTTCTTTTCCTTTGGCTTCCTGTACTTTTCCCAGAAATGCCTCCAAGCCGGCTTTTTTTCTCTCTCAGCTCTCTTATCTCTTCTGCCAGTACTTCACAGCCCTTTGCCTCTTCTTCTGCCGCCGTCTTTTGAGAAACAGCCTTTTCTACCTCAGGTTTTAGTTCTTCAACAGCTTCTGCTTTGCCTCCAGATCTGTTTTCATCTTCTGTCTCTGCTTTGCTTCCCCAAGAACCTTATTTTCTTTCTGTATCTCTTCCTCGATCCCATGGATCTGATCTTTCAGACCTGCAAGTTTTTCCTCCTGCCGTCCTATAACCTCAGCCAGAAGTTCAATTCCCCGAATGGTCTTTCCCTCAAATTTCGCCTTTTTCAGCTCTTTCCATTCACTTTCTGCTTCCGGGTCATCACTGATGCTGACGCCATCCAGATACTGGCTGATGCTGCGGCGCATCTCATCATATTCTTTCCATTTTCCCTTCACTGCCTCCCGCAGCCTGTTCTCAATATCCTGATAGATCCCTGTATGGAAGATCTGGCGGAAGATCTCCCCCTCTCTGCAGTTCCGGCTAAAAGCAGTTTCTGGAAATCTCCCTGGGCGATCATGGCGATCTGGGTAAACTGTCGGTAGTCCAGTCCCATTAACTCTGTAATGGCTTTTGTCACTTCTCTGGTCTTGGTCACAGGCTGCCGGCTGTCTGGAAAAACAAGTTCTGCCTCTGCTTTTTGCAGGGTAAATCCTGTTCCTCTGCCCTTTGGACGGAGATATTCCGGATTTCTGGTGACTTTATAATCTTTTTCCCTGATAAATAAAGGTCAGCTCCACATAAGTAGGCACATCATCCGGTGCATATTTGCTGCGAAACATCCCCTGTTTCCCTGACATTTCCGCTGGCTTCCCCATAAAGAGCAAAAGTAATGGCATCAAAAGAGTGGTCTTTCCCGCACCTGTATCACCGGTGATCAGATAAAGCCCTTTTTCTCCCAGCTTTTCAAAATCGACCACTGTCTTTTTCCCCATAAGGCCCAAAGGCGCTTATAACCAGTTTTTTCGGCTTCATTCTTTCACCTCCCGGATGATATTTCCTACAAACTCTTTCTGTAGCTGGCTCATAGGCTGGATTATTCTGCAGCTCATAAAATTCCATAAACAGCTCCATTTCTGATTTTTTCCACTGCCTGGGCTGCCGTAAGCTCCGGATTTTCCCTGGTCCTGCGGTTGTCATATTCCAGCTGCATAATATTGGGGTAAATGACCCGCAGCTTCTGCAGACCGTCTAAAATATCCTCTTCATCGGTCAATGTCACATGAAGGTAATCATCGCAGTTTCCATTTTCATAAAATGACTTTGCAGTTACTTCCATATAACTGCCCCGGATCTTTCGCATATACCGCAGTGGACGCAAAAAATAGCTGATATATCTAAATTTCCTTTTTCTTTTAACTCCACCACAGTAATGGATTTCTCCTGCCCCGCCTCTGAAAAAGAATATTTAAGAGGTGTGCCACAGTATCGCACCTGGTCTCTTCCCACTGCCTGGGGACTGTGGATATGCCCCAGGGCCACATAATCAAACCCATCAAATACAGAAGCGTCCACATTGTCAAGGCCTCCTACGGACACTTCCTCTGACTCACAGCGCATGGCGCCGGTGACAAACTGGTGGGCGATCAACACATTTCGCACATCTGTATCCACAGCCATATGGGAAACAGTCATTTTCACTGCACTCTGGTAATCACACACTGCCTCTGCTTCTTTTTCAAATTCTCCCTCTTCAAAAGCATGACGGACTACAGCCGGTTTTACAAAAGGAAGCAGATGGATGCACACTTTTCCATATGCATCCGTAAATTCCACCTTTTCTGTCTTTCCCTCATACACAGGCGCCACGTAAATACCGCTTTTCTTCATCAGCCGTCCGCCGTAGGAAACACGCTCCGGTGAATCATGGTTTCCGCTGATCATAAACACGATTAGTCCCATTTCATTTAAACTTGTAAGAAAATCATCAAATACCTGCACTGCCTCTGCCGCCGGAACCGGCTTATCATAAATATCACCTGCTAAGATGATTCCCTCCGGCTGATACTCTTTCGCAGCCTTTAATATCTGTCCCAGAATATATTTCTGGTCTTCCAGCATGGAAAATTCATTGACCCGCTTTCCAATATGCAGGTCCGACAAATGAAACAGCTTCATAGTAACCTCCCGACCATAATATGTTCTCTCGGAATCTTTCTGTGCCCTCCTGAGGCGTACGCGGTGCGTACGTTGATGAAATGCGGTGGCGGAAAATCAGCCACAAAGGCAGGCACCACAAAAAATTCTTTTTTATATAAAAAGGTGCCGCAAAACATCTCCTCTTTTGCGGCACCTCTCATTCCACCTAGTATCTTTCCACTCAGTATCTATTTCCAGTTTATTATGTTTATTACTTACTGCTCTAACTGCTTCTTATAGATCTCAATTACTTTCTTCATCATTTCAGGACCTGGTGCTCCGATGGTCATACGCTTTTCAACGCAGGTCTTCATGCTGATGGCCTCGTATACATCTTCCTCAAACACAGGACTGATCTTCTTATATTCCTTTAATGAAAGATCATCTAAAGCAATGCCCTTGTCAATGCACAGCAGTACCAGCTGTCCTACAATGCCATGGGCATCACGGAATGGTACGCCATGATTTACCAGGTAATCAGCTGCATCTGTAGCATTGGTAAAGCCATTCTTTGCACTGGCTTCCATTACATCCTTGCGGAATTTCATGGAAGAGATCATGCCGGTAAATAAGGACAGACAGCCCTTCACTGTATCAATAGCGTCAAAGGTCAGTTCCTTATCTTCCTGCATATCCTTATCATATGCTAAAGGAAGTCCTTTCATTGTGGTAAGCATAGAAACCAGGGCACCGTAAACGCGGCCGCTCTTTCCACGGATCAGCTCTGCAATATCCGGGTTCTTCTTCTGAGGCATAATACTGCTTCCGGTGCTGTAGGAGTCATCGATCTCTACGAAACGGTATTCATTGGTATTCCAGATAATGATTTCCTCACTGAAACGGCTTAAGTGCATAGCAATCGTAGATAATGCGCTTAACAGCTCGATGAGGTAATCACGGTCAGAAACAGAGTCCATGGAGTTTAAGGTAGGTCCGTCAAAATCCAGAAGCTTTGCAGTATACTCTCTGTCCAGCGGATAAGTAGTTCCAGCCAGAGCGCCGGAGCCTAACGGGCAGTAATTCATTCTCTTGCGGATGTCCTGTAAACGAGAACGGTCTCTGGAGAACATTTCAAAATATGCGCCCATGTGATGAGCCAGTGTTACAGGCTGTGCCTTCTGTAAATGGGTAAAACCAGGCATAAATGTCTCTGTATTTGCTTCCATGATCACCAGAAGTTCTTTTAAAAGTTCTTTTACAAGAACGTCCATCTCATCGATCTCATCTCTTGTATACAGCTTCATATCCAGAGCTACCTGGTCGTTGCGGCTGCGTCCTGTATGCAGGCGCTTTCCTGCTTCACCAATACGTTCTGTTAAGGTTCCTTCTACGAAAGAGTGGATATCCTCATATTCGGAGTCAGCCGGGATCACCAGCTTGCCGCTGTCAAGATCTTCCCTAATGCCTTCAAGACCTGCCACAATGGCATCTCTGTCTGCTTCTGTAAGAATTCCCTGTTTTGCTAACATCTTTACATGCGCAATGCTGCCTCTGATGTCCTGACGGTAAAATTTCTGATCAAATGAAAGTGATTCATTAAAATTCTGTACCAGCTGGTCTGTTTCTTTTGTGAAACGTCCGCCCCAAAGCTTCATAATTGATGTCTCCTTTTGTCCTTTAATTTATAATCTGCATGTCCTTTCGGAACATTTCTGCATGTATGATACCAGATTGCTACGTGCTTTGCATCGCAATCTTTAAAACATTCGTAATCCGCTCATTTTCTTTGAAAAATGGCTACTATCATGTTTTTGCCCCAAGTTTCCTCCTGCAAGCAAGCTTTTTTTTATTTTTGACACTTTATCATTATACCTTATAAATTCACATTTTGGGCTATTTTTTATATTTTTGTCTTTTTTCTTATTTTTATTATTTACAGTAGTAATGATCGCTGCTCCTGCAAACACTACAAGGCTCACACCTGTAATAATAGCACCTGTTTTTAAACCTTCCGGCTCATAGGTAAAGGAAATTTCATGGTCTCCTTCTGCCAGGTCTGCTGCAATAAATGTATCAAAAACAGGTCTTGTTTCCGTTTCCACACCATCCACAAAAAGCTTCCAGCCCTTGTCATATGGAATACTTGTAAACATGGTCTTATATCCATCAGAATGAATGGTTCCGGAAAGTTCTGTATCCGTCCATTTAGTCAGGTTGATGGGATTTTCATTCATTTTATCATAAAATTCTTTAAAGGCTTCCGGATCAAACCGCCATACTTCTCCCTGAAGGGAAGGATTTCCCTCATCCTCTGAGCGAAGTTCTACATCCGTTCCCTTTACAAGATATCCCAGTTCCAGGAAATAACCTCTGTCTACATTGTCAAAGGACCTGCTCTTTTCTCCCATGGTTGCTGTGACCTTTTCCACTTTTTTGTTGGTCACATACACATAATAATCACCGGAAGTTTCCACTGTAAAGGTAAGTTTCTTGCCTTCTGTAACACTTTCATTGGACACCAGCACATCTTTGGTCCCCAGCACATTGCAAAGGTCATTCTGTACTACCGCAGGATTGCCTGAGTCTAACAGCCAGTTATTCTCCACATCTGCGGGAAGCATAAATGCTACCGGCAGCGTATTTGATTTTCATAAAGCCACATAGAGCCTTTTCTGCTGATCTGATCCTTTAAACCAGTTACCGGCTGCTGATCCGGATAAATGCCATATCGGATAGAAAACAGGCTGTCTACCAGGGGAGTACTTCCTTTAATACTGTAAGCATTGGTGGAACTTTCGCAGCCCAGCTTTCTCACAAAATCAGTTAAAGAAGCATTTGCTACCGATGAAAACAGGGACGCAGATGGAAAATTCATCCACGCACCATCATTTTTCGTCTTGCTGTCTCCCTTTTCCACTCTGTAGAAAGTATCACATTTAATGCTTTCCGCTAACCTTCTGGTATCCTGATTGTCCTTTACATACGCAGTCCTGCTGGTAGTTGGAAGGCTGCTGACACCTAAAGGTTTAACGCAGTTTCCACTGCTACTAAAAGCAGGGTCAGCATCATGATCACATCTTCATTCCAGTTTTTCCGCTTATACAGATAAATAAGCCCCATATACAGTGCCAGGAAAATGATGGCTGCATAAAACACAGAAAAATGAAATTGTGCAGAGTTATCCACAAGTTTCTCTGCCATGAGCACAAAGATAATGGCACCCCAGAACGCCCACACCACCTGTTTCCAGGAAGTTTCTTTCAATTCCAGGCAGACCTGATAACACATAGTCAGCACCAAGGCGATATAGATAAAGGACTGTCTGCATGGAAGGCTGTTTGGATAATGGAAACCATGCCAGATGAAGTTTAACACATTAATGGAAAAGCTTGCATAAAACATTAACAGCAGACCACAGTAAACTGCCTTTTCCCGCACTGTTATCTTCTTTGCCCCCAGATAAAGGAGCAGGAACATAAGTACCGCCACACCACAGTAAATATTAGGCCAGTGGTCCAGACCTATCTCCGTTCCCACATTTCCAATATGTCTGGCAATCATATCAAAATAGAAAAATAGCAGCTGATAGTCTTTGGAAAATCAAAGTCACCGGAAGCAGTTGCCTGTAAAGCATAGATCTCCGGCAGAAGCACTACAGCTGCCAATCCTCCTGCAAGGAGAGAATAAAAGCCAAAGCGCACTCCTGTTGCCACCAGGTCTTTTATCTTCTTTGGCGGGTATAAGATCACCTGCATGATCACATACATGACCATAAAAATACAGATCATAATAGAAATATAGTAGTTGGACAGAATAGAAAGTCCCAGGGTAATGCAGTAGAACAGGCCCTTTTTCTCCTGCACCAGCTGCTCTAACCCCATAAAGGATCAGCGGCAGCAGGAAAATGCAGTCCAGCCACATGATATTCCAGCTGTAAGCTGCCATATAACCGCTTAAAGCATAGAAAATGCCGAAAACACCGGCTACAAAATGCTTCTTCTCAAAATGATGATCCAGATACCAGGTAAACGTCACTCCGCAGAGACCTGTTTTTACCATAATAAGGATGGTCATAAATTCAATGATGAATTTCTTTTCGGACATAAGATGATCAGCCAGTTCCCCGGACTTGCCAGATAATAAGCATAAAGAGCCGAGAAATTCACTCCCATACCAATATCCCAGCTGTATAGCAAGCTCCCCCCCTGCTTTAGCTTGTACTGAAACTCAGAAAAGAAGGGGCATACTGATGGTACATGTCTGTCCGTAAAAAGCACTCTTCCCCAAATGGGAAGATGCCCTCTGGGCAAACAGGATGATCAGGACAGCTACCGGCACGAAAAAGGCTGCGATCAGGCCATCACTTGGACGCAGGAAATGGAAGTAACCATTTTCTATATCATCCTCCAGATCCAGTTCTTCTTCTGAAACTGCCGTCTGCTCCTTCGCTGCGCTTTCAGGGCTGTCTTCTTTTTTCTTCTTTTTCTTCCTTCTCTGTTTCTATTTGCATTTCTTCCTGTAAGGGATCATTTTCCTGTAAATTTTCCTGCAAAGATACTGTTTCCTCCCTGCCTGTATTTTTCACCGGAACCGGTCTCTGGACTATTTCAAGGACCTCATCCAGTTCTTTTTTTCTACCTGTTCTATTTCTTCACGACTCACTGCATTCACCTTTCTTTACAGCCGCTTTTATATATTATTTCCAGTTATTTTTTTAAAGATCCAAAGTTTGCTGAACACATAATTTGCCACCATATTGATAACAGAAGCTGTCAGTTTACAGAACATTTCATAAACAAGCCCTCTGTCTCCCCCCAGTTTTACCATCACAACCATTAAGACCCAGGTAGCCACATCCCGAAATAGCCCTTTTCCAGCTAAAAAAAAGGCACCGCCTCCACAGAAAGTTTTTAATAAGTACGCCGGCCCCATGTTAAAATTGCGGAATACAATGATCTTATTTACAATACAATATAAGCAAATAAGACTGCTGCCACCCAGGAAAGAGCCTGGGACACCCCCCCTACACCCATGGACATTTTCCGAAATGCTGTATAGGAAACAAAATCCACTGCTGTAGTCAGCACACCACATACCAGATAACTGATGGTTTCATAGTTTACGCATTTTTTCCATAATTTTCCAAACACGATTTTTCTCCTGTTTCTGATCTTACCATTTTTTCTCTGACCAGTTTTTTTCTATTATATGGTAGCCGTTCTTAATTGTAAAGTTAATTAGCGTTTAATCTGTTCACCAAACTATAAATGTTTTGAAAAGAATGGTTATCTACGTTATAATGTTCACATAGAAAATAACCAGAATATCTGGAGGAATTATATGAATCTTTCCTATTTAAAGTATGCCGTAGAAGTAGAAAAAACCGGCTCTATTACAAAAGCAGCCCAGAACTATTATATGAACCAGCCCCATTTAAGCAAGATCATCCGTGAACTGGAGCGTGATCTTGATGTCCCATCTTTGACCGTACCAGCAGGGGAATGATCCCTACTGTCCGTGGAGAAGAATTCCTGCGCTACGCAAAGGGATCATGGAACAGGAAGCTCAGTTAGACAAGCTCTGCTCCAGAAATAAGGAATGTCCCCGTGAAATTCGTCTTTGCGGACCCCGTGCTTCTTATATATCCAGCACTTTAAAGAATTTTTTAAAAGAAGATGACCGGCTTTTTACAACCAATGTGCGCTATAAAGAAACGAACTCCAAGGACGTGGTCCGTCTGGTCTCTTCCAAAGAATTTGACTTAGGCATTGTCCGCTGTCAGGTACTTTACGAACCATTTTTCCTTAAAATGATACAGGATGAACATTTGGACAGCAAGGTCTTATGGCAGTTCTCTCCTAAGGTACTTATGTCCCCTCGCATCCTCTTGCAGGAAAGGAGCCTTTAGACCACCTTTGATTTTTCCCAGTCCGTAGAACTGCTTCAGGGAGATATCCAGTATCCTTCTTTTACCCCGGAAAATACTGACTGTGTCCTTCCGGACAGTGATCCCCGCCATACCATTTATATTTATGACCGGGGCAGCCAGTATGAATTTCTCCGCCATCTTCCAGGTGCCTATATGTGGACTTCTCCTGTTCCGTACAGCACCCTTACAGAAGCAAAACTGATCCAGAGAGAATGTACCCGCCCGGATAATGTGTTCAAGGATCTTTTAGTCTGTCGCAGCAACTACCGCCTGTCCAAAGCAGCAACAGAACTGACCCAGTGGCTGGACCGCACTATCAGCCAGCTGTCTGACTAACTGGCTGCTCTGTTTTGTAAGACCATTTTTATCAGGTCTTAAAATATCGTCTTGAAAATAACAATATTCTCAGTAACAGAGCTGGCCATTTTTTTTCGTTTATTTTTCTGTTACTGAGTATTTTTTTCTTTCTGCTTTCTATTTTTATTCACATTTCACAATTTTCTTCTCATTAACCACTGATATACTTACAGGAATACCATTATTCCATTTTTGCATCTAGTCAAACTTTTATCAATGTGCTACTATATAGCTGTTAAAGAAATAACGAACAGATACATATAGTCAATCACACAACTATATTTTTAGGAGGTCATAATTATGAGATTCACATTACCAAGAGATTTATACCATGGAAAAGATGCACTGGAGTCCTTAAAGACACTGCCTGGCAAGAAAGCCATTGTTGTTGTAGGCGGCGGCTCCATGAAGCGTTTCGGTTTCCTGGATAAAGTAGAAGCTTACTTAAAAGAAGCAGGAATGGAAGTTCAGTTATTTGAAGGCGTTGAGCCAGATCCTTCTGTAGAGACCGTTATGAAGGGTGCAAAAGCTATGCAGGAATTCAAACCTGACTGGATCGTAGCTGTAGGTGGTGGTTCACCAATCGATGCTGCAAAGGCTATGTGGGTATTCTATGAGTATCCTGATACCAAGTTCGAAGACCTGATCACACCATTCAGCTTCCCAACACTGCGTACAAAAGCTAAATTCTGTGCTATCTCCTCTACCTCCGGTACAGCTACCGAAGTTACTGCATTCTCTGTAATCACAGATTATGCTAAGGGAATCAAATATCCTCTTGCAGATTTCAACATCACGCCTGATGTGGCAATCGTTGACCCGGCTTTAGCAGCTACTATGCCTAAGAAGCTGACCGCACATACTGGTATGGATGCTATGACTCATGCTATCGAGGCTTATGTTTCCACACTGCACTGCGAATACACCGATCCATTAGCACTCCATGCAATCGAAATGATCAACGAATATCTGGTTGCTTCCTACAATGGCGATCTGGATGCCCGTGCTAAAATGCATGACGCACAGTGCTTAGCTGGTATGGCATTCTCTAACGCATTATTAGGTATCGTTCACTCTATGGCACACAAGACCGGTGCTGCTTACTCTGGCGGACATATTGTTCATGGATGTGCTAACGCAATGTACCTGCCAAAGGTTATTAAATACAACGCAAAAGAACCTGAAGCAGCTGCAAGATATGCTAAGATCGCTAAGTTCATCAACCTGCCGGGAAATACTGATGAAGAACTGGTAGATGCTCTGATCGCAAGGATCCGCGAGATGAACAAGGATCTGGATATTCCTACCTGCATCAAGTACTATGAAGGCGGAATCATCGATGAGAAAGAATTCATGGAGAAACTGCCTAAGGTTGCAGAACTGGCAGTAGGCGATGCCTGCACCGGCTCCAACCCAAGAAGCATCAACCCAGATCTGATGGCTAAGCTGCTTAAGTGCTGCTACTATGATGAGGAAGTTGATTTCTAATTCATAGAAATTCATAAAAGATCTGAAGATCTGGAATTGAATAAGAAACTTTTTAAGGGCTGCGAAGTTGATCCGCAGCCCTTATTTGATCAAAGGATAGTCTTATGATTCTTTTAAAATAATATTCAACAAAACATTTAACCCCACACCACACAGTACTGCAATAAATACCGGTGAAGTACAAAGCATATTTAAAAATGGCGAAAGTCCATCTGCCCACTCTTTATAAGTAGAAGTACACTGATATGGAAGCATAACTGCTAAAGTAAGGGTAATTCCGGCTACCAGCGTATTTCTCAATGTTCTTGGAGATGATACAATGGAATCGATCCCAGAAAACATGATGGAAGCCGCTGAGATTAGAAAAACAGCTCCGATAACCGGTTTAGGGATACCTGCCAGGATATATGCCATTTTAGGACAGAAACCATAAAGTAGGAAGAGTCCCCCTACAAACTGGGTCACACGTCTGGAAGCTACACCGGTAGCTGCCACGATACCTATATTCTGTGTATAAGATGTACATGGCAGGCCTCCAAAAGAGCTGTGATCATACAGCCAAGGCCACTGGCCATGATTCCCTTATCAATATGCTTTACTCTGTACACCTCATCACAGGCTGCACAGGTTGCAGCATAATCTCCTACAGACTCAAAGATAGCTCCCATATATCCACTAAAACCACCGATAACAGCTGCCGCTATAATGGTGATCGCACCACTTGGCTGTCCTTCCATACCTGTAAATGGGAAAAGACGCGGATTCTCAGCCATGGGGCTGCGTGAACTGCTTCCCAGTCAAAAATCCCCAGAAAAGATGATACCACTACTCCTACGATCACAACTGTAACAAGTATAAATCCCTGGGAAATGATTCCTTTTGTTTTAAATTTAAGTACAAGTGCCAGTAAAAATGAAATCAGTGCCAGGATCAGATACAACGGTTCCTGTTTGGAAAATGTCCACTGGACTGCAATCCTTGCTGCTACAAAGCCAATTGCAGTTACTACAGAACCAACCACTACCGGTGGAAGAAATTTTCTTACTTTACTGACTGTTTTGGTCACTCCAAGTACTGTCTGGATCAGACCTCCTATAAGGGATGCGCCCCATACAGCAGGAAGGCCATAAACACCTGCTATATTACCCATGGAAGACATCAAAGCAGAAGATGAACCTTGCACAATAGGAAGCCTGTTTCCTACCGTTGTCTGAAGAAAAGTGCATATACCCATGCAGAAAAAGCAGGCACAAAGCAAAGTAGGTACAAAATCAGGTTGATCGATCCCGGCTAAAGAAGCAAAACCAGCTGCCCACATAAAAGGTGTGAAATCCACTAATGTGATCTGAAGTGCAAAAAGGATCGCTTTCCACAATGGTTTTGGAACATCTTCTATTCCGTATGCAATTTCAATGTTAGATTCTGGCTGTTCTTCAAAAACCGGCTGGTCTGGATTATACATAAACATTCCTCCTGTTTTTATTTTAGGTCAATTCTATTTCTGTTCCAGTTTTTCCTTCAATTCCATCTTCCGCTTTTTCAAGCAACGTGATCAGTGCTTTTCTTCCTTTGCCAGATTTTGCAAAAGCAACTGCTGCCTCTACCTTTGGAAGCATGGAACCTGGAGCAAACTGTCCTTCTTCTATATAAAATTCCGCTTCTTTCACACTCATATGATCCAACCACTTTTCTCTTGGTGTACCATAGCCGATCGCCACTTTTTCTACTGCTGTAAGAATGATCAGATAATCTGCCTCCAGCTCTTCTGCCAGTTTTTCAGATGCAAAATCTTTATCTATGATCGCTTCCGTGCCAATATAGTCTCCGTTTTCGTTCTTTACTACAGGAACACCGCCGCCTCCGCAAGCGATCACGATCTGGCCTTCTTCCACCATTCCACGGATAGACTCCATTTCAAGGATAGCCACAGGCTTTGGTGAAGGAACTACGCGGCGGATTCCTCTGCCAGCGTCCTGTGCAAACACAAAACCTCTTTCTTTTCTCAGAATCTCTGCTTCCGCCTCTGTTACATAGGCTCCGATGGGTTTAGAAGGCTTTTTATATGCCTCATCTTCCGGATCCACCTGAACCTGGGTAAGAATGGTAGTAATAGGTTTACGGATCCCGGATCTTTCCAGTTCATTTCTTAAAGCTCTCTGAAGATCCAGTCCAATATATCCCTGACTCATTGCTGTACACACAGATAAGGGGCAAAGTTCATAAGGTTCGGGATCCTGCTTATGCAAAGCTGTCATAGACTTCTGGATCATACCCACCTGAGGTCCATTTCCATGTGAAATAACAACCTGATGACCTGCAAGGATCAGGCCTGCGATCGCCTTTGCAGTTCCTTTTACAACTTCTGCCTGCTCTGAGATCGTTTTTCCAAGAGCGTTTCCGCCCAGTGCAATTACAATTCGTTTTCCCATAATTATTTTCTCCTCTATTTGTATGGTAGTGTCAAAAACTACCTCTTTTTAATTCATTATAAAACAGCAGACCGGCTGATATGATCACCAAAAGGGCGATCAGACAGATCACACAATATCCCATTACATCTCTTACCTTTAACTTCGCTACTTCCAGCACCGGAATCAGCCAGAACGGCTGCAACAGGTTGCAGCAGGAATTTCCCCAGGAAAGAGCCATTGCCGCTTTTCCTTCCGACACAGCCGGCATAAAGCTCTGGACCGCCTGCATTACAATCGGCCCCTGAACCGCCCACTGGGCTCCGCCGCTTGGTACAAACAGCTTTACGATCACTGCACTGAGGCAGGTAAACAGTGGAAATGTCTGTGCATTGGAAATATGTACAAAAAAATCCGGCAATCACCTGTGCGATGGAAACACCGGTTGAACCGCCGTGATAACTGATCAGTCCTGCAATACCCGCATAAAACGGCATCTGCAGAACCACTCCTACTGCTCCGCCAAGAGATTTTTTCACTGCTTCTACTGTACGTACAGGTGTTTTATACATCGCAATGGAGGCAAACAAGAAGATCATATTAACCTGATTAATAGAAAGTGAAAAAAGACTGCTTTTTAATATAAAGAGAGTCTACAAAACTCCAGATCACACAGAAAAATCCAATACATGTAATGGCTCCGTTTAAAAGTACGGATGTTTCCAGCTTTTCTGCAGGAGTCATTTCACTGGGGGATTTATAAACTTTTTGCTGCAGATACTTCATTAAATATAGACGGATCCACTGTTTTCGTCTTTTCAGGAGATGGATGCATGGCAGTGATCAGCAGGCATAGAACAATGGCACCAACCACATAGATAAACAGATTATAAGGTGCAAATACCGTTTCCCTGAAAGGAATACCTGTTGTACTCCATACGCCTTCAAAATTCCAGCCACCGGCTACATTTAAGGCGATGGTGCCGGATATTCCCACCAGGCAGAACGCATTTCCTACATAGGCAGCTGCCACAAGCAATGGATAATGGATCCCTTTTACCTTTTTTGCCACTTCCTGGGCCAGCACTGCACATACGATCAATGCTGCGCCCCACTGAAGAAAATATGCCACCATACCTACTGCTGATACCAGGATAAGAGCCTGCTTTGGTGTTTTAGGAACAGATGCGATCTTTACAATGATCTTATGCACTGGCTCTGTATTGGCAAACATGGTTCCTGTCACTACGATCAGCACCATCTGCATTCCAAATCCTAAAAGATTCCAGAAACCACCATACCAGCCTTTATATACAAGATCTATCAGACGGTCGAGCACTGTGATCCCTTCTGCAGGAGCAATACCGGTAACAGGAATGGCTGCTATGAACAGTATTACCGTTAAAAGCAGGACCAGAATGTATGCATCCGGTAAAAAGCGGCTGATCAGAGCTACACTTCCATCTACCAGTGTATCAAACAACTTTTTCAATTTTTTCACCTCAAAACTTTTCTTCCACTGCTTTATAAGCAGAGCTGCCACCAATATGGGGCAGCTCTTTTGGATTTAATTCATAATACTCTGGAACTTTTCATAGAATTGTGGAAATGAAGAATCAAAACTTCCGGCACGATCCAGTATTTTTCAAAAATACCAATCAGCGGAGCATTTACGATGGTTGCAAGAACTGTATTAAAACCTACCATATCAAAAGCAAAACGGCGGAATAATACAAGCATAAGGATCACTGCAATACAAAGAGCTGTAAAATCAAATATCCATTTAACCTTTGTTGTATCTTTATGAAATGTATCTGAAATATCTTTTTACAAACATTTCATAGGCTTCCTGTGGGAGATAGGTCCTCAGGAAAAATGCGATCGCCAGCGAAGTGATCACTGTTCCTAAAACGCAGGACATTCCCCTCTGCCAGAACACTGTATACTGTTCTGCTCCCAAAACATCATACCAGAGATCCAGGATATTTCCGTAAAGAAACGCTGTAACAAACGATAACAAATATTTCCATTTAAACCGTCTTACTGCAATTCCTAATACGATCAGTAGTAGTCCCTGGAATATGTACTCAGATTTTCCAAATGTAAACCACGGCAGTGTTTCTGAAATTCGGAGATACAGTACATACGCAGGAGCAACTACCATTGATACACCAAAACCGCTTTTTGCTGACAGGCAGACACCTAAAGGGCACAGGATCATTCCCATTACATAAGCAAGTTCCGCAAAATTTCCTTTTTTATTGTTCATCTGCATCCCTTTCCGTGGAATCTACTTTGCAGTAATATCCACACCACTCTTAATTACATAAGCAGGGGCTGTATGATGCCAGATGGCATGATATACATCTTCCTCTTCCAGTACTACCAGATCTGCATTTCCGCCTACTTTCAGCTCGTGATCCTTGATGCCAAGAACTTTTGCAGCAGTAGTGGTGATCATATCATAAAGCAGTTCCATGTCATCGAAGCTGACCATATGGAGCAGATGGCTGGCAAGAAAGGCCACCTGAAGCATATTGCACTCGCCATATGGGTAATATGCATCTGCAATATCATCCTGTCCCAATGCAACTGGAACACCTGCTTTTAACAGATCTTTTACTCTTGCATGGAGAGGGCCTGTATGAGGATCTGATACAACACCGATCTGTGCTTTTCTTTAAAAGAGAAACCAGCTTTCTGAAGTAATTTTCAGGATACAGTTCCATTGCACGGCAATGCTGTGCCGTAGCTCTTCCCTGCCATCCCATTTCAATCACCTTATTGCATAACATTTCAAGGGTTCTCTCTTCTGCATCGCCTACATCATCTAATAGCATGGAAATGTCTTTATTGTATTCCTTTGCATAATCACACATGGAATTTACATGATCCAGTTCTTCTTCCTCTGTAAACTCGATCCACGGGATGCCGCCTACTACATCTGCGCCAAGATCCAGGGCATCTTTGATCAGTTCCTTTGCTCCTGGTTCTCTTGCAACACCATCCTGTGGGAATGCAACTACCTGGATATCCAGACGGTCCTTATATTCCTCTCTTCCGCGGATAACAGCTTTCACGCCTTCCAGTCTTGCTTTGCTGTCTACATCAGCAAATGCACGGATATGGGTATTGCCATATTTAACAGCCAGATCGCAGGCCTTGCGGACATTTTCAATGATCCATTTTTCATCATAGCAGGCCTTAAAATCTGCTGCTCTTTCAATGGAAGTCATTGCTCCGCCCATGTTATTATCATTGTATTCCTTTAAAGCGTCCTGACCTGCCATTTCCAATGTATATACCTTGCACAGATGAAGATGGCCGTTTACAAAGGATTCTGTTACCAGTTTTCCTTTTGCATCAATGACCTGCTTTGCTTCACCTTCTACAGATGGCGCAATGGCTGTGATCTTTCCATTTTCAATTCCGATCTCTACCAGTTCTTTTCCTGTTTTTCTTGTTTTCGCATTTGTGATCTTAATATCCAGCATATGTAACCCTCCTGATCGTTCTAATGTTCTCTCAATCTTTTTAGTTAATATCTTCTTTTAAACTGTCGATCCGTGCAGATGCCCTTGTAAGCAGGTCTTTGCCTACCTGGTTTACATAATCTCGCTTTTCTTCTTCATTTACTTTCGTAAGTTTTCCGGATGATACAACTAATTCCCCATTTACTACTACATCTTTTACAAGACGTGGATCTCCACTTTCTACAATACATGCCACCGGATCATAGCAGCCGCCTGCATAGGTAAGCTGGTTCCAATCCATAACTGTAAAATCAGCAGCCATTCCTGGTGCAAGATAACCAATATCATCTCTTCCAAGGACTTTTGCACCTCCAGCTGTTGCCATATACAGATAATCATCTGGTGTTGCCGCCTGATCTCCCCAGGTCAGACGGTTTAGCAGATATGCACATCGGATTTCTTCTAACATATTGGAAGAATTGCTGCTTGCAGCTCCGTCCACTCCCAGTCCGATCCTTGTAAGACCATGTTTTAAATAAGAAGGTACCGGGCATGCACCTGAGCTTAAAAGCATGTTGGAGATCGGGCAGTGTGCTACGCCTGTTTCTGTTTCAGCCATTTGTTCAATCTCTTCTTCATTTAAGTGGATACAATGTGCAAAATAAGAATCTCTTTCCAAGAAGTCTGTGTCTCTTAAACCATTCAAATGGACGGCAGCCCCATGTCTTAAGTGTATATTCTACTTCATGCTGACTTTCTGCAAGATGACCATGGACCATAATGTCATATTCTTCTGCAAGATCTACAACAGCCTCTATGATATCTTCTGTCTCATACTGTGCGATACTTGGCGCAATTCCCACCTGACACATAGAAAAGCGGGAACGGTCATGATACTTTTCACCAGCCTGATGGTATCTTCTGTGACACTTTCCTTGGTATCTACCACTTCCGGCGGTACAATATCGCTTGGTACAGAGTGGAATCCTCTGGTAGGATGGAAACGGATGCCTATCTCTGCAGCTGCCTGGATCTCTGCATCAACCAGATACTTTACTCCCACAGGATGTGGATACCACAGGTCATTGGAGGTGGTACAGCCTGTTTTCAGCATATCGCCCAGTCCGGAATAAACACCTGCACGGGCTACATCTGTATTCAGATCTTTGTAGATCTCATACATAACAGTAAGCCATGGTTCCAGTTTCAGACCTCTTGTTGCCTGTATATTGCGGATCAGTGACTGCCAGGTATGATGATGGACATTTACAAATCCAGGAAGGATCACAGTTCCCTTAGCATCTATGGTTTTATCAATCTGTAATTTACCTGCATATTTTTTCTCCAGATCATTTCCTACGTCCAGGATCTCTTTTCCGGAGATCAGCAGATCTCCATGACGGAATTTTTCCCGTTTTTCATTTACAGTAAGGATCCAGTCGGCATTCTTATAAAGTGTTATCCCCATATAGCTTCTCCTTTTCTTCAGAGGGCTTTAAACTTCAAAGCCCTCTGCCTGCTGCCTGGTTTACTTTTTATACATCCTCAAAACCATCAAAGGCCACAATACGGCTGATACAGCTTTCACCATCCTGGAACTTCCACGGGAAACAGCCAATTACAACTCGCTTGTTAGACAGCTTATCAATCTCACCGCCCATACATTCTGCATGGATAGCCTCATAAGGCTGGCCAAACAGCTCTAAATGCATTGCCTGATAATGCTCTGGCCATGGATAGACCTCATTTAAGGACTTGCCATACTTCTCACGGAAGATAGCATCGCACTTCTCAGCTTCCATTGGCTCCCAGTCACGAATCTTTGTATTCATTGGATGGTCAGCAGAACCGCAGTCTACACCCAGCCATTTGATCTTCTTTTCACGTACCCACTTGATAAAATCAAGAGATGGACCTGGATGACGCAGCATGTAGCGGCGCTCATCTGCTGTCGGCTGGTCAAATCCATACTTATGATAACCTGTATTGATGATCAGGATATCTCCTTCACGTACTTCTACTCTCTTTTCAATGTCTTCTGGTGTATAAATACCAAAATCTTCTGCCATATCAGAAAGGTCTACTACTACGCCAGGAGCACAAAGCTTGGTAAGCTCTAAGGCTGCAATATCTCTTCCGGCTGTATCAAAGTGGCGTGGACCATCCAGATGGGTTCCCACATGGTTGGAATGTGTTACCAGCTGTCCGTTAGCACCATTTGGAGCCAGACGCTTAAAATATTTTACCTGCAGTGGTTCATAAGTTGGCCACGGTGGTGTGCTGATTCCGATCGGGATACTTAAATCGTACATTTTGATGTCAGACCATTTACTCATAATTATAAATCCTCCTTGATTATATATAAATATTTTTATTTAATTGTTGATTTTTACTGTTCCCATGCTTTCGCACAAGCTTCAATTGCCTTAGTAAAGCAGCCTTCCGGCGGATTTACAAGACCGGCTCCGATCTGTCCTACACCATAATCCTTGTGAGCGATACCTGTGTTGATGATAGGACGGATACCTGTTTCCAGAACCTTTACAATATCGATTCCTGTTGCACTTCCCCTGAAATCCAGTACCGGAATCTTATAAGCATTTCCTTCTCCCTCTGTGATCTCATACATCTGGGATGAATAATTAATAGCATCCTGTACCTGGCCGCCGACGAACTGTACAATGGCCGGTGATGCTGCCATACAGAAACCGCCGATACCCGTTGTTTCCGTAATACAGCTGTCGCCGATATCCGGGTTTGCATCTGCCTCAGAATATCCTGGGAAATATAAGCCCCGGATATACTCAGAAGGAGCGGTAAACCACTGGTCTGCGCCAAGTCCGGAAATCCGGATGCCAAATTCCACACCATTTCTGCACATGGTAGAAACAATGGTGCTGTACGGAATTCCCAGAGTCGGATCCATCGTAGCTTTACAGGACGGCATAGACAGATTCAGAAATGCATGGTCATTTCCATTGATAAATGCAATTGCCTCCTGCTGCTGCTCCAGCGGAAAATGGGTCTTGTAAACATCCGAAAGGATCTCACGGATAAATAAAGAGGTTCCTGCTTTGTTACGGTTATGTCCCTCGTCTCCCATCTGCAGAGCCTGCGCAATCATAACTTTCATATCGATCTCGCCATGGATTTCCAGTGCTTCTTTCAGTACCGGATAATAAACCTTTTCCATTTTTCTTAAACGGTCAAATACTTCCTCATCGCAGGCACCAAAACGCAGTACCTTTCCAAGACCTTCATTCATGGTGCAGTACGCATCATTTCCAAAGGTTTTGTTGACCACATGCCATACCGGCATAGAATATGTAATAATACCAGCCATAGGGCCAACTGCATTGTGATGGTGGCAGGAATCAAAGGTGATCTTTCCGCTAGCTGCCAGTTCTTCTGCTTCTTTTAAGTCTTTTGCCAGTCCTTCATAGATCAGGCCGCCCATAACAGCGCCTTTCATAGGACCGCACATATTTTCCCACTTTACAGGAGGTCCTGCATGGAGAATGGTGGTTTTTGTCATGCCGGGATCGCTTCTCCGGCAGTAGACATTCCAACTAAAGCAGGCTGTGCTGCAAGAATCCTTCTTAATGCCTCTTTATTGGCAGCTTCGATCTTCTCTGCCAGATTCGGATCCTTTAACTGTTTTAAATAACCGGCAATCTTTTTATCTCCGCCAGCTACCGGTTTCCACGCTACATGGACTGCCTTTACATTCTGCTTTTTCAGGTCCTGATAAAAAGATTCAATTCCGAAATTTACCACACATAATTCTTTTTCAAATAACTCATTTACCTTGCTCATGTTCTTCCTCCTCCCCTTTACAGATTTTTCGTGATCAGTTCTACAAATCTCGCTGCCTGTGCATTGGACGGAAGTACAATTGCCCCTGCTCCTGCTAACTGAAGGGAAGTAGCGGTACGGCTCTGTGGATCGCCTTCTGTACCACATACAGTGGCTACTACTGACAGATAACGTCCTTCTTTGGCTGCCAGATCTTTCGCTTTACGGATGGCATCAGACAGATCCTTTGCCGGATCTTCATGAGATCCATATCCGATCACACAGTCAACTAGTATCAACGCTGTTTCAAGATCTTTTGCTTCCTCACCTACACGTTCTGCTCTTAAAGATGGATCGATCATTGGATGAGGACGTCCTACTGTAAACTCATCATCTCCAAAATCAAGGAAAGTATTTTCCTTTGAACGGCCATTTCTTGCATTTTCCAGCTTGTCCTCAGGGCTTAAAGGAATATTGGAATAAATATGCTTCATGCTTCCGATCAGAAGCTTCATTGCCTCATCGCAGATGGTTCCGCCTGTATAAAGGCCTCTTACATATTTCTGTCCCTGGATCATTCCAGCACGTTCTTCCGCTGCCAGCTTTTCAGCCTGATCCTTTCCCATGGAAAATTCTTCAAAATCGGTAACTTCTCCTCCTTTAGCCAGTGCCACAGCCTTGTGGGCTGCATCTTCCAGGGAAACGGCTGCATAAAGACCTGCTTTTCTGATCTTTTCATTGTCACCGCCAATGAAACATACAACGACCGGTTTTCCGGCTTCTGCTGCGATCTTTAAGATCTGGTCCTCTACCTCTTTTGCCGGAGGTTTGGATACCAGTACGATGATCTCTGTTTTTGGATCTTCGATCAGGGCGTTCAGACACTGCTTCATCATGATACCGCCAATCTCTGCCTTTAAGTCTCTTCCGCCTGTACCAAGCAGCTGGGAAACACCTTCTCTAACTGATCAATAATGGTTGAAACTTCCTGTGCGCCTGTACCGGAAGCACATACAAGACCGATCTTTCCTGGCTTGATCACATTTGCAAATGCAAGAGGCACATGATTGATCACTGCTGTGCCACAGTCAGGTCCCATCATCAGAAGTTCTTTTGAAACTGCATATTCTTTCAGTGCTTTTTCTTCCTCGATGGTCACATTATCACTGAAAAGCATTACGTTGATATCACGATCCAGACAATCCTTTGCCACATCTGCTGCAAAACGTCCCGGAACAGAGATCACTGCCATATTCAGATTTTTTTCTACTTTTACTGCTCCATCCAGTGTAGGCGGGAAATATTCTGCCTTACTCTTTTCTGCTTTCTTATTCAGCAGTTCATCTACCTTCTCTACTGCCTTTTTAAAGCAATCTTCATCATCGCATTTTGCTGCCACAAAGAAATCATTGGCTGTTACTTCTTCAAATCCTTCCGCATCCAGTCCCAGGTTTCCTGCGATCTCCCTGTTCAGATCGGTTCCCATACCTACAAGAGCTTCTGTAATACCTGGCAGATTTTTCACATCCTTGGATATGATCATCAGTGTTACAGAATCATAATAGGTATTTTTTTCTGACTTCAAGCTTTACCACATCTGTTTCCTCCCATCTTATTACTGTCGATTACACCATAATACATGCCGGTGAGAAAATCACAGCCTGAGCTGCTTCCAAAACTGGATACCCGCTTTAATGCTGTACGTATCAGTGCCGGATCACAGCTTTCAAATCCTTTTAAAAGCTGTAAAATATCTTCTGAAAACATATTTTCTCCTGCATGTTTCAACAAAGATCCGCTGATATCATTGGTTTTTAACGCTGCTGCATTTGTAATCTCTTTTAAAAAGCCCTTCCATGGTTTTTCATCCGGCCAGGATGCCACATATCCGCAAAGGAAATCATCAGACGAAGGCGTAAGTCCCGGCCCGCATCCGGCCATCTGTTCTGCTGTGAGCACCGCAGATCCCATGTTTCCTTCCTGGACTGCCTGGCGGAAAGCCTGGATCCTGGGAGCTAAGAATGCAGAAAACACTTCCTCTTTTCTGCCTTCGATCAGCCCATGGATCCCTTTATCTTCCTGATGTTCCAGGAAACTGCGGATAAAGTTTGCTGCTCCGGGCTTTAAGGTTTCTGTCTGACTTTTTTAGATCCAGAATCTGGGTTATTTCAAATTCAAATAACTGAAAATTCCCGATCCAGAGTCCCTGATCACTTAACTGCAGCTCTGTTCCTCTCAAACGGAGCATTTCTTCTATTAATTTAAAATCTCCGTTCCATTCAAGACAGATAGAAAAAGGCTGAAGGCTTTTTTTCCTTTTGCAAGAAATGTGATCATTCCATACTGGCACACCATATTCATGGAACTGCGAAAACAGGAATGTAACATTCCCTTTACAGGTGCTTCTTTCAGCATGTTATACAGATGTCTGCATATCCTGATCTGTACCTTCACCTTGATCTCTTCCTTTCCATCATTTAATGAATATCAACAAAGCCGTTTTTATTGTTTGCGTTTATCTTTGTTATGTTTTATATTATAATCACCGTTTTTCTCATTTTCTATGTTGACTGTTCACAATAAAAATTCTATAATTTTGGTAAGCGTTGCAGATCATATTTTTCGGGGGTGTACGTTATGATAAATTATATTGAAGAATCCTATTACCCAACTGTAGAGGAACTTTTAAAACTTCCTATTTTTTCCACCAGCTACGTTGCTGCCGGCAAAGGGGACTTGACCGTATTGTTTCCGGTATCAACCTCAGCGACAATCCGGACTATGCACAGTGGATTTCTCCTGGTGAACTGATGATCTCCACCTGCTTTTCCGTTTACAAAGATCCGGCTGCCCTGGCTGCGTATATCCCAAACCTGGTACGCAATCAGATGGCTGCATTCTGTATCAAACCTTCCCAGTATTTAAACAATGTGGTTCCTGCTTTTATGATAGAACAGGCAGATAAAGCAGATTTTCCTCTTATCGTCCTTCCACCTGATATGCAGTTTTCCCATATTACCAAGGTACTTTCCAATGAGCTTACAAGGCGAAGGACTGCTCTTTTGCAGAATACCCTTTCTGTAAACCAGATGCTGACACAGACTATTACAGAAGGTGCTGATCTGGATGAAATAGCTTCTATGATCTCAAAACTGACTGGCGGCAGTATCCTGATTGTAGACAGCGTAAACAGCCGTCACAGTATCTGTCTGAAGGAAGAAGACCGTTCCATTTTTAAGGCTGACTCTGAGACCCAGATGATCAATCAGTTTATCCACATGTCCGTTTCTCATGATCTGACTCTGGGTGAACATTCCTATGGCTGTCTCTATATTTATGATCCGGCTCAGTCACCGGCCCTTTCACCAGAGCTTTTATCCCAGGTTCTGTCTGCGATCCCCTTAGAGATCACACGGGAGCAGAGCATCCAGGAACGGGGTGATTCTCTTTTTGCCAGCTTCCTGCTCCATCTTCTGTCAGATCCGATCGTAGACCACCAGTTAGAACAGACCCGGGCAGATGAATTCCATCTGAACCTTTCTGATGACCACCTGATCCTGCGTTTAAAGACCCAGAATCCGGAAGAGAAAAACCAGTACAGGAAAAACTTCCAGCATACCCTTCTTATGGGCAATATACGGTCTGTTTTTTCCAAATTGGGACTGGACGTACGGATCGTTCCCGCTTCTGATGATTATCTGATCCTGTTAAATTCCCCTGCCGCCAGTTCTGAGTTAGAACAGCTGGCCCGCCATGTTCCAAAGCTTATATCCTCTCTGTCCCTTGAATATCCGGATCTGCATCTGTGTGCAGGATGCGGCCGTCCTCATCCCGGCATCCGCGGGATCATCCAAAGTGACACGGAGGCCCGTACTGCCCTGCGTACCGCAATGATCAATGAACAGACTGTCTTTGGTTTTGAAGATCTTGGTCTTCTGCGCCTTCTCTATGCTGCTGACCCGGAAAAAGAAACCAGCCAGTTTGTACAGGAAATACTGGGGCCATTGATTGAAAATGACCATCAAAAGCATTCGGATCTTATAAAAACACTGGATTATTATTTTGAATACGCCGGAAATGTAAAAAGAATATCAGAAGAAATGTTTACACATTATAACACCATCGCCTACCGGATCAAAAATATACAGGAGATCACAAAAAAAGACCTCCATGACAGGAAAGATCATTTCCTGCTGGAGGCGGCAATATATCTGTATAAAGTGAAAGTCAGATTTTAATAGTCATCAGGTCAGGCTGATTAAATTTCCAGGATATAATCCTCTTTGCGGGGAGCTGCCTGGGGCTCCTCGCCTGTATTATATCCAAGAGCAACCGCACCTACACCTTTTAAATTTTCAGAAAGTCCCCACTGTTTTAAAAGTTTCTTTCCTTCTTCACTTTCAAAAATCTCTTTTTCTCTGTGTACCCAGACACTGGAAACACCACAGGCTTTTGCTGCAAGCATCAGATAACAGAGCACATTGGTCCCATCTTCTACCCAGGTGCTACGGCTGCCATCTGCTAAAACAAGGGCGATCACAGGAGCTCTATAAAATGGATCTGCGTCTTTGTCTCCCATGATCTGGGCATTCAGCTTTGAAATATGATCCCGCATTTCTTTATCCTTGATCGCAATGATCACCTGGGGACTGTCTTCCTCCACCTGTAGGTGCATAGGTAGCAGTCTTTAATATCTCCTGAAGTACATCTTCCTGTATCATAAGATCTTTTCTGTAACTGCGGATGGATCTTCTGTTTTTCATTGCTTCTAACATTTCTTTATTCATAATGGTCTGCCTCTCTTTCATCTCTTATTTTATCTGGTTTTATTATAGCAAATGAACGCGGGAAATGTTCCCAAAAGAGAGCAGTGGAAATTGTGGAGTTTTTCAATCTGGACCATTCTCTTTATTTTTCTCTATATTCTTCTAAACTTATCTTGTTTTTTAATTCATCTGACAAGTCCAATTTATCTAATGGAACTTTTTTAGCCACATATTTAATAGATGTATAAATTTTTTTCTGATGTATTTTTTTTAAAAACAGCTAATACCCGGAAGGACTGTCTCCTAAATTTCTAATATTGAATAATGCTCATTTTTCATATGCTTAACATGCCCCCCACTATAAAAGAAAAAAATAAAGAAGAGAGCCGATACACCGCAGCGTAAATGTACTCTCTTCTTTATGGCTAATTTTTCGTTGTCCGCCAACCATCGGCTCATTCGTCCGATCTATATTTCGGATTGAATCATTCTCCCAGTATCTCTACCTGAATGATCAGGTGTTAGCCCACCCGATATAGTATACTATATCTCTAGTAAAACTATACCAACATACTGATTAAAAATCAATAGATAACTAGGTTTACTCCATTCCCTTTAACAGCTTCTCAACGCTGGAAAGCTTTACGCACAAGTGCAAACAGCTCTGTAGCCACGATCAGATCGCCCAAAGGTGGATAGGTTGGTGCGATACGGATATTACTGTCATGAGGATCTTTTCCGTATGGGTAGGTTGCTCCGGCAGAGGTCATAACAACGCCTGCTTTCTTGCATTTTGCTACAATATCTTTTGCACAGCCATCTAAGGAATCAAAAGCAATGAAGTAGCCGCCCTTTGGCTTGGTCCACTCGCCAATACCAAGACCGCCCAGCTCTCTTTCCAGGATCTCTTCTACTGCTTCAAATTTTGGACGGATGATATCTGCATGCTTTCTCATATGCTCTACCATTCCATGGATGTCCTTGAAGAAACGTACATGACGCAGCTGGTTTACCTTGTCATGGCCAATGGTCTGGTGCTTTAACTGAGCCTTGATGTCTTCCAGGTTGTTGTGGGAAGTAGCGATGGCTGCGATACCGGAACCTGGGAAGCTGATCTTGGAAGTAGATGCAAACTTGTAAACCAGGTCAGGATTTCCTGCTCTTTTGCACTCTGCAAGGATCTCGATCAGATGATCCTGGTCATGGTCATACAGGTGATGGATGCCGTATGCATTATCCCAGAAAATACGGAAATCAGGTGCAGCCGGTTCCAGTCTTGCAAAGCGGCGTACTGTTTCGTCAGAATAGGAATACCCCTGTGGATTGGAATACTTCGGTACACACCAGATACCTTTGATGGAAGGATCAGTGGAAACCAGTTCCTTCTACCATATCCATATCAGGACCTTCTGGAGTCATAGGAACATTGATCATCTCAATGCCAAAATACTGGGTAATTCCAAAGTGGCGGTCATAGCCAGGAACCGGGCAGAGGAATTTGATCTTATCCTGCTTGCACCATGGGTATTTCCCATGATACCATGTGTCATGGCTCTTGAAACCGTATCATACATAACATTTAAGCTGGAGTTTCCATAAATGATAATGGTAGAAGGATTAACCTCCATCATATCTGCCAGAATTTCCTTTGCTTCATCAATACCGGTAAGCACTCCGTAGTTACGGCAGTCTGTACCATCTTCACAGGTCAGGTCATCATCACTGCTGAGCACGTCCATCATGCCCATGGACAGATCCAGCTGATCTGCACTTGGCTTACCTCTGGACATATCCAGTCTCAGATCCTTTGTCTGAAAATCGTGATATTTTGCCTTCAGGTCTTTGCGAAGGGCTACCAGTTCTTCTTTGGTCATCTCTGCATACGGCTTCATAATTTCCTCCTCTATATGTGTTCTTAAGACAGACATATGTCAGTGCCATAAACACATTTTCTTTCATTGCTATAAAATATACACCAAAGTATTTATTCCGTCAACACAAAATTTCCTTATGAAGCTAAAACTTTGACTTATGGTTATATAAAACTATACATAATTTTACTTATAAGCTCAGTAAATTCCCCGGTAAACCGGGGAATTTAACTGTATAAATCTCTTTTACAGTTTTTTGCGCCAGCAGTTCCTTCAACAGTTTATTTACCATTCCAGGGTCTGCCTTTCCCTTCATAGCCTTCATAGTCTGTCCTACCAAAAAAGCCCATGGCTTTTTCTTTTCCGCCCTTATAATCGGCTACGGACTGCGGATTTGCCGCCAGAATGCCTTCAATGGTGGCCTTTAAGGCACCTTCATCATTTACTACCTTTAAGCCCTTTTCTTCTACATAAACAGCCGGATCCACATTATGCTCAAAGATCTCTTCAAATACAGTCTTCGCCACGGTACGGTTGATCTCGCCAGCTGCTACCATCTGGATCAGCTTTGCCAGATTTGCAGGTGAAAAGCCCATATCATCGGATCCATTTCATGTTCTTTCAGCAGGCGCATAGCTTCTACCATCAGCCAGTTGGATGCCTCTTTTGGCTTTCCACAAAGCTTTACTGTCTCCTCAAATACATCTGCCATATGCTTAGAGTTTGTAAGGATCTCCGCGTCATACTGAGGCAGGCCGAATTCGCTGATATAACGGGCCATTTTCTCGGTACGAAGCTCTGGCTGTGCCGCCCTTGATCCGGGCGATCCACTCATCACTGATCACAACGGGTGTCAGGTCCGGATCCGGGAAGTAACGGTAATCCTGTGCATCTTCCTTGGAACGCATAGCCTTGGAACTTTCCTTGTTGTCATCCCAACGTCTTGTTTCCTGGATGACCTTCCTGCCATCTTCGATCAGCTCGATCTGGCGTCTTGTTTCTCCTTCAATGGCATGTGCAATAGCCTTAAAGGAGTTAATGTTCTTCATCTCTGTTCTAGTGCCGAATTCCGGTGCTCCCACTTCACGGACGGATAAGTTTACATCAGCTCGCATGGAACCTTCCTGAAGTTTGCAGTCAGAAGCTCCCAGATACTGGATGATCAGACGAAGTTTTTCCAGATATGCGATTACTTCCTCTGCGCTTCTCATATCCGGTTCAGAAACGATCTCGATCAGCGGTACACCGCTTCGGTTGTAATCTACCAGGGAGCAGTCTTCCCACTCGTCATGCACCAGTTTACCGGCATCCTCCTCCATGTGGATCTCATGGATACCGACCTTTTTCTTTATGCCGGACTCTGTTTCGATCTCTACCCAGCCATCGTGACAGATAGGCAGGTACAGCTGTGAGATCTGGTAGTTCTGTGGATTATCTGGATAAAAATAGTTTTTACGGTCAAATTTGCAGTACTGGTTGATCTCACAGTTTGCCGCCAGACCTACTGCCACCGCATATTCTACCACCTGTTTGTTCAGCACAGGAAGAGATCCCGGCATACCGGTACATACCGGACATGTGTGGGTATTTGGCGCTCCTCCGAAAGCGGTAGAGCAGCCGCAGAATATTTTTGTCTTTGTTGCCAGTTCTACATGGACTTCCAGACCGATGACGGTCTCATACTGTTTACTCATGGCTTACTCCTCCTTAATCAGATACCTTTTGCCAGTTCAGGCATTTCGTATTTTCTGGTACACTCAAATGCGTAACCTGCGCGGATTATATCCTTTTCCTTGAAGCAGTCACCGATCAGCTGCATTCCAATAGGAAGTCCCTTAGAGTCCAGACCGCATGGAACGGTCATTCCAGGAAGACCTGCCAGATTAACGGAAATCGTGTAAATATCACCCAGATACATCTTTAACTGGATCACTTAAGGAAGCTCCCAGCTTTGGTGCTGTATCAGGAGATGCAGGAGCCAGGATCAGGTCATATTTTGCAAAAGCCTTTATCAAATTCTTTCTTGATCAGGGCTTTGGTACGGAGGGCCTTTAAATAATAAGCGTCATAATAACCGGAGCTTAATACGAAAGAGCCAAGCATGATACGGCGTTTTACTTCCGGTCCGAAGCCTTCAGAACGTGTTTTCTTATACATGTTGTGAAGACCCTCGTATGCTTTGGTGCGGTAGCCATATTTTATGCCGTCAAAACGTGAAAGGTTGGAGCTTGCTTCTGCAGAAGCAATGACGTAATAAGCAGGAATAGCATAATCTACTAAACCTAAATCAAATGTCTCTACAATAGCGCCTTTTTCCTTTAAAATATCTGCTGCCTTTAAGATGGCTGCCCTTACTTCCTCATCCAGTCCTTCACCAAAATAGCTTGACGGGATACCGATCTTCATTCCCTTTACATCATCCTTTTAATGCAGAGGTAAAATCACAGTCTGTACGGACCATGGAAGTGCTGTCTTTTAAATCATGGGAAGAAATCGCTTCCAGAATCGCTGCACAATCGGAAACGTCCTTTGCAACCGGTCCGATCTGGTCCAGGGAAGAACCATAGGCGATGAGGCCATAACGGGATACAGTTCCATAGGTCGGTTTGATGCCGGTCACGCCGCAGAAGGAACTTGGCTGGCGGATAGAACCGCCCGTATCAGAGCCTAATGCATAAAAGCACTCATTGGCCGCTACAGCTGCACAGGAGCCGCCTGAAGAGCCTCCAGGTACATGTTCTGTATTCCATGGATTGCGGGTCACGCCATAAGCGGAAGTCTCTGTGGTGCTTCCCATAGCAAATTCATCCATATTTGTCTTTCCAAGAATAACGGCTCCTGCTTTTTCCAGGTTTAAAACAGCCTCTGCTGTATAAGTTGGCACAAAATTTTCAAGGATCTTTTGAGCTGCAGGTAGTGCGCATGCCCTTAGTACACATGTTATCCTTAATAGCAGCCGGTACACCTGCCAGTGGACCTGTCAGTGTTCCTGCCTCGATCTGGGCCTGAACCTCTTTTGCCCGCTTCATGGCTCCTTCTTCGTCTAACGTCACATAAGAATGAACCTGCTCTTCCACTGCCTTGATCTGCTTGATCACTGCTTCTGTGGCCTGTGGAGAAGTGATCTCTCCGGCCTTTATCTTCTTTCCCAGTTCCAGGGCTGTTAAATCTAATATACTCATCTGGCCGCCTCCTATTCTACTGTCTTAGGCACCATGAAAGCTCCGTCCTTCTTTGCAGGTGCATTGGCAAGTATCTCGTCTCTGTCATCCCCGTTGGTCACTACATCTTCACGGAATACATTATTTACGGAAATACATGAGACATAGGCTCTACGCCAGTTGTATCCAGTTCATTTAATTTATCAATATAATCAAGCATTCTTCCCATATCTTTTTTTGCTTCTTCTTTTTCTTCCGGTGAAAGCTCCAGCTTTGCCAGAATGCCTACATACTCTATGGTCTCGTCACTGATCACATTTGCCATGGGTTTTTCTGAAGTTTCCAAAGACTTTTTCCAAATTTTGAACCTAAATTTCTTTTATCTAAAAATGAACTATATATCCTTCTATAATATATAAGAAGTAATTTTTATAAGTCTTTCTTATGAACTATGGTTCCAGTCTTGTTACATCTCTTGGGAAGAGCGCTGTCTCTCTTACGTTCTGCTCATTTAAAAGACGCATGGTCAGTCTCTCTAAGCCGATTCCCAGTCCACCATGTGGCGGCATTCCGTATTTAAAGATCATCAGATAGGAAGCAATGTCCTCCGGATCCATTCCACGTTTTTCCATTTTTAAGGATCTCGCCATAATCATGAATACGCTGTCCGCCTGTGGTCACTTCCAGACCCTTAAATAACAGGTCAAAGCTTAATGTAAATTTCGGATCTGCCGGGTCATCCATAGCATAAAACGGACGTTTCTTAGATGGGTAATGGGTAACAAATACGAAATCACTGCCGTATTCTTCTTTAAAGTAACGGCCAATGAGAAGTTCTTCTTCCGGCTCTAAGTCATATGGGCTTCTGATCCGTCTGTTGTATCTTTTCAGATACCAGCTCTTTTGCCTTATCAAAACGGACTGCCGGGATCTTGTCTTACATCCGGAAGTGTGACACCTAACATATCCAGCTCTTTTTGTACTCTTTTTTCCAGAAGTGCCATAGTGTACTGTAAAAATCCGGTCTCCATTGCCATAATGTCCTCGAAACCGTCAATATATCCCATTTCAAAATCCAGGCTGGTATATTCGTTTAAATGACGGGTAGTGTTGTGCTTTTCTGCACGGAACACAGGAGCTGCTTCAAATACACGGTCGTAAACGCCTACCATGGTCTGTTTGTAAAACTGTGGGCTCTGCCTAATTCTGCTTTTTTGTTGAAATAGTTTAATTTGAATACGTTGGATCCGCCTTCAGCGCCTCTTGCTACGATCTTTGGTGTGTGGATCTCTGTAAAGCCCTGGGTAAATAAATAATCCCTGAAGCCTCTTACAATGCCTTCCTGGATCTTAAATTTAGCACGTTCTCTTACGTTTCTAAGTGATACCGGGCGCAGGGCCAGCTTTGTTTCAGGGATGTGTTCATTTTCCATTTGCTGATAGGGATTGGCATTGGCTCTGCAGGCTGGGATAATACTTTGATCTCTTCTAAGCGCAGCTCAAAACCATGAGGAGCTCTTTCTTCTGCCTTAACAGTACCAAGAACTTCTACTGCTGATTCTTCTTTCAGATCATGGATATCAAAATTTGTGACGCCTTCTTCGTATACGCACTGTACCAGTCCTTCTGCCTTTCCGCAGGATCACAAAAGCCACCTCGCCCATGTCACGGACATTGTGTACAGCACCGTTCATGCGGATCTTTTTTCCTTCATAGGATCCTTCTAAGATTTGTGCGATTCCAAGAGTTTCCTTTGCTTTGACGCCTTCTACAAATTCCATCATATTTATTTCTCCTTCCCAAGGGTGTACTTTAAATGTACATCTTACGGTTCCGGAGATTTTTTATAAATTTATATAAAAAAACGCCCCGGAACACATTTGCTGTATTCCGGGACGGATCTTCTTTTCCCGCGGTACCACCCGCATTGAGAAATCTTCAGGATGCTCTTAAGACTTCTCCTCTTTTTCGCATGTAACGTATGCCACAGATATACCTACTATCAGTCCTTCCAGCCGGTTGCATCCCCTTCTGGTAAAACCGCTTCGATATACCAGCTCCAGAGTGTTCCCTTTATCCAGTCCTGCGCGGCGGCGCTCTCAGTCGGTGACGCCCCCTTCCTGTTACATTCCTCAGGCAAGAGTCTCTTTCATAGCTGTTTTTTATTTGTTTTATAAATTAATACTCCGAAAGCAGAAAGTCAAGATGTTTTTTGTATTTGTCTAATTTTTGTTGATTTTTTTAAATACTGTCCTCTCATTGACGTTGCTATTGACAAATGATACAATGTCATAGACTTGAAAAAAACAGGAGGCCCCCCCTTTTATGAATTCTCTTAACAAACGACTGCAGATGTCCGGCTTCATCACTTTTTTTCTAAGCGGTATCTGCTCCATCAGCAGCGGTATTGTAGTAAGCCTGCTGCAGGAACGTTATGGATTTGACTACAATGTAACCGGCACACTTTTGTCTATTATGAGTATTGGAAATCTGATGGCAGGTTTTGCCACCGGAGTCCTTCCTGCAAAGATCGGACTTAAAGCCACTATTATCACACTTAAGCGCAGGCTATGAACTGGGCTATCTGTGGCTAGGGATTTCCGGCTGGATGAGCATTCTGGTGCTTTCTTTCCTTCTGATCGGCTTTGCTAAGGGAAGCGTTATCAATATGTGTACCATCCTGGTAAGCAATCACTCTGAAAACCGTGCAAAAGGCATGAACATCATGCATTCCTGCTACGCTCTAGGAGCTCTCCTCTGTCCCCTTTGTATCATTGCCGGCGCCGGACTGATCGGACCTGTAGTTCCCATGTTTACTTTAGGCTTTTTAGGACTTATCATGTGGATCATTTTCCATCTGACACCATTTGAAAAGAAAACAGCCGGAAAAAAAGAAAAAACAGACTGGGATTTCTTAAAAAGCAAGCGCTTCTGGCTTCTTACAGGTCTTATCTTCTGCCAGAACGCAGCAGAGATCAGCGTAAATGGCTGGCTGGTAACTTACTTTAAGGGAAGCGGCATCCTTTCCGGTACCTTAAGCGCCTATACCGTTACCGTTATGTGGACTGCCACACTGATCGCAAGACTTCTTATTGCCTTTGTATTCCCCCTGAAAAATCCATATACAGCTATGATCAAAATGGGCATTGGCTGTACCGTATTTTACATTGGACTGATGATGGCAAACAACCAGGTAGCTGCTATTCTCCTGCTTTTCGCCTTTGCTTTTTCCATGGCCGGCATGAACCCAACTGCCGTTGCCTGTGCCGGAAAGATGACCAGCGTAGCCAGCATCGGCGTCATGCTCCCTGCCGCCAGCTTCGGCGGTATCCTGATGCCCTGGATCATTGGTATTGTATCCAATGCTGCCGGGCTGAAAGCAGGCATGGCCATGAATATTATTTCCTGTGTGGGAATGCTGATATTCTGTATCGCTGTAAAAAAACTTAAACGAAGAATAATAAATATTTTCCCCGTCTTTGACCGGCGGGGATTTTTTGAACTTTCATAACGTCCTCATTTTCCTGTGTTTCTTTGGTATTTCAAGACACGAAAAAGACCGGTCGGGGAACCGGTCTTTCTCAGGAGAAGGTATTTCGTTTCTTATGGGGTGTAGCAAAAACTATATAATGTATTGGGGGTTACGCCTATTATAATAGCATAGGATCCTCAAAAGTGTGCACAAAGTTTCGATTTTTGTCTTTTTTTCTTTTATGCATTTTATCCAACAACTGCTTCTGACTAATTCTGTCTTCTGGCGTTTAGGCCACTTTTCCTCCGGCTGCTGGCTTTTTCTATAAAAGTACTGGATAATGTCTTTTCGTGTAATAATACCGATAAAACATTTCTGGTCATCTAATACAGGCACAAAATTCTGGTTTAACGCTTTTCCGATCAGGTCTTCCATATCTGCGTCTGCCTTTCACCGGACGGTTGTCCAGTCTGCGCTTGATGGCTGTAATGGGGATCTTCTCCGCACCTTTTCAGATCCTAGATGGTACTGATTTTTGATGCCCCAAAGCAGATCTCCTTCTGTCAGAGTTCCGATATAGCGGCCTGTTCTGCTGATAATGGGGATGGCAGAATATTTGTGGTGTTCCATTTTTCTAAAGCCTGTCTTAAGGTATCTTCCTCACTAATATAAGCTACTTCGCTTTTAGGAGTCAGGAAAAATAAAATGTTCATCTCGATACTCCTTTTTATATAATATTCTAAAAAGAGTATACCTTAAGGCTCTGAATCTTCAGTGAATAATTTCTAACATTTTTCTTAAATTGTTGATCTGATCTGCCTGCAGCGATCTTTACTCCATCTGATCCAGTGGATCCATGCTTTTTCCTGATGTTTTAATTCAAAAAATACATTCACACCTTCTACGGAATAATATTTTGTAGGTTCTGCCACGTATCCTAAGATCTGCCCTGCTTCCAGATACTCACCTGGTACAGCGGTGATTTCCTTTAGCTGCCCACAGGTAGCAGTGTACTCATTTCCCAAGATCCAGCACAACGAAGTTGCCGATCTCTTCATTGGAACCTACTTCCAGCACCTTTGCATTTGCAGGCGCTGCTACCGGGTCGCTGACCTCTGCCTGGATCACAATACCCGGATTGCACTTAAACTGATCCAGAGTAGGGAAATAAATAGTCTGATCCATACTGTAATCCAGGATCACATTCCCCCGCACCGGCCAGGTAAGGACACTGGTATCTGAAAAATTTAATACCAGGGCTTTGGCTGCCTGTTTTCCTGCACCTGCTTCTGCTGCAAGATCATCCTGTATTCTTGTTTTGCTGTGTTTTCATTGTCTGTCAGTGGTTGTTTCCTGCATTTTCATCTGTGTTCTTTTGACGCCTTAGGGATCTCAGAAATTTTTCTTCTGCCGGTTTTTTCCTTCTGTGCAGTTTGGAACACCGTCCTGTGCGATAATTTCTCCTCCCGGTACTTCCAGATAGGGGCTCTGGCCATTTTCATCTGTGTTGCTGACCGTAAGTACACCTACTGCTGCTACCGCCGTTAAAAGGCCAATGACCATCATCACCAGGAAAAGCTTATCTTTGAACATCTGATTTACTTTATCTTTCACCTTTTATCACCTCGGTAGTATTCTTACCATTTCAGGATGCTTTATTCAGTGAAAAACGCAATACCGCTGTAAAAATATTCCAGTATTTCTTTAAAATCCCAGCCGTCTTCTGCTTTTGTCTCTGCTTCATTCTGGCTCAGTCCATATCCATGTCCCTTTCCTTTTACTGTAATGCCGATCCCATTTTCCTGGGGTTCTGTAAAAAAGCAGGAGGAGGAAAGTCCAAATGCACCTGCTGCTTCTTCTCCAGTAAAGGAACATCCATCGATCTGGATCTCCTGTACATACCCGGCTGTATCTCGTTTTACAGTCTGCACTTTGAGGGAAATGCTTCCGGGCGGACCTGTCTCACTTCCCCTTCTTTTCCCGGGATTTCATTCAGGGCTGCTGCCGCCTGTTTGGCAGATAAAGATACAAAACTGATAAAATCCGCTGCTTTTTCATCATCTGGACAGGAAACTGACTTTAGATACGGATATCCCTCATCCCCATCCCTGGTAGAACCGGCGGTGACGGCGCAAAAAAGAGGAGCGATCATCTCACCATCATATGTCATCACAATTCCATTGGTCTGGATCACTGCCTCTTCCAGACGGCTGTATTTTTCCGGAAATTCCGTTTTTCCCCATATTTTTTCAGCTCTTCCCTCGGTTTCCGGTCCAGATCCAGACTTAATTCCGAAATTTCTTTTCTTCTCCCATCTGCCTGCGGATATAAGTCCTTGCGATCACTGCCTGGGCTTTGAGCGCTTCCATTTCACTGTCCGGCGAGATCTGGGCTGCCAGTACCGATGGCAGGTATTCTTCCAACGACAGGTAACCGCCATTTTCCTCCCGGTCCAGAAGGATCCTGTATTTTCCCGCAGCTTCTTTTTTCCTGCTGCCTTACATATTCTGCCCCGTGTATATTTCCCGTTACTGCCAGTACCGTCCCATAGGGGATCAGGAAACCGGCTGCAACCAGTACGACCATCCATTTTTCCATAAAAATCCCTGCCTCCCATATATTTATCATCATCATAAATATATGGAGACAGGGCACTAAAATTATCCTTTTTATCAGCCAATATAAGCCTGGATCAGGCGGAAGGTGTTTTTTCTGCCCCATCTCTGTGGCTTCGTTCATAGCCGTGTGAAGCATAGACACCGGCACCGATGAGAGCATGGCGGATATCATTTCCTGCGCGAAGTGTAGTTTCCACATCTGAACCATAATGAGGATATACGTCCACTGCAAAGCCAATGTTATTCTCCTTTGCCAGCTGGACCAGACGGCTTACGATCTCATAATTATAAGGTCCGCCGCTGTCTTTTGCGCAGATAGAAACTTCCCGCTCTGTACACATCAGGCCTTCTCCTACACAGCCCATATCCACAGACCAGGCTTCTGTCACGCCATCCGGCACAGAAGCACTGCCTCCATGTCCCACTTCCTCATAAATGGTAAAATGAGCATAAACAGCACGCTGCGGCTCTATCTTCTCGTCTTTTAAATATTTTCCATATCCCAGTAAAATAGCTGCTGAAAGCTTATCATCCAGGAAACGGCTTTTAATATAGCCTGATTTTGTAACCCGTGTCCGTGGCTCAAAGCACACATAATCTCCCGGCATAATCCCCAGTTTTAAAGCATCTTCTTTAGAGCTTACCGGCTCGTCTATAAGAACCTCTACTGTATCCCAGTTTCGTTCAGTTTTTCATAATCTCCGTTTACATGAACGGACGCATTCACTAACTGGCATACACCTTCATAAATACCGTCTGCCTTTGTTATGATACGCACATTTTCCGCCTCTGCATTAGCCGGTTTCATACCTCCGATATTGGTAAGACGGAGACGGGCATTTGCCTTAATTTCCGCTACCATGCCTCCCAGTGTATCGCAATGTGCCTCAACAGAATACCATCTTCTTTGTTCTTTCCGCCAAAAGAAGCTACAACACCACCTTTTGACGGTGCGTTTCGCCTGGATCCCCAGACGATCTAATTCCTCTAACAGATAATCTGTTACCTGGCGGCAATAGCCGGAAGGACTGTCAATGGACAATAATTTTTCTGCCTGTTCTATGATGTAATCTGTATATTTTCTGTAGTTTGTCATGTATTATTTTTCCTCTGTTTTCTGTTTATGTCCTCTCGGAGTCTTTCATGCACCTGCCTTTGTGGCTGATTTTCCGATCATACGCTCCGCTCCGGACATCTTCTGTCTCTTCCTCTTAACTTATAATAAGCATTTTTTTTCTGCATACATCCTCTGTTCTGCCGCTTTTAACATAGACTCAAGCATGCCTTCTTTTTTTCCATTCCAGTCCCATGGAATAACTGATATGTGCCTGCTTTAAATCTTCCTGTACCTGCTCCATCTGTTCCTCAAATTCTGCCTTTCCTGACTCTGGAAGAATGATCACAAATTCATCTCCGCCAATGCAGTAGGAATTTTCCGGAAATGTTCTTAAGATTTCTTTTGCAGCATCACAGAGCAACCGGTCCCCTGCTTCATGGCCCAGATTATCATTGATCTGTTTTAAACCATTTAAGTCAATATAAGCAACACCTGTGTCGCATACAGGATATTTTTCAAAAGTTTCCAGTACTTTCATGTACTTATTGCGGTTATAGAGCCCTGTAAGCATATCACGAAAACTTAAAACTGCAAACGTTCCTGCTGTCTCTGGGAAGACTGGCTGTTTACAATAAAATACTGGAGAGATAATAATAAGGTCGCATCATCAAAATGAACCTTTGGATTGTCCACACCAATAAAACCTGTGACTTTAGCGTTTTTCTTTAAAGGAACCGTTAAAAGGCGCTTGATATTCTGTTCCACTAACATTTCGTAGGTGGGATATCCCTTTTCCTGTTCTGCATCTGCAATATAATAAACCTGACCATTTTCAAACTTATCCATCCACACTGCAATTACACTAAGAGGAACCGACTGGAGATTGTCGATCTGACGGGTCACGCCTTCTGCTGTATATTCGTATGTATTGATCACGATCTGTTTTTCATGATCAATATCAAAAATATAACTTCTGTCTGCCTGGAAATACTGGTTGATGATCCCTAAAAGATTATAGATGGCTGTATGGATATCACGGTCCGCAGATAATTCCACCGCACACTTGTTTAAAGTAGTAGCTTCTTCCAACTGATGGATCCTCTCTTTATTTGACTTCTCCATCCGTGCTTTTAAACTGCCAACGATCAGGATATTGGCAATGATCCCAAAAATGACTACCATTATCTTATCACGATTGGAAGCATCAAAATAGAAAAAACTGTGGTCCGTTGAAAAGAAATACATAGAATAAATGTATGTGATAAACCCACAGAGCATACCGGCTCCGTATCCAAACTGTACCAGAACCGCGGACAGGATCACAAACAGAATAATATTGGGATTGGAAATGTCAAATTTATTCATGATCACACAGGCCAGTACCTGCAAAATCCCCGTAATTAAGATCCATTTATTTTTTTCATCCTGTACGACGGTTTCCAGCTCTTTCATAATCGGTCTCCTCTCTGTATCTGTTTGTAGTGTATTGCTCTACACGTATAGTATAACTATATTTTACAAAAACAAAGAGGATTTTTCAATATTTTATTCGTTTTGTAACGTAAATATATTGTGAAAACTTATTGTAAGATCAGACATACAAGCGGCAGTGTGACCAGAGAACAGATCGTGGTGATAAAGATCCCTCCCATGGCATATTCACTGTCAGAGGACGTTACCATCATCGCTATAGACGCCATAACAGGCATTCCTGCGATCAGTGCGATCGTCAGTCTTACATCCCCTGCTATTCCAAAAAGCCCCCATCATACCATACATGATCATAGGGACAAGCAGCATTTTTGCAAATACGATCCCGTACAGTTCGCCCCTGCGCAGCCCGTTTTTCATAGGAACACAGGCAAAGATTCGCCCAGATAGATCATTGCAAGAGGCGTTGCTGTAGAACCGATCTTTTGAAGTCCTGTATTTAACAATGTAGGCAATTTAAGCCCTGTAAGGATCATAAAGAGCGCCACTATAATTCCAATGGATGCCGGATTGACCAGTTTCTTCAGATCAAATTTTCCTTCTCCTTCCGGAGCTGTCAGTTTTACTCCCAGGGTCCATAAAACAGCTGGTCAACAATGGAAAATACCGACACATACAAAATGCCGTTTTCCGGATAAATACTGGTGATAATGGGGATCCCCATAAATCCGATATTTCCAAACATGCTCATGGTCTGATAGATCTGCGCCGTTTTTCCTTTTACGTGAAATATCCGTGCGATCCCCATACTGATAAAAAACATGGCAACATAAAACAGAAATGCTAACATCAGAACAGAACCGGAACTCAGCAGAACATTTCGCTCTACCCCATTGATAATATTCGTAAAGATAAGCAATGGAAGTCCCATTCTTAAGACAAATTTTGATATAGGCTGTAAGGTCTCCCTGTTAAACAACCTGCTTTTTACCAGTATCACACCTGCCAGAATGTAAATTACAAATAGTTCCATCTGTTCTAACAGAATCCAAAATGTACTCATGTTATACTCCTTCTTTTCCCCGCATATTCGGGACATATTTATAAGTATACCACGATTTTCCAGATCCTGTCTGCCAGATTTTCCTTATGCTTCCATGATCCCATAGCCAAACTGATACCATTTATGATGCTCCGGGATAAAGAATGCCACATCCGGACAGTTTTCTTTGATATTCTGGCGGATCACATCCAGAACACCTTCTGCATTGACTTTATCTGCCGGAAGTTTCATATCTGCTAATAACTCTGGCTTTGCTGCAAACAAGGTTTCCCAGATATCATAGTCATGTGGAATAACTGCCTTGGGATTAATAGCCTGCACCAGTCTTGCAAACATCTGGTGATCCTGTTTTGGGCTGACATGCATAAATGCGATCTCATTTCCACTGTATTTTTCCATGCGGTGGATCTGCTCCTCTGTGGTCATTCCACCCCAGACAACGGCTCTGTATCCATTAACATCGGTAATGCGGAAGTTGTACATTTCAGGGAACCATACCACATAGTTTCTCTTCTGCTTCCGTCCTTCTGAATGCAGTAACCTCTATCCCAGTAATTTCCGCCTTTGGACTCTGTATGTCTGGCAGAGATCACTTCGATCTTCACATCATCAAATTCATATTCTTCCCCGCCACGGATACGGAACAGACGTTCTACATTCAGGTCATATTCCTTACACAATGCTTCTGCAGACAGATCCCCCACAAAAAAATAGCTGCCTGTGGGAAGCGCTTCTGAATCCGTCCGATGCTGTCTGAATGATCGTCATGTGTATGGGTGAGAAGAACATAATCTGCCCGTTCAATCTCATTAATGCTGATAGGATAAACCTGTGCCTCGTCTAACCATGGATCTACTAAAAGATGTTTTCCGCTGGATAACTCCATTTCAAAGCCTGCATTGTTCAGCCATCTGAATTTCATACCTTTTCCTGTGATGTTCATGTGTCTGGTTCCTCTCTGTTATGATTTATATGATAGATATACTTCTTGTACTTCAGTATAAAACTTTTTTTTGAGGCTCAAGTGCAACGTTAAACTTAACATTAGAACCAGAAATAAAACAAAACTTTATCTGTAATCACACTTCTTACACTGGATCATTTCGTTCTCGCTATCTTCTTTATAGAACACACCGGCCCAGTGGCATATGCTTTGCAAAATAGGGACTACTGACTGTCCTTTTTCTGTAAGGCTGTATTCCACTCTTGGAGGAATCTCATCATAGGACTGGCGTTTTACAATACCATTTGCGATCAGCTCTTTTAATGCTGATGCCAGAACTGCATCTGTAATATTCCCCATCTCCTTGCGCAATTCACTGTAACGCAGGATCTTCATAGCAGCCAGTACACAGATGATCCGCGAATTCCATTTTCCGCCAAATACTTCCAGACCGTATTCTAACGGACAGCGGATGTCTTTTTCTATTTTTCTCTTATACATATGTTTTTCCCCTCTCCCTGCTCTTACCGGATCTTTTTTACAGCTTTATCACATTATAATATAGCGTCATTAATACGCAGAAGGCAATAGAAACAGGCAGTGTTTTCTTTACAATATCTCTAACGTCACATGAAAATAGTCGGCTGCCACCACCAGACATACATGGGTAGGTGAGATCTGGCTGGCTGCATGGGCCATGCACATAAGGTATGCCATTAAGGGGGCGCCTCCCGGAATAGCTGCAAAAGCCAGCGGTGTTCCCATAGCAATGGCACCTGTAGAACCACTGATGACAGTTGCTGTAAAAAATAGCAGACCAAAAATCAGATAGGTAGGCAGAGGCAGTTTTGCCATAGCATCCGGCAGCAGCAATAACACACCTGTATGAGCGATCAGTTCTTTGAGACATAATACAAGAAAGGTATTTCCCAACATCTTCTTTTCAAAAGCAGCGACAATAAATTTCCTGATTTCATCCAGTGTTACCCGATAAATGATAATACAAAGTGCAATGGATACAAGAACAGACGTTACTACCTGAAAATGAAAAACTAATATCAATATAAGGATAAGAAGCAGTGACCACAAATGCTGGATCAAATGGGCAAAGTCTGCCAGTCGGTTGGTGCTTGCCGGTGTCCCTGTATCATTGGGAATACGGTGCAGATAAACAGCATATCCCAGTCCTGCCAGCGCAAGGACCGGAACGATCATATACAGAATGAACTCTGATATCTCCACTCCAGAAAGATTTGACATAAGAAGTACTGCTGTATAAGTAGGCAGCACACTTTCCGGTATGTGCCTGAACCAGCTGGCTGTAAAAGCCTGCTCTTTTGGATCTAAATATCCCTCTGTCGCATCCTTTACAATATCTGCACAAAGGATCATGGAAGCCGCAGATGGCAGAAGTCCAATGAAAAAAAGCTGCTCCTGCTGTATTGATACGGCGGTTATGAAAAATGCCATTCAGATCCTGTTGTGCCAGACGGATCTGACTGCGTGACTCCAGGATCTTCTGCAAAAACGTAATGAGATACAGAGATAATAACACAGATAAAGATGACCAGTTTGTAATAACACTGACTATCTTAGTTCCAATTATTGTTACCGGAATATGAAACAGCACTGCTGTTACGACCATTCCGCCTGCAATCGCCTGATACAGCGGTCTGCCTATGGCTAAAAGAACTATAATAACCGCAAATACCACGCCTAAAAAGTAATTTCCATGATGTGTGTTCCTCCTGTGTATACGATATCCTCCCGGATTCCTTCATGTACTCAAGTTTACATGCATTTCTCCTCTATTACAAGTTAGCGATTATTTTATTAGTCACTATTAATTTTCATAGTTACTGTCAATATAAAAAAGGGCTGCCACAGCAGCCCCGGAAAATATTCTTTTATTCGATCGTAACTACCTGGCTGCGCTTAAATGCTTCTGGTGCGATCTCATTTCCGATTCCCGGAAGTTCCGGTACTGTAAAAGATCCATTTACCGGTTCGTAATGATGCAGCGCAAGTGAGGTCATCTGCGGCATTTCTGTATTTACGTTATATTCATGGATTACAAAATTAGGAAGTGCTGCTTCCATATGTAAAAGAAGCAGCTGTTACGATCGGTGTTCCACATACATGGATCTGGACACCGGCTTCATATACATAGGACATATCACAGATTTTTTTCACCTCTGTAACACCACCGCTGTTTCCAAGATCCGGCTGGATCACCTGAATGGCTTGTTTATCCAACATTTTCTTAAACTGCCATCTGCTGTAAATCCGCTCACCGCTGGCTACTGGAATTCCCGTCTGCTGATGCACATAAGCAAGTGTATCCTCGTGAGGGACTACCGGCTCCTCATAATAGAGAATGCCATATTTCTTTGCCATATTTCCAAACTGGACTGCTGACTGGGCATCTGTATAACAATGGTTTTCCAAAATAATATCTACCTTAGAACCTACCGCTTCTCTTACAGCTGCGATCCTCGCTTCTGCCAAATCCAAATATTCTGGATCCAGATAAGCTGTCTGCTCTGTTCTTGGATATCTTCCTTCATCTTCTCTAAAAGTAAGGAAATTGTATTTTACTGCTTTAAATCCCTTTTCTACTGCAATTTCTGCCTGACGCGCGTAATCTGCTGGTGTTCTTGCTGTTTTTCTTCCAACACCCCAGCCATTTTGCAGCTGGCTTGCATAAGCTTTCAGGGTATCTCTGTGTTTTCCACCTAAAAGACGGTACAGCGGCTGTCCATACACCTTTCCTTTAATATCCCACAAGGCAATATCAAAGGCACTGATACCGCCAAATACAATAGGACCTCCATTGTAACTCCAGAAACACCCTGATACAGTTTCTGCCAGATTACTTCATGATCCAAAGGATTCATTCCAATCAGCCGGTTGGCCATGTCTTTTAACATGGCAAATGCAGCCTGTGAAGCGCCTCCATAAGATAATGCCACTTCTCCATCTCCATAAATTCCCTCGTCTGTGTATATACGGCATAAAGATGGTCTCCAGCCTCCTTCTACCGGATCGCAATATAAAAGATCGATTTTTGTAATTTTCATTCCCAGTCTCCTTCATCTATGTATTTTATTACAGTAAACAGCTTATTACATTTGCTAACAGCAGACACCCGGCGGAACAAAGTACCGTTGAAATAAAAAATATATTTATAACATTGTCCGGCTGTATATCCGCATGTATCCATGATCGTGATCTGCATTCCGTTGTGGGGCAGACAGCTGAACCCGGCAGTTGCTACCGCTCCCAGGCGGTGGATCAGCTCCGGCTCAAGCCCAGCTGCCAGATATTGTCCGGAAAGCAGGTTCATGGCCACATCCATTCCGCCTCCGCCATTTCCAGTCATTGCTCCTGCGAAAGATGCAGCAATACTAAAGGAAAGATTAGGCGGTACAGGCAAAAGCTGATATTGCTTCTAACACAGTCTCCGCTCCATTACATGCAAGAACTGCACCGCCAAATCCAACAGATACAGCTGTTGTAATAACAGCAGGTCCTACTAATTTTGCGCTTTCATTGATAATACGCAGTTTATCCGGAATATTTTTCCAGCCAATAAAAAGAGCCACACCAGTTCCTGCCAGCACTGCATAAGAAAGATCTAATTGTGCAATATTGATCAGTAAAATTATCATTACAAGAGGCAGGACTGATAATGGTCCCGGAATCGGCATCCATTTCAAACTTTGTGATCCGTTCTTTAATAGACGGATTTATTTCAAAATGCTCCCCTCTTTGCCTTGCTTTTTTAAATTCCCAAGAAAAATATACGAATATAAATGCCATAGCCGCAGCAGAGCAGAGCAGACCGATCCCGGCAGCTGCAGCCGGTGTTGTGCCCAAATACTGTACAGGAATAATATTGTTTAACTGGGCTCCTCCAGGAAGCAGCGAAAGGGCAAATGTACAGGAGCTGCTCATAATGCAGGCTGGAATATATTTTCCCGGAAGATCTGCCTTGCGAAATGTTGCAAGAAAAATGGGATATACGGTAAATACAATAACAAATACACTGACGCCTCCATAAGAAAGGATCGCAGTTGCTAACATTGCCCCCAAAAACAGCATTTTTATCTCCAAAAGTTTTCCGATCATTTTTGAAAATACGGATGCTAACAGCGTTTCTTCCATTACTTTTCCAAACAAAGCATTTGTAACAAACACCAGAAAATATTTTCCCACAAAATCCGGCAAGTGAAACGCCGTAATGATTTATAAACAGATCCATATAAGAAAAGCCATTGGTTAATGCCAGTACCGCCACACAGATCAGTGTTGCCGGGATCAAGCTCAGTCTTTTATAGATCAAAAAAATCAGCAGCAGTACCGCGATCAATACACCTGCCAGTTCCACCTGTATCACCTCCTACTAACCATGCTTTTTTCTTTGTTTCATTATAGAAAAAGACGTTTATTTTCTACAATTTTCTATATATTTTATAAGTTACTAAGAAATTTATAAGCACCAGTCAAATCTGTTTTAATGCAGTTTCCAGCTGATAAAGAGCACTATCAAGGATCTTCCTTGGGCATGCCAGATTAAACCGCAGATAACCTTCTCCGCCCGGCCCAAACCAGGATCCTTTATCTACTCCAATATGTGCTTTCTGGTCAATAAATGATTCAATTTCTTCTGTACTCATCCCAGTTCCGCGAAAAATCTACCCATACCATATAAGTTGCCTCAGATTTTTTTCATGTGAAGCATAGGCAGTCTTTCCTGAACATACCGAACCATATAATCCATGTTGTCATTTACATAGTCGCATAGCGCATCCACATAATTGCCGCTTTTATCATAAGCTGCTTCCAGAGCTGCCGAACCAAACCAATTCATATTAAAAATACGGTTTGCATTTAAGCCTTTTATGTATTTTTCGCGCAACTCATTATTTGGAATAACCGCATAGGCAGTCTGAAGGCCCGCCAGGTTAAAGGTTTTGCTGGGGGCATAATGGACAATTGTATTCTTTTTATTTTTTCTGAAAGGGTACCAACAGATGTATGTTTAACTCCCTTCATCATAAGATCTGCATGGATCTCATCAGAGATCAGCAGGACACCGTTTTCTGCACAGAGGTCTCCCAGTCTTGTTAATTCTTCTGCTGTCCATGCACGTCCTACAGGATTATGAGGATTAGATAAGATCAGAAGTTTATTATCCGGATCTTTTACTTTTCTTTCCAGATCTTCAAAATCCATGAACCAGTCTCCCTTCTTTTTCTATCAGAGGATTATAAACCAGCTTACGCCCATTATTAACAACACCATCCATAAATGGATAATAAACCGGTGTCTGTACGATAATGCCGTCCCCGGGCTTTGTAAAATTCTGGATCGTAATGGTGTATCCCGGAATCACACCTGGAGTAAAAATGATCCATTCTTTTTTATCTTCCAGTGATAACGGCGATCTACCCAGTTAATGATACTTTCATAAAAACAGTCTGGTTTTGTTGTATAACCATAACATCCAAGACTGGCGCGGTCTATTACTGCGTCGATCACTTCTTTTGGGGATCTGAAATCCATATCTGCGATCCACATTGGGATCATCGCTGTAGATTCATCTACGCCGAATTTTGAATTGCAGTCATCCCATTTCATACTCCGGGTATTTTTACGATCCAGATCAAAATCAAAATATTCCTTTGTGTAATTCATAATTACATCTCTCCTTGAATACCTTATTATATATATCTGCGGCGCCTGCAGTTATAGACTTTATTGACTTATTTCCCCGTCTTGTTTAAAATTATAGCAATAGGAAAAGTCCCCGTCAAAAAGCAAAATATTCCTGTGGATAATAATTTCAACATTTTCTTTCCGTGACACGATTAATTTCGGACAATAAAAGCTGAAAAACTGCACATCATTTGTGTCCGCGATCCTAAATCGTTAAAAAATATTATTTTAGGGAATAAAAAGGAAACCATATGTCAGAAATAAGCAAAGAAATCGGACAGAATATCCGCCGTACACGTAAAATGCGGAAAATAACCCACCAACAGCTGGCTCAGGCTATTGGCAAAAGCCAGTCCGCTATATCAAAATATGAATCAGGTGAAATAGCCGTGGATATAGACACTCTGTATGCCATTGCCAACGCACTGCAGGTGCATATTGAAACCCTTCTGTATTTTCCCAATACTGCCACATCCTCTTCCACTTTAAAAAGAATGCCCCGCTTTTTTTTTCAGAAATGTTAAAAACTTGTATGGTTATGTTTACGATGGAAGGATCAACCGGATCGGGCGACGCCTTTTGAACTCCATCCGGAAGAAAATGGCCTTACGAAGGTCATGATGTATATGAACTTTGAAGATTATGATCATTACCAGAACTGTGAAAATACTTATAAAGGCTACATGGAACATTTTGATGCAGTTACAAATATCACTCTGCAAAATCGAGATGTGGAAATGGAAACTGCCTATATACAAATACTGGCTCCTACATTAAACGCAGAAACCAAATGGGCTTTATTTACAGGCCTGTCTACAAGACCGATCATGCCTATTGCACGAAAACTTCTACTCTCAAAAAACAGATTATGTGAAAACAAAGAATTGGAAAATCAGCTGAAAGTATCCAAAGAAGATATTAAACAGCTTAAGTTGTACCATATGTATACGGTGACCTGATCACTGTGTTTGTAAAATAAAAAGACATATTTTCTTTTCCCAAAATAACTTTCGGGAATGAAAATATGTCTTTTTATTTATATTGGTATTATGTTTAATTCCTATTACTGTGGGCTTACGATCTTACCTGCAATCGCACAGCTTGCTGCTGTCTTTGGAGAAGCCAGATAGATCTGTACCTTGGATGTTCCCATACGGCCTAAGAAGTTGCGGTTATTGGTTGCAACTACTCTTTCACCATCTGTTAAAATACCGCCCGTTCTTCCGCAGCACAGTCCGCAGCCTGGATGGGTGATGATAGCTCCTGCCTCTGCCAGTGTATCCAGGATACCCATTTCATCTGCCTGTCTGTAGATCTTACGGCTTGCCGGTGTCACGATCAGTTTTACAAAATCTGCTACCTTTTTGCCCTTTAAAACCTCAGCTGCTGCTGCCAGATCCTCTAAACGGCCGTTGGTGCAGGAGCCGATAAATACCTGGTCGATCTCTGTTCCTTCCAGTTCGCTGACATTGCGGATCTTGTCTACCTGGGATGGACATGCCATAACCGGTACAAAATCCTCTGCCTTGTATTCCATTACCTTGCAGTAATTCGCGTCTGCATCGCCTGCCAGGCTCGTCTGGTAATCATTTAAGGTAATATCACAGTATTCTGCTGTCTTTTCATCTGGTGTAAACAGTGCACATTTTGCACCTGCTTCAATGGCCATGTTGGAAATGGTCATACGGCTGGCAACTGTCATGTTCTCTACTGCGCTTCCAGAAAATTCCAGTGCCTTGTAGGTAGCGCCATCCGCACCCAGATCACCGATCAGACGTAAAATAACATCCTTTGACATTACATTTTTAGGCAGCTTGCCATTGATCACAACTTTAATTGTCTCAGGAACTTTGATCCACATAGTTCCTGTTCCCAGAATACTTGCCATCTCTGTATATCCGATACCGGAAGAGAAAGCGCCGACACATCCGTAGGTAGTGGTATGGCTGTCTGTACCAAATACAATATTTCCCGGTTTTACATAACCTGCCTCTGTCATTAACTGGTGGCAGATTCCATCACTTCTATGTACGTGGGTCATGCCATATTTTTCAGCAAAAGCATCACCAGTATGGAAATGTCTGGTATCATCTAACTGACTTGCAGGTACCAGATGGTCATAGATCAGAACCACTTTATCCGGATCCCAAAGCTTCCCAAAGCCCATTTCCCTGAATTTTTCCGCTACAAAAGGGATAAATATATCGTGGATCATCACACGGTCCACATTTACAGTCACAATATCACCTGGCTTTACTTCTTTGCCGGTATTATGCTCTATGATTTTCTCAATTACTGTCTTTCCCATTTCTTACACACCTCACTTCTCTTTCTTAATCCAGACCATTCAGTTTGCGCATAGCCTTTACCAGACCGCCTGCGCGGATAATGCTCCATCAGATTCTCCGGAAGAGAGGCGATGGGATATGTTTTTCCATTATAATCAACATGTTCATTCATTACAACAGATATGGTATCTCCCTCTTTGATGTCATCATAGAGAGTAGGCTGTTCAATAAAGAGCAGGCCGTTGTTAATGGAGTTACGGAAGAAGATCCTCGCGAAGGATTTCGCGATCACGCACTGAACTCCCAGTGCCTTAATAATCTCCGGTGCCTGTTCTCTGGAAGAGCCGCAGCCAAAAGTTCTTTCCTGCAACAATGATATCTCCCGGCTTGATCTGGTCTGCCAGCTCCGGGCGCAGCGGGGAAAATCCGTACTGCTTCATATCATCTATTGTTTTTAATGCAAGGTACTCTGTTGGGATAATGATATCCGTATCAATATCATCTCCCAAAACCCATACCTTTCCTATCATTTTATCCATGTTCCAATATCCTCATATCTTTGATTTATGTCGTAAATCTCACGAACCACGCATTACATCACATCCTCAGCCAGGGCGATCTCTCCTGCAATGGCAGAGGCAGTAACAGTAGCTGCGGAGCCTAAATATACCTTAGAGCTTGGATGTCCTGCACGGCCCTTGAAGTTTCTGGTACCTGTACTGATCAGGACTTCATTCTCGCCGATCACGCCCTGACAGCTTCCCCAGCATACGCTGCAGTTCGGGTTCATAACAATTGCTCCAGCTTCCATAAAGGTGTCGATCAGACCTTCCTTTAATGCCTGACGGTAAACGGTCTGGCTTGCAGGGACTACCAGGAAACGTACCTTTTCTGCCACTTTTTTGCCCTTGATAATAGAAGCACCCACTCTTAAATCTTCAATACGTCCATTGTTGCAGGAACCTAAGAATGCTTCGTCGATCTTTATTCCACGGACTTCTTCTGCAGGAACTACATTATCCACAAAATCAGGTTTTGCAGCCACAGGACGTACTTTGGATAAGTCAAAGGTATATTCTCTCGCATACACTGCATCCGGATCACTCTTGTATACAGCTTTCGGCTTTCTGCCATGTGCTTCCAGATATTCTAATGCCTTTTTCATCTGCCTCAAAAATGCCGGTCTTTGCACCTGCCTCTACTGCCATACTGCAGAGAGTCATACGATCACTGATGCTTAAGGACTTTGCACCTTCTCCGGTAAATTCCATTACCTGGTAATTACATCCGTTTGCACCGATCTCACCGATGATGGTTAAGATCAGGTCTCTTGCATAAACGCCTTCCGGCAGTTTTCCTACTAAGTTAAATTTTACAGTCTCAGGAACCAGTACCCAGGATTTTCCAGTTACCATTCCATAAAGGAAATCTGTACATCCTACGCCGGTACCAAAAGCGCCTAATGCACCATAGGAACAGGTATGGCTGTCTGCGCCAAAGATCAGTTCACCCGGACGCACATAATTCTCGATCATAACCTGATGGCAGACGCCTTTTCCTTCCCAGAAATCAATGTTATTTTCTTTTGCAAAATCTCGCATTTTTTTCTGGGATGCTGCTGTTTTCGGGCTATCTGACGGTACGTTGTGGTCTACGATAAATACCACTTCTTTGTATCTGCAATATGAGGTTTTTTAATTTATTGCGGTACATGTCAACGGTCAGATGTGTGGTTCCGTCGTTGCTCATCATACGGTCTAATGTTACAGTATGGATATCTCCCGGTTTTACACTTTCTACGCCGGCTGCTGCCGCGATGATTTTTTCTGCGATCGTCATTCCCATTTTCCTATTCCTCCTCACGGTTTAAAGAAGCGATCAGTCCGCCCTGATTTAAGATGTTCTGCATGTATTCCGGCAGCTTTGTGCAGGAATATGTCTTTCCATTTGCATGAGCAGTTCCGTCAGACATGGAAAGTTCCATGGTATCTCCGGTCTGTACATCATCCGGAAGATCTTTACAGACAATTGCCGGAAGCCCGATGTTGATCGCATTTCTGAAGAAAATTCTTGCAAAGGACTTTGCAACAATAGCCTGTACGCCTAATGCCTTTAAAACACCTGGTGCCTGTTCTCTGGAAGAACCACAACCAAAGTTCTCACCGCCAACTACGAAATCTCCCGGTTTTACTTTTTTAGGGAAATCCGGGTCTAAAGACTCAAAAGCATGCTCTTTCATCTCTTCTAAGTTCGGTAAAAGCAGATACTGGGATGCAATGATCTGATCGGTATCAAGGTCATTATGAAATTTAAAAATGGTTCCTTTTGCCATGATGTATGTATTCCTTTCTTAAAACCGCCTTGTCTGGGTTTTGTTTTTCTGCATTTTTGTGTTTTGAACTAATATGTAGTATACCATAGGATGTACTATAATGGAAATGGTGGTTATTGATATATTTAATAACTGTAAGTTATAGAATACGCCCCACAGATAACCTGTATCATAGAAAAGAGATTGAGATCAAAAGTATTTTTTCCCCGCTGATACCGAATTGCTGCGTGCTTTTCTCTCTCACACTTCTTTTACTGTAATTTCATGTACATCCGAGTTATAATGACTTTCTTAAGGAGGTAGACTTACATGATATGCATAAAAAACGGAACGATCCCACAGCAGTTGATCCGCAGCCATTCACAGGAGATATCCTTATAGGCGGCGGAAAGATCTTAAAGATCGCCAGTCACATTGATGATGATTATGAACAGTTGATCGAAGCTGCCGGACTTAATATTTATCCTGGTTTTGTTGAGGCACACTGCCATACAGGTCTTGATGGCTACGGCAACGGCGTACCAGGACAAGATACCAACGAATGGAATGACCCAGTAGTGCCACAACTGCGGGCTATTGACGGCATCAATCCTATGGATCCCTGCTTTGAAATGGCTGCCAAAGCCGGGATCACCTGCTTTGCCACAGGTCCAGGAAGTTCTGATGCCATTGGAGGCACTTTCGCAGCTGTGAAACCCATGGGAAAACGTATTGATAATATGATCCTTAAATACCCTATTGCCATGAAGTGTGCTTTTGGTGAAAATCCAAAACGACGCTATATGACCAGCCGCATGTCTACCCGTATGACCAATGCAGCTTTGATCCGGGAAGCACTGCAGAAAGCTGCATTATACATGGCAAAAAAAAAGAGGCCGCCGGTGATGACGTCTCCAAGCTGCCTGCTTTTGATCAAAAATCAGAATCCCTGATTCCTGTTTTAAAAGGAGAACTTCCTTTAAAAGCCCATGCCCATCAGGCAAATGATATTTTTACTGCCATCCGCATAGCAAAGGAATTTCACACAAAACTGACTCTGGAACATGTAACAGAAGGTCACCTGATCGTGGAAGAACTAGTAAAAGAGAATCTGCCATTAGCTGTAGGTCCAACCTTCGGACATGCCACCAAAGTAGAACTGCTAAATAAAAGCTGGACCACTCCAGGCATCCTGGCAAAAGCTGGCTGCCATGTTTCCATTATTTCCGATGCACCTGTTACCCCGCTGCACAACCTGCCCCTCTATGCCGGCATGGCCATGAAAGCCGGTATGGATCCCTACGATGCCCTGCGGGCCATCACCATCAATGCCGCCGAACACATCGGTGTTGCTGACCGGGTAGGTTCCCTGAAACCGGAAAAGACGCCGACCTTGTGATCTGCAAAGGCTCTCCTATGGAAATTTCAGGAGTGGTGAAGTATGTGTTTATTAATGGGGAATTGGTGGAATAACATTATATACCAAAAACTGCTGTATACAGTTTTATCACTCCCGTATACAGCAGTTTTTATTTTCTTCTTATTCTGTTTTTAAAAATACTTCTTGCTTCCCCAAAGATTACTTCTTTTTAAGGTCCAGATATTCATTATAAGCCTTTTCAAGGATCTGCTTTTTCATTGGAAAACTTCAGCAGATGATATGCTTCGTAAAATTTGTAATACCCGGAATCCAGAAAGTATTCTTCCCGCTGTGGTTTACTGTAGTAGCTGTCAGCCATCATCAGATACCAGTGTACATCTTTTTCTACCACATCCTGGGGCGTATTAAAGGTGTACTGGCTCTTTCCAATGTACTTAATGATAGAAGCGCTTACTCCGGTCTCTTCTTTTACTTCCCCTAAGAGCCGTTTCTTTGTATTCTTCGCCAGCTTCTACTGTTCCCTTTAGGCAGGACCCAGCCCTCATATTTGTTCTTGTAATTCTTATACAGGACCAGGATCTTCCCTCGAAATATAACCACACCGCCGCAGCTCGTTGCCTCAATCATTGCAATTCCTCCCGGTTTTGGTGTGAATCTGAATAACTGGTTTTAGTATACAACGTTTGAGGGGTATATGCAAGAAGGAAATCTGAGTCGCTAGATGCTTATAATGGTTTTATTATTGGATGTGATAATGCTTTTTCATTCCTTCTAAAAACTCTGGTTCTGATGACAGACGGGTGATATCGCTGGTGCGGCCATCTAGTTGCATGGCGGTGATTAATTTTAAGATGGTCAGTTCACCGGCAGATTTTCCCTCTATTTTGCTCTCTTCCACCCAATCAAGAAGTCCTTTGCACATATTGATTCCTCCTTCTTCACTACGATACTTATCTTTGACCATCTGCAGCTGTTTGGTGTCTGTCATGGCTGCGATCAGGTCGTAGGCATCTTCATCTATGTTTGTAAACTGCTCTTCTCTTTCTTTCAGATATTGTTTTACTGCTTCTTTGTCTTATGACCGGCGGATAAATCCAAATACCTCTCTCACATCTGTTTGAAAACATTCCTCGTTTGTAAATCTGCGGACATCTAAAACATGGATCGGATAGTGGTTGATAAATGTTTTTTTATCTCTTCCGGAAGATCTTTGTGGGCTAAAATATCATAAATATCTTTGCTGTTGTTCCACGGCTCTTCACCATAATAGATCACAATGGTTACAACTGGTGTTAAAACGTCTGTGTCTGTCAGACTGCTGATATAATCTTTTTTGTTTAAAACACCTTTCTCCCGGTTTTGTTTCTGCAGCTTTTTCATCTGCCGGTCATAAGACAAAGCATCTTCTACCATCACTCGCACCGGCATTCCCCTGTGGATCTTATCCTGGTGTTCCAGGGCAATGATCGTAAATGATGTACCAAACGCAACTCTCTTTACTCCATCACGGAAACGCTGTATCTTTTTCCTTTTTGTACACCCCAACTGTCTTTTTGTGATTTTCCTGTTTCTCTTGTATCCTGGCTATAAAGCTGTTTTTCCATTATAACCTGCTTTCCATCAAAGATATATCCATTTAACAGATCCGCATACCGCCTGTCGTCATCGAAAAATATCGCTGTTTCTATGTCCTTTGTCCCCATTTATTCTCCCCTTTCTTGCTGTTGCAAGGCAAAGGGGCAGTTTCTAATATTTATTATACAAAATCCAGTTATAAATTTCAATATCCCCCACCCCCGTGCCTGTTTTTTAAACAGAATTTCCTGAGACCATTTCCACTTCTTTTAAATTTTTGCTTTTGATCCATGATTTTTTAGCTGGAAGCTGCCTGAATACAGATATGCAACGCATTAAACATTACATAGTTTTGAAATATTATTCTTTATGATTAAGAAATGTAACCATAGTATATCATAGCGGGATCAAAAATCCACCACAATTTTCCCCCTGCATAAAATAGCCTCACAGACCGCATTTATGCATCTTTGTGCACTCATGCGTTATCTGCAAGGCTGGTTTTATTATTGCTCTCACGAGCCGTCCACTCAGGTCCCCCGCACTAACGTGCTCTACTGCCTGCTTACGCAGGCTGGACCTTCGTTAATGGCTTTGGAAAACAAATGTCGCCTTCGGCGTCGCTTGTTCTTCCCTGCGCTCATCGGCCACCCATGATCCCCATAAAGATCTTCTCATCTGTAATAGGCAGTTCCTGATCCTTACGCCTACTGCATTATACACTGCATTTGCAATAGCCGGAGATGGGGTGTTGATAACGATCTCACCGATGGATTTTGCGCCAAATGGGCCGGTTGGCTCGTAGCTGCATTCAAATTCTACCTGGACTTTTCCAATATCCAGACGGCTTGGTACTTTGTACTGCATGAAGGAATTTTCATGGACACGGCCATGGTCGGAATAGGTTACATCCTCGTACATTGCCATACCGATTCCTGTGCCAGGCCACCTTCTGTCTGTACTCTTGCCAGGTTCTCGTTTAATGGGGTTCCACAGTCTACAGCTGCTGCAAACTGAAGCAGCTCAATATGACCGGTTTCCTTGTCGATCTCCACTTCTGCGGCGCCTGCCATAAATGGTGGCGGAGAAACAGGTGAAGAATGGGATTCTGTAGCCTGGAGGGCTTCTTCATTAAAGCACATGGCTCTGTTTCCAATGTCCTTTAATGTGATCTCTGCCGGTTCGCCTTCAGGGGCATTTAATCTGCGCACTGTCTTTCCTGCAAACTCCAGTTCATCCTCAGAGCAATTCAGATATTCTGCCGCCTTCTTTAATATCTTCTTTTCAGTGACTCACAGGTCTTTACTACTGCCATACCTGTTAAATATGCAGTACTGGAAGCATAGGAACCGGAGTCATATGGGGAAATATCCGTATCAACACCGTAAACTACGATATCATCAGCTCACAGTCCAGACACTCTGCTGCTACCTGGGCCAGTGTGGTATCACAGCCGGTACCCATATCAGCTGCAACCAATGGTCATGCTGTAAAGCCGTCATCATTTACCTTAATGGTAACGCTTCCCACGTCTACGCCGGAAATTGCGGAGCCCTGCATAGCCATTGCAAGACCAACTGCCCTTACCTTTCCATTTCCCATATCTTTTCTCGGATATTTTCATCCCAGCCGATCATCTCCATAACCTTGTCCACGCAGCGGTCAAGGGCGCAGCTATTGGCAGTCTCGCCGTAGTAAGCAGGCATCACCTGTCCCTGGCGGACCATATTTTTTCTTTCTAAGCTCGATCGGGTTCATTCCCATCTGGGCTGCCAGCTCATCCATAGCAGACTCTACAGCAAAAAAAATACCTGGGTTGCTCCATATCCGGTAAGCACCTGCAGACATACGGTTGGTATAAACTACATCATAAGCAAAGCGGAATGCCTTTGGTGTGCCGTACATAGGAATGGACTTATGGCCGGAAAGACCTACAGTGGTCGGTCCGTGTTCACCAAATGCACCTGTATTGGACAATGTATACACATCCATTGCCTGTAAAATACCATTGTCATCGCAGCCGATCTTTACCTTTACTTCCATTTCGTGACGTGGAGAAGAGGCGATCTGGGACTCATAACGGCTGTAAATGATCTTAGCCGGTTTTCCCGTCTTCATGGTAACGATAGCCGGATAAACCTCTGCTACAACAGTCTGCTTTGCGCCAAAAAACCGCCACCGATTCTTGGCTTGATCACGCGGATCTTTGACTTTGGCACATCCAGTGCATGAGCCAGAATACGGCGCACATGGAATGTAACCTGGGTGGAGTCTACTACATTTAAACGTCCGTATACATCCATATAAGTAAAGGCACGGAAAGTCTCCATCATAGCCTGCTGGTTCGCCTTGGTGTGGTATTTTTTTCCACAATGTGGCTGCAGCCTGCAAATGCCGCCTCCAGATCCCCATGAGTCTCTCCGCCACTGGCACATAAGTTTCTCTTATTATCAGCGCCTACATTACACAGGGCTTTCCAGCTGTCCTCCGGATGTACCAGGATCTTACCGTCCTTGAGTCATGCATATCTAAAACAGGCTCTAACACCTGATATTTCACTTTAATAAGACGCATTGCATGGTCTACTGCAGCTTCTGTCTCACCTGCAATGATCGCCACTGCATCACCTACAAAGCGGACTCTGGTCCAGGATCAGACGGTCATAAGGACTTGGCTCAGGATACGTCTGTCCGGCCATGGTAAAACGCTTCTGCGGAACATCTTTCCATGTAAGGATACATTCGATCCCTGGTACTCTGGAAGCTACCTTGCAGTCGATCTCTTCGATCAGTGCATGGGCATGTGGGCTTCTAAGCACTTTTTACGATCAGGCAGTCCTTTAATGCCAGGTCATCAGTGTAGACCGGCTTACCTGTTACCAGTGCCTTTGCGTCTTTCTTTACAACAGGGCGCCGATCAGACGGAATTTCTTTCCTGTAGCAGGATTGATCTGTATATGCCATTTCCTTATGCCTCCTTTCCGCTCTGCTTCATATCCAGATATTTTTTACAGCACGCAGCTGGGACATATATCCGCTGCAGCGGCATAAATTTCGGAAAAGATATTCTTTAATATCTTCCTCATCTGGATCTTTAACTCTTTTTCCATAGCAAGAACGTTCATAATAAAGCCTGGATTTTAGAAACCACCTGCTCTCCGCCTTCTCTTGCTAAAACATACCAAATTCTTCTGCCTCTTTCTGCAGACCTTCCAGTGTAGTCACATGGCGGCCATCTGCCCGGATCGCAAGTGTAGAACATGACAGAACCGGCTTTCCGTCCAGCCATACAGTACAAAGGCCGCAGTTTGCTGTCTCACAGCCTCTTTTTACGCTGTAGCAACCCAGATCACGTACCAGATCCAATAACAGCATATCCGGTCTTACATCTGTCTCTACCTGTTTTCCATTTAAGCGAAATGAAAGTCTCATACTATGCCCACGCTCCTTCCTTTGATCTGCTCCATAAGACGGCGGGTGTAAACAGTTGCCAGAGTCTTTCTGTAGCACCGCTGGCGCGTGTATTATCGCCATAAAGTAAATGCTTCCGCGCTTCCTTTGCCATCTCTTTTGCTGTATAAAATCATCCTCTGTAATGATCACTGCCTTTGCTTTTGCAGGTCTTGCCCCAACGGACACAAACCATTTGTTTCAAGGTTGGAAACACAACAGGCGATCACCGGAAAATCGGTACGGGAATTGCGCTGACTGGTATAAGCAGCCTTTCTTCCGTCTTTCTTTATAATAATACGAACCAGGATATCCTTCTGATCCCTTCTTACAGGTCTGGCTGCAAATTCAGAAAGAGGAATGGTTCCCTCATGATACAGCTCCACATAAGTATCCAGTGCCAGAAAGCAGGTCAGTATATGGAAAATCCGAAACAGGCAATACTGCCTCCTACCGTAGCGCAGTTTCTCATCTGCACGCCAACGATATTTCTGGTACATTCCTGAAAATACCATCAAAATACCGGTTCAGCCCCTCATGGGTCTCTAACTGGCGTAAACTGCACATACAGCCAATGGAAAACTCTCCTTCTTTTCTTCGATTGCATCAGTCCAAGCCCGGACAAATCTACAATAGTACGCTTGGTAATATGAGTCATTTTTCATCCATTACCATTCCGCCTACTACCAGACTGCTTCGCTTCTGACAAAGCTCATATGCCTCTGCCAGATCCTTACCTTAACATAATCATCTGCTCGGAACACCTGTTTTCCCCTTCGTATGTTGTGCTAATAAATATTGAAAGTTTTCTAATAAATAGTTCGTCTTTTTAGTAGAATTCAAAACAAAACAGGCAGATTATAACACGAAATCTGCCTGTTTTCCATAGAAAACGTTATTCTTTTAAAGATTATCTCCCCATATATATATCAAACAACTGTCTTGCAATAGGTCCTGCGATTTTTCCACCGCTTCCGGACTCTTCTACCAGGACCGTAACAACGATCTTGGTGACTCGGCCGGTGCAAAAACCGGTGAACCATGCATGTGTCTCTTTTCTGTTTCAAACTCCGCAGTTTCCCGTTTTTGCAGCTACTGTATAGGCATCGGTGCGCACAGAAGAACCCGTTCCTTCCACCACTACATCACGCATCAGCTCTGTCAGATTTGCTGCCTCTGTGGTTGCTGGCAAGAGTTCCCCTGGAAGTCGGAAGGAATTTTTCACTTCTTCCCTGCCGGCACTGACTACTCGGTCCAGCAAATATGGTTTCATCAGGGTTCCACCATTTGCAACAGCCGCAGTGATCAGCGCATTGTGAAGAGGCGTGATCAGTGTAGTTCCCTGGCCAATGGAAGTCTGTAAAACTTCCCAGGTTCCGGCGCCTCCTTTCATATTAAAAGAACTTTCCTTATAGGAGTAGCCGGATAATGGCAGCAGTTTATTAAATAGCAATTCTCCGCCGTAGCATGGAACCGGTCAGATCCATGGTCAGACCCAGGCTGAAAATGCCCCGTTACAGAATTAGCAAAAAGCCTTCATAAAAATCCTGGCTTCCATGGGCTTCACTGTGAAACATTTAATGGAGTAGTCTCCATTATGATAAACGCCATTACAGTCAAAATAAAAAATCCTTGTAATCGTCAGGATGCTCCCTCCCATATACTCAGAGCCGTCACGATCTTAAGTCGATCAGGGGGAGGATATAGTCCGGCAGTTTCCCGTTTTACCAGCTGCCCGGTTATGGAACTGTCAGTAAAGAGACGCCCAGTCCTGAAGAAGGTGACTGGATCGTAACCCGGCTTGAAACCATTGCCAGGATCTTTCCTGTATCCGGTTCCATGGCGATCCGCTCCTCTCCTGTCTCCTAAAAGCTGCATACGCTGCCTGCTGCAGTTCCACATATCCAGAGTAAGTAACCACGCTGTCTCCCAGATTTTTCGCACCTGCCAGCTCATTTCCCGCCTGCTCTACCAGATTGACATGAGGAACTTAAAAGATAGAAAGTTTGCCATGGCTTCAATGCCGTTTTTCCTTTAGAGAATAGCCTACCGCATGGTCAAACACACCTCCATAATTGTAAACCCTTGTTTCATTTCCCGCATCATCAGTGGTAGTCTCTGCAGCACCGTTCCATCTGATGCCAGGATGCACCTCACCTGGCTGGTCTGAAAGCTGTCCAGTCTGGCATTGTAAGGATTGTTACATCTTCGCTTTTCATCTGCGAAAATATCCCATGTATGCAGCCAGTGCTAAAAACAGGACCACACATGCGCAAAGTGATCACCAGCACTTACATTGGATACCCGCTCTTTTGTCACTGACTTCCAGGTACCTTTTTCTGTATCTTTTTTGTTTTCTTTCTTTATCTCTTTACCTGTATTTTTTTGTACTCTTCTTTGCTGTCTGTTTCCTTCTTTTCAGCCGTATTTTCTTTCTGGAGACAGGTTCTCTTCGCGTACTTTTTTCAGTTCTTTTTCATTCTTCCTGCGCCTCCATTTTCTTCCATCTCTTCTTCATCCATTCCGCTTGATGATATAAAGCCCCTGGATAATACTGAATAACAGGAATGTTGTCTAATGGAACTTCCTCCGTAACTTACAAACGGAGAAATTGTCACACCTGTAGATGGGATAAATTTAGTCACACCTCCCACTGTGAAAAGACCTACCACATATTTCGTTCAGACCCACTGCAATGATCTTGTAAAACATGGCCTGCATCTGGGTTGCGATCATCATAAACTGGATAAAACAGCTTGAACAGATCAGAAGGACGCAGATAGCAAAGATTGCTCCCATTTCTTCGGAGATAGCAGCAAAAAATAAAATCCTTTTCACTACCGGGATCTGTTTGGCATTCCCTGGCACAGTCCCATGCCAAACCAGCCACCTGTTCAATGGCAAACAGGGACTGGGTGATCTGATATCTGTATTATCAATATCTGCCCATGGATTTTTTCATGCTGTAAATCTTCGTCTTACATGGTCAAAAATTAATATCCTTGTGGATGCCAGCACCTTTTCCAGAACACCTGCCGCGATCAGATACAGCCAGTTTTCCTGTAACAGCCAGCAACGATCACATAGCTGATAAAAATCAGGGCCTTCCCAGGTCTTTTGACAACACCAGGATCACTACATGAAGAGCTGCCACCACTGTGGTAATGCATATGTTCTTAAATCCGGTGACTGATAAAAGAACATGGCGCTACAAAAATACAAAACTGAAGATCTTTACAAACTCTGATGGCTGGATGGAGATTCCGCCAGCAGTCAGTGATAACTGAGCGCCAGAAACTTTCATTTTCCTGCTACCCGCCTTACAACTAAGCAACCAGCCCGATCCTGCATACACCCACTGGAATTTATAAAGCTGCCAGAACCGTTCCATGATAAAGGCACCAGCCGGAAAGGATCGCAGCCGCTGCTACGATCTACTGGCAAAAGCCTTATCCAGTCCCTTATCTAAAGACAGTCTGGTAAGCATGATAAAACCACAGGCCAGGAGCATACAACAGTTATTTACCAGAGTCTTGACATTCGCCAAATAAACCGGTGAATATAAATGTAAAACAGGAAAAACACCACCTGTCCCATATAAAATACCAGCAGCATCGCCGCTAACGTTTCATCTTCTGTTTTCAATACATCACCATATGCCAGAAAATGCAGTAAAAACATGGCCCGGTTCTGCCTTGCACACACTTTCTCTTCCGTTCAGATCGGAAAGAAAAGAAACGGAAATGGCATAGGTATAAATGGCCATCCTTAATATCCATCGAATATTTGGATACTTCCACGATCAGATTGTCATAGTATTCTACTCCCCGTCTGAAATGTCCTCTTGTAAAATCTTTCACTGGTTCGACAATTTCTCTTCCTTCTATAAAGAAGCAGCCAAAAGCTTCAGTATCTTTTGTTTCTTCTTTTCCTTCTCTTGTAAAAGAAAGACGCAGGAAGCCATGTTCAGCTCTCTTACTGCCTCTTCATTGCCAAATAAAGATAACGGAAGAGGATTTAAAATGGTATTGTAGCAGAAGTTGCAATGTGCCTTTAATGGAAGCCCGGCACCAATTGCAGTCCTTCATTATAGGTGTTCCCTTTTGGCTGTACATCCCTTTAATGTTTTTACTGGGCAGAAACCATCTTAGGAGCATGCCCATAAATGACGAGTTCTCGGTATTCCGTCCCTCTCACAGGCTTTTTGCCACTGCCTTTTAGCTCTCTGCTGTCTAATTCCCATGGCATGGTGGCAAATTCGGTCCCATTTCGCTTCAATGTGTGCACCGCTTCCCGGTTCCATGCCCGCAAACAGAGGCATCCAGTGCAAATGGAGCTCTGGATATCTTCAACTTTAGCCAGGAAACTTCCTCCAAAGCGCGGGCCCAGAACACCAGTAAAAGCCTGCATTTTCCAGATTTTCCTGTAGAGAAAGAACTTCATGGCGTGGGTGCGGAAAATGTGTGGAAAGCTAATCGAAAGCATTCGCTTTCCCTTTGCTTCTCACTGTCTTTTACGATCTTTTCCCCACTGATCCGGTTTTGAAATCCATCTGCATCGATATAAATGCGTTTTTACAGCATCGCAGGATAGATTGCTGGTTCCAGCTGGCGTTCTTCTTCAAGGGATGCTGTGAGGGAGAGCAGAGCTGTGAAGATGTGGG